>Ga0209211_10000020_pt1 | contig 376938 bp, 351 predicted proteins | sample RifGroA2_FD_183992 | JGI IMG/M metagenome (GOLD analysis project Ga0209211, IMG submission 183992) | Groundwater microbial communities from Rifle, Colorado, USA - Groundwater A2 (SPAdes) (version 2) | ecosystem: Environmental > Aquatic > Deep subsurface > Groundwater | place: Rifle, Colorado... | reverse complement strand
TATGCATTTTGCGGGCCAGCTCCGGCGTCATGGCGGGGGGGACCACCGCCTGCCCTTCCCAGGTGATCTTCGAGCCGTCGGCTATCATCCTGTCGCAGAAGAGCTCCAGCTCCTTAGGTTTGCCGTTCAGCAGGGAGCCTATGAAATAGAAATGCCGCGCAGCGGGATACTTTTTTGTCTGGTGCTTTATTTCTTCGAAAAGCCCCGCGCCGCCGCGCGCGCGGTAGTTCTGCCAGAACTGCCACTCGCTGCAGAAATGGCAGCGGGTTGGACAGCCCCGGCTGTCGAGGATCTCGAGGCGGCCCGGGGAGCCGTAGGCGCCGGCCGCCATGTCGGCCGAGAAATCGGAATAATCCGGAAAAGGCAGCGCGTCCAGGTCTTTGACCGCCCCGCCCTCGCCGCAGTCCAGGGGGGGCTTCTTTCCCCTGTTGAGGATCATGCCGGGCAGGCGGGGGAGAGGTTTGCCCGCCGCGGCCGCGTCCAGCACGGCCAGGAGTATCTCCTCGCCTTCGCCCGTCACGACCGCGTCGATGGCCGGATCGGCGGCGAACCTGAGCGCTGCCTGCGAGCGGGAGCACTGCGGCCCGCCGAGGATGATGATCTTTTCCGGCGCCGCGGCCTTGATGAGCCTGGCAAGGGCCAGGGTAAAGCGGAAAGAGGTTGTGTGGGTGGTGAAACCGATGACGGGGGCGCCGGTGGCCAGTATCTCGTCTACGAAAGTGGCCGCCAGGCCCCTGTTCGACTCCAGCAGCCGCGCCACGGCGGGCTCATCCTCCCAGAGCGAATACAGGTCCTTATCGTCCCACATTCTTTTGTCGGGAGAGGCGTGGTACATCCTGTTGTTAAGGTCGAGGCAGCGCACCTTGTGCGGCGAGTTGGCCCGCACATAGGCCGCAAGGCAGGCGAGGGCGTAGGGAGGGGCCTCGCGGCCCCAGCCCGGGCACTGCGCCAGCACGGCGGTAAGGTCAGATGAAATTTTCATGTTCCCAGTTGCGGCCAGCGGGCCACTTCGACGGCGGCAGTTCTCCCGTGCTGATAGCCCAGAGTATCCGGTTGAAAGAGTCGCACCGGCACAAAGGGGGGCAGTCCTTGAAATCCACGGCTTTGTTCACGCCCGCGCGTTCGCGGGAAGCCCAGATCCCCGCCAGGCTTTTCTTTTTCAGGTCGCCGATGCTGTACCTGGCGATGCCGCGCATATGGCAGCAGACGTACATTTTCATGTCGGCGCAGATCACGGCGGCGAAATTGTGCCCGAAGCACTCTGCGTAGTTCCGGCCCAGCTCGCCGCGCTCTATCAGCAGGTATTTGTGGACCGAGTTCAGGATCTTGTAGCTGCCCGAGGCGCAGCGTTTGCCCGCCAGGGCGATATCCCGGATTATGCGGCGGGTGGAATAATCGATGTCGGCCTCGCCGTGGCGGCGCAGGATCGGGCGGTACTGGGCGTAGTCCACGCCCAGCTTCCTGCCCAGTTCGGCGAACGGAAGGATGTCCCTGGCGGTACCGGGGCTGGTCAGGAAGCCTATGCCGACAGTGCAGGAACTCTTCGTTTCGCGCTTCAGGCTGACCAGGGCCGCGGTGTTGGCCACGACGCGTTTGAAAGCGGCGGCGCCCAGGCCGTGAGTGGCTTTGTAGACGCCGGGCGAGGCGGCGTCCAGGCTGACGCGGGTCCAGGTGCAGTTGGCCAGCACCGCCCGCGCGAGCCCGCCTTCCAGCTTCAGGCCGTTCGAAATGAGCGCCACGTCGAGCCCGCAGGCCCTGGCGTAGGCGAGGGCGCGGCCGATGTCGGGATGGACGGTGGGTTCGCCGCCGCCGGTAAAGGTGACGGCCTTGCCGCCGGCCGCGCGTATCTGCCGCAGCACGCTTTTGATGCCGGAGAAGCTCATCTGCGCCGAGTCCAGCCCGGGGTGAAAGCCGAAGCAGGCGGGGCAGTTGTTGTTGCAGCGGTTGGTCACGTCCAGCTCGAAGGTTACGGGCCGCGAGACGCCGCTGCGCAGCCACTCCTTTATCCGGGGCTTGTGCGCGAAGATCTTGTCGGGAGAAAATTGATGTTTCATAGGCCCCGCTTTATTTCCCGGCGGACCAGCTCACACCATTTGCCCCTGTAAACTTCCCTGTTGGACTTGCGCATGTCGTCGTAGCGCATGCCGGAGTAGCCCATGCCGCCCAGGTGGTGCACATAGGAGGCGGAGGCGATGCCGGTTTCGTAGCCGGCCAGCCTGGCCTTGAGGCACAGGTCGTAGTCCTCGTAGCCGCCCGGGCCGTACAGTTCGTCGAACCCGCCCAGCCTGACGGCGAGGCCGCGCGGCATAAGCACGCAGAAGCCGATTATCCAGGGCACCAGCCTGACTTCGGCGGGGCGCCCTTTCTTCCAGCCGGCGAACCAGCGGGGCAGCTCTTTAACGCCGGCGCAGGCCCCGTTCACCAGCTGCAGGCCCACCGCGGAATTGGTCATGGGGCCTACGATGCCGAGGCGCGGGTCGGAGCGCAGCGCGGCGACCAGGGCGGGCAGCCAGCCGGGCGTGACGATGGTGTCGGCGTTGAGGAACAGCACCAGCGGGTATTTGGCGGCGGCGAGGCCCTGGTTATTGGCGGGGCCGAAAAACCTGTTGGTCTTATTGCGGATCAGCTTTACGGGGAATTTGGAACGGTCGCGTATCGCCGTCAGTTCCTGCCAGGCGCCCTTGTCCGAACCATTGTCCACGATGATGAGCTCGCAGGAACCGGCCTTGGTGTGGCGCTCCAGGCTGGCGGCGCAGTCGCGCAGGCACAGCTGGTCGTTATGGCAGAGTATGATGATGCTTACCGGGGTAATCATAGCTTGCGCTCCGGGGAAAAGCGCCGTTCCATGGCGCTCTCGATAACGGGATTGGCCGTACAGTGCAGCCAGCAGTGACAGTCCCAGGCAGCGATATTTTTGCGCTCGGTTTGAGCTTTGGGACAGGTCCAGGCCGCGTCGAAGCCGTCTTCCAGGGCGTTGCCTACGGTGCGGTGCTTGAGGACCGGGCAGAAGAAGAGGTCCCCGGCCGGGGACAGCATGGCGTAGCGCTGCCCGGCGTAACAATCGCCCATCAGGCGCCGCGGGCTGATCATGTAATCCTTGAGGCGTATCCAGTAGATCAGGCTGCTCCACAACCAGGGCGTTTCGCTTTCTTTGCCCGACATGAGTTTCTCAAAAGCCTTGTTCTCGGCGCAGATATCGGCGATGACCCAGTCAATGCGCGCGAGGGCCGCGGCCAGTTCTTTGGGGGACCAGGTGAAGGTTTCCGCCTCCAGCCCTTCGTGGTTGACCACTTTCTGGGCTCCGAACCAGACCTTCAGTTCTTTCGCGGCGAGATAGGCGTCGATAAGGCCTTCCGCGTTGGAGGGCAGCAGCGTAAAATTAAAAGCGAGGTCCATCTTGGGATACCGGGCCCGCAACGCCCTGGCGGACTTCATCGTGCGCGCGTAAGCGCCGCGCGAGCCCCGCACGCGGTCGTGGGCGGCGCCCACGCCGTCCAGCGACGAGCCCAGCCACAGGCCGGAAACGCCTTTGGCGAGGCATTCGTCGATGCGCCTGAACAGCAGCCCGGTGTTGGAGAGGTTGCTGAGTATGCCCAGGGAGATCTTGGGAAAGCGGTTTGCGATCACGGCCGCCAGCTCGGCCAGATCCGGCCTGAGGCACGGCTCGCCGCCGGTAAGGACCGCGGTCTTTATGCCGCGCAGCAGTTTGGAGGAATCCAGCATCCGCGCGAGGGCTTGCGGGGAGATCTCCTTGCCCGCTTTTTTTATGCGCCAGTGATGGCACATGCGGCACTTGAGGTCGCAGCGGTGCGTGACCTCGAGGTGCAGCTCCCTTATCGGCTCGGCCCTGGAGAGGGGGCGCGGCGACAGCGGCCAGGAGGAGAGCTCCTTGATGACGAAGCTGGCGCTGGCCGGCATTTTGGCGCGGAGATCGGGCTTCACGGCTTTGCCTCCCCGCCGACGGCCGCGCTGTAGGCGCGCGCTAGTTCCAAAGCCAGGTCCTTCCAGGAATAATGTTTCTCCGCCAGGGCCCGGGCGGCCAGCGCCATGCGCTCGTAAAGGGGGAAATCGGTCTTAAGGCGCGCCACGGCGGCGGCGAAGTCTTTGGGCGTGTCGGCGACCAGCAAATGTTCGCCCGGCCTGGCTTCGGGGATGCCGCGCGCCACCAGCGAGGTAGCCACTACGGGGATGCCGGCGGAAAAAGCTTCCAGCACTTTTCCCTTTATGCCGAAGCCCAGCCTGACCGGGGCCACGAACACGCTGGAGCGGGAAAGGTACTCGTTGATATCGGGGACCTCGCCCGTCACCGACACGGGCCCGCCGGGAACGGCCAGCGCCTCTATGGCCGGGCTGGGCTGCGAGCCGGCCAGGATCAGTTTTGTGCCCGGCAGGCTGCGCGTTATAAGGGGGAACACGCGCCGGCAGAACCAGAGCGCCGCGTCCTCGTTGGGAAAGTGGGGATAGTGCCCGACGTAGACGAGCGGCGCGGCCAGATGCTCCCTGAGCGGGGCGCGGAAAGGGAAACGGGCCAGGTTGGTGCCGGTCTTTACCAGCACGAGCTTGCCGGCCGGGGTTTTCTTCGCCAGCAGCCGGCGGTCGTAGTCCGTCAGGACCACGATGCGTTTGTATTCCGCGCAGACGGCGGAATGATAAGCGCGTACCCGCAGCCATTCGGGGATCTCGGCGAACCGGCGCAGCCCGGTCCATTCCCTGAAGTAGGAGCTGAACAGCGACAGGTGGCCTAGGTCGTGTTCGGTAAAGAAAGAGACGGGCGCGCCGGAATACCTGACGTAAAAGGCCATCTGGAGGAATTCCACGTGCAGGATGTCGTAAGCCGGGGACAGCTCCATTACCGCGGCGGCCATGGCGGGGGAAAACCAGTCCCGGGCGATCCTCGGCAGCGGGGGGCAGGCCCGGGGGTCCGTGATCACGGTTTCCTTCGGGACGGAATGGATCTCTTTGAACAGCCCTTCCAGCGCGATGAGCTTGGCGGCTTCCGTGAACTTGCGCTCGCCGGAAGAATGGGTGAAAGTGAGCAGCGAAAAATCGAAGTCGTCCTTCAGGGCCTGCACGAGCGAGACGATGCGCAGCATCCCGCCGTTGGTCGGAGGGAAGGGCGCCGAAGGCGTAACGAGCAGGATCCTGGGTTTGTTCTGCGGCATGATCAGGGCTGCCGGCCTCCCAGCTCGAAGACGAGCAGTTCCATTATGCTCAGGCCGTCCGCGCACCATTTGTGGACCAGCAGGTCTATGTTCAGGTCGCCGGGCGCGGCCGCGGGCGGCCTGCTTGAGACCACGGCGTCCTCGGCGGTGATCACCCTGAAGCCGGCCTGCCGCATGCGCAGGCCCAGGTCCGTCCAGGCACAGCTGGCGGAGGAGAACCTGGTGTCGAAACCGCCTACCCGCCTGAAAGCCTCGGCGCGCACCAGGACCAGGGGCAGGTCGTCCACCAGCAGCGGTTCGCTGTGCATGCCCTGGCGGTTCAGCGAGGCCGCCTCCAGGATGACGCCGGCGGGAGGCCGCGCCCCGGCGCTTTTCAGGACCGCGGGCGACGGCAGCACCAGCCCGGCGTTGGGGAAGGTCTGGTAGGCGCTTTTAAGGCGCAGCCACAAGGCCCCGCAGGCCGAGTACGGCCGGCTGATCACGGCCCAGGCGGGGATATCCGGGGAAGCTTCGAACAGCAGCTTGTTCACCGCGGCGAGGTCCAGGCCTTTGCCGAGGGCAGCCTGACGGGCGGCGGCAAACGCGCCCTGCAGCCCAGCCGGCGGCCTGGCCGACGGGCTGATCACGCCCAGCTTTACCGGCTTGCCGCCGGGCGCCGCGCCAAGTTTGGCCAGCGCGCCGGAGATGGACGCCAGGCCGCGGGCGTCCGCGCCGAAAACTCTTTTGAGGAATTCCGCGTCCGCGGCGTGCTCGCAGAAAACCGCGTCGCAGCAGGACAGCAGGTTCTTGTCGGCGTCCCGGAACCGGGCTTCGCCGGCGGCAGCGCCGGCTTTACCGCCCAGGGCCGCCACGTCCTCGCGGCCCAGCACGGCGAAAAAACGTTTGGCCGAGGCGAACAGGCGGGCGTCCACCAGGTGCCGCCGCATAGCCTCCAGGCCGACAAAACCGATGAGCTCCAGGCCGGGGTTGGCCGTAATAAGGGTCTTGAGCCGGCCGGAGACGTCGGCGCGGGTCACGGAAGGGAAAGCGTAAATAGCCACGCCCCGGGAAGCCAGCGCGGCTTCGTCGAGCTTGGCGGAAAGAGGCTTATCCTCCGGCAGGCACAGCACTTCGTGGCCGGCGGCGACCAGGGTAAGGGCCTCATACGCCGTCTTTTCACGTCGGGCAGACCGGGGCGAAGGGATGGACGGCACCAGGATAAGCACCTGTTTGCGGTCCCTGGCGGTCTGTTTTACGGAAGCGTTCTTTGTTTTCATGGTCGGTTGCCCTTGTGCCGTCAGTAGAGAAAGGCCTGCTCCGCCGCGCCCGCCGCGGCCGCGCGCAGCGTTTCGGCGTTAATGGCCGAGATGAATTCCGCGTCCCCCGGCTGCAGGCCTTTCAGCAGGCTCGTTTCAAAAAGTCCGTGCGCGTCCGCCTGGCCCCTTTCGCGTTTGAAGGTCTTGATCAGGGGCTGCAGGGGGAAGCAGGGGCGGGCTATGCCTTTTACGAAATACAGCCACAAAGATACGGCGCGGGAGACGGCATAGACCGGGCCGCCCGCGCCGGCTGGCAGCAGGCCGCGCCAGGTCCTGAGGAAATGGCCCAGGGATTCCCTGTACAGCGCCTCCAGCAGTTCCGGGCGGGGCGCCAGGCGGGCGCTTTCGCCGGCGCCGAAGATGGTCCGGCGGTGGGCCGAGAAAGGTTCGCGCGCGCCCGACTGCAGGCAGACCGCCGACTCCGCGTTAAGTTCCAGGGCTTCCGGGAAACCCATTTTCAGCGGATCGTCCTCAAAAGCGCCGAGGCCCATGAGCTGCCGCGACCGCGGCCCCAGCAGGAACACCGGCCCGTGCATGGCCGAGTTCCACTCCGCCATGCAGTCCAGGATGGAGATCCCGCAGGCCAGGTCGCTGGCCGCGCCCGGGATATACTTGAAGACCACGACCGAGCTGAAAATATTGTCGAGGACCGCGGAATCGAAAAAGTCGCCGAACCGTTTCTTGAAAAGAACGAGCATGTTGGCCGCCGCCTCATCCTCGCGCGGCGGGGCCGCGAACCTGGTAGTGGCGGGGGAGGGCCCGGTAAGCCCTTCAAAAAGATGGAAGAATCGCATGGCGTCGCGCTCCAGGATATTGGTGGCGTGCGCGCAGGCCAGCTGGGCCAGGCGTTTCACTTCGCGGTCGTCGGTCCAGGCGGCCTTTCCCCGCCCGAGCAGTTCCGACAGCTCGGCGGCGGGGAAATCCTTGAAATCCTTCAGGCGGGCTTCCGTTTCCCGGCGGGACTTCACTCCCTGGAACGGCGGGCGGGCGGGGGCCGAGAGGCTGTGCCTGGCTATATCCAGGACGGATTTCCTCAGTTCCCGGACGGCCAGCGGCCCCGGCACCGGGGTCTTGGCGACGGCTATTTTGCATAGCCGCGTGTGGGCGTGCAGGCATTCCGTCCAAAGGGCCAGGTTCGTTCTGGCTTCCGCCAGGGCGGAAGGGGGGCCTTCCGGGGGCAGCGCCGGGAAGGCGCGGATATCGCCCCAGGCGTAATAAATTTCCTGTTCCCGCTCCGTAACGATGATCGGTTCCCCCATTACGGGGAAGAAAAGCCTGAAAGCGCGGTAGAACCTGTTCCACTCCAGCAAAAAGCCGGCGGCCTGGTCGGGGGGGAGTTCGCCGATCTCCATTACGACGTCGATATCGCTTATCCCCGGCTCCCAGTCGCCGGAGGCGTAGCCCCGGTGGACTTTTATGGAAACGATATCGGGAAATAAAAAGCTGGCGAGCCGGCGGAACACAAGCCAGGCTGCGCGGTAGTAGAATGTGAAGAAAAAGCGGAACAAGGCGATCCGGCTGAGCCTGATAACGGCTATCCTTGTCCAGACTTTTATCGGCATTATTAGACGGATCGGGAGATAATTTTCTGGGACTCCAGCGTTTTAACCAGTTCCACCACGTCTTTTCTGACTTTGGCGGCGTCGGCGCCGAATTCCGCGGCCAGGGTTTTGATTATCTCCGAAAGCGGAGTATTTTTACAGATAAGCTCCCAAACGAAGACCGCGGTGGGGTTCATCGAGTAGTAGTCGCTGGTTTTGACGTTAAGGAGAACTATTTCATTAGCGACTTTGCGCGAAGCTATATCGGGAGAGGGCTTCCAGGAGGCGTTGAAAATGTCGTCAGTATTTTTGGCCATAACCTGATTATACCATAGATAAAACAAGGGTTTCCACCGGCCGGAAACCCCCTGTTAAGGCGCGAAGCGCGTTTGCGCTATTTATTATAAATTTGCTAGTTTCTTTAGCGAGAGTACACGCAGTACCTAGCCCCAGGGCTGAAGCTTTGGCTGACCGCGGCCCTCAACGCTTATGAACCCACCAGCCGGCCAATCCCCCCAGCGAGCCAGATATTCGAAGATCTCCTGCTACGGCAGGTCGATGGATTTCTTTTTCGCTTCCGGCGACTCCCTGGTCCTGGACTCCGAAGCCAAGAATACCCCCGAAAAGATAAAAGCCGGCGACATCATCGCCTACCTGGACTGGGCGGACGCTCCGCTGGTCTCCGTGCACCGCGTGATGCTGAGGTTTACGGGCAAGGACGGCGGCGCCAGGTTCCTCACGAAGGGGGACGGCAACCTCTGGTTCGACCCGCCGGTAAGCGCGGGCCAGGTGCTGGGCAAAGTTGTGGAGATCCGGCGTCCCGGGCTGGAGCCGCTGGGCATAGACCTCGGGCCTGGCCGCGGCGCCGGGCTTTTGATAGCCGGCTACAGCTATTTCGCCGTACTGGCCGTCCGCGCCTGTGAAAGCGCCGCCGGCCTGCTGCAGCGCGCGGTCTGCCTGGGCGCTGCCGCGGCGGCCGGGTCGGGCCGCTGTTTCCCGCTGTTCCGTCATCTCCTGCCCGCGCTTTTAAGAACGGGGCTTTGGGCCGACCTCAACCGCCATGAGAGTTTCTACGCGGTTTTCTCCTGGCTGCCGGGGAAACTGGCGAAGGCGGCGCGCGCGGCCGGGGGGCGGCAGGCATTCCCCATGGCGGCCGCGGAGCAGCCCGCAGAAACCTTTCTTTCCGGCAATATCAGGGAACGCCTGGTTCTTTCCGGCCGCGTCACGATAGGCGGGGACGTTACCATACTGCCGGGCGCCTCCCTGGTGCTGCAGCCCGGCGCCAGCGTTAACTTCGCCGCCGGCAAGTCTTCGAACAGCCGCGCCCTGAGGACCGCCGGCAGGGACGTGCTGAACTTCGAGAACGGCAAATTGTGCAAACTCCTCGTCTACGGCGAGTTCGTCTGCGCGGGCAGCGCGGAGGCCCCGGTGCGCCTGGGCGGAAGCGGCGACAAATGGGATGCCCTGATCTTCCTGGGCCGTTCGACCGGGCGCCTGGACAACGTCCTGTTCTCCGGCGCCGCCAACCCGCTGCGGGTCATGGATTTCGCCCGCGTGCGGCTGACAAGCGTCGGCGCGGGGCAGGTTAAGGAATTCTGCGTTCTGTCCGGCTGTGCTTCGGTGGAACTCAGGCAGACCCGGCTGGACGGAGTTGCGGCGCCCGCGGCCGCGCATGACCTGGCGCGCCTGACGGCCAGGGACTGCAGTTTTGTTAATTCCGGCGCCGCGGTCCGCGTCTCGGGGCTGGCCCGCTGCCGGCTTACCCGCTGCGTTTTCTCCGCTTTTTCCGAATACGCCCTGCGCGCCGACGAAGCCGGCGCCGTCTTCGCGGGGAATTGCTCCGTTTCAGGGGGGGAACTGCCGATCTTCGGCGCGGGCGGCAGCTCGCTGCGGCTGCGCGGGACCGAGATCACTAAAGCCGCCGGCCCCGCGGTGACCTTCCAGGGCCGGTCCTTGAAGGTTACGGGCTGCCGGGTGCACGGTAATTTCAAGGCGGTCCTGTTTTCGGGCGGGCGCGCCGCTCTTAAGTCCTCGGTCTTCTCCCGCAATACGGTCTTCGCCCTCGACGCCGCCCGCGGCGACGTAAGCGCCGAGGATTGCGTGTTCGAGGCCGGCGCGCCGGGCGCCGCGGGGCAGGGCGGGCCCGTTATTTCCTTCCGCGGCGGCACCCTGGAACTTACCCGCTGCCAGCTGCGCGACAACGCCAGGGCGCTGCTGTTAGCGGGCAGGCGCGCCAGGCTGAAGGCTTGCGTCTTTTCCCGGAATTCCATCTTTACCGTGGACGCCGTTTCAGGCGACCTTACGGCCGAGAACTGCGTGTTCGACGCTAACTCCGGCGGGCCGGTCCTGACTTTCCGCGGGCGCCGTCTCGAAATCAGCGCCGCCGAGGCGCGGGACAATGCCGGGGGCCTCCTGATCTTCGGGCGGCAGGCGTTCATTACCGCCTCGGTTTTCCTGCGCAACGCCGGGGCGGGCCTTGAACTGAACAAAGGCCTGCTCCAGGCCGCCGGCTGCAGCTTCGTCTCGAACCAGGAAGGGTTCAGGGCGGGCGCCGGGGTGCGCGCGCGGCTGACCAGGTGTTCGTTCAGCTCTTCCGCGGCTTGCGCCGTCAGCGCCGGGCAACCCGGGGCGCGGGTAGAGCTGGCCGAAACGGAAATAGACGGCTGCCGGCGCGGCGTCCACGCGGCCGGTTCCCGCGTCCTGCTGGAAGGCGCGGTCATACGCGGCTGCCTGGAAAGGGGGCTTTTCCTCGAGGCCGGCGCCGCCCTGGACTGCCGCGGCGGCGAGATCTTTGGCTGCGCCGCCCAGGCGGTACGTCTCGAAACTGGCGCCTGGCTGCGGATGGCGGGCACGCGCATCGCCGGCAACGGCGACGGGATCTCGGCCGAGGACGGGACGGTCCGCCTCGATGACGTGCGCTTCGCGGACAACGCGGGAACATCCATAAGTCTTAACGGCGGCGCGCACAAAGTCGAAAACTGTTCGCTGCAGCGCGGCGGCGTAGGCGTAGGCGTATACAAGAACGGCCGCTGCGACGCCAGGGACGTGACCGTCTCGGGAACGAAGGGGGCGGCGCTGGAGGTATCGGCGGCGCTGGCCCGCGTCTCAAATATTCGGATCCGCGCCTGCGCCGCCGGCGTGAAAGCCGAAAGCGGGGCCAGGCTGGAAGCTGTCGGCCTCAGCATCGACGGCGTGCGGGCCCACGGCCTGCTCGCGCGCGGCGGTTCCTTCATACAGGCCGACGGCGTGGAAATTCTCAATTGCGGCGGCAGCGCGGTGCTGGCCTCAAACCTCTGCGGCCTCCGCCTGAAGTCGCTTAAGGCCGAAAAATGCGCGGTCGGCCTGACGCTGGAGCAGGGCGGTTCGGCCAGGCTGGAAGCAGCGCGGCTGACGGACATAGCCGGCTGCTGCGTGAGCTGTTCCGGCGGAACGCTGGACGCCGCGGCCGTGACCCTGCTGCGCGCCAATACCGGGTTTTCAATAACTGAAGGCGGTGCGGCCGGAATCAGGAACTCCGAAGTTGCGGACATGGCCGGCTCCTGCGTCAGTTGTTCCGCCGGCAAGGTGAACGCCTGGGACGTGAAGCTGCTGCGGGGTAAAGCCGGGTTCTCGCTGCATTCCGGCGCCGCGGCCGGGATCACGCGCGCGGAAATAAGCCTGATGGCCGCGGGGCTGGAGGCGACCGGCGGCTCCGCCGCCCGCCTTAAAAACAGCGTGCTGCAAAACTGCGGACGGGGCGCCTGGCTGCAGGACGGCTCCTCCGCCGAGGTCCTTGGCGGCCGCTTCGAAAGCAGCGCCGACGCGGGGATCTACGCCGACGGCGGCGCCTGTTCGGCGCGCGGCACCGCTTTCAGCAAGAACAATATAGGCGTGTTCGCCGACCGTGGCGCCGAAGTCCGGCTCCGGAACGCGCGGTTCTCCGGCAACAGGACCGGCCTCAAGGCGGACAACGGCGCCAGGGTTAATCTGGCGGCTTCGACGATAAGCGGCTGCGAATGGGACGGCGTCTGGTGCGGCGGCAACGCCGCCCTGGTGCTTGCGAACAATACCTTCGCGTCCAACCGCCACGGCATAAAAGAGGACGGGCCCTGCGCAGTCAGCGCGGCCGACAACAAATTCAGGGAGAACAGCGCCGCCGACCACCTGGCCTGGCCGAGGCAGCCGCGGGTTTTGGTATGATTCCATTAATGAAACCGGCAAAAAAAGCTTTCCTGTTCCCGGGACATTCCGTCAGGCTCGGCATGGGACACCGTGAGCCGCCGCTGGCGCCGGCCGCGGCCCGGCTTTATGCCGCGGCGGAAAAGATCCTCGGGTATGATATCTCCGCGCTCATGAAAGCCGGCCCCCTGGAAGAGCTGCGCAGGACCCGTAATTCCCAGCCCGCCGTCTTCCTGGCCAGCCTCGCGGCTTTTTACGACCTGGCCGCGCTCGGGGTCGCCCCGGAGATCCTGGCCGGACGTTCCCTGGGCGATCTTACCGCGGTGGTGGCTTCGGGCGCCCTGTCCTTCGAAGAGGGGCTGGCCCTCATCAAGCGGCGGGGGGAGATCTTCGAGCGCGCCTGCGCCCGCCACCCCGGCCGCATGGCGGTGCTGCTGGGCTTGCCTGAAGAAAGCGCGCGCGGCATCTGCGCGCAAGCCGCCGCTTCGGGCGGCGTCTGCGAGATCGCCGGCGTCAATACGGATTCCAATTTCGTCATTTCCGGCACCGCGGCCGCGGTAGGCGCCGCCGAGCGCGCGGCCCGCGGCAGCGGGGCTCACGTGATGGACATCGCCATGCCGGGGCCGTTCCATTCCTCCCTGATGCGGGAAGCCGGGCTGGAGTTCGGAGAGCTCCTGGACAAGACGGGATTCAGCGAACCGCGGCTGCCCATAGTGAACGAAAGGTCGCCGAGCGGCTTCGTCGGCGGGTGCGCGGAGCTGAGGGAATTCCTGACGGCGCAGATCCACACCGGGGTGAACTGGAAACAAAGGACCGCCATCATGCAGGCGGCCGGCGTCGGTGTTATCTGCGAACTCGGCCCGTCGCAGGGAATGGCGCGGATAGCCTCAGGCCTGATCCCGGGCAGCTCTTTTTACGAAGTGGAGACCCACGCCGAGGCCGCGGCTTTTGCCGCCAGCCTGGCGGCCTGAACCTTATGGAAAAGACCGGGATAGACATACTGCTGGTTTCCGAGTCCGACCATTTCCTGCCGGCCGCTGACCTGCGCGCGGGCGCCAACGCTTTCTCGCCCGTCTACGAATACCTCAATAAGCCCCTGGCTGACCTGGGGCTCCCGTTCCAGTACACGCTGAACTCGCCGCAGCGCTGCCCCCTGGCCGTTCTCGCCGGCTATCTTTCCGGCGCCGGCTTCTCCTGCGCCATAGCAGACAATATCTTCCGCGACGGCGAGGAGGCAAAGCGCTTTGAGGCCCTGCTCGCCGGCCGCCCTGCCGTGGTGGGCATTTCCTCCAGTTCCCTGCATCTGACAGAAAGCGCCGCGGCCATAGCGGCGACGGTCCGCCGCCTGTCCCCGTCGTCGGTGATAGCGCTGGGCGGGTGCGGCCTGAATTTTAACGGCGGCCTGGCGGCCTGCGCCGACGTGGTCGTCCAGGGCGACGGAGAGCTGGCGCTGGAGGAACTGCTTAAAGCCGTCAAGTCGGGGACGCAGGCCAAAGACCTGCCGCGCGTCCTGGCTTCGGCCAGAAAAGGGCAGGATGGGATCTTGCGGCTGGACGGCAGGCGGAACCTGGGGCTGGACTATCTGCCGGCCTGGCCGCTTTACTCCAGCCTGCCCTCCTCGTGCTTTCCCGTGGAGGCCTCGAAAGGCTGCGCGCATTCCTGCGTGTTCTGCAGTTACCCCGAGCGGGGGAACCAGGAATACCGGCCGGTCGGGTCGGTTATCAGGGAACTTAATTTCCTGGTCCGCGAACTCGGGGCGCGGTATCTCCGTTTTGTGGACACCAACCTGACCTCCGACCCGGCGTACGTCGAGGAACTCTGCCGCCTGCTGGTCCGCGAGAAGCTCCAGGTCCCCTGGTCGTGCTTTGCCAGGGTGGACGAGCTGGCCGCGCGGCCGGAGCTGTGCGCGCGCATGGCCGACGCGGGCTGCTTCTGGATCTACGGCGGGGCGGAATCAGCGGACGGGGGGATACTGGCCGGCATGAAAAAAGGTTTCGGCCCCGCCGATATCCTGAAAGGCGTAAACAATGTGAAGGCCGCCGGGATGGCCTTCCACGGCAATTTCGTGGTCGGTTTTCCCGGCGAGACCGCCGCCACTTTGGCGCGCGCCCGCGAACTGATAGCCTCCTCGGGGATGGACACGGTGTCCTTCACCGTCCTGGGCCTCACGGCCCCGTTGTCCGCGCAGGCCGAGCGAAACCCGCAGGCTTTCGCCGGGCTGGCCAGGCATGAAAACCACTGGAAACACGCCACGATGGATTTCGACGAAGCGCGGATTGCCGCCGCCGCCCTGATACGCGCCCTGGCCCTGAAAGACGGCGCGCCGGTGATAGCCTCGCACGGCATAGCCATGTACTACCTGCTGGGCGGCGGGCTGGATTTTTCGGAGGTCCTGGCTTATTTCTCGGCGGTACGCGATTATCACCGGGCGGCAGGGACCGCCGGCGCGGCGGCCGCGGCGCGGGCCGCGGGAACGATACGAACGCTTTACGCGCGGACAGCCGCTAATTTCGGATGGCGCGGCGAGGCAGGCTCGCCCGCAAAAAAGGACAGGCTCCATGACGAACATTGAAAAAATAGAGAAACTTCTGGATCAGGGAAAATTCGCCGCCGCGGCCGCAGCTCTGAAGAAAAGCAAGCCGGCTCCCGCCGAGCGGGGGCGCTGGAGCCTGCTGAACGGCGAGGCTTTGCGCGGCCTAGGACTTTTCGGTCTGGCGCTCAGGGAATACGCCGCCGCCCGCAAGGCGGCCCGGGGCAACGAGGAACTGGAGCTGGAAGCCCGGCTCAGCGAGGCGCGCTGCAACAGGGCGCTCGGCGGCGACGCCGCCGCTCTGGCCTGCGCTAAGCGGGCTTTGGCCCTCTCGAAAAAACTGGATCTCTACCAGAACGAAGCCGGGCTGGAGTGGGCGCTGGCGCTGCGTCTCGTAGGGCGCCTGCCCGAGGCCGCCGGGCTGCTGGAAGGTACGCTGAAGACTTACCGGCGCTCTTCCGACCACGCCGGGGCCGCGTTCGTGCTGTGGGCGCTGGGCGGGCTTTACCGCCTGCAGGGGCGATACCAGGCCGGCATAAACGCCTTCGAGGAGTCGCTCAAGGCCGCCCATAAAGCGGGTGACGAAGCCGCGGCCGGGTACGCGCTGTTCGGGCTGGGCGGCATCCTGCGGGTGGCGGGGTTCATGGGCCGCGCGCTCGACTGCTATGTGCGGGCCAGGAAGTCTTTCGCGGCCACCGACGACGCTTTCGCCAAGGCCTACGCCGAGTGCGGCACGGCCAACGTGCTGCGCCAGCTCGGCAGGCTGGAAGAGGCCTATGCCGGCTATACGCGGGCGCATAAGCTGTACTCCGGGCTGTCCGATTGGGCCGACCTGGGTTTTGTCGAGTGGGGGATGGGGGAAATAAAGAAAAAGAACGGCAATTTCGGGGAGGCGCTCAAGCATTACCTCAAGGCCGGGAAACTGTTCAAAGGGCGTTCCGAGCCCCGCGGCGAGGCGCTGACCATGCTTTCCCTGGGCACGCTCTACTACCTGAAGGGGGAAACGACTCGCGCCGAGCGGCAGCACGACGCGGCCATGAAATTCATCCGCCGCCACGGTCTGCACACCCACCTGGAGACCTTTACCTAGATGAACAAGCTGTCCATCGTTTCTTGCGGGCTGATGTCTTCGTCCCAGATGACCCTGGAGTCCCTGGCCGCCCTGCGCGGCTGTGGCGCTGTTTATTCCAACAGCGTGGACCCCGTGAGCGCCAGGGCCATCCTCGCCCTGGGCATCCCGCTGCTGGGTGGGCAGAAGCGCAGTTATCCCCGGCTTTTCAAGGACGTGCTCGCGGCTTTAAAAAAGCATTCCCGCGTGGGGCTGCTGATCTACGGCAACCCTTTTTTCCTGAACTCGCAGCTGGCGGACCTCCTGAGCGCCGCGGCCCGCCTGGCCGAAGTGGAAGTGCTGCCGGGGATCTCCTCTTTCGACGCGCTGGTGAACATGTTCGGGATGTCCGCCCTGTCCGGGAAAGGGCTTTTTATCGCGGACCTGAACTTTTTCATGAAAAAGCCAGAGTTCTCGCCGGGACCGGATATTTTCTTTTTCGCCCCTTTCCGGCTGAACGCCGCGGAGAACGCCAAATTCAAGGCCAGGTTCATTAAAGCCCTCGCCGGCAAGTATCCCGGGGACTACCCCGTTTACCTCGTGAAGTGCAACCCGGACCTTGCCCGGGCGGAAATGCTGAAAGGCAGCGTGTCCGCCCTGCCGGCCCTGTTAAAGCGCTGCGACAATCAGCACACCCTGGTCATCTTTTCCGAAGAGCGCCTTAAAACACTTAAAACCCCGCCGGCCTGGCTGAGTTTTAAAGAGCTGGACCTCAGCCGCGGGGCCTGACAGCGGGCTCGCGGACGAAAAAAAGCCGCCGGGTTTCCGGCGGTTTTTATTTTGCCTGGCGGCAGCCCCGGCGAAGCGCGGGCTTTAGAGCTTGAAGTCCCAGCCGAGGTAGAGTTCCCGGGCCTTGGGGTCGTTAAGCAGCTTGTTGGCGTCCCCGTCGATGAGGATCTGGCCGTTGTAGATGAGGTAGGAGCGGTCGGTAATGGACAGCGTTTCGCGCACGTTGTGGTCCGTAATAAGCACGCCGATGCCCTTGTCCTTCAGGTGGAGGATGATCTTCTTGAGGTCGCTGACCGTAATAGGGTCTATGCCCACGAAGGGCTCGTCGAGCAGGATGATCTTGGGGTCGTTTATCATCACCCGCGCCACTTCCAGCCGGCGCTTTTCGCCGCCGGACAGCGTCCAGGCCTTCTGGTCGCGCAGCTTCTGCAGGCCGAACTCGGCTAAAAGCGAGTCCACGCGGGCGTGCATCGCCTTCCTGTCCGGCGTGGTCCGCTCCAGGATGGCCTCCAGGTTCTGCGCCACCGTAAGCCCGCGGAAAACCGTGGGTTCCTGGGCCAGGTAGCCTATGCCCCCGCGCGCCCGCTCGTACATCGGTTCCTTCGTGGCGTCGCGCCCGTCCATGTAAACCGTCCCGGCGTCCGGCTCGAGGAACCCGACCAGCATGTGGAAAGTGGTGGTCTTGCCGGCCCCGTTGGGGCCCAGCAGGCCGCAGACCTCGCCGGAGTGGACGCGCAGCGAGATGCCGTTGACCACCTGGCGGCGGCCGAAGGATTTTTCAAGAAGGTCGCATTCTAATTTCATTTCTGTATAAAAGGCTTTTCGGGGTTGTCTTTGACCCAGCCGGTAACGTTATTATAGAACTTTATATCCCGGCTTTCCCTGAAGAACTTGATCTTCTCCGAGTTGATGGCGAAATCGTAGCCTTCCCGCTTGCCGACGGCCAGCGGGGTGGATTCCTCTATCAGGAAAGTGCTGTCGTTGCGGTTATAAAGGCCCTTCAGGGAATAAATATCCAGGTTCTCAGTGGAGAGGGCGAAGGCCCCGGTAAAATGCATCAGCCCCGCCTTGTTCTCCGCCAGGGCCCGGTCGGAGCGGCCGTTGAGCGTCCTGCCGTCCGCCCCCAGGTATTTAATGCGTACGGGCAGCGCCCCGCGCTCCATGTGGGCTTTTTCCTCGGCCTCCAAGTAGCGGGCGCTTTCACAACGCGCCTCCACCAGGGATTTGTCTTCGAAGAGGCGCAGGATGTAAACGGAGCCTTTGATGTCCCAGGCTTGGGACTCCCGGTCGTAGAGCGCGTGGTCGGCCTTCAGCGTATACCTGGGGTTGCGGAAGGAAACGTTGCCTTCGAAGAGTTCCCTGTCGCGGACCCTGTCCATGGTCCACTTGTCGCTTTTTACGACGGAGCCCATCATAAAATCCTCCTGCGCCGCGGCGCCCGGCGCGGCGGAGAGGAGAAGGCACAGCGCGAGGAGCTTCATTTGCCGGCCATCCTGGTCTCCTGGTGCTCTATCTGTATTTCAGACAGGTCGGGATTGGCGGTAAAACCGCGGCCGGTTATGATGGTGCGGCCTTTGTAGATGGTGACCGGAGCTTCGGTCCAGATCTTGGCGCGGGCCGAACTGTAGAACAGTTTCGTGGTCTTCAGGCGCATACCGTCCTTCTTCGAGTTCACCTGCACGTCGTCGGTCAGTTCGGCGGTTTTTTCGCGCATCTGGAGCCGCCCGGTGCGCGAGGTGATCTCCGAGGAAACCTTGTCCTGGTCGTAGAATTTGACGCGCGGGGAGGTAAAGCGGATCAGCCCCGCTTTCTCGTCCATGATCGCCGTCAGGGAGTCCAGCCGCCAGCCCAGCTGCCCTTTGTCCGTCTGCGCTATGGAAAAATCCTTGAGCAGGCTCACGCCGGGGGCGGCCTCGCGGGCTTCACCGCCCGAACAGGCGGCCAGCGCCGGCAGAAGAAAAGGAAGCAGTCTTTTCAACCTAAACCTTCCTTCAGCAGGTCGCGTTCGTCTATGATGCCCACCGGGCGGCCCGTGCGCCTGTCGGTCACCGGCAGGTTGTCGATCTTCTTCTCGGAAATGATGCGGGCGGCTTCCATGGCCGTAGTGTCGGGATGCACGGTGAGCGGCCGGCGCGTCATAACCTGCGCCACCCTGGCCCCGAGGTCCTTCAGGCCGGTCTGCAGGCAGCGGCGCAGGTCCCCGTCGGTAAAATAGCCGGAAAGTCTGCCGCCGGGGCCGACGACCGAAACGGCGCCGGCCCGCGTGGAGGTCATCACTTTGAGGGCCTCGGCCACGCTTTGGGTTTCCCTGACCACCGGGTTGGCGCTGCCCTTGTGCATCAGGTCGGAAACTTTCAGGTTCAGGAGCTTGCCGAGGTTGCCGCCGGGATGCAGGCGCGCGAAGCGGCTCTTGTCGAAGCCTTTCAGCGTCATCAGCGTGACGGCCAGGGCGTCGCCCAGGGCGAGCATGGCGGTGGTGGAAGAGGTGGGGACGATGTCGTAGGGGCAGGCCTCGGATTTCACGTGCAGGCGCAGCACCACGTCGGCATGGCGCGCCATGCGGGAAACGGCGTTGTTGGTGATGGCGATCACCGGCAGCCCCTGCTTATGCAGTATGGGCAGGAGTTTAGCGGTCTCCTCCGTTTCGCCGGAATAGGAGAGCGCGACCGCGACATCGTCCGAGGCTATCATGCCCAGGTCGCCGTGCAGGGATTCCACCGGGTGCAGGTAGACGCTGCGCGTGCCGGTGGAGGCCAGCGTGGCCGCTATCTTGCGGGCGATCAGGCCGGACTTGCCGACGCCCAGCAGGACGACCTTGCCGGAGCAGCCGGCCAGCAGCCTGACGGCCTTAAGGAAAGAGGCGTCCAGGGTCTTTGAGAGGCCCGCTACCGCGCGGCTTTCCAGGGCCACGACGCTGGCGGCCGTTTTCAGGATGAGTTTGTCTTTGGCGGTCATTATTTGGCGGGGACCTTGTGGGGATTGAGCCAGGGCGTCATTTCCGGGGGGATCTGGCGCTGGTCGTAGGGAGGCGGCAGTTTGCGCAGCAGGTAGCTGACCGAGAAGAAGACGACTACCAGGGCGAGGTAGATCCAGCTGAGGGTCTTCACGTGCCAGCGCCAGTCCGGGAACCACGCCGGCGGCAAGGTGAGGTCTACGCCGCATTTCTTGCAGAATTTAAGGGCGGCCCTGTTTTCCTGTCCGCAGTTGGTGCATTTCATCTTTTATCCCCTGCTACGTTATTTTGAATTCAGCCCGGCTATTTCGCCGGCCAGCCTGTCCACGCGGTTCAGAGCCGCCACCAGCGGCTTTACGGCGGAAAGCTTGAGAGAATTGGGGCCGTCCGAGAGCGCCTTGTCCGGGTTCGGGTGGGCCTCGAAGAAGAGCCCGGCGATCTTCAGGGCGGCGGCGGCCTTCGCCAGCGGCAGGACGAAGCGCCGGTCGCCGCCGGTGGCCGTGCCCAGGCCCCCGGGCTTCTGCACCGAATGAGTGCAGTCGAAAATGACCGGGTAGCCGAAATCCTTCATGATCTCCAGCGAGCGCATGTCCACGACCAGGTTGCCGTACCCGAAAGAGGAACCGCGCTCGGTCAGCATGATGCCTTTGGCGCCGCGGCTCTCGAGCTTCCTGACGATGTTCTCGGCTTCCCAGGGGGAAAGGAACTGGCCCTTCTTGACGTTGACCACGCGGCCGGTGTCGGCGCAGGCGAAGAGCAGGTCGGTCTGGCGGCACATGAAAGCGGGAACCTGCAGGATATCGGCCGCCTCGGCCACGCGCGAGGCCTGGGCCGGCTCGTGGACGTCCACCAGCAGCGGCAGGTCAAGGCGGTGCTTCAGGTCCTTGAGAAAATCCAGCGCGGTCTCCATCCCCAGCCCGCGGAAAGACTTGTGGGAAGTGCGGTTGGCCTTGTCGAAGGAGGCCTTGAGCACGAACGGCGTTTTGAGCCCGGCGAAGAGCTTCTTGAGCTGCGCGGCCTCGGCGGCGTAGGCGCGGGGGGATTCTATCACGCAGGGGCCGGCGATGTAAGCCAGCGGCCTGCTGTTGGAGAAAACCACGTTCTTTACCCTGACATCTTTCTGTTTCACGCGCGCTCCTTCTTGAACCGTTCGCCGGCTATTTCTTCCTGTTCTTCACCGCGGCCGCCACGAAGCTGAAGAACAGCGGGTGCGGCAGCAGGGGTTTGGATTTGAATTCCGGGTGGAACTGCACGCCGACGAACCAGGGGTGGCCCTTTATTTCCACCATCTCCGGCAGCTTCAGCTTCTTGTTCGTGCCGCTTACCTGCATGCCCTTCTTCTCGAACTGGGCGGTATAGCCGGAGTTGAACTCGTAGCGGTGGCGGTGGCGCTCCGAAATGGAGCCGGCGCCGTAGATCCTGTGGGCCAGCGTGCCGCCCTTTATCTCGCAAGGCCAGGCGCCCAGGCGCATGGTGCCGCCTTTGTCCTTGACGCCCTTCTGTGCCGTCATCAGGTCCACCACCGGGTGGGGGGTCTTGGGGTCGAATTCGGAAGAGTGCGCCTTTTTAAGCCCCAGGACGTTCCTGGCGAACTCGATGGCGGCGCACTGCATGCCCAGGCAGATGCCCAGGAAAGGCAGCTTGTTCTCGCGCGCGTAGCGTACGGCCGCGATCTTGCCCTCTATGCCCCTGTCGCCGAAGCCGCCGGGCACTATCAGGCCGTCGGCCCTGGCCAGGCGTTCCTCGAAATTCCCGTCCTCCACGTCGACGTAGTCGAACTCGGCCTTGACCCCGTTGGCGATGGCGCCGTGCTCGACGGCCTCCACCAGCGATTTATAGGAGTCCTTGAGCTTCGTGTACTTGCCCGCTATGGCGATGCGCACGGGCTGGGCCAAGGCCGCCTTCTTGCGGCGCTGGGTGAACTCGGTCCATTCGTCGAAGTCCCATTTGGCGCTCCTGAGTCTGAGCAGCATCATGATCTGTTCGTCGAGCCCCTGCTTCTTCAGCTCCAGCGGCACGTCGTAGATGGAGGGGGAATCGGGCGCGTCGATGACGGCTTCCTTGGGCACGCTGGTAAAAAGGGCGATCTTGTTCTTGATGTCGCGCGCCAGCGGCTTCTCGGCCCGGCAGACTATGATGTCGGGGTCTATGCCTATCTCGCGCAGCTTGTTGACCGAGTGCTGGGTGGGCTTGGTCTTGAGCTCGTCAGAGGCGCTGAGGTAGGGGACCAGGGTGACGTGCAGGTAAAGCACGTCGTTGCGCATGCGGTCCGGGCGCATCTGGCGCGCCGCTTCCAGGAAAGGCAGGCTTTCTATGTCGCCTACGGTGCCGCCGATCTCGATGATCGCGATATCGAAGCCCTCGCCGGCTTTTATGAAGCGGCGCTTGATCTCGTCGGTGATGTGCGGGATGACCTGCACGGTCTGGCCCAGGTAGCCGCCCGCCCGCTCGCAGGCAATCACCGTCTGGTAGATCTGGCCGGCCGTCATGATGTTGACGCGGGAAGTGTCTATGCCGAGAAAGCGTTCGTAGTAGCCCAGGTCCAGATCCGTTTCGGCCCCGTCGTCGGTAACAAAGACCTCGCCGTGCTGCAGCGGGGCCATCGTGCCGGCGTCCACGTTTATGTAAGGGTCGCATTTCGCGATGGTGACCGAGAGCCCGTGCGCCTTGAGCAGCCGGCCTATGGAAGCCGCCGTTATGCCCTTGCCCAGAGAACTGACCACGCCGCCGGTTACGAATATATATCGCGTCATTTTTTAAGCCTTTTCTTAAGGAAGGCTTCCGCCGTCCCCAGATCCGCGGGCACGTCTATGGCCGGGCCCAGCGCGGGCACCTCGGCGACGGCTATCTTCATGCCGTTTTCAAGCGCGCGCAGCTGCTCCAGGCGCTCCAGCCTTTCCAGCGGGCTGGGCTTGAGTTTTACGAATTTTTCCAGGGCTTCGCGGCGGTAGATATAGAAGCCGCAGTGCTTGTAGTGCGGGACGCCTTTCAGGTCCGAGAGGGGGTGGTGGAAGGGGATGGGGCAGCGCGAGAAGTACAGGGCGCGGCCGGCGGCGTTCATGGCCACCTTTACGCAGTTGGGGTTCTCGAGGTCTTCCCGGCGGGTAATGCGCGAGCAGGCCGTGCCGATGGCGCAGTCGGGAGACGCCGCCAGTTTGCGGAAGGCCTTTAAAAGCGTGGAGGCCAGCATAAAGGGCTCATCGCCCTGAAAATTAAGGACGAACTTCGCCCTGGTCCCGCGCGCCGCCTCGCGAACGCGGTCGGTGCCGGACTGGCAGCGGGGGCTGGTCATTACGGCGCGGGCGCCTATGGAGCGGGCGAACGAGAGCACCTTTTCATGTTCGGTGGCTATTATCACCTCGCCCAGGCCGGTCCTTACCGCGGCTTCCCAGCACCATTGGATGACGGGCTTCCCCGCCAGCGGGGCCAGGACCTTGCCGGGGAAACGCTGGGACCCGTAGCGGGCCGGGATGACTATCAGGCAGCTTTTATCCATGATTTTGCGCTTTCAAGAAGTTCTTCCCTCGTTACGGACGCGGTGCCGAGCTTGGCCACCACTATGCCGGCGGCGAAGTTGGCCGCGGTAGCCGCTTCCTCCGGGGTGGCGCCGGCCGCCCAGGTGAGCGCCAGCGTGGAGATGACGGTGTCCCCTGCCCCGGTCACGTCGAAAACTTCGCGGGCGCGGGTGGGAATGTGGACGGCTTCGGCGGCGGCGCCTTTGCGCGTGAAGAGCGTCATGCCGTGCTCTCCCTGCGTGATAAGCAGCGAGCGGCAGGCAAGCCTGGCCAGGATGGACCGGCCCAGGTCCTCGGCCGCCTGCTGCCCGTCCTTGTGCGGCAGGTGCAGGCCGCCGAAGGCTTCCAAAGTATTGGGGGTAATGCAGGCCACGCCCCGGTAATGCAGGAAATGTTCTACCTTGGGGTCGACGAAGACCGGCACTTTGCGCCCGGCGGCCATGGCGATGGCGGCCTTTATGGTGTCCGGCTCCAGCAGGCCTTTGCCGTAATCAGAAAGGATCAGGGCCTCGCAGCCCTCTTTCAGCGCGTTCTCCAGCGCGGCCAGCGCGGCTTTCTTCACGCCGTGGCCCATGCGGCCGGCGGTCTCTCGGTCGAACCGCACCACCTGCTGGTGTTCGGCGATCACGCGGGTCTTTTCAATGGTAAGGAATTCCCTGTCGCGCACCAGCGAATTGCCGCTGACGCCGGCGGCGGCCAGCAGCGAGGCGAGCTCTTCAGCCGCCGCGTCGCGGCCGGAGACGGAAACCAGCACGGGCGCCGCGCCCAGGGTGGCGAGGTTGACGGCCACGTTGGCCGAGCCGCCGCAGACCGAGGATTCGGAGGTTACGCGCACTACGGGGACGGGGGCTTCGGGGGAAATGCGTTTTACCGAGCCCTTGATGTAGCGGTCCAGCATCATGTCGCCGAACACCGCTATTTTCCTGCCGCGGAAGCCCGCGGCGATCCTGGAAAGCTTGTTAAATCCGGCCTTTGTCATAATATAGATATTATAACAAAGCTGGCGGCAAGGAGTAAGGGGAAGAGGCGGCCTAAGGCTTTATGACGCGGCGGACCAGTTTGGCGGTGACCGAGCCTATGAAGATCTCGGCTTTAAGGACCATGGGCAGTTTGAGGTCGTCGTCGGTTATCCAGACCAGCATGCGGCGGCCGGCTTTGGCGACGAAGATGCCCTGGTCGCCGGCCATCGGCTCGAACACTATGCATTTTTTCTTGCCGTAGCCGGTGGAGACCTTTTCGCGCTTGCCCGCTTTTATGGACAGGCGCCAGTTCTTCTTGGTGTTCACGTCCATCTCCACGGTGCTGCCCGGCGCGATGGCCATGGCGCGCAGGCGGTAGACTGCGGAGAGCACGTCGTTCACGGGGATCTCCAGCGGCCCCTCGAAGGGGGTGACGCTGCGCTTGCGGTTCATCTTGTCGCCGTAGTAGCGCTTGCCCGCTCCGTCATAGATCACCCATTCGTTGAAGAAATGCTTGCCTTCGGAAATTTTCTTGTAGTAGCCGTAGGAATAGAGGCTGTCGACGTCCATCCAGGAATCGTTGCGGTCGTCGACCTTGTAGAAATTAGCCAGGAAGGAGCCTGACCTGGCCTCGGACACGATGTGCCAGGCCGGGCGGGAGGAAATGTCTACGACCCCGGCGATCCTGATGAAAGCGCGGCCCACGTAGATGGCACCCCAGTAGATGTCGTATTCCAGCGTTTCGCCGTTGACTATGGCCGGAACGGACCCGACGACGGCCGCCGTGGAGTACGGCAGCTGCCAGTAAGGGTGGGAAAGCAGGGCCTCGTCCGCCCGCGCGGGAACGCAGGCCAGCAGCAGGACGAAAAGGACCTTAAAAACCATATTTAATGCGGGCGGCGACGAAAATTGCCAGGAGGAAGGCCGCGCTGAGGCCGCGCCACTCCTTGTTCCTGAGAAAAACTTCTTTGGAATAAGCGGCGGTGTCGAAAAAACCGGCCAGGCCGCGCGGGCAGGGCAGGAGGGCCGGGGCGGCGGCTTTGTAGGCTTCGAACTCCCTGCCGTAGGTCTCGAGCAGGAAGGCTTCTTCGGCTTTTATCGTGACGTAGTAGATCCAGCCGAAAGCCGCCACGGCGAAGACCCAGACCCCCGCCGTAAGCAACGGGCGGGAGGGGGCGGAAAGCATGGTGACGAGGCCCGCGGTCATCAGCATCGTGCCCAGATAAAGCGGATTGCGCACGGCGGCGTAAGGTCCGGTGGTGGTAAGGGTTTTGGATTTTACTATGGCCGCGCTGGCGGCCAGGCGTACCGCCTGCCCCAGCAGCATTACAGCGAGGCCCGCCCAGAACAGCGGCCAGCTTTCCGGCCGCGCGGCCAGCAGCAGCAGCAGCGTCGCTATCTGGGAGATCAAAATACGTTTTTTCATTTTATTTTCCTTGTAGTGTCCGGCAGCGCCCGGGCCAGGGCCAGCAGGCTTTTATAGCCTTTCCTCGCCGCGGCGGCGCCGGCAGAGCGCCACTGGCCGGTAAGCACCAGGCGCCCCTTTATCCCGGCGCGCCGCGCCAGGGCCAGATCGCTTTTTTTATCCCCGGCCATGAAAGAACGCGGCAGGTCGGCCGGGAAGTCCTTTACGGCTTCCCTTATAAGTCCCGGTTCGGGTTTCCGGCAGCCGCATTTCTCTTCGGGCCCGTGGGGGCAGAAATAGACGGCGTCCACCGCGGCCCCTTCAAGGCGGAGATCGCGCAGCAGCTTGCGGTTGATGGCCAGCGCCCGGGCCAGGGTCATGTAGCCGCGCGCCACGCCGGACTGGTTGGTAAGCACCACTACGCGGTATCCCTTGCGCGCCATAAGCCGCAGGGCGGCCGCGGCCCCGGCGTACAGTTTCAGCTGCGCGGGGCGCGTGATATAGGTGCCGGCCTTGTCCCGGTTAAGCGTGCCGTCCCGGTCGAGGAAAGCGGTGGGGGCGGCGGGGCCGGGTTTAACTTTGGCGGGCCAGGCGCGCATCAGGCGCCGCCTTTGCCGGGCTTGCCGGCTTCGGTCAGCACGGCGGAGAGTCTCTTCCAGCCGTCGCAGAGAAAGACTATCTTGACGGACAGGATGAGCACGCCGCCTTTGAGGATGTCCTGCCAGCCCTCAGGAAAACGGGCGAAGTCCTTGTAAGTAGTTATCAGCGGCAGGCCCCCGCGGGCCTGCTGGGCCGCGGCCAGTTCGGCCGGGGTAAAAGCGTGGTGGTCGGGATAGCGCCAGATCTGCTTCAGGTCTATCTTCATTTTCTTCAGCGCACCTTCGAAAGAGTCGGGGTCGCCTATCGCCGACAGCGCCACGGCCGGCCGGCCCTTGAGGACGTTGAGGTCCACGGGGTGGGCGGTGGACGGGTCCAGGAAGAACTCGGGGGTATGCATGCTCTCTATTATTTCCGCCGCCGGGTTCAGCTCTTTTATCTTCGCGCCGAGCTTGTCGATGGCCTCCTGCTGGGCCTGTTCGCAGTGGGAAATTATTACCGCGCGCGCCCTGGCCAGCCCCGCGGCCGGCTCGCGCAGGTCGCCGTACGGCAGCACGCGGTCGGCGTAGAACGGGGCGGTGGCGTTCACCAGGACGATGTCGGCGTCGCGCTCCAGGGCGAAATGCTGGAAGCCGTCGTCCATAAGCAGGATGTCCGCCCCGAGTTCCTTGACGGCGATGGAGCCGGAGGCGCAGCGGTCGGCGGAAACCAGCACGGGCACGCCTTCCTTCTCCAGCATCCGGTAAAGCATCAGGGCCTCGTCTCCGACGTCCTCCAGCCTGAAGACGCGGCCGCGGGCCAGTACCACCACCTTGAGAGCCGAAGACTTCCTCTTATAGCCCCGCAGCAGTATGGCCGGCCGCCGCCCGGTCCTGGCCAGCTCCTGCGCCGCGGCCACCACGGTGGAGGTCTTGCCGGTGCCGCCAGAAGAGATGTTGCCGAAGCAGATGACCGGGACGCCCAGGCGGCGGGAGCGCAGGAGGCCGGCCGCGTAAAGGCCTTTGCGCGCGGCGATAGCGGCTGAGTAGACCAGGGAAAGGGCGGCCAGCAGGGCGCGGCCGGAAAAATTCTCCTTCAGCCTGTCGCGGAGCTTTTCGGGTGAAAAAGGCGCGTCGTTCACGCGGGCCTCCTTAACGAGCCGGCGTGCGCGCTGAGGCGCGCCCAGACCGTTTCAAAGGGGAGGGAGGCCAGGTCGCCCTGCGCCCAGGCGTGTTCGGGACCGGGCGGGCTCCAGCTGGCGGGGGAATTCTGCGGGGCGTAAACCGTGAACGTCGGCGTATTCTGGCTTACCGCCATGTGCATGGGCGCCGAGCTGGTCCCCACGTGCAGCGAGGCGCGTTTGAGCAGCGCGGCCAGGTCGAGCAGGTCGAAAGCGGGGCAGAGCAGGTGCTTTTCGGAGGCGGCCGCCATGGCGGCTTTGACGTAGTCGAGCTCCCCGGGGCCCCAGAGGAAGACGACCCGGGCGCCGAACCCGGCGGCCAGGCCGTCGGCCAGGCGCGCGAAATTTTCGGGGGCCCAGCGCCGGTGCTCGCGCGGGCTGGTGATGTCGAGGGTTACGGTAAAAGTTCCGGGGGCGATGCCGGCCTGGTCGAGGAAGGCCTGCGCCCTGGCCGCGTTCTCGGGGGCGAACGAAAGCTCGGTGGCGGGGCCGTCGGCAGGGACGCCCAGCGGCTCCAGCAGCTGCAGGCGGTCGTAGACGGTATAACGCGGCCCTTCCTTTTTTACGGGCATGAGGTTGTAGAACAGGCGGCCGCCGGTATAGCGGAAGGCCAGGCGCTTTTTCGCGCCGGAGAACAGGGAGTAGAAGCCGGAAGAGGTGGACCGCATGAAGTCGAGGGAGATGTCTATGCCCGCCTTGCGTATGGCCCGCAGCGGGCCGTCCTCGCGGTAAAAGATCCCGGCGAGGCGCGGGTTGTGCTGGAGGATCCCGCGCGAAGGGCGCCGGGTGAGGAAATACAGCCTGGCCTCCGGCATGCCTTTTTTCAGCGCCCGCAGCAGGGGGGTGGTAAGCAGCACGTCCCCGATGCCTTTGAACACTATTATAAGTATGCCGGGCCCCATGGTCACTTGGCGGGCAGGGCGCCGGAGCGGTAGCGCGGGTCGTTGTACATTTTAAATTGGCGGTAGATCTTGAGGCGCACGCGGCCGGCCGCCACGTCCGAGACGAGCTTCGTCAGCTCCTCCTCGAGGTCGGCAAGCTGTGTTTCCATCACGGCGACCTTGCCGCGGGAGGCCTCCTTGTGCGCCTCGTCGGCGTCGGCGCGGGCCACCTGCTGGCGCATGTGAAAGATCTTCAGCTGTATAATGCTTATCTTATCTGCCAGGCTGCCTATTGTCTCAGCCATTTTTTATGGTCTCCAGCACTTTTTCGTCAATGCGCTCGATCAGGTCGTTGCGCTTCTGGTTGAGCTTGTCTATGTTCTTCTTCGCGGCGGCGATGGCCGGCACGTCCCCGACCCGGGCCTTATCTTCCTCATGCCAGAGCTCGGTGTTGGTCATGGCCAGCTCGCTCACAAGTTTGCCTATTCCGATGTCATCCATTTTTTTACCTCGCGCAGCTTATTATAGCAAAGAGCTTAGGTCCCGCCGCCCGGCCTTACAGCCTCGAGGCGCCGCGGGAAAGGTGCAGGGCCAGGTCCCAGTTATTGTCGCCGCCCCGTACGAACAGGCGGTCGATGGTGGAATTCTTGCGGTCCCAGGGCCAGGGCGTCTTGCCCTGCCTGAAGCTGAAGTCGAAAAGGTAGCCGGCTTCAAGCGCTTTCTCCCTGATGGCCGGGGCGTAGGCTCCGTCGCCGTAGGGATAGGCGAAGGCGCACATCTCCCTGCCGAAGGCGGCTTCGAGCTGGCGCTTGGACTCGGCCATCTCCCAGGCCGCGTCGTCCAGGTTCAGCGCGGAAAGGTGGGGATGGTTCATCGTGTGCGAGCCGTATTCTATCACGCCGCTCTCCTGCATTTCTTTCAGCTGAGCCAGGGTCGCCATATTGACCCAGGGCTCGGAGGCGGGGTTATGCCAGAGGTTGGCTTTGCCGATGGTATTGAAGACCACGAAGACGTTGGCCTTGGCGCCAAGCTCGCGGAGGATGGGCCAGGCGTGCAGGTAGTTGTTCTCGTACCCGTCGTCAAAAGTGATCAGGACGGCCTTCTCCGGCAGCCTGGCGCCCGAGTCGAAGGCTTTCTTCAGGTCGGAGAACAGCAGCGTGGTATAGCCGTGGTCCAGCAGGTACTTTACCTGGGAGCGGAATTTCGCGGGGCTGACCCAGAGGTCTTTCAGCTTTGAGCCGGCCGGCGGGCGGCCGATCTTGTGATAACAGAGCACGCGCAGGCCGGGGGCCGCGGACCGCCACCAGGCCCAGCGGGCGCTCAGAGCCAGCGCTATCAGGATAAAAGCCGATATTAAGACTGCCATAGAACTCCTATTTTTTTAATTTTTCTTCGGCGGCGCCAAAAACCTCTCCGACGGTCAGCAGGCGCATGCACAGGAAATGCCCCCGCGGGCAGGTTTTGGAGCCGTGCAGGGCGCAGGGGCGGCAGGCCAGCGGCGTTTCCACTACCCGGTTGCCGTCGCCGTAGGGAAAAAAGCCCAGTTCGCGGGTGGTGGGTCCGAACACGCCCACCGCCGGGACGCCCAGCGCCGCGGCTATGTGCATGGGCCCCGAATCGTTGGAAACGAAAACCTCAAGGGGGCGGATGGCTTCCATCAGTTCCGGCATGCTGGTCTTGCCGGTGAGGTTCAGGCAGTGCTCCGGCCCGGCCAGGCGTTCTATCTCCGCGTTCCACTCTTTTTCGCCCGGGCCGCCCACCAGCAGCACTCTGCCCTTGCTGCGCCGGGCGAGCAGGCGTACCAGGCGCGCCCAGTTGGCGGCAGGCCAGCGCTTGGTGGGCCAGGCCGAGCCGGCGTTGATGCCGGCCCTGATGCCGTCCGACGGCTTGAACGGCGCTTCGGCCGCTCCGGCGTTCAGGCCGGGGAAAGGGGTCTTGAGGTTTTCGGCCAGCGGGGACAGCAGGGCCAGGTTGCGCTCCACGTCGTGCAGCAGCCAGGAAAAAGGGACCTTGTGCGTAAGGAATAAACTGCCGGCGCTGGAGGAGAAACCTACCCGCACCGGGATGCCGGCGCGCCAGGCCAGCAGCGCGCTCCTGAACGAGCGGTGCGGTATGATGGCGGCGTCGAAATTACCCGCTCTCAATTCCAGCGCGAGCCGGCTGAACTCGGCCAGGCCGGAGGACGCGGTCTTCTTCCTGTCCTCTATTATCCCGGCCGCCAGCCCGGAAGCCGCAAAGATGCCGGCGGTTTCGGGCCTGGTGACCACGGTGACGGAAGAGCCGGGCAGCGCTTCTTTAAGTTTCTTAAGGAGGGGGAGGGTCAGGACGCAGTCGCCCAGGAAGGCCGTCTGCAGCAGGCAGAGTTTCAGCGGGCCGGGCTTGAAGGCCGGCCTTGCACCGCCGGAGGTCCAGTCTCCGAGTTCCGGGCCGCAGTGCACGGCCGGCACGCCCAGGGCGGCGAGCGGCTCCAGGTACCGGTCCAGGGTATGCTTCTCCAGCGCCGGGCTGGGAATGCGGAAATCCACGAAAAGCCGCCGGGCCAGCGACGCCTTGCGGTAGCGCAGTTTCAGCGGGACGCGGGCCAGCAGGGTGAGCAGGCGGCTGCGCGGGGTGTCATGCAGGTCGAGAACGGCGTCGTAGCGCGCGGCGTTAATGGCGCGCAGGGCGGGGATGAAACCGGTGAAGGGGACGGCCGCGTCGATAAAAGCGCTCTTGGAAACGGCGCCCAGGAACTGCGGTTTTACCAGTATTTCCAGGCGCGCTGCCGGCCACCTGGCGCGCAGGTTTCGGAAAACGGGCGCCGTCAGGATGATATCCCCCAGGGAGGACATCCTGATGACGAGTATTTTCGGATCCGCCTTTGTTATTTCCACCATGGATAAAAAATTATATCATTTATCAAATTATCTTCCGATAAGCTCCAAAGGAACTTTCAATGCCCGAACCGCAAGAAAAACTTTCGCTGAAAGAAACGCTGAAACTGCTCTTCGGGGCCTCCAAAGGGTTCTGGCTGGTGAACGTAGTGAATTTCGGCGACGGCATAGCCTACTTCGGCATCCTTAACCTGATGACGCTTTTCCTGGGCCTGAAGGGCCTGGGCATGCCCGACGACCTGACCAGCTGGAGCGTGTCGCTGTTCACCGGGCTGGTAACCTTGTTCATGTTCGGCGGCGGTTTCATCTCCGACCGCATCGGGGTCAGGCGCGCCCTCACCCTCTGCCTGGTCATGCTGCTGGGCGGCCGCCTCCTGCTGGTGTTCGCCCCGGGGCTGTCCTCGGCGCCGCTGGCCTCCTTCGGGCTGTTCGGGACCGATATCCTCCTGTCTCCTTCTTTCCTGCTGTGCTGGGGCGGCCTGCTGCTGATGGCTTTCGGCGAGGGCGTGATCCAGCCCGCGCTTTACGCCGGCGTCAAGGAATATACCGACGCGCGCACCGCCACCATGAGCTACAGCATCCTTTACGCGATCATGAACCTGGGCATAGTGATGGAGAGTTTCGTTTCTCCCTATATCAGGACCGACGCGCCGTTCATCAAGGCGGGGGGGCGCGAGATCATGGGGCTGGGCCTGGGCATCTCCGGGGTTTTCTGGCTGTGCATAGCGGTGACGGCGGCGATGCTGCTGGTGCACCTGGGCTTTTTTACCGCCAAAGTGGAAGCGCGCGACCGCGTGGCGGGCGACGCGCCGGCGGAACAGGCCGAAAAATACAAGACTTTCTCCCAGAAGCTCAAGGAGCTGCCGTTCCTGGACGCGCGCTTCATGTTCTTTATTTTCGCGCTGCTGCCGGTGCGTACCCTCTTCGCCCACCAGTGGCTTACCATGCCCGACTATATCATGCGCTGTTTTCCGCCGGAAGTGGGCTCCAAATACGAATGGATCACGGCCCTCAACCCCATCATCATCGTGATCTTCGTGCCGCTGATAGCCGCGTTCACCAGCCGCGTGAACGTCGTCACCATGATGATCATCGGCACCGCTATTTCCGCCGTAACCACGTTCCTGCTGGTGCCCGGGCCGGACCTGACCGCGCTGCTCGCTTACGTGATCCTGTTCTCGTTCGGCGAGGCGGTCTGGTCGTCGAGGTTCCTGGAATACGTGGCCGACATCGCCCCGGCCGGCCGTGTGGGCGCCTACATGGGGCTGGCGGGCATTCCCTGGTTCCTGGCCAAGTTCACCACCGGGCTTTACTCCGGCAAGGTCCTGTCCTACTTCGTGCCGGCCGCCGGCCCGCGGGACAGCTCCAGCATGTGGTTCATTTACGCGCTGATCGCCTGCGTTACGCCCCTGACGCTTATCCTGGCCCGGCGCTGGCTGACCGCGCCGCTGGCGGCCGGCGTCCCGGCAACAAAAAATTAACTTAAACGACATCGGCCCCTAATGGTTTATAATCTATCTATATAGTATGCGGATAAAACTGGTCTGGATAGGCTTATTCTCGTTCCTGGCGGCGGGGGGGCTGTATAATTACACCTCCGCGCTGATCAGTTCCCGCATGTACCGGATACTCATCAGCGAACAGACCTCCGTCGGTAATTCCGCGCCCAAGACGGGCGGGGGGTACTCCCTTTTCGGCAGTACCGGCCAGCTGGGCTACGGCGCCATTTCCGGCGGCAGGTACACGGTCAACTGGGGCATAGTGAATTCCTGGCGGCCGGCCCAGGCCAACGTCTCCACCGCCCACGTCTATCCCAACCCGTGCACCCGGCGCGAGGCCTGCAACGGCGTCACTTTTACGCGCCTTACCCTGCGCGCCGCCATAAACATCTATACGATCTCGGGCGAGAAAGTGCGCGTCATAGAAAAGAACAGCAATATCGACAGCATAGGCTGGGACCTGCGCAACGACTCCGGCTCGATGGTGGCCAGCGGCCTTTACCTGTACGTGGTAAAAGGCGAAGGCTCGACGAAAAAAGGCAAGCTGGTGATAGCGAGGTGACCGGCGCGGTTCACGGGTTATACATATGAAAAAAATGATTTTTACGGCGATCTCCATAGTCTGGCTGGCGGCCTCCGCGGGGGCCGGCGAAATAAGCGCAGGCGCCGTGCCGGGCTCCATCAACTACCAGGGCCGCCTGGAACGGGACAACGCCCCCATCACCGGGCTGATACGCCTCCATTTCAAGATCTACAACGCCGCTGCCGGCGGCACGCTGCGCTGGACCAGCTCCGAAATAGAGGTCAGCGCCGCGCAGGGGATCTTCAGCGCCAGCATCACGCCCGCCTGGGACGTCTTTTCCCACGGCGAGACCCTTTACCTGGAAGTGCAGGTGGAAAGCGAGATCCTGACGCCGCGCGAGCCGCTGAGCAGCGTGGCCTACGCTATAGTGGCCAAGAAACTGGAGGACGGCGCCTCGATCTCGGTGACCACGATCACGGCCAATTCCCAGACGGTGAACGGGGTAATACAGCTGAGCGGGGTAGGCAGCAAGATCTGCTTCAACACCAATAACTGCCTGGTCGACGCCACGGTCGCTACCGCGGCCGGCGGCATAACCGCGCCCGGCAACAGCTCCATTGAATCCGGCATCGGCGGGGTCGGCATCATGAGCTTTAAGACCTCCAATATCGAGCGCATGCAGATAAAGGACAACCTGGGGGACGGGCGCGTGGCCATAGGCACGCAGGCCATCTCCAACCCGATGGGCACGCTGGACGTGGACGGCTCGCTCTACGTGGGCAATGCCGGCATTTATGACCGCAACGACGGAGAGATCAACATAAAAGAAGACCTGGTAGTCGAGGGCGGCGCTTTCAGGGGCACCGGCAACAACTATATAACCATGGGCGAGACCCTCAACACCCTTATAGCGGCCACCGATAACACCCCGCGCATGTGGCTGAATTCCGACGGAAATCTCGGCGTGGGCGCCGCCGCCGCCGCCGCCGAAAGGATCCACTCCAACGGGAATATCCGTTCCGATACGGGCCTCAGGGGCAACGCGGCGTCCGTAGGCGCGTATACCGGCTGGGCCTCCCTGGACAACGAAGTGCGCGCGGCCAACAGCAGGCATCTGCTGCTGCAGCAGAGCAATTCTTATAACGTGGGCATCGGCACCAATACCCCGACGGAAAAACTGCACGTCAAGGGCAGCATCCGCGCGGAAAAAGGCATTATCGCCGCCACCGCGGCCTTTTCAGGGGCGGTCAATGTCGACGGTAATTTTTCCGCCAACGGCAATAATCAGTGGGTTTACCTTTCAACCACTATAATTTACGGCACGCTGCAGGTAACAGGCGGCATAGGTTCCATGGCCGGCCTGCCCGCGTACCTGGCCTCCACCCAGACCTTTACGGGGCAGAATACCTTCGTCAACCAGGTGGCGGTTTCCAGCGACATCATCACTCCCAGCCGCCTGGGCGTGGCCGTGAAGGACTTCGACTTCCCCGGCTCGAGATACCTGCAGGTGGGCGACAATAAGTCGGAGTACGAAGACCAGGACACCTCGGCCTACCTTGTAGGCGGCAGCGCCGCCGACGCGAAGCTGCTGTTCTACCGCGGCCCGACCCTGGCCGGCACGCTGGAGACCCAGGACGGCACCAACCTGGCGCTGGTGGTCGGCGGCCAGACCAAAACCCTTACCGATGCCGTCTACCACCGCATACAGAACAGCGTGGTCTGGATCTCCACGGGCTTCGCCGGCACCCCGGCCATTTACGTCAGCTCCCTGGCAGGCAACGTGGGTATCGGCACGGTGGTGTCCGACCCGACCAATAAACTTACAGTGAACGGCAGCCTGCGCCTGACAGGCGCCGGCAGCGGCATAATTTTCCCCAGCGGCAACGTGATGTCGGACCCGGGCAGCATCGCGGCGTCCGCCATCGCCAACGCGGGGGACGCCCTGGTGACGGCCAACACCCTCGGCGGCGGCGGCAGCGTTATTTTGCGCAATAACTCGGTTGACGGTCTGGTGGTGAATTCCGGCGGCAATATCGGCGTAGGCACACCCAGCCCCATAGCCAAGCTCAACGTGCGCGGCGGCGACCTGATCTTGGGCGCGCCCGCCAGCACTTACGGGGCCAACGGCGTAGAGGACCTGATAGTGGCCGGCAGCATGGTCTTCGACGGGGCCCTGGTGCAGCGCTCGGCGTCCGCCGTGCAGTTGTCCAACCTGATCGTGGCGGGTGACGTCTACCTGTCCACCGGCACCGGCCGCAAGACCGGCATAGGCACCAGCGCGCCGTATACGCTGCTGGACGTCAACGGCACCGCCCAATTCGGCCTGGGCGTGACAAAATCCACCTTTACCGCGGCCGGCGCGCTGCAACTGGCTACGCAGTTGCTGCCTGCTTACGGCGGCACCGGCATAGCCGGCGCCGGCGGAGTAAGTGACAGGATACTAAGGACCGCCAACGGCACCACCTGGACAGCGGGGCAGGCCGTCCTCACTACGGATGTAACGGGCATACTGCCTGCGGCGAACGGCGGCACCGGGAATGCGACAGGCCTCGCGGCCACCGCCAGTGCGCTGGCCGCCGACCCGATAGATTGCTTACTGCCCAACGTGGCGCTGGGCGTGAATGCCGCCGGCGTCGCCCAATGCTCCCAGCCCAGCAATGTGAGCGGCTCGGCCGCCACGGTGACCGGCGCGGCCCAGACGGCTATCACTTCAGTTGGCATCTTAAGCGGGCTGACCATGGGCGGCACCCTGGCTATGGGCGTAAATAACATCACCGGCACCGGTGCCATTTCAGCCACCACGTTTAACGGTGCACTGAACGGCAACGCCAATACCGCCAGCGCGCTGTTCGCCGACCCCGGCGATTGCGCGCTGCCTAATGTGGCCCTCGGAGTTAACGCCGCCGGCGTAGCCCAGTGCGGCCAGCCCAGCAATGTGAGCGGCTCGGCCGCCACGGTGACCGGCGCGGCCCAGACGGCTATCACTTCAGTGGGTACCTTAACCGGGTTGACTGTTACCGCCACCATTTCAGGCAGCATAAACGGCAACGCGAATACCGCCACTGCCTTGGCGGCCAACGGCACGAATTGCGCGGCAGGTTCCTTTGCCGTGGGGGTAAATGCTTCGGGAGTAGCGGAGTGCTCCGTGCTGATAGACACCCCCAGCGCGGGCAAAGCAGTCTGCTGGAAAACGGCGACCACGCTGGGATACTGCACTGATCCCTTTGTCGGGGGAGTGTGCACGTGCAATTAAGAAAGACTTAACTGACGGCGGAGGTTATTGTCGAGACGGTTTTTGCGGTGGCGCCGCGCAGGCCCGAGAGGGTTTTAGCGGCGCTGGAGCGGGCGGCCTGCAGGGCCGGGGTATCGGTGAGAAGTTCGGAAAGTTTTGCTGCCAACTGAGGGGCGGTTTCCACAAGGAAGCCGCCCTTTTCTTTTATAAGAGCGTCCCCCGCGTGCCGGGCATTGCCGTAATTGGGGCCGAACAGGGCGGGCTTTGAAAAGAGCGCCGGCTCGAGCAGGTTATGTCCGCCGGTATTATCCAGCGTGCCGCCTACGAAACAGACCGCGGACGCGGAATAGAAGGCCTGCAGCAGCCCCATGGCGTCCACGATCAGGCAGTCGGTAGCCTCCGGCACCAGCGCGGAGGACCAGCGCATGAAGGCGGCGCCCCGCTCTTTCAGGACCGCTTCCGACGCGAAGAGTTTTTCGGGATGGCGCGGCACCAGCACCAGCTTGAGTCCGGGTACGGCCTTCCTGGCCTCCAGCCAGGCCTGGATCACTACGGGCTCCTCTTCGGGGTGGGTGCTGCCGGCGGTAAAAACAGGAGCGTCGCCCCAATCCGAGGCCTCAAAAAAATGTCGGACCTGGTCCTGTCCCGCGGGAGACACCCCGAGCAGGTCGTACTTCAGGTTCCCGGTCGTCTGGACCTTGTCTTTCAGCCCCGACAGGCCGCGGAACCTTTCAGCGTCCGCTTCCGTCTGCGCCAGGACCTGCTTAACGCCCGAGAAAGCCAGCCGGGTAAGGGGGCCGAGGACCTTGTAGAGTCCCAGCGTCTTCTGTGAGATCCTGGCGTTCACCATGAAGACAGGCACGCCGGCGCGCGCGGCGGCGTACAGCGTGGCCGGCCAGATCTCGGTCTCGGCCACCACCAGCATAAGCGGGTTGTTCTTTTTGATGAAATTGGCGGCCGAGAAGTAGAAATCGAGAGGCGCCAGGCGGGCGGCTCCCAGTTTGGCGCCCTCGGCGCGGCCGGAGGCGGTGGAGGACGTGATAAGCAGGGGAGCTTTGAAGGCCGCGGAGAGTTCAGGCGCCAGTTTCGAGATCGCCTTTACCTCGCCCAGGGACGCGGCGTGGATCCAGACGGGGCGGGGGCCTTCGCTGGCCGGCACCAGCCCCAGCCTTTCCTTGAGTTCGCCGCCAAGGCTTTTCATCAGGGAGCGGCGGGGGGAAAACAGGAAAAAAACGGCGTAGAGCCCGGCGATAACCGGGGCCAGCAGGCTGTAGATGAGCAGGAGTATGTGGCCCATGGAGCGGGACCGAAAGCTTACTTCTTGGAGGCCGCCGCGGCCTTTTTCTTTTTCTTGGAAAGCCAGGGCAGGGCGAAGACCGCGGAATACTTGGGAGAAAAAGCGCCGGTATCGAAGGAAACGCCTATCTTGGCCGCGTCCAGCCTGGCGAACAGGCTTTTTATCAGTTCGTTCTCGAACAGCGGCACGGCCGTGGCTTCCTGCGGGGGGAGTTCCGGTTCCGGGCAGGAGGAGATGTAGATGGCCGGCCCGAGTTCGAAGCCTTCCGGTTCCGCTTCCCTTAAAGCCAGCTCCGAGGTGACGCCTACCGCCGTCTGCAGGAACACCTGCGCGGCTATGCGCCCCAGCCGTTTGTGCGTCTCGTCGACCGGGTTGGCCAGCTTTTCTTCGAAGCTGGCGCCCAGGGTAAGGATGCCCGCCGTAAGCGGCTGGCGCGCGGCCCCGCTTATCTTCAGGGCGGCTTCGTCGTCGGCGGCGAGGTATTCGAAGACCACGGCGGGTTCCAGCGCGGCGGCCAGCGCGGCGGCGTGCTCGCGCACGGCGGCCTCGTCGGCCAGCCCCGCGCCGGCAAGGTCCAGCTTGTGCTTGCGCGCCTTGCGCAGCACCTCGTAGGAGTATACCGGGATCTTGAACCGCTTGATCTTTCTCACTTCTTCTCCGTAGCCGCGCCCGCGCTTACTTCCGCTTGCCTTCCCACTGGTAAACCAGCGGGGTGGCTATCGCTATGGTGGAATAGGTGCCGCAGATGGAGCCTATCAGCATGGTGAAGGCGAAGTTATTGATGACTTCGCCGCCGAAGAGGAACAGCACCGCCACCACGGCCAGCACCGTGAAGTTGGTGATCAGCGTGCGCGACAGCGTTTCGTTGACGCTGGTATTGGCCAGCTGGCCCAGCGGCATCTTGGGGAACATGCGCATATTTTCGCGCATGCGGTCGAAGATGACGATGGTGTCGTTGATGGAGTAGCCGGCTATGGTCAGCAGGGCCGCCACGATCACCAGGTCTATCTCCCGGTTGGTGATGGACAGCGCGCCCGCGGCCACGAACACGTCGTGCATAAGGGCCAGCACGCCGGCGGCGCCCCAAACGGGGTTGGCGAACCGGAAGGCCACGTAGACGATGATGCCGAACAGCGACAGGATGAAGGCGAACAGGGCCTTCTTGGCCAGATCGCGGCCCACCACGGGGCCTACGTAGTCGCGTTTTTCCTCGGTGAACTTATTGCCGGGGAAGCTGGCGGCGAAGCCGGCCATTATTTTGTCGGAGATCTCGTTGACCTTCTCCTGCGAGCCCTTTACCTTTATCTGGTAGGCGTTGCGGTCGGTAAAGCTCTGTATGGAGGTCTCCAGGCCGGCCTGGCTCATGGCCCCGCGCACCTGCGCGGTAGTGACCGGGGATTCGAACCGCACCTGCAGCAGCGTGCCGCCGGTGAAATCCAGGCCCAGGTTAAGGCCTTTCACGGCCATGGAGGCCGCGCCGGCGGCTATCATCACGGCCGAGATCCCGAAGAAAATAAAACGCTTGCCTATGAAGTTAATGTTCGTCTTTTTTATAAGTACCATCATATGCTGAGCTCCTTGGGGTTGGAAGTGAGCCAGAACTCATAGATAGCCCTGGTCACAAAAACCGAGGTGAACATACCGACCAGCAGACCGATGGTCAGCGTTACGGCGAAGCCTTTGACCGGGCCGGAGCCGAACTGGAACAGGAAGATGGCCGCTATCCAGGTGGTCACGTTGGAGTCCAGGATGGCGCTCCAGGCCTTGTCAAAGGAGACCGGGATGACCATGGCCACGGGCTTGGACAGCAGGAGTTCTTCGCGCATGCGCTCCAGTATCAGCACGTTGGCGTCGATAGCCATCGCCAGCGACAGGATGATGCCGGCTATGCCGGGCAGCGTAAGCGTGGCGCCGAAGTAGCTCATGGCCGCGGCCAGGAACACGAAGTTCAGGGCCAGGGCCACGTCGGACACGAAACCGCCCGCGCGGTAATAGACCAGCATGAAGGCGATCACGATGATGAAGCCGATAGCCGCGGCCGAAAGGCCTTTCTTAATAGAGTCTTCGCCGAGGCCGGGGCCTACGACGCGCTTCTCTATGATGTTGACCGGGGCGGGCAGGGCGCCGGCGCGCAGGATGATGGCCAGGTTGCGGGCTTCTTCAAGGGTAAAGGACCCCTCGATGACGCCGGAACCGCCGCCGATGCGGCTCTTTATGACCGGGGCGGAATGGACGACGTTGTCGAGGACTATGGCCAGGTACTTGTTGACGTTGGCGCCGGTGAATTCCTCGAACAGCTTGCCGCCTTCCTTGTTAAAGGTAAAGCCTATGCTGGGCGTGCCGAACTGCTGGTCGGTTTCCACCCTGGCGTTCTCCAGGTAGGAGCCGGTTACGGGCACGTTGCCTTCAAGCACGTAATAGCGGGCCCTTTCGCCGTCGGGGCCGGGGGCGGCCTTGCAGAGAATGGCGCCCTTGGGCATCAGTTTGGCCACTTCGGGAAGCAGCACGCCTTTCTTGTCGAAGGGGGGCTCGTTCATGCCGTCCACCTTGGAGAGCACGGCCTGGGCCGCGTCCGAGGTGTTTACCAGCCTGAACTCGAGCTGGGCGGTCTTGCCTATCAGGTTCTCGGCTTCCTCGGTATTGGAGATGCCGGGCAGGTCCACGGAGATCCAGCGTTCGCCCTGGCGGGAGATGGGCGTTTCGCCCACGCCGTACTGGTCTACGCGGTTGCGGATGATCTCGATGGCGCGGGTCATGGCGTCATTGAGCTTTTCCTTCTTGTCGAGCTTTTCGACGTCCAGCTCCAGCAGCAGGTGCGTGCCGCCGCGCAGGTCGAGGCCCAGGTTAAGGATGCGCTTGGGGCGCATGCGCATGGCCTCTACTTTGGTTCTCTCGTCGTTGGTCTTGGAGTACCAGTCCACGGAGGGGTACAGCAGCCATAACGAAAGGATGAGGAGGCCCAGTACGGTGCCTATCTTCCAATGTAATTTGTTCATTTCCTATTGCTCCTTGTGCGTGGGGTCACTTAACGGCGTTCATTACCGCGCCTACGGCGCTGCGGGTGAAGACCGCTTTTACGCCTTTGGCTATTTCGAGTTCCACTTCCTCTTCTTTTATCGACGATATAACGCCGATCAGGCCGCCGCGGGTTATAACCCTGTCGCCGGGTTTAAGGGCTTCAAGCATTTTCTTGGTTTCTTTCAGCTGTTTCTGCTGGGGGCGGATAAGCAGGAAATAGAATATCACGGCCACGGCCACAAAGGGCACTAACTGCATGAGGGCTCCGTTCTGGTTCATTGTTCCTCCGTCGTCGTCAGACTTAACGTTAATTATTGTAACAAATTTTTAGGGCCCCTAAGTATCCCGGGGCCGGGCGCCGCCGTCAGGAGGTCAGACCTCTTTCTGGTAGGCGTCCATAAAGGCTTTCTTGGCCTGCTTAAAAGTGCCGCCGGCCACCGCCAGCCGCATGATCTTGGTCTGGTTTATCAGGAAGCGCAGGTTGTGTATGGAAATAAGCTGGCTGACCAGCAGCTCCTTGGCCTTGTAGAGGTGGGACAGGTAAGCGCGCGAGTAATTGCGGCAGCAGATGCAGTCGCATTCCGGGTCCAGGGGGGAGTCGTCGTTCTTGAACTGGGCGTTCTTGACATAAAGCTTGCCGCCCGAGGTCAGCGCCTGGCCGTTGCGGGCGTTGCGGGTGGGCAGCACGCAGTCGAACATGTCCACGCCGAGTTCCACGGAGTTCCAGATGTCGTCGGGGGTGCCGAGGCCCATGAAATAGACCGGCTTGTTCTTGGGCAGGTTCTCCATGACGGCGGCCAGCGACTCCATCATCTGCGCCTTGCTCTCGCCCACGGAAAGCCCGCCCACGGCGAAGCCGTCCATGTCCAGTTCCGCCATGTGGCGCGCGGCCTCCGCCCTGAGGTCGGGATACATGGAGCCCTGGATAATGCCGAAAAGCAGCGGACGCTTGAGGGGGTCCATATGGCGCGTCTTTTCCGTAAAGTGCGCCTTGGCCCTTTCCGCCCAGCGCTGGGTTTTCTTCAGCGCGTCCACGGCGTCTTCCCTGGACGCGGGGTTCTTGACGCAGACGTCCAGGCAGGTCCAGATGGAGGAGCCTATGGAGGCTTGGTAGTCTATGACCTTCTCGGGCGTGAAGAAGTGGGGGCTGCCGTCTATATGCGACGCGAAATGAACGCCGTTGTCCGTTATTTTGCGCAGGCGGCTGAGGCTGTACACCTGGAAGCCGCCGGAGTCGGTCAGTACGGGGCCGGGGTGGTTCATGAAGCCGTTGAGGCCGCCGCATTTCTCCAGCGTGGGCAGGCCGGGGCGCAGGTACAGGTGGTAAGTGTTGGAAAGCAGGCACTCGGCGCCTATTTCCTGGATGTCGCGCTGGGAAACGGCCTTGACCGTGCCCTGCGTGGCCACCGGCATGAACACCGGGGTATGAACCAGGCCGCGGTTGGTCTTCACCACCGCCGCCCGCGCCGCCGTCTCCGTATCCTTATGTAAAACCTTGAAATGTTCCATAGTTGATCCTTAATATTTTTACCAAAAACTTTCGAAAATACCGGCCTGCAAAACTTCAATATAAAACCCTCTTAAAGAACCAGCATCGAGTCGCCGTAAGAATAGAAGCGGTACTTTTCCTTTACGGCTTCGGTGTAAGCTTTCAAAAGCAGTTCGCGGCCGGCGAAGGCCGCGGTCATGTAGAGGGGGGCTGACTCCGGCACGTGCAGGTTGGTGATAAAGGCGCCGGCCACCTTGAAGTTGTAGCCGGGGCGGATGAACAGCCCGGCCTTGCCGGAGCCGGAGGCGACTACGCCGTTCTCGTCGGAGAAAGTTTCCAGGGTGCGCATCGAGGAGGTGCCCACCGCCACTATCCTGCCGCCGGCGGATTTGTGCTCGTTAATCGCGGCGGCTGCGGCCGCCGGCACCGAGCAGGCTTCTTCCATCATCACGTGGGCCGCGGGGTCTTCCGAGCGCACCGGCCTGAACGTGCCCCAGCCGATATGCAGCGTGACGAACGCCGTTTTTACCCCGGCGGCGGCCAGCCGGGAGAAGAGGTCCGGCGTAAAATGGAAGCCGGCGGTGTGCGCCGCGATGGAGCCGGCCTCGGCCGCGTAGACGGTCTGGTAATTGGGTTCGTCGGGGGGGGCTTCCACGCCCCGGCGCGCGCGGGCTTTCAGGATGTACTGCGGCAGCGGCACGGCGCCGTTGGCGGCCAGGTAGGCTTCGTCCACCGGGGCAGAAAATCTGAAAGTGTAGCTGCCGTCGGGATTGCGGGCCAGGCATTCGGCCTGCCTGCCCGCGGGGCAGGTCAGGACCTGGCCCGGCGTTATCTTGCGGCACAGCCCGGTCCAGACCAGGTTATCCGCGCCGCAGGGCGCCATCAGCAGGATCTCCGACTTGCCGCCGGTGGCCTTGACCGCCTCCAGGCGCGCCTTCCAGACCTTGCTGCGGTTGAGCACCAGCAGGTCCTTGGGGCCCAGGAATTCCGGCAGGTCGGCGAAACGCCTGTGCAGCAGCGCCCCGTCGGAGCGGCGCACCGCCAGCAGGCGCGAAGCGTCGCGCGGCTCGGCCGGCCGGTCCGCGATCAGCGGGTCGATCTCGAGGGAGGAAAATTCTTTCAGGGAGGCTTCAGTCATAATCGGTGATGGACGCGCCGGGATAATAGTGGTGCAGGATCTTCTTGTAGGGGCGCCCTTTCAGGGCCATGTACTTGGCGCCTTCCTGGCACATGCCCACGCCGTGGCCCCAGCCGCGGCCGCCGAACTGGTACCCGCCCTTTACGGAAGAGATGCCGGTGATATAAGTGCTTCTGAATTCGTAATTCCCCAGGTATTTGCGCAGTTCGGTCACGGGGACGTCCTTTACGCCTTTATCGGTGGTGAACCTGAAAGTCGCCGCGCGGCCGGAGCGGTCCTTCCTGTAGACGCGCACGCTTTTTATCTTCAGCGCCGTGGACCCCAGCCGCTGTATGAATTTCAGCAGGTCGGGGGAAGAGGCGTAAAAGCTCCAGCGGGAATGGCGCGACGGGGAGCAGAAAGGGTCCGGGACGCCGTAGAGGGGTTTGATCACGTCCTCGCCCCAGGCCGACTTGGCGCTGGCGGTGTGGCCACCGCAGCAGGCGTGGAAGAAGGTCGTAACGAGCTTGCCTTTATATTTAAGCACCTCGCCCCGGGTGGTGGTCACCGCCTCGATGATCCTGGCGTTGACCTTGGAGGTGCCGTTATAGACCTGCATCTCCACGCCGTCGGTGACGTCGTAATCGCGGGCCGGGTTTATATATTTAAGGGCGTAGGTGCGGGAAGCCACGGCCTGGGCCTTCAGGGATTCCAGGGGCCAGTCCGGGCTCATTTCCACGGGCAGCACGCCGTAGAGGTAATCCTCCAGGGAGAGGTACTCTATGATGTCCAGCCTGTCTCCCGGCGCCGCCCGCAGGAGGATATCGCCTTTGTAAAGGTTCTTGCCCAGGCGGATGCGTTCCTGGCCTTCGGAGGCCAGGAGTTTTACGGGGGAGGAAAGCTGCTGCCCCGCGACCAGCACGCTGTCGCCGGAACCCTTTATGTCGTAAGAGGCGTTCTCCAGCAGCAGGTATTTTTTGCCGGATTTTACGTCGAGCGCGTAGATCCTGGACGAGGTTTTCAGCTTAAGGGCCGGGGCGCCCCTGGCTATGGCCACGCGGATGCGCGGCCCTTCGTCGGCCCCGCCGTCGGCGGCGGCCAGCCGCGCGGGCAGGGATAAGGAAAGCAGTAAAGCCAGGATGCGTATCATTGATGGATCTTAAATAAGTTCTTGCTGGCCGGGGAGCTTGAGCCCCAGGTGCGACGCGGCCTTCGCCGTTATCACGCGGCCGCGCGTGGTGCGCTTGAGGAAACCGGCCTGCATCAGGAAGGGTTCGATAACGTCGGTCAGCGTGTCCGGCTCCTCGGAAACGGCGACCGCCAGGGTCTCTATGCCCACGGGACCGCCGCCGAACTTCTCGGCGATGGTAAGGAGGATGCGCCGGTCGAGGTTGTCCAGGCCTTCCGCGTCTATTTCCAGGGAGGCCATGGCGGCTTCGGTCACTTCGGCGGTTATCACGCCCGCGGCCCTGACGTCGGCGAAGTCGCGCACGCGCTTCAGGAGGCGGTTGGCGATGCGGGGCGTGCCCCGGGACCGCCGGGCGATAAGCCGCAGGGCGGGCTTGTCCGCCTTGCTGCCGAGGATGCCGGCCGAGCGGACCAGGATCTGCGTTATTTCGTCCTCGCCGTAAAAACCCAGGTTGAAAACGATGCCGAAGCGGTCGCGCAGCGGCCCGGTGAGCAGGCCGCTCCTGGTGGTAGCGCCTACCAGGGTAAAGCGCGGCACCGCCAGCTTAAGGGTGGTGGCGCCGGGGCCCTGGCCGGTATTGATGAAGAACAGAAAATCCTCCATCACCGGGTAAAGCGCCTCTTCCACCGCCGCGTTAAGGCGGTGGATCTCGTCTATGAAAAGGATGTCGCCTTCGGCCAGTTCCGTGGTCAGCATGGCGGCCAGGTCGCCGGGCTTGGACAGCACGGGGCCGGAGGTCACTTTTATGTTCACGCCCATTTCGCGCGCCAGGATATAGGAAAGGGTGGTCTTGCCGAGGCCGGGGGGGGAATAAAAAAGGCAGTGGTCCAGCGGTTCTTTGCGGCCGCGGGCGGCCTGGATAAAGACCTTGAGGTTGTCCTTGAGCCTCTCCTGCCCTACGAACTCGTCGAGGGAGGACGGGCGCAGGGCGGATTCCAGGCGGCCGTTGTCCTCCCGGGAAGGGCGGGCTGAAAGGATGTCGTCTTGTTTGGGCATTTAAAATTCTACTTCGGCGCCAGGCGCCTGAGGGCCAGCCGTATGATAATTTCCGGGGTGGCCGCGGGGCCGGCTTCCGCCGCCGATTCCTCAAGGGCGGCCCGCGCGTCCGCCGCGCGAAAGCCCAGCCCGGTCAGCGCACTCATGGCCTGCGTGTAGCTGCCGGAGGGGGCGCCGAACGCTCCCGCCGCGCCGCCGCCGAGACCGGAGGAGGGCAATTTATCCTTAAGGGCCGCTATAAGTTTCTCAGCCGTCTTGGCCGTAAAGCCGAAGATGGCGGTAAGCGGCTTGGGGTCCTTGGCGGCTACCGCGCGCGTGAAATCGGGCAGGGATTTCACCGCCTTGCCGAGGTAGTCCAAAGCTTTTTTCGCGCCGGTATTGGGCACCGCGTCGCGGAACATGTCGAACAGCTGCTTCTCCTCGCGGGTCAGGAAGCCGTAGAGGGCGGTGCCGCCGTACATGCTGATGGACTCGGCGATAAAGGCCTCGGCCTGGGCGCCTTCTCCGCCGAGCGACTCCAGGGACGGCTCACAGAAAAAAACTTCGTAGCCTACGCCGCCGGCTTCTATAACGGCGCTCTCGGGGTTTTTGGCCACTACGCGGCCCTTCAAATAGGCGATCATCGCGCCGCCTTGGCCGCGCTCTTCGCCCTGGCCAGCGCCGCGGCGAAAGGCGCCAGGCGCAGGTGGCAGAGGGCGGCGGCCATCGCGTCGGCCACGTCGTCGGGCTCGGGCGGGGAGGGAAGATTAAGCGTTATCTGCACCACGCGCTGGATCTGGCGCTTTTCAGCGCTGCCGCTGCCGGAAACCGTCTTCTTTATCGTGCGCGGGTTGTAGGGACTTATGGGGACGGACAGCTTTTCGCAGGCCAGCAGTATTACTCCCCGCGCGTGCGTGGTATTGGCCTGCGTGTCGGCGCGCTTCGAAAAAAAGACCTCTTCTATGGCCGCCTCGTCCGGCAGGTGGGCCGCGATAACGGCGTTCAGGGCGTCGAAAATAGAGGCGAGGCGCTTTTCAAGCAGGGTGTTCTTGGGCGTGTGGATAAGGCCGGCCGCGACAAGCCCGGGGGGGGCGGAGCCGTTTTTTTCAAGTACGGCCCAGCCGGTCCTGTCCAGCCCGGGATCGATGCCGAGTATTTTCATCGGGAGAACTATTTTTCCAGCTTGGCCATTACCGCGTCGGCGATATTGAAGTTGGAGAACACCTTCTGCACGTCTTCGTGGTCTTCCAGCTCGTCCATCAGCTTAAGCACCTGCTCGGCCTTGTCCTCGCCCACGTCCACCATGTTCTTGGGGAGCATGGTGATCTCTCCGGAAGCTATGAGGATCTTCTTTTCCTCCAGCTTCGTCTTTACGGACTCGAAATCGGCGGGGGCGGTGATGACCTCGTACTCGTCGGAGTCGGCCGGGGAGCGGAAATCCTCGGCGCCTACTTCCAGGGCGAGGGACATCAGCTCGTCTTCCTTGGCGGATTCTTTCTTGACCGCCAGGTAGCCCTTCTGCTCGAACATCCAGCCGACGGAGCCGGTGGAGCCCATGTTGCCGCCGCGCACGTCCAGGATCTTGCGGATCTCGCTGGCGGCGCGGTTCTTGTTGTCGGTGGTCACCTGGATTATCACGGCGATGCCGCCGGGGCCGTAAGCCTCGTAGGTGATCTCTTCGTACATGACGCCGGGCTCCTGGCCCGTGCCGCGCCTGATAGCGCGTTTGACGTTATCCAGGGGCATGTTGCTGCCTTTCGCGTCCGCTATGGCCGAGCGCAGGCGGGGATTGTCGTCCGGGTTTCCGCCGCCGGCTTTGGCCGCGATGGCGATTTCCTTGATGATCTTGGTCCAAACCTTGCCCCTCTTGGCGTCGGTTATGGCTTTCTTGTGTTTTATGCCTGCCCAGTGAGAATGTCCGCCCATGATAGACTCCTTCTAACGCTTGAGGACTTTAAATCAAAATCCGCGGCAATTATGCCCGCGACTAAATAAATTCTATAATAATATGAATAGATTAACAACCCGCCCTCTTAGCTCAACTGGATAGAGCAACTGCCTTCGAAGCAGTAGGTTAGAGGTTCGAATCCTCTAGGGGGCATGATTTCCAGGAGCAGAGCCGCCGGCAGTCCGGGCCTGTAACTTTTTTGTAATCAAAACTTAACCTTAACGCAAACACCGGGCTGATAGAATCTATATATGGCAGTTAAGCTGGCGCTCATATTTTCCCTGCTGTCTCCCCTGGCCTGCGGAGCCCAGGCGCCTTCGCGCGCCGAGCTCGGACGCAAGGCCCTGGCGACGGTGGTCACCCATCTCAAGAGCGACGATTCGGACGTGCGCGCCCTGTCCGCCGAGATCCTCGGCGACGCCGGCAACAAGTCCGCCTCGGGCATCCTGCGCAAGCTCCTGGCCGACAAGGACAAATACGTGCGCATAGCCGCCGCCCGCTCCCTCTGGGAACTGGGCAGCCCGGCAGGAGTCAAAACGCTTTACGCCATCATTAACGACGTGCCCGCCCAGGGGCCCATCGCGGTGACCAATTCCCCGCTGGTGGAACTCAAGGTCATCTCGCAGAACAAGATCCGCGCCAAAGCCATGGAGACCCTGGTCAGGATGAAGCGGGATAAAGCCGCGGACGTGCTTTTCAAGCTGAAGAACGATAATTACGGCACCATCCGCGACGCCGCCGCCAGGGAACTGGCCAAGATCGGCTACGAGGAAGAACTGGTCCAGTTCACGGAGGCCCTGGCCTCCGAGGACGAAGCCATCCGCTACGAAAGCGCGGGCGTGATGGGCAAGATCTGCTCGGCGGCTACGGCCGAACCGCTCAAGAACCTGCTGGCGGCGGAGAAATCCGTGCGCGTCCGCATGGCGGCCCTCGACGCGCTCAAGTGCAGCCCCGGCAAGAAAGAGGCGCTGGAGGAGCTCCTCAAGCTCGCCGACGATCCCAATCCCACTTTAAAATACAAGGCGGTGTCGGTACTCAGCGCCATAAAGGACGGCCGGGCGCAGGCCAAACTCGCGGCGGTAGCCGCCGCCACCTCCGATATACGGCTTAAGATAACGGCCCAGAAAGGCCTGATCCTGGGCGGCACCCCGCCCGACGCCGCCACGGCCCGCAGCGCGCTGGGCGCGGCCAGCGCCGACATAAAGCTGGAAGCGCTGGACGTGATCGCGGCTTTCCCGGAGGAAGAAGCCCTGCCCCTGCTGGCGGAGGCGCTGGACGACACGGACGTGCAGGTAAAGCTGGCCTGCGCGCTGCAGGTGCTTAAAAGGTTCTCAAAGCAATGACTATTATAAACAGAAAGTTAATCCTTATGGCCGCCGTGCTCCTGCTCGCCGCAGGCGCGGGACAGCTTGACGCCGCCGGCAAGAAGCTTTCCCCGCTGTCCGATTCGCTGCGCAAAGTGCGCAAGACGCCCTCTTTTACCGCCCGCGAAGCCTTCCGCAAATTTTCGGTCAGACAGGGAAAAGGCTGGAAGGTGCGCTATAACCCGCGCACGGCCCTGCCCGAAGCCCTTACCGGCGGGCGCACGGCCCGCTATCCCGGCACGCCGGAACAGGCCGCGCTGGCTTTCTTCTCCGACAACGCCGAGCTGCTCAAGGTGGACCCGCTGAGCCTGCGCCTGGCGGCCAGACAAGAATTCATGGGCGTCACCCATCTGCAGTACCAGCAGTACAAGGACGGCCTGCCGGTGGAATTCTCTTACGCCCGCGTCCACGTGGCCGCGGACGGCTCGGTTTCCGGCTACCAGGGCAAGTTCGAGCCGGAGCTGGACCTTAACGCGGCGCCCGCGGTCTCCGGCGAGGCCGCCGTGATGGCCGCCGCGGCGGACCTGGGCCGCCAGCTCAGGGTCTCGAAGATAGAACTGGTCATTTTCCCCGACGAAGAATCGGGCCTGCGCAAACTGGCCTGGAAAATACGCGGCCGCGGCAACGGCCTCTGGGTCTATTATATCGACGCGGCCGACGGGTCCGTAATTTTCAAATACGACGACCTTCGCCGCGCTTACACGGATTACAACACCTACGGCGTCTCTTCAGGCCAGATCTACCCCATCTCGCCCATTCCTACCAATCCCGCCAGCGGCAGCATGGCGGAAGCCTCCTGGGAAGCCGTGACTACGACCCCGCTCCAGGACCAGTACGTCTGGGTCCACAGCTATTCCAGCGTTACGGTCACCAACCTGAACGGGCAGTATGCCGCCACGCAAACCGGCAAGGTGTTCTCTTCGCTGAAAGGACCCTATTTTTCCGTAACCAATTTCAGGGGGGAAAGCGCGCACTGGGATAATGCCACCGGCGCCTTGTGGGAGAATAAAACCACTTTGGTGCAGAGCCCGCACCCTTACGGGAATTCGCAGACCTATAACTACCCCGTAGCCATAACCAATGACTGGACCGGCCGGGGCTATAACTTCGCCAAGGCCCTGCCGCATTTCACGGCCTTCCAGGCCGGGGAGCTGGACATATACGGTTCCATGAACGACGGCGACCAGATGTACATAAAGAGCGGCGCCCTGGACGGCGCCAACACCGTGGGCGCCTATACGGGCAACAGGGGCGCTTTCTACGGCGCCTCGGTAGAAAGCCCTTCCTATACCATTTCCCTTAAAACCGACGAGGCCGGCACCTACAACGGTTTCACGGCGGACGTTACAAAGGTGCTGCTGTTGCCCGACGGCGACCACGCTTCCGCCAACGGCGCCGCGGGCTCCGTCGTCTGGGGGATAGGGCAGTCCAGCGGCGCCCTGGATACCAGCGTGGGCAGCGCCAACGCGCTGTCCGAGGTGAACGCTTTCTACCATTTGAACAAGGTGCGCCGCTACTTCGACGCCATAAATATCGACCCCTCAAGGGCCAATGCGCCCGCCGCCGACCTGACCAAGCGCGTGGCGGTAATGGCCCATGCCCACGGCAACGCGGACGCGATAGGGGCTGAAGGCGGCATGCTCAACGCCTATTACGACCTGGAGAACGACAATATCCTGCTGGGCGACGGACCGATGGCGGCGGGGTCTTACCGTTCTTTCGCCCTGGACGGCACTATCGTCCGGCACGAATACATCCATCTGGTGATAAACCGGATCTACCCCATCATAAACTTCGGCGAGTTCGGCGCGATCAGCGAAGGCCTGGCGGACTATTTCTCGATGGCCTCGTTCTGGAACGAGCCCTGCACGGGCTGTTCCAGCATCAGCACGCTGGGCAACTTCATAGGTTCTGGCGAAGGCAGCGCCAGGAACATCGACCTGGACACGGCCAACTGCGGCCCGGACGGCAGCTGCGTCATGCCCGAGGATTGGGTGGGGGAAGTGCACGACGACGGCATGATGATGTCCCAGACCTTGTACGCGCTCAAGAAGACCGGCGGCCTGCGGGACATCGGCACCTTCGCCAGCGGTTCCTTCAGCGGGCAGCGCAGGGCCGACGTACTGGCCTTCGCGGCTTTGTTCTACTTCCCGGATAATTTCGCCAACTATTACGAAGCCATGCTGGCGGCCTGCAAGCAGTTCAACGCCACCTGGGCGAATAGCTGCGACGCCACCGTGCAGGGCAAGATCTTTAACGCCTTCGCGGACCACGGCATAGGGTCTCCCGCCGCCGGCGACCTCTACGAATATCTCGGGGACTCGGCGATGTGCGACAGCAATAACGGCCCCGAATGCGCCGCCGAGATAGAGGACCTTTCCTCTCTTTCCGCCACCGTCTCTCCCCTGGGCGACGTGGACTACTATTCCGTGCCCCTGGCGGCCGGCAACTTTACCGCCACCCTCAGCCTGCCGGCGGCCGGCGAAACCACCTATACCGCTTATTCTCTCTTCCTGTTCGACGCGAACCGCAATTATATCGCGGAAGCCACGCCCGTAGCCTCCAATACCGAGGAAGGGTATTGCCCGGACGCCGGCGACTGCGTCACCCAGTCGCCCTCGGTAGGGTTCAGCTATACCGTGCCGCGCGCCGGGCGCTACTACCTGGTAGTTTCGGGCGCGCCCAACCAGTGGTACGGCAACTCTGAAGCTAATTCCCTGACGCCTTACACGCTTACCCTGGCGCGCAGCCCGGCCGGCAGCGCCACGGCGCGTATAGCCGCCGCCATCTTCGACGGCGACGAGATAGCTTTCGACGTGCCCTACAGCGCCTTCCCCATGGTAAGCGCGCCGTCCTCCTCCACCCTGAGCGGGGCGGAGCTGGTGTTCGAATACGCCCGGCTGCGGGACCACAATTACTCGCCCATAGACAACACCCGGACGAACGTGGCCGGGTCTTACCTTAACGATATCCCGTCGGCCCGGGCCTATACCGTGGACGCTTTCGGCACGCCGGTAGTCTCCGGCAAGGTGAAGCTGCAGCCCGGCTTCGCCGCGCGCTATCCCGGCGTGGGCACGATCTACCTGGAACTCTTCGGCCGCAACCACATGGGACAGGTGGTCGCCCTGGGCGTCTCCAACCCGCTCAACCTGTCGGGCGGCGCGGCGGAAGCCGTGGCCTACAACAACATCATAACCGGAACGGGCGACGCGGCCATCATAAAATATTCGGTCACCGGCGCCGGCAACCTTACGGTAAAGGTTTACACCCAGAGCGGGTCGCTGGTAAAGACCGTCTACAGCGGCCCCGTAACGGCCGGCAAAGGCACGGTGGACTGGGACGGCAAGAACTCCAGCGGCGGCAAGGCCGCCAGCGGCATCTACTTCGTCAAGACGAAGGGGCCCGGCCTGGACAAGGTGGTAAAGATAGCGGTGGTCAGGTAACCGGATCTATATGACGTACTCCATGAACGACCTTAAACGGAACCTGAAGGCGGCGGGCCTGGCGGCGCTGACCCTGGCCGCCTGCGCGCGCGCCGTTCTGGCGGGCGGGCCCGGTTCCGCCGGCATGCAGGTGCTGAAACTCGACACCAGCCCGCGCGCGGCCGGCATGGGCGGGGCCTTTGTGGCCGTGGCCGACAATATCTATACCATGAGCTATAACCCCGCGGGCCTCGGGCAGCTTTATGTCCCCGAAGCCACGGCGATGCACCTTTCAGGATTCGACGACTCCTCCCTGCAGTATTTCTCCTACGGCATGCCGCTGCCCTTTATCGGGCTGGGCGGGCTGCAGAAGCCGGCCGCCGGTTTCTCGGTGCTGATGGCCAACGCCGGCAATTTCAACTACAAGTACATAATGCCCGACGGCTCCATCCTCTCCCACTCTTTCGACGCGCAGAAAGACCTGGTGTTAACGCTGGGCTACGGCGAAAAGGTCTATTCCGACGAGGTGAACCTGGAAGGCTATAACGCCAAGATAGAGCAGTACCTGGGAATGAACGCCAAGTATATACGCTCCGTCCTGCTCGAGGATAAGGAACCCCCGTCCACCTTCGCTTTCGACGCCGGCTGGCTGCTGACGGAACCCAGGCTGGGCCTTTCCCTGGGCGCTTCCGTGGCCAACTACGGCGGCGGGCTCAAGTACGGCACCGAGGTCACAAAACTGCCCAGCATCCTGCGCCTGGGCGCCGCCTACCAGCGGCCGACCGTCATGGACCAGTCGCTGCTGCTGGCGGCCGAAGGGGATTTCTATACCAACGAATCCCTGCACAGCCTCCGCCTCGGCCTCGAATACCACTTTGAAAAGATCTTCAACCTGCGCCTGGGCTATAAGGGGGGAGAGGATAACAAGGGCATGACCATGGGCATCGGCATTCACTACGAGGACATGGCGCTGGATTTCGCTATGGGCATGGGCAACGAGGTTTACAACGCCTCCCAGGTGGCTTTCTCCTATAAGTTCAGCGGCATAAAGGTGAAAGAATACCGCAAGAAGGTCTCTTATAAAGACCCCCAGCCGGAAAAGCCGTCTAAAACCAGGGCGCCCTCCAAGCAGCCCCGCAAGCCGGCCAGGACGGCCCCCGAAAAGAAAAAGGACTCCGACTTCTTCTGGATCTATTAAGCCAGAGCTGAAAACCGGGCGAGCGGGGAGCGAACCCCGCCCGTTTTTTTATGTACTTAAGGTCAAATTGACACTAGGTCTATTTGTTTATAGAATTGAACGATAGGGTTTCAAGGAGGCATTAACATGAAAAAATTACTATTCGTAGCCGCCGTCGCGGTAATAGCCGCGGGCTGCTCGGGTTCTCCCGAGAAGGGCACGGTTTCCAGTTCCGGTGAGATCGAAAGGGAATGGGTGGAAGAAGGCATAACCAAGAATTACGTTTTCGCCCGCGGCATGGGCGCCGCCGACCAGACGCTGGAGAACAAGACCCAGCGCATGGCCACTTCCCGCAACGCCTCCATAGTCAACGGCCAGTACAACATGCTCTCCTTCATAAAAGGCGTCAGCCTGGAAGGCGGCATAACCGTAGAGAAGGCCATCGAAACCGATTCGGTGCTGGCCACCAAGATCGACTCCGTCATAAAGGGCGCCCAGGTGGTGCGCACCGAGTGGACGGCCGACGACGGCTGCGTGGTGGTGCTGCGCCTGTCCAAGAAATCGCTTAAAGAAGCCGGCGTAAAGCTGGCCGAGTAAGCGCGGAAACCCCTGCATGACACGCCTGACGCGACTGCTTATGGCGGCGGCCCTTTTTGCCGCCGCCGGCTGCGGCGGGAGCCATAAAAGCTCCCTTAACCCCGCTTACGAGACGGAAATGGTGGAGGCCGAAGGCATGGCCCCGGTAGTGAACGGGGACACCGAGGGGGCCAAGAAAACAGCCCTCGCCGACTCCATGAAAACCGCCCTCGGCCTGGTAGTCGGGGTCTACGTGTCGCAGGACGCGATGGTCTCCAAATCCATCCTTATCGACGAGAATATCACCTCGCAGAGCGAAGGCTATATAGAGAAGTACGAGGTGCTCAAAGAGTGGCGCGACGGCGAGTTCTACAAGGTCCGCATCCGCGCGCACGTCCGCAAGGAAGACCTGTCCGCCAAGCTGCGCACGCTCGAGAGCGAGCCGCAGAAGCTGGGCAACCCGGTCATCGGCTTCGATATCAAGGAAGCCTCGGACGCCAAGCCCCAGCAGACCAACTACGCGGAGCTGGAACTGAAGACCCGCTTCACCGACGCCGGGTTCCTGACCGGCGAAAAAGATAAAGCCGATATCGTCATCCAGGGCGAGGCCCAGACCGCTTTTAATACCCGGGAAGGCCTGGGCGGTTTTGTCTCGTACCGGGCCGGCATCTCCGTCTCCGCCGTCAAGCAGGGTTCCCAGGAGACGCTCGCCTCCATACAGGAATCGGCCGGCGGCATAGACCTCAACGACACCGCGGCGGCGCGCGCGTCCATCATAAACGCCGCCAAGAAGGCCTCGGACCCCCTCAAAGAGCGGGTGCTCAAGTCCCTCAGGGAAAAGTCCATAGTCAGGCTTAACCTGTCCAACGTCAGGACGATGAACGACCTGAGCGACTTCACCAAGATCCTGCGCAATATCCCGGCGGTCAGGGCCTCCTGGGTGCGCAGCTACAGCGCCTCGGTGGCGGTCCTGGACGTCGCCATGCACAAAGGCGGGGCGGCCGACCTTTCCCAGCTGCTGATGAAGAACGGCAAACGGCAGGTAAAGATAAACCGCACTTCCTCCTACGACCTGGACGCCGAACTGCAATAGCGCGGACGGACCAATAAAAAAGGCCGGCTATGCCGGCCTTTTTTTATGGCTTCGCGCCCTTATTGCTTGCCCAGCTTTTGCCGGCGGCGCAGATCGAAGTCGGACAGCGCCTTCTCCTGGCGGGTGATATATTCGTCGAGGTAGGTGTCGCGCTCGGCAAGGCGCTTGCGCAGCGATTCTACGCGCCCCTTTACCCGCGCGTACCGGCGTTCCTCGGCTTTCATCAGGCGGGACAGCCTGGCCTGCACCGCCACCCCGCCGGCGCCGGCGGAAGCCTCTCCCCCGGCCAGCAGTTCTTTCTCTCCGGCGGCGTCCGAGACGGCCACCTTGCCCTCAAAAAGCCCGACCGTGGTCTCGCCGGCCGTGGAAACGATCATGGAGAAGTCGGTGCCCCGCACGGCGCAGACCGCGGACGGGGTGCGCACGGAAAATTTGGACGTCGCTTTTTTCTTAAGCTTGGCCGCCATCCAGAGGGCCTTGCCCTTAAGGAAGGAAAAGGAAAAAACGCGCTCTTCCGCCGTGACCTTCAGTTCCTCCGCCGCGGTCTCGGAATCCGCTTCCATCTTTATGAAGCTGCCGTCCTTGAACAGGATCTCGCACCAGGCCTGCGGCCCGGTCCTTACCCTGTCGCCTTCGGCCACGGGCAGGCCTTTCCTGGCCGGCGTCCAGCCGGCGCCCCCGGCTTTCATTATCTGGGTCTCGCCCTTAAGGTCGTAGACGCAGCCGGTCTCGCCGGCGGCGGCCGGCATTGCCGCCAGCGCTAAGAACAAAGCTAGGATAATCCGTTTCATAAGCCCCTCCTGTCAGGTTAAATATACAATACAAGTTAAATATTATAAAATCAAATTATGAATTTTTTCCGCATGCGGGTGCTGAACACGCTGCTTTTCTTCTTTATAGGGACGCTTATCGGTTTTATCCTTAAGGAACGTTTTTACCCGGCCAGGCCGGCGAGCTACCCTGAACGCTACCAGCCCGCCTATGAAAACGGGGAACAGGCGGCCTCCGGCAGCGGCCCGCAGATAGAAACGATAGTGGAAGCCGAGGAGCCGGCGGAACCCGAACCCGACGAACCCGCGGAACCGGAGCCGCGGCCGCGCAGGAAAGCGGCGCCCGCCCCGGAACCGGATAACGATACGGCCGCGGTCATAGAGGCCTCGACGCCCGAACAGGCGCCGGCGGAGGCGTCGACCCCGCTGGTGCGCGAAGCCCGCGACGAGTTCTTCAGGCGGCCCGCGGATTACGCCGGGCGCGAACTGGAGATGGAGCTGCAGCTGATAACCGCCAAGCGCTCCCCGGCCGGCTGGCGGCTTAATTTCGTCTACACCGGCCCCGCCAAGAAAATAGATTACCTGTACGTGGACGACGCGGAGATACTGGGCGAGAACCCGGACCTCAGGATCGGCTACGTCTACCGGCTGCGTTTTTCCTGCTCGACGGGAGAGACGGCCGCCGGCAACTCGCTGCTGCTGCTGACGCCTACCGGCAAGAAGGCCGCCTGGGCGACCGGCATCAGCGCGATAGAATAATGTCCTACTTTTTCATCATCAACCCGAACGCCGGCGGCAGCCGCGGAGACATCTCCGGCCGCCTGGCGCGCCTTTTTTCCGGCAGGAAACTCCGCTACGAGGCGCAGTTCACGAACGGCCGGGGGCACGCGACCGAACTGTCCTCGAAAGCCCTGCTGGCCGGTTTCTCCACCATAGTAGCCGTAGGCGGCGACGGCACGATCCGGGAAACCGCCGCCCCGCTGATCGGCAAGCAGGCCGCCCTCGGCATCCTTCCGTGCGGGTCCGGCAACGGCCTGGCCCGCAACCTCTACATCCCGCTGGATTTCGAAAAGGCGCTGGACGGGCTGCTTCACTGGGCGCCGCGCAGCGTAGACGCCGGGCTGGCCGACGGCCGGCCCTTTTTCTGCGCGGCGGGCGTAGGGCTGGACGCGGAAGTGGCGCACGATTTCAATTCCATGAGCGGCAGGCGGGGCATACTTCCCTACGTCTGGCATGCCGCCCGCCGCGTCTTCAATTACAAGCCGGTAAAGACCGTCGCGGTGGTGGACGGGCGCCGGATGGAACTTACGGCCATGCTGAACGGCGTGCTTAACGGCATGCAGTACGGCGGCGGCGCCCGCGTGGCGCCCGGCGCCTATATCGACGACGGCCTGCTGGACTTGGTCTCGATTAAAAAGCCCTCCCTGCCGCGCCTGCTCTGGGCGCTGCCGGCCCTTTTCAACGGACGGCTGGCCGAGCACAAAGCCATCTACTCGGCGTTCAAAGGGCGCCTGATAGAGCTGGATTGCGGCAAAGAGTCCTGGTACCACCTGGACGGCGAAGATTTTTACTCCAGCAGCGGCAAGATCAGGTTCAGCGTCCTGCCTTCGGCCCTGAAAGTCCGGGCTCCGAAGCCAAGCCGCGTCTAGCCTGCTGAAAACCTAGCGGGGGGGGGATAACCATGTCGTTCCTGCCGGAATTAACACGGGAAGCGGCGCTTTGCGAGCGCCTGGCGGACAAGAAAGTCCGCTGCCTGGCCTGCGCGCACCGCTGCCTGACCGCCCCCGGCGGAACCGGGCGCTGCGGCGTTCGGTTCAACTCAGGCGGGACCCTGATGGCCCCCTGGGGCTACGTCTCGGGGGTTTCCCCCGATCCCATTGAAAAAAAACCTTTTTTTCACGCCCTGCCGGGCGCGCGCACGCTGTCGTTCGGCATGTTCGGGTGCAACTTCCGCTGCGGCTTCTGCCAGAACTGGCAGATAGCCGGCGTAAAGTCGGCGGCGGGCCTGGCGCCGCTCCCGGTCTCGGCCGAAGAGCTCGCCCTGGAGGCCTCCGCGGCCGGGGCCAAAGCGGTAGTTTCCACCTACAACGAACCTCTTATCACCGCCGAATGGGCGGCGGCCGTTTTCTCGGCTGCAAAAGCGAAGAAGCTGCGTACCGCCTTCGTTTCCAACGGCTACGCCACCCCCGAAGCCGCCGCTTTCCTGCGGCCGTCGCTGGACCTGTGGAAAGTGGACCTGAAATCTTTTAACCCGGACAAATACCGCGAGGTCTGCGGCGCGGAACTGGAGAAAGTCCTGGCGGGCATAAACGTAATACGCGGCGCGGGCTTCTGGATGGAGATAGTCACCCTGGTCATCCCGGGCTTCAACGACTCCGACGCCGAACTGGAGGCGATGGCGGGCTTCCTTGCGGCGCTGTCTCCCGACATCCCCTGGCACCTTACGGCCTTTCACCCCGACCACCTGATGACCGGCACGCCGCCCACCTCCCAGGAGACCCTTTACCGCGCCAGGGAGATAGCGGCCCGCAAGGGCCTGCGCTACGTCTACTGCGGAAACCTCAGCGGCGCCCGCGGGCAGAACACGGTCTGCCCGGCCTGCGGCAGGGAAGTGGTGATAAGGGAAGGTTTTACGGTAAAGCGCAGCCTGCTGGGGGAAAAAGGCCTGTGCCCCTGCGGGCAGAAGATCCCCGGAGTGTGGGCTTAATTAAAAAGCGAGGCGACGGCGAGAGGCCAGGGATTTTCTCCCGGTTTCTGAAAAAGGCCCGAGTAGCCGCCTATGAAAGCCGAAAGCGTGACGGTAAGGCCGGAGAAGCCGTAAGACCCCAGGCTCGAGAGCAGCGCTCCCCGCCAGAAGAAGAGCCCGCAGAAAACCCCCGCGAAAAAAACGGCCGCCGCGAGCGTGCGGCGGTCGACCCCGGTATAAACCAGCAGGCTGGCCAGGTAGTACTGCGCCAGGGCCGTCCCGGACGAGGCCAGCGCGAAACCGGCCGCGTCGCAGACAAGAGGCTTCAGGCGGTAAACCTCCAGCCCGCCGAAGGCCGCTTTCGCCAGGGCGAAAGACAGTTTCATCCCGGCCAGGGCGGCCAGCAGCAGTATTACGGTTAAAAGCAGGGAAACGGCCATGTAGCCGGAGAAGGCGAAAAAGAACATCCCTTCCTTCGAACTACTTCTTGTCATAAAAACCGATCTCACGAAGGAAAACGAGGTTATCCTGCCAGCCGGGATTGACCTTGACCGTCAGGTGCAGCTCGACGGGGCGCTTCAGGAAAGTGCCCAGGGCCTTGGCGGAGGTCTCGCGCAGGCGCTTCAGCATGCTGCCGCCCTTGCCAATGAGTATCGGCTTCTGGTTTTCCCTGGCCACGTGAATCTTCGCCAGCACCTGGTCGTCGCGGCCCTCTTCCTCCAGGAAAAGCTCGATCTCCACGGCGCAGGAATAGGGGATCTCCTGGCTGTACAGCTTGAAGATCTGTTCGCGTATTATTTCGGCCGCGTAGAAGCGCTCCCAGCGGTCGGTAAGCTGGTCGACGGGATAGTAGGGGGGATGTTCCGGCAGGCCGTCCCTTATGCCGGCGCGCAGCTCCTTCAAGCCGCCCCCGGTAAGCGCGGAGACGTGAAAGACCTGCGCCACGGTAAGGAGCTTCTTGAAATAATCCTCGGCGGCCTTGACCCGCACGTCGGTATTTTCTTTGTCCAGCTTGTTGATGACCAGGTAGAGCGGGCAGCGCACCTGCTTGAGCGGCTCGAAAAGGTGGACCTTGCTTTCGGGCGGCAGGCCGGGCTCCGTTATGAAGATGCAGAGGTCGCCTTCTTCGGAAGCCGCCCGCTTTATAGCGTTGACCATGGAGCGCTCGAACATGTTCCGGCCTTTCAGGAAGCCCGGGGTATCCACGAAAACGGCCTGGTAGTCGGGAGCGTTAAGAATGCCCAGGATGTTGTTCCTGGTGGTCTGCGGCTTGTCCGAAATGATGGACAGGCGGGTGCCGCAGAGAGAGTTCATGAGCGTGGACTTGCCGGCGTTGGGCAGGCCCGTTATGGGAACGAAGCCCGCCCTGAAACCCGCCGGCAATTCCGTCGTCATTTAAGGCAGACCGGGTTGGCCCACAGGGGCAGCTGCGTGGCTTTGTCCAGCTTGCGCACCTTGATGTCGCCGGTGAGCTCCTGGATAAAGACCTCGGAACTGAAAACCCTGGTGCCGGCCACCAGGTGGCCGCCGAACGCCTTGCCTTCCGAGTCGGAGAACATTACGTGGGCGTGGACCATGGGCTTGTCGTCGAACAGGCTGACGTTGCCGCAGAGCGAAAGGATCTCAAGCTCTTTTTCCAGGTTCACCTTGTTGTATTTCTTGGCCTTCTGGTCGTAGATGGTGAACGTGGCGCGCTCGACCGCGCCTATCGCGTTGATCAGTCCGCAGCGCACCTGGTGATGGTGGCAGAAATACTGAATGGCCTGCAGCAGGTCCTCGCCCTTGTATATGCTGAACAAGAACGTCCTGCCTGTAAGATACGGCTTTTCCTGTAGTTGCATCGATCCCTCCGTTGTTCCCCGTTTTTTCTTTTAAAATTTCCCGGCTTTCCGCCCCTGACGAAACACGTCTTAATATCTTATTTTAGCAAATTTCATAGGAGAGCGGGTAGTATGTATCCCGGCAATTAATTAATATAATAGAAAGCGACAGCAACCAGGGAGGACATATGACAACTACCGCCGCGAAAGCAGTCTCTTACAAGGAACTCGGCTTCGTCAATACGCGCGAGATGTTCAAGAACGCCATGAAGGACGGCTACGCCGTGCCCGCCTACAATTTCAACAACATGGAACAGCTGCAGGCCATCCTTACCGCCTGCGTGCGCTCCCGCTCCCCGGTGATCCTGCAGCTCTCCAAGGGCGCCCGCGACTACGCTAACGCCACGCTGCTGCGCTGGATGGCCATGGGCGCGATGGAGATGATAAAGGAGATGAAGGAAGGCCCCGTGCCCGTCGCCCTTCACCTGGACCACGGCGATTCTTTCGAGCTGTGCAAGTCCTGCATCGAGAACGGCTTCTCGTCCGTGATGATAGACGCCTCGCACCTGCCTTACGAGGAGAACGTAAAGCTCACCAGGCAGGTGGTCGAGTACGCGCACCAGTTCGACGTGACGGTGGAAGGCGAGCTGGGCGTGCTGGCCGGCATCGAGGACGAGGTTTCCCACGAGCATTCCAACTATACCGACCCCGCCCAGGTGGAGGATTTCGTCAAGCGCACCGGCGTGGACTCCCTGGCCATCTCCATCGGCACCAGCCACGGCGCCTTCAAGTTCAAGGTAAAGCCCGGCGAGAGCGCGCCCCCGCTGCGCTTCGACATCCTCGAGGAATGCGAGCGGCGCATCCCCGGGTTCCCGATAGTCCTGCACGGCGCCTCTTCGGTGCTGAACGAATACATCGAAATGATCAACAAGTACGGCGGCAAGATGGAGAACGCCGTGGGCGTGAGCGCCGACCAGCTGCGCAAGGCGGCCAAGTCCGCCGTCTGCAAGATCAACATAGACTCGGACGGGCGCCTGGTGATGACCGCGGTCATCCGCAAGGTGTTCTCCGAGAAGCCGGGCGAATTCGACCCGCGCAAATACCTGGGCCCCGCCCGCGAAGAGCTGATAAAGATGTACATGGACAAGAACAAGACCGTGGTCGGCTCGGCCGGCAGGGTCTGACCCCGGCGGAAAAAGAACAGGGACGCCCGGCGAAACCGGGCGTTCTTTTTAACTATGGAAAATAAATTCGACGTGATCATTATCGGGGGCGGGGCGTCCGGCCTCGCCGCGGCGGTAGAGGCCTCGCGGGCGGGAGCGTCCGTGCTGGTGCTGGAAAAGAACCATGTGCCGGGCCGCAAGGTCCTTTCCACCGGTTCGGGCAAATGCAATTTCTCCAACCGCAAGGTCGCCCCGTCCGCTTACCACCCGGCCTCCCCGGCCTTCCTGAAAAAAACCTTCGCGGCCCTGCCGCCGGCCGAAGTCCTTTCATTTTTCGAAGAGCTGGGCCTGCTGTGGACGGAGGGAGAAAACGGGCGCCTTTTCCCGCGGTCGCTCAAAGCGCAGGACGTCGTGAACGTGCTGCTGCACGAACTCGACCTCCGCGGCGTTTCCATCCATACCCTCACCGAAGCGCTGGCCGTTTCGGCCGGCAAGGACGGGTTTTCGGTGGAGGCCGTGAAAGTGCAGCCCAAGTGGGACAAAAAAGCTCCCGCCGGCGAAAAGACCCTTTACCGCGGAGCGCGCCTGATCCTGGCGGCCGGAGGAGCCAGCTATCCCCAGATAGGCGGCGGCTCCGGCGGCTACGCCCTGCTCCGCTCCCTCGGGCATTCGGTTTCGGCGGTTTCCCCGGCCATCGTGCCGCTGAAGGTCAAAGGGAATTACACCAGGGAATTGGACGGCGTCAGGCTGAACGCGGCCCTGAAACTTATGGCGGGGGACAGGGTAGTCCTGGAGACCGAGGGGGAAATGCTGTTCACCGCCTACGGCGTTTCCGGGCCGGCCGTACTGGACCTGAGCCGCGCCGCGACGGCCGCCCTGCGGGAGGGGCCGGTATTCATAGAAGCCGATTTCATGCCGGACTACAAACTGGCCGCGCTGGAAGAGTTCCTGGCCGCCAGGGCGGCGGCCTTTGAAGACCGCGCCTTCGCCCATTTCGCCACCGGCATCCTCAACGAGAAGGTTATGCGGGAGGCGGCGGCCCGCGCCGGGCTTACATGGAGCGCCGTCGTGCTGCCAGGCTGCGCGTGCGAACTGGCGGCCGCGCTGAAAGCGTTCACGCTGGAAGTGGCCGGGCCGCTGGGGTTCGAGGACGCCATGGCGAGCGCCGGCGGCTGCGCGCTGGCCGAGGTGGATCCCGCCACCTTCGCCTCTAAAAAAGCCAAAGGCCTTTACGTTACGGGGGAACTGCTGGACCTCGACGGGGATTCCGGCGGCTACAACCTGCACCTGGCCTGGACGAGCGGAATATTGGCCGGGCGGGCGGCCGCCGGAAAATAGCCTAAGTCAGCCGCGATAAAAGCGAAGAGCCGCGCACCGCGCGGCTCTTTTGCTTGAATTGCATCGGGACCTGTTATTTAAAAACGGTCATTGAGAACCAGTAACACACGGCTGAGATCAATGCGGCGGCCGGAATGGTCATGAACCAGGCCCACACTATCTGGCCGGCGACGCCCCATTTTACGGCGCTGAAGCGCTTCATGGTTCCCACGCCCATGATCGCCCCGGTTATGGTATGCGTGGTGCTTACCGGCACGCCCATGGAAGAAGCGATGAAAAGCGTGGCGGCGGCGCCGGATTCCGCGCAGAAGCCGTCCACCGGCTTTAATTTGGAGATCTTGTGCCCCATGGTTTTCACAATGCGCCAGCCGCCCGACATGGTGCCGAGGCCCATGGCCGAATAGCACGCTATGGCCACCCAGTTAGGAACCTCGAACTTGCCCCCTAAATATCCCGCGCTGTAAAGCAGCCCGGTTATAATACCCATGGTCTTCTGCGCGTCGTTGCCTCCATGGCCGAGGCTGTAAGCGGCCGCGGAAAGCAACTGCCCTTTCCTGAACAGATGATCGACCTGGCCGGGGACAGACCTGCTGAACAGCCTGTAAACCATCACCCCGAAACCAAGCCCCAGCAGCATGCCCAGCAATGGTGAGATCACTATAAAGAGCAGCACCTTTATGATCCCTGACCAGACAAGCACTCCCGTGCCGGCCTTTACCACGGCCGCGCCGGCCAGCCCGCCCATCAGCGCGTGGGAGGAGCTTGACGGCAGCCCGTAATACCAGGTGACGATATTCCAGACGCAGGCGCCCATAAGCGCTCCGAATACGACGTGGTTGTCTATCACGGCGATATCGACTATGCCCTTTCCCATCGTCTTCGCCACTTCATGGCTGAAGATGAAGAAGGCCACCATGTTAAAGAAGGCGGCCCAGAGTACGGCCTGCCGCGGGGAAAGCACCCGCGTCGAGACTATCGTGGCAATGGAATTAGCGGCGTCATGAAAGCCGTTAAGGTAATCGAAAGCCAGGGCCAGTGTGACCAGCCCTATGATAGGAAGCAGGGCGCTATCCATGTTTTACGAGGATGGACTCGATAACCTTGGCCACGTGCTCGCAAGTGTCCAGGGTGCCTTCGGCCACTTCGTAGATCTCTTTCCACTTAATGACCATGATGGGGTCTTTCTCGGTCTCGAAGAGATGGCTGATGGCTTTCTCCCGGATCTGGTCGCCCATGTTCTCCAGCCGGTTGACCTCAATGCAGTGGTCCAGCACGCGGCGGGCGCGCTTGGTGTCGTGCATGTGCTTAACGGCGTTGGCCAGGGCCTGGGTGGACTGGTCTATGGTGTCGGCGAACTGCACCATGTAATCCTCGTTGGCGTCCAGCTTGTACAGCTTGATGCGGTTGGCCATGGAATTTATCATGTCCAGGATGTCGTCGAGAGTGTTGGCCAGCGCGTAAATGTCTTCGCGGTCTATGGGGGTGATGAAAGTGCGGTTGAGCATGTCCACGATCTCGTGGGAGAGCGTGTCGCCCTCGTGCTCGAAATTCTTGATGGTCTTGACCGTTTCTTCGTCGAAAGCGCCTTTTTTTACGGCGCGCTTGAAACAATCGGCGGCCTTCACGATGTTCTCCATCTGCAAATTAAGGTAGTCGAAGAATTTTACTTCTTTCGGCAGGAAATTAATGGCCATGGCAAGCTCCTTTGGGGGTCTATTGAACCGCTGTATAATTTAATTATATCCTTTTTGCGGAGAACCCGCCACAAGCACGGCGCCACCGGAGGAACACTATGGACTTCAAGGCTTCGCTTTACAAACGCCTGGACAAATACGCCAGGCTCGACACCCAGAGCGACGACAGATCGCAGACCTTCCCTTCCACTAAAAAGCAGCTGGTGCTGGCTAAATTACTGGCAGCCGAACTGAAAGCCATAGGCGCCAAAGGCGTAAAGCTGGACAAATACGGCTATGTGACGGCGGAGATCCCGGCTACCGCCAAAGGCAGGCTGCCGGTCATAGGCCTGCTGGCGCACGTGGACACCTCCCCCGACGCTTCGGGCAAAGGCGTCAAACCCCGGCTGCACAAGAGCTGGAAGGGCGGGGAGATCGTTATCAGCCGCAAGCTGGGCGTGGTCCTGAACACCAAAAACTGCCCGGAACTGGCCGCCTGCCGCGGGGAGGACATCGTAACCGCTTCGGGAGACACGCTGCTGGGCGCCGACAACAAGGCGGGCCTGGCCATAATAATGACCGCCGCCGAGCACCTGCTCAGGCACAAAGAGATCCCGCACGGCAAGCTCAGGATCGGCTTTACTCCCGACGAGGAAGTAGGACAGGGCGTCAAGTATTTCAACGTGAAGGCCTTCGGCGCGGATTTCGCCTATACCTTCGACGGGGACCTGGCGGGAGCGGTCGAAGAAGAAAACTTCAACGCCGACGGCGTCAAGATCTCCATAAAGGGAAAGAGCGTGCACCCGGGCTCGGCCAAGAACGCCCTGGCCAACGCCGCGCGCATAGCCGCCGACATCGTGGCCTCCTGGCCCGAGAACCTGCTGCCGGAAACCACCGAAAAGCGCGAAGGCTTTATCATGTTCACCGATATCGCCGGCGAGATAGAGAAGGCGGAGATCTCCGGCATAGCCCGCGAGCACGACCTCAAGAAGCTGAAAGCCATGGAGCGCCAGCTCGAGGCCATAGTGGCGGCCAAGCGCCTGAAGTACCCGCTGGCCGAAATAGACCTGGCGTTCCGCGAACAGTACCGCAACATGAAGGAAATCATCGTCAGGCACCCCGCGGTAATGGGAAAACTGATGGCCGCGGTGCGCGAAGCCGGGCTTGAGCCGAAGGTGAAGCCGGTGAGGGGCGGGACCGACGGCGCCAGGCTGAGTTTTATGGGGCTGCCCACGCCCAACGTCTTTACCGGCGGCTACAACTACCACGGCCGCTACGAGTGGGCGTCCCTGGACGGCATGAATAAATCCGCCGAGGTCCTGATAAACCTGGTCAGGCAGTGGGCTAAATAGCGGCACGGGCCGACTCAGGGAGAATTTTAAATGGCACATACGCGTCTGGTGGAATTATTCCTGGAACTGGCCCGGCTGGACGGGCTTTCGGGCAAAGAAGCGCCGGTGGCCAACTTCGCCGGCAACTTCCTGAAGAAACTGGGTTTCCCGGCGCAGTTCGACGGCGCGGCCGAAGTTTCCGGGTCCAATACCAGCAACGTCGTGTGCCCGGTCGGCGGCGGGGGGGCGATAGTGCTGCTGGCCCACATGGACACCGCCCGGCCGACCGCGCAGACCAAGCAGGTGGTTACGGCCGACAGGGTGACCTCCGACGGAAAATGGCAGCTGGGCGCCGACAACCGCGCCGGCATGGCAGCCATCCTTTACGCCCTGGAGCGCGCGGTCGATACCGGCCTGCCGCTCAAGCCTTTTACCGTAGCCTTCACCACGCAGGAAGAAACCACCATGGCCGGCGGCCGCAACCTCGGCCTGCCGCCCGGGATCCGCCACGGCTTCGTTTTCGATTCGTCGCTGGACCCGGGCTGCTACGCCATAGCTTCCCCGGGCGCCGCTGTTTTCTCGGCTCACGTGACCGGCCGGCCCTCCCACGCAGGCATAGCCCCCGAGAAGGGGATTTCCGCCATCCATATCGCCGCCAAAGCCCTCGCGGGCCTCGAGTTCGGCCGCCACGACGAGGAGACCACGTCCAATATCGGGACCATCGCCGGCGGAGAAGCCACCAACGTGGTCGCGGCTTATGCCCTGGTCCGGGGCGAGGTGCGTTCGCTCGACAAGGCCAAAGTGCCGCCTGTCCTGGACCGCATCAAAGCGGAATTCGAAAAGGCGGCCGCGGCCGCCGGCGGCAACGCCAAATTCGACTGGGCCTGGGATTTCCAGCCCTACCGCCACGACAAGGAGTCCGAAGTGTGCCGCCTGGCCGAGACCGCCCTGCGCGCGGCCGGGCTGGAACCCTCGGCCGTGCCCTCCCACGGCGGCAGCGACGCGAACTCGCTCAACGCCAAAGGCGTGGCTACCGTAAATTTCGGCATCGGCGCCAGGAACCCCCACGCCGACGACGAGTATATTCTGCTTGAGCATTTGACCAAGGCCTCGGAGATCGTATGGCAACTAATAAAAAAATAAATCTCTTGATATTAGCCGGCTGCCTGCTGGGCGCCGCCGCGCAGGCCCCGGCCCAGGACGGACCTAAAGGCCATCTTTTCATCATAGGCGGCGGCCACAGGTCGGACGCGGTAATGTCCCGCTTCATAGAGCTGGCCGGGGGCAGGAACGCGCCCCTGGCGGTGATCCCGCTGGCCAGCGGCGACCCGGCCGACGCCGCCAAGACCCAGGTAGACCAGCTTAAAAGGCTGGGCGCCGCCGACGCGGAAGGCGTCATCTTCGCGAAAGGCGAAGCGGACAAGGAAGAGAATCTGCGCAAGATCAGGCGGGCGCGCGGGGTGTTCTTCACCGGCGGAGACCAGGTAACCCTGGTCTCTTTCCTGGCCGGGACTAAAATGCTGGAAGAGATACACCGCGTCTACCGCGAGGGCGGAGTGGTCGGCGGCACCAGCGCCGGGGCGGCGATCATGAGCCGGGTAATGCTGACCGGCGACGACCGCCAGGCGAAAAAGGACGAGGAGTCTTTCAGCGCCATCCGCTCCAGCGCCGTGGCCATCGCCGAAGGTTTCGGTTTTGTACCGGAGAACATAGTGATGGACCAGCATTTCCTGGTCCGCAAGCGCCAGAACCGGCTTATCAGCGTGGTGCTGGAAAACCCCGGCCTCACGGGCATCGGCGTGGACGAGGCCACCGCCTTCATAGTAGGCCCGGGAGGGGAAGCCGAAGTCCTCGGCGCCAGCCTGGTGACCGTCTTCGAGACCATGGGCGCGGGCCCGGTGACCAAAGACGAACCCGGCCACCTGGCGGCGAAGGGCATAACGATGCACCTGCTGAAATCGGGCGACAGGTACACGCTTCCGAAAGCCGCTAAAATCAAATGAAGACCAAATTCGCCTTCAATACGCTGGTAATGATCTACGCGGTGGTAGTGGCGGTGGCCGCGGGCACCTGGCTGCTGCCGGGGGGCGAATACCAAAGAGTGGAGGCCGACGGACGCACCCTGGTAATCGCCAATTCCTTCCAGCCCGGGCTTACGGTGCCGCAGGGGCCGGCCGCGGTGCTGATGGCGCCCATAAAAGGCTTCGTCAAATCGGTGGACATCCTGGTTTTCCTGTTCGTGATAGGCGGGACTTTCATGGTGATAGAGAAGACCGGCGCGCTGGCCTCCGGGCTTAAGCGGCTGGCCTCTTTCTTCGCCAGGAAGCCTGAGCTCCGTATTTTTTTCATCCCCGTCACGGTAGTGATCTTCTCCATAGCGGGGTCCGTCTTCGGCATGTGCGAGGAAACGATGCCCTTCGTGCTGATCTTCATCCCGCTGGCGCTGGCGCTGGGCTACGACTCCCTGGTGGGAACGGCCATCCCTTTCCTGGGCGCGGCCGCGGGCTTCGCGGGGTCCACCCTCAACCCTTTCATCGTCGGCATCGCCCAGCGCATCGCCGAGCTGCCGCCGCGCTCCGGCCTGGAGTACCGCCTGCTAATCTGGGTCATCAGCACGACGTGCATGACCGCTTTTATCATGATGTACGCGGCCCGCATCCGCAAAGACCCGGCCAAAAGCCCGGTCTTCGAGCTGGACAAACTGCGCAAGCACGACCTGCACCTGGACGCGGACAAACTGGAACCTTTCCTCTGGAAGCACAAGCTGGTGCTGCTGGTCTTCGGCCTGTCTATCGTCGCCCTCGTGTTCGGCGTCATGAAATACGAGTGGTTCATACAGGAGATAGCCGCGCTGTTCTTCGCGCTGGCGATAACCGCCGGCCTGCTGGGCCGCCTGAGCATGGACGAGCTGACCGAAGCTTTCAAGGAAGGCGCGCGGGGGATGATGGGCGTGGCGCTGATCATCGCCTGTGCCAAGGGCACGCTGGTGATAGCCACCGACGGCAAGATCCTCGATTCCATGCTGCACGGAATGGCCAGCGTCATCTCCGGGCTGCACCCGATCCTGGCGGCCCAGGCGATGTTCGTGGCGCAGGGAACGCTTAATTTCTTCGTGCATTCCGGCTCCGGGCAGGCGGCGCTGACCATGCCGGTGATGGCCCCGCTGACCGACGTGCTGGGGCTCACGCGCCAGACCGCCGTGCTGGCTTTCCAGTTCGGCGAGGGCTGGATAAACCCGGTGCTGCCCACCTCCGGAGTCACCATGGGCGTGCTGGGCCTGGCGGGCATCCCCTGGAACGTCTGGTTCAAATGGATGCTGCCGGCGCAGATCTTCTTTTTTATCCTGGCCCTGCTGCTGCTCATCCCGCCGGTGATCTTTCACCTGCAGTAAGGCCGGCGCCGGCAGTATTTTGTAGAATGTTGGGATGAAAACCTCAGGGCTGCTCCTTATTGTTCTCCTTACGTGGCCGGCGGCAGCCCAGGGCTTCTCCGCCGCTTCCATGCGCCGCCTCGAACTGGAAGAGACCTGCAGCCTGGCCCTGGGCCGCAGCGAGCAGCTGGGGCGGCAGGCGGAAGGCGTGGCGCAGCTGGACGCCGCCGAGCGGCAGTTCGGCGCGGCTTTCCGCCCGTCCTTCGACTTCAACGCCTCCCTCTCCAAACAGCAGAACGCCGACACCGCCGCGAAAGGCTATTTTTCCGGCAGCTATAATCTATTTTCGGGCATGAGGGATTATCTCTCGGCGAAAGCCGCCTCGGCCAGGACCGGGGCCGCCCGCCTGGACCTGGACCGCGCCCGCCAGCTGCTGTACCTGTCCGCCGCCCAGGCCTATCTCAACCTGCTGGCCGCGCAGCGGGAAGTCTTTATCCGCGCCGGCCAGCTGGAGGTGACCGCCAGGCGCATAGCGGAGCTGGAAGCGCGCGCCGCCATCGGCCGCTCGCGAAAGAGCGAAGTGGTCGCCGCCAGGTCGCAGCTGGCGCAGGACAAGGCGGGTTACCTCGCCTCGGTTTCCGACGAGCGCCTCGCCCAGCAGGCCCTGAAGTTCCTCACCGGCCTCTCCGAGGACCTGGCCCCGGCCGAGCTCCCGGCCCGCGCGCCCGCCGCGCCTGAAGCCTATCTTAAACTGGCCCTGTCCAGGCCCGACGTCCAGGCGAAGCGCCGGGAAGCGGAGACCTACGGCTACCTGGCCGACATAGAGGTTCAGAGCAAATGGCCCGCGCTGAACCTGGCCGCCAACTATTATGTGCTGCGCACCCCCGCGCCCGACCCCGTAAACCGCTGGGACGCCGGCGCTTTCCTGAACCTGCCCCTTTATACGGGAGGCCGGCTGCAGGCGAAGAAAGACTCGGCTTACAGCGCAAAGCGCTCGGCCTCGCTGGCCCTGGACCAGGCCCAAAGGCAGGCCCTTTCGGAAGTAAGGTCGGCCTACGAAGAGTTCACCTACTCCGCGCGGCAGGCGGCCAGCCTTGAGGAAGCGCTGACTTTAGCCGAAGAGAACGCGCGCTACCAGCAGGAAGACTACAAAATGGGCCTGGTGAACAACCTGGACGTCCTGAGCGCCCTGAACACGGCGCAGCAGACCCGCCTGGCCCTTTCGCAGGCGCGGGCGCGCTCCAGCCTCGCCCTTATAAAACTTGAAACCTCTGCCGGAGCCGAGCTTAAATAATGACCTTATCCGACCTCTCCATAAAACGCCCCGTCTTCGCCTGGATGCTGATGCTGGGGCTGATAGTCTTCGGCGCCATCAGCTTCGGGCGCATGGGCATCAGCCAGCTGCCCGACGTGGACTACCCGGTGGTCAACGTCAGCGTCTCCCTGGAGGGCGCGGCCCCCGAAGTGATGGAGACGCAGGTCACCGACGTGCTGGAGAGCGCGGTGATGACCATTGCCGGCATAAAGGACATCTCCTCCTCTTCCCGCAGGGGTTCGGCGCGCATCACGCTGGAATTCGAGCTGAACCATGACATAGACGACGCCATGCAGGAGGTGCAGGCCAAGGTGTCGCAGGCCGCGCGCAACCTGCCCAAGGAAATAGACCCCCCGGTGGTGACCAAAACCAACCCCGAGGACCAGCCGATCATCTGGATCGCCCTTTCCGGCGACAGGCCCGTAACGGACCTGATGAACTATACCAACGACGTGCTGCGCGACCAGCTCAGCATCATAGAGGGCGTGGGCGAGGTCAGCATGGGCGGCTACGTGGACCCGGCCCTGCGCGTCTGGCTGGATTCCAACAAAATGGACGCGGCCCAGCTGACCGTAACCGACGTGCTGGGCGCCATCTCGGCGCAGCACGCGGAGCAGCCCGCGGGCTATATAGATACCGGGAAGAAAGAGCTGAACGTGCGCGTGCTGGGCGAAGCCCCCACGCCCGAGGCCTTCTCGCGCATCGTGATCGCCGGGCGCGGCGGCTCGGCCATCTGGCGCACCTACCACCTCAGCGACGTGGCAAAGGTGGAGGACGGGCTGGCCGACGTGCGCCGCATCACCCGCAACTGGGGTAAGCGCGCGGTGGGCCTGGGCGTGAACAAGCAGAGGGGCTCCAACGCGGTGGCCACGGCCAAGCGCGTAAAGGCCCGGCTGGAAGAGATAAAGAAAACCCTGCCGGAAGGGATGCGCCTGGAGATCGTCAACGACTCCACCAGGTTCATCGAGGAATCCACCCACGAGCTGAATTTCACCCTGGTCCTGTCGGTCATCCTCACTTCGCTCGTCTGCTGGCTTTTCCTCGGCTCCTGGTCGTCCACCATCAACGTGCTGCTGGCGATACCCACCTCCATAGTAGGCTCCTTCATCGTCCTTTACTTCATGGGCTTCACGCTCAACACCTTCACCCTGCTGGGCCTGACGCTGGCCATAGGCATAGTGGTGGACGACGCCATCATGATGCTGGAGAACATAGTGCGGCACAACGAGAAGGGCGAAGGCCGCGTGCGCGCCGCCATCCTGGGCGCCCGGGAGATGACCTTCCCAGCGATGGCCGCCTCCGTAGCCATCCTCGCCATCTTCCTGCCCGTCGTGTTCATGCAGGGCATCATCGGCAAGTTCTTCTTCCAGTTCGGCGTCACCATGACGGCGGCGGTCATGCTGTCTCTGCTGGAGGCGCTGACCCTGACGCCGATGCGCTGCTCGCAGTTCGTGGACGCGCAGCGCTCGATGTGGATAGGCCGCGCGATGGACGGCCTGATGGAGAGGGCGCGGGTCTCTTACGCGGCCCTGCTGGGCCGGCTGCTCCGGCGCCGCTGGACCGTGATACTGGTTTCGCTGGTTATTTTCGCGGCCTCTATGTCCCTTATTAAATTCATCCCCAGGGAATTCTCTCCGGCGCAGGACCAGAGCCGCTTCCTGGCGCGCGTACAGATGCCGGTGGGCACGCCGCTGGAAGTGACGGCCAAGGCGATGGAAGAGGCCGAGAAGTGGGCCATGGCCCAGCCGAACATCCGCACCTTTATGGCCAATACCGGCGGCATGGGCGGCGGCCAGGTGAACCAGGGCATGCTGATGATAGCCATGAAGCCGCCCGCTGAGCGCGTGCCGCTGCCGGGCCAGGCACGGCCGCCGACGCAGCAGGAGTTCATGCGCTACGCCCGCAAGCCGCTCAACGCCATTCCCGGCGTGAGCCGCGCGGCCATACAGGACCCGTCGCTGGGCGGCTTTACGGCGCAGCGCGGCTTTCCGGTGGAGTTCAGCCTGCGCGGCCCCAACTGGGAGAAACTGGGCGACTACAGCCGCCTGCTGATGCAGAAGATGACCGCCTCCGGCAGAATGACGGACGTGGACACGGATTACCAGGAGGGGATGCCCGAGGTGCAGGTGGTGCCCGACCGCGAAAAGGCGGCCGCCCGCGGCGTGTCGGTCTCCTCGATAGGCGACGCGGTGAACTCCATGATAGGCGGCGTGCGCGCCGGCAAGTTCACCCGCGGCGGCAAGCGCTACGACATCCGCGTGCAGCTCACCGGCCGCGACCGCAGCGACCCGAGGGATATCAACAAGATCTGGGTGCGCAACAACCGGGGGGAAGTCATCCGCCTTTCCGAAGTGGTCAAAGTGGAGCAGAAGACCACGCTGCTGACCATCTCGCGCAAGAACCGCGAGCGCGCCATAGGCGTATTCGCCAACGTGGCGCATGGCTCGTCGCAGGAGCAGGCCATAAAAGAGGTGGAGCGCCTGGCCAAAGAGATCCTGCCCGACGGCTACCGGGTGGTCTTCTCGGGTACGTCAAAAACTTTCCAGGAGTCTTTCTCCAGCCTTACCTTCGCCCTGATCCTGGGCGTCTTCGTGGCGTATATGATCCTGGCCTCGCAGTTCAACAGTTTCCTGCACCCGTTCACGGTGCTGCTGGCGCTGCCGTTCAGCCTGACAGGCGCTTTCATAGCGCTGAAGCTGGGCGGGTATTCCTTGAGCATCTACAGCATGATCGGCCTGATCCTGCTGATGGGCATCGTCAAGAAGAACTCCATCCTGCTGGTGGACTTTACCAACCACCGCCGGCGCGAAGGCGGGCTGGGAGTTGACGAGGCGCTGCTGGAAGCCTGCCCGATAAGGCTGCGGCCGATCCTTATGACCTCTTTCGCGACCATCGCGGCGGCCGTCCCGCCGGCGCTGGGCTACGGCCCGGGCGCGGAAACGCGCATCCCCATGGCGCTGGTGGTCATAGGCGGCGTGTTGTTCTCCACCTTCCTGACGCTGCTGGTGGTCCCGTGCGCCTACAGCCTGCTGTCCCGCCTGGAAAGCACCCGCCACGAAGAAGCGCTGAAGATAGCCCTGAAGGAACTGGGCGAAGCTCCGCAAGTAAAATAGTTTTGTAGTTACAGCGGAGCCCGGCGCAGCCTGCCATGCGGGCCGGGCTATCAAAACGCGTTCGGCCACACCGTGGCCTCACTCCGTGTTCGCCCGCCGCGCTTATGCAAGCGGCGGGCTCTCCGAGGGTTTTGCTAACCCGGCCCGCACGGCAGGCTGCACTTCATCCGCCTTCAAAAACAAAGAACCGGGAGATATCTCCCGGTTCTTTTATTCCTGCGCGGCTTTACTTAAGACTGCGTGGGGGGCCGCTGCAGCGGGGGGTACTGCTGGCCGGCGGGCTTTACACCGGGCAGGGCCGCGGCGGCGGGCGCCTCGTGCGAGGCCTGCACGCGGGTGGCGGTAAGGACTTTGCCTATCGAAGCCACCATGCCGGCCACGTCGCCCAGGTTGGAGGGGATGATCATAGTGTTGTTGCGCTGCGCCAGCTTGCCGAACTCCTGCAGGTACTGCTCGGCGATGCGCAGGTTCACGGCGTCCGACCCGCCTTTTTCGCTGATGGCGTTGGCGATCTCGCGGATACCCTTGGCGGTACCCATGGCGATGCGCTCGATCTCCTGGCCGCGGCCTTCGGCCTCGTTGATGCGCTTCATCTTCTCGCCCTCGGAAAGGGCGATGGTCTGCTGCTTCTCACCGTCGGCGCGGTTGATCTTGGCCTGTTTGTCGCCCTCTGATTCGGCGATGAGGGCGCGTTTTTCGCGTTCGGCCCGCATCTGCTTTTCCATGGCGCCCTTGATGCTCTCGGGGGGCGTGATGTTCTTGATCTCGTGGCGCGTCACCTTGATGCCCCACGGAAGGGAGGCCTTGTCCACGGCCGCGACGATCTCCATATTGATCTTCTCGCGCTCCTCGAAAGTGCGGTCCAGCTCAATCTTGCCTATTTCGCTCCTCATCGTGGTCTGCGCCAGCTGGGTGGTGGCGAACTCGTAATTGGTAACGCCGTAGGAAGCCTTGGACGGGTCCACGATCTGTATGTAGAGGATACCGTCCACTTCCACGGAAATATTGTCCTTGGTGATGCAGACCTGCGGCGGCACGTCCATGACCATTTCCTTCATGCTGTGCCGGTAGGCCACCTTGTCGACGAACGGGATAAGGATGTGGAAGCCGGCTTCCAGCGTGGCGTTATATTTACCCAGCCGCTCTATAATAAAGACTGTCTTCTGCGGAACGATCCGGGCGGTGTTGGCCAGGACTATCATGATGAAGATTATTACCGCTGCGATTACGAACGTGGCGTCCATGTTTGTCTCCTTTACTGGGGTTAAGGCTTTACTTTCAGGGTAAGGTCGTGCCGCTCGATTATGGTGACTTTCTCGCCTTTTTTTATTTCCACGTCGGCGTCGGCGTTCCAGGAAGTGCCGTTGAACTCCACCTTGCCGCGCGGGGAATTGGGGACGATGTCCTCGGTGACTATGGCGCTCTCGCCCGTATGCAGTTCCATAGGGGCGCCGGTCGGGTTGGTATTGGAGACCCGGCCGGTGAAATAGCCCTGGGCGTAGCGCCGGAAAGAGACCAGCGATACGATAGAGAGGACGGCGAACAGCACCAGCTGGGCGTTGACGCCCAGGGGGATGAAGATCATCAGCAGGCCGGTGAGCACCGCGCCCAGGCCGAAAAAGCAGAGGATGAAGCCGGGCAGGAAGAGCTCCATGCTCATGATCGCTATACCGACGATTATCCAGACATACTGCGGGGGGATGGTTTCAAGCATGGAAATAATACTATGAAATACAGCGGCGCCCGGCAAGGCCGGTGCGCCCCTTTATTCCTTCAGCGCGTCAGCGAGGAAGTCCAGGAGTTTAGGGCCGTAAGTTTCGCGGTAGGCGTAGAAGGCCTCTATGTGACCGGCCGGCACGGGCCAGAATTGTTTTGGCGGGCAAGCTGCGGCGTACAGTTTTTTTCCCTGGGAGAAAGGCACCGTGCGGTCCTTTTCGGAATGGATAAAAAGTTTGGGGCAGGTCAGGCTGCCGACGCTGTCTTTAGCCGCGTGCCTGCCGCTTACCGCCACCCAGGGCAGCCAGGAGAGCGGCCAGGACAGCCAGTGCCGCCGCAGCGCCGCGGACGCGACGCTCTTATACGAATAGAAAGTCCCTTCCAGCACCACGGCCGCGGGTTTGAGCTCCGAGCCGGCCGCGGCCGCCAGGGAGATCGCCCCGCCTAAACTCTGTCCGAAGATCACGATCCTGTCCGGACGGGCTCCCGGGAGTTTCAGCGCGTGGGCCAGCGCCGCCTTGCCGTCCAGGACCAGCCCGTCCAAGTCAGGCTTGCCGCCCGAAGCGCCGTATCCGCGGTAATCAAAAATAAAAACGTTAAAACCTTCTTTCGCCAGCCAGGCCGAATAAGGATAATGCGCGGTCATGTTCTGCGCGTTGCCGTGGAAATGCACCACCGTGCCGCGCGGGACGCCGGCCGGGGCGAAGAACAGGCCGGTCAGCAGGGTCCCGTCGCCGGACTTGAACTTTATGACCTCGTATTTTATCCCGGCGGCGGCCGGGTCGGAGAAGATCTCGCGCGAAGGCTGGAAGAACAAATGCGTGCAGCCGCCCAGGAATACGGTAAGGAGGGGGAACAGGAGCCGGGCGAGGGTCATTTACGGGAACAGGAAGTGGTGGTAATAAACGCCGGCCTCTTTAACTTTGCCGCGCCAGGAGTAGTCCAGGCGCAGCGAGGAATCCTTGGCCAGCCTGACGGAGGCCGCGGCCGAACCGGCCCAGAGCGGCCGGGTGTCGCCCAGGGCGTAGCTTATGTAACGCGCCTCTACCAGCGCGCGCACCGGCCCGCTTTCGGCCAGCACGCCGGCTTTCACGCCCGCGCCGGCCCGCCAGCGGGACTCGAGCGCCCCGCCTATGCCGCTGTCCGCCTCGGCCAAAACGTACCAGAGCTGGCGCAAGGGGCCGCCCCATTGCGCCGCCAGGCCGGACCCGGCGTTCATGGTCCAGATGGCCGAACTGCCCGGGCGCCTGCGGGTCTCGTCGGCCTGCTCAACGCCCGCCGCGATCTCCCAGGAGGGGCGGCGCACCCAGTCGTCCCACGGGTTCAAACTCATAACGCGCGCCAGCCGGGCGTCTTTAAGATAAAGGCGGTTGGGGCGCTTTTCATAGCGCAGCCGGAAAGCGCCCATCTCCAGCGCGGCGTCCGGCAGGTAGCCGGAGGGATCGTCGAGCAGGTCCTGGATGGCGTAGCGCCACACGAAGTCGTAAGCGGGGCCGTTCTTAAGCCCGACCAGGCCGACGCCGACCTTCATGCTCTCATGAGCTTGTTTTATGGAGGGGGGCCGGGCCAGGCCGCCGGTAAAAGTAACCTGCGGCCCGAGCGGCGCCCTGAGGGCCAGCAGCGGATCGGTACGGCCATCCAGCTCGGCTTTGCCGATGCGGCGGGCGTAAAAGCGCCAGCTCAGGTAATCCGCCGCCGTCTCGAGAATGGCGGCCTTGGCCGCGGCGGGGGCCGTTTCAAGCCGCTTCAGCTCAGCGGCCTGGTCGCCCCTGGCCAGTTCCAGTACCGAAGCTTTTTCCGGCTCGGAAAGCTGGGAGCGTTTCCATTCCACTGTTTTCCAGAGCGAAGGGCGCCAGTCCGGCACGCCCGGCAGGGAGCCGGCAAGCACGGCCTTGGCGGTATCGGAGGGGATGACCCAGTACCGGAAACGGCGGGACAAGTCCAGCTCCGGCTTTACGATGTCGAGCAGCGGCATCAGCTGCCAGGAACAGTTGCGCGTGAAGAAATAATAAGGGAAAGCGGCCTTGCCCAGCTCCCAGCAATGGCGCAGCAGCCGGTCGATCTCGGCGGGCTTCAGGTACAGCGGGAAGCCCCACAGGTCCCGGTTCTCGAGGTTGTGATATTCCTGGATCTTCAGGTAATAAGGGATAGTGGAGAACTGGCCGGGGTAAAGGCCCAGAAGCCCCTTAAGGGCGAAGAACAGCCCGCTCTCGGCGTCGGCGGTGGCCGCGTAGTTGACGGTATAGTCCAGCAGGTCCGCGCCCGAAGCGCCGCGTTTATGCAGGCGCAGGAAAGTGTGACCGTAAAGCGTGGAAGGGTTATTGAGGTAGCCCGCCGCGAACAGCAGGCTGACGGACTCCGTGTCGAGGGCCGCTTTCCAGTCGTCGAAATCCTTGCAGCGGCGGGAGAACTCGTCCTGCGGCAGACCCAGTTTCTCGCGCAGCCAATGGTAGCGCTCCGGGAAGCGGCACTCGGGGCTGTCGTCGTCGGGGCCCTCGAAGAAGAAGCCGTCCACCGCGGCCTCCAGCTCGAGCCTGGGATTTATGTTGCCCCATTTGGAGAGGTAGAAATTGCGGTTGACCGAAGGGCTGCGGTAACGCCCGAGCAGGTTCTTTTCGTAATAGAGCAGGCGCCGCCAGTACTTATCTTTCCAGGCTTCGGCCTTCTGGGCCGACTGCCTAAGGTCCAGGCGCCGCAGTTCCTGGTCCGGGGTTACGGAGCGCGCCGGCGCGGCGGCGGCCAGCAGGGCTAAAAAAAGCAAAAGACGGACCGGAGGTATTAGCCGCCCGGTCCGTCCGTGTTTCATCGCGTTAAGTCCGCTCTTATATGCTGGTAACGAGCCTGTTGATCTCGTTAACGGCGTTCTTCGCGCTGTTGGCGGCGAAGATGACGGTGTGGTTCTTCTGCAGGAGCTGCGTGAACTGCCAGGCGTTCTCGGGGGTATACCCGTAGAGCTGCGCCAGGTTGGTCACGTATTCGCCCTTACCGGAGGCCACGTCGCGGGACAGGTCCTTGTAGTTGGCTTCGATGAAGCTCTCGCGGGCCATGGAAACCTTCACCAGGCCCTTGTTATTGCAGCCCGAGGTGCCGAAGGTGATGCCGAAGGTCTGGCTGCCGAAGGTACCGTTGGTGGTGGCCGCCAGCACCTGGGTCATGTCGTTCTGCTTGAACGCCAGGCTGCCGAGACCGCAGCCGGCGCTGCCGTAATCGGCCGCGAAGGCGACGGCGCCGAAAGACGCCAGGACAACCGCGCTTAATAGTATTTTTTTCATTCTTTATCTCCCCTATGTTATAAGTTTACCGCGTAGTTCATTTTGCAACTAAAGCCGCGGCCCTGTCAATTAATGCAGGCCGATCCGGCACTGGTGGTCCCTGGCATAGCGCTCCAGGGACTCTTTCTCGTTCTCCCGGTAGGCGGCGGTGCGCTTCAGGAGCAGGTCGAAATTGGTCAGGTGGGCGTCGAACATCGGCCCTTCCACGCAGGCGAACCTGGGCTTGCCGCCCACTTCCACCCGGCAGCCGCCGCACATCCCGGTGCCGTCCAGCATGACGGGGTTGAGGCTGGCGAAGGTGGGGGTGCCGTGAGGGCGGGAAGTTTCGGCCACGAACTTCATCATTATTATCGGCCCGATGGTGAAGACGGCGTCCAGTTTCTCGCCGGCGGCGTAGAGTTCTTTCATGGCGTCGGTCACCAGGCCTTTTTTGCCGGAGGAGCCGTCGTCCGTGGTGACCAGCACTTTATCGGAAAGCCCGGCCATTTCTTTTTCAAGGATCAGCAGGTCTTTGTTGCGGGCCCCCAGGATGGAAATTATCCTGTTGCCGGCTTCTTTGAAAGCCCGGGCTATGGGGTAGAGCTCGGCTATGCCCACGCCGCCGCCCACGCCCAGCACGGTGCCGTAGTTCTTTATCTCCACGGGGGTGCCCAGCGGCCCGGCCACGTCGCTGAAGGACTCTCCCGTCTTAAAAGCGTTCATTTCGGTCGTAGATTTGCCTATGGCCTGGATGATGACGGTGACCGTGCCGTTCTCCGGGCTCCAGTCCACCAGCGTCACCGGGATGCGCTCGCCGCCTTCGCGGGCGCGCAGGATGACGAAATGCCCCGCCTTGGCCTTGGCGGCTATCAGCGGGGCGTAGATGACGTGCCGCGAAACGGTGGAAGAAAGCTCTTCCTTCCGGATGATCTTATAAAGCCCTTCGGTGGAGTAAATGTCGTGTTTCATAGCGGTTTTTCCGTAAGCTTCCTGTGTATCGCCTGGGCGGCGCTCTTGCCGTCCTTCATGGCCAGCAGCACGGTGGCCCCGCCGCGCACCACGTCGCCGCCGGCGTAGACGCCTGCCAGCGAGGTTTTACCGGTGGCTTCCTCCGCCGTTATGCAGCCCCACTTATTGGTACTCAGCCCGGGGGTGGTCTGCTGTATTACCGGGTTGGGGCTCTGGCCTATCGCCACCACCAGGCTGTCCGCCTCGATATAGAATTCGGAGCCTTTCTGCGGCACGGGCTTGCGGCGGCCGGAGGCGTCGGGCTCGCCCAGCGCCATGCGCACGCACTTCACGCGCTTCAGGCGGCCTTTCTCGTCGCCTTCCAGTTCCACCGGGGCGGTCAGGAATTCGAACTTTATGCCCTCTTCCATGGCGTTCTCCACTTCTTCGCCGCGGGCGGGCATTTCGGCGCGGGTGCGGCGGTAAAGCAGCGTAACGGCGTCCGGGCCCAGGCGCTGCGCACAGCGGGCGGAGTCCATGGCGGTATTGCCGCCGCCGACCACCACCACTTTCTTGCCGATATAGTAGGGCGTGTCGGTGACGGGGAACTTGTAGGCCTCCATCAGGTTCACGCGGGTCAGGAATTCGTTGGAGCTGTAGACGCCTACCAGGTCTTCCCCGGGAGCGTTCATCGGGCTGGGCAGGCCGGCGCCCGAGCCGATATAAATGATATCGAAATCCTTTTTAAGTTCCTCTACGGTTATGGACTTGCCTACCATGACGTTCTTGAGGAAGCGCACGCCCATTTTTTTAAGGGTGGCCACTTCGAAGCGCACCACTTCGCGCGGCAGGCGGAAGGTGGGGATGCCATAGCTGAGCACGCCGCCGAATTCGTGCAGCGCTTCGAACACGGTAACCTCGTGCCCGAGCTTGCGCAGCTCGGCCGCCGTCGCCAGGGACGCGGGGCCGGAGCCCACGCAGGCCACCTTGAAGCCGGTATCGGGGGCGCAGGGCGGGGGGGTAATGAGGCCGTTCCTGCGCGCGTGGTCGGCGGCGAAGCGCTCCAGCCGGCCTATGGAGACGGGGCCGAACTTGTCTTTCAGCACGCAGGCGGCCTCGCAGTAGGTTTCCTGCGGGCAGACGCGGCCGCAGATGGCGGGAAAAAGGCTGGTTTCGAAGATCTTCGAGGCGGCGGCGCCTATGTTTTCCTTATACACCAGGTCCACGAATTCGGGGATCTTTACGTTGACGGGGCAGGCCAGCTCGCAGGGCTTGGTCTTGCAGCCCAGGCAGCGGGCCGCCTCGGTCACGGCCTCTTCCGGGCTGAAGCCCAGGGCCACTTCGTCGAAATTCCCGCGGCGCTCTACCGCGTCCTGGTGGCGGCCAAGGTTCTGCTTGATCGATGGTGTAGGTTTCTTCGGCTTTTCCATATTTTAATTATACAAAACACCTGAGTCATGGGGAATGTCGCCGAATGCAAGTTCGGGGTCCTGCCGCGCGGACCGCTTTCCCGGTCCAGCCGCTCCACCCATCCCCTGCTAGGCTGGCGAGATGCAAACCTGCCGTTCACCTTACGCGGCTGGCCCGGAAAAGCGGCCCGTGCGTCACCCCTCCAGCTATTCCGGCGACAGCCCGAAGGCTTGACGCGGGGACCGGGTTAGCAAAACCTTCATGAGGCCGAGGCTTGCGTAAGCGCCGAGGCCGATTGATGAGTGAGGCCACGGTGTGGCCGAACGCGTTTTGCGTTCCGGTCCCCGTGGCAAGCCGCAGGTCACCCCGCGAACTTGCAGGCCTGCCTGCAGGTGCCCCGGGTTTTGGAAAAATGCTATACTTTTAAAAGTTCCTCAAGCACCAATTTCGCAGATAAATCCCTTAAGGAGATAATTATAATGGCTAATAAAAGAGTGGCAATGGACGGAAACACGGCCGCGGCTTTCGTCGCGCACAAGACCAACGAAGTTATAGCGATCTACCCCATAACCCCTTCCTCGGTGATGGGCGAACTGTCCGACATCTGGTCCTCCAAGGGCGATAAGAACATCTGGGGCACCATCCCCTCGGTCATCGAGATGCAGTCGGAAGGCGGCGCTTCCGGCGCGGTGCACGGCGCCCTTACGGCCGGCGCGCTGACCACCACTTTCACCTGCTCCCAGGGCCTGCTGCTGATGATCCCCAACATGTACAAGATAGCGGGCGAACTCACCAGCACCGTGTTCCACATCAGCGCCCGCGAAGTGGCCGCCCACGCGCTTTCCATCTTCGGAGGCCACGGCGACGTGATGGCCTGCCGCCAGACCGGCTGGGCGATGCTCGCCTCCGCCAACCCGCAGGAAGCCATGGACTTCGCGCTGATCTCCCAGGCCGCCGCGCTCAAGACCCGCGTGCCTTTCATGCACTTCTTCGACGGCTTCCGCACCTCCCACGAACTGAACATGGTGGAGACGCTCTCCCCGGAAGTGATGCGCAGCATGATCAGCGAGAAGCTGATAGCCGAGCACAAGGCCCGCGGCCTTAACCCCGAGCACCCCGTCCTGCGCGGCACCGCCCAGAACCCCGACGTGTTCTTCCAGGGCCGCGAAGCCGGCAACAAGTTCTACGCCGCCGTGCCCACCATGGTGAAAGAAGCCATGGGCCAGTTCGAGAAGCTGACCGGCCGCAAGTACGGCCTGTTCGACTACGTCGGCGCTCCCGACGCGGAAAAAGTGGTGGTGGTAATGGCCTCCGGCGCGGACGTCGTAGAGGACACCGTGAGCCACCTGATAAAGAGCGGCGCCAAGGTAGGCGTGCTCAAAGTGCGCCTGTACAGGCCCTACTCCGAGGCCGACTTCATAAAGGCACTCCCGAAGAGCGTGAAGTCCATAGCGGTGCTCGACCGCACCAAGGAACCGGGCGCCATCGGCGAACCGCTGTTCCAGGACGTGGTCACCACCTGCGCCAACGCCTTCAAGGCCGGCACGATGGCGGCGCTTCCCCTTATAGTCGGCGGCCGCTACGGCCTCGGCTCCAAAGAATTCACCCCGGCCATGGCCAAGGCCGTGTTCGAGAACCTCGACGCCGCCAAGCCCGTGCACGGCTTCACCGTCGGCATCAAGGACGACGTGACCAACCTCAGCCTCTCCTACGACGAGGGTTGGACCACCGAGCCCGCGGACATCTTCCGCGCGCTGTTCTTCGGCCTGGGCTCCGACGGCACCGTGGGCGCCAACAAGAACACCATCAAGATCATCAGCGAAGAGACCGGCCAGTACGCGCAGGGCTACTTCGTCTACGACTCCAAGAAAGCCGGCTCCATGACCGTGTCCCACGTGCGCTTCGGCAAGAACTACATCCGCGCGCCGTACCTGGTCTCCAAGGCCCGCTTCATCGGCTGCCACCAGTTCAGCTTCCTCGAGAAGTACGAGATGCTGGACAAGGCCGAGGACAACGGCATCTTCCTGCTCAACAGCCCGTTCGAAGCTTCCGACGTCTGGGACCGCCTGCCCATCGAAGTGCAGGAGAACATCGTTAAGAAGCACCTGAAGGTCTACGTCCTGAACGCCTCCAAGATCGCCGAAGAGACCGGCATGGGCGGGCGCATCAACGTGATCATGCAGACCGCCTTCTTCGGCATCTCCGGCGTGCTGCCCAAGGACGAAGCCATCGCCGCCATCAAGACCTCCATCAAGAAGACCTACTCCAAGAAAGGCGACGAAGTGGTGAACCAGAACTACGCGGCCGTGGACCAGACCCTGGCCGCCATCCAGGAAGTGAAAGTGGGGGGCCTGACCTCCAAGATCAAGCGCGCCTGCGTGGTGGAGGGCTTCCCGCCCTTCGTGCGCGACACGCTGTGCGAGATGATGGCCTTCCGCGGCGACCAGCTGCCCGTGTCCGCCATGCCCGTGGACGGCACCTTCCCCACCGCCACCTCCCAGTACGAGAAGCGCAACATAGCGCTGGAGACCCCCGTGTGGGACGAGGCGCTGTGCATCCAGTGCGGCATCTGCTCGCTGGTCTGCCCCCACGCCGCCATCCGCATCAAGGCCTACGACGGCGCCGAGCTGGCCAAAGCCCCCAAGACCTTCAAATCGGCGGACGGCCGCGCCCCCGCCCTTAAAGGCATGAAGTTCACCACCCAGGTGGCCGTGGAAGACTGCACCGGCTGCGGCGCCTGCGTGTACAACTGCCCCGCCAAGGAAAAGAAGGAGGGGAAAGAGACCGGCCGCAAAGCCATCAACCTCGCCCCCCAGTTCCCGCTGCGCGAGACCGAGCGCGAGAACCTGAAGTTCTTCCTGAACCTCAAGGATACCGGCTCCGCCAAGGTTAACCGCAACACCGTGCAGGGCAGCCAGCTGGTGCGCCCGCTGTTCGAGTTCTCCGGCGCCTGCGGCGGCTGCGGCGAAACGCCTTACGTAAAACTGATGACCCAGCTGTTCGGCGACCACCTGACCGTGGCCAACGCCACCGGCTGCTCGTCCATCTACGGCGGCAACCTGCCCACCACCCCCTACTGCACCCGCGAGGACGGGCGCGGCCCGGCCTGGTCCAACTCGCTGTTCGAAGACAACGCCGAGTTCGGCCTGGGCATGCGCCTGGCCTACGACAAGATGGCCGAGGAAGCCCGCGAGATCCTGACCGCCATGAAGGACGGCCAGCTGAAAGCGCAGGCCGCCCTCGTAGAAGAGGTCCTTAACGCCAAGCAGGAAGACTGGGTCGCCATCGAGCAGCAGCGCGGCCGCATCGCCGACCTGAAGAAAACCCTGTCCGCCACCGGCGGAGAGCAGGCGGCCCGCATGAGCACCCTGGCCGACTACCTGATAAAGAAATCGGTCTGGATCCTCGGCGGCGACGGCTGGGCCTACGACATCGGCTACGGCGGCCTCGACCACGTGCTGGCGACCAACCGCAAAGTGCGCGTCATGGTGCTGGACACCGAGGTGTACTCCAACACCGGCGGCCAGATGTCCAAGTCCACCCCGCTGGGCGCCGTCGCCCAGTTCGCGGCCGGCGGCAAGCTGCTGCCCAAGAAGGACCTGGGCATGATCTCCATGACCTATGGCAACATCTACGTGGCCCAGATAGCGCTGGGAGCCAACTACCAGCAGGCCGTTAAAGCCATGGCGGAAGCCGAGGCCTTCGACGGCCCGTCCATCATCATCGCCTACAGCCACTGCATAGCGCACGGCATCGACATGGGCTCGGGCATGAACGAGCAGAAGAAGGCGGTGGCTTCCGGCCGCTGGCCTCTCTACAGGTTCAACCCGGCGCTGAAAGCGCAGGGCAAGAACCCCCTGACCATAGACAGCGGCGCGCCTACCATCCCGGTATCGGAATTCATGATGGGCGAGAACCGCTTCAAGAGCCTGCATAAGTCCAACCCGGAAGTGGCGGCGCGTCTTATGAAGCTGGCCGAAGAAGAATACAAGTGGCGGCTCAGCGTCTACAAGCAGCTGTCCGAAATGCACTGCGAAACCCCCAAAGCCGAGGAAAAAGTAGCGGCCTGAGGAAAAGCGACGAACAGGAAGGGCGGGACCGAAAGGTCCCGCCCTTTTTGTTTTACACGGCGGATTCCCCGCCGGCCGCCTTGACAGCCTCTTTACATGTCAACCCGGCATAGGTCCAAAGGCCCAAGCGGGCATAGGCCCGAATATTTTCCCGGCCTGGGCCCTTTGGCGCTGATAGAAACCCTCGCGCCGCGTTATACTCTTAATGTAGCCGATGGACTAAGGAGTAAACAACAAATGAAATTTGACCTCTCCTCCTTCTTGAAAGTGAATCGCGCAGCGGCTTTGCCCGCGGCGCTGTTCTCCGTCCTGTTCACCATAGCGGCTCCCGCCTTTTCCGCCGGCGCTCCCGACGCCGCCGACGAAAGGGAAGTTTTCCAGATCACCCCCGAGTTTTCCAGGACCGAAAAAGAGATCGCCTCGCAGAACCCGAAATATTTCACCATCAACCCCGAGTCGGTCAGGCTCACCCTCATAGAGACCAGGGAAGAGCCGAACATGAACTACGTGAAACTGCAGGAAGCCCCGCCCAAGGACCTGGCCGGGACGGTGGTAATGCTGGGGCAGATCGTGAACATAGCCTCCAAGGTCTGGCAGATAGTTAAGGACAATATCCCCGTGGTCAATATCGAGAGCAAGTACGCCACCGCCTACCCCCAGGGCGTTACGGCGGCTTCGCAGCTGGCCCAGTGGAGCAGGCCCAAAACCTACGTCTACGGCTTTTACGCGGAAAACATGTACGGCTCCGTGATGATAGACTGCAAGTATAAGGTTACCTACTCCTATAACGGCGCCTATAAAGGAAAAGGCAAGTACCTTACGGCCGTGGCCGTGATCCCCGAGATGGCCCAGGTAGGCTGGGGTTACAAATTCTACATGTCCGCCTCGGTCCCCGACTCCACCATCGCCAACGTCGGGACGGACGCGGACCCTATCGCGGCCATGCAGCTCAAGCTCAATTGGCGGATGGCCACCGTCCTCAAAGTAGTGGACGGGACCAGCGTCTATTACGTGGAAGGCAATGGCTTCTTCGAAGAGATCGCCAACCCCTGGAAGCAGACCCTGAAGGTGGAGAATGTTAAAGCCGCGGCCCCGCTGCTGGCGGAGACCGTTTTTTAAGCCAAGTACGGATTTCGCAGTACCCGCCCGGCAACGGGCGGCGATAGAAAAGGAGGACGTAACAAATGAAGAACCTGCTCGCAATAACCGCAGCCGCTGTTTCGCTGTTCGCAGGCCGGGTTTCGGCGGCCGAAAACCCCGACCTTACCTACTTCACGGTGGACGAGAAGTCCATTGTGATAGAAGAGATATTAGACAAGGGCGGCACCATCCCGCTCAATCCCGGCTCCGGTCCCACCATCCCCGGCCCCGGCGACCTGCCCAAGCCTCCGTCGGGCCCGCAGATCAATCCCCCGGTCACGCCCGGCACGCCCGGAGCCTCCGGCACGGCGGTGGACCCGCTGGCCGGCTTCAATAACGCCATCACGCAGGTGAACGGCACCGTCGGCGCCATCGACAATATCGTCAACCTGATAGAGAAGATCTGGAACATCATAGAAAAGAACCAGCCCGTAGTGAACATCACCACCAACTACGCCAACGCGGTTCCTTTCGGCACCAGCCACTGGTCCCAGCTGCAGGGCTGGAACAAGCCCACCACCAAGAAGTACTCTTTCTCCATGAAGAACGGCTTCGGGTCCGAAGTGGTGAAAGTGGTCTACCAGGTGCACTACACCTACGGCGGCAACTTCCAGGGCAAAGGCAAGTTCCTTACCGGCGTCACGGTGGAACCGCTCAACGTGGTTACCGCCTGGGGCTACAAAGTGACCCTGGTTTCCGAAGTGCCGGATTCCACCATCGCCAACGTGGGCACGCATGAGGACCCCGTGGCCTCCATGCAACTGCAGCTCAGGTGGACCGTGCACACCGCCATCAAGGACATCACTTCAAAAGCCATCTACTACGTGCAGGGCGACGGCCTCCTGAAAGAGATCGGCTCCCCCACGAAGGACGGCATGCAGATACAGGCCGAAAAGAAAATTGAAGCGGTAACCGAGAAACTGTCGAACGTAAAGTTCGACTAAACGCAGCGGCAGCCTCCTTTCACCCCGGCGCCCAACGGATGGGCGCTGGGGTTTTGTCTTTTCAGGAAGCGCGGGAGCGGGGGGAGTTCAGGAAACTTCTTTAAGCTTGCGGAATAGTTCGAGCTGCTGGGGGGAAAGCTTCACAGGGAGGGCCAGCGAGATAACGGCGTAAAGGTCTCCGTGGCCGCCTTCCTTGCGCGGGAGGCCGCGGCCTGGCAGGCGCAGCCGCCTGCCGGCGGATGAGCCGGGCGGGAGTTTGATGGTAACGGGGCCGCCGGGAGACGGCACGGAGATCTCGGCGCCCAGGGCGGCGTCCCAGGGCCGCACTTCTACCCTGGCGGTCAGGTCGTCGCCGTCCGTTTCGAATCGGGCGTCGGGCAGCAGGCGGAGCTTGAGGTAAAGGTCCCCGGCGCGGCCGCCGGCTTCTTTGCCCTGGCCGCGCAGGCGTATAGTGGCGCCGTCCCTGAGACCTTTGGGAAGCTTGACGTTGATAGTTTTAGTTTCGGTCTTGCGGCCGGAGCGGTAGCTGAAAGTAAGCTGCTTGTGGCCGCCGTGGAAAAGGTCTTCTATGGAAAGCTGCAGTTCGGCTTCCATGTCCAGCTCCGAGCGGCTTTCTTCCCGGCCTTCCATCCCGCCAAAACCGGAGAAATCGGCGCTGCCGCCGAACATGGATTTAAAGAAGTCGCTGAAATCCCCGGCCTGTTCGAACCCGCCGCCCTGGCTGCTTTGAAAATGGGACCGAAAACCGCCCGGCTGCCGGTGCTGCTGGTAGCCGCCGCCCGGAGGGGGCGGCCTGCGGCCCTGGTCCTGCCAGTCGGGGCCCAGCTGATCGTACAGGGACCGTTTTTTGGGGTCCGAAAGAACTTCATAGGCTTCGTTGATATCTTTGAATTTGGTTTCGAAGGCCTTGTTGCCCTCGTTGCGGTCGGGATGGTACTTCATCGCCAGCTTGCGGTAAGCGGACTTTATTTCAGCCTCGCCGGCGGTTTTGGAAACTCCCAGCAGGGAGTAATAATCTATATATTTCGGCATAGCCGGCTATTTCAGCTTAAAGAGGAACATCCCGAGGAAAGCGGCGAAGGCCAGCATTACCCCGCGCTCGAGCACCCGCTCCTGGACGCCAGGCAGCAGGTAATCCAACGCGCGTGCGGCTATCACAAAGGCCGCTATGCCTCCCCAGAAGGTCCAGAGCCTGGCCTTTGAAACGGGGACGGAAGCCGGCGGCTGCTGGGCGGCGGACGGGGAGGCCGGCTGTTCGGACGGCGCTGCCGGGGCGGACTCACCGGGCCTGGGGCTGTAGTTTTGTTTGCTCATAATTATTTTTGGGCTACGAAAGAGATATCCTGGAAGATCACGGTGATCCCCAGTTCCACGCCCTCGTGATTTTTAACCAGCATGGTGCTGTAACCTATGATAAGGGGGGTGTTGGCGTGCATTATGGAGATTTCGGCGCGCCGCACGCATTTGCCGGTCTCGATGGTTTCCTTTATTACGCCTTTAAGGGCCGGGAAGGCCTCGAAGGCCCGCTCGTACTGCATTTCGCTGCAGCAGGTATCCGCCTCCAGGCGCAGGATCTTGCCGGCCATGGGGTTTAGGTAGACGACCTTGCCTTTAAGGTCGACGCTGACCAGTCCGCCGGTGAGGTTATCCAGTATACACTGGTAATATTCCTGGACGTTTTTTATCATGCGGATATTCTACAAAAATTTAGAGGAGTGGGGCTTAGCGGGGGAAGATGCGGCATTATACTTCTGCCGGGCTGGACAAGAAAGCCGCGCCGCGCGCGGCGCGAACCGGGAAATGTTATCTAGATCACCCAGCCCGGCGAGCATAAATTTAAAGACCCCCTTGCGGGGGTCTTTAAATTTGCTCGCCGGGCTGGACTCGAACCAGCAACCCTTCGGTTAACAGCCGAATGCTCCACCATTGAGCTACCGGCGAATACTGCGTGGTGATTGCTACGCTTTTAATTATACAAAATTTTTCAACTTTTCAAGAACAAGACCCTCCGCGGCCGCCTTTATATTATAATCTCCATATCATATGGATATGAGACCACGCCAGGAAGGCGGCAGTTTCCTTACCCGCATAGTGCTGCCCAGCGCCTTGGCCGTAGCCCTGTTCATAGCCGCCACTTTCCTTTTTATAATCCCGTCCTTCGAACGCGCCATGATGGACCGCAAGAGGGAAACCATACGGGAACTCAATAATTCCGTCCACAGCCTGCTGTCAAAGTTCTACCGGGACGAGAAGGCCGGCCTCCTTACCAGCGCCCAGGCCCGGAGCAAAGCGGCGGCCAGCGTGCGGGCCCTGCGCTACGGCCCGGAAGACAAGGATTATTTCTGGATAACGGACCTTGGCCCAAGGATGATAATGCACCCGTACAGGCCCGACCTGGAGGGAAAGGACCTGGCCGGGTTCACGGATTCCCACGGCAAGAAGATGTTCGTGGAATTCGCCGAGATAGGCAGGCGCTCAGGCGCGGGCTACGTGGACTATATGTGGCAGTGGAAGGACGACGCCGCGCGCATAGTCCCCAAACTTTCGTATGTGCGCCTGTTCGAACCCTGGGGCTGGGTCACCGGCACCGGCATTTACATAGAGGACGTGCGCGAGGAGATGGCGCGGCTTGAAGCCAACCTGATAAAACTCTCCCTTTTGATAGCCGGCATAATCGCCCTGATACTCCTCTACGTCAACCAGCAGAGCCTGCGCATAGAACGGTTTCGCCGCCAGGCGGAAAATCTCCTTTCCGAGTCGGAGGAGAAATACCGCAAGCTGGTGGAGGCCTCCACGGAGGGAGTGATCATGGTGCTGGACGGCAAGCTGGTCTACTCCAACAAGACCCTGCTGGACATGCTGGGCCACGCCCCCGAAGAAGAAAAACTGACCCTGCAGGGGATCTTTCACAAAGAGTCCTCGGCCAGCCTCGCGTACCTGATGGAGCTTCTCGAAAGCGGGGGCGCGCCGCCCCAGGTAGAGGCTACCCTGCTGCGCAAGGACGGGGAAAGCCTGAGGGCACTGCTCACGGCGTCCAAGCTGCGCCTCGGGGAACGCGAAGGCTTCGTACTCACGGTGAAGGACATAGACAGGAGCAAGAAGACCGAAGAGGAGCTTTCCGAAAGCAGGGAGAAGTTCCGCCTCCTGACCGACAGCGTTAACGCAGAGCGCGAAAGACTTTTATCGGAACTCCAGCTGTCCCTGGGTTCCCTGAACCAGTCGGTACGCTGCGTCGCCCGCAAAGCCGTCACCTGCCCGCTCTCTACTCCCATCGAGAAAGCGGCTAAAACAATGACGGCGGCCGCGAGCAGCTGCGTCCTGGTCGAAAGCGGCGGGGAACTCCTGGGCGTGGTAACGGACCACGACCTGCGCGCCAGGGTGCTGGCCGGCTCAAACACCAAGGACGAACCCGTTTCGCGCATAATGAGCTCCCCTCTTATCAGCGTTCCCGAGACCGCCCTTCTTTTTGAGGCCGTGCTGCTCATGCAGGAAAACAATATCCGCCACCTCGCCGTACGCAACGCCGCCGGCAAGGTCGAGAGCGTAATAGACGAAAAAGAACTGCTGGCTCTTAAGTGGTATTCCCCGGCGGTGCTTATGGAAGAATTCGCCAAAGCGCGCACGGCGGAAGAAGTGATAGCCGTAAAAGCGCGCCTTCCCAGGCTGGTGCGCACTCTTTCGGACAGCGGCGCCGACAGCGCCGGCATCACCCGCCTTATCAGCTCCGCGGCCGACGCCGCCACCGCGCGCTTCATAGAGTTGGCCGTAAGCGGTTTAGGAGCCCCCCCGGTCCCGTTCGCCTTCATGGCCCTGGGCAGCCAGGCGAGGAGCGAGCAGACCCTGGCCACCGACCAGGACAACGCTATCGTCTACGCGGACCCGACCGCCGACCTGGAGAAGCCGGCCGCGGAATACTTTCAGGCCCTGGGGCAGAAAGTCTGCGGCTGGCTTAACGACGCGGGCTACCCTTTCTGCAAGGGTTCGGCCATGGCCAATAACCCGAAATGGTGCAGGCCGCTGACCGCGTGGAAGGCCTATTTCACGGATTGGGCGGGCATTACGGACCCCCAGGCCCTGCTGGACATAAACGTCTTCTTCGATTTCCGCTGCGTCTCCGGAGACAAAGCGCTGGAGTCCGCCCTGCGCGAGCACGTGCGGTCCGCCGTGAAAGGCAGGAAGATCTTTTTCCTCAATCTTGCCAACAACGCTTTGCTCTTCAAAGTGCCCGTAGGCTTCAGAGGTGCGGTCACCGTGGAGGACGAGGGGGAAAACCGCGGGACCGTGGATATAAAGCAGCTGGTCCGCGTCATAACCGATTTCGCCAGGATCTACGCGTTGCGCGGCGACGTGACCGCGGTGCCCACCGTAAACCGCCTCGCGGCGCTGGCCGAGGCGAACGTGCTAGACCTGGCGGAGAAAGAGTCCTTCTCCCAGGCTTTCGAATCCCTTACGCGCCTGCGCCTCAGGCGCCAGGCCTCCCTGGCGGGGACAGGACGCCCTTTCGACAACCGCATAAAACCCGACGAACTCTCGCAGGCGGACCAGCTGGCGCTCAGAGAGGCGGCAGCTGCCGCGGTCGAGGCTATCAATAAGCTCAAGTATTTGGTAAAATTCCTCATCGTTTAAATTGTTACGGGCGCTGATTTCGCGGAGCGCCCGTTTTTTTTAGGAGACCAAATGCTTCATGAACCTGCGGCCCAATCGGGGCCGGACGCCTCGGCGGATTACAAGATGCGTATCGGCGTGTGGATGTTCCTGCTCTACGCTTCGATCTACGCCGTCTTCGTCGCCATCAACCTGATCAAACCCCTGTGGATGGAAAAGATCGTCTTCCTTGGCCTTAACCTGGCCGTGGTTTTCGGCTTCGGGCTTATCGCCTTCGCCCTGATCCTCGCGCTGATCTACAACCACATGTGCGGTCTGCACGAGGCTGACAACAAGCCGGCCGGGGAGGGGAAATAACATGGCAATAGCGATTTTCCTCGTCTTCGTAGCGATGGTCCTGGGCCTCTCGTTCTACTTCGCGTCAAAAACCAAATCCGCCAGCGGCTACTTCGCCGCCGGCGGCCAGATCCACTGGGCCGTCAACGGCATCGCCTTCGCCGGCGACTATCTCTCCGCGGCGTCCTTCCTGGGCATCTGCGGCATGATAGCTACGGCCGGTTACGACGGCTTCCTTTACTCCATCGGCTACCTGGCCGGCTGGATGGTGGCGCTGTTCGTGGTGGCCGAGCCGATGAAGCGCCTGGGCAAGTATACCTTCACAGACGCGCTCGACGCCAAGTTCAACTCCCGCGGCATCAAGCTGTTCGCGGCCATCAGCACCCTGGTGGTCTCCGTGTTCTACCTGATACCGCAGATGGTGGGCGCCGGCGTGCTCGTAGAGCCGCTGCTGGGTATACCGCATTACGCTGGCGTCATCATGGTGGGCGCGATAGTCATAACGATAGTAGCCACCGCCGGCATGACCTCCACGACCTACGTGCAGTTCATAAAGGGCGGCATGCTCGTGGTGTTTTCCCTTATAGTAACGGTAGCCGTGCTCTACCGCGGCCTTTCCACCGCTCCCGACCAGGGCGGCCGCGTGCCTTTCTACCAGTACAAGACGCTCGGGGCTTCCGAAGCAAAAGGTTCGCTCGCCGTGACCGACAAGGCTTACGAAGTGAAGAGCGTGCAGAACGTCAAAAAAGAAACCTATGTGAAGCTGGCCAATAACGGCATAGAGACCTGGTGGCTGCGCGCCGACGCTGACGGCAAGATCACCCTGAAAGAGACTCAGTATACCGTGGCCAAGGCCGACGGCTCGAAGCTGACCAACGGTCTGCCTGCCTCCAAGGAGAACATACTGCGCCAGAACGGCGGGCTGGAAGCCATAAAAGGCAAGACCGGCCCCGAAGCCGCTACCGGTAAAGTCGGCCCGTTCGAGTTCCTCGCCATACTGGGCGACCCGGAAACCAGGATCAACACCTGGAAGATAGTAAAGCTCTCCGACGGTGAGGACAAAGTGACCGTCTACGCGCCCAGCGTGAAGCCCGGCAACAAGATGATGCGCCCGGGCCTGAAATTCAAGGTGGAAGGCACGCCGGTACAGAAGCTGGACTTCCTCTCGCTGATGCTCGCGCTGTTCCTGGGTACCGCGGCCCTGCCGCACATCCTGATCCGCTACTACACCGTGCCCAGCCCCGCCTGCGCGCGCAAGTCGACGATAGTGGCCATCGCCGCCATCGGCTTCTTCTACGTGCTGACCATGTACATGGGCCTCGGCGCCGTGGTCAACGCCGCGCTTAACCCCGTGACGGACAATATGTCCGCCCCGCTGCTGGCGAGGACCTTCGGGACGTTCCTGTTCGCCATCATCTCGGCCATAGCGTTCGCCACAGTGCTGGGAACCGTCAGCGGGCTCATCATAGCCGCCTCGGGCGCCGTCGCGCACGACCTGATGGACCGCTACATGCAGCTGGGCTACAACGAGAAACAGAAGGTGCGCGCCGGCAAGATAGCGGCCTTCGTGGTCGGCATCATCGCCATCATCCTGGGCATCATCTTCCAGGGGATGAACGTGTCGTTCCTGGTGGGCCTGGCCTTCGCGGTAGCCGCGTCGGCGAACCTGCCGTCTATCATCATGATACTGTTCTGGAAGAAGACCACCGCCAAAGGCATAGCGGCCTCGATAGTCACCGGCATGGTCTCCGCCATCGGCATCATCATGTTCTCGCCGAGCATGTATGAAAAGTTCGGGCTGGACCCGCTCACGGCGCCGGTGCCGCTGGATAACCCCGGCATATTCTCCATCCCGCTGAGCTTCGCGGTGCTGGTGTTAGTCTCGCTGTTTACGCAGAAGAAAGAGCAAGCGTCGGCCTGACAGAGGCCTCAAGGCGGGAAGGGGCACAAGTCCCTTCCCGCTTTTTATTTATGAAAATAGTGGTTTTTACCGACACCCACGCAAACCTGCCGGCCCTTAAAGCCCTGACGCGCGAAATAAAGCGCGAAGGCTATGACGCGGCTTTCCATACCGGCGATGCCGTCGGGATCGGGCCCTGGCCGGCCGAGACCCTGGAACTGCTGGGGGGAATACCCCGGCTCAGCCTGCTGGCAGGCAACCACGACGCATGGATGTGCGGCGGCCTGCCCAAAGGGGCGGCCCCGTGGCTTAAAAGCCATTACGAGTGGCTGGCGGGCCGCGTTTCGCGCAGGCAGATAAACTCCGCCTCGGCCTGGCCTTACCTTACGGAGCACGAATTCGAAGGCGTGAGGGCGGCGTTCGTGCATTACGCGCTAAGCGCCTGCGGCCGCCATGTTTCCCTGCCCATAAGCGACCATATAGCCCGGGACCTCGACGCTCTTCTGGGCAGGCACTCCTCGCTGCTCGTCTTCCACGGTCACCGGCATAAGGCCTCGGACCTGAAAGGAAAAGTGCGCTATATCAACCCCGGCTCCCTGGGCTGTTGGCATAAGCCCGCCGCCCGCTATGCTATCGTGCGGTTTCATAAAGGGAAGGCCTCCATCCAGCACAAGGCGGTGCCCTATGACCAGGCGGAACTGCTGGCGGGGTTCGAATCACAGAAGGTACCCGACCGGGCGCTGCTGCTCTCCTCATATTTCGCCAGTTGAAAAAAAAGACCCGGCAGAAAAGCCGGGTCTCTCTTTTACCGCGTTTTGGTTTTAGAACGGGAACTTCATGCTGAGCTGGTAATGAAGGTTGTCTATCTCCTCATAGCCGCTGGTCAGCTTGTATTCCGTCACCTGTTTGGCCGCCTCGAAGGTGACGGTCACCTTGTCATAGCACAGCCAGTTGACGTTCGCCAGCGCGGTGACATTACGGGTCTTAGAGGCGGCGGCAAGCTTGGAGTTTACCGGGTTGTCTATGCCGTAGGCCAGGTTGTAGGAGAACCTGCCGGCCGGTTTAATGTTGAGGTTGGCAAAACCGCCGGAGGCCTTCACAGAGGCGTTGCCGTACTGGTTCTGGCCGATGCCGCCCAGGAAGTCGTAGAGGTTCTGGCCGGTCCACAACTGGCCGTTGAGGGTCAGGCCGTCCAGCAGAGGGACATTATAGCCCAAGTCCACCAGTTTAACCTCGCCCCTCTCGTGCGTGGTCTTCTTCCAGACGCCGTAAGCGCCCATCAGCGTGAGTTTGGCCTTGCCGAGCTTCAGCTGGGCCTGGGCCTGCATCTGGGGGGCGCCGGAGGCGGTGCCCTCGGCATCGGTCAGCTTGCGGGTGGGACGCACGGCGGCGGCGGCAAAGGCAAGCTTATCGCTGTGCTTATAGGTGGCGCGCAGCTGCGGGGCGCGCATCCAAAGCACGCCGCTGTAGCCCATGGCGAACTCGTTATTGGTGCCGGAGAATTCCAGCGGGGTCAAATGCCAGGTCTGGCCGGCGAGGATCTCGAACTTGCCCGCCTTCAGCGTCAGGTAGGCGTGGCGCAGACGCAGGTCAGTGGTCGACCCGGCCGTGCCGCCTACGCTCTCACTGAGGCCCAGGAAGTCGGTCTCGATCTTGGCGGAAACCTTGTCACCGTCGGTCACGTCGAAACCGAAGCGGGTGCCGCGGGCGCTGATCCGGAAATCCTGCTCGGCGTCCTTGTCGGAGGCCACGTAGTAGGAGTAGTCGTCTCCGGACATGCCGTGCGTGTCCAGTGTGACGTCGGTCTTTATATGACCGTAGAAATTAACCTTGTATTTGGAAGTCGCCGACTCCTGCGCCGCGGCCGTAAGCGGGCAGAGCGCCGCGAGGGTGAGGATAACTGACAGTACTGATTTACGCATTGTTGTTAGCTCCTTATATATCTGTTCAATGTAACAATAGTTACGATGATACAACTTTGGCGGCGCGGCCTACAAGCGGCGGCCCGCCCGGCCCTTGACCGGGTACGGGGTTTCCTTTATAATTTAATTGTGAAGAAAGCGCTTTATTTGTCCACCCTGCTGGCCCTGCCGCTCTGTTGCGCTGCCGCGCTTGCCGCGCAGCAGCCCGTCGCGGACGGCCCGTCTTACCTGCTGCTCTCCCACGACCCGGCCTTCCTGAAGGAAGTCTCGCAATTTTCCGTGCCCGTCTACACAAAAGGCCGTGCCAGGCTTGTAAAACTTACCGTTCCCGCGGCCCAGGTGCCGCCAGCCATTAGGGCCAAACTCCGCGCGACCGCCCCCGGAGAGATCTATTCCGCGCCCGCGCCGGAACCAAAGGACAAGGCCGCCGACCCGGAGGTGCTCGCCCTGGTCTCAAAAGTTAACAGCGCCCGCTTGATGGGCTATGCCGAGGCGATAACCATGACCGGCAAACGCGGCGCCGCGCAGTTGGACCTGTCGGCCGCCTCCGGCAACCGGCTGGCCATGGACTATATCGCCGGCGCTTTCAAGGACATGGGCTACGCGGTGGAACGCCAGTGCTACAAGGACCGCAAGGCGGACAAGGAGTGCAACATCGTGGCCCGCCGCAAGGCCGGACAGCCAGGCGCTAAAACGATACTTGTGATAGGCCACATGGATTCCGTGGGACACGAGAACGCGGGGGCGGACGACAACGCCTCCGGCTCGGCCGGCCTCCTTGAGATGGCGAAGATCCTCTCCGGCTACCGTTCGGACCATGACCTGGTCTTCGTGGCGGCGAACGGCGAGGAGAACGGGATAACCGGCGGCTACGCCTGCGTAAAAAGATTGAAGGCCTCGGGGGAACTCTCCCGCGTGGCCTGGGCCATAAACATGGACATGATAGCCTGGAACCGGGACGGGATAATAGAGATAGAGACCAACAGGGAGTTTTCGGCCCACGCAGACTGGGTAGGCGCGCGCGCCGCGGTCTACACCAAACTGAAGCCGTACATCGCCATGCCGGCCTGGGGCAGCGACCATGTGCCTTTCCTGGAAGCCGGCATCCCCACCTACCTTTCCATAGAGCACTGGGAAGACCACAATCCCTGCTACCACAAGGCCTGCGACAAGCTGGAAACCCTTTCCTGGGATTACGCCGCGGACATAGTGCGCCTTAACCTGGCGGTCATAGCCGGCAAGGCCGGACTGGTTCCCCTAAAACCCTGACAAAACCCGCCCAATAAAAAAGCCCGGAGAGCCGGGCTTTCTTAATTTGGCTGACAAGCTTAATGCGACTGCAGGATCTTGAGGCCGATCTTGCCGGCCAGGGAAGCGTCGTCCACGAAAGGATTACGGTTGCCCTGGTAGCTTTCGATGAGATCGTTGCGGCGCTTCTCGGCGGCGTCGGCGGGGTCCCGTTTGTCCCAGTCCAGGAACATGGGGATGCGGCTGGTCCAGAAATCCTTGTAGTCCATGTTGTCGCTGATATTGACGTTGTAATAGCGCACCACGAAATAAAGCAGCGCGCGGGCCACGTCGCCTTTTACCGCGTCGCAGGGCTCAAAGCCCTCGGGTCCCAGCTTGGAGCCGCTGAGCGTGGCATAGTCGGCCCGGGACACTTCGGCAAAAGGCTCGCTGCCCCGCATGCCGTTGACCAGGGTAAAGGTGGGGAAAATGTGGTGCAGGTCCGACTTCATGGGGGGGCGCTTGTTGAAGAAACCCTGGGGCCAGGTGTGTTCCGCGTTCATGCCGTCCGAATCATAGAGCCCGTCGCCATTGGCGTCGCCCCGCTCCTTGTAATCCTCACCGTGTTCGCTGTTCCCCTTTACGCAGACCTGGGAATAAAAGGCCGTCACGCCCGGGCCGCCCTCGCAGCCGGTATTGTCCGCTATGGAGAACATGTACTTCTTGGCTTTAAGGTAATCCGTGCCGGTGCCGGGAGGGGGATACTCGGTGGCCGTATGAAGGAACTGGAAAAGTTTTTCTCCGGAAAGTCCGGCGGCGGCGGCAAGGTAGCCGGGGCGCGCGCGCAAAGGGGGGACGGGAGAGGGGACGACCGTACTATCCGGCAAAGCGGACAAAAAATCTTCAAGGCTTGGCAGGTTCTGCGCCCCTGAGGGGACGGCCAGGAAACCCGCGGCGGCAAAGGCAAATACAAGCAGCAGCGTGATGCGTTTCAAAATGCCTCCGAAGTACCGGTTTTTACGCCAAGGGAATTATAACATTATTTCATTTATTCAGAGTAGCGCGGCGGCCCGAGGGTTTGCTATATTCAATTTATAGACAAACCGCCATGAAAATAATACTCCACGCTTTCCTCCTCTCCGCTTTCGTCTCGGCCGCCGCGGCCGGGCCTTTCGAACAGCTGCGCGGGAGGCTTGCGCTCCCCGCCGCCCCCGAACCCGCGCTCGACGCGCGGCCGGCCTCCTACCTGGCCGGTGACGACCGCTACTGGATTACCGTCACGGCCGACGACAAGTACGACCGGACCACCCTGCTGAACGCGGGCCTGGATATAGTGGAAATACGCAAAGACACCGTCCTTGGCTTTATCGCCAGAAGCGAGATGGACCAGCTGGCCGCGAAAGGCTTCATCGTAAAAAGCCGCCAGACCATACAGAACTACGCCGAAAAGCACCTGAAGGACTTCCCGGCCGCCGACGCCGCCTACCATAATTTCAAAGAGACCGCGGAAACGCTGCGGAAGCTGGCCGCCGACAACCCCCGCGAAACCTCGCTTTTCTCCATAGGCAAGACCGTCGAAGGGCGCGATATCTGGTGCCTGCGCATAAACCCGTCAGAGAAAGGGCTTGAACCTTCAGCCCGGCCCGCCGCGTTCTTCATGGGCAACCACCACGGCAGGGAACACCTCTCTAACGAGGTGGCGCTGGGCCTGGCCGCCCACCTCCTGGCCCGCAAGGACGAGCCGGAGATCAGGAACTACCTGGACACGCTGGACATCTACATAGCGCCGATGACCAACCCCGACGGCGCGGAATACGACATCCAGACCGGCAAATACCGCTGGCACCGCAAGAACACCAGGATCAACTCCGACAAGACGATAGGCGTGGACCTGAACCGCAATTATGATTCCCTCTGGTGCCAGGCCGGCGCGTCCCATTCCCCTTCGGCCGACACCTATTGCGGCCCTTACGCCTTCTCCGAACCCGAGACCCGGGCCGTGAAGGAATTCATAGAGGCCAGGCCTAATCTTAAAACCCTGATGAGCTACCACTCCTACTCCAGCCTGCTGCTCTACCCTTGGGCAGGCAAGGACGTACCGGTGGAGAACGAAAAGGACCGCAAAGTCTTCGAGGCCATGGCCAAAGGCATGACGGCCTTTACCGGCTACAGGGCGCAGCAGTCCAGCGACCTTTACACCGCCACCGGGGACACCACCGACTGGGCTTACGCCGCGCGCGGCATCTTCGCTTTTACCACCGAACTGGAAGGCACCACTTTTTATCCGGGAGCGGCCATGATAGACAAAGCCGTGGCCAGGAACGTAAAAGCCGCCGTTTATCTGCTGGGCGTCACGGGGGACCCGTATAAGCTGTTGAATTAGACAATTCCGCATTTTGGGGAGGGGGGACAGGAATGAACATACGCAAGATCTTCTGCGCCGCGCTGTGCGGCGCCGCCTGCTGCGCTCTTGAGGCGCCGCCCTGCCGCGCCCAGGATACCGGCGGGGTGGATTTCTTTCAAAGCACCCTCGGCGATATCCTGGACACCCCGCTGCTGGCGGCTTCTTACGCCGAAGAGCGCCCTTCCGACGCGGCGGCCATGGCTTACGTGTTTACCGCAGAAACCATAGACAAGCGCGGCTACGCTTCCCTGGCGGACCTGCTCAACGATACGCCGCAGTTCCAGGTGCAGCGCAACTCAGACGTCAGGCGCCTGAACCTGGTCAGCGTGCGCGGCATTCCCAACAACGAACGCCTGGTCATACTCTATGACGGGGTGCGCGTTACCCCGCCGACCGGGGACCTGCTGGCCCTGGCGGAACAGTTCTCGCTCAAGGACGCGGAAAAAGTGGAAGTGGTGCTGGGCCCGATGTCTTCCGTCTACGGCGCCGACGCTTTCAGCGGCGTAGTAAACGTGGTTACCCGCAGCGGCAGGGAACAGCGGGCGGGCGCCTCTTACGGCAGCTTTTCAGCGCGGTCCGTCAGCCTTTCCGCCGCCGCCGACCTGTCCAGTGAAAAAGAGGGGGCCGCCGCGCCTTCCATTTACCTGGCTTATACCGCCCAGGCTTCCGAAGGCCCGAAACTACCCGACTTCTACAGGAAAGACTACGCCTGGTACAACAACCAGTACAAAACCGGCCTGGCGCAGAACAAGTACTACGACCCGACTACCGTCAATGTGCCGGTAAGCGCCTACGACGCCAGGCAGGATTCCTCTTTCCTTAATTCACGCCTGAAACTCGGGAACTTCGAGGCCGGCCTGGTACGGATGAAGGAATCCCACTCCTCCTCCATAGGCGTGAAGCCCGAACTGACCCTGTACGTGGACGACGCGCGCTTCGCCACGGAATACTGGACCATTTTTCTCCGTCACTCCTACGAATCGCCCGAAGACAATTGGAAGCTGACCACCCTTGGCTCCTACTATAACTATGAAATAGCCCCGGAAACCAAATTCATCAACAGCTTTTCTGACTACAACGACGCCTACAAATACGCTTCCTCCAGGACCGCTTATATCGAGGAAACGCTGTCTTTCAAGCTGGCGGAAGGCTACCCCGCTCTGCTCGGGTTCTCCTACCAGGAAAATTCCGTGCTGCCCTATACGACGGACCTCGGCCACAAGTTCGACGCCGACAAAAGCCCGCTGTCGCAGGGATTCACCTACACAGGGTCCACCATCCCGGTGGATTTCTATTCGCTCAACTACAGCAATACCGGCGCTTTTTTGCGGCTGCAGGCCAGGGAGATCGGCAACGCCACTTTCTCGCTGGGCCTGCGCTATGACTATAACACGGCCTACGGCGAAACCTGGAACCCCAGGGCCGGGATCGTCTGGAAACCGGGGGGAGAGGACCGCACGGTAATAAAACTTCTCTACGGCGAAGCCTACCTGGCCCCGTCGCCTTTCAACAGCCACAAGCACTTCGGCGCCTTCACCCCCGCAAGCAACCCCTCGGGCTATACGAGCGGATTTTTCCATGTGCCCAACGAGAACCTGAAGCCCGAAAACATACGCTCGATAGAAGGGGTTTTAACCCAAAGTTTCAGCCACGCCCTGCGCGTCTCTGTCAACCCTTACTATAACAAGGTCACCGACCTGATACAGGACGTCATTACAGGCGCCGGGACCTTTCACGGCGTCCCCGTAACGAATATAGAGCGCGCCGAGAACCAGGGAACAATGGAAACCTACGGCGGCACGCTGCGCGCGGACGGGGTGATGCGCTCCGGGCGCTGGAATTTTGAACCCTGGGCGGCCTATACCTATTCGGAAGGGCGGCTGGCAGGCAAAACGATACCTTTCAATTCCCTGCATACCATACAGGCCGGCGTTTCGGCCCTGCGCGGCAGGTGGACTTTTACGCCGAAAGTCCTGCACCGGACCGCCAGCCGCGACCAGGACGGCGGGCGCGTGGCGCAATTCACGGTAGCGGACCTGTTTATCCGCTACGCCTCCCAAAGGGTAGCAGGGCTTACGGGCTACGCGGAACTTAAAAATATTTTCGACCGCCGCTACTATAACGCCGCGTACGGCGGCGGGCCGGATCACCTGGCCGGGGCGCCGCAGAGCCCTTTCGAGGCGGCGGCCGGGTTTAACTATAAATTTTAAAAGACGACAATGACCACCCCCGCATACAAAGCAAAAGCGCTGCAGCAGGCCGCCCGCAAGGCCGCCTGCGCGCTGCTGCTTTGCCAGGCGGGGGCGTCGCAAGCCGCCGAAGTGGCCGCGATCATTCCTTCAAACACCGGCCCGTACGCGGAGGCCTATGCGGGGTTCAGGGCCGCCATGCAGGGACCTTTCGAACTGTACGATCTCTCCAAGCCCGGAGTCACCGCTCCTGAAGAGGCCAGGTATGCCGTCGCTTTCGGCGCCAAAGCGGCGGCCCTGCAATACCCGCCCGGCACCCACATGGTTTACGCCCTTACGCCCGTGACCGGGCGCGGCCGGGGCTGGCACGAGATCTCCATGGCGCCCGCCCCGGGGCCGGCGCTGGCCGCGTTCAAGGGGCTGCAGCCGGAGCTGAAGCGCCTCGCCGTCTTCTGGACCGCCTACCCCGGCGAAACATACATAACCCGGCTGCGCAAGGCCGGTGAAGCCGCGGGGATAGAGATAATCTCCTCCAGGCTTAAGAACCCGGACAGTTTCCCGGAGCGCCTGCGCCGCCTGATGGGGCAAATGGACGCCTTCTGGCTGATGCCGGATCCCGCCCTTATCACGCAGTCCAGCGTAATGGTGCTGGCGAGTTTTTCCTGCGCTAACTCCATCCCGTTCTACGCTCCCACCTACGCGCTCGTAACCAGCGGGGCCACGGCCTCGTTCGCCCCGGATTTCGGGGAAGCGGGCGCCGCCGCCGCCAGGGCGGCTATGGCGCTCTATAATGGGGAGGGGCTGGCGGAAGTTACCTACGTGGACAAGGTCAGCCTGCGCGTAAACGAGGAGCTTAAGGCTAAATGCCGGTGGCCGCTCAAAAAATAAGCCCGGCTGCGCCAAATAAGAAAGGCCTCAGGTGAGGCCTTTCTTATTTTGAAGCGGCTGTTTCAATGCGCTCTGAAAACCAGCTCGCCTATTTTGTCCGCCAGTTCCGGGTTATCTATGAAGGGGTTGCGGTTGCCCTGAAAATCCTCCACGGCCGAGTTGCGGCGGCGTTCGTTGGCGTCGGGGGGATCCTGCCGGTTCCACTCCAGCAGCATGGGCACGTTTTTGGTCCAGAAGGCGTTGTAATCCATGCCCTGCCGGATATTCCTGTCGTTGTAGCGCACGACGAAGTATAAAATGGCCCGCGCGGCGTTTCCCTTTACGGCATCGGCGGGCTCAAAGCCCTCTTTGCCCAGTTTGGAACCCGCGGAGGTGGAATAAGTGGCGCTGGCCACCTTGGCGAACTTAAGGTTGCCGCGCCGGCCGTTAGGCGTTACAAAGGTGGGGGCGAGGTGATGCAGGTCGGCGACCATGGGCAGGGAGCTGTTGAAGTAGCTCTGGGGCCAGAGGTGTTCGGCGTTTATAAAGGCATCGACGACGCCGTCTTTGTTCAGGTCGCCGCGTTCGCTGTAATCGCCGCCGTTGCTGCTGGCACCGTTGACGCAGATCTGGGAGTAGAAGGTCACTATGCCGGGGCCGCCGTTGCAGCCCGCGTTGTCCGCTATGGAATACATGAAGGATTTAGAGGCGGAGTAGGAGGGAAGGGCCTTGCGGGGAGCGGGAGCCGTGGCCTCATGGAGATAATCGAAAAGCTGCTCTCCGGCAAGAGAGCTCTCCGGGATCCGGTCCGCGTTATAAAGCGCGGGCATTCCCGGGAGGGGGACGCTATTATATAAGGAAGAGGCGGGATACGAAGCCTTCAGGGCGTCAAGGGCCGGAACCTGGGCCGCAAGGGTTGAGAAGGGAAGGAGCGCGAAGACTGACAAGGTGAGTAAAGCGACGTTGCGTTTCAAAATTCCTCCACCGGCTTGACTGGGGTCAATGACTAATGTCAAACATAGTTTAAGTCATATGGCCTATTTCGCAAGGGCCAAAGGACCTATGCCGTATATAGGTCCTTTGGCCTATATAAAAATATAGGGGGGCCGGGAGCATGCCGACCTTGCTCCGGTCATGGATACTGAGGTATTAGTTTATCCCGGCGGCCAGGAGGCCGCGGATGCCTTCCCACACTATCTGCACGCCTATAGCCAGGAGAATGAAGGCCGAGATCTTGGAAATGGTCTGCGCGCCGGTCCTGCCCAGGCGGCGCAGCAGGTACTCGGAGTACCGGTAAAAAAGGAAGACGCTGAGGGCGGCCAGGGCGATGCCGCAGGAGATACCCGCAAAATTAACCCAGGTGGGCGGCATGAGCAGGGAACCGGCAGGGACCAGGGTAAGGGTCACGGCGATAGAGCCCGGGCCGGCGGTGACCGGCATGGTCATGGGGAAAAAAGCCTTGGCGGTCATCCTGCCCTTCAGCTCGTCCTGCTCCGCCTGGGAGAACTTGGGTTCGTTGTTGAGCATTTTCCAGGCCGTGTTAAAGAGCAGCAGGCCTCCCGCCACCCGGATGACCGGCACGGAAATACCGAAGATCTTGAGCAGCCAGCCGCCGGCCACCAGCACCGCGAACAGCAGGATGAAAGTATTCTTGCCTATCAGGCCGGCCAGCCGGTGGCGGTCCGCGTCCGGCAGCGCCGAGGTCATATCCAGGAAGATAGGGGACATGGCCGGGGGATTGAGGATGGGAAAAAGGGCTAGAAAAGCGAAAGCGGAGTAGTTAATGAAATCGTGGATCATGGCAGGAATATTATCGCATTTTATAAAACGTTTTTCCCGGCGGCGGGCCGGCGCGTTTTTTGATATTATTTATCCATGACAAACATCCGTCTGCTGAGATCCGCCAAAAAGCTGCGCGCCGCGGCGTTGCGCATGAGCGCCTGCGACCCGTGGCTGAAGCTGGGGCTGGACGCGCGCCAATGTTTCAGGGGGCTGACCGCCCCGGGCCGGCGCACCTACGAAGCCTCCGCCGGCGGCCGGCCGGCCGGGCACGTGACCATAAACATGGCGGGCACGCTGAGGGGTTATATCCAGGTGCTCTTCGTGGCCGGCGACTTCAGGGGGCGCGGCGTGGGGGAACTGCTGCTGCGCTTCGCTGAGAAAAAGATCTTCTCCGCCTCGCCCAACGTTTTCCTCTGCGTTTCCTCCTTTAACAAAGGGGCCGCCCGTTTTTACCGGCGGCAGGGCTACGACCGGGCCGGCCTCTTCAGGGACTTCCTTGTAAAAGGGCACGACGAGATCCTGCTGCGCAAGACCAGGGGCCCGCTGCTTTCCTACAACCCCGCCAAGAAATAAAGGACAACATGACGAACAATAAAGCGAAGCTCTCTTTTCATGGCGCCGCCGGAGAAGTTACGGGCTCCAGGCACCTGCTCGAGCTTGACGGAAAAAGCATCCTGCTGGACTGCGGCATGTTCCAGGGGCACCGCAGCGACGCGGACATGAAGAACCGGACTTTCCGTTTTCCGCCGGCCTCGGTGGACGCGGTGCTGCTCAGCCACGCGCACGTGGACCATTGCGGCCTGCTGCCGCTGCTTTACAAGAACGGCTGCGACGCCCCCATTTACGCGACGCCGGCCACGGCGGAAATAGCCGGGATAATGCTGGCCGATTCGGCCCGCCTGCAGGAGGGGGACGCGCAGTATTACAACAAGATCCACGCCGCGGAGAACCTGACCATAGAACCCATGTACGACGCGGAGGACGCTGACAAGGCGCTGCAGCATTTCTCCCCCGGCGACTACAACGCGCCCTTCGAGCCGGTCCCCGGGGTAAAGGCCCGGTTCCTCAACGCGGGCCACGTCCTTGGCTCGGCCATGGTGCAGCTGGACGTCACGACCGGCGCGGGCCCCCGCCGCCTGCTCTACACCGGGGACCTCGGCCGCGCGGAAACCCTGCTGCTCGACGACCCCGTGGCGCCGCAGGGCGTGGATTACCTGGTAATAGAGAGCACTTACGGGGACCGGCTGCACGAGCCGCTCGCCGACGCGGCGGGAAAACTGGCCGGGTTGATAAAAAAAGCCGCGAGGGAGGGAGGGAAAATAATAATCCCCAGTTTCGCCCTCGAGCGGACCCAGGAGATCATCGTCATCCTGGACAAGCTGCGCAGCGACCAGACCGTGCCGGAGATCCCCATCTACGTGGACAGCCCGATGGCGGTAAGCCTGACGGAGATCTTCAACAAGCACCGGGAGAATTTCTGCTTCGACGAGAAATTCCGCGAGTACGCCCGCCTGGACGGCGACCCGTTCGGCTTCGACTACATAAGCTACGTGCGCAGCAAGGAGGAGTCCCAGGCGCTTAACCACAGGAAGGGGCCGATGCTGATAATCTCGGCTTCGGGCATGTGCGAAGGCGGCCGCATCCTGCACCACCTGCGCAACAACCTGGGCGGGGAGAACAACACCGTCCTGCTGGTGGGCTACCAGGCCCACGGCACGCTGGGCCGCAGGCTGCAGGACGGCGAGAAGAAAGTGCGCATCTTCGGCCTTGAGCACGAAGTGTGGGCCCGGGTGGAGACCATGCATACCTTTTCCTCGCACGCCGACAAGAACGACCTGCTGGCCTTCATAAAGGCCGCCAAACCCGCGCGCGGCGTCTTTCTGGTGCACGGCGACACCGAAGCCCGCGCCGCCCTCGCCGCCGCCCTCGAGGCCGAAGGCATCAAGAACGTTAAATGCCCCGCCCTGGGCGAGGAATTCGAACTTAACTAAGTCAGTATCCGCAAAGCCCTGGCCGTTGCCGTGGGGGTCGGGTTAGCAAAACCCTGTCGGAGCCCGACGCTTGCGTAAGCGCGGAGGGCGAGACGGGGAAGGGCGAGCACGGTGTGCGAGACCCTGTTTTTGCGTTCCGACCCCCATGGCAACCGCCAGCCGTCTTTTTATAATTCCGGGGACTCTCCTCACTAATTCATACCGCTCTCCCTGCAGGAGGGGGAGAAAAAGGCTATAATATAGATAATATATGAAAAAGCTACTCACAAAAATCGGCCTCAAAGCCCTGCATACGCTGGGCTTGAAGAAAAAGGCCACAGGCTTCTACGGCCTCGGCATAGCCCCCAAACTGATGGAAGCGCTCGACAAGAAAGGCTTCGTAACTCCGACCCCCATACAGGAGAAATGCATACGGATCGCCACGGAAGGCAAGGACATGGTCGGCATAGCCCAGACCGGCACCGGCAAGACCATCGCCTTCTCCATCCCCATGATACAGCGCCTGGCCTCCGGGCCCGGCAAGGCCCTCGTCCTGCTGCCCACGCGCGAGCTCGCTCAGCAGGTGGCTGACGTCTGCCGCGACTTCGCCCCGCAGCTCGGGATGGGCGTCGCCTGCCTTATCGGCGGCGAAAGCAAAGAAGGCCAGCTGAGGGACCTGTTCAAGAAAGCCCGCATCATCATCGGCACCCCGGGCCGGGTCTACGACCATATAGAGCGCGGCACGCTCAAAGTAAGCGACGCGCGCATCCTCGTCCTCGACGAAGCGGACCGCATGTTCGACATGGGCTTCGCCCCGCAGATCAACCGCATCATCCGCTGCCTGCCCCGGGAGCGCCAGACCATGCTCTTCTCCGCCACCATCCCGGACGAAGTGATGAGGCTGGCCAGCCAGCACATGAAACTGCCCATACGCATAGAAGCGGCCAAGTCCGGCACGGCGGCCGCCAACGTGGTACAGGAACTGTACGTGGTGCGCACCGGCTCCAAACCCATGCTGCTGTCGAAGCTGCTGGAGAAATACGCCGGCACGGTGCTGATCTTCGTGGAAACGCGCTATGACGCGGCCAAGGTGGCCAGCATTCTCTCCTACATGGGACACTCAGTGGCCGAGATCCACTCCGACCGCACGATGGGCCAGCGCAAGGACGCGATGGCGGGCTTCAAGTCCGGCAAGTACCGCATCCTCGTGGCCACCGACATCGCCGCCCGCGGCATCGACGTCACCGGCATTGAGCTGGTCATCAATTACGAGCTGCCCAGCGAAGACGACGCCTACGTGCACCGCATAGGCCGCACCGGCCGCGCCGGCCAGCCCGGCCGCGCCATCACCTTCGCCACGCCCGAGCAGGGCGGGGACGTGCGCAGCATCGAGACCCTTACGGGCGTGCCGCTCACCCAGATGACCCACCCCGAAATCCCCGCTGAAACCCTCTGGGGCTATGACAAAGCGGCCACGGGGCGCGGCTGGAACCAGCGCACCTCCCGCAGGCCCGGCGGCGGCGGCCGGCGCAGATAGACTTGAGCCGTTAAAGCGAAGAAGGCCTCCCGGACAGGGAGGCCTTCTTCTTTTTGCGCTCAGGGACAGGCTATTCGAATTTGGAAACGGAAGACTTCAGGAACAGCTTGTCGAATTCGGCCTGGTAGGGGCCGACGTATTCAGGCGCCGTGGTGAAGATCGTGTTCTCGGTATTGCTGTTCTCGGCGGTGACGGTCCAGTTGAAAGAGCCGTTTATCAGCAGGCGGCCGTCGAGCACCGCGAACTTGTTGTGCATCTGGCCTTTCTCGAGCCGGCCGGTCTTGTAGCGCAGTTCCATGCTGCCGGTCTTGGCTTCCTGGGCGAAAGGGAACTTCTGCCCGATGAAGAGCAGCAGCTTCACGCGCACGCCCCTCGCCGACGCGCGCCTGAGGGCCTCCATGATGTTCTTTGAGGTGAAGGTGAACATGGCCACGTCCGCCTCGGAACGGGCGGCGTCGATGGCCCTGATGATCGCGGCCTCGGTGCCGCCGCGCGGGGAGAACGCGTAATCCGGAAGCAGGGTCCCGTTGAAGTTCACGTCCGGGGTGGGGTCCGCGGGGGGAGCGGAAGGTTTGGCCGCGCCGGCTTCGGGCTGCCCGGCGGGCCGGGCCTGGGCCCACATCCAGTCGAAATTCCTGCCGTAGCCGGACACGATATCCTGGTCCGCCGTGAACAGGATGTTCTCATAGCTGAAGGTTTCGGCGAAACCGCTCCAGTTGGCGGAGCCGGTCTGCAGCAGGACGCCGTCGAAAAGGGCGTATTTGCAGTGCATGGCGCCGGTGCCGCCGCGGCCGTGCATCGCGCGGGTCTCTATGCCGGAATCTATCACGGCCTGTATCTGCTTGCCGGCCTGGGGATAGACGTGGGCGTGGTCGAAGAGCACGCGCACCTTAACGCCGCGCTCCCTGGCCTTTAACAGCGCGGTCACCGTATCGTCTATCTGCAGGTTGTAGAGCGCCACGTCCAGGGTTTTCCTGGTGCGGTTTATGGCCTCCACTATGGGTTTGGCCAGCTGCTCCTCTTCGGTAAAAATATAGGCGGGAAGGCCCGACCAGTCGTAACTTCCTTTTTCGGGGACCGGCGTATAGAAAGGCGGCGGCACCGCCGGCACCGCCAGGGGCGGCAGGGTTTTAAGCGTCAGGGCTTCGAGCCCCGCGGGGGGGGCGGAAAAAACAACGGGAACCGCGATGAACAGCAGCAGCAGGGAACTGATAAATTTCTTCACTATGTGCCTCCGTCGCCAAGCGTGACTATAGCTATATGTTAACACCTGCCGGAGAGCGGCAAAAGAGGCTTTAGCCCCAGGCGGGGCGCGTTATTGGACCTACGGGCCGCTGGGGCCTATGGCCGATGGCAACCAGGCGGCATTTCTGTATAATTTACGATATGACACCCAAGCTCGGCGACCTGACGGTAAAAAAAGTGGAGCGGGAGGACGCAGAGTGGAAAACCCGCTACGACGCTTTTTACGCCGGGTGCGGCGTCAGGAAACTAGGCAGCAGGCCCCACGCCTATTTCGCGGCCTACGCCGGCAAGGAGCTGGCCGGGCACAGCGTTATCTATTTTGAAAAAGGCCGCTGGATAATGGACGGCCTGCGGGTAAAGGCGGAGTTCCGCGAGCTGGGCGTGGCCAAGCGGCTTACCGCGGCCCGCATCCGCTACGCCATCGAACAGGGGGCGAAGGAGATCTGGTACGCCTGCGAAGACGGCAACCTGGTCACCATCTGCTGCCACCTGCGCTTCGGTTTCGAAAAGATCTGCCCCGACAGCCACCGCTGCACCGCGGCCACGGCCCACTGGTACCGCCTGAAGATCACGCCTGAACTCAAACTGGAATACAGCGATAAATAAAAAAGACCCGCCCGGCGGGTCTTTGCGTTAAAGCGCGGCGCGCTCAGTCGGCGCCGTAGGCCTCCTGTTTCTCCAGGGAAACGGTCAGTTCCCCGGCCTTGAGCAGCTTCAGGTATTCCTTTGTCTGCTCGCTGGAAACCGCCAGGGTGACCGGCACCCGCTGCCCCGGCTGCAGCTGGTCGCTGTAGCCGTAGGCTTTGGTCCAGACGACGGCGCCGGCAGAGTCGCGGAAAACGAGGACGCCGTTAAAGGCGTAGTAGCGGCGGTTGGAAACGTTCTCGAATTCGAGGTACAGCTTGACCCCGATCTTCTCCTGCCCCACCACCTGTTTTTTCTTCAGGAGCTGAACGGCTATGGGCGCGGCCGGCCCTTTTTCTGCGGGAGCGGCCGCGGCGCCGGCGGAGCCGCCGCCTTCTTCCAGCCTGCTTACCCGCTTCTCAACTTTAGAAACGCGCTTTTCGAGGCCGGTCAGGCGTTTCTCCGTTTTGGTCTGGGAGAAGGCCGGGCTGACCGCCAGCAACAGGGCCAGGCAGAAGTAAAATCTCATTTGTAAATTATAGCACTACCTACGCCGCCCCATATATGGGATAATGGTATATGACCGACACAACAACAACACCCGCCGCGGGCTTTTACGGCCTGGGCATAGCTCCCAAACTCCTCGAAGCTTTAGACAAACTTAAGTTCAAGGTTCCCACTCCCATACAGCAGAAAGCCATCCCCGTGGCCTCTGAAGGCAAGGACATGGTGGGCATAGCCCAGACCGGCACCGGCAAGACCATCGCGTTCGCCATCCCCATGATACAGCAGCTGGCCGCCAAAGAGGGCAAAGCCCTCGTGCTGGTGCCTACCCGCGAGCTGGCGCAGCAGGTGGCCGAAGTGGTAAAACAATTCGCCCCGATCATGGGCATGCAGACCGCCGTGATCATAGGCGGCGAAAGCCTGGGCCGCCAGCGGCAGGAGCTGTTCCGCAGGCCGCGCATCATAATCGCCACCCCCGGCCGCATGATAGACCACATAGCCCAGCGCAACGTCGTAATGTCCGACGTGCGCGTGCTGGTGCTGGACGAAGCGGACCGGATGTTCGACATGGGGTTCGCGCCCCAGATAAACAAGATCATCGCCTGCCTGCCCAAAGAGCGCCAGACCATGCTTTTCTCCGCCACCATGCCGGACGAAATAATGAAACTGGCTTCCGCCCACATGAAGCTGCCTATCCGCATAGAGGTGGCCCGCTCCGGCACCGTGGCCGACAAAGTGGACCAGGAGCTTTTTATCGTAAGCCGCGGGGACAAACTTCCCCTGCTCACCAAGATCCTGGATAAATACTGGGGCAGCGTACTTATGTTCGTGCGCACCAAGCATAACGCCAAAAAGCTGGCCAAAGAACTGCGCGATAAAAAGCACAGCGCGGCGGAGATCCACTCCAACCGCTCGCTGGCCCAGCGCCGCGAAGCCCTGGAGGGCTTCAAAGCCGGCAAATACCGCATCCTGGTGGCCACGGATATCGCGGCCCGCGGCATAGACGTGACCGGCATAGAGCTGGTGATAAATTACGACCTGCCAGACGAGGACGAGAACTATATCCACCGCATAGGCCGCACCGGCCGCGCCGGGCAGCCCGGCCGGGCCATCACCTTCGCCGCCCCGGACCAGGGCCGCGACGTGCGCAACATAGAGCGCCTCATGCGCATGCAGCTGCCGGTCTCGGTACACCCCGACATCGTGCCGGCCAGCTTCGGCTTCAGCCACAACGGCGGCGGCCAGCACCAGCCCGGCGATAAGCGCCGCCCCGGCACCAGGACCTCTTCCCGGCTTGGCTCGCCGGCCAGACCTCCGCGCGAAGCCCAGCCCGAAGCCGCGCCCGCGCAGATCTCCCACCTGCCGGAACCCGGCGAAAAGAATTACAACCGTGAACCGGAGCCCCAGGCGCCGCCCAGGCGCGAACGCCCGGCTCCCTCGCGCGGCAATTTCAGCCGCGGGCCCTCGCGCCCGCAGGCGGGCGGACAGCGGCGCGGCCAGTCAGGCCCTCCCCGCGAAAGCTCTTTCAACCGCGAACCGCGCGGGGACTCGCGCCCCGGTTACGGCGCCAGGCCCGGCCCCCGCGGACCGCAGAACAGGCCGGAACGCAGGGACGCGCGCCCGGGTTACGGCGCAAGGCCGGCAGGAGCCCGGCCCGGGCCCAACCGCTACGGGGTAGACCCGGCCAAGCGCAGCAGGATCGTGAGCCCTTCGCCTTATTTCGAGGAACCTTCGCGCAGGCCTCCGGCCCGCGGCAACAGGACCGACCGGCCCAGGACCGAACAGCCCGGCAAGCCCGCGGCGGGAAGCTGGTTCTCCCGGTTCCTGAAGAAGAAAAAAGAAGACTACAAGAGCGAATAAGCGACAGCGCCCGAAAAGATCCCCGCGCAGTATGGCGGGGATCTTTTATTTGCGCCCCTATAAACTCCTGCCGGCACTAACATTCCGCCCGTATTTTTTGTATATTTGCCTAATAGGAGGGGGAATGACCGCTGAAGCCGAGAATCCTTATGAACGTTTTTTCAATGTCCTGTCGACCATGCTCGGCACGGTCTCCTTCGACGGCTCCTTCAGGGAACTGAACCGCGCCTGGGAGACCCAACTGGGCTTCAGCGCCCGGGAAATGGCCGGAAAGCCCTGCCTGGACTTTATCCACCCCGACGACCGCGAACGCGTCGCCGATCACCAGAAAAAGCTCATCGCCGGAGAGAAAAAGGAACTCTTCGAAGCCCGCTTCGTCTGCAAGGACGGCAGCTGCAAATGGCTGTATATGCGCTGCACGGCCGACCCTGAAAAAAACCTGTTCTACGCCGCCGCTACCGACATCACTGCGCGCAGACTTACCGAAGACGCGCTCCGGGAAAGCGAAACCACCCTGCGCAAGATCCTGGACCGGGCCCCGATGTCCATGTCCATCGTAAGCATGGACGGGACCATAGAATATATTAACAGCAAGGCCGTGGAGACCTTCGGTTTCCCGCACGAAGAGATCCCGAATATGGACAGGTGGTGGACGCTGGCCTACCCGGATGAAAAATACAGGAAGGAAGTCTCGGCGAGATGGATGGGCCGCGTTCAGAAAGCTCTTGAGGAGAAAACCGAGATCAATGGCGGGGAATACCTGGTAACCTGCAGGGACGGCTCGCTCAAGACGGTGTTCATCTTCGGCGTAATAGCCGCCGGCAAGGTCTTCGTGATGTTCGACGACATTACGGCCCGGGTGAAGGCGGAGAAGGCCCTGAGGGAGAGCGAGTTTACACTGCGCCGCATCCTGGACCAGGCCCCCATCTCCATAGCCATAGCCGACATGGAAGGGAAAATAGAGCACATAAACCGTAAATTCAGCCAGACTTTCGGCTACCGGCACGAGGAGATCCCGACCCTGCAGAGCTGGGCGCTGAAAGCCTACCCGGAGGAGGCCTACCGCAATAAACTCCTGGCCCATTGGGCGGGACTGATAGAGAAGGCCGGCAGGACCAACGGGGAGATCGAAGGCGGGGAATACCGCGTGGTCTGCAAAGACGGCACGGCGAAGACGGTCCGGATATACGGCGTCGTCACCGCCGATAACAAAGTGGTTTCACTGCTGGAAGACGTGACCGCCCGGGTTGAGACGGAGAAGGGCCTGCGGGAAAGCGAGAGCCGCTACCGCGCCATGGTGGAAACGACCCGCACCGGCTACGTGATCATCAACAAGGAAGGGCGCGTACTGGACGCCAACACCGAATACGTGCGCCTGACCGGCCACAGGGACCTGAAAGAAGTGCTGGGCAGGAGCGTGCTGGAATGGACCGCGGACTACGAGAAGGACAAGAACGCCGCCGCGGTGGCGCAATGCGCCAAAGACGGCTACATCTGGAATTTAGAGGTGGATTACGCCGGAGAATCAGGGCGCATAATCCCGGTAGAGGTCAACGCCACGGTCATACAGAAAGACGGCGTGCCGCAGATAATGTCCCTGTGCCGCGACATCACCGAACGGCGCCGAGCGGAGGCGGAGATAAAAAAACTGAACCAAGAACTGGAAAAGCGCGTCCAGGAGCGCACGGCCCAGCTGACCGCGGCCAACGAAGAACTGGTGGCCGAGATCTCGCAGCGCCTGCAGGCGGAGCACACCAAGGACAACCTCCAGGAGCAGCTGCTCCAGTCGCAGAAGCTGGAAGCGGTGGGCCGCCTGGCCGGGGGCATAGCCCACGACTTCAATAATATCCTTGTTTCCATAAGCGGCTACGCGGAGCTCCTGCTGGACACCATGCCGCCGGGCGCGCCCGCCAGGGCCGACCTGTCGGAGATCCTGCTGGAGACGGAGAGAGGGGCCGCCCTGACGCGGCAGCTCCTCACCTTCAGCACAAAACAAAAGATCAAGATGGAAGTGCTGGACCTGAACGGCATCGCGATCGGCAGCGAAAAAATGCTTAAGCGCCTTATAGGGGCCAACATGCACCTGGAGACCCGGCTTGCCCCCGGGCTCTGGCGCGTAAAGGCCGACCCCGGGCAGATCTCCCAGGTGATAATCAACCTGGTGATAAACGCCAGGGACGCCATGCCCGACGGCGGCAGGATAATAATGGAAACGCGCAACGCGGAGGTGGGCCCTGGGGACGGCAAGATGCGCCTCGCGCCGCCGCCCGGCCAATACGCGGAGCTGTCCGTGACCGACACAGGCTGCGGGATGACCCCCGAAACTCTGGGGCATCTGTTCGAACCGTTCTACACCACGAAAAAGCCCGGGCAAGGGACCGGCCTGGGGCTTTCCACGGTCTATGGCATAGTCAGCCACTCCGGCGGCGGCATAGCGCTAGACAGCGGGCCCGGGCGCGGCACCGTGTTCAGGATCTATTTCCCGCGCGCTGATTAGACCGTTAAACGATCCCCGGCCGCTAATGCCGGGCATTTTCCTTAATTAAAAAACCGCAAGTGTTTTGGGCTTAGGCCTGGCGATCGGCACCCGGCCGGCCGCTTTTTGCAGCACCCGGCGCGAACCGCTGTTGAGGGGGACCACGTCCTTGTTCGGGATATCCGCGGAAAAATAATAGTACACCGGGCCCAAGCCGCGGGACCGGGGGGCCTCGGCCACAACGCGCGGCAGCCCGTCCGGACCGGCCTCCTCGGCCCACGACAGGGCGGCGGGGTTCGCGCCGCGCGCGGCGGCATCGCGCATTATCGCGCTTTCCAGGGGCGAGCCCGGCAAACCGAAAGTTTTCACGAACAGAACAGGATCCGGCCTGGGCGCCGCCGGCTCCGCTTTAGCCCTCCTGTCCGGAAACGAGAAATTTACCTGGTGAGCGCCCTGAACGATTACCCATTGCGCGGCGCGGTAAAGGCCTATGAATGCCGCCCCGGCCACGAGAACGGTGAGTATAACCGTACGGGCCGGGTGGGCGGCCGCGCGGGCGGCGGCGGGAACACCGGGAGCATGCTTCAGTTCGTCCCTTAGACCTGAGACGTCCTGGTCCAGCTGTGAGAGCTTTTCCAGCAGCGCCCGTTGTAAATTATTTTCCTCTTCTATGGCTGTTTCAGTCCGGGCTACGCGTTCAGAGAGCGGGGCCAGGTCTGAGTGAATCGAGGCGTCCTGCTTATCTACGGCCTCCTTGAGCTGCTCCAGCGCGTTTTCAGCCAGGTCGAGCTTGGCGCTCAGCGGCTCCATGGAAACCGCGGCGGGCCGCACACGCACGTCCGCGGCTATCTCCTCTATTTCGCGTTCCGCCTGGTCGAGTTTGCGGTTCAGCGGTTCGAGTTCGGAATGGATACGGGATTCCTGCAGCGCCACGCTGTCGCGCAGCTCGCCCAATTTTTTTTCTATCGCCCCCAGGTTCGTATTCAGCGGCTCTATGGCGCCGGTGCCGGCCTTGGCGGCGGGGGCGCGCAGCAGCTGGTCCAGCTTGCTGTTGATCTGCGCTATAACAGCAGCGTCCTCCGGCGCGGCAGCGGGGGCAGAGACCAAGACGGGCTCTTCGGTAAGGCGGGGCGGCTGCCGGGCAGCCTTCGGGTAGTCGGGGAAAAAGCAGGCGGCCAATTCGGGAAAAGATACGGCCCTTTTCCATTGGCGGTCCCCGGCGTTGTGCCCCGCATCCTCCGGGCAGGCCCAGGTAGTCACTGAAAACCCTTTGATCCCGGCCAGTTTTTCCGGCTCGAGCGGGCCGAAGATATCGCTGTTAATGGAGATCCAGTATCGCATAGTCGCTCCCCTCCCAACCCGTATAACACAAAAAAACTCCGCGCTTGTCAACAGCGCGGAAGAGGCCGACCGCGGGGAGGAGCCCGGAGCTATTTGCGGTTATACCAGCCGAGGAGGAGGCCGAGGGCCAGCGACCAGACCGCGGCCAGGCCTATGCGGAGGTCGGGTGGCAGCAGGAAGGTGACGGTGTGAGCCGGCACCCAGAACCAGAGCAGCGACAGCAGCCCCTTGTCCAGGTTGGCCCAGTTAGGCGCGCCGTCTATCGTATTGTCTATGAGGCGGTGCACTATCACCAGGAACGGCCCGAACTGCAGGTTCATCGCGAGAGAGACGGCGAAAGCTTTGCCGGGCGCGCCCAGCTCCGGCACCAGGCCATGACTTACGAGCCCGTCCACAAAGGCTACAAAACCGGTAAAAGCGTATTTGATACAGACGGCCAGCGCTGCCCAGCCCAGCATCCGGAGCAATGTGCCCCGCAGGCCGAAAGGAGAGAAGAAGCGCCGCGCGCCCAGCCACTTGGACGCGGCTTCGCCCAGGGTCCCCAGCACGGCGAACTGCGCCATGGCGGTGGTTATAGGATAAGCCTTAACAAGTTGTATGTACCAGTCCATATAACTATTATCGCAATTTTAAACCGCTGCCTGAAGCCCTGCCGCGGCGCTTATAGTATAAAAAGCCGCGGGTCCCGGCAAGGAACCCGCGGCCTGTCAGCTTTTTCCTACCCTAGCTTTATTCCCGCAAGCCGCTCCGCCAGCTGGGCCACGTATTTGCCCTGGAACCTGGCCCCGTCCAGTTCGTTCTTGCTGGGCAGTCTCTCGCCCTGGCCGCCGGCTATGGTAGAAGCGCCGTAGGGGGAACCGCCCGTGATCTCGCCTATGCCCATCTGCCCCTGGAAGGCGTAGGGCAGCCCGGCTATGACCATGCCGTGGTGCAGCAGGTTGGTGTGGAAAGTAAGAATGGTGGACTCCTGACCGCCGTGCTGGGTGGCGGAGGAAGCGATGACGCCGCCGACCTTGCCGACCAGGGCCCCCTTGGCCCACAGCCCGCCGGTAGAATCCAGGAACTGCCGCATCTGGCCGCACATGTTGCCAAAGCGGGTGGGCGTGCCGAAAATTATGCCGTCGGCCGCCGCCAGGTCTTCCGGAGCGCAGACGGGCACCGCGGCCTGCGCTTTCTGCGCGTTGAGCGCGCCCATTTTACCCAGCACTTCCTCCGACAACGTCTCCGGCACGCGTTTGATTACTACTTCCGCGCCCTTCACGCTTTTGGCGCCTTCGGCAGCGGCCTTGGCCATTTCGTAAATATGGCCGTACATGGAATAATAAACGACGAGTATTTTCATGGTTTTCTCCTTGAATGTAAAAAACGGACCCTCCAACAGAAGAATCCTATATCTTTAGCCCCATGCGGTCAAGATTTGTATAATTTTACACGGAGCACACTTCAGGAGAGGGGAAACTATGGCAAACAAACAACAGGGCGTGCAGTGGGACCTTACAAGTTATTTCCCGGCCTTCAACGGCCCGGAGATGATAAAATTTAAAAAAAAGCTGGCCGCCGACATCGCGGCCCTCCAAAAAAAAGCCTCCAAACTGGCCCCGCTCTCGCCCAAGACGGCCGCGGCCTGGGAAACCCTGCTGCTGGCCGCCGAAGACGCGGAAATGCGCCTCGGCCACATCAGTTCCTACGTCGGCTGCCTTGAAGCCGCCCACGCCGACAAGGATGAATACGCCGCCGAAAGCGCCAAACTTTCCTCGCTGCTCGCCGAATACTCCAAGTTCGGCGTAGACATGCTGCGCGCTTTCAAAGAAGTGCCGGAAAAAGTCTTTGCCGCGTTCCTAAAGCGGCCGAAGCTTAAAGGGACGGAGCATTCGCTTAAGCGCACGCGGGAGTCGGCTAAGCGCACCATGACTCCGGCGGAAGAGAAACTGGCCGCGGACCTGGGCGTGGACGGCTTCCAGTCCTGGGAACGGCTCTACAACAAGATCTCCGGCAAGCTCGAATTCGACATGCAGTGGCCCGACGGCCGAAAGGAGCGCCTGCCGATCTCCCGCTGGCGCGCGCTGATGTCCGACACCGACCGCCGCACGGGCCGCGCCGCCTTCGAGGGCGGCAACAAGGCCTGGGCAAGCATTGAAGACTCCTGCGCCGCCGCCCTGAACGCGCTGGCGGGGACCCGCCATACGCTTTACCGCCACCGCGGCGTGAACCATTTCCTCGACCAGGCTTTGTTCGGGGCCGGCATCAAGCGCTCCACGCTGGACGCCATGTACGCCGCCGTGAACAGGAACCTGGAGCCGGTGCGCGAGATACTGCGGGTGAAAGCCGCGGCCCTGGGCAAGAAAGGCATAGCCTTCTTCGAGCGCGAGGCCCCGCTGCCGCTCAAGGATTCCGGGACCTATACCTGGGAGCAAGGCTCCGCCAAAGTGGAAGGCGCTTTCAGCCGGGTGTACCCCGCGCTCGGACGCTACTACAAGGACTTCCTGGCGAAAAAGCATCTTGAGAGCGAAGCCCGCCGCGGCAAGCGCCCCGGCGCCTTCTGCACGGGCTCGCATTTGATCAACGAGGGCCGGGTTTACATGACCTTCAACGGCACGCTGGGCGACGTGAACACGCTGGCGCACGAGATGGGCCACGCCTGGCACGGCCACCTGATGAAGGACCTGCGCCCCTGGGCCAGCGAATATCCCATGACGCTGGCGGAGACCGCCTCCATCTTCGGCGAGCACCTGCTTTCCGAAGGCATACAGAGCGACCCCGCCATCAGCGAGGCGCAGAAACTGATACTGCTCGACGAATACCTGACCGGCGCGGCCGTGACCATCCTGGACATCACCGTCCGCTTCGAGTTCGAGAAGGCCTTCTACGAGGAACGGCAGAAGGGAGAAGTTTCCGTAGCCCGGCTCAAGGAATTAATGACCGCCGCGCAGCAGCGGATCTTCGGCGACGCGCTGGAACCGGGCGGAGAGGATTCCTTGTTCTGGGCGTCCAAACTGCATTTCTACATAGCCGGGGTTTCCTTCTATAACTTCCCGTACACCTTCGGCTTCCTGATGGCGGCCACGCTGTTCCGCAAGTTCAAGGCAGAAGGCCCCGCCTTCCTGCCCAAGTACGAAGCCTTCCTGCGGCTGACCGGCTCGGACACGGCGGAAGCGGTGGCAAAGCGCAGCCTCGGCGCGAACCTCGGCGACCCGGCCTTCTGGGAAACCGCGATAAAAGGCCTGGCCGAACCGCTGGCCCGCTACAAGGCGCTGCTCGAGGCCAATAAGGTCAAGGCATGAAATTCAAACTGCCGCATTTCCTGCTGGCGCTGTACGCAGTCCACTTCACGGTGTTCGGCCTGAGCCCGTACAGCCGCGAAGTCTGGGTAGCGGAGAACATCCCCATGCTGATCATAGTGCTGGGCCTGGCCGGCACCTACCGCAGGTTCGCCTTCTCCAACACGTCCTACCTGATGATGAGCGTGCTGGTGTTCCTGCACACGCTGGGGGGGCATTATACCTTCGAGCGGGTGCCGTTCGGCTTCATAACGGACCTGTTCGGCTTCACGCGCAACCACTTCGACCGCATCGCCCACTTCTCGGTGGGGTTCTACGCCTACCCGATAGCCGAATACATCTACCGCAAAGGGCTTACGGCCTCCAAAGGCCTGCTGGCTTTTACCGGGATCACGGCCATCTTCACGGTAGCCGCGGTTTACGAGATCATAGAGTGGTGGTACGCCGCCTCGGCAGACCCCGCGGCCGGCCTGGCCTTCCTGGGCAGCCAGGGAGACCTGTGGGACGCCCAGAAGGACATGCTGTCCGACGGGCTGGGCTCGATCTGCGCCTCGCTGTTCTTCCTGTTCCATTATCCTGTCAGCAAAACGGAGACCTCGCTATGAACGACATCGATTTCACCCTCAGGCCTTTCCGCAAGGGCGACGAGCCGTCCCTGGCCGCCAACATCAACAGCAGGAAAATAGACCGCTACACCATCAATATCCCCTACCCGTATAAACCCGAGAACGCGCGGCAGTGGGTAGCCCTCAACGTTAAAGAGGACAGGAAGAAGCTCCCAGGCATGCGGAATTTTGTGATAGACGTGGAGGGAAAAGTTATAGGCAGCGTGGGACTGTCCGGCATCAGGACCGCCCATCGGGCCGAGATAGGCTATTGGCTGGCGACGAAATACTGGGGCCGCGGCATAACCACCGCCGCCGTAGAAATGGTCACGGCCTACGCCTTCAAAGAACTGGGCCTGCGCCGGGTCTACGCTTATGTCGTGCCGGCGAATAAAGCTTCTGTCGGCGTCCTTAAGAACTGCGGCTACGAATATGAAGGCCTGATCCGCAAGCACAGCATGAAGCACGGAAAACCGCACGACGTGCTGCTCTTCGCCAAAACCAGGTAGAAAGCCGTCCAAAAAAAGGAAGCGCCGGGGAAATCCCCGGCGCTTCTTTTTATCAGCGGGTAAAAGCTCAGTCGTCGGTGGTGATGCCGTTGAAGAAACCGCGGTTCAGCACGGTCTCGCCGGCAGCCTCGCCGGAGGCTTGCGGCTTTACGCCGGTCCAGTATTTGGGGCTGAGCATGGTGCCGGTATTGAGGTAGGTCTGGTCGGCGGAGTAGATCACGTTGCAGTCGCGCTTGTAGGGCATCTCGGGGCAGCCGAACTTGCTGAACACGGCGTAGCGGTAATCGAAACCGCCCTCGCCCGCGGCCAGGCGGCCCTGCGAGGAGAAATACTTGAAGCCGACCACGCTGGCGTCGTATTTGGGCAGCACCTTGCCGGCCTTGTTGATGTAGCCGATGAACGCCACGGCGTGCCCGGTCCTGGTGGTACGGTTGATGTTGACGAAGTCGCCGGGCTTCAGGTTCTCGAAAAGGCGGCGCTCGCCCATGCCGAAATTAATAAGAGCGTCGGCCGTGCCGTCGGCGTTGAACTCGTGGTTGACCCAGATATGCCCCTTCAGGTCGGTAATGGCCAGGCCTTCGAAACTGCGCTTGGGCAGGTAGTAATAAACGGAAAGGTCGCCGGTTTCCTTCGCGTAGATCTCGTAGGCGGTAAGGATTATCTCCATCTGGGCGGCCACGCACATGGTAAGCGGGGCGTGCCGGGCGGGAATGACGCCGAAGGTGTTGTAGGTGATGTCGTGGGTGAGGATAGAGTTGATGTCGTAGCCGAGCAGGCCGTAGTTCTTATAGAGATGATCTATGGCCTTGAGGATATAGGCGTTGAAGTATTTCTCCTCAGGCTGGGGATCGGCGCGCAGCGGCACCGAAACGGCGGGGGAGAAGGGGACGGGAAGCTCTAGGAGGACCCGCAGCGTCACGCTTTCCAGGTTGAAGGCGGGCTGCGCGGCGCGCGCCCCGTTGGGCAGCAGGAAAAGCAGGGGAAGAAGGAGTTTGATCATTGACATTGCATTCGCAGGTGCCGTATCAGGGCCTATGGCCATCAGACGGCCATTCCTCAAGTCAGCCGTCAAGCCTAATTATACAACTTACGGGAACCCGGTCAATACGCTGTAGTTAAGGTTTAGGGGCAGGTGTGACGCCCTGCACGCAGATCACGGCTTTGGACTTGCCGTTGGCGCGCACCAGCGCGTAAACCGTCTTTGCGTCCGCCTTGGAAAGGCGGATGCAGCCGTGGGAGGCGGGCCGCCCCAGCATGGCCTCGGCGTTGGTGCCGTGCATGGCGATATTGCCGTTGAAGAAGATGCTGTTGGGCATGGGCGCTTTGTTGTAAAGGCTGGAATAGTGCATTTCCTCTATAAAGTCGGGGGCGTAGCAGCTGCCGCTGCCGGGGGTAGCGTGCTCCGGCGGCAGGCCGGAGGAGATCTTGAATTCCTTGTTAGTGCCGGAGGAGACCACCACGAGGCGCTGACGGGTGAGGTCCACGGTCAGCTTCACCGCGGCCGCCTCTATCCGCTTGGGGTCCGTTATCTTGAAGCGGGAAGGCTGGAGCCCGAAAGCCGCGCCGACTTCCTGCGGGGAATGCTCGTCGATGAAAGCGGCGGGGTCGGCCAGGGCCTCGGCGCGCAGCCGCGCGACAAGTTCCTCGCCGGACAAAACCTCGGGGACGCTGCCGGGCTGGGCCAACTGGCCGTCTGAAAGGCCCAGGGCGGGAAGCTGGCGCTTAACGCTGACAAAATCCATGCTGAAAACGGGAACAGAACCGAAAATCATTATAAGCAGGCTAAGAAATGTCTTCATTTGTAGTCTCCTCACGCTCTTAATACCTGTAAACTGTATCTTTAATCCGGCCGAGCCCGAATGAGCCAAAAGCCCCATCAGCGGCAAGTCTTTTGCCGGCATCAGGATAGGACCTTAGGCTGGATAAAAGGACCCTTTATGTTTCCAGGTCAGGGTATGCGCCCGATGAGGCGGAGGATGGCGTCCAGGATGGTAAGGGGATGGGGGGGGCAGCCGGGGATATAGAGGTCCACCGGGATGTCCTCCGGGATACCGACGCATTCCTCGTGGCCCGCGTAAGGGCCGCCGGAAATGGCGCAGGCCCCGCAGGCTATGACCACCTTGGGGGAAGAAACCGCGAAATAGGTTTTACGCAGCGCCAGTTCCATGTTCCTGGTGACCGGGCCCGTCACAAGAATACCGTCCGCGTGGCGCGGCGAAGCGACGAACTGCACGCCGAACCGGCCGAGGTCCCAGCCGATGGTCTGCAGCACGTTGCAGTCCGCTTCGCAGGCGGCGCAGCCGCCGGCGCTGACCTGGCGCAGCCGGAATGAGCGCCCGAAAATACGCCGGAGGTCCGCTCCCAGGGTCTCGGCCCGCTTGAAATCGCTCTCCGTTATCATCAGATTTTGCCGGGCGCTCGCGCAGAGCCGGTAGTCCTGCGTGAACTCTACCGCCTCCGGCGCCGCCTGGGCGCAGGCCCCGCAGAACACGCAGCGCCCCAGGTCCAGCGCCGGGTTCGCGCCGGCCGAGATAGCGCCGTAAGCGCAGGCCGCCGCGGCCGCCTCGAGTTTCAGGGACTTAAGTTTAGGCAGGCCCAGATACCTGGCCGGCAGTTTGATATCCGCCGACGGGAACTCCATGGTCCGGTAGCCCTGCCTGAACCGCGCGATCAAAGCCTTTATCATAGGTCACGCCCGCAATAGGAAAGGTTGAAACTTTTGTTGCACAGCGGGAAATCCGAGATCTCGCCGCCGCGCAGCGCCATGGCCAGCCCCTGCCAGTTATGAAAAGACGGGTCCACGACCTTATAATGACGCAGCTTGCCGTCCGGGCCGGTGACGGCGAAATGGCAGATCTGCCCGCGCCAGCCCTCGATCAGGGAAATGGCCGCGCTGTCGGGCCTCAACTGACCGCACGCGGCCTCTACGGGGCCGGCGGGCAGGTTCTCCAGCCAGCCGCGCACGAGCTCCACGGACTTCTGTATCTCCAGCCAGCGCACGTAAGCCCTGGAGTAAACGTCTCCGCTGCCCGAGACGCTAAGGGTGAAATTCTCGTAAGGCCCGTAAGGGAAATTGCGCCGCGTATCCAGCCCCACGCCGGAAGCGCGCGCAGCCGGTCCCACGAGCCCGAGGCCTTCGGCCGCTTCTTTGGAAACCGTGCCGGTGCTTTCGAACCTGTCGCAGACCGAACCGGTGTCCCACAGCAGGGAGACCGCGTTCTCAACGTCGCGGTAGGTGCGCTCCAGGCGCAGCAGAAGTTCCTTGAGAAGCGCGTCGTCCAGGTCGAACGCCGCGCCGCCCGGCTTGAACATGCTGCGGCCGAAACGGTTGCCGCAGACAAGGGCCGTCATGTTGAGGAAATCTCCGCGCAGACGGCCGCAGAAAGAAGCCGTGGGCAGGTAAGCCACGTCCCCGGCCAGCGCCCCGAGGTCGCCGGTATGGTTGGCCAGCCGTTCCAGCTCCAGCATGACGCCGCGCAGCGCCTGAGCGCGGGGAGGCACGTTGACGCCGGAGAGCGCCTCGACGGCGCCGCAGTAGGCCCAGGCGTGGCCTGCCGTAGTATCTCCGGCCAGCGTTTCGGCGTAATGAAGGGACCGCTTGTCCGGGCCACCGATAAATCTTTTTTCTACGCCCCGGTGCTGATACCCCAGCATGATCTCCAGGTGGAAAACCCGTTCTCCGTGGCACTGGAACCGGAAGTGCCCCGGCTCGATAACCCCGGCGTGCACGGGGCCCACGGCCACCTCGTGCACCTGGCTGCCGTGCACGGTGAAGTAATCGGCTACGCCCGGCACGGCGCCCGGGGTGTTAAAGCGTATGGGCTTGAGCCAGGGATGCCCTTCGGGCTTGAGGCCGCTCTGTTCCCAGATCTCGCGCTCGAAAAGATGCAGCTGCGGGAAAGAGGGGGTAAGCGCCCGCAGCGGGCCGGTAAAAAGGGCGGAGTAGACTTCCACGCGGCTTTCCCGGTCGAAACCCACGGCCATCACCAGGCGGTGCGCCGTCCCCTCTGGCAAGGCGAAATAAGCCAGCGCCCGGCCGCCGGCGGCCAGGCGGGAAGCCGCCGTCTCCAGGAAGAGCGCGGGGTCCAGGTCGACGGCGCCGAAATTGAAAGAGGAAAGGTGGTCTATCTTCATAGCCCGGCTCCCGCCGCGCCGCCTAGCCCGGCCGCGGCGCTTTCCAGCAGCATATTGAGCCACCCGGGCAGGTAAAGGCCGAGCGAGACGACGATCACGAAGAATACCGCGGCGGGAACCAGCATGCCGCGCGGTTCCTCGAAAGGTTTTTCTCCGGCCTTAGCCTCGCGCTCGCCGAAAGTCATGGCGATAAAAACTTTTGCCATCCCGGCGAAGAGCACGGCCAGGAAGAACAGGTAGCCGCCCGCCAGCCAGTAGTGCCCGAGCCGTATCGCCTCTTTAAGCACCAGGAATTTGGCGAGGAAGATGCCGGAGGGCGGCATGCCGGTTATGAGGAAGAAGCCGGCCAGCCAGAGCACGGCCGTAGCGGGGGCGCGGCGCCAGAGGCCGCGCACGTCGGCGATGCGCTTGGTCTTTTCGGAGGCCAGCACCACGCCGGAGGTAAAGAACAGGCCGGCCTTGGTCAGCGAATGGCTGAGCGCGCCCAGCATGGCGCCGAAAGCCGCCCCGCCGCCCAGGCCCGCGCCCAGCGCCAGGATCCCCATATGCTCTATGCTGGAATAGGCGAGCAGGCGCTTATAGTCCCGCTGGCCCAGCATAAAGAGCGCCGCCGTAAGGATGGATAAAAAACCGAAAAGCATAAGGATGCCGCCGGTGAAATCGGCCAGCCCCGCCTCGGCGCAGACGGCGTTGGCGCGCAGGATGCCCAGGAAAGCGCAGTTGAGCAGCGCCCCTGAAAGCAGGGCGGACACCACGGCCGGAGCCTCGCTGTGAGCGTCCGGCAGCCAGGTATGGAAGGGGGAAAGGCCCATCTTGGTGCCGTAGCCGACAAAAAGGAACAGGAAAGCCGCCTTCAGCAGCGGCTTGTCCAGGGCCGCGGCGTTGTAAAACAGCGCCGGCAGGTCCAGGCCGGCGCCGGTCTTAAGCCCGGCGGCGCCGAGGAAGAGGTTGCCCATAAGGGCCAGGGCGATGCCTACGGAGCAGATGAGCAGGTACTTCCAGGTGGCCTCCAGAGAGCGCTTGTGCCGGTGGAAATAAATGAGGGGAGCGCTCAGCAGGGTGGTGGCCTCCACCAGCGCCCAGAGCAGACCCATATTGCGGCTGGCCGTCACGGCGGTCATGGCAGCCAGGAAGAGCAGCAGGCAGCCGGTAAAAACGGTCTCGGGGGCGTTATTGAAGATGAAGCCGGCGTCGGCGTCTTCGCCAGGGTCGCGCTTCTCCGCGGCCAGGTAGGCGACGGCGTAATGCGCCGCGCCCAGGAACAGCAGCGAAGTGATGCCGATGAAGAAAAGCCCGAGCGCGTCGTAGGCGAACCAGGCCGGGGCGTGGTCGCGCGGGGAAAGGCCGCCGAAATAACCTGAGAAAAGATTCAGTCCCATGCCGTAACGGACGTGCATCCAGACGGTAAGCGCGGTAAGCAGGAAATGGAGGCGCGCCGTCCATTGCAGCAGCGCGCGGCGGGCTTTGTCGTTCCTTATTATAAAGGCGGTCACGCCGGCGGCCAGCGGCAGCGTCATCATCAGGGTTATCATTTGCCGTACTCCCCGCGGCGCCAGTCGCTCAGTTCCGAAAGCTCGGCGGTGTCGATATGGTCGAATTCGCGGCTGATATGGAAGATGGCTATGCCCATCACGAACACGGCGACGAAGACGTCCAGCAGGATGGCCAGTTCCACCATCATCGGCTGTTCCACGAACAGCGCCAGGCCGAAGATATAGATGCCGTTCTCTATCACCAGGTACCCGAGCACCTGCGTGATGGCCTTGCTGCGCGTGGTGATGAGCAGGAAGCCGGTGAAGATGGTGGCGAGCGAGGCGGGCACGATCCAGGCCACCTGCGTCTCGGGCAGCGGCAGGCGCGAGCCCATCCACGACGAGGCGATGAAAGCCCCGATACAGAGCAGGATGGAGGCGGGGTAGCTGATAAGCGGCTCCACGTCCTTGCGCGCGCCGCTCTTGTCGCGGGCCCGCATGAGCAGCCAGGGGAACACCGCGCCCTTAAGCGTAACGATCACGGCGGCGAACAGCAGGGCCCGCGTGTGCGGCGCCCCCGCGCCGGCCATGAGCGGCAGCAGGCCCGCCACCACGCCCTGCACGGCCACCAGCCTGATGCAGGAGGAAAGCGAGCCGGTCACCGCCAGCGCCAGGTCGAGCAGTATAATAAGGACGATAATGAGTTCGGCGAATGTGTGCATTAAAAGTTATCTTCCCATCTGGAATATCAAAGCCAGCGCCGAGAAAGCGAAAGCGGTAATGAGCATATACGGCACCTTGGTCAGGCGCAGGCGCCCCATCGCCGACTCGACCACGCCCACCGCGGCGGCCACGGCCGCCATCACCAGCAGGAACAGCCCGCAGTCCGTAGCCCACGAACCCGAGTGCCGCGGCAGCACCATGCAGCCGATCAGGGAACCGAACACCCACAGTTTCAAAGAGGCGCCGTAAAGGATATACGCCAGTTCCGGGCCGCTGTGGTCCAGCACCATCACCTCGTGGATCATCGTAAGCTCCAGGTGGGTGTTGGGGTCGTCGGCCGGCACGCGGGAATTTTCGGCCAGCAGAACTATGAAGAAAGAAGCCGTCAGCAGGGCCAGCACCGGGGCCGCCACGCGCCAGGTATCCCCGGTGAGGGCGCCGAACATCCCGGCCAGCGAGGTCTGGCCGGTAACGCGGGCCAGCGCCGTGAGGCCCAGGAAAAAAGCGGGCTCGGCAAAAACGGCGAACTGCATTTCGCGGCTGGCGCCCATGCCCTCGAAAGCGGAGCCGGTATCCAGGGCGGCCAGCACCGTGGCGAACCTGGCCAGCCCCAGCAGGTAAATGATGAAAATAAAATCGCCCTCGAAGGACAGGAACGAAGGGCGCCCCGCGAAAGGCAGGACGGCCAGGATCGTGACCATGGCGCTGACCCCGATCACGGGCCCGGCCTTGAACGCCCAGGTGGTGGTGCGGCTGTAGACCGGGGTCTTGGCCAGGAGTTTGTGCAGGTCGAAATAAAGCTGCAGCAGCGGCTGGCCCCGGCGGCCCGCGAAAAGGGCCTTGACCCGGTTTATGATACCGAGCAGCAGCGGCGACAGCAGCATCACCGCCAGGTACTGGGAGAGGGGCTTTATAATTTCCATAGCAAAAGCCCCATGAGCGTGACCACTATGTACATGATATAGATCTGCAGGCGGCCGTGCTGTATCCAGCTGAACCTGTAAGCCAGGTCCCGCAAGCGCGCGGCGGCGGGGTAATAAAAGGAATTATAGAACACGGCCTGGGCTTCGGTGGAAAAAGAGGCTTTGCCCGGGAAGTACTCCGAGATGACCGGGTACTGCCCCAGCTTGCGCAGCACCGGCTGGAAGAAGTCCGTGAGCGGCTGGGAAAAAGAAGACGCGCCGTACTGCATGCGCGGCGTAGGCGCGGCGTAGCCGCAATCCCAGGTAACGCCTTCGGCGGGCTTCCTGCCGCCGAGGAAAGCCCGGCGCTTCGCCCAGGCCAGCGCGATCAGCGCCAGCAGCAGCAGGCCGCCGGCCGAAACATAGATAAGAGGAACGGCGGCCGCTTCAGCGGCCTCCAGCCCGGCGGCCGGGCCGAACCCGGAGCCGACCGCCCGGGCCAGCGGCAAAAGCAGGAAAGGGGAGAACAGGCCGGCCAGCAGGCATAGCGCCGCCAGCGCCCGCATGGAGAACAGCATCAGCGGACCGCACTCCCGGGCTTTGGCCGCGCGTTCGGTGCGGGGCTCGCCGAGGAAGGCGGCGCCGCCGGCGCGGGAGAAAGCGGCGGCGGCCAGCGCCCCCGCGCAGGCCAGCGACAGCCCGGCGATAACGCCCGCCAGGGCTATGGAACCGGTGGAGCTTACGGAACGGAAAGCCCCGAGATAAACGAGGAATTCACCGGCAAAACCGTTGAACGGGGGCAGCGCGCAGGCCGCGGCGGCGCCGGCCAGGAACAGCATGGCCGTCCCCGGCATGCGCTTGGAGAGCCCGCCGAGAGCCTCGAGTTCCGCCGTGCCGGCCCCCTGGAGCACCGAGCCGGCGCCCATGAAAAGCAGCCCTTTAAAAAGGGAATGGTTAAAAACATGCAGCAGGGCGCCGGCGAAAGCCAGCGCCGCCAGCGGGTAGGCGCGGTTGGCGGCGCCGATCACGCCCAGGCCGAGGGCCAGCAGGATTATCCCCACGTTCTCTATGCTCGAATAAGCCAGCACCCGCTTCAGTTCGTGCTGGGCCAGGGCGAAGAGCGCGCCCAGCAGGCAGGAGGCCGCTCCCAGCAAAAGCAAAGTCCAGCCCCACCATTCCGGGCAGGGGCCCGCCAGGCTGAGCGTTCTTATTATGCCGTAGACGCCGGTCTTTATCATGATGCCGCTCATGACGGCCGAAACGTGGCTGGGAGCGGCCGGGTGGGCCTCCGGCAGCCAGACATGCAGCGGGATGAAGCCGGCTTTAAGGCCGAAGCCGCAAAGCGCCAGGAGAAAGACCGCCGAAGCCGCCCGCCCCGCGGGGAAGACGAAAGAACTGAAATCCATCACGGGAGAACCGGCCCCCAGCAGGGAGAAAGCCGCCAGCAGCAGCAGCGCGCCCGCCCCGCCCGCGGTTATATAGATAAAGGCGGCCCTCCTGGCCTGCGCTTTTTCGTGTTCAAAGAGGACGAGCAGGAAAGAGGAAGCGGCCATCAGCTCCCAGCCCAGCATGAACAGCACGGCGTTGCCGGCCGTAAAGACCAGGGCCATGGAGGCGGTAAGAACGTTAAAAGCGGCCCAGGCCAGGCCCAGCGGTTTCTTGCCGGTATAATGGGCAAGGTAATCCACGCCGTAAACCGCGGAGAGGCCGGTAAGGATAAAAACGGGGACCAGGAAAAAAGCGGAGAGGGGGTCCAGCACGAGCGTAAAAGAGCCGAGCGGCACCGGCCAGGGGAGGGCAAGGGTTTCTGAAACGCCTGAGAAGAGGACTTTAACCGAGGGAATGAGCCCGGCCAGGGAAGCGGCGACGGCGCCGTAAGCGCCGGCGTCCTGGGCGCGGCGCGGGTTGCGGGCAAGGCAAAGCGCCAGGAAGGCGCTAAGCAGCAGAATGACAAAAGAAAGCAGAACCAAAGCCATGGTAAATGAAAAGATCCTGAAATTTTAAATTGCGCCGTGAGGTGGTCGAGCGGGCCATCGAATATTAACTGCGGCGTTACTATAATTCTAAAACTAATACCGAAAGGCTGTCAACGAACGTTATTTTTCCCGTTTAACCTGCGGAATATATTCCGCGTAGCCCTCCTTTTCCATCTCTTCAAGCGGCACAAAGCGCAGCGCGGCCGAATTTATGCAGTAGCGCAGTCCCTTGGGGCCCGGGCCGTCGGGAAAGACGTGGCCGAGGTGGGAATCGCTGGACCGGGAGCGGACCTCGGTGCGGCTCATGCCGAGAGCGCCGTCGGGCTTTTCCTCTATGGCGGCGCCGGCCGCCGGCCTGGTGAAGCTCGGCCAGCCGGAACCGGAATCAAATTTATCGCTTGAGACGAAAAGCGGCCGCCCATCGACTATATCGACGTAGATGCCGGCGCGGTGATTCTCCCAATATTCGTTCCTGAACGGCGGTTCGGTGCCGCAGTTCTTCGTTACTTCGTACTGGAGGGGGGTGAGCTTTTTTGTTTTTTCATCCATGTTTTTCGCCTCCGGCGTCTCGCGCGCGCAGGAAGAAAGGCAGAGCAGGACCGAAAGAAGCAAAGCGGCCCTCATTTTTTGCCCAGGGGCCGGCACGCTACCAGGTCGACGGCGAGGCCCAGGAAAGCCGGCACGATCACCGCGCCGGTCTCGACCGGGGAGGAGACGACGATACGCCTGACCTCGGCCATCGCCTCGAAAAGTTTTTGTTTGGGAATAGGCCCGGAAGTGCGCACGGGCAGCATCTTCAGCTCCAGCCCCCGCGTCAGTACCGACGTGGAGAGAGTGCGCAGGGGCGCCTCGGTCTCCTGCCTGGCGTAGGCCGCGCCGCGCGCGCATTTATTGCCGGAGACGCTTATCACCCTGGTGCCGTCGGCCTCTATTTCCAGGCGGCAGCCCTGCGGGCATTCTATACAGGTCATAGTCCTTTTCATAAGGCGGCCCCCGCCAGGTAGGCCGCGGCCGTTCTGCCGGCCAGTTCACTGTCGCGGGTGACCCAATCCGCCAGGTCATAGACCTTGAAAGCGTTGCCGCAGGCGAAGACGCCGGGAAGGGAGGTCAGGTTCACTTCTTTCGCCACCGGCGTATTCGTCCTGCCGTCCATCTCGGCGCCGGCCATCTCGAGCAGTTCATTCTCGGGGATAAGCCCGACGGAAACCAGCACCGTGTCGCAGCCTATCTCGAAGCCGGAGCCGGGAATATCCCTGAGTTCTTCGTCCACTTGCACCACGCTCACTTTTTCCACGCGGTCCCGGCCGTGGATCCTGGAAACGCGGTGCCGGAAATAAAGAGGGATACCGAAATCCTCGAGGCACTGCACCACGTTGCGCACCAGGCCCCGGCTCACGTTCTGGATCTCTATCACGGCCTTTACCGCCACGCCCTCGAGCGCCAGGCGCCGGGCCATGATCAGGCCGATGTCGCCGGAGCCCACTATCACGGCCTGCCTGCCGGGGATCCAGCCCTCCATGTTCACCATCTTCTGGGCCAGGCCGGCCGGGTAAACGCCGGCGGGGCGCGAGCCGGGTATAGTTATCATTTCGCGGGTGCGTTCGCGGCAGCCCGTGGCGAGTATTACCGCGCGGGCCTTCACTTCCTCCAGCGCTCCGGGCCGAAGGTAAGAGAGTTCCCTGGTCCCGGTCAGCCTGACGGCGAAGGAGCGCAGGCTTACTTCTATGCCCCGGTCCTCTTGCACCAGGCGGACAAAGCGGTCGGCGTATTCCGGCCCCGTCAACTCCTGCTTGAAGTGATGCAGGCCGAAGCCGGGGTGGATGCACTGGTTGAGGACGCCGCCCAGGTGCTGGTCGCGTTCGAGAAGGAGGACGTCCTTCACTCCGGCCCGGCGCGCGGCCAGCGCCGCCGCCATCCCGGCGGGGCCTCCTCCAACTATTACCAGTTCCCGTTCTTTCATGGTCTCCTGCGAAGTCAATTCTGGTTCAGGTTCGCCCGCAGGCCGCTGCGGCAGATGAAAGCGAACATCCCGGGGGACATGTCGTTAAGGAAAGTCACCAGGCAGTCCCGCCGGCTCCCCGGGGCGGGGGCCAGGCAGCAGTCGCCCGCCTCCATGCCGTAAAGCGAGGCGCCGCCTTTGGCGCGGAGCTTTTTTTTAAGGAATTTGCGGGCCTTGGAGGCGCCGGGGCGCAGGTAGATAAGGTTCATTTGCGTTCATCCTTTATAAGTTCGGAACCGGGCCCCCGCTTGGTTATGGCCGTAACGGGAAAACCCAGTTCCTCCTGCATGATCTTCATTATACGCGTGGTACAGAACCCGCCGTGACAGCGGCCGGACTGGGCGCGCGTGCGGAACTTGACGCCGTCCAGGGTGCTGGCGCCGCGCTTGACCGCGTCGCGCACTTCCTGGGCTGAGACCAGTTCGCAGCGGCAGACGATGTCGCCGTAAGCCGGGTTCTTTTCTATCAGCTGGCGGGTTTCAGCGAGGGGGACCTGAAAAAGATGAACGGGGCGCGGCCTGAGGCGGTGGAACTGCTCTTTAGGCTCGAGACGGAGACCGCGGCCCTTGAGAATGTCCGCCACCATTACGGCTATGGCCGGCGCGGCGGTCAGGCCGGGGGACTGAATGCCGGCCACGTTGACCAGCCCGGGGACGGAATCCTCGTGGCGGATGATAAAATCCTTGCCGGCGGCGGGGCGCAGGCCCGCGAAGTAGGCGATGATGTCGCCCGGAGAAATGGTCGGCATCATGCGGCGTGCGCCCGCCAGCACCTCCGCCAGCCCTTCGTCCGTGGTGGAGAGGTCGCTCTTATCGCAGGTATCGTGCGCGGTCGGCCCTATCATGGGGTTCCCGTCCGAAGTCTTTATGATGAGGATGCCCTTGGAGGTCTTGGACGGCAGGGGAAAAATAAGATGGTTGGCGAGGTGCTCGCGTTTGCGGTCCAGCAGGTACTCTTCGCCCTTGCGCGGGGTGATCGTGAACGAGGGCGCCCCGGCCATGGCCGAGATCTCGTCCGCGAAAAGGCCGGCCGCATTGACCAGGAAGCGCGCGCGGCAGACCTCGCCGCCGGCTACCACTTCGAATTCGCCCTTTTCCGTGCGGCGGATCGCGGCGACCTTGCGGGAGGTTTTAAGCTGGACGCCGTTGCGGACGGCGTTCTCCACCAGCGCGTACACAAAACGGTAGGGGCTTATGATGCCGGCGGTGGGCGCGTAAAGCGCGGCTTTCACCTCCGGCCCGAGGTTCGGCTCGTGCCGGTCAAGCCAGGCCCGGTCCACCAGCTCAAGGCCTTGGACGCCCAGCTCTTCACCCTCTTTTTTGATTTTCTCAAGTTCGGCAAGGTCGGCAAGGTCGAAGATCACTACCAGCTGGCCGCACTGCACGAAATGGAGGCCGAGGTCGGCGGCCAGTTCTTCGCGCAGCAGGCGGTTGCCCTCCACGCATAGCCAGCCCTTAAGGGAGGATGGGGGATTCTGCGTGCCGGCGTGGATGATGCCGCTGTTGGATTTGGAAACGCCGAAAGCGGGCTCCGCCTCCTTTTCAAGCAGCAGGACTTTCAGTTTGTAGCGCGAAAGCTCCCTGGCTATGGCGGCGCCGCTGACGCCCGCTCCTATAATTATGACGTCTGAAAACATTACCCTTATCTTACAATTTTAAGGGCGGGTTTCAGACTAAAAAAAACGTACTGCTTAAGGTAATAATATATTAGAATATTCGCATGAAGCGCCTTTACAGAAGCAACGACAACAAGGTTTTTGCCGGGGTACTCGGGGGGTTGGGCGAGTATTTCGAAGTGGACCCGGTGCTGCTGCGCCTGGGGTTCGTCTTCCTGCTGCTGGCGACAGCGGTGGTCCCGGGCGTCATAGCCTACGTAGCCGCCGTCTTTATAGTGCCGAAAAGGCCGGCGGACGCGCAGCGGTAGGCGGCAGTACGAGGAGCGGCGGAACTGAAGTGCCCATATCTATCCGGGGGGATTTACGGTGCCATATTTTCTAATATTCTTGTTCCTTCTGCTGCCCGGGACGGCTTTGGCCGAGTGGCCGTCATTGAGCGAAGAAGACGAATTTTTCAGCCTTGAGAGAGCCTCTCTCGAGGAAGCCCTCAACATAAAAACCTCCGTGGCGAGCCGCAGCGCGATGAGCCTGCGCGAAACCCCCGGCCTGGTGACGGTGATCACCCGCGAAGAGATACAGGCCATGGGCGCGCGCGAGCTTAAAGACGTGCTGAGACTGGTGCCGGAATTCGACTTCGGCATGGACGTGCAGGGCAACCTGGGCCTCGGCGTGCGAGGCAACTGGGCCAACGAGGGAAAAGTCCTGCTGATGTGGGACGGGCAAACCTACAATGAAACCCTTTATTCGACCATACAATTCGACCGTTTCCCCATAGACCAGGTCGAAGAGATAGAGATCATCAAAGGCCCGGGGTCGGCGCTCTACGGCGGCTTCGCGGAGCTGGCGGTGATAAACATAAAGACCGGTTCCGCCAGGGCCCTTAACGGCAGCCGCGCTTACGCGGCCTACGGCCAGGGGGAAAGGGCCGGGGCCAGGCATTACGCCGGGTACGCCTTCGGCGGGGTATTCAGCGGCACGGAGCTCTCCGCCAAAGCGCACTGGGGAGAAGCGCAGCGCAGCGACCGCCGCTACACCGACTTCGACGGGGCCTCCTCCAACATGAACGGCGCCTCCGACCTCCGGCCCAGGAGCCTGAACCTCTCCGCCGCCAACAAGAAAAGCTCTTTCCGCCTGATACTGGACGACTATACGCTGCGGGCCCGGGACGCCATAGACGGCACCGTCCTCTCCACCGGCTCGGCCAAAGTGCAGTTCCCGGTGGTTTTCGCCGAGGCCAGGCATACAGTCTACTTGCCGGGGCTGGTGCGCCTGGAACCGCGCTTAAGCTATTCCAAGGCCATGCCCTGGCTGGAAAAGGACGAATATTTCAGCTACGATAAAAGGACGGAGCGCGTGACGGCGGCCCTTACGGCCTTCTACCGCCGCAGCGCAGGGGCGGAGTTCGTGGCGGGCGGGGAATATTTCCACGACGGGGTCGAAGTCGACGCCATCACCGCGCCGGCTTCGCAGTACACGGGCGGCAAGACCAGGGCGGGTTACGATAATTACGCGTTCTTCGGCCAGGGGAGCTTTAACGGGGCCCTGGCCAACTTCATCGCCGGCGCCCGCTACGACAAGCACTCACAGTACGGCGCCTCGCTGGTGCCCCGTATCGCGGTCACCAAGCTGGTGGACAGCTTCAATTTCAAAGCCATCTACAGCCAGGCCTTCCGCGCCCCGGCCATAGAGAACATCCGGCTCAACCCGGACATAAAGCCGGAAACGGCCACCTCAGGAGAGCTGGAAGCGGGCTACAAAGTCTCGGAAACGTTCTATATTTCGGCTAACGCCTTTCAGACCACAATAAAGAACCCGATAATCTTCGTCCTGGAGAACGGGGCGGAAGTCTACCGGAACTACGACCGGACCGGCACGAGGGGCGGCGGGCTCTCGGTAAAATTCAAGGATGGCGCCTACCGCGCGGACCTCGCGTACCAGAGCTATTCGGCCCGCAGCAACCGCGTGGACGGCTACAAGGTCCCCGGCCGCGGCAGCTGCCTGCTAGGCTTGCCGCGCCACAAGCTGGTGCTGAACTCCTCCATGCCGCTGGGCGCCGGCTTAAGCCTGAACCCGTCGGCTATTTATCTCTCCAGGCGCTATGGCTACGCGGGGAGCAATTCCATAAGGCCTTTCGGGGAGCGGGTGATCGCCGACGTCAACCTACAGCTGAAAGACCGGCCCCTCGCCCGGCTCACCCTTAACCTGGGCGTCAAAGACCTGTTCAACGCCAATTACAACTACCTGCAGCCTTACGACGGCGGCCACGCCCCGCTGCCGGCCTCCTCCAGGGAGATCTTCTTCAAGGCGGCCTATGAATTCTAGGCTGCGCGCTCTGGCGTTCCTGCCGCTGCTCCTCGCCTGCGCGACGGCGGCGTCGGCCGGCAACACCCTGGCCGTGCTGACGGCCGACAGCGGGGCTTACCTGGAAGCTTTTTCCGCTTTCCAGGCGGCCTACGGCAGTGAGGTTCCCTATTTCAACATTTCACAGGAGACGCCCGTACTGCCTCCCGGCACGGAAACCGTGGTAGCGTTCGGCGGCAAGGCCGCCAATTACTCTTACCCCCAGGGCGTTTCGGTAGTCTACTGCATGGCCCCCGGCATCTTTGTCAAAAAACCTCCGCCCGTCGGCAAAGCCGTCAAGATCAGCCTCATCCCGGAGTTCGAAGTTATTTTCACGAAGCTCAAACAGATACAGCCGGAGCTAAAGCGCCTGCGCGTTTTCTGGATGACCCCTTCTTTCGCAGCTTTTTATGAGCCGGTAAGAACGATAGGAGAGCGCCTGGGGATAGAGGTTACCCCGGTGAAAGTCTCAAGCCAGGAAGAAATGCCCACCCTGCTAAGGGACGCGCTCGGCTCCGCGGACGCCTTCTGGCTGCCGCCGGACCCGCTGCTGGTAACCCCGGAAAACCTTATGATAATGCGCGAGTTCTCCTGGGCCAACGCCATACCTTTTTACGGTTCCACCAAGGGCATGACCAAGGAAGGAGCCGCGGCTTCGGTAGGAGTCAGCTTCAAGGATATGGGGACGGCCGCGGCCGGAGCGGCGCTCCAGCTGAACGAGGGGAAAGTAATGCCGGGACTGTTCTTCCCGGCGGACGTAGAACTGACGCTAAACGCCTCGGCCGCGAAAAAGTGCCGCCTGGAGCTGACCCCGGAGATCCTGCGCCAGGCGAATTACCTGTTCCCATGAAACTGTACTCTAAAATATTCGCGTTCATCATAACCCTCATCGGCATCTCGATGTGGGTGAACATCCATTTTTCCAGGAAAACGGTCACCGAGGCGATGAGCGCCCAGATCACAGACAACGCGGCTTCCGCGGTAAGGGACCTGGGCCCCACGCTCCAGCTGGCCATAGAATCCAGGAAAGAGCTTGAAGCCATAAAAGCCCTGCACGCTTTCGAGCAGAAAACCGGCGCCCTTTACGCCGCCATAGTGGCCCTGGACGGAACCATAATCGCCCATACGAACGTGGCGCTTACGGGCACACGGCTGGAAAGCCCGCTGCTGAAAAAGTTCGGGCAGACCGGGGCCAAACTTTTCAGGCGCGATACCCATAAAGGCGAGGAAACGGTGGAAGTGCTGCTGCCGCTCAACAACCGCACCCGGCCTTCCAACGAGGATATCCTGTTCGAAGGCCTGGGGGGAGGGGAGGCCCCGTCCGGCTTCATCCAGGCGGGACTGCCGCTGACCCAGGCGAAGAAGGCCGAGAAGGACATAATTTTCAAGCTTTTCATCCTGGCCATCCTGATCTCCGCCTCGGCGCTGGCGCTGTCGGCCATTTTCGTCCGCCTGATCATGGGCCAGCTCAACCACATCAGGGACGGCATACGAAAAGTACGCGACGGGAATTACTCGGTCGCGGTGCCGGTAGTGACCGGGGACGAGCTGGGTGACATCGCCGTCAGTTTCAACAAGCTGGCCAGCGGCCTGGCCGACACCACGGTCTCAAAACAGTACCTGGACTCCATCCTGGAGGGCATGCCCGACCCGCTTATCATCACCGACGAAGAAGGCAACGTGCTGAAGGCCAATATGGCGGCGACGGAGTTTTCCGGCTACGACTTCATGCCGCCGGGCTCGCTGAACCTCAAAACCCTGCTGGAGCCGCAGACCGACGGCGGAGTGGCGCCTTTCAGCCTGCTTTCCTGGACCGGCCACACCAAGGAAATGGACCTGCTGCTCCTGGCGGAGGACGGCAGGCGCATCCCCGTCATGCTTTCCGCCGCCTTTACCGGGGGCCCGGGCCGCAGGGAAGCCGTGATAGTGCTGAAGGACACCACCCAGCACAAGCAGTCGGAAGCCCGCGTGAGCCAATACCTCAAAGAGGTTGAAACCGTGAACAGCGAGCTGGACGCCTTCGCCCACACGGTCTCCCACGACCTCAAGGAACCGCTGCGCGGCATAGAGATGTTCTCGAATATCCTGCTTTCAGACTTCGGCAAGCAAATGGACCCGCAGGCCGCCGACTATCTCGCCCGCATCGTAAAGGCCGCCGGGCGCATGCGCCGCCTGATAGACGACCTCCTGGGCTACGCGCGGCTGGCGCGGGTAAGGAACCCCTACGAAGACGCGTCCACGGCCCAGCTGGCGGCCGAAGCCGCGGCGGCGCTGGCGCCGCTCATCGAAGAGAACAAGGCGCAGGTCAGCGTGGCCGAAAGCCTGCCCGTCCTTTTCTGCGACCCGGTCAAGATCCGCCAGGCTTTCCATAACCTTATCACCAACGCGATAAAGTACAACAAGAGCGGCGCCCCCAGGGTGGAGATAGCGGCGGAGAAGTTCGGCGAGTACTACTGGAAATTCTCCGTAAAGGACAACGGCATCGGGATCCCGAGCCAGTATTACGAAGACATCTTCAAGATGTTCAAACGGCTGCATTCGCGGGTAGAGTTCGGCGGGGGCACCGGGGCCGGGCTGACCATAGTGAAGAAGATCGTGGAAGAGCACGCCGGAAAAATATGGGTGGAATCCGTCGAGGGCAAGGGCTCCGTATTCTATTTTATAATCCCGGCCGACCTGCGGAACAAGCCTTAGTCATACTAGGAGAGAACACCATGGTAAAGGAACCCGAGAACCTGAGCGTACTTCTTGTAGAGGACAACGAGGACGACGTGCTCATAGCGCAGCGCGCCTTCCGCGAGTTCAAGGTAATTAACGAGGTGAACGTGGCGCGCGACGGGCAGGAGGCGCTGGACATGCTGTCCGCCTCCGGCCGGCATACCGGCAAAAAACCGCTCAGGCCCGCCCTCATCCTGCTGGACATCACCCTGCCGCTGATGGACGGGATGAACGTGCTCAAGCGCCTCAAAGCGGACCCGGCCCTGCGCGGCATCCCGGTGATCATGCTGACCACCTCCTCCAGGCACGAGGACATCGTGCGCAGCTACGAGAACGGCGCCGCCTCCTACATCACCAAGCCGGCCTCGCTCGAAGACTTCCTTGAACTGGCCCGCAGGTTCGAAGCCTACTGGGTTACCGTTTCAAAGCTCCCGGTATAAGAAGGACCTATGGCCGACCCGCACAAGCTGAGAATCCCGGATATAGCCGTCCTGAAGTGGCGGAACATCGCCGAACTGCTGGCCCAGGTGGCCGCGGTGCCGGCCGCGACGATAAACGTGGTGGAGGAGAATTATCTGCGCGTCATCGGCGTCAGCCAGGGGCCCGGCGCACCCTTCCAGCAGGACGAGCGGGTGGAAATGAAGCCCGGCCTGCGCATCTACTGCTCAGCCGTGGTGCAGGCCAGGGAAAAACTTATAATCCCGGACGCCACTAAGAGCGAGTTCTGGAAGGAAAGCGAAGGGGCGAAAGCCGGCTTTGTCGCCTACGTCGGCGTCCCCGTCTTCCACCCCGACGGCGATATTTTCGGCAGCATCTGCCTTTTCGACCGCAAGCCCAATACTTTCGAGGGGCCGATCGTGCGCCTGATGGAGGAGTTCAGCGAAATAATAACCGGCCACCTTTCCATCATAACCAAGAACCTGCAGCTCGAGGACACCCTGAAGGAAGTGCGCACCCTGCAGGGACTCATCCCGATCTGCGCCAACTGCAAGAAGATCCGTGACGACAAGGGCTTCTGGCAGAAGGTGGAGGTGTACCTGGAGGAGCGCTCCAACGCGCGCTTCACGCACGGCCTCTGCGAGGACTGCATCCAGAAGCTCTACGGGAAGGAGAAATGGTTCAAGGAGAAAGACAAGTAGGACCTAGAACAGGCCCAGGTGTCCGAGCAGGATCTTGAGGCCTATACCGATCAGGATCACCCCGCCGGCGGCTTCCATTTTATTCTCGAAGAAATGGCCGCCGGCGGAGCCTATTTTAACCCCGGCCACGGACATCAGGAAAGTTACCAGCCCGATTACAAGCACGGGCGCGATGATGGAGACCTGCAGCAGCGAGAAGGTAAGCCCCACGGCCAGGGCGTCTATGCTGGTGGCGATGGCCAGCACGGTCAGCGTACCGGTATCGAAAGGGCAGGTCTTCGCCCCGCCGCATTCCTCCTCTTCCTTTATCTTGACGGCCTCGTAAAGCATTTTGCCGCCGACCGCCGACAGCAGGCCGAAAGCTATCCAGTGGTCCCAGCCGGCTATGAAATTCTTCATGCTCAGGCCCGCGGCCCAGCCGAGCACGGGCATCAGCGCCTGGAACCCGCCGAAGAACACGCCCATCTTGAGCGCGTTGGGGAGATGGAGCCGCTTCATGGTGGCGCCGCTGGCCACCGAAACGGCGAACGCGTCCATAGAAAGTCCGAGCGCGATAAAAAGTATCTCGAGAAGTTTCATGTACAGATTATACCAAGTAGCTTTCCGCGCGAAACAGGGCTGGCCCGCCGTCCGGCCAACGAAGGCTTGAACCCGCGCGCGAGTTTTAATATATTAAATCTATGAACCCAATAGGACTTATCCGCCAATTCATCCAGGGACTTACCAGCGACACCGACCCGCGCCAGATCGGCGCCGGCATCGCCCTCGGCTTCCTTATAGGCCTGATGCCCAAAGCCACCCTGACCGCCCAGCTGCTCATAGTGCTGCTGATGGCCACGCGCGTCAATATCCCCATGGCCCTGCTCTCCGTGCTGGCCGTCAGCCTGGCCAACCCGCTGCTGGACAGGCTCAGCGACCCCGTCGGCTACGCCCTGCTGACCAGCGAGGCCCTGCGGCCCCTGTGGACCAAACTTTACAATACGCCCTTGATGCCCTGGACCGGCTTCAACAACACCGTGGTGCCGGGAGGACTGGTGCTCGGCGCTCTGCTGCTCGCGCCGGTCTATTTCGCGGGCAAGCGCTTCGGGGTTTTCTATAACGAGAAGTTCCGCGAGCGCGTGATGAATTCCAGGATCGTAAAAGGCCTTAAGGCGTCCTGGCTCTTTGACTGGTACTTCAAGGGGGCCGTGTAATATGCGCAAATCCTACCTGCTGCCCCGCCTCATACTGCTGGCGCTCGTCTGGGCCTTCTTTTTCTTCGCCTTCGACCCGCTGCTGAAGTGGGGCATGATCAAGGGCGTTGAAAAAGGCGCCAAGGCAAAAGCGGAGATAGCTTCGCTGCATACGACCTTCCTGCCGCCCTCCCTCAAGCTGACCGGCTTTGCCGTGGCGGACGCCAAAGACGAGTACAAGAACCTGCTGGAATTTTCCGAGCTGGCCTTCGCGGCTGAGGGGAAACCGCTGCTGGAGAAGAAACTCGTGGTGGACAAAGCCGCGCTCTCGGGCCTGCGCTTCGGCACGGCCCGCAAAACCTCGGGCAAGCTGGCTTTCGTCAAAGAGGAACCCTCCGAACTGGTGGAAGGCTTCAAGAAGGAATCCAGGGATTTCGCGCTGGACCGGGCCGCCGACGTAAAAGCGGGCGCCGTAGAGGATTACAAGGTGGACCCGTCGGAGCTGGGCTCGGTGAAACTGGCCAAACAGCTGGAAGAGAGCTACCAGAAGGACTACCAGGACATCTCAGCCCGCGTCGACACGAAGAAATACGAGGCCGGCCTGGAAGCGCTGAAAGCCCGCTACGAGAAGGCCAAGGGCGAGAGCAACTTCGCCAAACAGGCCAAGGATTACGCCGACATCGGCAAGGAAGTTAAAAAGCTCACCGCCGACTTCAAGAAAGACAAGGCGGAAGCCGAGGCGGCCCTGGCGAAGGCCAGAGATTCTTTTAAGGCCGTCGACGAGGCCCGCAAGCAGGACCTGGCAGCGGTAATGGCCAGGATGAAGCTGCCGTCCCTGGACACGCAGTCCCTGGCGCGCATGCTGGCCGGCCCGGTGATAGCCGAAAAAACGGCGACCGTTATGAAGTGGGTCGCGATGGGGCGCAAATACATGCCCTCCAATTCGAAGGGCGTGCTTAAGAACGAAGCCCGCCGAGGCCGCGAGGTTCACTTCCCCAAAGCGGAGAGCTACCCCAACTTCCTCGTGCGAACACTGTCCGTCACCGGCGAACTGGGCACCGAAGACCCGCTGGAGTACAAAGGCGCCATAGAAGGCCTGACCACCCAGCCGCAGGTCTACGGCAAACCGACTACCGCCGTCATAAAAGGCGCGAAAGGCGCGCGCCGGCTGGACTTCCGCGCCTCGCTCGACGCTTCAGGCGCGGAAATAAAGACCGACTCGGCGCTGCTGTACACCGGCATGCCGGTAAGCCAGCTGCAGCTGGGCTCCCCGTCGTCGTTCATGGTGGATATAACCGGCGGTACCGGGGCTTTCGAAGGCGGGCTGAAAACCGCGGGCGAGAACCTGGCCGGCAAGGCCGCCCTGCGCCTGGCCGGGGCCTCGTTCAAACCCAAGGCAGACAATATCAAGGCCGCGCCGCTCCGGTCCGCGGTGGAGTCGTCTTTCGCCGGGCTGTCTTCCGCTTATATCGGCGCCGACATCTCCGGAACGATAAAGGACCCCAAACTCTCGGTAAACACCGACCTGGCGAACGCCCTCTCCAAAGCCTTCAGCGGCGCGATGGGCGCGGAGGTCAAAAAGGCCCAGGCGGAGGCGCAGAAGAAAATAGACGAGGCCTTGAAGCCTTACCGCTCCAAACTGGACGACACGGCCGCGGCCAAACAGGCAGAGCTCGGCGGCAAGCTCAAGGAGGCCGAGTCCAGGATCTCCGGGCTTGGGGACGGGCTGCTGAAGAACCTGACCCCGGGGAAAATGAAGCTTCCCAAATTCAAGCTGTGAAAAAACCGGGAAGGATGCCCGCCGTTTTTATCGGGCATGGCTCGCCCATGAACGCCGCGCTGGACAACCGGTTCACGCGCGCCATGGCGGCGCTGGGGAAAACCCTGCCCAGCCCCAGGGCCGTTCTCTGAGTTTCAGCCCACTGGTTTACCGCCGGGGAACTTAAGGCGAACGGGGCCGGGAAGTTTTCCACCATCCACGACTTTTCCGGCTTCCCCAAAGAACTGTACTCCATAACCTAAGAGCCGCCTCCCACGGCGGAACTGGCGGACTACGCCGGGCTGCCTGGCGGGCCGCTCGCCGTACCCACCCCGGACCATTACTGGCCTTTCCTGGCCGCCCTCGGGGCGGGGGGAGCAGACAAGGCCTCCTACCCCTACGAAGGCTTCCACCATGCCTCGCTCTCCATGAGAGCAGTGCGCTTCGGTTAAACCGCGTTCATCGTTACTTTAGTTTTCAGGCACTTCCCAGCGGGAGGGGGAGCAGGCGCGTCCGCGGCCCGAGCGTTAACGGCTCCGGCAGCGGCGGCGCCGCCGTTTTCTTCCGGAATACTTTACAGTAACGATGGAGTAACTCTGGCTGCCCGTCGTAATTCATAGCCATATAAATAGGGATTGACAAAACACAAACGATGACGTATACTATTTACGTAGTCAACGTTAATTGTGTAACGTGAATAAATAACGATGCCGCAGGCGCCGTTACAATCTAAACGAAGCGGATGGAGGAATGTATGGCTAAGATACTCTGCATAGACGACGATAAGGATATCCTGGACACCTGTGAAGTGGTGCTGCAGGGCCAGGGACACACCGTTGAAACCGCCATCAACGGCAGGGAAGGCTTCGAGAAGGCCGCCAAGCTCAAGCCGGACCTCATAATACTGGACGTCATGATGGACGATTCCACCGAAGGCTTCCAGACCGCCCAGAAGTTCCGCCGCACCGAAACCCTGAAATACGTTCCGATACTGATGCTCACCTCGGTCAACGAAACCTCGCCCCAGAAGTTCGGCGAGAAGGACGGGGAATTCCTGCCCGTGGACGGTTTCATGGAGAAACCGGTAAAACCCAAGGAGTTCGTAGCCAAGGTAAAAGAACTGCTCGCGCTAACGAAAGACCAGGTCAACGTGGAAGGCCGCACGAAATAAGGAGCTTTATGACGAGGATTCCCCAGCGTACCGTAGAAAGGTTCTTCCGTTACTGCCAGTTCCTGCACACCCGGCTGGAGGCCGGCTCGGAGCATGTCTTCTCCCATGAACTGGCCGCGGCGGTAGGAGTTTCGCCGGAACAGGTACGGCGCGACCTGATGAACTTCAAGCTGAAGGGCACCCCGCAACGGGGCTATCCCATACAGGAGTTCATGACCGAACTGTACGCGCACCTGGAATCCTCGTCCCTGACCAAGATGGTCCTGCTGGGGGTGGGGAACCTGGGAAAGGCCATCCTTTCCTATTTCCTCAAGCGCCGGCCCAACCTCTCCATAGTGGCGGCTTTCGACCAGGACCCGGAAAAGACCAACCGGGTCTACTCCGGCTGCCAGGTGCACCACATAGGCCAGCTGGAGAAGATCGCCTCGAGGGAAAAGGCCGCCGTGGGGATAATAACGGTGCCGGCTTCCGCCGCCCAGGAGGCCGCCGACGCGCTGGTACGCGCCGGGGTCAAAGGGATAGTCAACTTCGCCCCGGCCCAGATCAAGGTCCCGGCCGGAGTTTTCCTGGACCAGATCGACATCACGCTGTCCATAGAGAAAGCGGCGTATTTCGCACGCAAGAATTCACTCAAGGAGCAACTAAGATGAGCGCGCAAAGCAGGGTTGAAAAAGTCCTGGAAAAATACAGCTTCGCCACGCGCGACAAGCTGATCCCTATTTTACAGGACGTGCAGGGCGAGGACGGCTATATTTCCAAGCACGCCGCCCTCAAGGTCGCCAAACATCTCAACATCCCGGCCAGCAAGGTTTACGGGGTAGCCACGTTTTACAACCAGTTCCGCTTCAAACCCGTGGGCCGCAACCATATCCTGGTCTGCCGCGGCACCGCCTGCCACGTCAAAGGCTCCGCCGCTGTACTCAAGATGGCGGAGGAAGTCCTGGGCATCAAGGCGGGAGACACTACGCGCGACGGCCTTTTCAGCATCGAAGTGGTGGCCTGCATAGGGGCCTGCGGCCTGGCCCCCGTCATCAGCATCAACGGCGAGTTCCACGCGAAGATAACCCCGGACAAGCTCCGCAAGCTCGTGGACGACATCAGGAAAACGGAGAAATCCAATGGCGCAAAATAACGGCGTTATAGAACACAACCTGGCCGGCATCCCAGCCTCGGCCCGCAAGGCCTTCCTTACCAGGGCCTTCGGCTCGGAAGAGTTCGCCGCGAAGGCGGCTCAGCTCAGAAGGGAAAACCCCGCCAGGCCCGTCATCTACGTAGGGGCCGGCACCTGCGGCCTGGCGGCCGGCGCGGCAAAAACCCTGGAGGCCGTCCGCAAGTATTTAAAGGACAACGGCCTGGACGCCGACGTCCTGGAAGTGGGCTGTATCGGCTACTGCGCCGCGGAGCCGCTGCTCGACGTGCAGCTGCCGGGGCAGGCCCGTCTCTCATTCCAGCGCGCCGCCGGCGACGTCACCCCGGCCCTGCTGGATTCCGTTTTCAAGGACAAAGCCCCGCTGAAGGACCACGTGCTCGGCCAATTCGAGGACGGGGGGAAGAAATGGCCCAAGGTTCCGCTGTTCTCCGAACACCCCTTCTTCTCCAAGCAGCTGCGCTACGTGCTGAAACACGTGGGGATAGTGGACCCGCTTTCCATCCAGGAGCACATCGCCCGCGGCGGCTACGGTGCCTTCCTTAAAGTAATACATACCATGACGCCGGCCCAGGCCTGCGACGCGGTGGAGGCCAGCGGCCTGCGCGGCCGCGGCGGCGGCGGTTTCCCCACCGGCAAAAAATGGAAGATAGCGCTGTCTTCCGACGCCGACCAGAAGTACATAATCTGCAACGCCGACGAGGGAGACCCCGGCGCCTTCATGGACCGCTCCGTCATAGAGGGCGACCCGCACCGGGTGCTGGAAGGCATAGCCATAGGGGCCTACGCCATCCACGCCTCCAAGGCCTACATCTACATCCGCGCGGAATACCCGCTGGCGATCAAGAACCTTAAGAAGGCCATAGCCGAGGCCAAAGCCTACGGCCTGCTGGGCGAGAACGTCTACGGCAGCGGCTTCGATCTGGACGTGATCATAAAGATGGGCGCCGGCGCCTTCGTCTGCGGCGAGGAAACCGCCCTGATGAACAGCATCGAGGGCCGCCGCGGCATGCCCAAGCCCCGCCCGCCCTACCCGGCGGTGAAGGGCCTGTTCGGCAAGCCCACCGTCATCAACAACGTGGAGACCTTCGCGAACGTCCCCGAGATCATGTCCCAGGGGCCCGCGGCCTTCGCCGCCATCGGCACTAAAGGGTCCAAGGGCACCAAGGTGTTCGCGCTGTCCGGCAAGGTGAACCGCACCGGCCTGGTGGAGATCCCGATGGGCACGACCCTCAGGGAAATAGTTTTCGACATCGGCGGCGGCATAGAGAACGGGCTCGCCTTTAAAGCCGTGCAGATAGGCGGCCCGTCGGGCGGCTGCATCCCGCAAAGCCACATGGACATCCAGGTGGACTACGAGTCCCTCAAGACCGTAGGCGCCATGATGGGTTCGGGCGGCCTCGTCGTGATGGATGAAAAGACCTGCATGGTCGACGTGGCCAAGTTCTTCATGGACTTCATAAAGAAAGAATCCTGCGGCAAGTGCATCCCCTGCCGCGAGGGCACGCTGCGCATGCTCGAGATCCTCAAAGCGATCACGCGCCACCGCCGCGGCGAGAAGGACGCCGACGCCCTGGCCCGCTTCTCCGGCATCATTAACCTGGAGAACCTCTCGCAGGTGATACGCGAAACCAGCCTCTGCGGCCTCGGCCAGACCGCCCCTAACCCGGTGCTGTCCACGCTGCGCTGGTTCCGCGACGAGTACGAGGCGCATATCTTCGAGCGCAAGTGCCCGGCCGGCGCCTGCACCGAGATGCTGGAGTTCACCATCGACGCCGACAAATGCAAAGGCTGCACGCTCTGCGCCAAGGGCTGCCCGACGCAGGCCATAGTCGGCAAGCCCAAAGTCCCGCACTACATCATAGCCGAGAAGTGCATCTCCTGCGGCTCCTGCAGGACAGTGTGCAAATTCAAGGCCGTCAACGCGGCCTGAGGATAACATCATGAAACTGATCGTCAACGGACAGACCGTAGAGGCCCAGGCGGGGGAAACGCTGCTCACCGTGCTCAAGCGCGAGGGGATAAACGTCCCCACGCTCTGCCACATGGAAGGCATGCTGCCCTCGGGCGCGTGCCGCATCTGCGTGGTGGAAGTGGAAGGGCAGAACAACCTGATCCCCAGCTGTTCCTTCCCCGCCGCGGAGGGCATGAAGATACAGACCAACAGCCCGCGCGTGATAAACGCCCGCAAGACCGTGGTCGAACTGCTGCTGGGGTCCCACCCCGACGACTGCCTTTACTGCGCCAAGCAGCCCACCTGCGACCTCAACCGCCTCAGCCGGGATTACGGCGTGACCAGCCGCCGCTTCCCGGTGGCGAAGAAGAAGAAACCCCTGGACATCTCCAGCCCGTCCATCTCCCGCGACCCGGACAAGTGCATCCTCTGCGGCAAATGCGTGCGCGTCTGTGAGGAAGTGCAGAGCGTGGCCTGCATAGATTTCGTCAAGCGCGGCTCCGACTCTTTCATCGGCTGCGCCTTCGACTCCAGCCTCAACGTTTCCTCCTGCGTCAACTGCGGCCAGTGCATCAACGTCTGCCCCACCGGCGCGCTGATGGAGAAGAGCGATATCCAAACCGTTACGGAAGCGATGGCGGACAAGAATAAATACGTGGTCGTGCAGCATGCCCCGTCCATCTCCGTGTCTTTGGCCGAGGAGTTCGGACTGGCGGCCGGGACCGACGTCAACGGCGTGATGACCGCGGCTTTCAGGAAGATGGGGTTCAAGGCGGTCTTCGATACCTCCTTCGCGGCGGACCTTACAATAATGGAGGAAGCCTCCGAACTGGCGCACCGCATAAAGACGGGCGGCGTACTGCCGATGATGACCTCCTGCTCCCCGGGCTGGATAAAGTTCGTGGAAACCTTCTACCCGGAACTGCTGCCCAACCTCTCCACCTGCAAAAGCCCGCAGCAGATGCTGGGCGCGATGATCAAGACCTATTACGCCAAGAACCAGGGCCTTAACCCCGGCAAGCTCTTCAGCGTTTCGGTCATGCCCTGCACCGCCAAGAAGTTCGAAGTGACCCGCCCCGAGATGGGCCGCGAAGGGAACCCCGACATAGACGCCGTGCTCACCACGCGCGAACTCGCCCAGATGCTGCGCATCCACGGCATCGACCTCAAGACCCTCTCGCCCGAAGAGCCCGACATGCCCTTCGGCGACCGCAGCACGGCGGGAAAACTGTTCGGCGCCTCGGGCGGCGTGATGGAAGCGGCGCTGCGCACCGCGCATTTCCTGCTCACCGGCAAGGAACTGGGCGCCCTGAAGGTGGAAGCCGTGCGGGGCCAGGCCGGCATAAAGGAAGCCAGGCTCAAGATCGGCGCCCTGGAAGTGGGCGTGGCGGCCGTCAGCGGCCTGGGCAACGCCCGCAAACTCGCCGAGGAGATCAAGAACGGCCGCAAAGACCTGCACTTTATCGAAGTAATGACCTGCCCCGGCGGCTGCATCAACGGGGGCGGCCAGCCTTTCGCCCGCAACAAAGCCGCCATTGTAGAGCGCATGCGCGCCCTCTACACCATAGACGCCACGGAGAAGCTCCGCACCTCGCACGGCAATAAAGCCGTGCAGTCCCTCTACAAGGATTTCCTGGGCAAGCCCCTGGGAGAGAAGAGCCACCATCTGCTGCACACCAAGTACACGAAAAGGAAGGCGTCCGACGTGGCCTAGGCGGAACCGGAAAAGGCCGGCAGTAAGTCACAACGCTATGACACCCGATAATGAGCCGCTGGTAAAGACCTTAAAAGAACGCTGCAAGGCGTGCTATACCTGCGTCCGCGGCTGTCCCGCCAAGGCCATCCGCATCTCCGGCGGCCAGGCCGAGGTCATAAAAGAGCGCTGTATAGGCTGCGCCAACTGCGTGCTGATGTGCAGCCGCGGCGCCAAGGAGACGCTCGATTCCACGCGCGCGGTGATAGCCCTGCTTAAAAGCGGCGCGCCCGTAGCCGCGGCGCTGGCCCCCAGCTTCCCCGTGGAGTTCGGGGGCATAGACCCGCTGCGCTTCGCCGGCATGCTCAAAGCCCTGGGATTCAAATTCGTCTGCGAAGTCGCCTTCGGCGCCGACATGGTCTCCACGCAGTACCGCAAGCTCATCAACGAAAACCCCGGCAAGAAATTCATCAGCACGGCGTGCCCCGCCGTGGTCTCCTTCGTGGAAAAATATCACCCGGCCCTCGTGCCCAACCTGGCGCCCATAGTCTCCCCGATGGTCGCCGAAGCCCGCGTCATCCACGAGCTGTACGGGCGCGACGTTAAAGTGGTTTTCATCGGCCCCTGCGTCGCCAAGAAGGAAGAAACCTCGCGCAACCTGGCCGACATCGAGGAATCCATAACTTTCATCGAGCTCCGCGCCCTCTTAAAAGAAGCCGGCGTGGACCGCAACACGGCCCTGGACTCGCAGTTCGACCCGCCGCACCCCGCCAAGGGCGTGCTCTACCCCATGGGCGGCGGGCTGCTCAACTCGGCCGAGCTGCCGGAGGACCTGCTGAGCGGGCGCTTCCTCTCCGCCGAAGGCCTGGAGAACTTTCCCGAAGTGCTCAAGAACCTAGAGCACGGGGACATTGACGCCGATTTCATAGACCTGCTCTGCTGCAACGGCTGCATCATGGGCCCCGGCATCAGCGTTAAATCTTCCAAGCACGCCCGGGAAGCCGCGCTGCGCCGCTACGCCCGCAAAAGCTATTTCAGCATCCGCCTCAACGACTGGGAAGAATCCGTGCGGCGCTTCCGCAGCATGGACTACTCCGCCTCCTTCGCCCCCGAGGACAGGCGCATGAAGCTGCCCAACAAGGAAGAGCTCCGGGCGGTCCTGGCCAAGATGGGCAAGGTAAACCCGGAGGACGAACTGAATTGCGGCGCCTGCGGGTACCCGAACTGCGTAGAGCACGCCGTCGCCATCATCCGGGGCATCGCCGAAAGCGAGATGTGCCTGCCGTACACCATAGACCGCCTGAAGAGCACGGCCGAGGAACTGACCCTCTCCTACAACCAGCTGGGCAAGACCAAGCAGGCCCTGATGCAGTCCGAGAAACTGGCCAGCATGGGCCAGCTGGCCGCCGGCGTGGCGCACGAGCTCAACAACCCGCTGGGCGTGGTACTCCTTTACTCTCACCTGCTGGCGGAGCAGTGCCAGAAGGATTCCCGTACCTTCGCGGACGCCAGGATGATAACGGAGCAAGCCGACCGCTGCAAGAAGATCGTGGGCGGGCTGCTCAACTTCGCCCGCAAGAACAAGCCTTTCTTCCGGCAGACCAGCCTGGTGCGGCTGGTAGACAGCTATTTCAAGACGGCCCCGCTGCCCGCCTCCATCAGGATCACGGTAGACCGTTCGGGAGAGGACCTGCAGGCGGAGATGGACCCGGACCAGATAATCCAGGTGCTGACCAACCTGGTGACCAACGCGCTGGAAGCCATGAGCGGCGGCGGGGCGCTGACCATACGCACCTTCGCCGAGCGCGAGAGCGTGGCGTTCAGCGTTTCGGACACCGGCGGCGGCATAAAGCCGGATAATATTAAAAAGATCTTCGAGCCGTTCTTCACCACCAAACAGATCGGCAAAGGCACCGGCCTGGGCCTGGCGGTCTCCTACGGCATCATCAAGGTGCACCGCGGCAACATCACCGTGCAGAGCAATTCGGACGCGGCGAACGGCCCGACTGGCACCACCTTCACGGTGAAGCTGCCGCGCGTGGCCAAAGACGCCGGCGCCATCAAGATGAAGCCGGAAGCGCCCGGCAAACAAATTTAGGAGCGACAGGAGAATACTATGACCGACAAGAAGAAGATAAAGATCCTGGTGGTGGAAGACGACCCCGATATGATGGACCAGATGAAGATCTACCTGGAATCCGAGAACTACGAAGTTATCGCCGCCTGCAACCAGAAAGAGGCGGAACCGCTCATCCAGCCCGGCGGGTTCCAGGCGGCCGTCCTGGACCTGATGATGGAGAACCCGGACTCCGGTTTCGTGCTGAGCCACAAGATCAAGAAGCTCGACGCGAAGATCCCGGTCGTCATAGTTACCTCCGTCACCAAGGAAACCGGCTTTTATTTCGACAAAGCCCATGACCCGAAAGCCTGGATCAAGGCCGACGCGATTATCCACAAAGAGCTGCGCTTCGAGCAGCTCAAGGCCGAGCTTAAGCGCCTGCTGGGCGCGGGTGAGAGTCATGCCTGACCCCCTGCCCCTGCACCAGCTCGACGTGCTTATCGTCGACGACGAAGCCGGCATGCGCACCGGCGCGGAGCGGTCGCTCGAGGGCTTCTCGGTGCCGCTGCCGGACTTCAACGAAACCGTCGCCTTCACGGTGCGCGCCGCCGCCACCGGAGAGGAGGCCCTGGCCGCCCTTAAGGCCAAGACCCCGGATATCGTGCTGCTCGACTACAAGCTGCCCGACATGACCGGCATAGACGTGCTGGCCGCCGCCCCGGAACCTCACTTCCTGACCATAATGATAACCGCGTTCGCTTCCCTGGAAGTGGCGGTGACCGCCACCAAGCGCGGCGCCTTCGATTTCCTGGCCAAGCCGTTCACGCCGGAGGAGCTGCGCGCCACCATCTCCAAGGCCGCCCGCAGCATCTACCTGCACCGCAAGGCGAGGAAGCTGGAAGAGGAGAAGCGCCAGGTACGCTTTGAGTTCATCTCAGTGCTGGCGCACGAGCTGAAATCCCCGCTGGCCGCGGTGGAAGGCTATATGCATTTGATGAAGGAGCGCATCAAAGGCCCGGAGCTGGCCGGTTACGACTCCATGGTGGACCGCAGCGTGGTAAGGATAGCGGGCATGAGAAAGCTGGTGATGGACCTGCTGGACCTGACCCGCCTGGAGTCTGGCAAGAAAAAGCGCGCCCTGGAGACCGTGGACCTGGTGAAAGCCGCCGGGCTGGCCATGGAAGCCGTCGCGGCGCTGGCGGAAGCGAAGGGCATAAGAGTGGAGCTGAAGGCCCCGCCCGCGCTGCCCATGAACGCGGACGCCGGAGAGATAGATATTATGCTTTCGAACCTGCTCACCAATGCCGTAAAATACAACAAGCAGGGCGGCAGTGCCGTACTGGAGCTGGAACGCTTGGCGCCGGGCTCGGCGCTCATCCGCTGCACTGACACCGGCATAGGCATGACCGAAGAAGAACTGGGCAAACTCTTCGGTGAATTCGTCCGGATGAAGAACGAGCACACGCGCGCCATAGACGGCAGCGGGCTGGGCCTGTCCATCCTTAAAAAAGTGGTAAAGCTTTACGGGGGGGAAGTACGGGTGACATCGAAATACGGGGAGGGTTCGTCCTTCGAGCTGTCGCTGAAGGACGCTGAAGTGCCCGCTGCCGGCACCGAACCGGCGCTGCGCCCCTAGCCTGGGCGCGGGAGGGTTTATGCAGACCACTACGGTCAACGCGGACAGTTATGCCGGCCATCTTAAAGACGGCCGCGACTTCATAGACGACGCCGCCCTGCGCCGGGCCCTCGCGGCCCCGCAGCCCTCCGCGCAGCGCGTGCGGGACATCCTCGCCCGCTCCCTGGCGGTTTCCGAAGCCCTCTCGCCGGAAGACGCGGCGGCCCTCATAGCCGTGGAAGACCCCGGCCTGCTGGAAGAGATCTTCGAAGCGGCCCGCGCCGTGAAACGCAAGGTCTACGACAACCGCATCGTCACCTTCGCGCCGCTCTACGCCTCCAACTTCTGCGTCAACAACTGCCTCTACTGCGGCTTCCGCACGGGCAACGAAGGGGCGGTCCGCCGCAAGCTCTCCATGACGGAGATAAAGGCCGAGGCGGAGGCGCTGGCCGGCAAAATAGGCCATAAACGCATAATCTTCGTGACCGGCGAGCACCCCGCCACCGGCGCGCAATACATAGCTGACGCGATGCGCGAGATCTACGCCGTAAAGGTTAAGACCCGGCGCGGCTTCGGCCAGATACGCCGCGTCAACGTCAACGCCGCCCCCATGAGCGTGCCCGACCTGAAACTTTTAAAAACGGCCGGCATCGGCACCTACCAGGTCTTCCAGGAAACCTACGACCGCGAACTTTACGCCAAACTCCACCCCGGTACTACCCCCAAAGCGGACTACCGCTGGCGCCTTTACGTCATGCACCGCGCCTTCGAGGCCGGCATCGACGACGTGGCGCTGGGCGCCCTGTTCGGGCTGGGCGACTGGAAATTCGAAGTGCTGGGGCTGGTGGCGCACTCCCGCGAACTCGAAGCCCGCTTCGGCATAGGCCCGCATACCATCTCCTTCCCGCGGCTGGAAACCGCCGACGGCACGGACCTGCCCAGCCGCAGCCTCGAGAACGTGCCGGACAAGGACTTCAAAAAACTGGTGGCCGTGCTGCGCCTTTCCGTGCCCTACGCCGGCATAATAGTTACCGCCCGCGAGCGCCCCGAGACCATCCGCGAAGTCATCGGCATGTGCACCCAGCGCGACGCCTCCACCCGCATAGGCATAGGCGCCTACTCCGAGCGCTACGGCGCCCAGGAAGCCGAAAAACAGCAGTTCCTGCTCGGCGACACCCGCACCCTCGACGAAGTCATCGGCGAGCTGGCGGACCTGGGTCATATCACCTCCTTCTGCACCTCCGGCTACCGCTGCGGCCGCACCGGCGACCACATCATGAAGCTCCTCAAGAGCGGCCACGAGTCGCGCTTCTGCAAGCTCAACGCCGTGCTCACCTTCCGCGAATGGCTGGACGACTTCGCCTCCGACGCCACCCGCGCCAAAGGCGAAGCCCTCATAAAAAAAGAAATCGCCGAGATCCGCGCCCGCGAAAAAGACTTCCCTCCCGAAACCGTAAAACTCCTGGACGCCTACTACGCCCGCATCGAGAAAGGCGAGAGGGACCTATGCTTTTAATAATGAAGGGGTGGCAGGGGTGTTCCCCCGCGAACCCTTTGCGGAAGGTGAGGCCCGGCTTTAGAGCGAAGCATAATTATGCTTCGCGTCCGGGCCGCAAGGGCGGAGGCGGTTTTAAGCTTTGCGAAAACCGCCGAGCCGGGGTCGCGCAAAACCGCTATGCGGTTTATGCGTGACGGCCCCCGCGACTTTACAACCTGTGTTCTGATTTTATGAACAAGAAAGAACTAGTCGACGCGCTCTCCCCGGATACGGACCCGGCGCCGCTCTTCGCCCTGGCCGATAAGATCCGCCGCGAGCAGGTCGGCGACGGCGTCCACCTGCGCGGCCTCATAGAATTCTCCAACCACTGCCGCCGCCGCTGCTACTACTGCGGCATCCGCGCCGCCAACGCCAAAGTGCGCCGCTACCGCCTCACCCCCGAGCAGATCCTCGACTGCGCCCGCACCGCCGTCAGCCTCAACTATAAAAGCGTAGTGATGCAGTCGGGCGAAGATCTCCATTGGAACCCCAAGGAACTGGCCTCCGTGGTCGAGAAAATAAAGACCACCACCAGCCTCGCCATCACCCTCTCCGTCGGCGAACACTCCAAGGAAGACTACACAACCCTGCGTTCCGCCGGCGCCGACCGCTTTCTCCTCCGCTTCGAGACCTCGGACCGCCGGCTCTTCTCCATGCTCAAACCCGACTCCAATTACGACCAGCGCTTCCGCTGCCTCGCCTGGCTCAAAGAAGCCGGTTTCCAGGTCGGCTCCGGCGTCATGGCCGGCCTCCCCGGCCAGACCGCCGCCAGCATGGCCGACGACATCCTCCTTTTCAAAGAACTCGACCTCGACATGGTCGGCATCGGGCCCTTCATAGCCAACCCCGACACCCCGTTGGGAGCCGCGCCCAACGGCAGCCTGGATACCGCGCTCAGGATGGTAGCCCTCACCAGGATAGTCACCAGGAACACCCATATCCCCGCCACCACCGCCATGGGCACCCTGCACCCCCAGGGACGACAGAAAGCCCTCAAATGCGGCGCCAACGTGCTGATGCCCAACATCAGCCCCACCGAGCACCGCACCGATTACAGCCTGTACCCCGGCAAGATCTGCGTCAACGAGGCCCCGGAACAATGCGCCGGCTGCGTCGACGCCATGCTGGCCGGCCTCGGCCGCCAGCGCGCCGAAGGCTTCGGCCACTCTTTAAAGCAGGTGTAAGACTCTAATTATGAACACCACACCAAAATCCATGCGGCTGCAGATCGCCATCTTCGGGCGCACCAATGTCGGAAAATCCAGCGTCCTCAACATGCTGGCCGGCCAGGACGTCGCCATCACCTCGCCCGTCCCCGGCACCACCACCGACGTCGTAGAGAAAGCCATGGAACTGCTCCCCGTCGGGCCCGTAGTCTTCCTCGACACCGCCGGCCTCGACGACAAAAGCGAACTCGGCGCCCTGCGCACCGCGCGGGCGCGCAAAGTCTTCGACCGCGCCGACGCCGCGCTCCTGGTAGTAGAGCCCTCGGGCTGGGGCCCCTGTGAAGCCGACATAGCCGCCGCCGCCGAAGAAAAGAACATCCCTCTCATAGTCCTCATCAACAAAACCGACATCAGCGGCCCCTCGCCCGAACTCACCGAAGCCCTCAAAGCCCGCGGCATCACCCCCATAACCTGCGCCGCCACCGTCAAAGAACACCGGGAAGCCGCCGTAGAAGCCGTCAAACAGCGCCTCCTGGCGCTGACCGGACGCGCCGCGCAAAGTCAGCGCGCCATACTCGGAGACCTGGTCCGCCCCGGCGAAACCGTCATCTTCATAATCCCCATAGACAAGGAAGCCCCCAAAGGCCGCATCATACTGCCGCAGGTGCAGGCCATGCGGGACCTGCTGGACCACGGCGCCCTCTTCCTGACCGCCAGGGAGCACGAATACCCCCAGGCCCTGGCCGCCCTGAAAAAAGCGCCCGCGCTGGTGGTCTGCGACTCGCAGGTGGTGGACTTCATGGTCAAGCACACCCCGGCGGGCGTGCCCTGCACCACCTTCTCCATACTCTTCGCCCGCTTCAAAGGCGACCTGGCCGCCTACGCGCGCGGCGCGGCCGCGATACGGAACCTGCGCCCCGGCGACAGCCTGGCCGTGCTGGAGGCCTGCTCGCACCACGCCATCGAGGACGATATCGGCCGCGTAAAGCTACCCAAATGGCTGAAAGAAACCGCGGGAGGGGAACTGAAGATAGATACTTTTTCAGGCAGGGACCTGCCGGCTAACATCGCGGACTACAAACTGGTCATCCAGTGCGGCGGCTGCATGCTCACCCGCACCGAGATCCTGGGCCGCATGGGCAAAGCCGCCGGCGCAGGGGTACCGATAAGCAATTACGGGGTGGCCATCTCGGAGTGCAAAGGCGTATTGGAAAGAGTGCTGTCGCCGTTCCCGGAAGCCCTGGCGGCTTACCGGGAAGGGGCCGGCGCCAAAGCCAGGCAGTAGTTCTCCAGCACCAGCCGCTCCGAGCCCGGCGTGATCTTGCGCAGCTTGCAGACGTCTGAGTTGGGCGGGCAGAGCCTGGCCAGTTCGTCGCCGGCGGCCACGTGGCCGGCGCAGTTGTCGCAGATAGTGGCCAGCGTTTTCAGGATGTGCTTCTTCTTTTCTTCCTGCAGCAGACCTATAAGCTTCATAACATCGCCCTTCATGCGCCCCGCGAAAGTGCGCGTGGGGTAGACCAGGCCCAGCCGCGGCTTGCAGAATTTTACCCAGGAATCAGGCGCGGCCCCGGCCGCGTCGTACAGCACTTCTGTGCGGCTTAAAACCCGGCCGCGAGCCGTCTTTGGGGCCGGCGAGGCCGGGGAATACTTGCTGTGGGAAGTGAAGCCGCCGAACACGTCGTAGGCGGAGAGGCAGGCGGAGAAATCCGGGTAGACCTTTTCCCGCTCCGGGCCGGTAATAAAACCGCCTTTGGCGTCGCCCTGCCCTACGAAGAAGAAGCCGAGCACGTTCGGGCGCATCAGGCTTTCCAGCACCTCGTCGGCGGTCAGCCCGGAATACGGCTCCACCGTGGCGTTCGGGTAAAGCAGCGGCAGCGCCTCCCCCAGCACCGAGACCACGTCGCCGCAGGCCTTGCGGCTTATGACGTCTTTCTCCTTCGCGCCCGGGACGCAATCCCCGGCGTAAATAAGGAATTTTCCCTGCGCGCAGAAATTCAGCGGCGGCGCGTCCTCGCGGGCGGCCTGCTGCCCGAACGGAGCGAACTCCGCGGCGGCCTGGGAAACCAGCAGAAGAAGGACGGGGAAGAGCTTTATCATTTTTCCGCTCCCGCGATTACGGCTTCCAGCGCCTGTGTCAGCGCCAGGGCGGGGGGCGAATTATGGCGTTCAAGCACATAGATGCGCCCGGCGTCCCCGGCCGCCACCATGGCGGAATCGAACGGAACGCTGCCCAGGAAAGGCACGCCGAGGTCCCGCGCGGCTTTTTCGCCGCCGCCCGTTTTAAAAAGGTCTATCTCTTTGGCGCAGTGCGGGCAGCAGAACGAGGTCATGTTCTCCAGCACGCCCAGCACCGGGATGCCGACCTGTTTAAGGAAATTTACGGCCTTGCGGGAATCGAGCAGGGCCACTTCCTGCCCCGTGGTCACCACTACCGCCCCGGTCATCTCCGGGATGAGCTGGCAGATGGTGAGCGGTTCGTCGCCGGTGCCGGGGGGGGCGTCTATCACCAGGGCGTCCAGGTCTCCCCAGTTCACGTCCGACAGGAACTGCTTCAGCACGCCGAGCTTCAGCGGCCCGCGCCAGATCACCGGCGCGTCGCCCTCCTTCATAATGGAGCCCATGGAGATCATCTTTAGGTTGGGAGCCGCTTCCAAAGGCTCGATGAAATTCCCATCAGAGGCGTGGGGCTTGCCTTCCTGGCCGGTCATGCGCGCCACGGAGGGGCCGTGGATGTCTATGTCCAAGAGGCCGGTTTTCCGGCCGCGGGCGGCCAGCAGGGCGGCCAGGTTGACGGCGATGGTGCTTTTGCCCACGCCGCCTTTGTTGCTCATGACCAGGATCTTGCGCTTTATGCGCGCCATGTTCTCTTTTACCAGGGATTCCCGGTGGTCTATGTGCACTTTATGCATATTGTCTCCAAAAATAGCCCGGCGGCGCTGTAATGCTGAAAGCCCGGCCGCCTTTATAATATAATAATTTTGTTATAATATGGAAAATTTGCGGCGGCGTTAATACCGCTACGGAGGAGTAAGGCATGAAACCAATTCTTACGGCTGAAAAGGCGGTTGAGGACATAAAGGACGGGGCCACGCTGATGGTGGCGGGCTTCATGGGCTGCGGCAACGCTTTCACCCTTATCGACGCGCTCATCAACAAAGGCTCCAAGGCCCTCAACCTCATCACCAGCGACACGGCTTACCCGGAGGTGGGCGTGGGCAGGCTTATCTGCCAGAACCGCGCCGCTACGCTGACGGCCTCGCACATCGGCACCAACCCGGTTTCCGGCCAGAAAATGAACTCGGGCGAGCTCAAGGTGACGCTGGTCCCGCAGGGCACCTTCGCCGAGCGCATCCGCGCCAAGGGCGCGGGCCTGGGCGGCGTGCTCACCCCCACCGGCATAGGCACCGCCGTGGAGGAGGGCAAACAGAAGCTCAACCTTAACGGCAAGGATTACCTGCTGGAACTGCCGATGGGCGCGGACTTCGCCTTCATCAAGGCCGAAGTGGCCGACAAGTACGGCAACGCCTTCCTGCCCGGCGCCACCAAGAATATGGCCGTGGTCATGGCCATGGCCGCCGACCACGTCATCCTGGAAGCCGAGAAGATCGTGGAGCCCGGCGAGCTGGACCCGGAGAAGGTCACCATCCCCGGCATCTTCGTCTCGGCGATAGTCAAGTCCACCCTGCCGGCCGCCAACCTGCAGCTCAAACCCTGAACCCAAAGGAGAATTTAAATGGACCCCAAAGAACTTAAAAGAGTCAGGCTGGTTAAGCGCATAGCGCAGGAATTCCCCGACGGCGCCCTGGTGAACCTGGGCATCGGCATGCCCACCATGGTGGCCAATTACATCCCCGAGGGCCGCACCATCCTGCTGCAGTCCGAGAACGGCTTCACCGGCCTCGGCCAGGCGGCGCAGAAAGGGAAGGAGGACCCGCGCGTAGTGAACGCCGGGGGCCAGCCGGTGACCATAGTGCCCGGCGGCGCTTTCTTCGACTCGGCCATGTCCTTCGCCATCATCCGCGGCGGGCACGTGGACTACACGGTGCTGGGCGGGCTGGAAGTGGACATGGAAGGCAACCTGGCCAACTACATGATCCCCGGCAAGATGGTGCCCGGCATGGGCGGGGCAATGGACCTGGTAGCCGGGGCGAGGAACGTCATCGTCGCCATGGAGCACACCAGCAAGAACGGCGCCCCCAAGATCCTGAAGAAATGCTCGCTGCCGCTTACCGCCAAGGGCGAGGTTGACCTGATAGTGACAGACATGGCCTTCATCCGCGTAACCAAGAAAGGCCTGGTGCTGGAAGAGATAGCCGAAGACACCACGGTGGAAGAAGTCGTGAAAGCCACCGAAGCGCCGCTGCACATAGCGGGCAAACTCGGTAAATTCTAAGGAGACCTTATGGCTAATAAAATGGTTATAACCTGCGCCCTTACCGGGGCGGAAACGACCAAGGCCCAGGCCCCGGCGCTGCCCGTTACGCCCGAGGAACTCGCCGCCGCCGCCGCCGAAGCCTGCGCGGCCGGCGCGTCCATAGTGCACCTGCATGCCAGGAACAACGACGGCACGCCCACCGCCGACGTGAAGGTTTTCAAGGCGGCCATCGACCTGATCCGCAAGAAATGCGACGTGGTCATAGAGATCACCACCGGCGGCGCGGTAGGCATGACCCCGGAAGAGCGCATCGCCCCGGTCTCGCTGAAGCCCGACATGGCCTCGCTCGACTGCGGCACCGTGAATTTCGGCAACGACTATATCGTGAACACCCTGCCCATCATGCGGCAGTTCGCCTCGGAGATGAACAAGTACGGCGTGCGCCCCACGCTGGAATGCTTCGACGTGTCCCACGTGCAGTCCTCCCACATCCTCATCAAAGAAGGCCTGATAAAACCGCCCTACCATTACGGCTTCGTCATGAACGTGCCGGCGGCGCTTTCGCTCAGCGTTAAGACGCTGTCCTACATGATAGACCAGATGCCCCCGGAGAGCTTCTTCACGGTGATGGGCATCGGCCGCGGCCACCTGCCCGGCATCTGCGGGGCCATAGCCTCCGGCGGCTTCATCCGCGTGGGCTTCGAAGACAACATTTACTATTCCAAGGGCCGCCTGGCGGCGTCCAACGCCGAGTTCGTGGAACGCGCCGTGCGCATCTCGCACGAGGCGGGCCTTGAGATAGCGAAACCTTCCGACGTCAGACAATTATTCAAAATCAAGTAAGGAGACAACCATGCCCACAAAAACCGAGATAGAAGTGAAGAAGAACGGAAACCCCTTCGGCTCGCACCGCGTCATAGAGCCCAAAGGCGTGCTCACGCAGCCTGCCACCAAAGTAGACAACAACATGGACTACATGTGGGACAACGAGATCCTGGTAGAAGTGGAAACCCTCAATATCGACTCCGCCAGCTTTACGCAGCTCAAGAAGGAAGCCAATAACGACGAAGAAAAAATAAAGGCCGCCATCGTCAAGATCGTGGGCGAGAAAGGCAAGATGCAGAACCCCGTCACCGGCTCCGGCGGCATGTTCCGCGGCAAGGTGCTTAAGATCGGCCCGGCCCTGAAAGGCAAGGTCGCCATAAAAGAAGGGGACAAGATCGCCAGCCTGGTCTCCCTTTCCCTGACCCCGCTGAAGATCGAGAAGGTCCTCGGCATAAAGAAAGGCACCGAGCAGGTGAGCGTGGTGGCCAAAGCCATCCTCTTCGAGAGCGGCATCTACGCCAAGCTGCCCTCCGACATGTCCGAGACCCTGGCCCTGGCCGTGCTCGACGTGGCCGGCGCCCCGGCCCAGACCGCGAAGCTCGTGCGGCCCGGCAACACCGTGGTCATCATCGGCGCCGCCGGCAAATCCGGCGTGCTCTGCGCTTACGAAGCGCGCCGCCGCGCGGGCGTCACCGGCAAGATCATCGGCATCACCAGCTCCGATTCGGGCCTGGAGAAGATGAAGGAATACGGCTTCTGCCACGAGAACCTCAAGCTCAGCGCCACGGACGCGCTGTCCTGCTACGAGGCCATCAGCAAGCTCACCAACGGCAAGCTGGCCGACGTCATCATCAACTGCGTCAACATCCCCAACACGGAGATGGCGTCCATCCTGATGTGCCGCGACGGCGGGATCGTCTACTTCTTCACCATGGCCACCTCGTTCACCAAGGCCGCGCTCGGCGCCGAAGGCGTGGGCAAGGACGTGGACATGATCATCGGCAACGGCTACGCCAAGGACCACGCCGAGATCACCCTGAACATCCTGCGCGAGTCCAAGCAGATCCGCGACATCTACACCAAGCTGTACGCGTAAGAGAACCTGACCGGAGACCGACTCATGGGAAATAAAACAGCGCCCACAGTAAAGGCAGGCGGGAACCCGTTCGGAGCGCACCGCGTGCTGCTGCCGAAAGGGGGGCTGCCCCAGCCCGCCGTCAAAGTCGACAACTGCATGGACTACATCTACGACAACGAGATCCTCGTCGACGTGGACACGCTGAACATAGACTCCGCCAGCTTCACCCAGATCAAGGGTGAAGCCGGCGGGGACCATGAGAAGATCAAGAATTCGATACTCGCCATCGTGGCCGAGCGGGGGAAGATGCAGAACCCCGTGACCGGCTCTGGCGGCATGTTCATAGGCCGGGTGGCGAAGGTCGGCCCGGCGCTGGCGGGGAAAACGGACCTGAAGCCCGGCGACAAGATCGCCAGCCTGGTCTCCCTGTCCCTTACGCCGCTCAAGATCGACAGCATCATAGGCATAAAGAAGGGCACCGAGCAGGTCAACGTAAAAGCGAAGGCCATCCTTTTCGAAAGCGGCATCTACGCCAGGATCCCGGCGGACATGCCGGAGAAGCTGGCGCTGGCCATCCTGGACGTGGCGGGCGCGCCGGCGCAGACAGCCAAGCTGGTGCGGCCCAACCAGGTGGTGGTGATAATCGGCGCGGCCGGGAAATCCGGCCTGCTGTGCGCCTACGAGGCCCGCAAGATCGCCGGCGTGGCCGGCATCGTGGTCGGGCTGGAATATTCGAAAGAAGCGGTGAAGAAGGTAGAGGAATTCGGCTTCTGCCACAAGGTCATCCAGGCCAACGCCACCGACGCGCTGGACTGCTACGGCAAACTGATGAAGGCCACCGGCGGCAAGCTCGCCGACGTGGTCATAAACTGCGTCAACATCCCCAACACGGAGATGGCTTCGATCCTGATGTGCAAACACGAGGGGCTGGTCTACTTCTTCAGCATGGCCACCTCGTTCACGAAAGCCGCGCTGGGCGCCGAAGGCGCGGGCAAGGACATAACGATGCTGGTGGGCAACGGCTATACCCGGCACCACGCGGACACTACGCTCAACATCCTCAGGGAATCCCCGGTCATCCGGGCGGCGTACAAGAAGATGTACGCCTAGATCAAGGAGCAATCATTATGAGAAAGTACACCAAGGTTGACTACAAGAAGGTCCCGCTCTGGAAGAACGTTCCGGAAAGCGACTGGTCCGATTACAAGTGGCAGCTGAAGAACGTCATAAAAGATATCCCGACGCTGGAGAAGGTGGCGGTGCTCAGCGCGCACGAGAAGACCGACCTCAAGGCCTGCCTGAAGAAATTCACCATGGCCATCACCCCCTATTACGCCGCGCTGATGGACAAGAAGGATAAGACCTGCCCGGTGCGCCTGCAGGCCATCCCCCGGGGCCAGGAGCTGATGAACGACCCCTCCGACCTTTCGGACCCGCTGCACGAGGACGTGGACTCCCCGGTGCCGGGCCTCACCCACCGCTACCCGGACCGCGTGCTGCTGCTGGTCACCAACATCTGCTCGATGAACTGCCGCCACTGCACCCGCCGCCGCCTGGTGGGCTTCGAGGACGTACACATGTCCACGGCCAACCTGGACAAGGCCATCGAGTACATCCGCAAGAACCGCGAAGTGCGCGACGTGCTGATCTCAGGCGGCGACCCGCTGGTGCTCACCGACGAGATGCTGGAAGGCATTATAAAGAAGATCAGGGCGATCGACCATGTGGAGATCATCCGCCTGGGCACCCGCACGCCGGTAGTGATGCCGATGCGCATCACGGACAAGCTGGTGGGAATGCTCAAGAAGTACCATCCCATCTACGTCAACACTCATTTCAACCACCCCAAGGAAATGACCGCCGAAGCCTTCGAGGCCTGCCGCAAGCTGGCGGACGCCGGCATACCCGTGGGCAACCAGAGCGTGCTGCTCAAGGGCGTCAACGACTGCCCCCAGACCATGAAGCGCCTGGTGCACGAACTGCTGATGTCGCGCGTGAAGCCGTACTATATCTACCAGTGCGACCTGTCCACCGGCATCAGCCACTTCCGCACCACGGTCTCCAAAGGCATCGAGATAATAGAGAACCTGCGCGGCCACACCACCGGCATGGCCGTCCCCACCTTCGTGGTGGACGCCCCCGGCGGCGGCGGCAAGACGCCGGTGATGCCGAACTACCTCATTTCCATGTCCGACAAGCGCGTGGTGCTCAGGAACTACGAAGGCGTGATCACGACGTACACCGAGCCTACCGGCTACGTGTCCTCCTGCGACCGCTGCGAGTACTGCGCGGACGAGGCCTATAAGCCCATAGACGGCGTGGCCAAGCTCCTCAACGGCGAGAAGCTGACGCTGGAGCCGGCCAACCTGATGCGGACCCGCCGGCACAGGAAATAGCCCGAACCCATGGATTTCATCAAGGGGCTCAAGGACAGGACCGTGTTCATCGTCGGCTCGAAGAAGAACGCCGGCAAGACCACGTTCATGAACTACGCCCTCAACCGCCTGCGCGGCACCGCCTGCGTCGGGGCGCTCAGCGTCGGGGTCGACGGGGAAGCGCAGGACCAGGTCTTCGGCAGCCCGAAGCCCCAGGTAAGGGCGGAGAAAGGCGACCTCCTGCTCTGCGCCGAAACCTCCCTGAAACACTCCGACCTGCACTACGAGATACTCAACGTCTACCCGTTTTGCACCGCCATCGGGCGCCCGGTGCTGCTGCGGGCCCTGCGCCCGGGACGCGCCGAGATCTCAGGCCCGGAGAACAACTCGCAGCTGGGGGAGATACTTGCCGACATGCGCCGCCACGGCGCCGGCACGGTCTTCATCGACGGGGCCGTGGACCGGATAACCCAGGTGGCGGCCGGGACGAAGGCCGCCTTCGTCTACGTAGCGAAGGTAGAACCGGAGAACCTGGACTCCGCCGCTGCCGCCATAAAGCTGCTGTGGGCCTCCGCGTCGGTCCCGCTGTGGCGCGAGGGGGAAAAGTGCCCCGCCCCGGTAACGCGGGTGGAAGGCGCGCTGACCCCCGGGAAGGTCCCGGGAAAAGAAGTGAAAGGCGGCACGCTGGTGATAGAGGACCTCACGAAGGTCTTCCTCTCCTGGGCCCAGTGGCAGGAGCTGAAGGGGCGCTTCGAACTGCGCTTCCGCGCCAAGCCGGACCTGGCGGCTTTCATAGTGAATCTTTATAACGTAACGCGGGCCGATTTCGAGAAGAAGCTGGGGTCGCCGCAGCTGGCGGACCGGGTGATCTACAACCCGTACGAGCTGACGCTGAACTAACATGGACAAAACGCGGGCTTTCGCCGAATTCGAAGATTTCTACTCCCTGTTCAGGCCGCTGACGCCTTACGGCCGGGTTTACCGGGAGGCCCGCCATTTCTTCGCGGACGCCGGGGCGCTCAAAACGGAGTACGACCTGACGGCGGCCATGCAGGCCTACCTTTCCGGGCAGCGCCACAAGGCGGACAAGCTGCGCTTCCACCTCCGCAACATCCCCGCGGTCGACCTGACGCCCGAGGCGCTCAACGGCGCGGCCGGCCTTTTCCTGGCCCGCAAATTCCTCGCCAATACCGCCGAGATCTTCAAACTCCTGCCGGCGCCCGTCAGGGCCCGCTTCGGCGCCCGCTGGGCCTCGGCCGAACTGCTGGCCCTCCTGAACAAAGGCGGCGGCGGCGAGGCCTTCCACATCGCCGACGCCTACTGCCCCGAGCTGGCCGCCGAACGCGCGGCCATAACCGCCTGCGACAAGGCGCTCAAAGCCCTGCGCGAGAAAAAACTGAAGACCCTGCGCGAGCGCTGGGGCCTGGATTTCACGGACCGGGACTTCCTGGTGATAGCCGAAAGCGCGGCGGCGCGGCTCAGCGCCGCACCGGAACTTTTCCTGGAGCCTTTCGACGGCTCCCGCGTGACGGTCAAGCCGGTTTACGGCCAGGATTACATGGAAGCCGCGGCCGAACGCGACCGCCGGCGCGGCCGCGAGCAGGAACTGGAAGCCGCCGTGGTCAAAAAGCTGGCCGCCGCTGCCGCCGCCGAAAAGAAGCCCATCGAAGGCTACGCCGCGGCCCTGGAGAAGATAGACGTGGCCGCGGAACGCGCGCGCCTGGCCTCGGAGCTGAAGCTCGCGCGGCCGCTGACGCGCAAATATCCTTCGGAGATACGCCTGGCGAAAGGCCGCTTCCTCCCGCTTGAAACCCGCCTGGCGGCCGCCGGGCTGAAATATACCCCGCTCTCCGCGGTCTTCGCCCGGCGGGTGAACATCCTCTACGGGTCCAATATGGGCGGCAAGACCGTGGCGCTCAAGACGCTGGCCTTCCTGCAGCTGGCCGCCCAAAGCGGCTTCTTCGTCCCCGCGGCCTCGTTCGAGACCTGCCTTTTCGACGGCCTGGCCTTCATCGGCGGGGCGGAAATGGAAACGGCGGGGGGGCTGAGCAGCTTCGGCCTGGAAATGAACGATTTCGTCGCCGCCCACGACAAGCTGAAGAGCGGCAGCCTGCTGCTGATGATGGACGAGTTCGCGCGCACTACCAATTCGGAAGAAGCCGCGGCGCTGCTCAGCGCCATCCTGGAGGACCTGGGGGCCAAGAAGTCCGCTTTCGCCTTCCTGGCCACGCATTTCTCGGGGCTGAAGACGGACAAGGGCGCCGCCAGCTTCAAGATGCGCGGGTTCGACACGGCGGCCTTCAACGAATACTTCTCGGGCAAGCCCGCCTGCGGCCTGGACGAGAAATTGAAGATGATAAACAAGTTCATGCGCTACGAACTGCTGGAAGGCGCGCAGGGCGGGGAAGCCAGGGACGCCATCAAGATAGCCGGCATACTCGGCGTGGCCAGGGGTATAATAAAGAAAGCCCAGGAATTTATGGAGGAGACCAAATGACACCGGTAAAAAGCAAACTAGGACTTTCCCCGACCAAGATAGCCAAAGCCCGCAAGCTGGCCGCCGAAATAACGGCCCCGGTGCAGGAATTCATCGACACGCACACCACCGTGACCATAGAGCGCGCCACGCTGCGCCTGCTGGGCGCCGACGGCGCGAACGCCGACGGCGTGCCGGTGCCCAACCTGATAGCCCAGGCCTGCGCCGATAAACTGGCCGGCGGCGCCTCGGTGTTCTACGTCAACGCGCTGGTCAAGCTGGCCAAGACCCCGGCGGAGCTGAACAAAGAGATAGAGAAAGGCCTGGACATCTCCAAGCTGGAGCTGACCGACAGCCGGCATATCCAGAAAAAAGCCGACGAGCTTATTAAAGGCACGGACGCCCGCATAGCCGGCAACGTGGCCCACCGCAACGCCCAGCTCAAGCTCTCCAAGGACAGGATCAAGTCCCCTATGATCTACGTCATAGTGGCCACGGGCAACATTTACGAGGACGTGAAGCAGGCGCAGGCGGCCGCCCACCAGGGCGCCGACATCATCGCCGTGATCCGCACCACCGGCCAGAGCCTGCTGGACTACGTACCCTACGGCCCCACCACCGAAGGCTTCGGCGGCACCTACGCCACGCAGGAGAACTTCCGCATCATGCGCAAGGCGCTCGACGAGACCGGTGAGAAGGAGGGCCGCTACATCCGCCTGGTGAACTACTGCTCCGGCCTCTGCATGCCCGAGATCGCCGCCATGGGCGCGCTGGAGCGCCTGGACATGATGCTCAACGACTCGATGTACGGCATCCTGTTCCGCGACATCAACATGTACCGCACCTTCACCGACCAGTTCTTCTCCCGCATGATCAACACCGCGGCCGACATCATCATCAACACCGGCGAGGACAACTACCTCACCACCTCGGACGCCGTGGAGAAGGCGCATACCGTGCTGGCCAGCCAGTTCCTCAACGAGAAGTTCGCCGCCAACACCGGCATGCCCAACCGCCTGATGGGCCTGGGGCACGCCTTCGAGATCAACCCCGACGTCAAGAACGGCTTCCTGTACGAATACGCGCAGGCCCTGATGGCCAGGGAGATCTTCCCCGAGCACCCGCTCAAATACATGCCCCCGACCAAGTTCATGACCGGCGACATCTTCAAGGGCCTGGCCATGAACACGCTGTTCAACTTCGTCTGCAAGGCCACCGGCCAGGGCATAGCTTTGCTGGGCATGCTGACCGAGGCCATCCATACGCCCTACCTGCAGGACCGGCACCTCGCCATAGATAACGCCCTGTACGTGCACAATACCATGGAAGGCTTCAAGGACGAGATAGAGTTCAAGAAGGACGGCATCATGGCCCGCCGCGCCCGCCAGGTGCTGGACGAGACCACCAGTTTCCTGTCCGAAGTAAAAGCGCAAGGCCTGTTCAAGGCCATAGAGACCGCCATGTTCGCCGAGATCAAGCGCCCGCGCGACGGCGGCAAAGGCTTCGACGGCGTCTACGAGAAGACCGCCGACTACTGGAACCCGGTAGAGACCTACCTTAAAAAGAAACTGAAGATAGCCGGTAAATAGCTGGAGACCCTATGTTCATAAAACCTTACGGCGACACATCCAACGACGGCGCGGTGCAGCTTTCCTTCACCCTGCCCGTCAAGAACTGCGGCAGGGCCAAAGAGGCCGCCAGGCTCTACGTGCAGAAACTCGGCTTCCAGAAAGTCGACGTAGTCCACGCAGCCGCCCTCTCCGAAGAATTCACCTTCTTCGTAGCCTACGGCAAGACCGAAACGGGCATAGACTACGACAAAGTGGAATACGCCGAAGCCGTCGACAAATACATGTCCATGGACGAGATCAACGAGTTCATAAAGACCAACTTCAAGCGCAAGCTGGTCATCATCGGCGCCTGCACCGGCACCGACGCCCACACCGTGGGCATAGACGCCATCATGAACATGAAAGGCTACAACCACCACTTCGGCCTGGAGCGCTACCCCATGATAGAAGCCCTCAACATGGGCTCCCAGGTCCCCAACGAGAAGATCCTCGCCAAAGCCAAAGAACTCAAAGCCGACGCCGTCCTCGTCTCCCAGATAGTCACCCAGAAAGACGTGCACATCAAGAACCTCACCGAGCTCATAGAGCTCGCCGAGGCCGAGAAAATGCGCGGCAAAACCCTCCTCGTAATGGGCGGCCCCCGCGTCAACAACAAACTGGCCAAAGAGCTCGGCTACGACGCCGGCTTCGGCACCGGCACCTACGCCGAACACGTAGCCACTTTCGTAGTAAAAAAACTCTACGAGCGAATGACGAGTAAGAAGTAGCTGTCAGCAGGTAAGCGACCCGGAGCCGGACGCAGGGACCGGGTTAGCAAAACCCTGCCGGAAGCCCGAGCTTGCGTAAGCGCGAGGGCTGAGGCGGGGAAGGGCAAGCACGGTGTGCGCGACCCTGTTTTTGCGTTCCGGTCCCTGTGGCCGGCGCAGGCAGACTTATTTACGAGAAAGCGGACAAAGGAGCTAATATAATGGCTGAACATCTTAAACTCGACAACTCGGAGCGGCTTTATAAGGAAGCCCAGGAACTCATACCCGGCGGCATGATGGGCATACGCCGCCCGTATAACTTCGTCCCCGGCGAATACCCCATCTTCTTCGACTCCGCCAAAGGCGGCAAAGTCACCGACGCCGACGGCAACGAATACCTCGACATGCTCTGCGCCTACGGCCCCATCATCATCGGCCACCGCGAACGCGAGATCGACGCCGCCGTCATCAAACAGATAAAAGAAAAAGGCTTCTGCATGTCCATCGTGCAGGAAGTCCAGAACACCCTAGCCAAAAAAGTCATCTCCCTCGTGCCCTCCGCCGAGAAAGTCGTCTTCACCAAGACCGGCTCCGACTCCACCACCCTCGCCACCCGCATAGCCCGCGCCTTCACCAACAAGCCCAAGATCATCCGCTGCGGCTACCACGGCTGGGCCGACTGGTGCGTGGAAGGTAAAGGCGGCGTGCTGCCCAAGACCTACGAGGACACCCTCGAGTTCGAATACAACGACCTCCAGCAGCTCGAAGACCTCCTCAAGGCCAACCCCGGCCAGGTCGCCGGCATCATAGTCACCCCCATAGGCCACCCCAACGCCCACGAAGTCCAGATGCCCAAGCCCGGCTTCCTCGAAGGCGCGAAGAAACTGGCCGAAGCGCACGGCACTGTGCTCATCTTCGACGAGATCCGCACCGGCTTCCGCGTCAGCATGGGCGGCGCGCAGAAACTCTTCGGTGTAACCCCGCACATGTCCGTGTTCGGCAAAGCCATGGCCAACGGCTACGAAATAAGCATGGTCGCCGGCCGCAAGGACATCATGGACGTCCTGATCAGCAAAGCCTTCGTCAGCTCCACCTACTTCAACAACACCCTGCCCATGGTGGCCGCCCTCAAGACCATGGAAATACTCGAGCGCGACAACATGCTGGACGTCATAGCGAAGCGCGGCCACGCCTTCTGCAAAAAAGTCCGCAAGCACGTTAAAGCCAGCGGCCTGGCCGTGCAGTTCACCGGCGAGCCCTGGATGCCCTACATCACCTTCGACAAGGACGAGACCGGCGCCTATAAGAAGACCCGCGTGAACTTCTACACCCAGCTCATCCGCCGCAAAGTCTTCCTGCAGCCCTATCACCACGGCTACGTAGCCTACAGGCATTCCGTAAAGGACCTCAACTACGCCGCCGACATGATAGCCGAGTCGCTGGAAGAGGCCAAGAAAGCGGCCTGACCCGCCTTGAGCCCTGCGGGGGGGCAAAGACCCCGCAGGGCTCTAAAGGCGCCGACAAATGAAAGAACGAACACTAAAGCGAGTACACGGAACCTGGGCCGTACTGCGCCTGGCCGTCCAGAAATTCATGCACATAGACGGCGGCCAAAGGTCCGCCGCCTTCGCCTACAGCGCCTTCTTCGCCCTTTTCCCGCTCATAGTGCTCTTCGTCACGGTCGCCTCCATGTTCATGGACAGGAGCACCGCGGCGGGAGTAGTGATCTCCTACGTAGAGAAGTTCGTCCCCATAAGCGGGGAAATGCAGCGGTACGTGTTCGACACCGTCTCGCGCGTTATCCGCTCCCGCGGCCAGGCCGGCACCGTGGCCCTTATAATGCTGGTCTGGGTATCCGCACAGTTCTTCACCACCCTGATACAGGCGGCGAACCGCGCGTGGGGCACCTCGGGCGCCGACTGGTGGAAACTCCCGCTCAAAAGCCTGGCGCTGCTCCTCATAACCAGCGCCGCCGTGCTGGCGGGCATCGGCGTGCCCGTAGTCGGGAAGATGGCCGCCGGCCTTTTCAAGACCGGCTTCTTCCTGCCTCTGGCGTACAAGATCTGGCTGTTCTTCGTCCCCTGGCTGGTGGTTTTCTTCAGCCTGACTTTTTTTTACAAACTGGCCCCGCACCGCCGCACACGGTATTCCGAAGTCTGGCTGTCCGCGCTGTGCGCCGCGCTGCTGCTGCACGGGGCGCAGACCCTGTTCGTCCTGTACCTGAAGCATATCGCCGCGCTCAGCGCGCTGTACGGCGCCTTCGGCGGCATCATGGCCCTGCTGCTGTGGATCTACCTCTCCGGCGTGATCTTCATTTTCTGCGCCTGCCTCAGCGCAGCCCAGGCCGCCACCCGCACCCATACCTGACCATGCCCGACAGACCCCTCATCATACACATCATAACCAGGCTGGAACCGGGCGGCTCCAGCCGCAATACTATCGATTCGTGCGCGGCGCAGGCAGCGGATTACGACGTGGCGCTGCTGGCGGGGCCCCACCCGGATTCGGCGCAGCTGCTGAAACTGCTGCCGCCGACGGTAAACTACATAGAGATCAAGGATCTCCGGCGCGAGATCTCCTCGGCGCACGACTTCAAGGCGCTGCGCGAAATACGGGCGGTCATAAAACGCCTTAACCCGGCCATAGTCCACACGCACACCTCCAAAGCCGGGGCCCTGGGTCGCCTGGCCGCCTCAATGGCCAACCTGGGCGCAAGCAGACCCGCGGTGATAATCCATACCCCGCACGGGCACCTGCTCTACGGCTATTACGGGCCCTTTAAAACTTTTACCTTCCGGCTGGCCGAGAGATTCCTGGCCAAGTTCACCGACCGCTTAATAGCCCTGACCAAGGGCGAACTGCAAGAATCCTGCGCGGCCGGCATAGGCCGCCCAAAACAATGGACAGTCATACACAGCGGCGTAGACTTCAAGCCGCCGGCCGTGCCCGCCCATAAACGGGACCTGGACATACCCGCCGACGCGCTGGCCGTGGGCACCGTGGCCAGGCTGGAAACCGTCAAAGGCGTGGAATATCTGGTCCGCGCGGCGGCGCTGCTCGCCAAAAGCGTACCAGCGATAAAACTTAAGTTCGTGATCATAGGCGGGGGGGAGCTGGAAGGGCCGCTGCGCGCGCTGGCCGCCGAACTGGGCGTGGCCGACCGCGTCATCTTCACCGGCTTCCGCAGGGACGCCACCGCGCTGGCGGCGGCGCTGGACATTTACGCCCAGCCCTCGCTCAACGAGGCCATGGGCCGGGCCCCCCTGGAGGCCCAGGCGCTGGGCCTGCCTGTAGTGGTAAGCCGCGTTTGCGGCCTGCCGGATATAATAAAGGAAGGCAGCACCGGCTTCTCCGTGAAACCCGCCGATGCGCAAGCCCTGGCCGCCGGCCTGGAGAAACTGATACTTTCTCCGGACCTGCGGGCGCGCATGGGAGCCGCCGCAAAGGTCTGGGCCCTGGAAAAAGACGCAACCGGCTTCCCGCGGTTCGGCCCGGAAAGCATGAATATCCAACTTAAAAAGTTCTATAATGAACTTATACGGGGTCAGGCAGAGGGGACTACATTTCATGGCTAAAATACTCGCGGTGGACGACGACCTGAGCATACTGGAACTCTACAAAGAGATCTTCATAAAGGCCGGCTTCGAGATACAGACGGCCGAGGACGCCGTCTCGGCCGTGATGCGCTATCAGGAATTCAAGCCCGACCTGCTGGTGCTGGACGTGGACATGCCGGCCGGCGGGGGGCAGAAGGTCTTCGACCGCCTGCGCAACCTGTTCCAGACCGCCACGCCCATCATCTTCTCCACCGGCATGCCGGAAAGCGTGCAGAACCTCGCCCGGAACCTGAACGTGGTAGTCCTGAAAAAGCCCGTCAGCCCGGAGCTGCTGATAGCGGAAACCAAAAAATTACTGAAAATGCCTTAAGCCGCGTTAACAAGTAACGGAAAAACCGGGTATAAAAGCCCGGTTTTTTTTGATATACTTTTTAAAGCACCAAGCGCGACTTCCGGCAGCCAGAACAGACCCTTAGCGCTGAACCATGCGGCACCCGACGGGTGCGCAGCACGATTCGGAAACCAGGCCAGCCCGCCGCGCACAATCACCCCGGAGGTTCTATGCCGAAGATGGAAGTTGACGTGGATAAGTGCAAGGGCTGCTACCTGTGCATACAGGTCTGCCCCAAGAAGTGCATCGAAAAATCCGATAAATTCTCCAAGACCGGCTATTACCCGGCCAGGGACTCCAAGGAAGGCTGCTGCATAGCGTGTCTGGCTTGCGCGCGCATCTGCCCCGACCTTGCAATTAAGGTCTATAAATAAGGAGGCATGATCATGGCTGAAAAAAAATTAATGAAAGGCAACGAAGCCCTGGCCGAAGGCGCCATCCGCGCCGGCTGCAGGTTCTTCGCCGGTTACCCCATAACCCCCCAGAACGAGATCCCGGAATACATGTCCTGGCGCCTGCCGCAGGTAGGCGGGGCTTTCGTGCAGTCCGAGAGCGAAGTCTCGGCGATAAACATGGTTTACGGCGCGGCCGCCACCGGCGTGCGCAGCATGACCTCTTCTTCCAGCCCCGGCATGAGCCTCAAGCAGGAAGGCATGTCCTACTGCGCCGGCGCCGACCTCCCCGTTTTCATCGGCAACGTGATGCGCGGCGGGCCCGGCCTCGGCAACATAGCCGGCGCCCAGGGCGACTACTGGCAGGCCACCCGCGGCGGCGGCCACGGCGACTACCGCACCTTCGTGATGGCGCCCAACTCCGTCAGCGAAATGGCCAACTTCCCGCACAAGTGCTACGAAGTGGCCTTTAAATACCGCATCCCCTCCATGGTGCTGGCCGACGGCATCATAGGCCAGATGATGGAGCCCGTAGAATTCAAGAACCCCGAAGTCGACGTCAAGAAGCTTGTGGAGCCCGACTGGGCTCTGGGCGTTAACCACGGCCGCGCCAAGCGCATCGTCAAATCCTACGACCTGCGCGAAGGCTACCTGGAAGTGATGGTCAACGAGCGCGTGAAGCGCTACAAGCAGATAGAGGCCAACGAGACCATGTACGAGGAAAAGATGATGGACGACGCCGAGATCGCCATAGTGGCTTACGGCACCTCGGCCCGCGTCTCCGTGGCGGCCATGAAGCTGGCCCGCGAAAAGGGCCTGAAGGTCGGGCTGTTCCGCCCGATAACCCTGTGGCCTTTCCCGAAGGCCCGCCTGGTGGAGCTGTCCAAGCGCATAAAGAAATTCCTGGTGGTGGAGATGAGCCTGGGCCAGATGGTCGAGGACGTACAGCTGGCCATGAACGGCCGCGCGGAAGTCCACCTGCACGCCAAGCCCGGCGCCTCGGTGATGACCGCCGAAGAAGTGTACAAGACGATGGACGCCATCGTGAAAAAGGGGGCCAAAGAATATGCAGCTGCTAAATAAACATCCCGAATCCCTGCTGGACGTGAAGATGCATTACTGCCCCGGCTGCGGGCACGGCATCATCCACCGCCTGGTCGCCGAAGTGATGGACGAACTGGGCATACGCAGCCGCACCATAGGCGTGGCGCCCGTGGGCTGCGCCGTGTTCGCCGACACCTACTTCAACTGCGACATGATCCAGGGCCCGCACGGGCGCGGCCCCGCCGAAGCCACCGGCATCAAGCGCTCCAAGCCCGACTCCATAGTGTTCTCCTACCAGGGCGACGGCGACCTGGCGAGCATCGGCATGGCCGAGATCGTCCACGCGGCCATCCGCTCCGAGAATATCACGGTGATCTTCGTCAACAACGCCATCTACGGCATGACCGGCGGCCAGATGGCCCCGACCACGCTGATAGGCCAGAAGGCCACCACCTGCGTGGAAGGGCGCACCGCCAAGCAGGCCGGCTACCCCATAAAGATGAGCGAGATGCTGGCCACCATCGACGGCGCGACCTACCTGGAGCGCACCACCGTGCACACCAACCCTGGCGTGATAAAGACCAAGGCGGCCATAAAGAAGGCCTTCCAGAACCAGATAGACGGCAAGGGGTTCTCCCTGGTGGAGATCCTTTCCATGTGCCCGACCAACTGGGGCACCCGCCTGGACAACCCGTCCGAAGCCACCAAGTTCGTGGCGGAAGGGATGCTGCCGGTGTTCCCGCTGGGCGTTTACAAGGACGCCTGCGCGGCCGACAAGAAATAACGGAGGACTTTAAAATGTACCAAGGCATAAAGATATCCGGTTTCGGCGGGCAGGGAGTGATCTCCGCCGGCTACCTGCTGGCCCAGGCCGGCATGATGGAAGGCAAGGAAGTCAGCTTTTTCCCGGCGTACGGCGCCGAGATGCGCGGCGGCACGGCCAACTGCTCGGTGGTAGTGGCTTCCGAGGAAGTCTCCACCCCGATAGTGTCCGCGCCGGACACGGCCATAGTGCTCAACGAGCCGTCACTGGCCAAGTTCGAGCCCGCGGTGAAGCCCGGCGGCCTGCTGATCATCAACAGCTCGCTTATCAACTCCAAGGCCACGCGCAAGGACATAAAGGTGCTTTACGTGCCCTGCAACGAAATCGCCAACGAGCTGGGCAACACCAAGGTGATGAACATGGTGGCCCTCGGGGCTTTCGCGGCCGCCACCGGCGCCATCTCCATTGACGCCATAGCCAGGGCGCTGCCCAAGGTGTACAAGAAGCTCAAGCCCGAAGTTATCGAGCTGAACATAAAGGCCCTCAAGCGGGGCGCCGAGAGCAAGCTGAATTAAACGGGACAGCGGCCGCTAGAAAGGGCCCGGCAGAACGCCGGGCCCTTTTATATTTACAGATTTTATAGAATAGTATTATGCACTTCGAGCACGGCGACGACGGGCAGGACCCGAAAGAGAAAATAAACTACAAGGACACCTTCCGCCTTATCTCCGGGCTGCTGCTGACGGAGAAGCGGGGATTCTCCGTCGCCACAGCGTGGCTGCTGCTGTCCACGGCGTTCAACCTGCTTACCCCGATAATCGTCAAATACATCATCGACAAGGCCATCCCGGCCGCCGACAAGCGCCTGCTGGCCGTCTCCGCCGCCGCGCTGTTCCTGAACTCCGTCCTTTTCCTGGCCACCAACTACATGCTGCGCATGCGGCTGATAAAGACCGGGCAGCAGATCATGACCGACCTGAAAAAGCGCATGCTGGCGCACATGCTGGCGCTGGACCTGCCCTTCTACGCCGAATTCCCAGTCGGCAGGCTGAACGCGCGCGTGCAGGCGGATACCAGCACGCTCTACGAGCTTTTCACCGAGACCACCGTCAATATCCTGCGCGACGTCCTCATGTTCGTAGTGACCTTCGGGGTGATGTTCTACTACAGCCCCAAGCTGACGCTGCTGCTCTGCTCGGCGCTGCCTTTCGTGGTGGTGATCAGCTCCGTCTTCCTGCGCAAAAGCTCCACCTTGTTCATTACCGTGCGCAAGCTGGCCAGCGAGATCTCGGGCTTTTTGACCGAGCACCTGAACGCCGCCGGGCTGCTGCAGGCCTTCAACCGCGAGGCGATGACCGCCGGCCGCCTGGAAGACGTCAACAAGCGCAAGTTCGACGCGGAACTGAAAGCCGAGATGATGATGATCATCTTCTTCATGAGCATCATCATGATCAGCCCGGTCTCCATCGCCGTGATCCTGGGCGTGGGCGGGGGCTGGGTGATCGGCGGGACCATGACCATCGGCACGCTGGTGATGTTCATCCTGTACATCGACAAACTTTTCGAACCGATCTTCAGCGTCTCGGAGCACGTCAGCATCATCCAGCGCTCCTTTTCGGCCGGCCACCGCATACAGAAGATCCTCGACCGCCGCCCGGGCATCACCGACCCGGAAAAGCCGCACTATCTCCGCTCGATCCAGCACGGCATAGAGTTCCGCAACGTCTGGATGCGCTACGCCGACGACGCCCCGTGGGTGCTGAAAGACGTCTCTTTCACCCTGCCGAAGGGAAAAAGCCTGGCCATCGTGGGCGAGACCGGCGGCGGCAAGACCACCGTCACGAACCTGCTGTTCAAGTTCTATACCCCGCAGAAGGGCAAGATCCTGATAGACGGCACCGACCTGGGCCGCATAAGCCTGAATTCCCTGCGCACTTCCATCGGGCTGGTGCAGCAGGATATCTACCTTTTCCCGGGCACCATCATGCAGAACCTCAAGCTGATGGACGAGGCCATCCCGGACGCGATGGTGCATGACGCCATCAAGACCGTGGGGCTGGAAGCCTTCTTCAAGCGCCACGGCCTCAACAAGCACATCACGGAGAAGGGCGCGAACCTGTCCGGGGGGGAGAAACAGGTGATAGCGCTGGCCCGCGCGATGGTGCTCAACCAGGAAGCGCTGGTCTTCGACGAGGCCACCTCCCATATCGATCCCTACACGGAGCGGCTGATCAATACCGCCATGCAGCGCCTGCTCAGCCGCAAGACGATGATCATCATCGCGCACCGCCTGTCCACCATCCGCCACGCCGACCACATCCTGCTGGTTTCCGAAGGGGAAGTAAAGGAAAGCGGCACCCACGACGAACTCCTCGCGAAGGGCGGCACCTACGCCAGGTACTACAAGCTGCAGTTCGGGGAGGAGGCCACGTGATCTTCACGCTTAAATGGCTCCTGCCGCACTGGCGCCGGTACAAGTGGCGCATGCTGGCCATCGTCCTGATGGGCATGGCCAGCGCCGCCCTGAGCGCGGTCTACCCCTACCTGATAAAAGAGATCATCAACGGGCTGGGCACGCAGATCTCCCCGGCCTACCTGCGGCGCAGCATCTGGCTGATCCTGGGCGTGGGCGTGGCCACCAACGTGGTCAGCCTGGTGGCGCAGCGCAACCGCGCCTACATGAACATGAAGCTGGAATGGGACTTCCGCAAGGAGACTTTCTGGCACGTGCTGGGGATGGACCAGCATTTCTATCACAAGTTCACCACGGGCGACCTGGTGACGCGGCTGATGGACGACATCTCGAAGAAGATCTCCTGGTTCGCCTGTTCGGGCGTGTTCCGCTTCATCCAGGCCTTCTTCACGCTGGCCGGGGCCGTCACGATGATGCTGCTGCTCAACCCCGCGCTGGCCTTCTGGGTGCTGCTGCCGACGCCTTTCATGCTGGCCCTCTCGCTGATAGCGGGCCGCAAGATGCACGAGCGCTACGACGCCCTGCAGAAGAGCATCACGCTCATCTACGATTTCCTGGAGACCTGCTTCACCGCCATCAAGCTCATCAAGGCGAACGCCAAGGAGGAAGCGCAGTGCGCCTTCTTCACGGCCAAGGCCGACGGGCAGCGGGAAGCGGAGATCTCGTCGGAGCGGCTGCACATAGTCTTCTCCTACTTCTACCATTCGGCCAACTTCCTCTCGGTCTCCATCCTCTACCTGGCGGGCGGCCTGATGGTGATAGCGGGCAAGGCCACCGTCGGCGACCTGATGGCTTTCTACTTCTACTCCGGCATGATCATGGGCCCGCTGCGCGACATCAGCGAATTCTTCGTGGCCGGCACCCGCGCCGGCGCCTCCATCAAGCGGGTGGACGAGCTGCTGCAGGCTAAAAGCGCGGTAAAGACGCCCAGGGCCCCGGCGCCCGTACCGGCCCGCATAGAGAGCGTGGAGGCGTGCGACGTCTGCGTGCTGACGGATAAAGGGGAACCTCTGCTCCGCAAGATCACCTTCAAGGCCAGGCGGGGGCAGCTGGTGGCGGTGGTGGGCAAGATAGGCTCGGGCAAGACCAGCCTGATCTCGCTGCTGACCCGGCTGTCGGAATTCTCTTCCGGAGCGCTGACGGTGAACGGCCTGGACATAAGGACGTTCTCCCCGCAGGAGCTGCGCTCCCGGATAGGCCTGGTCACGCAGGAACCCTTTATAATGACCGACACGGTCCGCAATAATATCACGCTGGGCCGCGAGGGCCTTGGCGACGAGGCGCTGCAGATGGCGCTGCGCGTCGCCCAGCTCAAGCACGAAGTAGCCAGGCTGCCCAAGGGCCTGGACACGCAGGTGGGCACGCGGGGCGTCTCCATCTCCGGCGGGCAGAAGCAGCGCGTCTCCATCGCCCGGGCCATCCTGGCCAGGCCGGACCTGCTGCTGTTCGACGACGCCACCAGCGCGATGGACGCCCAGACCGAGGAGGATTTCTGGCGGGACTTCCGGAAGGAACTGCCGGACGCCATCTGCCTGATAGTGACGCACCGGGTAAAGACCATCGCGCACGCGGATTTCATCCTTACGCTCGACGAGGGCCGCCTGGCCGAAAAAGGCACCCACGCAGAACTTATAGCGCTGGGCGGGATCTATAAACAGATCTACGAGCGCCGCAAGCTGGAAGAGGAGCTGGGGGGCAAGGCCCCGGCCGCTTAGGCCGCCGGGCCCCGGAAGGAAAACCGCGCTCCCGAGCGCGGTTTTTTATTTACAGGAAGACTTTGAGCGCCCAGTCGTAAAGGTACAGGAGTGGAAAGAACACCAGCGTCGAGAACAGTATGCTCTGGCTGACCAGGTCAGGGTCGAAATCGAATTCCAGGGCGATGATATAGTTAAGCACCGCCACGGGCATCACAACCTCTATAAAGGTCACCCTGGAGACAAAACCCGTAAACCCCGTAAGCCGGGCCGTAACGAGATAGAAAAAAGGCATCAGCAGCAGCTTAAACCCGCTTACCAGCGCTATACGCGGAAGGTTATGCGCCAGCTTCTTGCCGTACAGGCCGACGCCGATGGTGAACAGGGCGAGGGGCAGCGTGGTTTTCCCGATGTCGGAGAGCACCTGGCGCAAAAGCTCCGGCAGGCGCAGGCCCGAAGCGGACAGGAGCAGCCCCGCGACGGAGGACCAGAGCACGACGTTGCGCCCGATAAGCCTCAGGAAACGGGAAGGAGGGCAGGGCACGTCGCAGATAAGGGTCATCAGCGCGAAACCGAAAGTGAAGATGAAGATATTCTGGATGGAGGTGGCGATGGCCGCGTAACCTATGGCCTCCTCGCCGAACCGCAGCACGGCCACGGGAAAGCCCATATAGACGGTGTTGCCCAGCACGGAAACTATCAGCAGCAGGCGCGCGAACCGCCAATCCAGGACGCCGGCCTTCCAAAGGCCCCAGACCACGCCCATCACGGCGGCCAGCGGCAGGGTGTTGGCCGCCAGGAACCGCCACCCGAGGCCTGAGAGGGGCGTATCCGCTATCTTGAGGATGATAAGGGCCGGCAAGGCCAGGTAGTAGAGGTACTGGTTAAACGCCTTCTCGGCGCCCTCGGCGACGATGCCGTATTTCCTGAACAGCCAGCCGGCCGCCAGTACCAGTACGAGATTAGCGATTATTATCGTCATCAGGGGCGCCGGGGCTACCTCATAAAGAACAGCACCATCACCTGCGCCGAGATCACGCGCAGGATCATTACCAGCGGGTAAACCGTGGCGTAGGACATCGCCGACTGGTTCGACGGGCTCATGGCGTTGGCGAAGGCCAGCGCGGGGGGGTCCGTCATGGAGCCGGCCAGGGCCCCGCAAAGGGACAGATAATTAAGCTTCAGCCTGGCTTTGGCGAAGATGCCGACGACGATGATGGGCAGCACCGTGATCAGGAAAGAGAACAACACGATATACAGGCCGTTGCCGTTCACGAGCGTTTCAAAGAACCTGCCGCCCGCCTTCAGGCCCACGCAGGCGAGGAACAGCACTATGCCAAGTTCGCGCAGCATCAAATTTCCCGCCGGCGGCAGGTACCAGTTGAGGGGGCCGATGTGCTGCACGTAACTGAGCACTATGGCCATTATCAGCGGGCCGCCGGCCAGGCCCAGCTTTATGGGCGCGGAAAGGCCCGGGACTGAGATCGGGATGGAACCCAGGAAAACCCCGGCCGCTATGCCGATGAAAGCGGGAATAAGCTGGGGGTGGTTGAGGTCTTTGGGGGAATTGCCCAGCAGGGCGGCGGCCTTGGCCACCGCGGCTTCCGAGCCGACTATCACCAGGTTGTCGGCGAACTGCAGCACGTAGGAGTCGGAGACCAGGAATTCCACGTCGGCGCGGGCCACGCGCGTCACCACCACGTCGTACCGGCATTCCAGGTCGAGCTCCTCGAGTGTCTTGCCGATGACTTCCTTATGCGTAACGATTACGCGCGAATGGATGATCTGGCTGGGCAGCTTCTTCAGGTCCATGGCGCTCTTCGAGCCCACCACCAGCGTGAATTTCCGCACGTTCTCGCCGAGGCCGACGGCCAGCAGGACGTCGCCCGCGTGGATGACGGTGTCGTCGTGGGCCACGTCCAGCTGCCCGGCGTGGTAAGTCCGGGAGACCACCACGCCCAGCTCTTTTATGGCCGGGATGTCCTGTATCCGCAGCCCCTCGAGGTTCTTGTTCTCTACCGTTATGCTGGCGCTGATCAGGGCCGAAGCGGCCTTGTCGGCGTGCACGGCCAGCAGGTCCTGGGCCGCCTGCGCCTTGAAGATGCGCTTTATCAGTATCATGGTAAGGATCACGCCCAGGATGGCGCCGGGGTAGGCCAGCGCGTAGCCAACGGAGGCGCTGTCGGCGGCTTCGGGGCTTACCGCGCCCAGGGTCTGCTGCGCGGCGGCCAGGGAAGGGGTATTGGTAACGGCGCCCGAGTACATGCCCACTGCGGTGGCGATGTCCAGGCCGGCCAGCCTGGCCGCGGCCAGGGTAGCGGCCACGCCGCCCAGCACCACGGCGGCGGCCAGCAGGTTGAGCTGGATGCCCTGTTTGCGGAAGGAAGAGAAAAAGCCGGGCCCCACCTGCGTGCCGATGGAGTAGACGAAGAGGATCAGGCCGAAATCGCGCAGGAATTCCAGCGTTTCATGGTTGATGTCGAGGCCGAAATGGCCGGACAGGATGCCGGAGAAGAGCACGCCGGCTATGCCCAGGTTTATGCCGAAAACGCTGAGGTTGCCGATAGCCAGGCCGCCGGCCGCCACCAGCATGATGACGAACACCGACCAGGCAACGGACTGGGGGGAGAAAAGAAAGGAAAGTAGATCCATAGGTTTTCCGCGGCGCCGGGTTCCTCCGGTATAATTTTAGCAAAATGCGGCCCGCGCGCGTTCCGCGGGGAATTTCTCTCGGGCGCCTTAATTTAATACTATTGTAGAGAAGCGGTCAGAACAGCAACGGAGACAACATGATAGCTAAAGCGGAAAAACGCAATGCCTGGCTTTTCGTCCCTACCACCTACTTCGCGGAGGGTCTGCCGTACATCCTTATTAATTCGGTCTCCGTCATCCTCTACAAGAACATGGGCGTTTCCAACGCCGAGATGGCCTTCTGGACCAGCTGGCTGTACCTGCCCTGGGTGATAAAAATGCTCTGGGGCCCGATGGTGGACATGTACGGCACCCGGCGCAAGTGGGTGATCTCCACCCAGCTGATCCTGGCCGGCTGCCTCGGGGCGTCCGCCCTTTCCCTGGCCGGGCAGCACTTCTTCGCCATTTCGCTGCTGTCGTTCGCGGTCGGCGCCTTCGTTTCCGCCACGCACGATATCGCCACCGACGGCTTCTACATGCTGGCGCTGACCAAGGAGGACCAGTCCCTGTTCGTCGGCATCCGCTCGATGTTCTACCGCTTCGCCATGATCTTCGGCACCGGCTTCCTCGTCTTCAGGGCCGGCAAGCTGCAGGAAGCCGGCGTTACCCCGGCGGCCAGCTGGGCGGCGATGCTCGGCATCTCGGCGGGGCTGTTCCTGGTCCTGTTCATTTATCATAAATTCGTCCTGCCTTACCCTGAGGAGGACCAGCCCAAGGCGAAGTTCAGGTTCGCGGGCATACTGCCGCTGGCCGGGTACCTGGCCGCCGCGGTGGCCGTCATCTGGCTTTTCACCAACCTGCACGGGGTCTGGACAAAACTCGCCGCCGCCGCCGCGCTTATCACGGCGCTGTTCTACGCCTGCCGGGTCTATATTTTCCCGCGCCTGAAGGCTAAAATGGCGGAGGAAGGAAATTCCTTCAATGAGGCCTTCATCTCCTACTTCACGATGGACGGCATCGGTTACATAGTGGCCTTCATCCTCTTCTACCGGCTGGCCGAGGCCATGCTGCTGAAGATGACGCAGCCCTTCCTGCTGGACGCCGTCAACAAGGGCGGCCTGGGCATCCCCACCTCCGACGTGGGCATCATCTACGGCACCATCGGCATGGTCGCCCTGATCGTCGGCGGGCTGCTGGGCGGCTGGCTGCTCTCCAAATACGGCTTCCGGCGCTGCCTGTGGCCCATGGTCTTCGCGCTGCACGTGCCGGACGTGTTCTACCTTTACATGGCCTACGCCATGCCGGCTTTGGAGCAGATAACCGTGCTGGGCCGCCAGATCCCCTTCGGCACCGTGCCGCTGCTGGTGGCGGCGGAACAGTTCGGCTACGGCGTAGGGCTGACGGCCTTCACCGTGTACCTGATGATGATCTGCAAGGGAAAATACAAGACCGCGCACTTCGCCATTTCCACCGGCATAATGGCGCTGGGCATGATGCTGCCCGGCATGATCAGCGGCCTGCTGCAGCAGGCCGTCGGCTACCGCCACTTCTTCCTGGCGGTGTGCGTACTGACGATACCGGGCATACTGGTGATCTTCAAACTGCCGATAAAGGACCAGGAAGCAAAGACTTCCTGACAAAACGCGCCCCCTGAATAAAAAAGCCCGCTAAGCGGGCTTTTTTATTGCGCGGACGGGCCGGGCCGTCGGCAGGCGTCTTTACCGTTCCTGAGGGTGAAAGTGGGTATAGACCTTGCGGATATGGTGGAACTTCTCGTAGATCGTCTTCTCCGCGAGCGTGGCGATCTGGTCGCCGCGCTTTACCGGCAGGCTGCCGTCCACGCAGAATTTCAGATTGACGGTGTAATGCGGGCCGAAACGATGCGCGCGCACTTCCTCCACCGCCATTATTCCTTCCACGCCGGCCAAAGCCCCGCGGATCTGGGCGTCCAGTTCCTGGCCGGGAACGGTGTCCATCAGTTCCATGGCCGATTCCTTCAGTATCCCCACGCCCGTTTTAAGGATGAACAGCGCCACTACCGCGCCGGCGAGCGGGTCTACCCAGGCATACCCGGCCAGGGCCAGGGCTATGCCCGCGGCGGCCGAGGCGGAGGCCATAATATCGTTAATATGGTCCTTGGCCAGCGCCGACACCACCGGATTGCCGGTCAAGGCGCCGATACCGCGCGTCTTTACCGCCAGGCCGAACTTGAGCGCGATGGTAAAAAGAGCCGTCCACAGGGCATAGATGGAAACTTTGGAAGCCTCCGCGGACCCCGCGTAGATATGCCAGCCCCGGTCGGCGGACTCCCAGAAAATGGCCACCCCGGTAGTGATGATAAAGGCGCCCACGACCAGCGCCGCGATGGTCTCGAACTGCGCGTGCCCGTAGGGATGCTCGTCGTCGGCGGGCTGGCGCGAGAGCCGGATGAAGATCTTCACGGCCACGTAATAGATGAAATCGGAGGTGGAATTTATGCCGTCGGCGAGCAGCGCGGCGCTGTGCCCCGCTATGCCGACTATCGTCTTGAGCAGGGCCAGGAAGATATTAGAGTAAAGACCTATATCGACCGCGAAATCGCAGGCGTCGTTGCGCGCTTCGGGGCTTTCGAGTTTAATGGGTTCTTTCATCAGCTTTCCCGCTATAAAAAAAGCCCGCCTGTCTTCCTTTTGAGAAACCCAGGCGGGCCTGTGCGTCCACGAGGGACGGCTTGCAAACTAATTTATTCGCACTTAATGCACTGCACGGGGCAGTTGGCGGCGGCGGCTTTGCAGGAATCTTCCTTGCCGGCCGGCACGGGGCCCTTCACTATGGCCTTGTCGGCGTTCATCTCGAAGACTTCGGGACAATCGTTGGCGCAGAGACCGCAGCCGATGCAGGAGTTGACGTCTACTATAGCTTTCATGTTTACCTCCGTATATTTACCGCTAAATCTTACCTGTCTATTATACTTAAAGTTTTCACGGCGCTCAACAATGCCGCCCGTTATTCGCTGATCCGGCTCTCGGTGGCCTTGTCGAACACGTGCATGTTCTTGTAGTTGAAGCAGAGCGTGACCGCGCTGCCGGGGCTGCGGTTGAAGAAGGCCTCCACGGTGGCCAGCACGCGCATCCCGCCCACTTTAAGGTAGAGGTTCTCGCGGTGGCCCAGCAGTTCGCAGACTTCCAGGACGCCCTGCACCTTGTCCGAGCATTTCTCGCCGTCGCGCTCCACCAGCACGTCGTCCGGCCGTACGCCCAGCACCACCTCGCGGCCGTCGTGCTTTTTAGCGTCGGACAGCAGGTAGGGGGGGATGGAGAGCTTTATATCCTCGTTCTTGAAAAACAGCGCCTCGCCTTCCAGAGCGAGCTTGCCCGTCATGAAATTCATGGTGGGGCTGCCTATGAACCCGGCCACGAAAAGGTTGCAGGGCTTGCGGTACACCTCTATGGGCGAGCCGACCTGCTGCACTATGCCGTGGTTCATGATCACGATGCGGCCGGCCAGCGTCATGGCCTCCACCTGGTCGTGCGTGACGTAGATGATGGTGGCGTTCAGGCGCTGGTAGAGCTTGGCTATCTCCACGCGCATTTCCTCGCGCAGCTTGGCGTCCAGGTTGGACAGCGGCTCGTCGAAGAGGAACACCTTGGGCTTGCGCACGATGGCGCGGCCGATGGCCACGCGCTGCCGCTGGCCGCCGGAGAGCTGCTTGGGCATGCGCTTCAGGAATTTATTCAACTGGAGGACGTTCGACGCCTCGGCGACGCGCGAGGCGATCTCGGCCTTGTCCATCTTGCGCAGGCGCAGGGCGAAGTTCATGTTCTCTTCCACCGTCATGTGGGGGTACAGCGCGTAATCCTGGAACACCATGGCGATCTCACGCTTGGAGGGGTGCAGTTCGTTGACCAGCAGGTTATCGATGAGGATCTCGCCGTCGGTTATTTCCTCCAGGCCCGCCAGCATCCTGAGCAGGGTGGTCTTGCCGCAGCCGGAAGGCCCGACGATGACCACGAACTCGTGGTCCTTGATATCGACGTCGACCCCGTTGAGGACCAGGTTGTCGCCGAACTTTTTAACGATGCCTTTAAATTGGACCGTAGCCATAAGTTATCCTTTCACGCTGCCGAGGGTAAGGCCGGAAATAAGCCATTTGGAAGAATACAGGAACACGCACAGGACGGGGATGGTGACCAGCATGGAGCCGGCGGCGAACATGCCCCACTGGGTTATATACTGGCCCTGCAGTTCGAACAGCCCCAGCGTCCAGGTATACTGCTGGGAGCTGAACAGCACTACCCGGGCCACCAGGTATTCGTTCCAGGCGGTGGTGAAATTGAAAAGGAAGGCTATGCTGAGCGCCGGGGTGGACAGCGGCAGGATGATGCGCCAGAAGGCGCCCACCTGGCTGGTGCCGTCCACCAGGGCGGCCTCTTCGAGGGAGCGCGGGATGGTGTCGTAATAACCCTTGAGGATCCAGATGCTGAAGGGCAGGGAGGATACCGAGTAGGCTATGATCATTCCCAGGTAGGTGTTCATCAGCTTCAGCTTCATGATCATCAGGAACAGCGGCAGGATCAGCATGCCCGCCGGGATCATCTGGCTCGACAGCAGCAGGATCATCCCGACCTTCTTGCCGGGAAAGCGGAAGCGGGAAAAAGCGTAGGCCGCGGTGGAAGCCAGCGAGACGCCGATAAAAGAAGTGGCCAGCGTGATGAGCAGGGAGTTCCACAGCCAGCGCAGGAACATGGTATCGCCCAGCAGCTTGGCGTAGGAGACGAAGGTGGCGCCCGCGGGGATGAGGGAAAGGTCCATGGAGACCAGCTTGTCGCCGGGGCGCAGCGAGACGGAGAAGATCCTGAGCAGGGGGTAAACGCAGGCGGCCGCGAAAAGGAACAGCCCGGCGTGCAGGAGCAGGTGGTTAAGGCGCCGTCTCTTGGCGGCCGCGGACATTTCTTTCTTCATATCAGCGCTCATCCTTGGCCGCGTCGAAACTCTTGAGGTAAAAGACGGAGAAGAAGAACAACATGGCGAAGACGACTATGGCGAAGGCCGCTGAATAACTGTAGCGGTTGTAGGTAAAGGCCGCCTTATAGAGCGCCGACACCAGGATGTCCGCCTGCTCGGTGCCGCCCGCCTGGCCGGTAACCAGGTAGATGACGTTGATATTGTTGAAAGTCCACACCGTGCCCAGGGTGACGGCGGGCATCATCACCGGGCGCACCAGCGGCATGGTTATAAAGCGCAGCTTCTGGAAATACGAGGCGCCGTCGATATCCGCCGCGTCGTAATAAGAGCTGGAAATGGACTGGAGCCCGCCGAGGATCACCACCATCATGAAGGGGATGCCCAGCCAGATATTTATCAGCGTGCAGGTCAGCAGCGGGTAATCCGTCAGCCACTGCACCGGGGCCACGCCCAGGGCGGCCAGGAAAGGGAAGACCGCCAGCAGCTTGCCGATGAGGATGTTGACGAAGCCGTTGGTGGAATGGAACTCGCCGCGCATGGCCAGCACGGCCACCACCTGGGGCATGGCCCAGGGGATGACCAGGAGGGTGCGGTAGAAGCCCTTGAAGCGGATCTGGTTATTCAGCATCAGGGCCAGGATGAAGCCGCCGGCGACATGGAAGAAAACGTTGGAGAAGGTCCACAGCAGCGTCCGGCCCAGCAGCGCCCAGAAGGTAACTTCCGAAAGCGGCGAGGTGGTAAAGACCTTGACGTACTGGTCGATGCCCACGAAGGGCAGCGTGCCGGTGTTCTTCCACATCATGATGGTGGTAAGCTTCAGGTCGTGGAAGGAAAGGTAGACCTCGAACACGAAGGGATAGACCAGCAGCAGCGCCAGGCCCACGAAAGCGGGGGCCAGCAGGAGGTAGGGGACGGTATGGCGGCCCTTGACCGCGTAACGGAAGAACGCGGCTATCGCGGCCTCGGCCAGCAGGAAATACAGCCACAGCTTGAAAGTATAGCCGCCCAGGAGCCCGCCGAAAACCGCCAGCGCCAGGGCGGGGAAAACACCGAGGACGGCCGGGAAGAACCAGGCGCGCGCGTAAAACTTGAAATGGGTGTAGAAGTACCCTTCCAGCGCGGCCACGCCGGCCGCCACCAGCAGGATGAACCAGACCACCTCGTAGATCGACTTAAGAATATCCATCTTTATTTCTCTGCAGCCCCGGCTTTCCCGCTACTGGTTCATTTCCTTGATTTTCCTGTCCGTGTTCTCCTGCATCTTGCGCACGGCGGTGTCCACTTCGAGCTTGCGCGTGGCGGCCATGCCCAGGTAATTTCTCGCGGAATCCCAGACCGCCCGCATTTCCGTGGCCATGGGCATGGGCCGGCCTTTCAGGATCTGGTCCAGGGAGATGCGGGAAACCTCGTCGGAAGTAATTTCGGGGGCGAGGCCGGCCGCCTTCAGGGCGGGCAGGCGGGTAAGGGCCTGGTATTGTTTTATTTGGTTCCCTTTGGAGGTATAGAATTCCAGCAGGCGCTTGAGCAGTGCCAGTTTATCGGGCTTGGCTCCGGCGCTGACCATGAAATACTTGCCGCTTACCATGGGGGAGGGGTAAAGGCCGGTCTTTGAAAGCCTGGGGATAACGCAGAGACCGAAATCCTGCTTGAAATGCTTCTGGTACATGGAGATCGCCCAGTCGCCGTTAATGATGAAAGCCGTCCGTCCCTCTTTGAACATGGAGTCCATGCAGTTATAGTCGCACTCCATCGGCACGTACTTCTTCTCGTACTTCAGGTCCAGGTAGAAATTTACGGTATCGCGCATGGCCTGCGTGTCGAGGGTAGGCGTCTTGCCGTCCATGGGCCAGCCGCCGAAGGCGCCCAGCCAGGGCATCATCCAGAACGGCTCGCCCATGTCGAAGGCCATGCAGCGTTCCAGCTTAAGCTGCCTGGCGGGGCCGGCGCAGTACGCAAAAAGCTCGTCGGTGGTCTTCGGGGGGGCTTTGACCAGTTTTTTATTATAGAACATCATCAGGTGGTTGCCGTTGGAGACCGGCACACCCCAGGCATGCCCGTCCAGCGTTATAGCTTCCACCACGGGTTTGTTATAGCGGGAAAAATCGAAGTGGCCGTCCAGCGGCATGATGAAGCCCGAAACGGCATAGAGCCCGGCGGTATCCGAGGGCCCGAGCAGGAGGTCGGGGGGCACGCCGGCCAGCGAAGCGGCCTGGAACTGGGAGCGCAGGTCTTCCGTCTGGTAATGCGTGCGGACTATCTCTACGCCGGCGTTCTCCGGCAGCTTCCGGAAAGCCTCGAAAACGGAATCTATATAGGGGGCGACCTGGGCGTCTTCCTGTTCCCAGACCACGATGGTCCTGGAAGTGTCGGCGGCGGGGCGCGAGCAGGCGCAGAGCGCCGAGACCGCCGCTAAAATCAGAAGTTTGTTCTTCACCCCGCCCTTTTTAGCCTAACGCTTGGAGATATTGGTTATGGCGGCGAGCAGCGCCACCAGCACCGAAAGCTTGAGCGCGGTCCACCAGGAGATCTTGGCCGCCACCGCGCCGGACGCCACCGCGCCCGGGAAAAGCCCCGGGATGGTCCACATCCAAAACCACTTTATAAGGAAAATACCCAGCACGAAAATCACGCCCAGCCACAGCACTATGGCCGGAAAACCGAGAAGGAGTATGTTGCGGAGTTTCATTTAATAAATTTTAACAAATTAATACCGCTAAAAAACCCTTAATTTAATTAGAATATAACTAGGGGCAAAGCGGGGGTTTTAAGCTATGAAAGGCACAAAAAATAACGAAAAAACTTTCTGGGACAACAGGGCCCGCAGCTACCCGCTGCCCTTCGACCCGAAGACGGCCGCGATATGATGATTTGCCCCTTAAACAAGACCGGCCGCGCTTTTAAAGCGCGGCCGGTCTTGTTTACGGCTATCGGGCTCAGTGCTTGGCCGCGTGCTGCGCGTCGACGGCCACCTTCGCCAGCGCCGGCTTCTTGACGCACTGCTTGGCGAAAGCGTCGTCCCGCAGCTTGTTGCGGTAGTCCGGGTGCTGGAAGGTGTAGTCGAAGCGGGTGTGGATGTCGTAGGAGCCGTTCATCAGGCCCACCACGTCCTCCACGAACACCCTCTCCTCGTCGGTGGGGATCACGAACACCTTCACCTTGGAGGTTTTGCACGAGATCTCGGTCTCGGAGTTGCGGGTCTTGGAGATGTCGTTCTTCTCCGGGTCCAGTTTGATGCCCATGAACTCCAGGCCGGTAAGGGCCCCGGCGCGGGTAAGCGGGCCCATCTCGCCGACGCCGGCGGTGAACACCACCGCGTCGATGCCGCCCACTTCGGCCGCGTAGGCGCCGATGTATTTCTTTATGCGGTTGGCTTCCATGTCCAGCGCCAGCTGCGAGCGGGCGTCGCCCTGCTCGGCGGCCAGCTCCACGTCGCGGGCGTCGCTGTACTTGCCGGTGATGGCCAGTTTGCCGGACTTCTTATTGAGGATGCCGTCCATCTCGCCGGGGTTCAGGCTCTCGCGGGCCATTACGTAGAGCGGGATGGCCGGGTCGTGGTCGCCGGCGCGGGTGCCCATCACCAGGCCTTCGAGGGGGGTGAAACCCATGCTGGTGTCGTAGGAGAGGCCGTTCTTGACCGCGTTGACCGAGGCGCCGTTGCCGATGTGGCAGATGACGAGGTTGGTCTGGAAGGGGTCCTTGCCCAGCAGCACGGCGGCGCGCTTGGCGGTATAGAGGAACGAGGTGCCGTGGAAGCCGTAGCGGCGGATAGCGTACTTCTCGTACCACGCGCGGGGCAGCGCGTACATGTAGGAGGACTCCGGCATGGTCTGGTGCCAGGCGGTGTCCATGATGGCCATGTGGGGGATCTTGGGCATCAGCGCGCGGGCGGCCTCTATGCCCTGGATATTGGGCGGGTTGTGCAGCGGGGCCAGGGAGGACAGTTCGCGGAAAGTCTCTACGATCTTATCGTCGATGATGGCGGATTTTACGAATTTTTCGCCGCCGTGCACCACGCGGTGGCCTACGGCGGCGATGCCGTCGAGGCTGTCTATGACGCCGTGCTCCTTGTGCGTCAGGGTGTTGATGACCAGCTGGATGGCGTCCTTATGGGTGGGGCAGTCCTGGTTGACGGTGACCTTCTCGCGGCCGGGGGCCTCGATGTTGATGAACGAGGCGCCGATACCTACACGCTCGACCAGGCCGGAAGCCACGGTCATCTTGGCCTGCCAGTCGAAAAGCAGGTACTTCACGGAAGAGCTGCCGCAGTTAAGGCACAGTATTTTCATGTTGGTCCCCTTTGTGTAGTCGGTCAAAACTTTATAGTATTCTACAAAATTACTGAACGCCCGTTTTTTCAAGGATTCACTTTTTTATGAAGAAGAAAACCCTGCTCGCCCTGGCCGCCGCCGCCGCCCTCTGCGCCGCCTGGGGGGGGTATTATTACAGGTTCGGGATGGAAGCTCCGGAGGTGATACGCAAGCTCTCCGGGCTGCGCATGGCGGTGGCGCTTTACAAGCTGGAACACAAAGGGCTCCCCGGCGCCTTCGAGGATACCGTGAAGGAGGGAGCGCTGGAAGCCGCCCCCGCGCTTAAGCTCCCGCGCCACGCAGGGTCCTCCGGGGTAAGGGGGGCGTCCTCCTTCGAAATAAAAGATACGGGCGCCTGGGCCTACGTCAACAACCGGCAAGACCCCGATTTCGGGCTCGTTTTCATAGACTGTTCGCACAAAGATGAAAAGGGCAGGTACTGGAGCGAATTCTAGGCGGCCGCTACCGCTGCAAAGAATCTTCGTAGAGCCGCAGCAGGATGTTGACCACCACGGGCAGCGACATATTGTTGTTCATGTAGTTGAAAGCCATCTTGGCGATGCTGTGGCACATCTCCGGGTTTTCTATCAGGCGGATCACCGCCGCGGCGCAGGAGGCCGCGTCGTCGGGTTCCACGATAAGTCCGTTGCGGTCATGCACGGTAAAATCGCTCAGTCCCTTCAGCCTGGGGATCACGCAGGCGACGCCCGAGGCCTGCGCCTCCATCAGAGACATCGACATCCCTTCCCTGCGCGCGGTCTTGGCGTAGATGTGCATCATCGCCATGATCTCGGGAACGTCGTTGCGGTCCCACAATACGTCCACCTTGTGGCTTATCCCCAGCCCGCGGGCGAAGGCGCGGATCCGTTCGTCCTTCAGTCCTACCACCATGAAATTAGTGTCCGGCAGCGCTTCCAGCACCGCCTTGGCCATCGTCAGGAAAAGTTCCTGCTCCTTCAAGGTCTTGTCCATGCTGATGGTTCCCACCTTGTAGGGCCTCTTCTGGAACATCGCCGGCTTTATGAGCATCGCGCTTTCCCAGCGCCCTATGTTGATGGCGGGGGGAACCAGGAAAGTCTTGCGCTGGTCTATGCCGGCGCGCAAAAACTCCTCCTGCACCGAGTTGCAGGCCCCGACGAAGATGTCGACGTACGGGTCCAGCGCCGCCAGTTTCTCGAAACCTTTGGGATTGCCCAGTTTTACCTGCGTGATAAAAATGCGCGAGGAGGCCCGCGCTTTCTTCATGAACAGCGGGTTAAGCCCCGACTGGTTGTAAAAGTGCACGATGTCCCAGCCGCCGGGCTCGAAGAAACCGAATTTGGCGCCCAGCGTGAGGGGCAGCACTTCCACCTTCAATTTCTGGCATTCCTGGTAAAGGCGGGACCCTTTGGGACAGAGCACGGCGGCGTTATGCTTCATCCGCGAGAACTGCAGGGCGGTGTGCAGGGCCTGGTAAGCCACCATGTCCCAGGCGGCGCCGTCGCAGACGTTGAGAATATTCATGGCCGGCGCGCCTTTTTAGAAAGTTTTTCCAGCTCCCGCCGGGCGTTATCCACGTAGGCGGCGTCCCTGGAAGTGGCGGCGATGTCGGCGTAGATAACGGCGGCGGCGGCGAGATCGCCGGCTTTCTTGTTAAGGAAGGCCGCCAGCTGCTTGAGCATCACCGGGCAGTCCTTGTCCGTGATCAGCGGGGTGATCGTGCGGGCCACCGCGGCCGGGTCCTGCGCTTTGCTGTAGCCGACGGCCGCCAGCAGGGTGGCGTATTTCCATTCGCGCGGGGCGTATTTTATCCCGAAATTCAGCAGCGCCTCGGCTTCGGCGGGACGGTCCATGTTGAAAGCCAGCGAACCGGCCGCGTACAGCCCCGCCGAGGCGAAATGCGGGTCCAGTTCAAGGATATGTCTCGCGCGGGAAAAAAACTCCGGGTACAGGCCTTCGCCGTTGAGGCCATGGTGGTCGTGATGGCGTTCTCCGGGGTGCTCCGCGCATTCCCGCTCCTCACCGGCCAGAGGTTTCTCCCTGGTGCCGTAATACTGCATGAGCCTTATGAACCACAGGTCGGCGAAAAGCCGGCGCGTCCCCAGCGCCAGGGAGAACATGTCGCCGGCGGCGCCTTTGACGGGCACCTGTATTTCAGAGGGGGGAGGAAAATGGGGACGGTAGGCCCTGGAAGCGGCAAAGCCGCCCGCGCCCCAGGCCAGCAGCGCGGCCGCCGGCAGAAAGAAGCGCGCGCGCGTCATTTTCAGAATTCCTTCCTGGAGAGGAGCCAGAGGGAACCGAGGCAGGCCGCCAGCATCCAGGCGCCGGCCGCGGCGAAAGCCGCCGGGGGCAGGGCGCTGGCCGCGCCCGCGGCGTCCCTGGCGTTAAAGATCTGCAAGTTGGGGATCAGCCAGAGCAGCCCTTTCAGCGCGGGGGCGGCTACCCCGGGAACGCGCTCGGCCATGAAGCGCGCTTCCGAGGCGAAATGCCCGGCGGTCCACAGGATCCCGGAGATCACGATGGTGGAGACCGGCGAGGTGGAGAAGAGCGAGACAAAAAAAGCTATGGCCGTTATTACCGCCAGCTTGAGGAAAGCGCCCGCCAGCGCCCAGCCGTAGAAGGCCGGGACCCCGAAGCCGCGCAGCGCCAGCAGCGCGAGGTGCATCGCGGCCATCACGGCCAGCATCAGGCCGGCGGTAAGCAGCGCGCCCCAGAGTTTGCCGGCCAGGTAGGCCCAGCGCGGCACCGGCCGCGAGAAAACTAGGTAAATGGTCTTGGTCTCGGCCTCTTTAAGCAGCACGGACGCGGCGTTGAAAAGAGCGTAGGCGAGCGCCGTCAGTTCTATAAGCGCCAGGCCGAAGTCGGCCAGCACCCTGGCCTCCTGGTCCACCGCCATAACACCCGCCAGCACGGAGGCGTAGACGGAGGCAAAGGCGAACACGAAGAAAAGCGTGAAAAACCGGTGGCGCACGCTCTCCGAGAAAGCGTTGGCCGCCACCGCCCAGGTCAGGCGCAGCAGCCTCATTTCACGGCCTCCACGAAGATGGCTTCCAGCCCGCCGGGGGCGGCTTCCCACTGCGCGCGCTTCACGGTCAGGGCGAGGCTGCCCTTCACCAGGATGAGGACCCTGGCGGCCAGCTTTTCCACTTCCGAAATGCTGTGGGAGGAAAGGAAGATCGTGCGGCCTTCGGCGTTAAGGCCGGCCAGCAGGCCCCGGATGTCGTGGATCGCCAGCGGGTCGAGGCCGCTTACAGGCTCGTCGAGCACCAGCAGTTCCGGCTTATGCAGGATGGCCTGCGCCAGCCCCAGGCGCTGCAGCATGCCCTTGGAGAACTCCGAAACGCGCTTGCCGGCGTGGGGCTCAAGGCCGGTCCGTTCTATGGCCGTGCGCACCGCCAGCGCCAGGTCGGCGCCCGAAAGCCCCGAAAGCCTGCCGAAATAAGCCAGGGCTTCCCCGGGCTTTACCTGGGGCGGGAAATACGGCAGCTCCGGCAGGAAACCGACCTTGCTCTTGGCCGCCGCGTCGGAAGGGGAATGGCCGAAAACCCTGACGCTGCCGGCGGTGGGAAAAAGCAGGCCGGTCAGCAGTTTCATTATGGTGGTCTTGCCGGCCCCGTTCAGGCCCAGCAGGCCGGTAACTTCCCCGGCCGGGATCTCGAAGGAAAGGTCCTTAACGGCGGTATTGTAGCTGGCGCCCAGCAGGCCGGGACGCCTGTAGGTCTTTTCCACACCGGAGAAAGATACGGCGCGCGCGCTCATCGTATTATTTTCTTCTCCTCGCGCTTCTGGCGGCGCATTTCATCCGCGATGCGCTCGATGGGGATCTCGCCCATCCGCAAAAAAAGCGTGTGGAACTTGCGCAGGTCGAAATACTTGGCCTCGGTGCGCTCGTAATAGCCGCGCATCTCGAGTATGCGGTCCATGCCGACGATATAGCTCAGCCCGTCGGTGGGAGAGAGGGAGAGCCGCACCACTTCCGCGTCGGCCTGCCCCTTCGTAAGGTGGAGATTTTTCTGGAAGAAAAGCGAAGCCTCTACGGGCGTCCATTTTTTTGTATGCAGGGCCGCGTCCGCGTAGGCGCGGGCGGCGCGCAGCGCCCGCACGTAGCAGCGCAGGAACCGCGACCAGTAGGAGGAGTAATAGCCCATCTCCTCGGCCAGCAACTCGGAATAACAGGCCCAGCCGTTGGACACCACGGGCTGGCGGGAAATGCGGCGGATGCGCGAACGGTTAGACGAGGCCTCGAAGCCCCGCAGGTGCATGCCCGGCATGATGGCATAGGAGGTCAGCAGTTCGACCTGGGCGTAATTAAAGCCGGCAGCCAGCGTCTTCTCCCTGGCGGCCTCCGGGGCTTTGTCCGGGGGCAGCAGCACGAAAAGCTCGGAGATCCGGTTGTCGTCGAGCGAAAAAGAGGGGGCGTAGTAGACGTAAGGCAGGACGGAAGCCATGAAGCCCGGCATGCGCTTTATCAGCAGGCGCTGGCGGGGGAACTCCACCACTTTATGCTCGTCGAAGTGCTGGTAGGCGCGGTCCATCTCGTCCTGAAAAACCTTCAGGACTTCGGCCGCCGGCGGGTGCTCTTTGGGCAGCTTGTCCAGCACGCCCTTCCAGCCCTTCTCGCCCGCCAGGACGCTGTCGATGTTGCGGGCTTCCTTGTCCAGGTCCTTCATGGACTGCTTAAAGGCCTTCTTCGAATAGCGCAAAGCGGAGCCGGGGGTCATATCCAGCGCGTGCAGGCGTTCCAGGTAAAAACCGTAGGTGTAGTCTCCCGCCCGCATTTCCCCGTCGGAAACGGGCAGGATATCCTTCTCGAGGAAGGCCGCGTAACGCGCGAGGGCTATCTTCACCTTTCCCATGGTTTCGTCAACCTGGGCCTTCAGCGCGGTATCGGCGCGGGTGTAGCCGCGGAACACCGGCACGAAATCGGAGACGTAGTTGAGGGCGTCGCTGGCCTGTTTTATCGCCTGGCGCGTCCAGAGTTCGGGGGGGTGGGAAAGGTTGCGCTCGGCCTGTTCGAGCAGCCCGGGGAACTGCTTAAGCCGGGAAAGGGCGTTGGCGGAGCGGGTATTATAATCCTCATAATCCCGGCTCATCATCTGGTAAACGAGGAAGAACGGTTCCAGGTAGTACTGGGGCTTCCTGGCCAGCACGCCGGATTTTTCCATCTCGTAGATATCCACCTCGAGCATGTGATCCAGGGTCTCGTAGTCCACCTTAAGGTCGGGGGCCATGGAGTCTTTGCGGATCTCGCCGAGCTTGACGCGGAGGCGCTTGACGACTTCCAGCTGTTTCGCCAGGCGCTCGGGGGTGCGGGGGGTCAGGGAGTGGTCGGAGCCGTGGAGCCCGAGGCGCGTGGCGCGCTCCGGATCGTACATCTGCAGGGTGGCCAGGTACTGGGAAAAGACCTCGCTGAGCTTGGTGTTCTCAAGCGCGCCCTCTATCTCGGCGGTGGTAAGGGTGTCTTCGTAGGCGAAAGCCGGAGACGCTGCGAACAGGCAGACCAGCGCCAGGCGCGGTAACAAGAGGGACATTTTATGCCTCACTTTTTTAGAACGACCTTCCTTGCCGCGGGCTTTTTCGGGGAAGTCTTTTTTCCGCGTTTGGCCGCCGGCTCCAGGGCGAGCTGCAGCACTTCGTCCATCCGCTCCACCGGGTGCAGCTTCATTTTCGCGCGGATCTCCGAGGGGATCTCTTCCAGTTCCTTCAGGTTGGCTTTGGGGAACAGCACGGTATTGATCTCGTCGCGGAAGGAGGCGATCACCTTTTCCTTAAGGCCGCCTATGGCCAGGACCCGGCCGGTCAGGGTAAGCTCGCCGGTCATGGACAGGTTCTGCTTTACCGGGCGGCCGGTAAAAAGGCTGGCCAGGGCCGTAGCCAGAGTCACGCCCGCGGAAGGCCCGTCCTTGGGAATGGCGCCTTCGGGGATATGCACGTGGAAATTGTGCGAATTGACGTAAGAGTTCGGGGCCAGCTCTTTAGAGCGGATGTAGGAGAAGGCCGCCTGCGCGGATTCCTTCATAACTTCGCCCAGCTTGCCGGTCAGGGTCAGCCCGCCCTTGCCGGGCACGGCCACGGCTTCCACCGCCAGCACCTCGCCGCCGTTCTCCGTCCACGCCAGGCCGGTAGCTATGCCGACGGCGTTATAGGAGGACTTGGTCTCGAGGAACTTGGGGATGCCGAGGTAGTCGCCGACATTTTCCGGGGTGACCTTCACGACCGTCAGCTTTTCCTCGACGATCCTGCGCGCGGCGCGCCGGCACATGGAGGCGAATTCCCGGTTCAGGTTCCTGACGCCGGCCTCGCGGGTGTAGCCGCGGATGACCGCGTCAATGCCCTTGTCGTCGATCTTAAGGATGGAGTCCTTGATCCCGTGCTCCCTGAGCTGGCGGGGGATCAGGAATTTTTTGGCTATCTCTATCTTCTCGTCGTGGGTGTAGCCGTTGAAGTCGATGATCTCCATGCGGTCGCGCAGGCTGACCGGGATGCCCCACAGGGTGTTGGCGGTAGCGACGAACATGACCTTGGAGATGTCGAACGGCAGGTCCAGGAAATGGTCGTTGAACTCGGTGTTCTGCTCGGGGTCCAGCACTTCGAGCAGCGCCGCGGCGGGGTCGCCGCGCCAGTCGGTGCCCATCTTGTCGATCTCGTCCATCAGGAAGACGGGGTTGCGGCTCTTGGCCTTCTTTATGCTCTGGATGATACGGCCGGGCATGGAGGCCACGTAGGTGCGGCGGTGGCCGCGGATCTCGGATTCGTCCCGCACGCCGCCCAGCGACATGCGCACGAAGTTGCGGCCCATCGACCGAGCGATGGAGCGGGCGATGGAGGTTTTACCGACGCCGGGGGGGCCTACGAAACAAAGGATGGGGCCCTTGAGCTGTTCGGTGAGCTTGCAGACCGCGAGGTATTCCAGCACGCGCTCCTTGGGCTTCTTCAGGCCGAAATGGTCTTCGTCCAGGATCTTCTTGGCCTCGCCCAGGTCTATCTGGTCCTTGGTCTCCACGTTCCAGGGGAGGGCGACCAGCCAGTCCAGGTAGGTGCGGCTGACCGTGGACTCGGGGGAGAACGGCATCATTTTGGCCAGGCGCGCCAGTTCTTTCTCCGCGGCGGCGTCAGCCTCCTTGGGCATCTTCGCGGCTTTAATGCGCTTCTTCAGCTCGTCCACTTCCTTGGAAAAATCGTCTTTCTGGTGGAGTTCCTTCTGGATGGCCTTCATCTGCTCGTTAAGGTAATACTCCTTCTGCGACTTCTCGATCTGCGCCTTGACGCGGCCGTGGATCTTCTGCTCGATGTCGAGGATCTCGACTTCCTTGGCCAGGAACTTCACGAGCTTTTCCAGGCGCTCGCGCGGGCTTTCGGTCTCCAGCACTTCCTGGCGGTCGGGCAGGCTGAACATGGAATTGGCCGCGATGGTGTCGGCGAGCCTGGCGGGGTCCTCCATCTGCTGGATGAAGGAGGTGGATTCCAGGGTTATGCGCGTGCTGAGCTTCACGTAGGCCTCAAAGATAGCCACGGCGTGGCGCATCAGCGCTATCACCTCCGGGCCCTTATCCGCCGGCTCGGTCACGTACTCGACCTCGGCGCGCAGGCAGGTCTGGCCTTTGTCCAGGGAGATCTTTTTTACGCGGGCGCGCCTGCGGCCCTCGAGGAAAACCCGCATGGTGCCGTCGGGCATCTTGAGCGACTGGGAAATGGAGCTGACCACGCCGTAGTCGTAGAGGTCTTCGGGGGCGGGGTCGTTGACGTTGGGTTTTTTCTGGGCGAGCGCCAGGATGTACTTGCCCTCGGCCAGGCCGGCTTCGATGGCGGCCACCGACTTGGGGCGGTCTACGGAGAGGGGGAGCGCCATGTAGGGGAACATCACGACGTCCCGGATGGCTATGGCGGGCAGAGCCGCCGGGTAAGAGATATCGGTAGGTAATTTTTCTTCCATTTGTATAGTTCCTGACGAAGGTAAATTGAACCCGGCCCCCTGGAAACGCCCGGCGCCGCCCCGCCCCGGGAAGGGCGGGGGCTGCGCGGCCGGATTTACTTCTTGCGGTGCTCGAGCACGGAGTCGATGATGCCGTAGTCCCGCGCTTCAGCGGCGGAGAGGTAGAAGTTCCTTTCCATGTCGGCGCGGACCTTTTCCGCTTTCTGGCCGGTATGCTTGGCCATGATGTCGATAAGCCGGGTCTTGTTCTCCTGCATCTCGCGGCTCTCGATCTCTATGTCGGTAGCCTGCCCGGTGATGCCGCCGCCCCACATCAGGGGCTGGTGGATCATCACGCGGGAGTTAGGCAGGGCGTAGCGCTTGCCCTTGGCGCCGGCGGCCAGCAGCACGGCGCCGAAGCTCATGGCCATGCCCATGCAGATGGTGGAGATGGGGGCCTTGATGAACTGCATCGTGTCGTAAACGGCCAGGCCCGCGGTGACCATGCCGCCGGGGGAGTTGATATAGAGGTTGATCTCTTTTTCGGGGTCCTCGGCGTCGAGGTAAAGCAGCTGGGCTATCACGGTGTTGGCGGAGGCCGTGGAGACGGCGCCTTCAGGGTCGCCGAAAAAAATGATCCGGTCTTTCAGCAGGCGCGAAAAGATGTCGTAGGACACCATCGAACCCTGGTTCCACTTTTCAAGAATTGTCGGTATCAGCATTATTCCTCCTGGGCTGCGGCAAACCTTAAACTGCGCTTTACGCCTGCTCTTCCTTGATCACGGCTTTTTCCTTTACCAGGGTCATGGTCTTGTTCTCGACCATGGACGCCCGTATGTACTCCTTGCGCTTCTCGAAAAGGTCCCGGCCCTTGGCCTTTTCCTCCTCGGTGTTCAGGCGCGCCATCACCTTCTCCAGTTCGGCGTCCAGTTCGGCGTCGGTAGCCTGGATCTTCTCTTTCTTGGCGATGTTATGCAGGATATAGGTAAGGGAAAGGTTGCGCTCGGCCACGGGCTTGAGGCGCTCCAGCAGGGAATCGTCGGGCATGTGCTGCTCGACCGGGGCGCGCTTCTTGAAAAGCTCGACCAGTTCCTGCGCCTCTTCCCTCACCAGCGTGGGGGGCAGCGTAAGCGGGTTGTTCTTTATCAGCGTGTCCTCGATCTGGCCGAGCATGTCCTTCTCGGTCTTTTCCGAGGAACCCTGCTCCAGGAGCTTGCGCACGTTGGCCTTGAGCTCCTCGGCGTTCTTCACGCCGGCTTCCTTGAAGAAGTTCTCGTCGAGTTCCGGCACCACCTTGGCCTTTATCTCGGTCACGGTGACCTTGAAATGCATCTTCTTGTCGCCGAACGGGGCGTCGAATTCGCGGGACTCGCCTTTCTTCGCGCCGATGACGGCCTCGGCCAGGCCCGCGATGGTCTGCGGGCTGGAAAGGTCGACGATCTCGCCCTTTACCGCGCCGTCGGCCACGGGCGCTCCGTTCTCGAAGGTGTCATAGTCCACTATGACGAAATGGTTCTTGGCCGCGGCATCGCCCTCGGCGGCGGGTTTGAGGTAGGCGTTATATTCGCGCACCTGGTTTATATATTTCTCCACTTCGGCGTCCGTGATCTTGTGGACCTTGCGGGTCGCGGCGATCTTCTCGTAGCCTTTGGGGTCCACGGTGGGGGAACACTCGAACTGTATCTCGAAATACAGCGCCTTGTCCTGCTCGTAATTCACGTTCTTGAGCAGGGGGGCCACCACCGGGTTGAGCTCCGAGCCCTTGATGATCTCCGGCAGGGACGCTTTGGCGGCGAGATCCAGGACCTCGTCCTTCACCATCGAGGGGAACTGGGCCTTGATCATCGCCAGGGGCACCTTACCCACGCGGAAGCCGGGCAGGCTGACCACGCTTTGCAGGCGCACCAGGGCCTCCTGCGAAGCCCCGGCCAGGGCCTTCGCGTCCACGTTCACCGCGAACACGTGCACGCAGCCTTCCTGCTTTATTTTTTTGATCTTGTCGCCGAAAGGTAAAGTAATGTTCATGATTCCTCCGCGCTGTTGTTTAAATATTTTTGGAGTACCGGAGCAGTTATGCCGAGACGGGGACTCGAACCCCGATGGGTGTGACCCCACATGGTCCTAAGCCATGCGCGTCTACCAGTTCCGCCATCTCGGCAAAAGCGTCCGCCGCTCCGCCACACTTTCCGAAAGAGCCGTCGCTACAAAAAAAAAGAGTAATGAGCTTTGAGTATTCCAGGGAGGTTGCGCCTTCGCCCTTTTACTCGCCGATTACTCATTACTCCTGCCGTGCAAAAAAGAAGTGGGCCATACGGGATTCGAACCTGTAACCTTACGCTTAAGAGGCGTCTGCTCTACCGTTGAGCTAATGGCCCGTCGCTTTTAATTATACATAAAGATAAAAAAAATTCAAAATAATTTTCCTTACTGCCGGGGGAAAAACGCGGGACCCCCCAGCGGCGCTACTTCCTTTTGCAGCGGATAATTGCTAAATTTGTCTCTATGATAAAGAGGAAAACCGCGCTGCTTTGCCTGACGCTGCTGGCCGCCCCGGCCCTGCTGCGGGGGGAAGAAGACCTGGCGAAGATCTACGCCGACGCCTCCGCCCAGTGGCTGGACGGCCGCCCGGAGGACGCCGCGGGCTCGTTCAAATACGTGGTCTACCGTTCTTCCGACCAGGCCCTCAACGCGGCGGCGCTGCGCGACCTGGCGGCGCTGTTCTCCGAGTCCGGCAAGAACGCCGAAGCCCTGGCCTACCTGCTGAAGGGCGAGATCCTGAGCCCCGAAGATTTCTATATCCATTTCGAAAAAGGCTGGAACCTGCTGAGCCTCGAGAAGTTCCAGGACGCGCGGGCGGCTTTTGAAAAGTCCTCCATGCTGACGGCGGACCAGGACCTGGCCAGCCAGGCCCGGTTCGGCCAGGCCATCGCGGAGGCGGAACTGGCCGGCCCGGCGGCGGCCATAGAAGGCCTGCGCTCGGTTTACTCCCGCTACCCGTACCTGCTCTCCCCGGCCGCCCAGCTCATCGGCGCCAACCTGGAGCGCCTAAAAAAACGCCCGCACGCCGTCAACTTCATCAAGGAAGCGCTGACCTACGACCCCCGCAACATACAGGCGGAAATAGAGCTGGCGCGCCTTTACGAGGATTCGGATTTCTACCTCCCGGCCTGGCAGACCTACTACACCCTGAGCGACCTCGACCCGAAGGAAGTTTTTTTCAGCGACAAGGAAAAGAAGCTGCGCAAATACGTGAAGGGGAAACTCGACAACCTGCTTTACTGGGCCCGCATGGCCTGGCCCTCTCACAAAGCCGCGGTCTCCGCCGACAAAGGCGTCAAGACCAAGGTCGGGCTCTACGCGGACAGGGCCGGCGTCCCGTCGCTGGTAAAAAGTTTCAGCTTTATCTGCGCCACCGATTTCGAACTGATAGACGGCAGGCTGGGCCGCATTCTTTCCGGGAAGGCCGGCATGCAGTGGTCCGTCGCTTACGACGAGATGAACCGCGTCTACGAGATCCGCGACAGCATGGGCTCCGCCGCGCATACCACCAACAACAGCGTGCGCATAGCGCCCAAAACCCCCGGCGGGGTGGTGCTGATAAAAAACCCCGAACTGCCGGAAGCCCACGGGGTGAACCGCGGGGACAAGGAAGTAGCGGGCGAACTGCTGGCCCTGGTCAAGGATAAAGGTTTCTGGCTGATAAACGAGACCACCGTAGAAACGCTGGTCAGCCCGGCGGTGGCCCAGCAGGCCGACGGCTCTAAAATGGCCGAGCAGCTTAAGGCCCTGGCGGTGACCGCGCGCACGCGCCTCACGCGGCTGGCCCGCATGCCCTCGCACGAGAGCCGGGAATACCACCTTTGCGACTCTTCCCACTGTCTGCCTTTCGCCGGCCTCCAGGCCGAAAGTACGGCTTCCGCCGCTGCCGCGCTGGCCACGAAGGGCGAGCTGCTGATGGCCGGGGAAAGCCTGGCCCCGGCCGACTTCCACCGCGCCTGCGGCGGCTTCACGCAGAGCGGGATCGGGGACGGCGGCAGGCCGCTGCCCCGCCTGTCCCCTTTCAGTTTTTACGCGCATACCCTTAAGGGCCCGCCGGACGGACTGCTGTGCCTGGCCGACGACAAGACCACCAGCGCCGACGTTTACTGGACGCTGCTGCTGGAGCCGAGGTGGATAGAATCCCGCCTGAACCGCTCCGCCAAAGTGGGCTACCTGCGCGCCCTGATCCCGCTGGCCCGGGAACCTAACGGCAGGATCAAGGCTTTGCGCGCGGAAGGGACGGCCGGCACCGCGGTGCTGGAGGGGGCCAAAGCCATAGAGGCGGCGCTGGGCGCCGGCGCGCTGCGCTCCAACCTTTTCAGCATCCGCCCCGTCTACAAGGGCAAATACCCGGCTTATTTTATAGTACGGGGCATCGGTACCGGGGACGGCGTAGGGCTGTGCGTGCTGGGCGCGCGCGGCCTGGCCGAGGACAAAGCCGCCAATTACCGCGACATCCTCACCCATTATTTCCCCTTATATAAGGTAAGGACGGTGCGCTGAAGGTGGTAAAAGTAGCGCATATCATAACCCGGCTTGATTTCGGCGGGGCGCAGGCGAACACGCTCTACACCGTCTCGGCGCTGGACAAACAGCGCTTTGACGCCGTGGTAGTGGCCGGCCCCGGCGGCCTCCTGGACGAAAAAGCGGAGCCCGCCAGGCTGGTGCACGCGGCCAGGCTCGGCAGGGAGATCCTGCCTTTTAAAGACCTGGCCGCCCTCTTCCAGCTGCGCGGCCTCCTGAAAAAGCTCGGCCCCGCAGTGGCGCACACCCACTCCTCCAAAGCCGGCATACTGGGGCGCCTCGCGGCGGCCTCGGCCGGGGTGCCGGTTATCGTGCACACTTTTCACGGCTTCGGCTTCCACCCGCGCCAGAACTTCCTGAAGCGCGGCCTCTTCATCCTGCTCGAAAAATTCTGCGCCCTTTTCAGCGACGCCCTGGTCTTCGTCTCAAAAGCGAACATGGAAACCGCCCGCGCGGCGGGCATCGGCGACCCGGCCAGATACCGCCTGATACGCAGCGGCGTAAAACTGACCGGCTACCCGGCGCCCGTGGACAGGGCGGCCAAGCGGGCGGAATTCGGGTTCTCGCCGGAGAACGTCCTGGTGCTGAGCATAGGCAACGCCAAGCCGCAGAAGAATCCGTGGGAGTTCCTGGAAGCCGCGGGGCGGGTGTCGGCGAAGAACGGGAACGCGCGTTTTATTTTCGCGGGCGGAGGGGAAGAGCTGGACGGCCTGCGCGCCGCCGCCGCGGCCCGGGGCCTGGCCGGGACCTGCCTGTTCACCGGCTGGCGGGAGGATTCGGCGGAACTCCTGGCCGCCGCGGATATTTTTGCGCTGACCTCCCTGTGGGAAGGACTGCCGCGCAGCCTGGTGGAAGCCTTTAAGACCGGACTCCCGGCCGTCTGCTACCGCACCGACGGCGTTACGGATATCCTGCACAGCGGCGAGAACGGTTTCTGCGTGCCCCAGGGAGACCTTGACGCTTTCTGCGGCGCCCTCTCCCGCCTGACGGAGGACCCGGCGCTGCGCGCGCGCCTCGCGGCCGGCGCCGCCGCCACGGACCTGGCGGAGTTCGACATAGATTTCATGGTCCGGCAGCAGGAAACCCTGTACGCGGAACTCCTCGCCAAAAAAGGATGCGCCCTATGACCCCTGTGATCTCCGTCGTAATACCGGTTTTCAACGAACTTGAGAACCTGGCCCCCTTCCAGGGCGAACTCTCGGCCGCGCTGGCCAGGACAGGCGTGCCGCACGAGATCCTCTGGGTGGACGACGGCAGCTCCGACGGCTCCTTCAGCGAGCTGAAGAAGTTCGCCGGCCTGTCCGGCCAGCGGGCGCTGCGCCTTTCGAAGAACTACGGCCAGACCGCGGCGCTGGCCGCCGGCATCGCGGAGGCCCGGGGGGAATGGATCATAACCCTGGACGCGGACGGCCAGAACGACCCGGAGGATATCCCGCGCCTTTTCGCGGCGGCGGCCGCGGGCGTGGACGTGGTAAGCGGCTGGCGGCGCAACAGGCAGGACGCCTTTTTTTCGCGCATCCTGCCGTCCCGGGCGGCCAACTTCATCATTTCCGCGGTTACGGGAGTAAAGCTGCACGACTTCGGCTGCACGCTTAAGATCTACAGGGCCGCGCTGCTGAAGTCCGTCGACCTCTACGGGGAAATGCACCGCTTCCTGCCGGCCATCCTCGGCTACGCCGGCGCCTCCGTGACCGAACTGGAAGTGAACCACCGGCCCCGCACCAGGGGAAAGTCCAAGTACGGCCTCGCCCGCACCTTCAAGGTGGTGCTGGACCTGCTCACCGTGAAGTTCATGGGCGACTTCATCACCAAACCCATCTACCTGTTCGGCGGCCTCAGCTTCGCGCTGCTGGCGGCCTCGTTCGCCATGGCCGGCTACACCCTTTACAACAAGTTCCACAACGCCGTCTTCGTAAAGGACCAGCCGCTTTTCCTCCTGGCGATCTTCTTCGCGCTCGTAGCCGTGCAGCTCGCGTTCATGGGGCTGATGGCGGAGGTGCTGATCCGGACCTACCACAGCGCCAACCGCCGGCCGCCCTACACGATAGCGGAAAAGGCCGGGGGGTAAAAGCGCCGGATGCTTCCCGGGCGCCGTTGACTAAACACGGGATAGTTGATATCTTATTACTCTTATGCAGGAAAACAACGAATTCGTTTTCAAATACGCGGATATCCTGGAGGAAGGCGGGCTTGAGGTAAAACTCTCCCCGCCGCCGGCCCTGTACGCCGACGTCTTCGACCGCCCCGACATCCTTAAAAAGATCCGCCTCGAACTGAATTTCTCCGTCGGGGGGGACTCGATACTCCTGGAGGGCAGGGTCTACGCGGAAATGGAGCTGGAATGCTCGCGCTGCGCCGACCCGATAGCCCGCGCCTTCGAGGACTCTTTTGACGAGGTATACCCGGATACGCTAGAATATATAGATACGCGCGAAGTAATAAGGGAAACGGTCGGCCTGCTCGCGCCTATAAAAGTTTTGTGTGCCGACGCCTGCAAGGGCCGCTGCCTGGTCTGCGGGATAAACCGCAACCGCAAGACTTGCGGCTGCAGTACCGGCAAGATGAGCGCGTTCGAAGCGCTGAAAGGCCTGAAGATCCCGGACGACAACAAGAACGAGAAGAAGAAGCTTTAAGATAATAAAAGAGGTGCTACAACATGCCGAATCCCAAACGTAAACATACCCCGTCGCGCAGAGACTCCCGCCGGTCCCAGAACTGGAAACTGGAAGTGAAGTCCCTTTCGCCCTGCGGCCAGTGCGGCGCGCTGCGCCTGCCCCACCGCGTGTGCCCCGCCTGCGGTTTCTACAACGGCAAACTCGAAGTCGCCCAGAAGGTCGCCAAAGGCGAAGAGGGCAAGGAACAGAAATAACCGCCAGGAGCAACAATGCGAATAGCGCTTGACGCTCACGGCGGCGATTTCGGGCTGAAACCCAACATCGAGGGGGCCCTGCTTGCCGCCAAAAAGCTGCCCCACGAGATAATACTCGTGGGCCGCGACCCCGAGATCCGGGAGGAACTCCGCCGCCTCGGCGCGGAGGCCCCGGAGCGGATAACCATCGTCCACGCCCAGCAGATCATCGAGATGGCCGCCGAGCCGGTGGCGGAATGCCGCGCCAAGCCGGAGTCCTCGCTGATGGTCGGCGCGGGCCTGGTGCACGACGGCAAGGCCGACGCTTTCATCTCCGCCGGAAGCTCGGGCGCGATCATGGTGGCGGCGCTGCTGAAGATAAAGCGCATCCCGGGCGTCATACGCCCGGCCATAGCGGCCCCGCTGCCCACGCTTAAAGGCACCACCCTGCTGCTCGACGCGGGCGCCAACATGGACTGCAAGCCCTGGCACCTGGCGCAGTTCGCCGTGATGGGCTCCGTATACATGAGATCGCTTTTCAAGATCGAGAATCCCTCCGTCGGTCTGCTTTCGATAGGCGAGGAGGAGACCAAGGGGAACGCCCTGGTCCAGGAATCCCTGCCCCTGATAAAGAACATGGGCGTTAACCTGCACGGGCCGGTGGAGGGCCGGGACATCCCCGAAGGCCTTACAGACGTGGTCGTGGCCGACGGCTTTACCGGCAACGTCGCCCTGAAACTTTACGAAGGCTCAGCTAAAGTGGTCTTCAAGATGCTCAAAGAGCAGATCATGCGCAAGTTCACGTACAAGATCGGCGCCATGCTGATGCGCAAGGTTTTCACCGAGATGAAGATCAAGATGAGCGTGGATATCTACGGCGGGGCCCCGCTGCTGGGCGTGAACGGCGTGGTCCTGGTCTGCCACGGCAAGGTCACCCCGAACGCCGTTTTCAACGCGGTACGCGTCAGCGGCGAGCTGGCGGCCTCGGGTATGGTAACGCATATCAGGCAGCAGATGGAGCAGGTAAAAGACAAGATCTCCGCGGCCAAGGAGCAGGCCGAATGAAGCGCCTCGAGGGGAAAACCGCCCTTGTGACCGGCGCCGCGCGCGGCATCGGCCTCGAGATAGCGGCGGCCTTCGCGGCCGAAGGCGCCTCGGTGGCGATAGCCGACCTCTCGCCGGAGGAAGCGGCCGCGGCGGCGAAAGACATAACCGCGAAAACCGGTTCAAAGGCCATAGGCCTGGGCCTGGACGTTTCGAAAGAAGCCGACTGCGAGCGGGCCGTGCAGGAAACCGCGGCGGCTTTCGGCAAAGTGGACATCCTGGTGAACAACGCCGGCGTAACGAAAGACAATTTAGTGCTGCGAATGAAGGAAGCGGATTTCGACCTGGTGATGGACGTCAACCTGAAAGGCGCGTTCCTGATGGCCAAGGCGGCGGCCAAGCTGATGCTGAAGGCGCGTACCGGCCGCATCATAAACATTTCCTCCGTGGTCGGACAGACCGGGCAGGCCGGGCAGGCCAACTACTCCGCCTCCAAGGCCGGGCTCATAGGCCTGACCAAGTCCCTGGCCCGGGAATTCGCGCCGCGGCAGGTACTGGTGAACGCGGTCGCCCCCGGCTTCATCCGCACCCGCATGACCGAAGGCCTCAAGGATGAGGCAAGGGCGAAGATCTCGGAGATGATCCCGCTGGGCCGCATGGGCGAGCCCGGGGAAGTGGCCAAAGCCGCGCTGTTCCTGGCGGGCGAGGAATCGGCCTACATCACGGGACAAGTGCTCGCCGTAAACGGCGGGCTCTACATGTAGATTCAGAGAATTCATACTACTAGCAGGAGGGTAACGCAATGGCAGTCACCGAAAACCTGGAAGAAAGAGTGAAGAAGATCATCATCGAGCAGCTGGCCGTCGACTCGGCCGAAGTCGTCCCGCAGGCCCAGTTCGTTCAGGACCTCGGCGCCGACTCGCTCGACACCGTTGAACTTGTGATGGCGCTCGAAGAGGAATTCGACATCGAGATCCCCGACGAAGACGCCGAAAAGATCAGGACCGTCGGCGAAGCCGTCACCTACATCAAGGACAAATCCGGAAAGAAAGACTGATCTGATTCACAGGAATTAGAATGTCTTCCCTTGAAGAAGTAATAGGATACAAATTCAGGGACAAGGAACTGCTGGCGGAAGCCCTGACCCACAAGTCGCACGCGACCGAGAAGGGCTCCCCGCGGCACAACGAACGCCTGGAATTCCTGGGCGACAGCGTTGTGGGCCTGGTTGTATCCTATTATCTTTTCCTTAAGAACCCGGCCGAGAACGAGGGCTTCCTGTCAAAGACGAAGTCCGCGATAGTCTCACGGGCCAACCTGGCCCGCTGGGCCGAGGCCATCGGACTGGGCCATCACCTCAACCTGGGGGCCGGAGAGCACCTGAGCGGCGGCGCGAAGCGCCACAGCATCCTTGCCAACGCCATGGAAGCCCTGTTGGGAGCCGTCTACCTGGACGGCGGGCTGCCGCACATTGAAAAGCTCGTCATCCCCTGGCTGGAAGCCCAGGCCCCCGAAGAGCTCGACATCGATTACAAGAGCGCGCTGCAGGAAGCCATCCAGAAGCGCCACAAGCGCCCGCCCGACTACGAGCTGCTGAGCGAGGCCGGGCCGGAGCACAACAAACTCTTCACGCTCAGGGTCTACCTCGGAAAGAAGACGCTGGGCCTGGGGTCCGGCAAGAACAAGAAAGAGGCCCAGCAGGCCGCCGCCAGGAACGCCCTGGATTACCTGCGCACCCACGAAGTACGCCCCGGCGAGCTCTAACCCCATGAAAAGCGGGAAGCAAGAACACTCCGGCGAAGTTTTCGCCGGGCTCACCCTCAAGAACAAGGCAATAACCTCAAAGCGCTTCCTGGACTGCGTTTTCAGGAACTGCGACTTTACCGGCGCCACCGTCCGGTTCTGCGAATTCAGGGACTGCAATTTTGAAAGCTGCAACCTCAGCCTGGTAAAACTTCCCGCCTCCTCCTTCTCCGGCACCGCCTTCAAGGACTCGAAGCTGGTGGGGATCAACTGGACCGAGGCCGCCTGGCCGAAAATAAAACTTTCCTGCCCCGTACAGTTCCTCAACTGCCTGCTCAACGACTCCGTTTTCCTGGGGCTCCGACTCGACGGCACGCGAATAAGCCGCTGCCTGGCCCGCGGCGCCGACTTCCGCGACGCCTGCCTGGCCAAGGCGGACCTGACCCACACCGACTTTTCCGGCGCGCTTTTCGGCAATACCGACCTCACGGGCGCCGACCTGGACCAGGCCCGCAACTACGCCATCCGCGTGGCGGAGAACAAAGTAAAAGGCGCCAGGTTCTCCCTGCCGGAAGCCATGGCGCTGCTCTACTGCCTCGATATCAAAATAGTCTGAGCCGTTTCTCCGGCGGCGCCGGGAGCCTTCCCGCCGGCCCGCGGGCGAAAGAGCGCGTGACCGTATTCTGCCCGGCAAAGTAAGCCCGAACCCTGAATTGATATAATTAGGGCGCCGGAGCTTTCCGGCGCTTTAAATTTTACACTGAGGAAGGCGGCGCATGAAGACTATAACCACTAAAGACGATTTTGACCGGGACCTGGGCTCCGGCAGCGAAAGCTTCATGCTTTTCTATTCTGCCTGGTGCCCATTCTGTACGATGTTCCTGCCGGCCTTCGAAAAGGCGGCCGCCGGAGGCCCGGCGGCTTTCGTGAAGGTCTCCACCGACGACCTGCCGGAACTGGAAGAGGCTTTTGCCGTGGAAGTGGTGCCGACCGTGCTGTTCTTCAAGGACGGCAAGCTGAAGAAACGCCTCGACGGGGCCCTCGGCAGGGGACTGACGGAAGAGAACCTGAAGGATTTTATAAAGGCCTGCGGCCCGAAGGCAAAAAAATAGGCCCTGCCGACAAATGAATACGCCGCCGGTAAAAATAATCCTGGTAAAGCCCCGTAACCCCGACAATATCGGCGCCGCCGCCCGCGCGCTGGCCAACTTCGGCTTCTGCGACCTGGCCCTGGTAAGCGCTTTCGAGTCGGACTGGAAGGAAGCCGCGGCCATCTGGCGCAAAGAAGCCTCGGTTTCCGCCATCGGCTGCATGGAGATCATAGATTCCACCCGCGTCTTCGCCTCCATCCCGGAGGCCGCCGCCGACTGCGCGGTCCTGTTCGGCACCTCCTCGCTGCACCGCATGAAGCCGGACCGGGACGTGCTGCCGCTTTCGGAGGCCCCGGAAGTTATTTCGAAGTGCGGGGGCAAAGCCGGCATCCTCTTCGGTTCCGAGAAGACCGGGCTGACCAAAGAGGACCTTTCTTTCTGCCGCGCCATCATCAATATCCCTACGCGCGAGAAGCAGCCCTCCATGAACCTGGGCCAGGCGGTGGCCATAGTCGCCTACGAACTGGCCGCGCGGGGGGAGAAAAAACTTCTGGCCGGCAGGGCCGCGGCCCCCGAAGCCTCGCCCGTGGAGATAGCGCGCGTTACGGCTGAGATCTGCGCCAGGCTGGAGCGGCAGGCCGGGCCGCACTGGGGCGGCGAAGCCCAGGCCAGGGCCATACGGCGCGGGCTCACGGACGCCCGCCTGACCAAGGACGCGATGACCGCTTTAAAACAGCTGCTGAAGACGAAACAACATGAAGACTAACACCCGGTGCGGGTGGGCTTACGGCCCCAGTCCTTTCTATATCCCCTACCACGACGAAGAATGGGGGGTACCGGTCCACGACGATAAAATACAGTTCGAATTCCTTACGCTGGAGGCCGCGCAGGCCGGCCTGAGCTGGGCCACCATCCTGAACAAGCGCGAGGGCTACCGCGCGGCCTTCGCCGGCTTCGACCCGGAGAAAGTAGCGAAGTTCGACGCGAAAAAGATAGCGGCGCTTTTAAAGGACCCGGGGATAGTGCGCAACCGGCTCAAGGTGAACGCGGCCGTCAACAACGCCCGCCGGTTCCTGGAAGTCAGGAAGGAATTCGGGACCTTCTCAAAATATATCTGGGGTTTCGTCGGGGGGAAGCCCAGGGTGAACCGCTGGACGCGGCTCAGCCAGCTGCCTGCTTTTTCAAAAGAATCGGACGCTCTCAGCGCCGACCTGAAAAAGCGCGGCTTCAAGTTCGTCGGGACCACTATCGTCTACGCCCACATGCAGGCCACCGGCCTGGTAAACGACCACCTGGTCACCTGCCCGCGCCGCGCGGCCTGCCGCAAAATTAAAAAATAAAGGCCGGCGCCTGGCCGGCCATACCCCGGCAGCCCGGTCAGAAAGCGGGGCGGACGGAGCCCAGGATCTCCCGCACTCCCGGGTAGCGGCCCGTAGGCACGCTGGGCCTGCCCAGCAGGCGGTACTGCTCCAGGGTCATCGGCGGCTCGGGCAGCAGCGAGAAAAACGGAAGCAGGGGAAAAAAGAGCGCGCGCGGCAGGCCCAGGACGGGGCGCCTGATCCCGCGGGCGGCCAGCCCCCTGCGGAACAAGTCCGCGAAACTCATCCTTTCTTCGCCGGCCAATTCATAGATACCGGAAGGCAGCCCGTTGAGCGCGGCGCGGGCGAAACAGTCGGCCGCGTCCTCCAGGTTCACCGGCGCGGCCCACGCGTCGCGCGGGGCGGCGAGAAAGGGGAGGACGGCCGCCAGTTTTACCAGGTCCGAGAACAGTTTCTGGCCCGGGCCGGAGATCAGCGAAGGCCTGAATATCACATAGTCCAGCCCGGATCCCTTAACGTACTCCTCCGCCCTTCCCTTGCTGGCCTGGTAGGCGGACGGAGAAGCCGGGTCGGCCCCCAGCGCCGACATCTGAATAAAACGCCTGGCGCCCGCTTTTTTCGCGCCGTCAACCAGCCGCCTGGTATATTCAAAATGCACCTTCTCGAAAGTCTGCGCGCCCTCTTCCTTTATAACGCCCAGCAGGTTTATCACGACTTCGGGGCGCTGCATCTCCGCCAGCGCGGCCAGGTCCTCGTTAAAAAGGGGGAAAACGCCTTTAACCCCGGCGGCCGCGAACTTTGCCGGCGCCCGGGAGGGCAGCACGAGATCATGCGCGGAAAGGCGCCTGAGCAGCGCGCTGCCGACGAAACCTCCGGCCCCGGCGATCAGTATCCTCATAATTCAGGATTATAACTATTTTGATGAAACTTTTCCCTCTTTCGGGCATCTAAGGCCGGCGGGCAGGGTCCGAACGCCGCAGCACGCACCGGGCTAAAATTATTTAGTAGAATTCCATTAATGCGCCAATACTTGGCAGTGTTGTTTACAGCGGGGTTCGGGCTGGCCGTGGCGGCCGGCATGCTGCTGCTTTCCGTCCTGTTCGGCCCCAAAAAGAACACCCCGGTTAAACTCGAACCCTTCGAATGCGGCATGCCCCCCGCCATGGAGCCGCGGGGCATGGCGCGCGTCAATTTCTACCTGGTCGCCATACTGTTCGTCATGTTCGACATAGAGATAGTTTTCCTCTACCCCTGGGCCGTGTCCTTCCAGGAGCTCGGCCGCGGCGCCTTCTACGCCATGTCCGCCTTCCTGACCGTTCTGTTCGCGGGCCTGGTGTACGCCGTAAAAAAAGGAGCCCTGGAATGGGACTAGAGACCCTTTTCGGTCATTCCTACCTGACCACGCGCCTGGACGAAGCCGTCAACTGGTCGCGCAAATATTCCTTGTTCAATTACCCGTTCGTCACGGCCTGCTGCGGCATGGAGTTCATGTCCGCCTTCGCCTCCACCTACGACATCGCCCGCTTCGGCGCGGAATACCCGCGCTTCTCGCCGCGCCAGGCCGACGTGCTGTTCGTGGTGGGGACCGTCAACGAGAAGCTGGCCCCCGTGCTGAAACGCGTCTACGACCAGATGTGCGAACCCAAATGGGTGGTTTCCTTCGGCGTCTGCGCCACCTCCGGCGGCTTCTACGATAATTACGCCACCGTGCAGGGCATAGACAAGATCATCCCGGTGGACATCTACATCCCGGGCTGCCCGCCGCGCCCCGAAGCCGTGCTGGACGCTTTGATAAAACTGCAGGAAAAGATCTCCAGGGAATCCGTGCTGGACAGGAAGTACAGATGACCACCTACCTGCTGGAAGCCCTCAAGTCGAAGTTTCCCGCCGCCGTGCTGGAAACCAGCGCCTTCCGCGGCGACGAGACCGCCGTGGTAAAAAAGGAAGTCCTGAAGGAAGCGGCGGCCTTCCTTAAAGACGAACTGGGCTTCGACTTCCTCATGGATCTCACCGCGGCCGACTACCTGCCCCGCGAGCCCCGCTTCGAACTGGTCTGCCATTTTTACTCCACAAAACACAATTACCGCCTGCGCCTTAAATGCCCCGTAGGCGCGGACGACGCCAGGGTGGACTCGCTCACTCCGCTCTGGGCGGGTGCCAACTGGTTCGAGCGCGAAGTTTACGACATGTTCGGCATAAAGTTCGAAGGCCACCCGGACCTGCGCCGCATCCTGATGTACGACGGTTTCGAAGGCCACCCGCTGCGCAAGGACTACCCGCTTAAGAAGCGGCAGCCGAGGATAACGCACCGGGATTAAGATGGAAAACACGAAAACCGAACTCCCGAAGAACTGGAGCCTCGAGACGCTCGAGGACGGCCGCATGGTGCTCAACATGGGCCCCTCGCACCCGGCCATGCACGGGATCGTGCGCGTGCTGCTCACCGTGGATGGCGAGCGGGTGACGGACGCGGACGTGGAGATCGGCTACCTGCACCGCGGCTTCGAGAAAACCTGCGAGAACGTCACTTACAACCAGTGCGTGCCCTATACCGACCGCCTGAATTACGTCTCCCCTTTCATAAACAACGTCGGCTTCGCGCTGGCCGTGGAAAAGCTGATGGGCGTGCAGGCCCCGGCCCGGGCCCAGTACATCCGCGTGATCATGAGCGAGATCTCGCGCATGACCGATCACCTTACCTGCATCGGCGCCAACGCCATGGAACTCTCCGCCTTTACCGTCTACTTCTACCTGATCAACGCCCGCGAGGCCCTCTACCGGCTGGGCGATTCGGCGGCCGGCGGCCGCATCACCCCGGCGTACACGCGCGTGGGGGGCCTGACCCGCGACCTGCCGCCGGATTTCAAGAGAGACGCCGCCGAAGCTTTTAAGCTGGTGCGCAAGAACCTGGCGGACTCCGGCAAACTGCTCACCCGCAACCGCATCTTCTACGACCGCCTGCACAACACCGGCCACATTTCGAAGGAGGACGCCGTCTCGCTGTCCTTCACCGGCCCGGCGCTGCGCTCCACGGGCGTGCCGTTCGACGTGCGCAAGGCCACGCCTTACCTGGTCTACGACCGCTTCGACTTCGATATCCCGGTAGGCTCCAACGGCGACAACTATGACCGCTACCTGGTGCGCATGGAAGAACTGCTCCAGAGCATGCGCATAGTGGAACAGGCCCTGGCCCAGCTGCCGGACGGCCCTATCAACCATCCGGATTTCAACGTGATCCTGCCCCCCAAGGAAGAGGTCTACGGGAATATCGAGGCGCTGATGGCCCATTTCAAGCTGACCTTCGAGGGCGTAAAACCGCCGAAAGGCGAAGTCTACCAGGCGGTGGAGGGCGGCAACGGCGAAGTCGGCTTTTACATCGTCAGCGACGGCACCGGCAAACCGTGGCGCCTGCGGGTACGCCCGCCCTGCTTCGCCCTGACGGGCGGACTGCCGCGGATGATAAAAGGCGGCTACATAGCGGACATCGTGGCGACCTTCGGCCAGATAAACATGATAGGCGGGGAGCTGGAACGCTGATGCCTTTTAAACTCACGGAAGAATTTAAAGCGAAGGCCGCGCATATCTGCGCCCGCTACCCGCGCAAGGACGCCGCCCTCATACCGCTCCTGCAGGAACTGCAGGGCCAGGCGGGGTTCGTGGCCGAGGAGGCCATGGACGCCCTGGCGCAGTACCTGGAACTGCCGTACGCGCGCGTGAAGGGCGTGGTCACTTTTTACACGATGTTCAACCGCGCGCCCCTGGGCAAGTACCACCTGCAGGTCTGCCGCAATATTTCCTGCCACATGGCCGGGGCCCCGGCCCTGCTCGGCCGCCTGAAAGAGAAGCTGGGCATAGCCGAGGGGGAAACCACTAAGGACGGGCTGTTCACCCTTTCCACCGTGGAGTGCCTGGGCGCCTGCGGCACGGCCCCCGTCCTGCAGGCCAACGAGGACTATTTCGAAAACCTGACGCCGGAAAAGCTGGACGCGCTGATAGATGATCTTAAACATGGAAAGCATCCTCTTAAAAGATAACGTCGAATGCCTCGAGGGCTATTTCGCGGCCGGCGGCTACAAGCCGCTTAAAAAGGCGCTCGCCCTCAAGCCGTCCGAGGTCACCGACGAGGTGAAGAAGTCCAACCTGCGCGGCCGCGGCGGGGCCGGCTTCCCCACGGGCCTCAAATGGTCGTTCATCCCCAAGGACGCCCCGGGGCCGCGCTACCTGGTCTGCAACGCCGACGAGGGGGAACCCGGCACCTTCAAGGACCGGGAGCTGCTGCTGAAGAACCCGCACGCCCTGATAGAAGGCATGGCCATCGCCGGCTATGCCATAGGCGCGGCCCACGGCTATATCTATATACGCGGCGAATTCGCGGCCGAAGCCGCGCTGCTCGAGCGGGCAGTCGCCGACGCGCGCGCCAAAGGCTTCATAGGCCGCAACATCCTGGGCTCGGGTTTTAATTTCGAGCTGTTCGTGCACCGCGGAGCAGGGGCCTATATCTGCGGCGAGGAAACCGCCCTGCTGGAATCGCTCGAAGGCTTCAAGGGCCAACCGCGCCTTAAACCGCCTTTTCCGGCGGTAAAGGGCCTGTTCGGCAGCCCCACCGTGATCAACAACGTGGAGACCCTGGCCGCCGTGCCCTCCATCATCGAGAAAGGCGGTGACTGGTACGCGGCCATCGGCGCTGGCAAAAGCGCCGGCACCAAACTTTTCTGCGTCAGCGGGCCGGTGAACAAGCCCGGGGTTTACGAGCTGCCGCTGGGCGTGCCTTTCCGGACCTTCCTCGAGAATAATTGCGGCGGGCTGAAAGCCGGGAAGAAGCTCAAGGCCGTTATCCCTGGCGGCTCTTCCACCCCGGTGCTCACGGCGGCGGAAGCTTTGGCCGTGAACCTGGACTACGAATCCCTCGCGGCCGCAGGCTCCATGCTGGGCTCCGGCGCCGTCATTATCATCGACGAGTCCCAGTGCATGGTGAAACTCCTCCAGGTGCTCGCCCGCTTCTACCACCACGAGTCCTGCGGCCAGTGCACCCCCTGCCGCGAAGGCTGCGGCTGGATAGAAAAACTGCTGAACCGCCTGGAAGACGGCCGGGGCACCGTTAAGGACCTGGACACGCTTTACTCCGTGGCGGAAGCCATGCTGGGCCGCACCATCTGCCCCCTGGCCGACGCCATGGCCATGCCCGTAATGAGCTTCGTCAAAAAATTCCGTTCCGAATTCGAGGCGCACGCCGCCGGGAAATGCTGTCCTCCCGACGCGGCGGGAGAACACTGATGCCTAAGCTGACCATCGACGGGAAAGCCGTAGAAGCGGCCAAAGGCGCGACGCTCCTTGAGGCGGCGCAGCAGCTGGGCGTATATATCCCGCGCTACTGCTATCACCCCAAGCTTTCCGTTTCGGGCAACTGCCGCATGTGCCTGGTAGAGGTCGAAAAGACTTCCAAACTGGTAACGGCCTGCTCCACCGAAGCCGCGGAAGGCATGTCCGTGCGCACCGACAGCGAAAAGGTGAAGGCCGCCCGCAGGGACGTGCTGGAATTCCTTCTGATCAACCACCCGCTGGACTGCCCCATCTGCGACCAGGCGGGGGAATGCGGCCTGCAGGATTACTACATGGAGTACAGCCTGAAAAAAAGCCGCTTTCCGCAGGGCGACAAGGTGACCCGCCAGAAACGGCGCGCCCTCGGCCCCCACCTGGTGCTCGACAACGAGCGCTGCGTGCTCTGCACCCGCTGCGTCCGCTTCTGCTCCGAGGTCACGAAGACCTCCGAGCTGGAAGTCATGGAACGCGCCGACCATTCTTTCATAGACCTGAAGGAAGGCAAGTCGCTCGACAACGACTATTCCCTCAATATCGCCGACCTCTGCCCCGTCGGCGCCTGGACCTCCAGGGATTTCCGTTTCAAGTCCCGCGTCTGGTTCCTCAAAAAAACCCCTACCGTCTGCCTCGGCTGCGCCACCGGCTGCCTGATAGAAGCCCACCATAACGAGAACACGGTTTACCGGTTAGTCCCGCGCCCCAACGCCGAAACGAATACCTGGCTGTGCGACCGCGGCCGCATGACCTATAAGGCCGTGCAGGCCGGGGACCGGCTGGCCAAGGGCGTTATAAAGAACGGCCTTATAGACCTGGAACCGGCGCTGCGCGAGGCGGCCACCCGCATCGACGAGCAGCACGCGGCGGCGGCGGTCCTGGGCTCGCCCTGGCTTTCCATAGAGGACAACGCCGCGCTGGCCCGCCTGGCCGCGGAAGCGCTGAAGACCGAGAATTTCTGCTTCGATTTCTCCGCCGAGCAGGGCATCAAGGACGGCATACTGGTGAACAAGGACCCCGCCCCCAACACGGCCGGGGCCGGGCTGGTAAAAGCCGCCTGCGGCGGTCTTTCGCTGGAGGAATTCTCGCGCCGCATCGCCGACAAAAGGATCAAGGTGGTAATCACGGAAGCCAGGGCCGCGGCCTTCATAAAGGACGCGCTTAAGGCCTCCGGCGCGCGCCTCATAGTTTTCGCCGTCAACAGGGCGGAGATCCCGCCCGAAGCCTACGCCACGCTGCCCTACGCCTCTTATTTCGAGACCCCCGGCACTTTCGTGAACTACCAGGGGCTGAAGCGCAGGGCGGAACCGGCCGTCGAGGCTAAGGAGGGCGTAAAACCCCTTTGGGCCGTGGTCAACAAGCTGGCCGTCTACAGCGGCACCTCCCTGCGGCTGGATTCGGCCGAGGACGCTCTAAAGGGCATTAACTTCCGATGATGGAATTCTACGAAGCCAACAAGGACCTGCTCCTGTTCACCGCCGCCGCCGGGGTGAAGGTGCTGGTATTCCTGGGCGGCGTCATGGGCCTGGCCGGGCTGCTGACGCTGGCCGAACGCAAGGTGAGCGCGCTGATGCAGGACCGCATCGGGCCCAACCGCGCCTCCGTGTTAGGCCTGGCTTTCAACGGCCTCTTCCACCCCTTAGCCGACGCCATTAAAATGATCCTGAAGGAAGACTTCGTGCCCGGGCGGGCCGAGAAACTGCTTTTCACCCTGGCCCCTTTCTTCGCGCTGGTCCCGGTGCTGGCGCTCTTCGCCGTGATCCCTTTCGGCGATTACGTGATGGTGTTCGGCTACCAGCTGGACCTGCTGATCGCCGACCTGCCGCTCGGCCTGTTCTTCGTGCTGGCGCTGTCGGGCCTGGCCATCTACGGCGTGTTCCTGGGCGGCTGGGCCTCCAAGAACAACTTCGCCCTGCTGGGCGCCATGCGCGGCGCGGCGCAGATGATCTCCTACGAAGTGGTGCTGGGCCTGACCCTCGTGGGCCTGCTGATGATCTACGGCTCGGCCAACCTGCAGGACATGGTGCGCGCGCAGGGCAGGCTGTTGTTCGGCTTTCTCCCGGCCTGGGGCGTGGTGTACCAGCCTTTCGCCTTCCTCCTCTTCCTGACCGCCGCCATCGCCGAGAACAAGCGCACCCCTTTCGACCTGGTGGAGGGGGAATCCGAGATCATAGGCTACTTCATGGAATACAGTTCCATGCGCTTCGCGGCCTTCATGTTCTCCGAATTCGTAGAGATAATCCTGGTCTCCATGCTGGCCGCCACGCTCTTCTTCGGCGGCTGGCAGGTCCCGTATCTCTATGAAACCGGCTTCATCCTGCCCGGCGGCGCCGCGCTGCCGCTAAACCATTACCTGGTGGCGGCCCTGCAGGTAGGCGCTTTCTCCGTCAAAACCGTTTTCTTCTGCTGGCTGATGCTGGTCATACGCTGGACCTTGCCGCGCTTCCGCTTCGACCAGCTGATGGGCCTGTGCTGGAAAACTTTGCTGCCGCTGGCTTTGCTCAATATCCTGATAACCGGCGCCGTCCTGCTGGCCCTGGGGAAAATATGACCAAGAAGATAGCGAAAGAAATACCCCTGGGACTTTTCAACGCTGAATTCCAAAAACTGGCCAAGCTCCGGCACGTCCGGACGGAAGCGGATTATAAGGACGGCATTTCCGATTTTTACGACGCCCTGCAGGACGGCTACCAGCAGGACGTGGTTTTCTTCCTGAAGAAACTGGGGAAGAAACCTTTAACGGTACTGGAACTCGGCGGCGGGACCGGCAGGATAACGATACCCCTCGCCAAGGCCGGGCATACCGTTTATACCCTGGATAATTCTCAAAGCATGCAGCGCGTGCTCATGTCGAAACTGGACGGCAAACTGAAGAAGCGCGTCGTACCGGTAAACGCGCCGATGACGGACTTCAGCCTGGACGCCAGGTTCGACCTCGTGATCCTGGGTTTAAACACGGTCTTCTACCTCTTAAAAGCGGAAGACAGGCTGGCCTGCTTTAATCGCGTAAAGGCGCATCTCAAGAAGAACGGGCGCTTCATTATCGACCTGATGCTGCCCCGGGTCTCCGACCTGCAGAATACCCGCGGGAAATACGATTTCTCGGTGCTGGACGGCCCCGGGAACACCAAGCGCCTTTCCCTGACTTTCACCAAATATGACAGGAAACGGCAGCTGCAGGCGCTTAACTTCCTGTCCATCGACATAAAACCCGACGGGAAAGCCGAGTTTTTCATCACGCCTTCCGCCGAGTATTACCCTTCGCCGGGAGAAATGAAGCTTTTGCTGGCCCAGTGCGGCTTCAAGATAGAGTCTTTCTGCGGCGATTACAAAGGAACTCCGTTCGAAGACGACGCGACAAAAGGCGACCTGGTCATAACCGCGCGGCCCAAAAACACATGATAAGCGTAAAGAAGGTCAACAATAAACCGCTGAACCTGCTGGAGAGGATCTATCTCTGGGAGATAGGCCGCGGCCTGCTGGTGACCATGCGCCATTTCTTCGTCAACCTTTTCAATCCCAAAGGCACGGTCACCGTGCAATACCCCGAGCAAATGATCCCGCTGGCCGGCAACGCCCGGCTGCGCACCCGCCACCGCCTCAAGGTCCGCGCCGACGGCTCGCCCAAGTGCGTGGCCTGCTTCATGTGCCAGACCGCCTGCCCCGCCTACTGCATACGCATAGAGGCCGCCGAGTACCCCGACAACGGCGTGGAGAAATACCCCGCCGTTTTCGATATAGACCTTTCGCGCTGCGTCATGTGCGGCATGTGCGTGGAGGCCTGCCCTGAGGACGCCATAGCCATGGATACCGCCGAGATCCCGGGCGGCGTGGAAACCCGCCAGGCGCTGCTGCTGACCAAAGAAAGCCTGCTGCGCAACCTGCCCGGAGAACCGTCCGTGACAGGCGCCGCCAACCGCCTGGCCAACGACTACCTGAGAGCGCGGGGGGAAGAATGATAATCAACGCGGCTATTTACTTCTTCGGCGGCCTCGCCGCGCTGGCCACCCTGCTGATGCTCTTCCAGCGCGACCCGGTAAAGGCGGCCATGCTCATGCTGGCCGCGCTGCTCGCTACGGCCGGCCTCTACCTCGCCCTCAGCGCACAGCTGCTGGCCGTGCTGCAGGTGATACTTTACGCCGGGGCCATCATGACGCTTTTCATCGTCGCCCTCACCGTCACGCCGGCCGCGTGGAAGGATAAGCCCGCGCCCGCCCGCATAAAGCGCGTGCTGGGACTGGCGGCCGCGGCGGTCATTCTCGCCGAACTGCTTAAAGTTTCCACCGCCCTCAAAACCGTAACAGCAGCGCCGGAATTCTCGGAAACCGGCACCCTGGAAATAGCGCGCCAGCTTTTCGGGCCTTTCGCGCTGCAGTTCGAACTGCTCTCCCTGGTCATACTGGCCTCCATCGTCGCCGCGGTGGCCCTGACCTCCAGGCGGAGGACCGCGCTATGAGCCAATACCACCTGGCGGCGATAAGTTTCGTGCTGTTCACGCTGGCGGCGGCGGGCTTCCTGACGGCGGGAGGGCTGGTGCGCATGCTGATGTTCCTGGAACTCATGCTTAACGCGGCCAACGTGGCCCTGGTGGCCCTCGGGCCGGCAGCGCCCTCCCAGGCTTACGCCGTCATGCTTTTCGCCATAGCGGCCGCCGAGGCCGGAGTGGGCCTGGCGCTGATAATCGCGCTGGCGTCCGCTTTCAAAACGCTGGAAGCCGGCGGCATAAAGGAGCTCAAGGGCTGATGGAAGGAAATTACTACCCGCTCCTGAAATGGATCCTGGCCGCCCCGCTGGCGGGCTTCGCGCTCAACGGCCTGCTGGGCAGGAAATTCCTGGGCGAGAAGGCCGGCGGCGTTATCGGCTGCCTCGCCATCTTCCTTTCCTTTGTCTTCGCGGCGATGTCCTTCGGCGACCTGCTGAACCTGCCGGCGGAGCACCGGCTGCTCAGGGATACGCTCTACACCTGGATCTCCGCCGGCAGCTTCAGCGCCGACGCGGCTTTCCGCTTCGACCCGCTCGCCGCCGTCATGGCGCTGATAGTCACCGGCGTCAGCTTCCTTATCCACCTCTACTCCACCGGCTACATGAAAGGCGACGCCGGGTATAACCGCTATTTCGCCTATCTCAACCTTTTCGTTTTCTTCATGCTGGCGCTGGTCCTGGCGGATAACCCGCTGATGATGTTCGTGGGCTGGGAAGGCGTGGGGCTGTGCTCCTACCTTTTAATAGGCTTCTGGTACGAGGACCCTGAAAAGGCCTCGGCGGGCAAGAAAGCCTTCATCACCAACCGCGTAGGCGACGCCGGCTTCCTGCTGGGCCTCATGCTGCTGTCCGCCCTGCTGGCGGCCAACGGCGTGTACTCCATGGATTTCGCCTCGCTCGAGAAGCACGCGCCCCTGCTGACCTCCGTTACCGTGCTGGGCCTGGGCGCACCCACGCTCATCTGCCTGCTGCTTTTCTTCGGCGCCACCGGCAAGTCGGCCCAATTCCCGCTGTACGTCTGGCTGCCCGACGCCATGGCCGGCCCCACGCCGGTTTCGGCCCTGATCCACGCGGCCACCATGGTGACGGCCGGCGTCTACATGCTGGCCCGCCTGCACTTCCTCTACGCCCTGGCCCCGGCCGCGCTGGATGTGGTGCTGGTGACTGGCTGCTTCACGGCTTTCTTCGCGGCCGTCATCGCCCTCCTGCAGAAAGACATAAAGAAAGTGCTCGCCTATTCTACCATCAGCCAGCTCGGCTATATGTTCATGGCCGCGGGCGCCGGGGCCTTCTCGGCGTCGGTCTTCCACCTGGCCACCCACGCTTTCTTCAAAGCCCTGCTGTTCCTCGGGGCCGGCTCGGTCATCCACGGCATGAGCGGCGAGCAGGACATGTTCAAGATGGGGGGGCTGCGCAGGCAGATGCCCCTGACTTTCCTGCTGATGGCGGCTGGCTGGCTGGCCATAGCGGGGGTCCCGGGGCTTTCAGGCTTCTACTCCAAGGACCTGATACTTGAAAGAGTCTTCGAGCACGGGGGGCCGCTGGCCTGGGGCGTCGGCGTGCTGACGGCGGGCCTGACCGCTTTCTACACCACGCGCCTGCTGGTGCTTACCTTTCTGCGCGAAAGGCGGGGGGAAGCCCACGCGCATGAGTCACCCCTGTCCATGACCCTGCCGATGGCCGCCCTGGCCCTGCTGGCGCTGGCGGGCGGCTTCCTGCTGAAGGACCGGCTGTTCGCCTTCCTGGAGCCGGGCGCCGTGCCCGCCGGGCATAACCCGCACGCCGCGCGCCTCATGCTGATCTCGGTCACGGCGGGACTTACGGGCATCGCCGGAGCTTTCCTGCTGACGCTGCCCAAAGCGGCCAATTTCCTCAAGAACACCATGGCCCAGTTCCACTCGGTGGTCTATCACAAATTCTACGTCGACGAGCTTTACGGCCTCGTTATCATAAAACCGCTGAAGCTGTTCTCCAATAAAGTGCTTTTTCAGCTGGTCGACGCCGGGCTGATCGACAACCTGCTGGTCAACGGCTCCGCAAAAGCCTCTTACGCGGCCGGCCGCGCGCTGGCCAAAGTTCAGAACGGCCGCCTGGACTCTTACGCGCTGATCTTCGCCATCGGCGTGGCGCTGATGCTTTTCTGGGTGATATAAACGATGGAATTTATAACCAACCCCCTTTCACTGCTGATAATACTGCCGGCCGCCGCCGGACTGGCGCTGCTGTTAGTGCCGGCGGAAAGGACCGGCGCGCTTAAAGGGCTGGCCCTGGCCGCGGCGCTGGCCGCGTTCCTGGTCTCCCTCAAGCTGTACGCGGGCTTCGATCCCGCCGGGACCGCCATGCAGTTCCAGCTGAACCGGGCATGGCTGCCCTCCTTCGGCATAAACTATTTCCTCGGCATAGACGGCATCAGCCTGCTGCTGATAATGCTCACCGCTCTGCTGATGCCGATCTCCGTGCTGGCTTCCTTCGGCTATATAAAGGAAAGCCCCCGCGCCTACTACGCCACCCTGCTGTTCCTGGAGTCGGCCATGATAGGCGTATTCGCGGCGCTGGACCTGTTCGTTTTCTACCTGTTCTGGGAAGCCATGCTGATCCCGATGTATTTCCTGATAGGCGTCTGGGGCGGCCCGCGCCGGATCTACGCCGCGCTGAAGTTCTTCATCTACACCATGGCCGGCTCGGTGCTGATGCTGGCGGCCATACTGTGGGTGGTGTCGGCGCAACACGACGCCACGGGCAGCTGGACCTTCGCCATCCCCGCGCTGTACGGCGGGGCGCTGACGGCCCAGGCCCAGTTCTGGCTGTTCGCGGCCTTCGCGCTGGCCTTCGCCGTCAAGGTGCCGCTTTTCCCTTTCCATACCTGGCTGCCCGACGCGCACGTGGAAGCGCCCACGGCGGGCTCCGTGCTGCTGGCCGGCGTGCTGCTGAAGATGGGCGTCTACGGCTACCTGCGCCTGGCGGTGCCGCTGTTCCCGCAGGCCGCGGCCGTTTTCGCGCCCTGGCTGGCGGGGCTGGGCGTCATAGGCGTGATCTACGGCTCGCTGGTGGCCTGGAGCCAGCGCGACATGAAGAAGATGGTGGCTTATTCCTCGGTGGCGCACCTGGGCCTCGTCATGCTGGGCGTAATGGCGTTCGAGCCGTCGGCCGTGGCCGGCGCGGTGCTGCAGATGGTGAACCACGGCCTTTCCACGGGCGCGCTGTTCCTGCTGGTGGGCGTGCTCTATGAGCGCCGCCACACGCGCCTGATAGAGGATTACGGCGGGCTGGCCAAGGTGATGCCGGGCTTCGCGGCGGTCTTCATGCTGGTTACGCTTTCCTCCATAGGCCTGCCGGGGCTCAACGGCTTCGTAGGAGAAGTGCTGGTGCTGTTCGGCTCCTTCAAGGTTTACCCGTGGCTGGCCGGGGCGGCGGTGGCCGGCGTGGTGCTGTCGGCGGTCTATATGCTGGGCATGTACCAGCAGGTGGTCTTCGGCCCGCTGCGCCACACGGAGAACAGGATCCTGCCCGACCTGAACGCCAGGGAATGGCTTTACCTGCTGCCGCTGGTCATCCTCATAGCGCTGATCGGGGTGTGGCCCAACCCGCTGCTCAGACGCGCCATGCCGGCGGTGGTCGACTATATCGCCCTCTCGCGGCAGCAGGCCGCCCCCGCGCTGCCTGAAGTCAAGATAGTGCTTGGAGGGAAGGAACAAGAATGACGCCCGACCTTATAACTTTCTCCGCCTACGTTCTTTCCGTCCCGCTGCTGCTGGTGGCGGCCGCTTTCTTCTGCCTGCTGCTGCCGCTTTTTATCAAGCGCCTGCGCGGAACGCAGGGGCTGATGGCCCTTGGGTCCGTGCTGGCGGCGGTCGTCTTCCTGCGGCCGGCTCCCGCGGAAGAACTTTCATTTTTCAGCGGGGCGCTGCTCTTGAGCCCGCTTACGGTCTACTTGTGGGCCTTCGCCCTGGGCGTGCTGGCGCTGGTCATCCTGCTTTCCCTGTCCCGCCCGGCGGCGCCGGAGGAAAGCCAGGGGGAATACTATTTCCTGCTTTTCATGGCGGTCATCGGGCTGATGGCCCTGTTCGCGGCGGGCGACCTGTTCACGGCTTTTATCGCCCTGGAACTGCTGAGCCTGCCCGTGTACGCGCTGGCGGGCATAAGGCGCACAAAGCCGGGCCTGGAGGCGGCGTACAAATATTTCATGCTGGGGGCGTTCGGCTCGGGCATGACGGTGATGGGCATAGCCGTCCTTAACGCGCTATACCCGGCGCTGACCTTCACCGCGCTTAAAGCCGGCACGGCCCATCCGCTGGCGCTGGCCGGTTTCCTGCTGGTGATCTCGGGCTTCGCTTTCAAGACGGCGCTGGTGCCGTTCCACATGTGGGTGCCCGACGCTTACGAGGGGGCGCCGACACAGATCTCGGCGTTCATGGGCGCGGCGGTCAAGGCCGGCGGCGTGATAGTGCTGTGGCGGCTGTTCAGCCTTTTCAACGGCGGCCCGGTACACGAGATCTTCTGGTGGCTGGCGGCGATCACGGCGGTGTCGGCCAACCTTATGGCGCTGGGGCAGCCGGGCCTGAAGCGCCTGCTGGCTTATTCCAGCGTGGCGCACGCGGGCTACCTGGCGGTGGCTTTCTTCGGCGGGCGCCGGGGTTTCGAGGCGGTACTGTATTATCTGCCCGTCTACGCTATGGCGACCATCGGCGCTTTCGCTGTGGCGCTGGTGCTGGAGAAGGGGGAAAAGGGCCCGCTTATCGAGGAGCTGGCGGGGCTGGGCAAACGCCGCCCCTGGCTGGCGGGCGCGATGGCGGCGTTCATGTTCTCGCTGGCCGGCGTGCCGCCGCTGGCCGGTTTCTTCGCCAAGTTCTACGCTTTCTCGGGCGCGGTCAACTCCGGCTTCACCGGCCTGGTCGTCATCGCCATCCTCATGAGCGCCGTGTCCATGTACTACTATCTTAAAGTGACGGTAGTAATGTACATGAAGCCCGCCGTCGGCGAACACACCGAAGAAGCGCCCGGCGTCGCAGAAGCCGTCATCTTCCTCCTCGCCGCGGGCGTCATCCTCGCCGGCGTCTTCTCCCGCCCGCTCCTGGCCCTCGCCGCCGACGCCTCCCGCTGGTTTTAACTAAATAACTGCATAGCTTTGGGTTAGAGAACCGCGGGAAGCCCAGTCGGGTCGGCCATGGGGGCCGGAACGCAAAAACAGGGTCTCGCACACCGTGCTCGCCCTTCCCCGTCTCGCCCTCCGCGCTTACGCAAGCGTCGGGCTCCGACAGGGTTTTGCTAACCCGGCCCCCACGTCCGGCCCTCCATATTAGTGAACGCTGATAACATTTCTTAGGCTGTAAACGAGAGGAGCTGTTTCTACGCTCACGACTACGGAGGGGGATGGCCGGGGTGTTGCCCCGCAAACCCTTTGGGGAAGGGGGGGCCCCGCCATAATTTTCCATCTTCCAGGGTTTGCGGGGTAATACCCCGGACGTCCCCCGACTGGGCTTCTTGCGGCGCTATACCTAAAACTATAGGAAGCCGTTTTCTTTGAGGAAGTCTCTGGTAATACCGGAGGACTTGGCGGAGGCGTATTTGCCGAGGATGTCGTATTCGATGTTGAGGAGGGCGCCGGGTTTGAGGGTTTTGAGGGCGGTGCTGGTCCAGGTGTGGGGGATGACGGCGGCTTTAAAGGAAGTGGGGGAGACGGCGTAGACGGTCAGGCTGATGCCGTCCAGGGCGACGGAGCCTTTCTCGACCATCACGGCGTCGGGCGCCTTCTCGACCTCTATCACGCGGCTGTTCCCGTCGTTACGGACGCACAGGAGCCGGGCAGTGCCGTCTATGTGACCGGTCACAAAATGACCGCCCAGGCGCGCGCCTGCCGCCAAGGCCCGCTCAAGATTTACGAGCGAGCCCGGTTTGGCGGAGCGCAGGGTGGTTTTAGCGATGGTCTCGGGACTCACGGCAAAGCATGCCAGGCCGGACTTAAAACCGGTAACGGTAAGACAAGCCCCGTTCACCGCCACGCTCTCGCCTTCGGCAAGTTTCCAATCTTCAGGGACGGAAACCTCCAGCTTCCCAAGGGAAGCCGATTTGATCTTCTCAACGGTTTCAATTATCCCTGTAAACATTAGAATTTCAGCTCCAGCATAAGGTCCGGGCCGGCCCGGCCTATAGAAACGATATCCGCCTTGATTCCCAGCTCTTTGCGCGCCGCGTTCAGAGCGTCGGGCCAGACCATGGAATTCTTCGAGTCAGTCCCGCCGATGAGCAGCGGCGACACGAAGCAGACGAACCTGTCGGCCAGGCCCTCGCTGATAAAAGACCCCACCACTTTGCCGCCGCCCTCCACCAGAATATGGCTTATCCCCAGCCCGCCCAACGCCTTAAGCAGGGCCTTCAGTGAAACCCTGCCTTTCTCCGAAGGCAGCACCAGGATCTTCACGTCGGCCGGGAACTTCTTCATCGCCGTGACCGAAGCCCGGCGCGTAGTTGCCACCAGAACGCGCTCATTCTCGAAAATACGGGCCTTGCGCGGCACCCTGAACGAAGAATCCAGGGCGATGATCCACGGCTGCCGCTTTACCTTAACACCCCGGACGTTCAGCAGCGGGTCGTCGGCCAGCACCGTGCCGATGCCGGCCAGCACCGCGTCGGCCTGCGCCCTCAGTTTATGCGCCTCCACCCTGGCCTCGGGCGAAGAGATCCAGCGCGAGCGGCCGGCGGCGTCCGCGATCCTGCCGTCGAGGCTTTGCGCTATCTTGAGCGTCACGTAGGGCAGGCCGGTGCGCATGAACTTATTGAAAGCCGGGTTTAAAGCCTCGCATTCTTTTTTCAGCACCCCGGTCCTGACCCGGATGCCCGCGCGCCGCAGCGCGGCGGCGGCCTTGCCGCCGTTGGCGGGGTTGGGGTCCAAGGCCCCGATAAATACGCGCTTAATGCCGGCCTTAACCAGGGCTTCAGTGCAGGGCGGGGTCTTGCCGCGGGTGGAACAGGGCTCCAGCGTGACGTAGACAGCGGCGCCCGCGGGGCTCGCCTTGCAGGCGCGCAGCGCGTTTATCTCGGCGTGCGGCCCGCCGAAATGCAGGTGAGCGCCTTCCCCTATTATCTTCCCGTTCTTAACTATCACGGCGCCTACCATGGGATTAGGATGCGCGCCGTAAAGGCCCTTGCGCGCCAGCTCGACGGCGCGCGCTATAAATATCTCAGCCGTATCCTTCAGGGGCATTGAGGCCTTTACAGGTGCTTGAACAGGTTCGCCATCTCTATGGCCGAGACCGCGGCTTCGGCGCCCTTGTTGCCGTGCTTGACGCCGGCGCGCTCTATGGCCTGCTCCAGCGTGTCGGCTGTGATCACGCCGAAAGCCACCGGCACCTTGTGCTTCATGGAAACGGCCGCTATGCCCTTGGCGGTTTCCTGCGCCACGAAGTCGAAGTGGGGCGTCTCGCCTTTTATGACCGCGCCCAGGCAGATTATGGCGTGGTAGCCGCCGGGAGCCAGCTTTTCGCAGACCAAGGGGATCTCGTAAGCGCCAGGGGTCTTTACCACGGTGATGTCGCCGTCCGAAGCCCCGTGCCGTTTAAGCGAGTCCACGGCGCCCTCCAGCAGGCGCCCGGTGATAAAGTCATTGAACCGGGAGACCACTATGGCGAATTTCAGCTTGCCGGCCGTCAGGCCGCCTTCGATAGTTTTCATGTTATTCTCCTATTTTCCGCGAACCGCTCCTATAAGATGTCCCATCTTCATTTCTTTGGTCTTCAGATAGCGGGCATTGTGCTTATTGGGATCGATGATAAGCGGCACCCGCTCCGTTATCTTCAGGCAGTAACCGCCCAGGCCCGCCAGCTTGCGGGGATTATTGGTTATCAGCCGCAGGCGCTTCAGGCCCAGGTCGCATAGGATCTGCGCCCCTATGCCGTAATCCCGCAGGTCGGCCGCAAAGCCCAGCGCCTCATTGGCGGTAACGGTGTCGTAGCCCTTGTCCTGCAGTTCATAGGCTTTTATTTTATTGGCCAGCCCTATGCCTCGGCCTTCCTGGCGCATGTACAAAATAACCCCGGAACCTTCCTTCGCAATAAGGCGCATGGCCGCGTGCAGCTGCGGCCCGCAGTCGCAGCGGCGCGACCCGAACACGTCGCCGGTAAGGCATTCGGAGTGAACGCGCACCAGGGCGGGGTCCCCGATCTTCCCGAGAGTAAGGGCCAGATGCTCGAGCCCGGTCAGGCGTTCCTTGTAGACGGCCATGGCAAAAGTACCGTACTCGGTGGGCAGGGTGGACTCCGCCGCCTTTTCCACAAGGCTTTCATTAAGGCGCCGGTAGGCGATCAGCGCGGCGATAGTGCCCAGCTTAAGGCCGTGCCGCGCCGCGAAGCGCGCGAGCTCGGGCAGGCGCGCCATGGTGCCGTCGGGATTCATGATCTCGCAGATGACGCCGGCGCCCGTGAGCCCCGCGAGCCGCACCAGGTCCGTGCAGGCCTCGGTATGGCCGGCGCGGGCCAGCACGCCGCCGGGGCGGGCCTTGAGGGGAAAAATATGACCCGGGCGCGTAAGGTCTCCGGGGCCGGAGGCGGGGGAAGCAAGGACCTTGAGGGTGCGCGCCCGGTCCGCCGCCGAGATGCCGGTGGTGACGCCTTTGGCGGCGTCCACCGAAATAAGCCAGTTGGTCTTGTACGGGTCGGTGTTTTCCCGTTCCATCTGGAACAGGTTCAGCGCGGCGGCCCGGGCCGCTTCCAGCGGGGCGCAGATGAGCCCGCGGCCGTACTTGGCCATGAAATTTATGCTGGCGGGGGTGGCGAACCTGCCGGCCATTACCAGGTCGCCCTCGTTCTCGCGGGCTTCGTCGTCGGTAAGCACTACCAGGCGCCCCAGCCTGATATCTTTTATGATGTCTTCTACCGGCGAGAACTTGATTTGTTTTTTCATAAAAAAACCCTGAAGTTGATCTTCAGGGCTTGTAGCGGAAGCATTGCGGCCGGCGACGGCGGTCAGCCGGCGGCTGATCACAGGTCACTGAGCGCAAATCGCTTCCCTGGTTCTTCTTTCATCCGGACTTTACCGTCGACCCTGGAATTTCACCAGATCTGCCCGCGAACTCGGCCGCGGGCTTGCGGGTTATACCGCCGGTGGGGAATCTCGCCCCGCCCTGAAGAACTGAAAAAAGTTTAGCAAATTACTGACAGGGATTAACACCTCCGGCGCCCATGGCCGCCCAGCCGCCCCGCGTCGCCGCCGTGGAAACGCATAAGCTCATCAGGGTCGAGTTGCCCACGACCTGGCCGACCCCGGAAGGGGTGACGGTCCTGAGCGTGGCGGTGTCTATCCAGCGCGGCACCCAGAACCCCTGGGCGGTGAACGTGGATTTGTCCACGCCGGAACCGAACTGCGCGTCCCCGTTCACGTCCAAAGCGGCCTGCGGAGCTTCGGTGCGGATACCGACCTTGTACTGATGCACGTTGGCCGGGTCGATCAGGAAGGCGTAAGCCGTCGAGATCTTGAAAGTATTGAACGTATACCCCGCAGGATGCGTATCGTCGTACCCCCAGGCGAAAGTGCCTTTAGCGTCTGTATCGAGAAAGCTGTTGTAACCGCCGGCGAACCCGTAGGAGCTGAGAGCTACGTTGTACGCGCCGCCCGGGATCACGGAAGCCCTCCCGGTCAGGTAATTATTCTCGCCCGCGGCGACAACGCCGTCCATCCCCTGGGCAACGTTGTTATGCCCGCCGCCGATCAGGGAATACAGGCCGGCGACCGCGTTGTTGAAACCGCCGGTCACGGTGGATTCGCTGGCGGTGGCGCTGTTCCTGTTGCCGAAAGCCACCGAATAGCTGCCCACCGTATCCCATTCGGTGCCATTGACGGCTCCGGCCCTGATGGCGGCCAGCGAAGGGACCCACATGAACCGAGTACCGGCCCCGGTCATCGGCAGGCTGCCGCCGGTGCCGTCGGCCAGGATAGTGCCGTTGGAAACCTCCAGCCGCGCCCGCGGATTTGCGGTGCCCATGCCGATCCAGGCCGGGCCGGTGCTGACGTACAGCACGGCGCTGGCGTGGTCCGGGCCTACCAGGAAACTGGACGCCACGTGCATCCTTTCCTTGGGCGTCCCGGTGCTGATGCCCACCGAATTGGTGGTGGTGGAAATGTACATTATCGGGCTGGCCAGGGACGGGCCCACCAGCATATTCGACATTACATGGAATTTCTCCTGCGGAAGAGTCGCGGCCGTTGTACCGATGCCGAACCTCCACAGGCCGGCCCTGTCATTGCCGGTTATCCTGAAGGCCTCGTCGCCCCCGGCGATATCCTCCGTATTCGTCTTATAGATCAGGTCCCTGTTGTTCGCCAGCATGCCCAGCGCGCCTTTAACGCCGTTGGTGTCGTCGCCCCAGCTTATGTAGGAATTGGCCGCGCCCTGGTTGATATGAAAGCGCAGGGCTACGGGAGAAGTGCCGTCCTTATTATCGAGACGGGCGTTGCCGCGCACGTGCAGGTCGGCCGCCGGGGTAAACACCTGGCCCACCGCCAGCATGGCGTTCACGTAAGTGTTGGAGGTAAAGACCACCGCGCCGTAAGTGCTGTCGGACCTGGCGGCTATGGAGGAAATGTCCACCTGGACCGGCAGGCCGCCGGCCGAGATATTAGTGATGCCCGCGCCGTCGCCGAAAAAGCCGCCCTGGGCGGTTATCGAAGAGACCGCCACTATGCCGCCGTTCACGTAGAACTTGCGGTCCGGCGTCGTCGAACCTACGCCTACGCGCTGGGTAACGGTGCTGACATAGAGTATGGGGGTAGCGCCGGCGCTGACCAGCATATTGGCCCCCACATGGAACTTTTCGGTAGGGATGATCCCTATGCCGAATTTCCAGGAAGCCCCGTTCGTTTCATCCATGTCGGTTTTGATACGGAAAACCTCCGTGCCGCCGCCCGCGCCGTCGGGGCGGGACCCCATGGCGCGAAAGGCGAAATCGCGGGTCAGGTTGGGCAGATACCCCATAGCTCCCATCGTGCCCATAGCGCCGTCGCTCCAGTAAATATAGCCGGGGCCGTTCTGGGATTTCATGTGAATATTGGAAGAGACGTCGGCGTTGTTGTTGGTGATAAATATCTGCTTATAAACGGTGAGAGGGGAGGAAGGGTCGGAAACCTGTATGCCGACGTTGCCGGCCGTAGAAACGGCGAAGCTGTAGGTGCCGGCGTCGGCCGCGGTAGCCACCGTCAGGGCATAGTTGTGGGCGCCCATGGAAATTATCGTTACGCTGGACGGGGTAATCGTCAGGTTGCCGGACATGGTGTCGCCGGCCTTGAGCAGCTTGGTCGCGTCCGTGCCCGTTACCGAGGTAAGTTTGGAACCGTTGCCTATGAAATACGGCGCGACCACGGCGCCCGCGTTCACCCTGATGCCCGTCGCCGTATCGATACTGAAGCTGGTGGCCGGGTCCGCGGAGCCGTTAGTGCCCCAGAACGTGGCGGAACCGATATACACGGAATTAAAACTGCCCGAGCCGCTGGCGCTGACGCTGTTGGAGTAAAGCCCGCCCTGCGCCGTTATGCTGGAGCTGGCGATGATCCCTCCGCCTACGGTAAGGCGCGCCTGGTAAGCGGCGCCGCCCAGGGCGGTATTGCCCCCGAACACGGAAAGGGTAGAGAGGCCCACGGAAAAAGCGTTGCCCGTGACGGTAAGGGTGGAATTTGCCAGCGTCAGCTGCCCGCTCATGGTATCGCCGGCCTTCAGCACCTTGCTGCCGTCCAGCGTCACCACGTTGGTCAGGCCGCTGCCGTCGCCGTAAAACCTGGTAGCGGAGGCGTACCCTATTACGTAAACGTGGCTGCTTACCAGGATACCGCCGGGGAACAGCGAGGCAAGAGCGGGAGATGAGGAGATAGTAACGCCGTCCAGGAGCTTTATCCTGGGGGTATTTATACCGTCCGCGGGCAGGGTCAGGGCCCCCGTCATGGTGTCGCCGGCCTTGGCGACTATGCCGGTCAGCGTCGAGCCGTCGCCGTAATAGCGGTTGCCGTAAACCTGGCCCAGGCCGTTCACGCGGAACACTGCCGCGGTGCCGGTAGAAAGAATAAGCAGGCTGCCGGTATCGCCGATGGCGCTGGACACATGCAGCCGGGCCAGCGGCGGGTTGCTGTACTCGCCTATGCCCACGTTGCCGGTGTTCTTATTGAAGAGGTGCGGCCCGTTCACGTCCCACTGTTCGCTGGCGGCCGCCTTATACTGGATAGAGCCGTCGGGGAAGCGGAAACCGCAGGTAGCGTCGAGGGAACAGGCGGGGAAGGTGCCCTTGCTTTCCACCATGCCCGCCACCGAGAGCTGCTGGCCCGGGGAGATATTACCCACGGAAATGCCGCCCAGCACGAAAAGATTGGTGGAAATAGTAATAGCGCCGTTGCTGGTAAAAGGGAGGGCCGCTATAGTATCGGCCGCGAACACCGGCGTGCCGGCGGAAGCGGTGGAAGCGTAAAGAGAGTTGAAAGAGAAAGGGGAAGCCTGCAGGCGGATGCGCGGGGTCATGGCCTCATAGGTGCCGCTGCAGTTGCCGTCCGGGTCTACCTGGATCTCCAGCCACAGGTTCTGGTTATTTATGAAAGTCGCGGGCAGGTCGCCGCTGATATTCGGCCCCGAGCCTATTTCCACGTCGTAACGGCCTTTATTTACCGCCACGTTGCAGCGCGGGTCGGTGAACTGCACGGCACCGCCGGTGGCCGCGTTATAAATGACAAAATTTATGTCCTGGGGAGTTTCCACCGGCAGGCTGTTGCCCTTGCTGAGCAGGAAGCCCTGGTAGTTTATGCTCTGCGGGATGCCCGCAAAAGCCGGCCGCGGGGTTACAGCCGCGATCCCGGCAAGAAGCAGAAGCAAGGCCGGGAGAAGCCTCACGGGAGAATAGCGCAGTTCGTTCTCAAAAGCCTTCATAGTTCCTCCGGGAATCAGCGTATCACCGCTACCGTACCGTTATAAACCGTGCCCTGGGCCTCTATCTGGTAGATATAGACGCCGCCGGGAACTACCTGCCCGCCCGACTTGGCGTCCCAGCTGAGCGCGTTGCCTACCGGGCCCGCCGCCATCACGGCCACCAGCGCGCCGCGCATGTCGAAGATCTTGCCCTTCACCTGCTTGTCCTGCGGGTTGTCGAAAATAAACACCATGGTATCATTTTTACCGTCGCCGTTTGGGGTTATCAGGCGGTTGCTCAGCCCGGCCCGGTCCGCCGCGAAGCCGCCGCTGCGCTCGGTGGTCCTGAGCTGGTAGCGGCCCAGCAGGGTGGTGTCCAGCTGTACGCTGCGCTCCGCGTCGTTGACGCGGCCGTACATCTGCATCCAGCGCGACCCGTTGTAAAAGTACATGCTCAGGGCCTTGGCGTCGGTGGCCGCGGAAGGAACGATGACCCCGCCCGCCTTGCGGTAAAAGAGCTTGAGCACGCCGTTCTTGGTAAGTTTGAAGGAATCGTCGGGCTGCAGGCCGCCGCGGTAGGCCCTGAAGCTCACCGACTTTACCACGCGCCCGGCCAGGTCCTCGGGGTTGGTGGTGATCTCCACGCTGTAGGCGTCCATGGGGTCGTTTGACTCCGAGAAGAAAGACCCCGTGGCGTCCGCGGGGACTTCCAGGATGCTCTGGTTGTCCGGCGCCAGGAAGTACAGGCTGCCGGAAACGCTGTCGCGGGCGTAAGAAGGGATGGAGGTGCCGGCCTGGTTGATGGCGCGCGCGTGGTAGTAGTATTCGTCGCCCTCGCTGATATTGTCGGTCCAGGTGAAAGTGTCGGAGGAAACCTCGGCCAGGAACTGCCACTCGGCGTCGGCCGGGGCCGTGGCGCGGAACACCTGGTAGTTCTTCACTTCGTAGGGAGAGGTAGGCGAGAAGCGGTCGTTGAACCCCACGCGGTTCTGGTAGCCGGCGGGGGGGATCCAGGTCATCTTTACCGCCGGGCCGTCTATCATCACTATCTTGAAATTCATAGGGGCCAGCGGCACCAGGGCGAAGGACGCGGCGGCGTTGGACAGCTCCGAGCGCAGCTTATGGGTGTTGAGAGATTCCAGGGCGAAATAGTAGGTAGTGCCCGGATTGAACCCTTCTATGATCCTGGTCTCGGAGGCCCCGGCCGCCAGCGGCACCCAGTCCTGCGCGTAGGAATTCGCCGCGTAAAAAGCTTCGTCGGTCCTTATGAAGGCCGCGGTGCTGTGGCGCAGCAGGTAATAATCCACCGCGCCGCTGGGCCGGCTGACGTCCACGGAAGGCGCGGTAAAAGTAACCTTTATGCTGTGGCTGGACACGATGACTACCTGCATGTCGCCTATGGGCGCGGGCTGGGGGAAAAAGGCCAGTTTGCCGGCGCGCTGCGAGAAGCTGTCGGAGTTCTGCGTCGAGACGGCGACTTCCTGCAGGCTGCCGTTCATAACGAAATTGGAGGAGATCATGGCGGCCGAGCCGAAGCCGTAGATGCCGCTGGTATCGGCGAAGCTGGCGGAATTCAGTTTGGCGGCGCAAAGCGGAGCCGCGGGCAGCCAGGCCGCCGCGAGGAGGAACAGAACCCGCGCTTTACCTTTAATAGTCACGCTTTAATTATATCCGGCCCGTGCGACTAAAATATTACAAAGAGATTGCGATATTCCGGCGTTAAATCCACAAATCCGTAATAAAATAGTCACAATTGAAAAGTAGAATTGTCCTGTATATGAAACTTCGTACCGCCATCTCGCTCACGGCCGCGGCGCTGCTGCTCGCGCCCCTGGCGGCTTTATGTTCCTCGTCGGGGCTGGGCGAATCCAGGGTGCTGAACAGGCTGGTCACGCCCAACGGCGATAACCGCAACGACACCTTCGTCTTCCGGTGTTATAACCCGCGCGACGCCGCGGTGGAGGCCAAGATCTACGACCTGGCGGGCAGGGAAATAGCCATTATGCGGCTCAAGAGCATAGGAACCACCGACTATTTCTACAATTACGAATGGAACCCCAACTCCGGCGGGCACCATCCCGGGGGCGTGTATATTTACCAGGTGCGGGTGGAAACCAAGGTCTATAAGGGAACAGTAACAATAATAAGATGACTACGAACGACCTGATGAGAACCGGTAAAGCGTGCGCCGCCGCGGCCTTGATGCTGCTGGCGCAGCTGCCGCCTGTGTTCGCCGCTTTCGAGGACCTGGGCTTCGGCGCCAGGGTCCCCGGCATGGGCGACGCTTTCACAGGCGTGGCGGACGACATCTCTTCCATTTATTACAACCCGGCAGGCCTGTCCAACCTGGAGCGTTCCAAGGTCATGGCCTCGCACTCCATGTTTTACAGCGGCCTCAGCGACGGCTCCAACCTGGGCCTCAGCGCCGTGGCGCTGGCCGTCCCGCTGTCCAGCGGCCGCGGCGGCACCCTGGGCGCGGTCTGGCAGCAGTTCTCGCTTTCCGGCGTGTATTCCGAGAAGACCGGCCAGGTCTCCTGGGGCTACCGCTTCGACAAGCGCTCAAGATACGAGAAGTTTTCGGTAGGCGCCTCTCTCAAATACCTGTCGCACGGCTTTACCCGGCTGGACGAGACCTACAACGCCGTTGAGAACGGCGTTTTCCAGAACGGCAACACCGACCCGGTGCTGGCGGGGGCCAACACGCGCTCCGCGCTGGACGCCGACGTGGGCGCCCTCTACCGGCTGACCAAGCGCTGGACCCTGGGCCTCGCCCTGCTCAACGCCATGCAGGCGGACGTGGCTTTCAGCAGTTCCGACAAGGACAAGATCCCCATGAAAACCCGCCTGGGCGCCTCTTACAAGAGCCTCTGGCTGCTGCTGGCCTCCGACCTCCGCCTGCAGAAAGGCCCCGACGGCAAGAACGACAAGCAGTTCATTTTCGCCGCCGAGAAGGTGTTCCCCAGCCTCGACCGCGGCGACGTGTCGGTGCGCGCCTCGCTGGGCGTGGGCGACCGCGAATTCCGCCAGGCGACGGCCGGGCTTTCTTACAAGATACAGAAGATACAGCTGGACTACGGGTTCTCCCTGCCGATAGGCACCGTAAAGGAAACGGCCGGCAACCACAAGCTGGCGCTTACCTACCATTTCGGCTCCGCCACCCAGACGGAACTGGCCGAATCGGAACTGCTGGACCAGTACAAGCGCCTGCGCGAAGCCAAGGACTACAAGAGCCCCCGCGAGACCGCCAGCCTCAACGACCCGCGCCTGGCCGACGTGAAGGAACAGGTGCTGAAAGAGAACTATTTCTCCGCCAACAAGCTGCTGCTGGATAAAGCCAACGAATTGCTGCCGGACGCCTCCGTGGTCAGCCTGACCAAGCGCCTCTCCACCGTGGCCGCCTTCTACCCTTCGCTGGCCGTGGAAGGGCGGCCGAAGCGGCGCTGGGAGCAGCTGCTCAGCGGCGGCACCAGGGACTTCATAAACGGCGCCGACCTGCGCGCGATGAAGCAGCTCGCCTACGCGCAGAGCCTTAACCAGCAGGATTCCTCGCTCTCCAACTTCCTGGACCGCATCGGCGAAATGACGCGCCTGACCCCGGACCGCGTCCCCGCCGACTTCAGCCGCGGCTGGACCGAGTTCAAGATCACCGAGTCGGACGAGCTTTACACCAAGAAGCGCTACTCGGAAGCCCTGCGCAAGCTGGACGAGATGCTCGAGCTGGAGCCCAACGATCTGCTGGCCCTCAAGAAGAGCGGCTCCTGCAATTACATGCTGGGCAGCTACGCCAGGGCCGCGCACGACTGGACAAAGGCCTCGACCCTGGAGTCGGACCCGCTGGAAAAAGCCAAGCTGGCGAAAATGATAGACGAAGCCCGCCTGAAGCAGGGCAAGGCCTCGGCCTGGGAACCCCCCGCGGGTACGGCCAGGGAAGCGGCGCCCGAGGAGAAGGTGGAGACCAAAGGGGAGAAGGACGCCCGGGAGATAGAGAGGCTTTACCAGGCCGGCGCCGATTACTACGCGAAAGGCGAGTACGGCAAAGCCGCGGACGCTTTCCGCAAGATCATGGGGATCGACCCGATGAACACGCAGGCCAAGAAGGCGCTGGAAAGGATAATCAGGCTGTCGAGATAACATGAACCTTTTCTATAAGTTCAGCGCGGCCTTGACGGCCGCGGCGCTGGCCGCGGCCTTGCTGCTGTCCGCTATCTTTTTCAGTTTCCAGCGCCGGACGGTGGCGGCCGCCCAGCAGGAGCGGCTCGACGCCATGGCTTCTTCCACGGCCAGCATACTGAAGGAGGCCGACCTGGCGGGGGACCCGCTGATGGCGGTGGACTACCTCTCGGGGCTCTGCTCTTCCCGGCCCGAACTGACGTCCTGCGAGCTGGATATAGGCCGGGGAATGCGTGCGGTAAAGCACCGCGGCAAGGCCGCGGCGCCTCCCGGCAGAACGGAGCGGCGGGAAGCGAAGGGCGGCAAATTCTCGGCGCGCCTTAATTTTTCGGAAGCCAGGCTGGAGGGCGAGCGGCGTTCCGCCCTGGCCGGGGTCTACCGCGACCTGGCGGCCGCCTTCCTGGGCGCCGCCGCGGCGGCGGGCCTGCTCGGCCTGGGGCTGGCCTGGAGCCTGACCGGGCGCCTCAAACGACTGGCCGCCGAAGCGGCCGCCATCGGCGAAGGCCGCTTCGGGATAAAGACGGACGCGCGCGGCACGGACGAGGTGGCGGAACTGGCCAGGGCCTTCAACGCCATGTCCGACCGCCTGCTGGAACTGGAGACGATGAAAAAGAATTTCACGGCCTCCGTAACGCACGAGCTGCGCTCGCCGCTCGGCGTCATAGAGACCTACGCCGCCCTGCTCCTCAAGGAAGCGGACCGTTTCCACCCCGAGGACCTGGTTGTGTTCAGGCGCATAAAAGAGAACGCGGGGCGCCTGGCCAACTTCGTCACGGCCATGCTGGACCTCGCGAAGATAGAACGCGGAAAAATGGAACTGAGCCTCTCCTCCGAGGATCCGCTGGCCCTGACCGCGGACTCCGTAGATTTCCTGAAACCCAAAGCGGCGGAAAAGCGCGTCACCCTGGAGGCGCAGCCCGGCGCCGGCGCGGGGCGCGTAATGCTGGACCGGGAACTTATAACGCACGCCCTTACGAACCTTATCGCCAACGCGGTAAAATTCACGCCCGAAGGCGGCCGCGTGACGGTACGCGCCTCCCTGGCGGGGGGGAAGTTCCGGGCGGAGGTCCAGGACAACGGCCCCGGCATAAAAGCGGGCGAGGCCGAAAAACTTTTTGCGCCGTATTCGCAGGGGTCCGCGGCCGCGGGGCACGGAGGGACCGGCCTGGGCCTGGCCCTGGCCAGGTCCATAGTGGAACTGCATAAGGGCACCATAGGCTGCGCCCCGGCCCCCGGCGGCGGCGCCCTCTTCTGGCTCGAAATCCCGCAATAACTTTGTAACCTGCTTAAGATAGAATATCAGTGTGCCTATGAAAACGATCTTGCGCCTTTTCGCCTTTATATTTATTTTCGCCGCCGTTGCCGCGCGCGCCCAGGAGACCCCGGCGCCTTCGCCCACCGCGCAGGCCGCGGAAATTTCCGCCCGCATGCAGGAAGACGTCTCCCGGCTGCTCGAGCAGCTGGTAGGCCGCGGCCGCGCCCGCTCTTTCGTCACGGTGGAGGGGGAGATCGTCCTCAAAAGCAAGACCGAATCCGGCACGCCCGCCGAAGACACCGTCACCCTGCCGGGCTACGCCTCCGTAAATATCCTGGAGAAGACCGGCGAGTACCTCAAGCAGCAGCGCGAGGAAAGCCAGCGCACCAGCGAATTCCGCATCAAGAAACTCAGCGTCTCCCTGGTCTTCGACCGGACCGTACCGGAAGCCAGGGTGAACGCCATAAAGCTCATGATCTCCGACGTGCTGCGCCTGGCCGAAGCGCGCGGCGACAGCATCATCACCGCCAGGGCGGAGATGCAGCCCTGGTGGAAAAGCGCCCTGGAAGCCCCCGAGATCCGCCCCGTCCTGCTGGCCTCCGCGTTCGGCGCGCTGGCCCTGGCCGCCCTGCTGGCGCTGGGCTATATCCTGATCTCCCGCCTGCTCAGCGGCTTCGTGGAATACGCCCGGCTCAACGCTCCCGCCTCGCCCGCCGGGCCCGGCGGCGGCTACGGCCCCGGCCCCTCAGGCGAGCTGGAAGGCGGCGAGATGGGCGATATCATAGACGTGGAATCCCGCGCCGCTTCCGGCGGCGCCCTGCTTGAAGCCGGTTCGGCTTTCGAATTCCTGGAAAAACTGCCGCCCTCCGAAGCCGCCGACCTGCTGTCCGAAACCCCGGAGGAGGACGCAGCCATAATCATAGCCAACCTGGCGGACCGGAAACCCCACATTTCCTCCAAGATCCTGCTGGCGCTGCAGCCCGCTAAAAAGCAGGCGGTGAGCGCGCAGATGCTGGGGCTTAAACAGGTGGAACCTGAACGGGTATACGAAATTGAGAGCGACCTGCGCGCGAAGCTGGAGAAGAGCCTTAAGGGGGCGGAGAAGCTGGGCCGCCTGCTTTCACTGGTGGACGAATCGTCCCGGGCCGAAATAATGGACACCCTTTCCCGCTCCGACCCCAAGGGCTCCGAAGAACTGCGCCGCAAGATGGTGACTTTCGACGATATCTGCCGGCTGGACGAAAAGAACCTGCGCCCGCTGGTGGTCTCGCTGCCCTACTCCGACTGGGCGGCCGCGCTGGCCGGGGCGGGAGATACCGCCGCGGGCAATGTTACGCGCCTGCTGCCCGAGGACATCCGCCTGATCGTCAAAGACCTCATGGCGAACCGCCCCGAGGAAGAAAAGATCATAAGCGCCAGGGCGAAAATCATCTCGGCCGCGCTGGACCTCAACGCCAAGGGCCGCATCGTGGTGAAGGAGGGCGCGTGAGCGGCGCCTCCGACACCTTTCACACCGAGCTGGACTACCTCTGGCAGGCTGTGAAAACGGCCCAGGACGCGGAAGTCCGCTCCGAAGCGGAACGCTCCAAAGCGAGATCCGGGCTGGAGCACGCCGCTTCAAGAGTGAAGCACCTGGAAACGGAACTGGCGGGCAGCGCGGCGCGGGAGCGCCAGCTGCGCGAGGAAGCCGGGAAACTGAAAGCGGCTATAGAGGAAACCTCCCGGGCCCTTGCCCTGGCGGCCGCCCAGGCCGCGGAAGTGAGCGCCGCGGCGGAAACGCGCGCCGGGCTGGAAGCGAAGCTGCATCAAAAAGACGCGGAAACCTCCATGCTGGGCGCCGAAATAGCCCGTCTGCGCTCCGAAACCTCCACCCTGAAAGAAGCCCTGAAAGGCCGCGACGGCAACATAGGGGCGTTACAAGAAAAGATCTCCGGCCTGATGGCACTCCCCGAACTTTCGCGCGCCCTCGCGGAGGATTCCAGACTTTCCGGCAAAGGACCGTCCGTCTACGAACACCTGCTGGAGCGCCTTGAAAAAGAAAAGCTCGAGGCCGCCGAAGCCGCGGCGGCCCTGGCCAGGGCTGAAGCCGGGACCTCGGAGTCCCGGGCGGCGCTGGCGGCTGCCGAAGAAGAAACCGCGGGCCTGCGCCTTGCTTTAGCCCGCGGCGGGCGCGAACTGGAAGAGCTGCGGGCGGCCGTACGGGCGGCCTCCGACAGGACCGCGATATCGGAAGGGGAAAGGAGCGCGCTGGAAGAGCGCGCCGCCGCGCTGAAAGCGGCGCTGGGCGCGCGGGAGACGGCCCTGGAAACTTTTGCCGCCGAAGCCGCCGCCCTGCGGCGCGAGCTGGACGCGGCCAGAGCCGAATCCGACCGGGTCCGCGAGGGCGCCTCCGCCCAGGCCCTGAAGACCGAGGAACAGCGCGGGAATTTCACCGGCGCGGTAGCCCAGGTCTTCGATCTGCAGAAACGCGCGGCGGCCCTCAAGGCGGACCTCGCCGCCGCCCGGGAGAAAAACGCCGCCCTGGCCTCCGCCCTGGCCGAAAGGGACGCCGACCTGGAGAAGATCAACGGCCTGCTGCGCGAGGCCAAGAACGGGCTGGCCCAGGAAAAGGAAACGGCGAAAAGGGCCGTCGCCAGGGTAAAAGGCCTGGAAGCCGAAATAGAAGCTTTGAAAGTCAAAATAAACGCGGCCGGCGATTACTCGGCCAAGCTGCTGCGCGCCGTGCAGGAGCGGGACCTGCTGATGGGAGCCATGAAGGGCGACATGAGAAAGGTGGAAGCCCTGGAAATGGAGAACGAGGACCTCAGGCGCAAGAACGTGAAATTTACCGGCCTGGTCAGGCGGGAACAGGCCGATTTCAGCGCCAGGGTGATAACCGCCATGGAGCGGGCCGCCAAAGACCTTAAAACTTTCAACCTGCGGCTGCCGGCCGCGGAGCGCAAGGGACTGGAACCGGCGATGAAGAACCTGCTGGCCTCGGTAAACCTCCTCAAGGGCTGGCAGGAATACATGGATCCGGAAACGCCGGAATTGCAGGACACCGACCTGGCCGGTTTCGTCTCGGGAGAAGCGGGCAAATGGGAGCGCGCCTTCAAGCAGCGCAAGATCTCTATTTCCGCGGCCATCGCGGCGCCCCGCCTGCGCGCGCGCCTCGACTCCGAGAGGATGAAGATGCTGTTCTACCAGCTGGTGAAGAACGCCTACGAACGCCTGCCTTCCGGGGCCAGCCTGCGCATAACGCTGAAAGCCTCAGAGGACGGCCGCCAGGCCGTACTGGCCTTCGAAGATACCGGCCCCGGCTTCACCCAGGAAACTCTCGGCAGGCTTTTCGCCCCTTTCAATACCACGGACAAAGGCAAGGCCGGCATAGGCCTGGCCGTGGCCCGGCGCATAGCGGAAAAACACGGGGGAACCCTGGAAGCGTCCAACAGGAAGGAGCGCGGGGCGCTGGTGGAAGTTAAACTGCCGCTGGGCGCGACGGCGCCCCAATAACCGTGAAGCGGTCCTACAATTTGAAGATGTAGCCCAACCCGAAAACAGTCTTGATCTTGGAACCGAAAGGGCGCCCGAGTTTATAACGGAGCGCCTCTATGCGCTTGTCCACGGAGCGCAGCCCGGCTTCCATGCCCTGCCGCCAGACCTGCTCCAGCAGCACGCTGCGCGAAACCACCCGCCCCTGGTTCCTCAGGAAATAAACAAGCAGGTCGAATTCCAGCGCGGTAAGTTTGAGCGCGGCCCTGCCGATCTGCGCCGTGCGGGCCTCCGGGGAGACCAGGAGGGCTTTGAACCTGTACTCCGCGGGCTTTTCGGCGGGCGCGGGGCCGGCGGCGCAGGACCGCGCGAGGAGATTGACGAGCCGGGCCCGGAAAAGCCGGGGCTCCGGGGGAAAGGCGAAGTATTCGTCCGCGCCGTTGTCGAAACAGACGGCGGCCGCGGCCGGAGAATACGGACCGGCGCCGGTCAGCACCAGGGACAAACGGCGGGTTTTTTGGTCGCCGCGCAGTACGGCCGCCAGGTCCCTGCCGCTCATGTCCGGCAGAAAGGCGTCTATGACGGCCAGGCCGCCGCCCGGGGCGGCGCGGAGGAACGCGCCTGCCGAGGGATAAAATTTAAGGCGGAAGCCTTTAAGGGCGGCCTTTAAGAAAGCCGAAACCCCGGCGTCGGAAGTGACGCAATGCGCGGTGAGGGTCATGCGGGGAGAACAGCCGCCTTTATGCGCCGTGACAGTTCGTCGGGGTCGAAAGGCTTGAGGACATAGCCGGCCGCGCCCAGTTTAAGGCCCTCGGCTACCATATCCAGTTCCGAACGCACGGTGAAGAATATAATGGGGACGGCGGCCAGGGCCGGGACCTTGCGGATGCGGCGCGCGGCCTCGAAGCCGCTTATGTCCGGCAGCCCCACGTCCAGCAGTATCATGTCCGGCTTCTGGGCCGAGGCCAGCGCCACGCCCTCCAACGCGGTGGCGGCGGTAAACACCGCGCATCCCGCCCTGGCGGCGATGCGCGCGGCTATCTGGAGGTAATCGGGTTCGTCGTCTACGACGAGAACTTTGGGGCGGCGGGTCATTTAACCGGGACTAGGGCTTCCACTTTTTTCTGCAGGTAGGACATCTCCACGGTCTTGCTCATGAATTCGCGGCAGTTGGACTCCTGCCGGAACAGTTCGTTCATGTTCTTGTCGAAGAAGGTCCCGGTGATCACCAGGACGGGGATCTCGCGGGTGTCGTCCTCGGTCTGGAGATTGCGGAGCACCTCTATGCCGCCTATGTCGGGCATCATCACGTCGAGCAGTATGATATTCGGTTTTATCGCCTTGGCTTTGGCCAGGCCTTCGCGGCCGTTCTCTGCGATCTGCACGGTAAACCCCAGGTCCGTGAAATAATCGGAAACCATCGTGCGGAACTCCACATTGTCGTCAACGATAAGCATCAGGCTCATTTTTCTCTCCGTAGTCGCTAGTTCATTTCAAGTATATGCTAAATTCGCCGGCAAGTTCAAGACGGGCTGGGAACCGGCGGGGGGGGCGCCGACATGCTCTTGGAAACGGTGAAAATGAACTTGCTGCCCTTGCCCACTTCGGACTCCACCCAGATGCGCCCCTTGTGGAGTTCTACCGTCATTTTACACATGGCCAGGCCCAGGCCGAAGCCCTGGCTCTTATGCTCTTCCATCTGGGAATACTTCTCGAAGATCTCTTTGCGCTTGGCTTCGGGGATCCCGGGACCGGTGTCCTCAACGGCGAAGAAGACTTCCTCGGGGGTCTCCCAGGCGGAAAGGGTAATGCTGCCGCCGGAGGGGGTGAACTTGAGGGAATTACCCATCAGGTTGGTGATAACGCGCTCCAGCAGTATCGGGTCCGCGGTCAGCTGTATCTTGGGCGAAGGAGCTTTCACGGACAGCTTTATGTTCTTGGGGCCGGCCACGGGCTCGTGGTTGTCGCGAATGCGCGCGATGATGGACTCCGCGTCGACGGTGTCCATCTGCAGAGACATCGTGCCGCGCTCGAGCTTGGTGGTATTGAGGATGTCGTCTATCATGCCGCGCAGGCGGCGCGACGAATAAAGCATGCTGGACAGGTACTTATCCGTGGCGGGGGACGGGCCGATCTTCTTCATCAGCAGCTCCGTGTAGCCCTGCAGGGTGGAAAGCGGGGCGCGCATGTCGTGCGTGATCATGTGGAAGAAATCTTCCTTGGCCTTCTCTATCTCTTTCTCGCTGGTGATGTCGCGCATGATGATGACGCGGCCGGGGCGCTTGAGCGTGGCCAGCAGGAACTGGTTGGAGATTATGCGGTAGCTCTTGAGCACCGTGGAAGTTTCGTTGGAGATGGGGGCGTCCACCTCGATGCGCAGGTACTTTTCCTTCAGGGCCAGCATTTCCGTGAGCGCGTTGAAGAACGCCTCGTTCTTGACGGAACGGGGCACCGACACGTCGGGCGAGATCTTGGGGATGCCCAGCAGCTTCAGCGCCGTGGTGTTGGAATAGATCAGCGAGCCGCGGTCGTCCACCAGCAGCACGCCGTCGGAGATGGTGTCGATCAGCGCCTGGGCCTTGCCCTTTTCCTCCACTATCTGGTTCAGCTGGAACGCGCGGTAGGCCTGCAGCTCCAGCATCAGGCGGTTAAGAATGCCCACCAGCACCCTTATCTCGGGCCAGCCTTCCTGGGGAATGACGCTGTCGAGGTGCTGGGTCTTGAGGAACTGCTTTACGCCGTTCACCATGTTATTGATGGGGCGGATGATGCGGTTGGAAATAAGGAAGACCACCACCATGGTCACGCCGAAGATAGCCACGGCGAGGATCCCGAACACCATGATGGACTTGCGCTGCTTGCCGTACAGCTCGTCCTCGGACTGCACGGAGACCGCAGCCCAGTCCAGCTTGTCTATGGCGGCGTAAGCCCCGGAGAAGTCTTCGCCCGAAAATTTAAACTTGGCCAGGGTCCCGGTGCGCCCGGCGCTGCGGAACACCTTCTTCAGTTCGTCGGGGGCATAGTCGACCCCCTTCATGTCCTGGCAGGGAAGGGGGCGGCCCTTGCCGTCGGCGATAAACACCCGGCCGGTGCGGCCTGTCTTCTGGGAGTTGATCTTGCCCAGGAGCTTGTCCATGGAGAAATGGAAGACCACCACGCGGCCGTCCACCAGCGGGTAGACGAGGGGGAAGAAGGCCTGGCCCTTGGCGCACAACACCTCGCCGGAAGCGACGATGCCGGTCTCCCTGGCCTCCGCTATCAGCGCGTCCTGGAACAGCGCGAGGGATTTCTTTTCCTTCACCTTCTCGCTCTGGAGGAAGAACTGTTCCTTCCCGTCGCGCGTGACCAGGCTCAGCGACATGATGTCGGAATTTATGCGGGCGGCCTGCTGGATAACGCGGGCCTCGTCCAGCTTTTTGGCCTGCAAAGGGTTCTCTATCTCGTAAAGGAAGGCCAGGTTGCGGTTGGTATTGAGGAACCACTCGTCGACATTGACGGCCGAAAGACTCGACAGGCCCCTATGCAGTTCGAAATAACTGGTCACGGAGGAATTATACTGGTAGATGTTCCAGCCGACCGACAGCATCAGCGGCAGCACCGCTATCGCCAGCAGGATCAGCAAAAACCTCGTGGTCAGTTTCATGGGTCTAGATCTCGTGCCTGATTATGTTTATCTCTATGCGCCGGTTGCCGGCCCGCCCTTCGGGCGTATCGTTGGATTTTATAGGCTTGAACTCGCCGTACCCGACCGCGGAAAGTTTTTCCGGGGCGATGCCTTCCCCGACGAAGAACTGCAGCACCGAGAACGCCCTGGCGGAAGACAGCTCCCAGTTGGACCGGAACCTGGTGGACCGGCCCAGCGGGCGGTTATCGGTATGCCCCTCTATCTGTATGGGGTTGGGCAGGTCCCGGAAGACGGCGGTCAGCCGGTGCAGGTGCTGGTAGGACGAGGGCTTCAGCACGTCGCTGCCGGGGGTGAAAAGGATGGGGTCCGAGAAATTAATGCTGATCTTGTTGGCGGAGATCTCCACCTGGGCTATCTGCTGTATGCCGTGCTTGGAGAAAAGCGTGCTGGCTATCTGCGTGTCCTTGCCGAAAGTCTCCTCCAGGCCCTTCATGGAGAACTGCGAGGTGATGTTCTTGGAGCTGTAGAAAGCGAACAGGATCATGAAGAAGATCATGAGGTAGCTCATCATGTCGCCGTAGGTGATGGCCCACAGCGCGCCGCGGTTGAGCTCGTTCTCCAGTTCGTCTTCGCGTTCGTAAAAGCGCATAAAGGTCAGGCCTTGGCCGGGCGGGGGCCGCCGGCGCGGGAGCCGTCCGCGGCCTGGTAGCCGCGCAGGTGGATCTCTATCAGGTGCGGCGTCTTGCCGCTCATGATGTCGATGACCCCTTCCAGGAGCATCTGCAGCACCAGGGTCTCCTCCATCGCGCGCAGGCGGATCTTGTTGGCCACGGGCACAAAGAGCAGGTTGGAAAGGCCTATGCCGAAGAAGGCGGAGCTGATGGCCACGGCCATCGAACGGCCGATCATGGCCGGGTCGGAGATGTTGCTCAGGGTCTGGATGATGCCGAACAGCGTACCGATCAGGCCGAACATGGGGGAAAGCACGCCCATGGTGCGGTAGAAGTTGGAATCTTCCTGTATGTCCAGGCGGCGGCGGCGGATCTCCTCTTCGAGGATGTCCCGCGTTTCGCGCGATTCGGCGCTTACCATGGCGACGCTCACGGCGCGCTTGAGGAAACCGCCCGCGAAAGCCGGGTCGGTGTTGGAGAGCGCCATGATGCCGCCCTGCTTCTGGGCGGTCTCGGCCATTCCCACGATCATCCTGACCGCGGACTCCACGGACGGCGCCCGCGGAGCCATGAAGATATCCGCGAAAGCTTTTACGCCCGTAACGAAGCGCTTGAAAGAAGTGTTCACGATGGTGGCCGCCAGCGTGCCGCCCAGCACGATGATAATGCCGTGCGGGTCCGACAGCTTGTCGGCTATGCCCGAGGAAAAGATGCCCCAGCCCACCACGGCCGCGCCCAAAGCGAAACCGAATATCGTCATTATATCCATAAGTAAAATCTCCGGGAAACCGGCAACCTGCCGCCTTATTATTGTAGCGCGGGCATGTTACCGAAACTTTGCGTATATATAATATAAAATTGCGTGCCCTTTTGGGTTTTTGATACCATTACTTGTCGCCTTCGAGCGAAAACCGGCAGGCAGCCGCGGGCCGCCCTGAAACCCGGCCTTTTCTTTTTCCGGAACTTACTACTAGGAGCTGACTCATGGACTATTTACTGACCGAACAGCAGACGATGATCCGCGACCTCGCGAGGAAGATCGCGCAGGAGAAGATCAAGCCGGTGGCGGCGCATTACGACGAAACCGAGGAGTTCGCCTGGCCCATAATGAAGATCCTGGCCGACAGCGACCTTTTTGGCGTCTACCTGCCGGAGCAGTACGGCGGCCTGGGCGGCGGCATCATGGATATGTGCCTCGTCACCGAAGAGCTCTCCCGCGCCTGCGGCGGCATAGCCCTGGGCTACGCCGGCACCGGCCTGGGCACCCTGCCGATACTCCTGCACGGCTCGGAAGAGCAGAAAAAGAAATACCTCCCCGACATCGCCAAAGGCAAACGCCTGGCGGCTTTCTGCCTCACCGAAGCCGAAGCCGGCTCGGACGCAGGCGCCATGAGGACCAGCGCCCGCAAGGAAGGGGACAAATACATCCTCAACGGCACCAAGCAGTGGATCACCAACGCCGGAGAGGCCGAGATCTACACCGTAATAGCCATCACCGACAAGACCAAAGGCATACGGGGCGCCAGCGCCTTCATCGTAGAGAAAGGCGCCAAAGGCATGGAGTTCGGCAAAAAAGAGAAGAAAATGGGCATCCGCGCCTCCGCCACCCGCGAAGTTATTTTCACCGACTGCGAGATCCCGGCCGCCAACCTCATCTCAAAAGAAGGCATGGGCTTCATCGTCGCCCTGAAAACACTGGACACCTCCCGCCCCGGCGTGGCGTCCCAGGCGGTCGGCATAGCCCAGGGCGCGCTCGACTGCGCCCTGGACTACTCCAGGACCCGCGTGCAGTTCGGCCAGCCCATCTCCAGCTTCCAGGCCATCCAGCACATGCTGGCCGACATGGCCACCCAGCTGGAAGCCGCGCGCGCCCTCACCTACGCCACCGCCCGCATGTCCGACTCCGGGGCCAAGGCCATGTCCAAAGATTCCGCCATGTCCAAACTGTTCGCCAGCGAAATGGCCATGAAAGTCACCACCGACGCCGTGCAGATAATGGGCGGCTACGGCTACATGCGCGACTACCCCGCGGAAAAATTCATGCGCGACGCCAAGATCACCCAGATCTACGAAGGCACCAGCCAGATCCAGCGCAACGTCATCGCCGCCAACCTGATCAAGGAGACGCTGAAGAAGTAGGATAAGAGGCCTGGAGGCGACTCGGAGGGCCCGGACGGGGTGTTGCCCTGAGCGCCCGTTGCGGAAAGGGGGCCCCGCCATAAATTCCCAAGGCGGGGGGAAACCGACGCAAGGGTTTCCTCGGTCCGGGCGAGCAGGGCAGCATCCCGGACGGGACCGACTGAACATCCCGCGATCTTAACCGCCGGAACGCACTATTTAAACCACATGAACATAATCGTCTGCATCAAACAGGTACCCAACACCACCGACGTACGGATCGACCCCGTCACCAACACCCTCATCCGCGACGGCGTCGAAAGCGTCATCAACCCCTTCGACGCCTACGCCATAGAAGAAGCCGTGCGCCTCAAGGAACGCTGCGGCGGCAAAGTCACCGCCCTCACCATGGGCCCGCCCCAGGCCGAAAACGCCCTCAAAGAAGCCATCTCCCTCGGCTGCGACGAAGGCATCCTCGTCAGCGACCGGAAATTCGCCGGCTCCGACACCTGGGCCACCAGCTATACCCTGGCCGCCGCCATAAAAAAAATAGGCGACTACGACGTTATCCTCTGCGGCAAACAGGCCTCCGACGGCGACACCGCCCAGGTAGGCCCCGGCATCTCCGCCCACCTCGACATCCCCCAGGTCACCTACGTCAAAAAGATCCGCGAGATCGACGAGAAGACGGCCAAGGTGGAACGCATGACCGAAGAAGGCTACGACGTGGTGGAGACCCCGCTGCCCTGCCTCCTTACCGTAGTAAAGGAAATAAATACCCCGCGCATGCCCTCGCTCAAAGGCCTGATGCGCGCCAAAGCCGCCAAGCCCCTCAAATGGACGGCCGACGACCTGGAAGCCGATCCCGCCGCTCTCGGGCTGGACGGTTCACCCACCCGCGTAGTCAAGATCTTCACGCCCGAAACCCGCAAAGGCGGGGAACTGATCTCCGGCTCCTCCGCAGAAGTGGCTAAAGAACTCGCCGAACTGCTGAAAGGGGAGGTCATATAATGGCCTCCATAAAGATCCTGCTCGACAAATGCACCGGCTGCACGCTCTGCGTGAAGGCCTGCCCTTTCGGCGCCATCCATATGGCCGACCGCAAAGCCGTGATAGACATGGCCAAATGCACGCTTTGCGGCGCCTGCGCCGCGGCCTGCAAGTTCAGCGCCATAGAACTCGCCAAGGCCGGCGGCCCCAAAAAGGACCTTTCCGCCTACAAAGACGTCTGGGTTTTCTGCGAGCAGAAGAAAGGCGTCGTCCAGTCCATCTCTTTCGAACTGCTGGGCGAAGGCCGCAAGCTGGCCGACAAGCTGGGCGTCAAACTGGCCGCCGTACTGCTGGGCGGCGGCATGGAAGAGGTTGCGGAGAAACTGGGCGAGCGCGGCGCCGACAAAGTCTACCTCGTCGACCACCCCGCGCTGAAAGCCTACCAGGACGACCCCTACACCGAAGTGCTGGTGAAACTGGCGGAAGAATATAAACCGGAAGTCATACTTTGCGGCGCCACCACCATAGGCCGCAGCCTGGTTTCCCGCGTAGCCATAAAAATAGGCGCCGGCCTTACCGCCGACTGCACGGAACTCGATATCGACCCCAAAGAACGCCTGCTGCTGCAGACCCGCCCCGCCTTCGGCGGCAACATCATGGCCACCATCATCACGCCCAACCACAGGCCGCAGATGGCCACGGTGCGCCACAAGGTGATGAAGGAAGCCCCTGTACAGCCCGGGCGCCAGGCCGAGATCGTAAGCAAGACCTACCCCGAAGAGACTTTCGCTTCCCGCACCAGGCTGCTCGACATCGTCGAGGAAATAGGCGCTACGGTCAATATTTCCGAAGCCGACATCATAGTGGCCGGCGGGCGCGGCATGGGCGGCAAGGAAAATTTCCCCCTGCTGGAAGAACTCGCCAAGGTACTCAACGGCGCGGTAGGCGCGTCCCGGAGCGCCGTGGACGCCGACTGGATCCCGTATTCCCACCAGGTGGGCCAGACCGGCAAGACCGTGGTCCCCAAGCTCTACATCGCCTGCGGCATCTCCGGCCAGATCCAGCACCTTATCGGCATGCAGTCCTCCAAGGTGATAGTCGCCATCAACAAGGACCCCGACGCGCCCATCTTCAAGGTAGCCACCTACGGCATCGTCGGCGACGTCAGCGAGATAGTCCCGGCCCTCACCAGGGAATTCAAGCGCGTCCTCAACAAATAGCCCCGGCAAAGGAACATTATGTCTGACAATATCGCCCCGCTTACCCGGCTGAAAGAGTGGAAGGCGCTGGAAGGCCATTACGCAAAAGTGAGCAAAGCGCACCTGCGCGACCTGTTCGCCGCCGATCCGAAGCGCGGCGAGAAATTCGTGATCGAGGCGGCCGGGATCTATTTCGACTACTCCAAGCACCGCGTCACCTCGGGGACCGTGAACCATCTCTGCGACCTCGCCGAGGCCGCCGGCCTGCGCGAGAAAATAGAGGACATGTTCACCGGAGAGAAGATCAATATCACCGAGGGCAGGGCCGTGCTGCACACCGCCCTGCGCGCGCCGAAGAGCGCGGCTATCGTAGTGGACGGGGAAAATGTAGTGCCGCACGTACACGCGGTACTGGAGAAGATGGAGCAGTTCGCCGAGAAAGTGCGGGGCGGCCACTGGAAAGGCCACACCGGCAAAACCATAAAGAACATCGTCAACATCGGCATAGGCGGCTCCGACCTGGGCCCGGTCATGGCCTACGAGGCTCTCAAGAACTATTCGCAGCGCGGCCTGGTCTTCCGTTTCGTTTCAAATGTCGACGGCGCGGATTTCGCCGAGGCGGTCATAAACCTCGACCCCGCCGAGACTCTTTTCATCGTGGCGTCCAAGACCTTCACCACGCAGGAGACCATGACCAACGCGGGCACCGCCCGCGACTGGGCGCTGAACGCCCTGAAGGAGGAGGCCGCCATCGCGAAGCATTTCGTCGCTGTCTCCACCAATGCCGCCAAGGTTTCCGCCTTCGGCATAGACACGGACAACATGTTCGGCTTCTGGGACTGGGTGGGGGGACGCTACTCCATGTTCTCGGCCATTGGCCTCTCGACGATGATAGCCATAGGCCCGAAGCATTTTCGCGAGATGCTCGCCGGGGCCCATGAGATGGACGAGCATTACCGCACCGCCGCCTTCGAGGAGAACATCCCCGCGCTGATGGGCCTGCTCGGGATCTGGTACAACAATTTCTTCGACGCGCAGGCCATAGCCGTGCTGCCCTATGAGCAGTACCTCAAGCGCTTCCCCGCCTATCTGCAGCAGCTCACGATGGAGAGCAACGGCAAGCGCGTCACCACCGACGGCCGCGCCGTGGATTACCAGACCAGCCAGGTCTACTGGGGCGAGCCCGGCACCAACGGCCAGCACTCTTTCTACCAGCTGATACACCAGGGCACAAAACTGATTCCCTGCGACTTCATCGCATTCTCAAAGACCCATCATAAGCTGGGCCGCCACCACGATTTACTGATGGCCAATGTCTTCGCCCAGGCCGAGGCGCTGGCCTTCGGCAAGACGGCCGAGGAGCTGAAGGCGGAGGGGGTAAAAGACTGGCTGATACCCCACAAAACCTTCGAGGGCAACCGCCCTTCCACCACCATGCTGCTGGACGAACTGACCCCGGCCGCGCTCGGCCGGCTGGTGGCGCTCTACGAGCACGCGGTCTTCACCCAGGGCATGATCTGGCAGGTGGGCCCCTTCGACCAGTGGGGGGTGGAACTGGGCAAGGCGCTGGCCGGCCGCATAGCCCCGGAGCTGGAGAGCGAAACGGAACCGGAGCTGAAGCACGACGCCTCGACCAACGCCCTGATCCGCCGCTACCGCAAGAGCAGGCAGGCGGAGGCCGCCCGGAAGAGCTAGGTATTCTGTCCCCGGAATTATGCCCTTTCGGCTCATGGCGCGGGACTTTATTTATATTAGAATTAGTATGAATGAACCACGCCATAACCCTGAAATTCGCTGCCCTGTTCCTTTTCTCCGCTGGCGGCGCCGCCGCTGAACTGAACTTCGACAAACCCCCGTCCCTGGCGGAGATCATCGAAACCGCCAAAGCCGCGCCCGCCGTGCCGGCTTCTCCGCAGAAAGCCGTTAAAGAGTGGACCATCCTGGTCTATATGAACGGCAAGAACGACCTTTATAATTTCGCCCTCAACGACCTCAATGAAATGGAGCAGGCCGGAGCCCCGGCTGAAGCGAACCTGGTGGTGGAAGCAGGCAGAAGGGCGTACATACCGCCGCCTCCCGTCTCCGGCAATCCTTTCGGCATTCCCAACTTCCCCGGTTTCCCCGGCATGATGACGGGCAAAGCCGCGGCGCCGGCGGCCTCCTGGTCGGGCATCAGGCGCTACCAGATACGCAAAGACTCCGATCCCTCGGCAGTGACCTCCCCCGTGCTGGAAGAATTCAACGCCGACATGGGGGACTGGAACCACCTGGCGGAGTTCGGCCTGTGGGCCAAGGCTAAATTTCCCGCGCGGCGCTATATGCTGGTGGTCTGGAACCACGGCAGCGGCTGGAAATCCGTAGAAATCCTGCCGCGGGAGAAGGGAATCTCCTACGACGACGAGACCCGCAATTACATCAGCGGCGTGCAGCTGGGCCAGGCCCTGGCGAAAATGGGCGGCGTGGATGTCTACGCTTCGGACGCCTGCCTGATGCAGATGGCCGAGGTGGCCTATGAACTCAGGGACTCGGCGCCGCTTATTATCGGCTCCGAGGAGACCGAACCCGCCGAAGGCTGGGCCTACAATTACTTCCTGGAAGGCCTGGCGGGCGCTCAGCTTACGCCGGAGAACCTGGCCGCTTCCGCTGTACGCGGCTTCGCGCGGTATTACACGGAAAAAGCGCAGAAAACCACCATCTCGGCCCTGTATACCCGAAACCTGGTCACGCTCAAAACCCTGACCGACCAGTGGGCCGCCCTGGCCATGACCACCGACCGCGCCGCGCTGAAGGCCGCGCGCAACGAGACCAAGACTTTCAAGGACATAGAATCCAAGGACTTCATACACTTTCTGACGCTTACGGCGGAGAAGACTCCCTCGCCGGAATTGAAAGCCAGAAGCCGGGAGCTGGCCGCCTTCGCCGCCTCCAGCGTACTGCTCTACAACGCCACCACCGGGGACGCGTATAAGAACGCCTACGGCCTGGGGATCTACATGCCTTACACCATCCCCGACACCGGCTATAACGCCCTGGCCTGGGCCAAGGCCGGCAAATGGTTCGAATTCGTGAACTGGATACAGAAATAAGGCCGGAGTGGAACTCCGCAAAAAAAGAGCCCGGGGCAGCTGCCCCGGGCTCTTTGTTCTGACCGCCCGGCTTAGGGCAGTTTGACTATGCCGTTCTTCTGGCGCACGTCCACGTCCTTGATGGCGCGCTTTATCAGGAACTCGGCGCTGGCGCGCAGTTCTTTCTCGCTCAGCGGCTTACGGGCCACGCCCTGCTCTATGGCCTTCAGGCCCACCGCCACCGCTTCTTCTATATAAACCTGCGGCTCGTCCATGTGCGGCAGCAGGTAATCCTCGCCCATCTTGCCGGAAGTGACCGCGTAGCCGGCCAGCGCCTCGGCGGCCGCCACGCACATCTCGTCGGTGATGGTCTTGGCCTGCACGTCCAGGGCGCCCCGGAAGATGCCGGGGAAGCCCAGCGAATTGTTCACCTGGTTCGGGAAGTCGGAGCGGCCCGTGGCCACTACGCGCGCGCCGGCCTCTTTCGCGTCCCAGGGCCACATCTCCGGGATGGGATTGGCCGTCAGGAAGCAGATGGCGTCCTTGTTCATGGTGGCCACCCACTCTTTCTTTATAACGTCGGGCCCGGGGGTGGAAGCCGCGCTCAGCACGTCCGCGCCCTTGAGCGCGTCCGCTATCTTGCCCACGATCTGCCCGCCGTTGGTCACCTGGCACATATGCCACTTTTCACGGTGGTCCTTAAGGTCCGTGCGGCCCTTGTGCAGGGTGCCCTTGGAGTCCACGTAGACCAGGTTCTCCGGCTTGGCGCCGTAGTGCATGTAAAGCGTGCCGATGCGGATATTAGCCGCGCCGGCGCCGAACAGGACTATCTTCACGTCCTTGATGTTCTTTTTGACTATCTTGAGGGCGTTGATGAGGCCGGCCAGGCACACGGTAGCCGTGCCCTGCTGGTCGTCGTGCCAGACGGGGATGGTCATGGTGCGGCGCAGTTCGTCGAGGATGTCGAAGCACTTGGGCTGGGAAATGTCTTCGAGGTTAATGCCGCCGAAGGAGGGGGCGAGGTACTGGACCGTCTTTATGATCTCGGCCGGGTCCTTGGTATTGAGGCAGATAGGGAAGGCGTCCACGCCGCCCAGGTACTTGAAGATAAGGCCCTTGCCTTCCATGACCGGCAGCCCGGCCTCGGGGCCGATATCGCCCAGGCCCAGCACGCGGGTGCCGTCCGAGACCACGGCCACCATGTTGCCCTTATTAGTGTGCTCGTAGACCTTCTCCGGATGCGCCTGGATGTCCTTGCAGACCGCGGCCACTCCGGGGGTGTACCAGATGGCGAAATCGTCTATATTGCGCACGCAGCACTTGGGGACTATTTCCACCTTCCCTTTATAGAAAGGATGCAGCTTCATGGACTCTTCCGCGGGCTTATTAGCCTTCTTCAGAAGCTCTTCTTTGGAAACTTTAATGTCGGACATTTTTAACCCCTTTTACCGGCGATTCCGGCTTAACTGGCTCGAAGAATTATAGGAAACAAAATTTGTCTTTACAACAAGTTTTTGATATACTTTTATTTCACCCGAGGACAAGGGTCTCCGGTGATGAAACCTGCCCGCCATGAATTTTATGGCACCGTAGCTCAGATGGTAAGAGCGGGCGTTTCATAAGCGCTAGGTCGGAGGTTCGATTCCTCCCGGTGCCACAGATTTCACGCAAGCCTATGGCTGTGCCGTATCAGGCACAATGCGTATCGGACGGCCAAGCCCTGTCCCGCCAGACAGCAGTGCAGACGCGGGACGGGCTTTTTTGTTAAGTGCAGGGGGGGGAACCATACATGTCAGACATTTATCTAACCAAAGACGGCTTTGAAAAGCTGCAAGCGGACCTGGCGGACATGAAACGCCAGAAGAACGAGCTTTCCGTTGAAATAAACGAAGCCCGCGAGCAGGGCGATCTCAAAGAGAACGCCGGCTACATCTACGGCAAGCAGAAGCAGAGTCAGCTCATGTCCCGCATCAGCGAACTGGAACTCCGCCTGCGCTCCGCCAAGATAGTGGATAACACCCTCGCGATAAACAAGGACGAGATACGCCTTGGCGCCACGGTGACCATGAAGGACGAGAACAACGGGGCCATCCTGACCTACACCCTTTCCAGCGCGGACGAGGCCGATCCCTCGGCCGGGAAGATCTCGGTAAGCTCGCCTCTGGCGCAGGGACTCCTGGGCTCCGGGGCCGGCGCCGCCGTAAAAGTGCGCCTGCCCAGCGGGGAAAAACACCTGTCCATCCTCAAAGTGGAATATAAATAATAGTTTTTTGTTATAATTATTTCAGGCGGGGAAACGCGCGATTTCAGGCGTTTCCCTGAGGTTAGGAGACACGATATATGGCATTCTGGGGAAACAAACAGGAAGGGGAAAGCGCCCAGCCGGGAGAGCAGGCCCAGGTGCAGGTGGCCGGCTCGCTGGAAGACGGCTATAACGAGATCGTGAAAGCCAAGGGCAGGGCGCCCGGCATCGACCTGGCCATAAAACTCAGCGACCTTATCCTCGAGCACGCGGTAAAAGAGCGCGCCAGCGACGTGCACATCGAGTCGCAGGGCAGCAACCTGCGCGTCCGCTTCCGCGTGGACGGCATCCTGCAGGACATGCTCATTTCCCCCAAGAACGCCGACATCCCGCTGACCCAGCGCATCCGCGTGCTGGCCGGCTTCGACCCCGAACCCCCTACCTCTTTCCGCAACGAAGAAGGCCGCTTCCAGAAAATGCTGGCAGGCCGCGCCATCCAGGTGCGCGTTTCCTCGTTCCCGACCGTCAACGGCGAAAAACTCGTGCTGCGCGTGCTGGACCGCCAGCAGCTCGGCCTGGACCTGGACCAGGTAGGCCTGGACCAGGACGCCCTGACCATCATAAAGAAACTGATCCGCAACCCTTACGGCATCTTCTTCATAACCGGCTCGACCGGCTCCGGCAAGACCACGTCGCTCTACGCGATACTCAAGAACATCAACACCCCGATGATAAACATCATCACCCTGGAAGACCCGGTAGAGTACCGGCTCGAGGGCATCAACCAGGCCCAGATCAGCGCCAAGACCGGCTTTACCTGGGCCGAGGGGCTGCGCACCATACTGCGCCAGGACCCCGACGTCATCATGGTGGGCGAGATACGCGACTACGACACCGCCGAGATCAGCCTGCGCTCCGCGCTGACGGGGCACCTGCTCTTCACCACCATCCACACCATCAACTCGGCCAGCATCATAGAGCGCCTTTTCGAGATGGGCGTGCCGCCCTTCCTGATCGGCTCCTCCATGCTGGGCGCGATGAGCCAGCGCCTGGTGCGCAAGGTCTGTCCCAAGTGCTCGCAGACCGCGGCCGCCCCGTCGGAGCCCGTGGTCAACGAATTCATAAAGAACATGGACCCCGAGGAAGGCAAGATAGTAAAAGAACTCATCCTCAAGCCCGGCGCCAACTACAAAGTGGAGAAAGGCTGCTCCGAATGCCGCAACACGGGCTATATGGGCCGCACCGGGATTTTCGAGCTGATGCTGATGAACGAGGAGATCCGCAAACATATCCTCGACCACGCGCCCACCGACGTCATAAAGCGCACCGCGATCCGCACCGGCAAGATGCGCACGCTGCTGATGGACGGCATCATGAAGGCGCGCTCCGGCAGCACCACGCTCTCGGAGATCATCCGCGTCACCGCGACGATGGTCTGACGCCGGCCGGGACGCCCCGCAGGCCCGGCCATCCGGAAACGGGGGCCGGGCTTACTTTTAAGATGAAAACCATAATTATAAAATTCGGCGGCAGCTCGCTGGCCGACCCGGGCAGGATCCGCCGGGCCGCGGCCATGGTCCTGGCGGCCGGGCGGCGCGGCCTGCGCCCGGTGGCCGTGGTCTCGGCCCCGGCCGACTCCACCGACGACCTCCTTAAACTGGCCGCCCTCGCCGGCGGGCCCAGGCTCTCCCCGCGCGAAACCGACGCCCTGCTGGCGGCCGGGGAACAGTTCAGCGCCGCCCTGCTGGCCATGGCCATAGAAGCGGAAGGCGGCAAGGCGGTCTCCCTTACCGGCTTCCAGGCCGGCATCCGCACGGACTCCGCTTTCACGGCGGCGGCCGTAAAGACCGTGGACGCGCGCCGCCTCAGACGGGAACTCGCGGCCGGCCGGATCCCCGTGGTAGCCGGCTTCCAGGGCCTCTCCCCGGCCGGCGACCTGACCACTTTGGGCCGGGGCGGGTCGGACCTGACGGCCGTGGTGATAGCCCGCGCCCTGGGGTCCGCGCTGTGCGAATTTCGCACCGACGTAAAGGGCGTCTATACCGCCCACCCGGCCGTAGTGCCGCAAGCGCGCAAGATCAAAGAGATCTCCTACGCGGAAGTGATAGCGCTGGCCGAGCTCGGCGCCGAGGTCCGCCAGCTGCGCGCGGTCAGCTACGCCATGAAGTACGCCATCCCCCTGCACCTGCGCTCGTCTTTTCACGACGAGAGCGGCACGCTGGTCACCCGCGCCGGCGGGAAGACCGGGGTCTCCTGCCTCTCCTCCCGGAAGGAGGGGAAATACTCGCTGGTTTCCGCCATAGGGCGCGGCCTGTCAGGAACGCACGAAAAAAAAGCCCTGGCCGCCGCCGCCGCCGCCGGCCTCACCGCCCGGCTGCGATGCGCCCAAGTCGACAGGCTCTGCTTCCGGGTCGCGGCGCACGAAACCGAAAGCCTGCTGAAAGCCCTGCACCAGGCTTTCTTCCGCCGTCCGCAACATTGACTTAATCCGGTCTTAAACTATAGAATCTTCCTATGATAGCAAACACGATACGCGCCGTTTTCGCCCTGTTCTGGCTGGTCGCCGCGGGCTTTCTCGCTTTCCTCGCCTATATAGTGGTTCAAACCGAGGCCGACCCGCAGATGCTCTGGGGCTGGCTGGTAATGTGCGCGTTCACGTTCGTTTCCGCCACCTTCCTCGCTTACAATATCATCTTCGGCCACACCCATAAAGCCGACGCTCCCCACCACCACACGCACCTGCAGAAATCCTGATGACCGCCGACCTTCTGATTAAAGAAGGAACCATCGTTAGCGGCGGCCGCTCGGCCCTGCGGGACGTCTTCGTCCGCGGGGGGAAGATAGCCGCCGTACTCCCGGTTTCGGGCTCCTCCCGGGCCCGGCGCGTGATAGACGCGCGCGGCCTGCTGGTGCTGCCCGGCGTCATAGACGCCCACGCCCATTTCCGGCTGCGCCTGGGGCCGGGCAAATATACCTCCGACGATTTCACTACCGGCTCCGCCGCCGCGGCGGCAGGGGGCACGACCACCTTCATCGACTATACCGGGCAGGGCCCCGGTGAAAGCCCGCTGCGAGGCCTGAAGGCGCGGATAAAGGAAGCGGCGGGCCGGACCTATACCGATTTTTCTTTCCACTGCATGCTGACCGGCTGGGAGCGCATGAAGAACCCGGCGGCGCGCATGGCGGAGGCGGTAAAGGCGGGCGCCCCCACTTTCAAGATGTTCACCGCTTACGGCGCGCGCGGCCTGCTGGCGGGAGACGGCGCCATTCTTTCCGCCCTGTCCGCGGCCAGGCGCCTGGGCGCCCTGATCTGCGTGCACGCCGAGGACGGCCCCGTAATAGACCTGCTTACCGAGACTTACGCCGGGCTCAGGAATATCAAGGCCCTGCCGCTTTCCCGCCCGGCGTTCACCGAAACCGGCTCCGTAGGGCGCGTGGCCGCCCTGGCGGCCGCTGCCGGCGGCCCCGTTTATTTCGTCCACCTCTCCGCCGCCGGTTCCGCCGCGCTGGTGACAGCGGCCAGGAAAGCCGGCCTCAAGGTGATGGGGGAAACCTGCCCGCATTACCTGGCCCTCGACGAGAGCTGTTTTAAGGGCAAGGACGGCTACCTTTACTCCTGCTGCCCTCCTATAAGGACAAAAGAGGACAACGCCCGGCTCTGGCAAGCCGTGAAGAAAGGACAGCTGCAGGTCATAGCCACCGACAACTGTTCTTTCACGCGCGCGCAGAAGGACGCCTGGAAAGGGGACATCGGGAAACTCCCCATGGGCCTGCCCGGCGCCCAGACGCTGCTGGCCGCCGCCTACACCTACGGCGTTAAAGCCGGAAAGATATCTATTGAGAAGCTGGTTCAGGTACTCTGTGAAAACCCGGCCACTATCATGGGCCTCTCAAACAAGGGCTTCATCCGCCCCGGCGCCGACGCCGACTTCGCCATCCTGGACCCGTCGGCCTCCGTCAAGGTAGACCATCGCGAACTGCAGCACAACACCGATTTCTCCCCGTGGCAGGGCCGCAGACTCTGCGGCTTCCCCAAATACACCATCCTGCGCGGCGAGGTCATCGCCGAATCAGGCCAGCTCACCGCCCCCAAAACCTTCACCGGCCGCTTCCAGCGCCGCACCAAACCGCAGATAATATAAGCCCGGCTGGGATGCTTCGGGCATAGAGCCGCAAGATGCCCAGTCGGGGGCCTGCCGAGGGTATGGGGTTCTCGGGCACGGGGTCGCGCACACCGTGCGCGCCCCTCCTCTCTCAGTCGCCGCGCTTACGCAAGCGGCTCCTTCCGAGAGGGCCCTCAAACCCCATACCCTCGTCACCCCTCCGTAGTAGTGAACGCTGGTTATTTACTGTCTTGGTATAAGAGTAAACATTAAGGTTGAAACCTATAGAACCGGTTTCTATGTTCACTAACCTGGAGGGGCCTGACGGTGGGACCGGGTTAGCAAAACCGTCGTTGAGCCCGCCGCTTGCATAAGCGCGGCGGGCGAATACCGAGTGTGGCCGAACGCGTTTTGCGTTCCGGTCCCACTGGCAGGCCCCGACCGGGTTTCTGCAGACTAATATCGAAGTTAGGAGATTATTTAAAGAATTTGCGGGCGGCGGCGATGTCGGCCTGGATGTGGCGGACGAGGGAGTCGCGGGAGGAGAATTTCCGCTCGGGGCGGAGGTGTTTGAGGAAGGTGACTTCCAGCTTCTGGCCGTAGATGGTGCGGGAGAAGTCCAGCAAATGCGCTTCCAGGATCATCCTGCCGCCCAGGGTGTCCACGGTGGGGCGGCGCCCGACGTTGAGGACGGCGTTAAAGGTTTCATGCCCCACTTTTGCCCGGGCGGCGAATATCCCGGGCGGCAGGATCTTGGCCGCGGCCACGCCGATATTGGCCGTGCGGAACCCCAGTTTGCGGCCCAGGCCCGCGCCCTTAACCACAAGGCCGGCAGCGCCGTACTCCCAGCCCAGGCACAGGTTGGCCTCCTCCACCGCCCCGGCGCGCAGATGGGCGCGGATAAGGCTGGAGGAGATCTTGTGCCCGCCGCGGCGCGCGAAGGTCAGTGCTTTAAAGGCTATACCCGCCTTGCGGCTGGCCGCGCGCAGAAAATCCAGGTGGCCCTCCCTGGCCTGCCCCACGGCGAAATCGGGGCCCACGCAAAGACCGCCCGCCTGGTAGCCCTTCAGCACCACGCCGGCGAAGAAATCAGCCGCCCGCATGGCGGCGAGAGGGGCATTGAAGGGCAGGTGCTCGACGGAATCAGGCCGCAGGTCCTTCAAAAGGCGCTCCCGCTCTTCCGGCAGGGTTATAAGGCAGTTTTCCTTCTCGCCCGAAAAGAAGAACTTGGGGGGGAACGGGAAATAAACCACGCGGCTCTTCATCCCGCGCTTCAAAGCTTCGCGCACGGCGGCGCGGATGATCTTGCGGTGGCCCAGGTGCACCCCGTCGTAGGTGCCTATCGCCAGGAAATTAAGCACCGGCCCCTCCCGGAACCGGGCGGAGCAGGGCCAGCGCTTCGGCGGCCGGCATAGCCGCCAGCGCGGAAGCCGTCACGGCATCTTTAACGCTGAAAGCCCCTATGCTGAGCCGCCGCAGCGCGGCCAGGTGCGCCCTGGACCCCAGCTGGCGGCCCATTTCATGGGCGATAGAGCGCACATAGGTCCCACCCGAGCACTCTATCTCGAAATCCAGCGCCGGCGGCCTGGCCGCCCAGGAAAGCCAGCGCACAAAAACCTCGCGCTTAACCTCGGGCATGGCCACGTTCTGGCGGGCCAGCTTGTACATATGTTTGCCGTTAAGGCGGATAGCGGAATAAGGGGGGACCTGCTGGATTATCTTGCCGTTGAACAGTTTTACAGCTTCCTCCAGGGCCTTGCCGTCCAGGGCGGGCGGAGGGGCTTCGGCCGTGACCTTGCCTTCGGCGTCCCAGGTGTCGGTTTCCGAGCCGAAAAGTATGGTGCCGCCGTACACCTTGGCCGCGCCCTGCATGGAGGCCTGTACCGAGGTAGCCGAACCGACCAGGAGGATAAGGAGCCCCGTGGCCATGGGATCCAGCGTGCCGGTATGCCCTATTTTCTTAATAAAAAGTTTACGGCGCAGCAGCTCTACCGCGTCGTGGGAGGTTATGCCCTTCGGCTTGTCGAAAAGGAACAGGCCCGAAGGCGGCTGGATCGGATTGTTCATGGCCTCAAGCCAGTAAACGGGTAAGCACGGAAAGGACTTTTTCCCTGGCGGCCGGCAGCCCGCCCTTCATGCGGCAGCCGGAAGCGTTGCGGTGCCCGCCGCCGCCGAAAGCCTTGGCCACTACGCTCACGTCGATGTGGCCGCGCGAGCGGAAGGTAACGCTGATGCGCCCGTCTTCCTCGCGGAACATTACCGCGGCCTTGACGCCGGGCGGCATCAGGCCGTAATTTATCACGTTCTCGCAGTGCTCCGAACGGGCTCCGAAATGTTTGAAATCCGAGGCCTTGAGCGTAAGCACGGCCAGTTTGCCGCCGGCTTTCAGCTCCAGGCTCTCGAGCGCCCGGCCGAGGATCTTAAGGCCTTCGCAGGCTTTCGTGGCGTAAAGCAGGTCGTTGACGCGGGAGAACTTGAAGCCGGTCTCCAGCAGGCGCGAGGCTATCTCCAGCGTGCGCGGGCTGGTGGCCGGAAAATGGAAACGGCCGGTATCGGTGACCATGCCGGTGTACAGGCAGGTGGCCTCGCGCCGGGTCACGTTTACCGTCATGTTATGGAAGAGCCGGTAGACGATCTCGGCGGTGGAGGAGGAATGCGGCTCCACGATATTGATGTCGCCGTAGAACTCGGAGGTCTTATGGTGGTCGATGTTGACCACTTTGCCGCAGCGCTTGAGCACCGGCTCCAGGTTGCCGCCGCGCGCCGGGTTGGAACACTCCAGCAGGATGGCGGCGTCGAACCTGGCCTTGGAAGAAGGGAGCCGGGAGCGGATGCTCTTGGCGTGCGGCAGGAACCGCAGGTTCTCGGGCACCGGGTCCTGGGAGAACAGGCGGACTTTCTTGCCCAGGCGCTTAAGCACCGAGGCGATGGCCAGCATGGAGCCTATGGTATCGCCGTCCGGGTTAAGGTGCCCGGCCAGGAAGAAAGTCTCGGAATTTACTATCAGGTCTTCGAGGCGCTTGAACTCAGTCTCGAGGTCCAGGGTTCTCATCGGGTTTGTCATTGGTCTCTGATCTTTTAGGCTTCTCTCCGTCTTCAGAGCTCAGCCGCTTGAACAGGCTCTCTATATGGGCGGCCTTTTCAGGAGTCTCGTCGAACTTGAAGATGATCTCGGGGACGCTCTTCAGGCACAGCCGCTTGAACAGCTGCGTGCGGATGTCCCGGTTATTGGCCTTAAGGATATGCTCCTTGCGCTGGCGCTCGGCGTCGGTGCCCAGCACCGAATAGTAGACGTACAGGGTCTTGCCGTCGCGCGTCAGCTCGGAACCGGTCAGCGTGAGGATCCCATTGGCGTTTATGCCGTTGATATTCCGGATCGCCGTGCTGATCTCGGCCAGGAAGAGCTCTTTGAGCCTTTCGTTTCGTTTTGCTCCCATAGGGGCTAAGCGCCCGGCGCCGCAAGGCGCCGTATGCGCTCCTCTTTAGTTATAACCTCGACGAAGTCGCCCACGCGGAAGTCCTTGAAGCCTTCCAGCAGGATGCCGCATTCAAGCCCTTTCTCCACTTCCTTCACGTCTTCCTTGAAGCGCTTGAGGCCGCTGATCTTGCCGGCGCCCACGATGTCCTTGCCGCGCAGCACGCGCATGACCTGGTTGCGGACCAGCTTGCCTTCGCGCACCAGCGACCCGGCCACCTTGCCGGAGCTGAGGTCGAAGATCTGCTGTATCTCGGCGCGGCCCGCCACGGTCTCGATCACTTCCGGGGCCAGCAGGCCGCTCATCGCGGCGCGCACGTCTTCCAGCAGGTCGTAGATGATCTTGTAGTCGCGGATCTCCACGTCGGCGTCCTTGGCCGCCTCGCGCACCTTGCTGTCGGCTTCCACGTGGAAGCCGAGGATCACGGCGGAAGAGGCCTTGGCCAGCAGCACGTCGGATTCGGTAATGTTGCCGATGCCGGTGTGCAGCATCTGTATGGCCACCTCGTGCGTGCTCATCCTCTCGAGGGAGTCCTTTATGGCCTGCATCGAGCCGAACACGTCGGCCTTTAGCACTACGTTGAGGTTCCTGAGCAGCTTCTGGTCCACCTGGGACTTGAGCGACAGCAGGCTTACGTGGCGCTGGTGGGACAGGGCTTCCTCGCGGCGGTTCAGCTTGCGCTTATCGGCCACGTGGCGCGCTTCCTTCTCGTTCTCGGCGACTTTCATAACGTCGCCGGCGGTGGGGACTTCCCCGCTGATGCCCAGCACCTCGGCCGGCATGCTGGGTTTAAGCTCTTCGAGCCTGTTGCCGCGGTCGTCCACGAGGGCGCGCACTTTGCCGTGCGCCGCTCCGACGGTGAACGGGTCGCCTATGCGGATGGTCCCGGTCACGTTGATAATGGTGGCCACGATACCTTTCTTGGAGTCCAGGCGGGACTCTATCACTATGCCCTGCCCGGGCTTGTCGGGGTTAGCCTTGAGTTCCATCAGTTCGGCCTGGATGCTCACTATCTCCAGCAGCTTGTCCAGGTTCAGGCGCTTCTTGGCGGAGATCTCCACCATGGGCGTCTTGCCGCCCCAATCTTCGGGCAGCAGGCCGTGGTTGGACAGCTGCTGCTTGATCTGCTGGGCGTTGGCCGTGGGCAGGTCTATTTTATTGATCGCCACTATGATGGGCGCGTCGGCGGCCTTGGCGTGGTTGATGGCTTCCAGGGTCTGGGGCATGACGCCGTCGACCGCTGAAACTACCAGGACCACGATGTCCGTGATCTTTACGCCGTGGGCGCGCATGGCGGTGAACGCCTCGTGCCCCGGGGTGTCCAGCACGGTGATGTTGCCGCGCGGGGTCTTAACCATGTAGGCGCCGATATGCTGCGTTATCTGGCCGGCCTCGCTGCCGACCACGTCGGATTCGCGCAGGGCGTCGAGCAGCGTGGTTTTGCCGTGGTCGACGTGGCCCATGATGGTGATGATGGGGTAGCGGGGCTTGAGGTCCTCGGACTTCTCGTGTTCGATCTCTTCCTTGAGCTCTTCCTCGCCGTACATCGGGATAAGTTCCAGGTCGTAGCCGTAATCAGCCGCGATCAGCATGGCGGCGTCCTCGTCCAGGCGCTGGTTGATGGTGGCGAACACGCCCATGCCCATCAGTTTCTTTATGAAGTCCGTGGTCTTAACACCCATCTTCTCGGCGAGCTCGCGCACGATGACATTGGTAGAGACCTTCAGCTTGGGCATGGCCGGCTTTTCGCCTTCGGCGAGCGGCGGCTGCGCCGGGCCGGCCGGCTTGGCGGCCGGGGTCGGCGCTTTGGGCGCCTGGGGCTTGCCGGTGTTGAACTGGGGACGCGCCGGGGCCGGGTAGGCCGGGCGCAGGGACGGGGCCGGCGGCTTGGGCGCGGCGGGGCCGGGGCGCTGCGCGGGACCGGTGGGCCTTATGAGAGGAGGTATCACCAGCCTGGGGCCGGGAGCGGCCGGCCTGGCGGGCGGAACTACCGGAGGCCTGATCAGGAAATGGGGGGTCGCGGAGGGCCTGACCGGAGGCGTTAAGCCCGGCTTGACGGCGGGCGCCGGCGGCAGCGCGGCGGGCTTGGCCGGGGCCGCCGGGGCGGCAGCGGCGGGAGGCGGAGCGGCAGGCTTGGGCGGTTCCGCGGGCTTGGGCTCCTCCTTCTGGCCGGACGGACCGGCGGCGATGGTGCCTTCCGTGGTGGAATGCGAGAACATGAAGCGCTTGAGGTCCGGCTTCTTGGGAAGCTCGGGTTCCGGCGCCGGCGCCTCGGCCTTGGCCTTCTTGGCCTTCGCCGGGGCTTTCGCGGATTTTTCTTCTACGGGAGGATCGCCCTCCGCCTTTTTGGCTTTAGGCGCGGCTTTCTTCGCCGGCGTTTTCTTCTCGCCGGCGGGCTTGGCCTCCGCCTTCTTCTTAGGGGCCGGCTTCACTTCGTCAGCCGCCGCTTTGGTCTCCGCTTCTAAATTCTCATTTTCCTTCTGTTTTTTCGGGCTCATTTTTCACCTCTTCGGTCTTTGATGACTCTTCCTGCGCGGCAGCCTGCCCGTAGTTAGGGTTCTCTTCAATGAATTTCTTGGCGCCCGCGATTATCTTCTGGGCGGTCTTCTCGCCGATGCCCTCGAGGGAGCAGAGCTCTTCCTCGGTGAGGCCGGCCACCGTGCGGATATCCAGCACGTTCATGGTGATGAGGGTCTCGGCCACCTTGGCGCCGATGCCGTCGATCTTAAGGAGGTCCTGCATGGCTATGTCGGTCGTGCGCTTGTTCTCCTCGGAGCGCTGGCCCTCGGATTTCACCTCTATCTCCCAGCCCGTCAGGCGGCTGGCCAGGCGGATGTTCTGGCCTTCGCGGCCTATCGCCATCGCAAGCTGGTCGTCGGGGACGATGATCTGCGCCCGCTTGGCTTCCTTGTCCAGCACCTTCACGGAGCTGACCGTGGCGGGGGAGAAAGCCTTGGCGATCATGGTAAGCGTGTCCTCGATGTAGGGGATCAGGTCGATCTTCTCGTTGGAAAGCTCGCTCATGATGACGCGGATGCGCGAGCCGCGGATGCCCACGCAGGCGCCCACGGGGTCAACCTTGGGGGAATTGCTGCGCACCAGCACCTTGGCGCGGAAGCCGGGATCGCGGACCACGTCCACGATCTCTATGACCTTCTCGGCGATCTCGGGCACTTCGGCCTCGAACAGGGCCTTCAGGAAATTGCCGGAGGCGCGGGAGAGGACGATCTGCAGGCCCTTGTTCTCTTTGTCCACGCGGTGGATGATGGCGCGCACGCGCTGGTTGACGCTGTAATGCTCGCGGCGGATCTGCTCCGAGAAGGGCAGGATCGCTTCGGCCTTGCCGAGGTCCACGAAGATGTCGCGGCCGGCCACGTGGTGGACCAGGCCGGTGACAATCTCGCCTTCGCGGGGCTTATACTCGTCGAACACGCGGACCTTCTCGATCTCGCGGATCTTCTGTATCAGCACCTGCTTGGCGGTCTGCGCCGCGATGCGGGAGAAATCCTGGATCGGCACGGGGATGTGCACGTCGTCGCCCAGTTTGGCTTCGGGCTGGTGCTTCTGCGCGTCCTCCAGCGTTATTTCCAGTTCCGGGGTCACCACGGCCTCGGACACTTTCTTTACCAGGAAGCCGGCCATTTCGCCGGTCTCGGGGTCGATGCCGGCCATGATCTGGGCGGTCTTGCCGAAATACTTGCGCAGCGCGCTCACCAGCGAGTCGGTGATGGTCTTGAAGACGTCCTCGCGCTTTATGTTCTTCTCGCGCTCCAGCTGCTCGAGCGCCAATAAGAGATCCGATTTGTTCTTCTGTTCCTTGTTAGTGGTCATTTTCTTTACCCCTGTGTTATTTTCGCTTGAAGATCTCGTCGTCGGCCGGGTGAAGCCTGGCCTCTTCGATCTCCTCAAGGCTGAATTTTAAGTCTCCGGACAGGAGAACCTGCCCGTTTTCAAAGCCGGTGATGACGCCGTAATACACGCGCGAGCCGTTCACCGGACGCTTAAGGCGGACCTTCAACTGCTGGCCCGCGAAGCGCTTGAAATCTTTTTCCTTTTTCACCACGCGGTCCACGCCCGGGGAGGAAACCTCCAGGAAGTAGCCGTCCGCGTAAAAATTATTCGTGTCCAGGCATTCGCCGAGCTTCTCGCTGAGGGCGCCGCAGTCGTCCAGGAGCACGCCGCCGGCTTCCCGGTCCACATAGACCTGCAGCAGGGGCTTGCCGTTGTGGCTGGCCATGCGCAGGTCCACCAGCTCAAAGCCGTTGCTGGCCACGGTGTTCTCTACTTCGCTCTCGATCTTGGACTTATCCATATATCCCTCAAAAAACGCGCCTGATACAAAAAAAAGCGGCTGAACTTCAGCCACCTTCCATATATATAATAACAATTCCTCCAGGAAAACACAAGGGAAATAAGGGTTTTTCAGGGGGAGAGGGGGGCGGCGGCCGCGGCGCCCGGAAGCACCGGGGCGGTGGAAACGCCGGCGAAAAAATCCCGGAGGACCTGCTGCCGGAGGTCCTCAACGTTAGCGCGCTCGATCTCCATGGTAAGGGGCTCGATGCGGGGGTTGAGCCTTTGGGGCGGGGGGAGGGGCGGCGTTTCGCGCCGCAAAAGCAGGAAAGCGGCCAGCCCCAGGGCCATCGCCCCGAGGCCCGCCAGCAAGATCAGCCTGCCGCGCATAACGTCCTCCCCTTAAAGCTTGCGGGCGAAATATTCGAAAGCCCTGGCAAAAGGCTCCGGCGGCGCGCTCAGCACGCCCGCCCCCACCTGGCCCACGCCGGCCTTCTTGTGCGCCACGCCGGTGTCTATGAACGGCAGGATCCCGGTCCTGGCCGCTTTTATTACGTCGATGCCGGTAGGCGTGCCCCTGAAATTCAGGTAGGGGATCTTGTAGATATTATTCTCGCCGACGGTGATCTCGTACATGGCCAGGGTATAGCTGACCGCGTCCGCCGCCGTGCCGCCCACGAACTGCACGATAGCCGGCGCCGCCGCGATGGCGAAGCCGCCCAGGCCGTTGGTCTCGGTGATGGCCGAGTCGCCGATGTCGGGGTTGGCGTCCGCTTTGGTGTAGCCGGGGAAGTAAAGCGCGTCCGGCACGGGGGCCGGGCCGGTGAACCAGTGCCCACCGGTGCCGGAGAGCTGCACGCCGAAGTCGGTGCCGTTCCTGGCCATGACCACCACCAGGCTGGAATCCTTGACGCCGCGGCCCGCGTCCAGCGAAGCCTTGGAGAGGGCCATGGAGAGGTTCAGGAAGAAATGGTCGTTGCCGTTTATGAATTCCAGCGCCGCGGCCGCGGTCTCTTTATCCCGCGCGGTCTTTATGACGGCGGGCGCGATGGCGCGGTAGAACAGCGATGTGCCGGCGCGGTTGCGGTTATGCACTTCGTCGCCCATGTGCAGAGCCTGCGCCACGATGGACTTCAGGTCTATGCGGCCCAGCGAGGAGATAGCGGCTTTCAGCGTCGGGTAAAGCGCGCTCTCCATCCACTTGAGGCGCTCTATGACCTCGGGGGAGTAGGCCCCGTAGCGCAGCACCTTGCCCAGCCCCTCGTTCTGCGTGGCGTAGGCGTAGTTGCCGCCGGCCTCGTTCTTGACGATAAAGACCGGCATGGACGCCGAGATGATGCCGGCCATCGGGCCCACGGCGCCGTGCTCGTGGCAGGGCGCGTACTTGATCCTGCCGGAAGCCGCCAGTTTTTCCGCCGCCTTGGGATTCTTCGCCAGCCCCTCGTACATCAGCGCCGCCATGATGCCGCCGCGCATGGGGCCGCACATCCGGGCCCAGGTAATGGGGGGACCGGCGTGCAGTATCAGATCTTTTTTCATGCCGGGGATCACGTCCAGGGCCAGGCCCATGCCGACCAGCGCCGGCTGGGCGGCCAGCACGCGGGCCAGCGCCTTCTGATTGGCCTTGTCTATGCGCGCGGCGTTTTTGGACGTCTTGGCGAAAAGCGCCGCCTCGCCGGAGAGCGGCGGCCTGAACTGCGCCTGCACGCTTTTAACGCCGGAGTCGGTAAGCCCCTGACGAAAAGATTCCAGCCCGATATTGACCACCTTAAGTTCGCTTTCAAAAAGTTTCATAGAAGATCTCCCTGCTGTTTCCTGGCGGCCAGCCTGACTATTTCCCCGGCCAGGCGGCAGGCCCCGGCGTTGGACGGCATCACTATCACGCCGGCGGCTTCCAGCCCCTTTACGACTTTAAACCGGGCCTGGGGGTCCGTCTCGGTGCCGGTCACGGAAGTCACTATGGACAGCTCCCGGTTCTGAATGAAAGCCTCGACGATGGACGGGAGGAGGTCCTCCAGCGGGCGCAGGTTGGCTCCATAGCCCAGCACCAGGTCCAGCAGCAGCACGGAGACCTCGGGTTTTTTCGCCTCGGAAACTATCAGCTTGTTGCGCAGGCTGAAGTCTATCATCGGGTGAGGACGCCCCATCGTAAATTCGTCCTCGCCCAGGTCGATCACGGCGTGGCCGCGCAGTTCCATGGAATTCTTCAGCTTGAATTTCTTGTCGAGCGGGGCGTTGGAAAGAACCTCGCCGATCATCTCCGGCAGGATCACCTGCGCCTCGCTGACGAAGGTGCCGCCGGAGAAAAGCCCGCGCAGACGGGTGCTTTTCTTTTTTTTGGCCGCCTCGCGCTTGGCGAGTTCCTCGGCCTTGAGGTTCATGTCGTAGATTATTTCGCGCGCGCGGCCAAGTTTCCAGCCTTTGCCCAGGCAGACGGCCTTGTAGGCCGCTTCCTCCAGCGTTTTGGCCGGGTAAAAATTTTCCTTGATCTTTTCTTTGATCACTCCGCCCAGGAATACGGCCACCACCGGTTTTTCTATTTTTTTGATCTCGGCGGAGATCTTTTTAAGTATCAGCGGGTGGGGGGGCTTGGAAACTATCAGGATGACGTCGGTGCCGGGATCTTCAGCCAGCATTTTCAGCGCCTGGATAAGGGTCAGCGCCCCGACCTCCAGCTTAACGTCGCGCGAACCGGTGCCGATGGCCTGCGAGATGCCCGCGCCCTCGTTGGAGATAAGCGTCGTAACTTCCTGCAGACCGGTGCCCGAGGCGGCCACGACGCCGATATTCCCGCGGCGCACAGAGTTGGCGAAGGCGATGGGCGCCCCGTTTATGATAGCGGTCCCGCAGTCGGGCCCCATCACCAGCAGTTTTTTCCTGACGGCGGCGCGCTTCAGCGCCACCTCGGTCTCCACCGGCACGTTGTCGGAGAAGATCATTACGTTGAGATTCTTGTCGAGGCATTCGGCGGCCAGCGCGCCGGCAAAGCGGCCCGCCACCGAGATGACGGCCAGGTTCGCGCCTTCCAGGGCTTTGACCGCGTCGCCCAGGCCGGCGGCCTTGCGGTCGGCGCCGCCCTGCGCCGCGGCCGGTTTTTTATTCAGCAGTTCGTCGGCCGCCTTGAAGGCGGCGGCCGCCGCTTCCGGAGTTTTGGCGCTGACGGCGATGGCGAGGTCGCTGTCGCCGGCCTTCAGGACCTCGGGGGTCAGCAGGCCGGAAGCCTTTATGATGCCCTTGTTCTCCCTGGTGGCCATCACCACGGCCGAGTCGATGATCCCTGGCACGGCGTTAAGCTTTTTAGCCACCTGCATGAGGGAGACGGAATCGAAATAAGCGCCTTTCTTTATAATGGTCTTTATCATAATGTCCTTGGAAACGCTCCTCGTCGGCCTTCTACGGGCGAAGTGCCGGCTACTGCTGGTCCGCAGGCCAGGAAAAAACGTCGTACAGCGCGAAAACCAGCCCCGCGCAAAAATCGGCTCCCGAGGTATGGCCGCTTTCCAGCGCGGCGGCCGCCGCCGCCGCCAGGTCCCTGCCGCCGCCGGCGGACAGGGCGCGCAGCAGCCGCCCGACCTTGGCGTTCACCTTGCCTTCGTAAGAAGCCTGCAGGAAATTATTGGAGATCAGGTTCTTACCGGTGGCGCTGTAATACAGCAGTTCCAGCTTGAGCAGGGCGTCGAAGCGCAGGTTGAGGATCGCGTAGTTGAACCCGGTCATCATCCCGCTCAGGAAGTCGTCGCCAGACGGAGTGAGGCCCAGGCCCAGGCCGCGCATGGTGGCGGCGCCTTTGCGGTAATCTCCGGCCCTGAAATACCCGACGGCTTTTTTGAACCTGGCCAGCAGGTGCTTGTCGAAAGTCCTGGAAAAATCCCTCTCCAGCGCCGGAGAGAAAATAAAGGCCAGGCTTTTGGCCGGCGCGCCGCCGGCCAGCAGGCGGGTCAGGGCGATGGTATTGAAAAGCACCACCTCGGGATCCGCGTTGAGCTCGGGGATGGAGGAAGAATAAAGGGAATCCGGCTCCTTGCGCAGGCGGTTCTCGTCGACGTAAAAGTAGAACCTGGAGACCCGCAGGCGCTTGGCGCCCAGGGGCAGCTGTTTGAGCACGAGGTTGAGCGGCCCGGCGCCCGTACGCGGGGGGACCAGCGAAACTATCAGCTTGCCCCTGCGGAAGTTTATGGCGTTGGCAAAAGCCGAGTGCAGGCGGTAATCGCCCTCGGGAATGCTGTCGCCGTATGAGATCAGGTCCATATTACTGCCAGGGGAAAGCTTTCCGTTCGCCGAGAAATGGGAACCGCTCCCGCGTTTTGGCCACCAGGTCTTTCTCCAGCGGGGTCCCGGCGATAAAGATGCCTTCGGCCGTGCCGCAGTCCAGCACGGGTTTGCCGAGCGGATCGTAGCACACGGAGTTCCCGGAATACTCCACCTTGCCCTCCAGGCCCAGGCGGTCCACGCCTATGCAGTAGGCCTGGTTCTCAACCGCGCGCGCCCGCAGCAGCGTCATCCACTGTTCGGCCCGGCGCATGGGCCAGGCGGCTATCACCAGGTAAACGTCCACGGCGGGCGCCTGGTTCCAGAACAGGTAGGGGAAGCGCAGGTCGAAGCAGACCGCCGGCATCACGCGCAGCCCTTCCATCCCGAACAGTTCCTGCTTCGCGCCGGCTTTATAGTGCTTGTCCTCGCCGCCGAAGGCGTAAAGGTGGACCTTGGAATAGGTATTAATGCGGTTTCCCCGGCGGTCCAGCGTGATAAGGTTGTTATAGCCCTTCTCCACGCCGCCGTAGGAAATGTTGATATTATGCTCGGCCGCCAGGCCGGAGAAGAAAGCCCGGTCCGAATCGTCGAGTTCGGACACGGCGGTGTTCATGGTGAAGCCGCTGAGCGTCATTTCGGAGAAGACCAGCCAGTCGATCTCCCCGCGGCGCTGGCAGTTCTCAAGCAAAGTCTCTATCTTGCTTTTGTTGGCTTCCTTGTCTTCCCACTTGATGTCGTACTGGCACAAAGCTACTTTCATGATGTCTCCTTAAAATTAGCGCCACAGACGCTTAGGGCTGGCGCAGGGACCGGGTTAGCAAAACCTTCTTGAGCCCGAGGCTTGCACAGCGCCGAGGGCGAGAGATGAGGGAGGCCACGGTGTGGCCGACCGCGTTTTGCGTTCCGGTCCCTGTGACAGCCCGCCACAACCCAAAAGCTACTTTTTGCCCGCGGCTTTGACCGCGAGCGCCACTTTTTCCTTGGTGACCGGCATGGACTTGATGCGCACGCCCAGCGCGTCCGCCACCGCGTTGGCGACCAGCGGCGCGCAGGGGATCATGGTGTGCTCGCCCACACCGCGCGCGCCGTAAGGCCCGTCGGGCTGGGCCACCTCTATGATGATCGGCACCACCTGCTCCGGCATGTCCATGGACGTGGGGATCTTGTAGTCCGAGAAGTTGGGGTTCAGCAGCCGGCCCTTGGCGTCGTAGCGCATGTCCTCGTAAAGCACGGTGGCGAAGCCCTGCAGCAGGCCGCCCACTATCTGCCCCTTCACCAGGTCCGGGTTGATGGCCTTGCCGCAGTCCACGGCCAGCGCCACCTTCTTGATCTTCATCTTGCCGGTCTCGCGGTCCACTTCCAGGATGATGCCCGCCGAACCCGTCGTATAATGCACGTTGGGGTGGCCGCCCTGGCCGGTCTCCGGGTTGCTGATGGCCGAAGCGAACTCGGGCATGAACACGCCGGACCCCATGATGGGCCCGCCCTTGAAGGTGTGGTCCTCGGCCTGGATGCCGTTGATGACGAAATCCCTGAACGGCAGCGCGAAGTCAGGCTTGGTGCGGCATTTCACGCATTCGTCCTGCAGGTACAGCGTGCTCTTGTCCAGGCAGTGCACGCGCTGCACCAGGTCGAAGATGCGCTCGCGGGCCTCGAGGGCGGCGCGCTTGACGGCGTTGCCGCAGCCCCAGGTCACGTGGGACCCGACGGTCTGCCACTCGTACGGGTTGCGGTCGGTGTCGGGGGTCTCCACGCGGATCTTGGACACAGGCAGGGCCAGCACCTCGCCGGCTATCTGCGCCATCACGGTCAGCAGGCCCTGGCCTATCTCCATGCCGGAGACCAAAATATTGACGCTGCCGTCCTCGTTGAACTTCAGAAAAGCGCTGGAACTGGCGTTCGGCGGCATGGCGGGGGACTTCCAGAAGCAGACCACGGCCTTGCCGATGGCTTTGTTCGGGTCCTTCGATTTTTCCTTCACGCCCCAGTTGATCTCTTTTTCGACTTTTTCAATGGCCTCGCGTATGCCGTTGGGGTTCATGTGCGCGCCGTAGGGCAGGGTGTCGCCCTCTTTAATGGCGTTCTTCTTGCGGAACTCCACGGGGTCTATCCCCAGTTCGGTCGCCATGCGCGTGATATGGGACTCGAGCCCGAAGAGGAACTCGGAATAGCCGAAGCCGCGGTAGGCGCCGCAAGGCGGCAGGTTGGTATAGGTGCACATCGAGTCGACGCTGAGGTTGTCGACGCGGTAAGGCCCGCTGGCCGACAGGCCTGCCGCGTTCACGACGTTGGCGCCGTATTCCACGTAGGCGCCGGCGTCCCAATGCAGCTTGAAATCCAGCGCGGTGATCTTGCCGGCCTTGGACACGCCCATCTTTATCTTGGCGGTACAGCCCAGGCGCTGATAGGTATTGTAGAACTCCTGCGCGCGGTTCCACAGCAGCTTGACGGGCCTGCCGGGCACGGCGATGGCCAGCGCGGCCGCGAGGATTTCCATGGTGACGCCGGCCTTGCCGCCGAAGCCGCCGCCGATATAGGTGCTGATCACGCGCACGTCCTTGTGGCTGAGGCCGAAGGACTTGAGCGTCTCGGCGAACACGTGGCGCTGGGTGAAGGGGGACTGGGAGGAGGTCCACATCGTCAGCCGGCCGGAGGCGTCGTAGAGGCCGATGGCGGAATGCGGCTCGATGGCGCAATGCGCGTAGCGCGGCACTATATAGGTGTCTTCCAGCACCAGGTCCGCGTCCTTGAAGCCTTTGGCCAGATCGCCCTTGCGGATCTTGCGCCAATGCGCGATATTCGTGCCGGGCTTGGGAAAGAACCAGGGGACGTGGGTGTAGCTGCCCAGGTTCGGGTGCACCAGGGGGGAGTCCTTCTCCAGCGCCTTCACGGCATCCATCACGGCCGGCAGCTCCTCGTACACCACCTTAACCAGCGCGGCGCCGCGCAGGGCGATTTTAGGGTCGGTGGCCACCACGGCGGCCACCTGCTCGCCCACGAAGCGCACGATGTCGGTGGCGAAAACATAGCGGTCGTTCATGTACAGGCCGAACTTCTGCGTGAAGTTGCGCCCGGTGACCACCTTTACCACTCCGCCGAGCTTCTCGGCGGCCGAGATGTCCACGGATTTGATGCGCGCGTGGGCGTGAGGGCTTTCCACCAGGGCGGCGTAAAGCAGGCCCGGGCCGAACTGCAGGTCGTCGGTATACTGCGCCGCGCCTTTGATCTTTTCCCAGCCGTCGATGCGCTGCACGGACTTGCCGACCACTTCCAGGCCGTCGCCGCCAGTTTTAGGCCTGGCGCTTTTTTTAGGCTTAGCTATAAGTTTCTGAAGATCCATAGTTACCTCTCGATAGGGAACGCCTTAAATCGTCTACTTCTTACCGGCCGGCCGGGTTGCGGCGCAGTTGGTCATGGGGAAACGCACGGGGGACTGGACCTGCAGGTTGTTCTGGCCGAACAGCCCGCTCTGCACGCACTGGCCGCCGGCCACGGGGAAGGCCTCGATCTTCACCAGGTCGAGCACCATGTTGCCGGGGGTGCCGCTCCAGATCCTGCGCACCGCGGCTTTAACCGGGGCATAGCCGACAAAACCGTCGTTCACGTGCACGCGCGCGCCGGGAGGCGAGGTAATGACCTCCACGGTCTCCTCCACGAAAGGCTGCGTTTCCTGCGCCGGCTGCCCCAGGTTCCCGAAAAGCCCGACGCCGCCGGAACGCTTCATGCCGCCCTGCGGCACGGCGCAGGCCGCCAGCATGGTCACCGCGCACAGGAGTGTTAAGTTTTTCATAAAGTTCCTTATTTTGCCTATTTACCCTTGGCCGCTTCGTCGATGGCCTCCACGATGGGCTCGTAGCCCGTGCAGCGGCAGAGGTTGCCCGCGATGGCTTCCTTGATATCGTGCATGGAAGGCTTGGCGTTCTTCTCCAGGAGTTCGGTGGCCGAAAGGATAACGCCCGGCGCGCAGAAGCCGCACTGGAAAGCGTTCTTCTCGTGGAATTTCTTCTGCAGCTTCTGGGTCCACTTGCGGGTATTGGCTCCCTCCAGCGTGACGATCTCCGTCCCGTCGGCCTCCACCGCCAGCGCCAGGCAGGAGCGGATGGTTTTGCCGTTCATCAGCACCGTGCAGGTGCCGCAGTCGCCGCGGTCGCAGCCCACCTTGGGGCTCTTGATGCCGAGCTTGCCGCGCAGCACGTCCAGCAGCACGTCGCTGGGTTCCACCTCCAGCGACACCTTTTCGCCGTTCAAACCGAAAGTTATCCTGTGCATTTTCATAATTGAACCCCTGGTCGCCGGTTAAGCGATATTCTCCGTGCCGTATTTCGGGCCTTTGCCGAACAGGCGGGCTACCGCCTTTTCCAACGCGCGGCCCAGCATCACCTGGGTCATGTGCAGGCGGTATTCTTTGGAGGAGCGGATATCGGTGATGGGGGAGACTTCCTGCAGGATGGTCTCTTTGGCCCTGGAAAGCAGTTTATCTTCGAGCTTGTTGCCGTTTAGCAGCGCCTCGGTCTTGGGGCAGCGGGCGGGCTTGGGCCCCAGGGCGCAGACCGCCACGCGGTAGGTGTGGTCGGCGAAAACCAGCACGGCGATGCCGCCCTGCGCCAGGTCCTCGCCCTCGTAGCGGGAAAGTTTCATATAGCAGCCGGCGTGCTTGCCGGCCGGCAGCCGCATCTCCACGGCGGTAACTATCTCGTCGGGCTCGAGCACGGTCTTCTTGGGCCCGGCGAACCACGCGCCGATCGGCACGCGGCGCTCGCCCCTTATGCTGCGGGTCAGCACCTCGGCGTCATAAACCGCCAGCACCGGCGCGGAATCCGCGGACGGCACGGCCGAGCAGATGTTCCCAGCCACCGTGGCGCGGTTACGCACTCCGACCGACGCCACCGTCAGCGAAGCTTCCCAGAGCAGCGGGAACTTATTCTTGATCACGGGGGAAGCTATCAGGTCCCCGAAAGTCACCAGCGCACCCAGGCGCAGCACGTTGCCCTTGAGCGTAAAGCCGGCCAGTTCTTCCAGGGCCTTTATGTCCACCACCACTTCGGGGCGCGCCAGGTTCTCCTTAAGGTGCACTATCAGGTCCGTGCCGCCGGCCAGGGCTCTCGCCTTCTCCCGGTAAAGCGAAAAGACATGGAGGGCTTCGTCCATGTCTTTCGGCTTGACGTATTCAAACTCGGTAGTAATCGGCATAGGTTACCTCCAGGCTGAAACTGTCGGTGCGGAGGGCGGGGTACTGCCCCGCCCCCGTTGAAGGCTTACGCTGTCCAGGCCACTACGCGGCCCATGGCCGACTCGAGTTCTATGCCCTTGAGCGGGAAGAAACCGAGCCAGCACCGCTTGTTGGAAAGCTTGTCGATCTCGCCGCCTATGTTCTCCGCGTGGACCAGGCGCTTGGGGAACAGCTTGAGGTGCATCACCTGGTAGTAAACGTCCTGGGGGAACAGCTCGTCCCATTTCTTGCCGTAGTTACTGACCAGTTTGTTCTCGGCTTCCGTGAAAAGCTTCGGGTGCCAGTTGCGGATAATGGTGTTCATCGGGTGGTCGGCGGAACCGCAGTCCACGCCTATCCACTTGAATTTCATGTCCAGCGCCCATTTGTGGAAGCGGGGGCCGGGGCCGGGATGCTTGCAGAAGTAGCGCACCTCGTCGCAGGTGCCCTTTTCGTACCAGGCGTACTTATGGTAGCCGGTATTGATGATCAGGATGTCGCCTTTGCGGATGTCGGCGCGCTTCATCAGCAGTTCCGGTTCGTAAAGATCGTAGTCGCCCACGTCCTTGGAAATATCCACGACTACCGCGTTGCCCACCCATTCCTTCATCGGAACTTCGCCGATGGTGCGGCCGGCGCTGTAAAAGTGGATCTCGCCGTCCATGTGAGTGCCCACATGGTTGGAGGTGGTCATGATCTGGCCGTTGGCGCCCTGGCCCATGTGCGCGCCGGCTATGCGCTTGAAATACTGAAGCTGCAGCGGCATGTAGCTGGGCCACGGGGGGGTGTGGATGCTCAGCGGCTGGGTCAGGTCGTACATCCTGGCCTTTTCCATGAATTTCATAAAGTCGTTAGGTTTCATTTGAGGGTCCTCCGGAGCTGCGGCCGGCCGCTAACGGGCGGGCTTTCTATAGCTAAATTCTAACAAATGCGGGGGGGGTATTCAATGCGGAGAGAAGCGGGCGCGGCGGGCCTGCGGCCGGGGCGGCGGGGCCCGGCAAAAGCGGCGCCGGCGGCCTCCGCTTACCGGCGTTTTAGTCGGAGTGGCCGGGGTAAAGTTTTTTGGCGCAGGCGGGGCAGAGCCCGTGGCTGAGGTTGACCTGGGGGACGTTGCGCTCTATATAGGTCTCCACTTTTTCCCACTGGCCTTCGCTGGTGCGTATCTTCTTGCAGCCCGAGCAGATGGGGAGCAGGGCGCGAAGCTCCGCCAGTTCGGAAATATCCTCTATGACCATAAGAGAATAGAGCTTGTCTTCGAAAGTGAAGGGAGAAACGGAGATCAGGGCCGGGATGTCGAGGGTTTTCTGCTCCGCCCGGATAGTAATGTCGGTTCGCTGGCGATAGACGTTCCTGCCGGAGAAAGCGGAGGCCACCGAGTTGCGCACGACGCAGCCGGCGCAATGCGGGCCGGAGCCGCAGCCGCCCGCCGCGTCCGCGGCATGGATGCAGTGCATGACGTCGCCGGCCTTGCCGCCGTAGATCTTCTCTCCGGAGAGCAGCCCCCGGGCGGCCTTGTTCCTGTAAAGGATGCGCACGTCCTCGTCGGTCACCAGCACCAGCGAAGGGATAGCGTCCAGGGCGTGCCGCATAAAGACCGCGCTGTCAAAAAGGCTGTCCATGGCTTTTACTTTATTTCGGCCTTAAGCTCCGCGAGCTTCGCGGGCAATTCCGCCAGCTTCCAGCGGGCGGCGCTCTTTTCCGCGCGCCGCTTGAACTCGCATTCGCCGTCGGCCAGCGTCTTGGTGCTGACCACGATGCGCCAGGGGAGGCCTATCAGGTCCGCGTCCTTGAACTTTACGCCGGGGCGTTCGTCGCGCTCGTCCCAGAGCGCGTCCATGCCCGCGGCCTTTATGGCCGCGTAAACCGAGGCCGAAGCGTCCGCCACCGCCTTATCCTCGCTCTCTATGCTGACCAGGGAGAATTCGAAAGGGGCTATGGCGGGAGGCCAGATTATGCCCCAGTCGTCGTGGCTGGCTTCTATGGCGGCGGCCACCGTGCGCGTGACGCCAATGCCGTAGCAGCCCATCACCATCGGCACCTCCTTCTGGTGCTCGTCGAGGAAGTTGCAGTTGAGGGATTTGGAATACTTGGTGCCCAGCTTGAAGGTCTGGCCGACTTCGATGCCGCGCTTGAAGCCCAGGGGTTTGGAGCATTTCGGGCAGAGGTCGCCGGCCGCCGCCACGTGGATATCGGCGAAAGCGTCCGGGGTATAGTCGCGGCCGACGTTGATGCCGGTGGAGTGGGTGTCGTTCTTGTTGGCTCCCGAGACGCCGTTGAAAACGTTCTTCAGCGCGTTGTCCGCTATCACCCTGGACAGCGGCTTGGTATCCTTGCCGGGCACGTATTTGTTCTTGATATCCACCGGGCCGGCGAAACCCGCGGGACAGCCGGCGATGGCCTCGTAAATATGCTCGGGAGCCTTCTCCAGTTCGGCCGCGCCCAGGAAGCGGCGCAGCTTGTTCTCGTTCAGCTCGTGGTCGCCGCGCACCAGCGCCATCACCGGCTGGCCGTCGGCCACGAAGAACAGGGTCTTGATGAACTGTTTAGGGTTCTTCTTGAGGAACCTGGCCACGTCCTCCACGGTATAGAGGCCGGGGGTGGGAACGTCCTTGGCCGCCTCCAGCTTGGACGGATCCGCCTGCCGGGCCGGGGCCTCCGCCACGTCGGCCTTCTCGGTATTGGCGGCGTAGCCGCAATCCGGGCAGAGGGCGATCTCGGCTTCGCCGGTGTCGGCTATGACCATGAATTCATGGGACTGGTTGCCGCCGATGGGGCCGCTGTCGGCCTCTACCGGCTTAAAGGAAAGGCCGCAGCGGGTGAAGATCCTCTCGTACGCGCTATAAAGGATGCCGTACCATTTCTGCGCGTCCTCGTCGGAGGCGTGGAAGGAGTAAGCGTCCTTCATCATGAACTCGCGCGACCGCATCACGCCGAAGCGGGGGCGGATCTCGTCGCGGAACTTCAGGCCGAACTGGTAGAGCATTATGGGCAGCTGCCGGTAGGAGCTGACGTCGCGGCGCACCATGTTGGTTATCACTTCTTCGGCCGTCGGCGCGAAACAGAACTCGGAATCCTTGCGGTCCGTGATGCGCAGCAGTTCCTTGCCGTAAACCTGCCAGCGGCCGGTCTCCATCCACAACTCCTTGGGCTGGATGACGGGCAGCCGCACTTCCAGGCCGTCCACGCGGTTCAGCTCGTCGCGCACGATCCCTTCCACTTTCTGCAGCACGCGCAGGCCCAGCGGCAGCCATTCGTAGATGCCGCTGGCCAGCTTGCGGATCATGCCGGCGCGGAACATCAGCTTTACCGACACGTTGTCGGCGTCCTGCGGGGCCTCGCGCAGCGTGGGGAGAAAATAATTGGAGAGTTTCATCGGGGCGTCCTTTGTAAATTATTTGGAATTTCTGATCTTGCGGATTACTTCGTTCACCCATTCCGATTCGTTGATAACTTTGATCTGTTTGCCTTTCTCTATCCAGACGCCGCGGCCTTTGCCGCCGGCCACGCCGAAATCGGCGGAGCGGGCCTCGCCCGGGCCGTTAACCACGCAGCCCATCACGGCGATCTTCATGCCTTCGGATTTTTTCAGCAGTTCCCGGTCGGAATAGATCCTGTCTTCCAGTTCGTGGATCACCTTGCCCACGTTCACCTGGCAGCGCCCGCAGGTGGGGCAGGAGACGAGGTCCGGCCCGTAGCGGCGCAGGCCCAGACTTTTGAGGATCTCGTAGGCCGCGCGCACCTGCATGGCGGGGTCCTCCGTCAGGGAAACGCGGATGGTGTCGCCTATGCCCTGAGACAGCAGCAGGCCTATGCCCAGGGAAGACTTCACCGTGCCGGCCAGAAAACTGCCGGCCTCGGTTACGCCCAGGTGCAGCGGGATGTCGGACTTGGAGGCGAACAGCGTGTTGGCCATCACGGTGCGCTCTATGTCGTCCGCTTTGAGCGACACCACGATGTCGCGGAAATCCAGGCGCTCGAGGATCCTGGCTTCGTCCAGGGCTTCCTTCACCATCTGTTTGGCCCAATCATAGGGCGTCCAGCGGGGCTTGCGGGCCTCTTTGAGCGCTTTAAGCGAACCGGCGTTAACGCCGATGCGGATGGGCACCCCGGCGGTTTTGCAGGCCTTCACCACTTCCTTCACCTTGTCCCGCTCGCCTATATTGCCGGGGTTGATCCGCACTTTGTCCACGCCCTGCCGCACGGCTTCCACGGCCAGACGCCAGTCGAAATGGATGTCGGCCACCAGCGGGATGGAGATCGCCTGCTTTATGCGGCCCAGGTTGAGCGCGGCTTCCATGTCCGGCACGGCTACGCGGATTATCTCGCAGCCGGCGGCTTCAAGGCGGCGTATCTGGTCGACGGTGGCTTTCAGATCGCGGGTGTCGGTATTGCACATCGACTGCACCGACACCGGGCTGGAACCGCCTATGGAGATGCGCCCCAGTTTTACCTTGCGGGTCTTGCGGGCTTTAGCGTGGCAGGCGCAGGCCATCTACTTATCCTGCGCGGCGGCGGCCGCGGCCTTCCTGGCGTCGCGGGAATTCTTTATGCGCATGATGTCGCTGTAAGTGGCGAACAGCAGGATGGTCAGGAGCAGAGCTATGCCCGCCCCGTTGACGTATTGCATGACCTTGGCGTTGAGCTTGCGCCGGGAGACGCCCTCGAACAGGAAGAGCACGGCGTGCCCGCCGTCCAGCAGGGGGATCGGCAGCAGGTTAAAAAAGCCCACGGCCACGGAGATCAGGCCTATCAGGAAGAAGAAGTCCGCCGCCCCGGTGTGCGCCGCCTTGCTGACGATGTTGACGATGCCTATGGGCCCGGCCAGGTCCGGCTTTTCCCGTTTGTAAATATTGGAAGCCAGGGTTTTCACCGTGAAGGCGGTCCAGTACCAGCACTGGTGCAGGCCCATGCCGAGGCCTTTCAGCAGCGGCACGCGGTTATACGCGATGCCGGGAGAAATGCCTATAACGCCGCGGTCCGCTCCCTCGGGAGCCTTGCGCGTCTTGATCTTGACCGAAGCCTCGGCCCCGGCGCGGACGTAGGTCACGGAAATTTCTTTCTCTATCTTATCGGAAATGCGCGTGGCCATGTCGGCCCAGGTAGCCACCCCGGCCCCGTCCACGGTAAGCAGCCGGTCGCCGGGCTTCAGGCCGGCGGTTTCGGCGGGGTAACCCTGCGTCAGGTCGCCTATCACCGGGTCATTGGAGGGAACGGGCTCGCCCACGAAAAGGATCACGCCCGAAAAAAGCGCGAAAGCCAGCAGGTAGTTCATCGCCGGTCCCGCCAGGACCACGCCCAGGCGGGTGTACCAGGGCTTCGAGAAATATTCGTCGGTGGCGCCGGAAACCTCGTCGATGTTCTCGCCGGCGGGCTTCACGTAGCCGCCCAGCGGCACGGCGCGGATGGAATAGCGGGTGGCGCCGCTGGTGCGGCCGTACAGCTCGGGCCCGAAGCCGAAGGAGAAGGCCTCCACTTTTATGCCCGACAGCTTGCAGACGATGAAATGTCCTAACTCGTGCAGGAAGATCACCAGGCCGAAAGTGAACAGGACCGCTACTATGGATATGATCATTTTTTTACCTCTTTTTAATACCGTCCGCCGTTGCCGCGGCTTTCTGCCGGGCCCAGCCGTCCGCTTCCACCGCGCCGGCCAGGGTCAGGGTTTCACGGGAATCCCCGCGGCAGGCGGCCAGCGTCTTTTCAACCACGGCCGGGATATCGGTGAACCGGAGTCTCCCGGCAATGAATTTTTCCACGGCCACTTCGTTGGCGGCGTTAAGCGCCGCCGGGTAGATACCGCCTTTCTTCGCCGCGTAGAGCGCGAGCTCCAGGCACGGGAAACGGCGGAAATCCGGCTTGAAGAAATCCAGGCGCGCCAACCTGAATAAATCCAGCGGCGCGGCCAGCGAGGGCGCCCGGTCCGGCCAGGTAAGCGCGTATTGGATGGGCAGCTTCATGTCGGGGTTGGAGAGCTGGGCCAGCACGGAACCGTCCCTGAATTCCACGCCGGAATGCACTACGGACTGCGGGTGGATCAGTATCTCTATTTTGGAGACGGGCAGGGAGAACAGGTTCTTTATCTCGATCGCCTCGAGCCCCTTGTTCATCAGCGTGGCGGAATCCACGGTTATCTTGGGGCCCATGGTCCAGCGCGGGTGCCTGAGGGCCTGCGCCGGAGTTACGCCGGCCAGCGTGCCCTTGCGCGCGTAGAACGGCCCGCCCGAGGCCGTAAGAAAGACGCGCGACAGCGCCGCGTCGTATGCGCCGGGCTTTATGGCGGCCAGGCACTGGAAGATGGCGGAGGGCTCGGAGTCCACGGGAATGATCCGCGCCTGCCAGCGGTGGGCCTCCTTCATGAGGAGCTCGCCGGCCATCACCATCGGCTCCTTGTTGGCCAGCGCTATATGCTTGGAGGCGCGTATCGCCGCCAGCAGCGGGGCGAAGCCCGCAGCGCCGGTCACGGCGTTAAGGACGATATCTGCTTCTTTCAGAGAGGAGAGCTCGACGAGGCCTTCCACGCCGGGGGAAAGGACCTTCGCCCCGCGCGGGGGGGAAGCCTTCAGTTCCTTCCAGGCGGCGTAATCGAAAACGGAAATATAAGCCGGCTTTACCGCGCGAGCCTGCTCGCGCAGGGCTTTAAGGTTGGAGTTGGCCGCCAGGCCCAGCACCCGCCAGCCTTTGCCGAGGTTCCTGACGGCTTTGAGGGCGTTGACGCCGATGGAGCCGGTAGACCCGAGTATGACCAGGTTCTTCATTTAGAGCGCGAACACCGCGTAGTAGTAGATCACGGGAGCGAGGAAAATATAGGAGTCGAAGCGGTCCAGGATGCCGCCGTGCCCGGGCAGCAGATTGGAGGAATCCTTGGCGCCGACGGCGCGCTTCAGCATGGACTCGGCGATATCGGAAACCTGTCCGAAGACGCCGATAAGCACGCCCGCCCCCACCGCGAAGAGCGGCGTGACCGTCCCGCCCGTCAGCTTGCTGATCCCCCAGGCCGTCAGTATCGCCGCGAGAAAGCCGGCGGCGGCGCCCTCCCAGGTCTTCTTGGGGCTGATGGAAGAAAGCTGGCGGCGGCCGAACGATTTGCCGAGGAAGTAGGCGGCGGTGTCCATGATCCAGACGGTGACGATAAGCAGCAGCGTCAGGTGCAGCCCGGCGGGGCGCAGGCCGCGGATGGCTACCAGGTGGAACAGGCACCAGGAGATCATGAAGATCCCCAGCAGCGTAAGGCCGATGCGTTCCAGGTATTTCTTGGCCGAGAAAAGTTCGTAGCTCATAACGCCTATGACCGTAAGCGCGATGACGAAGCCGGTAAAATTATCTCCGCCCGCCTGGGCCGCCGAGTAGCGGTCGAAATAGAGCGCCGCCGGCAGCAGCAGGCCGAAGAGATAGAGCATGGGCGCCTGCACGGGTTTCGCGCCGAGTTTCATGAGCGTGGCGAACTCGTAGAGGGAGAGCGCGATTATCGTGAACACGAAAACCGCGTAGGCCGGGCCCCCGGCGCGGATAAGCAGCAGCACTACCGGGATGCCGAATAAAGCCGTCAAGACCCTGGGGAGAAGCATAGTTAGGTTCCTTTCCTTCTGTCTCGCGCCTGGTAGTCCAGCAGCGCGCTTATAAATTCTTTTTCGCGGAAATCCGGCCAAAGCGTATCGGTCACGTAAAATTCGGAATAGGCGGCCTGCCACAGCAGGAAATTGGAGACGCGCATCTCCCCCGAGGTACGGATGATCAGGTCGGGGTCGGGCAGGGAGGGGGAATACAGCAGCGCCGAGAAGGCGGCCTCGTCCAGTTTCTTCGAGCCGGAGGCCAGGGCCTTGTTAACGGCGTCTATTATCTCCTGGCGCCCGCCGTAATTAAGGGCGATGTTAAGCACCATGCCGTCGTTGTCCCGAAGGCTCTCCTCGGCCGCCAACAGGGGGCCGCGCGCGAGCCTGGGGAGCTCATCCAGGCGGCCGCTGAACATAAGCCGGATATTCTCCCTGGCCAGTTCTCCGACGTACTCTGTTATGGTCTTTTTCAGCAGGAACATCAGCGCGCTTACTTCCAGCTTGGAACGGCGCCAGTTTTCCGTGGAAAAGGCGTAGATGGTAAGGGCCTTAAGGCCGGCACGGCTGGCGGCGCGCACTACGTCGTGCACGGAGTCGACGCCGGCCTTGTGGCCCGAAACCGCCGGCAGGCCGCGCTTCCTGGCCCAGCGCCGGTTGCCGTCCATGATGATCGCTACATGGGCGGGCAGGCGGGCTGGGTCGAGGGTCGCGGTTTTGGGCATCGGTGGTCGTTCGGCGGAGAAGTTCCCCGCCGGGCTCAGATGGTCATCAGATCTTTTTCTTTGGCCGCGACGATGTCGTCCACGTTCTTGGAATAGGTGTCCGTGATCTTCTGGATGTCGTTCTCGTAGCGCTCGCGCTCGTCCTCGGAAACTTCGCCGGCCTTCTGGGCCTTCTTGATCTGCTCGAGGGCGTCGCGGCGGACGTTGCGGACCTGTACGCGGGAATCCTCTCCCATGCTGTGCACCACTTTGACCATCTTCTTGCGCTGGTCTTCGGTCATCGGCGGCAGGCTGATACGGATAACCCCGCCGTTGCGCGAGGGGGAGGAACCAAAATCCATTTTCATCAGCTCGGCTTCCACCGCGTCCACGGCGCCCGCGTCCCAGGGGCGGACTTCTATGGTGCGGGCCTCGGGAATGGAGATAGCGGCTACCTGCTTCAGGGGCACCCTGGAGCCGTAATATTCCACGGAGACCGCGTCGAGCAGCTGGGGGTTGGCCCTGCCGGTGCGCAGCGAAGTAAGCTCGCGCTTCAATTTATCGACTTTCTCCATCATCTCCATCTCGGAGCCGGAAATAACGTCATTAATAGAAGAACCTGCCATAAAACGCCCTCCTGTGCCTATTGCGGGCCTCTGCCCGCTCAATGTAATTATATTATATTTATGAAAAACGCGGGGATAAGAAAAGGGAAAAAAAGCGGGGGAGCGGCTGTCAGCCGGGGGAGACGGCGTCTTCCACCAGCTCGCAGATTATGTGGGCCGCCAGGATGTGCATTTCCTGCACCCGGGGGGTATCGGTTTCAGGGGCGAGGAAAGCCAGGCCGCAGTGCTTGAGCGCGGGCCCGCCGTTCTTCCCGAAAAAACCTATTACGGTCATACCCGTTTCCCGGGCCTTGATGACGGCGTTGAGGATGTTGGGGCTGGAGCCGGAAGTGGAAATAGCCAGCAGCAGGTCGCCGGGCCGGCCCAGCGCCTCCACCTGGCGCTCGAAGACCCGCTCAAAGCCGTAATCGTTGCCCAGGCAGGTAAGGACGGAGGTATCGGCGGTCAGGGCCACGGCCGCGATGGCGCGCCGCTCCTTTTTAAAACGGCCAACCAGCTCCCCGGCTATGTGCTGGGAATCGGAGGCCGAGCCCCCGTTGCCGCAGACCAGTATTTTCCCGCCGGCCAGCGCCGTTCTGACCAGCGCCTCCGCTATGGCCCGGAGGGCGGACGGGTCGGCCGCCAGCGCGGCCGCGGCGGCCTGGTGTCTCTTGATAGCGGAGGAGATCTTGTCTTCCATGGCGAACCTCAGGAGTGCTTTATCAGTGTGCCGACTTTTTCGCCGGACAGGGCTTTGCGGATATTCCCCGCGGTGTGCAGGTTGAAAACCAGGATAGGGATGTTGTTCTCCATGCACAGCGTAAGCGCGCTGGCGTCCATGAACTTAAGCCCCTTGCTGATGGCGGACATGTAGGTGATGTCCTTGATAAGCTTCGCCTTCGGGTCCTTCTTGGGATCGCCGGTGTAAACGCCGTCCACCTGCGTGGCTTTGAAGATCACGTCGGCGTTTATCTCGGCCGCGCGCAGCGCCGCGGCGGTGTCGGTGGTAAAGTAGGGGTTGCCGCTGCCGCCCGCGAAAATGACCACGCGGTCCTTTTCCAGGTGGCGCATGGCGCGCCGGCGGATGAAAGGCTCGGCCAGGCGGGAGATCTCTATGGCGGTCTGCACGCGCGTGGAAACGCCCTCGTGCTCGAGCGCGGACTGCAGCGCCATCGCGTTGATGATGGTGGCCAGCATGCCCATATTGTCGGAGGTGACCCGGTCTATCATGCCGTGGCCGTCGCGCGCGCCGCGCCAGATATTGCCGCCGCCGATAACGATGGCCAGGCGCGTACCCTTGCGCATGCCTTTGGCGATCTCTTTGGCGATGTAGGTCAGGGAGGAAGGACTGATCGAGCGGCTGTCGCCGGGAGTTCCCAGGGCTTCGCCGGAGAGTTTCAGAAGGACACGCTTGTACATAAACCTCCTAAAGGTACGCCGCCGGGGCCTTTGCGGGCCCGCGGCGGCGGTTGCTCGGTGTTACTCTATGCCGACCAGGAAACAATTGAAGCGCGTAACGGCGACGTTGCCGCCAAGTTTGGCGCCCAGGTTCTTTACGGCCTGGCTGACGCTCAGCTTGGTGTCGCGGATGGTGGCCTGCTCGAGCAGGCAGGACTCCTGGAAGAACTTGTTGACGCGGCCTTCCAGCATCTTCTCGATCGCTTCGGGGGCCTTGGCCTTGAAGGGCTTGCCGGTCTCCAAAGACAGCGCCTTGGCGTCGATCTCGTCCTTCTCCATCTTGGCGCGGTAGATCTCGCGCTCTTTCGCGACGACGTCCGCGGACACTTCCTCGCGCTTGAGGAACTTGGGGCTCATCGCCACGCTCTGCATGGCCAGTTCCTTGGCGAGGGCCTGCAGCTCGGTTTTGGCGGCGGCGAGATCGCCGTCGAAAGAAAGCTCCACGATGGCGCCTTTGCGGTTGTCGGAGTGGATGTAATAATTGGCCACGGTGCCGGCAGCGGAGTAGACCACGCCGCGGCGAATCTGCATGTTCTCGCCCATTTTTATGGCCAGGGCCTGCAGGCGCTCTTTGGCCTTTTCGCTCTCAGCGGGATTGGCCAGCGAAGCGTCGGAAAGCATCTCCGCGGCGAGGGCCGAGGCGAAGCCGGTGACGTCCGGGTTCTTGGCCACGAAATCGGTTTCGCAGTTTATTTCTACAAGGGAAAGGGTCTTGCCGTCGGCGGAGGCGTTAGCCGTCACGACGCCTTCCTTCATGGCGCGGTCGGCGCGCTTGGCCAGGCCCGCCAGGCCCTTCTTGCGAAGAAGATCCACTGCCTTGGCTATATCGCCGCCGGTCTCGGTAAGAGCGCCCTTGCAGGCCATCATGCCCGCGCCGGTCTGCGCCCTGAGTGTCATTACCTGTTCGCTGGTGATTGCTGCCATAATTCGTGTCTCCTTAAGTGAGTTAAGAAAAAGGGGCGCCGGCGTTCACAGCCCGCGCCCCCGAATTCAAAAAAAGAATTACTCTTCGGTTCTGACGGGCTCTTCGGCGGGGACTTCCTCGCCGACGGGCTGCCCCATGGCGGCCTGCATTTCGGGAGAGACGCCTTCTTCTCCGGCGGGCACCCCGGCGGCTTCCTGGGCCTGCTGGTGGGCGGCGGCCTTCTCAGCCTCCGCTTCGGCGCGGCCGTCTATCACGGCGTCCGCCATGGTGGCGCAGAAAAGCCTGATGGAGCGGGCGGCGTCGTCGTTGCCGGGGATGGGCCAATCGAGCTGGTCGGGGTCGCAGTTGGTGTCGCAGACGCCGACGATGGGGATCTTGAGCTTGTGGGCTTCCTTGAGGGCGTTGGCTTCATTGACGGGGTCCACGATGAAGACGATGTCCGGCAGGTTGCGCAGGTTGCGGATGCCGCTAAGGAGCTTGACCAGGCGGGCCTTCTCTTTGCTCAGGCGGGAAACCTCTTTCTTGGACATGACCCGGAACAGGCCGTCCGTTTCGAATTTTTCAAGTTCTTCCAGGCGCTTGAGGGACTTGCGCAGCGTTTCGAAGTTGGTGAGCGTGCCGCCCAGCCACTTTTCGTGCACGCAGGAAACTTCGGCGCGGACGGCTTCCTCGCGGATTATTTCCTTGGCCTGTTTCTTAGTGCCGACAAAAAGGAAAGTCTTGCCCTGTTTGGCGCAGTCTTTCACGAAGGTATAAGCCTTCTTTATTTCTTTTACGGTCTTCTGCAAATCCAGGATGTGGATGCCGTTGCGCTCGCCGAATATGTAGCGGGCCATCTTGGGGTTCCACCTGTAGGTCTGGTGACCGAAATGTACGCCGGCTTCCAACATGCTTTTCATTGATACGTTTAACATTTTTACTGTCCTCCGTGTGTTTTGACTATGATCGTTTCTTTTCCCGCCCTCCAGGAGCAGGATTTCAACGTTCTTATAATATCATAATCAGGCGGGCCGTTTCAACGGGGCGCGCGCTCTTTTACACGGGGGCGGCATATTTCCTATAATGTCCTTCGCGACCATGAAAATAGCTATAGCACAGATAAATCCCAAAGTGGGGGACATCGCAGGCAACGCAGCGCTGGTGGAAGCCTTCGCGCGCCGCGCCGAGGCTTTGGGCGCGGACCTGGCCGTGTTCCCGGAGCTCGCGCTGACCGGCTACCCGCCCCTGGACCTGGTGGAAAACAAGGATTTCATAGACGAGAACCTGCGCGCGCTCAAGCGCCTGGCGGAACTGAAGCTGAAGGTCGCGCTGGCCGTGGGCTTCGTGGACAGGAACCCGGCCGCGAAAGGCAAGGCCCTGCTGAACTCGATAGCCCTGCTGCACGGCGGCCGGGTGGCCGCCAGGCGGGCCAAATCCCTGCTGCCGGCCTACGATATTTTCGACGAAGCCCGCTATTTCGAACCCGCGGCGGAGAACCGCCCGCTGAAATTTAAAGGCGCGCTGATCGGGCTTACGATCTGCGAAGACATCTGGGCCCGAACGGCGCTGCTGCCCAGCCGCCTGCTATACCGCAACAACCCGGTAAAGACACTGTGCGGGGCCCGGGCGTCCATAGTCATCAACATCTCGGCTTCGCCTTTCTACCGCGGCAAGGGCGCCAAACGCCGCGCCATCCTCTCCGGGCTGGCGAAAAAGATGCGGGCGCACATAATTTACGTGAACCAGGCCGGGGCCAACGACGAGCTCATCTTCGACGGCAACAGCTTCGCCCTCTCGCCCGCGGGCCGGATCACCGCCCGCGCCGCCGCCTTCGGCGAAGACCTGGTCCTGGTGGACACCGACGCCCCCGCGGCCGCCGCCGCGGCCCCGCAGGACGAGACCGCCGAGATACGCGCCGCCCTGACGCTGGGGATCCGAGACTATTTCCGCAAACTGGGGTTCAAGCACGCCGTGCTCGGGCTGAGCGGCGGCATAGATTCCGCCGTAGTGGCCGCGCTGGCCGCCGACGCCCTCGGCCCGGGCAACGTAACGGGCGTGCTGATGCCTTCCGAATACACCTCCGCGCAAAGCGGGACCGACGCCCTGAAGATCGCCCGCAACCTCGGCATAAACACCAGGACCGTGCCGATAAAGAATATTTACAAGGCCTTCCTCGGTGAGCTGGGCGCCGGCGGCCCCGGGAAAGAGGTTTCGCTTACGATGCAGAACCTGCAGGCGCGCTCGCGCGGCAGCATCCTGATGGCGCTGGCGAACGCCAATAATTGGCTGGCCCTGACCACCGGCAATAAATCGGAGATCGCCATCGGCTACTGCACCCTTTACGGCGACACCGCCGGGGCCCTCGCCCCCATCGCCGACCTGTTCAAGACCGAGGTTTACCGGCTGGCGGCCCATTTCAACCTGGGGGGGGAAGTGATCCCGCAAGCCGTGATCGAGCGGCCGCCCACCGCGGAACTGAAACCCGGACAGAAGGACCAGGACGACCTGCCGCCCTACGCCGAGCTCGACGAGATAATCCGGCTTTACCTGGAGGAGAACCGCGGGCCCGCGGAGATCATCCGACGCGGCTTCGGGCGGGACCTGGTGCTCTCCGTGCTCAGGCGCGTGGAGGCCAACGAATATAAACGAAAGCAGCTCCCAATCGGCCTCAAGGTCACCGAAAAGTCCTTCGGTTACGGCAGGAGAATGCCGATAGTAAAGACCACCGGCTTTATAAAGTAGCAGATGCACAAGAAACTCCCCATCCTCGCCCTGGCCCTCGCTTTTTTATGCGCGGCCGCCCAGGCCCAGCCGCCTAAAAAACGCAAGCTGGTGAAACCCGGCCCCAAAGCCAAGGAAGAACTGGTAAAGCGGGAACCCAGGACCAAGGAAGACATCCTTAAAACAGTGGACCGCCCCGTCCCGAAAGACGGCCTGCTGGCCAGGATCCTCAGCGCCATCACCATAGATACCCCCAACGGGCCCATAATCCCTTTCCCGGTAGTGGATTCCAGCAAGGACCTCGGCCCCAGTTTCGGCATCATGCCGGTGATAGCCATCAGGGACAGGAAGACCAACGATATCAAGTCGGTCATCGTCCCGTCCGCCAACTACAACCAGAACCTGCGCACCACGCTCACTTACCGGCACTACATTTTTCCCGACGAAAAACGCTATTTCATCCTGCGCGCCTCGCGCTCGGAACGCGTGGAGCGGGAGCTGATGAGCTATTACTACACCCCAAACGTCTTTTCCTCCGACTTCCGCTTCAGCCTGGAGGCCAAACACTGGGTCACGGGCAAACCCTCGTTCTACGGCCTGGGCATAAACTCCAAACGGGGCGACAAAGCCAACTACTCACTGCAGATGACCGGAGAAGAGATCATCCTGGACGTCCCGCTGATAAAGAACCTGTTCTTGAACTTCAACCATTCTTTTTTCGCCAAGCGCATAGGACCGGGGCCGGTGGACAACGGGCAGGTAAAAGAACTCTTCCCGGAATTCTACCCGGCCGCGGCCGAGGCGCACAACTTCCACACCAACCGGTTCTCCCTGGTTTACGACGACACCGACCACCCTTTTCTGCCCAAGATAGGCACCTACGCCAGCGCGTCGGTGCTCTACTCGAACAAAGCGCTCGGCTCGGATTACGAATACCGCACCTACTCGTTCCAGGCCAAGAACTACTATAACTATAAGGAAGAGGGCCGCTTTGTAACGGCGGTGCACTACCTGCTGCAGTTTCAGAAGGGCGACACCCTGCCGTTCTTCGCCATGCCGCAGCTGGGGGAAAGCACGGGCATGCGCATGGCCGGCGACGGCCGCTTCACCGACCGCGGCAAGTTCGTGTTCACCATAGAGGAGCGGATCACCCTTTCCAAGACCCCTTTCTACAAATTCATCAGCGAAACCGAGATCGCGCCCTTCCTGGACGTGGGAACGGTGTTCTCCAAAGTTTCCGGCTTCCGGGCGCGGGACCTGAAATACGGACCCGGCATTTCCGCGCGGCTGGTCATCAGGCCGCAGCTGGTGGCCACGGTAGACCTGGCCTACGGCTCCGAAGGCACCAACGCCATCATCCGCATAGGCTATCCTTTCTAATAAAAAAAGTCCCGGCAGGGATTTCCCTGCCGGGCCTTACTGCCAGTTCCCGCCTACTGCAGCTGGGACAGGTCGGCGATCCCCTCGAACAGGTTCACCAGCGACTTTATGAGGTTCAGCCTGTTGTCCCGCACTTTCGGGTCCTCGGCCATCACCATCACCTTCTCAAAGAAATTATCCAGGCTGCTTTTGATCGAAAGCAGCTCGGAAAGCCCTTTGGCGTAATCGCGGCCGGCCACGTGGGCCGCCAGCCGGCCGGACAGCGCCTTTATGCCGCCGTAAAGGGCCCGCTCCTCGTCCTGTTTGAACGAATTCTCGTCGGGGGTGCCGCTGAGCGGCAGCTTGGCCTGGCGCAGGATGTTCTTGGCGCGCTTGAACGCCATAGCTATGCCGGCGAAGTCGGGGTTGCCGCGCAGCGCGTTTATATCGCGGACCCGGTCGCGGCAGTCCAGCAGGTCGCCGCCGGCCAGGAAGAAGTCCCGCACGGCCTTGGCCTCGTCGAACCGGTAGCCGGCTTCCGTAAAGACCGCCTCGGCCCGCTGCCAGATAAAGTCCAGCAGGGGCTCGACGGCCCTGGAAGCGGCGGCGGGGGGCAGCCCCGCGAACGCGGCGCTTACGGCTTCCTTCAGGTTTATCGTGAGGCCGTTCTCCAGGATAATGCGCACCAGGCCGAGGGCCTGGCGGCGCAGGCCGTGCGGGTCCTCGCTGCCGGAAGGGATAAGGCCCAGCGCGAAATCGGAAGCCAGCGTATCCAGCTTGCCGGCCAAAGACACCAGGGCGCCCTCTTTTGAGGAAGGCAGGGGGGACTTGGCCGACACCGGCCAGTAGAATTCGCCGACCGCGCGGGAAGCCCTTTCGCTCATGCCCGAATTCTTCGCGTAATAGTAGCCCATCACGCCCTGCAGCTCGGTGAATTCCCGGACCAGGTTGGTGGTCAGGTCTGAATACACGTGGGCCGCGGCGGCCGCGACTTCTTCCTTATTAACGGCGGCGCCGCAATTCCCGCAAAGCCAGGCGGCCAGTTTCTCCACGCGGGCGGTCTTGTCGGCCATGGTGCCCAGCTTTGCCTGGAAGGTTACGGCCCCGAGCTTGTCCTTGAAGTCGGACAGGGGGACGGCCAGGTCGCGGGTATAGAAGAAGATCGCGTCGCGGAAGCGGGCCTCCAGCACGTTCTTGAAACCCTCTTCGACGTTGCGCTGGCCCTTGGACACGCCGTCGCGGATGCCGACGAAGTAGGGCTGCAGCGTCCCGGCGGCGTTCGCCACGGTGAAGAACTTCAGCTGTTTCTTCATGACCAGATGCACGAGCTCGGGCGGCAGCTTGAGGAAATCCTGGGAATAGCCGTCCACCACGCAGACGGGGTATTCGACCAGGTAAAGGTTCTCGCTGAGCAGCTCGGGGTCGGCCTCCACCTCGAGCTTCATGCGCTTCGACAGGCGCTCTATCTCGCGGCGGAGGGCCTCCAGCCGGTCGGCGTCTTTGACTATCACGTTGGCGTGCTCCAGCGCCTTGAAATATTTTTCGGCCGAAGCGATCTTGAGCGGGCGGGACCCCTTGGCGCTCAGGCCCACGGTAACGCGCCCGGACTTTACGCCGGCCACGCTGAAGGCGACGGGCTTGTCGCCGTAAAGGGCCAGCAGGCTGCGGATCGGCCGCGCGAAACGGAAACGGCTGGCTTCCCAGACCATGTTCTTGGGGAACTGCAGCCTGGCGACGGCCTTCGGGAAGAGCTCGGCCAGCGCCTTCACGGCCGGGCGCCCGGGAACCTTCGATTCAAAAACGAGGACCTCTCCCTTGTTGGGCACCGTCTCCACGCCGAGCTTATCGGGTGTAGTGCCGCGCGCACGGGCGAAGCCCGCGGCCTGGGGGGTAAAATTGCCGGCGGCGTCCCTGAGCAGGCGGGCCGCCGGGCCGTAAGCCTTCTGCGTCCTCTCCTCGGTTTTGGAAGGGACGCCGGAAATGTAAAGCACCAGGCGCTTGTAAGTGCCGCAGGCCTCTATCCCTTCGCAGGGCAGGTTGGCCTCGGCCAGCAGTTCGGCGGCGTATTTTTTAAGCTGTTCCTCGGCGGAGGTGACGAACCGGGCCGGGATGTTCTCAATGCGGACCTCAAGCAGGGCGTCTCTCTTAAGCATTGGTTTTCTCCTTCTTTTCGGAAGGCTCGTTTATCTCCACGTAGGCCGAGGCGCAGGCCTTGGCGATGTCGCGGATGCGCTTTATCAGCACCGCGCGCTCCGAGACCGAGATGGCGCCGCGGGCGTCGAGCAGGTTAAAATTCTGGGAACACTTCATCACCAGGTCGAAGGCGGGCAGGTAATAGCCCTTGGCCGCCAGGCCGCGGACCTCCTTCTCCCAATGGTCGAAATTAAAGCGCAGGTTCTCCACGTCGGCTTCCTCGAAGTTGTAATGGGAGAACTGCTCCTCTATTCCTTTGTGCACTTCCCCGTAGGTCAGGCGGTCGGTCCACATGATATCGTAAATGCGCTTTTTCTTCTGGACGAACATGGCCAGGCGCTCCAGGCCGTAGGTGATCTCCACGGAGATGGGGTTAAGCTCGTAGGAAGCCATCTGCTGGAAATAAGTGAACTGCGTCACTTCCATGCCGTCGAGCCATACTTCCCAGCCCACGCCGGAGGCGCCCAGGGTGGGGGATTCCCAGTCGTCCTCTATCCAGCGGATGTCGTGCTCGGCGTGGTCTATGCCGACGGCCTTCAGGGAATTAAGGTAAACCTGCTGGATGTCGGCGAGCGGCGGTTTTATCACGACCTGGTACTGGTAATACTTGCCCAGCCGGTTGGGGTTCTGCCCGAAGCGGCCGTCGCCGGGGCGGCGGCACGGCTCGACGTAAGCCACGCTGTTGGGTTTAGAGGTGAGCGAACCGAAAAAGGTGGCGGGGTTGAAGGTGCCCGCGCCTTTCTCCAGGTCGTAGGGCTGGATGACAGCGCAGCCCTGCCTGGCCCAGTACTGGTTAAGCTTGGAAATTATGTCCTGGAAATTCACCGTTGCCTCCGGAGGCCGCGCTGGGCCTGAATATTTTAACTATTATACCTTACTGCGGGGCGGGGCATGGAGCCCCGCGGCTCATTTGACGAAAGCCAGCGTGCGCAGGTCTATGCCGATGTGTTCGCTGAAGAACCTGGAGAACAGCCCGTCGATAAATTTCGCCGAAGCCGCGTCTTCTGGCAGTTCCCTGACCTCGTCCCAGGAACCGCCGTGCAGGGTTTCCCAGAAAGCGGCCTCCGGCCCCGCCGCCGTTTCCCTGAAGCCGAACCCGGCCAGCTCGAGCGCGCGCAGCGTGAACGCCTGGCGCAGCCAGAACGAGCAGCCGCCGGCGTCCAGGTCCGCCAGCGCCCCGAGGAGCAGGTCGTATTTCTCGGGGGAGGGGCTCTGCGCCGGCGTCAGCCTGTTGACCACCTCGCAGTAATGCATGGCCAGGTAAAGCCGCTCCAGCTCCGTCCTGATGCCGCCGAAAACGCACAGCGTCCTGCCGCCGGTGCAGACGGGAAAATTGGACCCCTTCTTGAGATAGAACCGGTAGTCGCCCCACGTGACGGCCTCGCTGAGGGCCCGCAGTTTGCCGCGCGCCAGGCGCACGCTCTTGAAGTTGACCTCCAGCTTGCCGTGTTCCAGCGTGAACACGGTCACTATCCGGTCGTTCTCCCGCAGCGGCCGCCGCTGCAGCACTATCCCGTAGTCGCAAAAAATCATGATTACATTTTACTAAACATACAGCCGGGGCCGCTTTCTTTTGCAATTCACCGGGTTTATTTATATAATTAGAACACTATGCTACCTACATACAGACCAAACGTCCGGAAACGGGCAAAACATATCGGCTTCCGTGCAAAGATGAAAACAGCGGGAGGCAGGAAAACCCTCGCCCGCAGGCGCGCCAAAGGCCGCTGGCAGTTAATACCCATAAAACCCGCGTAAACGGCTCGGCCGTGCGGGTTTAAACAGTGAAAAAGTTCGCCTTTTCAAGAGCTTCACGCCTGCGCCTCAAAAGAGAGTTCGAGGCAGTTTTCGACGCCGGAAGGAAAACAGTCACCCGGGACCTCGTGTCCTGGAACCGTCCGACCGGCGATAAAGAAAAAAAACTGGGCCTCATGGTCTCTAAAAAGATCGGCGGCGCCGTGGAGCGGAACAGGTTAAAAAGGCTTCTAAGAGAAGCATTCAGGCTGACGGTCAGCGAGTTAAAGGAAGGCACGCGCCTTATCATCTACCCCAAAGCGGGCTGCGCCGTGAAAAATCTGGCACAGGCCCGCGTCGCGCTGGAAGACCTCCGGCGCAGGGCGCGCCTTAACGATGACGGTAAATAAAACCGGCACAAGAAATCTTAAATCACTGGCGCTGCTCACGCTGCGCTCGGCATACAGGACTATCAGGCCGGCCCTAGGGCCCGGAACCTGCAGGTTTCAGCCGTCCTGTTCCGAGTACGCGTTCCACGCGCTGGATAAACACGGGATTTTAAAAGGGACGAGGCTGGCCGCAAGCCGCCTCTCCCGTTGTCGTCCTTTCTCTCCTGGCGGTTTCGACCCGGTGCCCTGACTCTACAAGAAGCCTTCCGCGGTCGCGGGAGGTTAAATGCAGAAGAATCTTATTCTCGCAGTAGTCCTGTCCTCGCTGGTTTATATCGGCTGGTACTCCTTTATGGAGAAAAAGATCCAGCCCCCAAAAACCCAGCAGACCCAGACCGCGGCCCAGCCGCAGCAAGACCGGCCGGCAGGCGCCCCCGTGGCGCAGGCGGAACCGGCCGCGCTGCCGGAGAACTGGAAGAGCGGCGCCGTCACCATAAAGGCCGGCAAAGCCGAATACTCCTTCAACCCGGCCGCCGCCTCCCTGGCCAGCGCGGTCTACGAAGGCCCCGTCGCCCCGGTCGAACTCATCCCGGACCCCGCGCGCGGCTTCTTCTCCACCACGCTGCCCGCCGCCTTCAGCCTCAAGAACAAGACCTCCGACTCGGTGGAATTCTCCGCCAGGGCGGGGGAGCTGCAGTTCACCAAGAAATTCACCTTCTCTCCCGACAACGGCCTGAACACCCTGCAGATCACCGCCTCCAACGTCTCGGGCAGAACCCAGACGCTCGGCCAGTGGGAACTGCGCGTGGGCCCGGGGCTCAACACGGTCAAGAGCGAGATGAAAGAGAACGCCGGCGAACTGAAAGCCCAGTACACTTTCACGGAAGAAGGAAGAAAGCACCCCACTCTTAAGGAGCTTAAGGACGAAGCCGCCCAGCACGACTGGGTCTGGACCGGGATGAACAACCGCTATTTTCTGGCGGCCCTCGTCGGCGGCAATTTCCAGGGAACGCGCCCCGTCAGGCGCCTGGAGAAAGTAGGGGAAGAAGAGAAAACCCCCGGCCTGGTGGTACCGGTGCCCGCCGCCGACCTCAAGCCCGGAGAAAAGCGCACCTGGGAAACCCGGTTCTACCTCGGCCCCAAGGACTACGCCCGGCTGCAGAAGCTCGGCCTGGGGCTGGACCGCTCGGTGGACTTCGGCTTCTTCGCGCCGCTGGCGAAACTCGCCAACTCCTCGCTGGTCTACTTCCACAAGGTCACCGGCAACTACGGCCTGGCCATCATCATACTCAGCGTCATCATCCAGCTGCTGCTGACCCCGCTCAGCTACAAGAGCTTCAAGGCCATGGCGGTGATGAAAAAAATACAGCCCGAGATGCAGGCCATACAGAAAAAATACAAGGAAGACCCCAAACGCATGAACGCCGAGGTCATGGACCTCTACAAGCGCCACGGGACCAACCCGCTGGGCGGCTGCCTGCCCATGCTGCTGCAGATCCCGGTCTTCTTCGCGCTGTTCACGGCGCTGCGCAATTCCTGGGACCTGCACGGGGCGGTGTTCGTTTTCTGGATCAAGGACCTGTCCGCGAAAGACCCCTTCTACGTAATGCCCCTGGTGATGGGCGGCATCATGTTCCTGCAGCAGCACCTGAGCCCGCAGACCACGGACCCGTCGCAGGCGACGATGATGAAGTTCATGCCGGTGATCTTCACCTTCATGTTCCTGACCTTCCCGTCGGGCCTGGTGCTTTACTGGCTGATCAACAGCACGTGGGGCTTCGCGCAGACCATGTACCTGCAGAAGAAGATGGGCTAAGATTTTTTTAACTGAAAGACTAGGAGACATCCAAATGAGAGAGACAAAGACAGAAGCGAAAACGATACAGGACGCGGTCGAAAAAGGCCTTACGGAAATGGGCCTTCGGCGCGACCAGGTGGAAGTAGTGGTGGTAAGCGAAGGCACAAGGGGATTCCTCGGCATAGGCGCGAAGAAAGCCTGCGTTATTTTAAGGGAAAAGCGCTGGACCAGCGGACGCGGCGACGAACAGCCCCGCGAGAGCCGCGGCGGCGGTCGCGGCGGCAGTCGCGGCCCCAGGCGCGACGGCAGAGGCGGGGGACCCAGGCGCGAAAGCAGCCGTTCCTCCTCTTCTTCTTCAGCCGCTCCCAGGCGCCCCGGCCGTTACGGTTACGAAGACGCCAGGCTGCCCCCGCCGGAAGAATCCCGCGGCGCGTCGGAAGGACACTACGGAGAGAACAGGCGCCCCTCGCGCGAAGACCGCCCCAGGATGGAGCGCGCGTACAAAGAGGAGCCCCTCGGCGCGGACTATATAGCCATACAGCCCCCGCAGGACCCGGTTGAGCACGCCAAGACGGCGCTGCTGAAAATGGTGACGCTGATGGGCATGGAGGCCACCGTTACGGAGGCCCGCCTGGACGCCGCCGAGAACCTGCTGTTCATCCGCTTCGACTGCGCCGACTCCTCGGCGTTCACCGAAGAGAACGGCCGCGGCCTGCAGGCCCTGCAGTTCGTGCTGAACTCCATAGTGAGCCGCAAGCGCGAGCCGCACCTGGCCCTCCGCCTCGACACCGGCGGCTACTGGGACAGCAAGGAGAAAGAGATCTCCGCCCGCGTGGAAGAAGCCGTCAACGACGTGCGGACCAACAACAGGCCCAACAGGCTCGACCCCATGCCCGCCTCGATCCGCAAGATCGTGCACAACCTGATAAAGACGAAGTACCCCGATATGGAGACCGTCTCCGAGGGCGAAGGCCGCTGGCGCAAGGTGGTTATCCGCAAAGTGGAAACCAGCCAGCCCGCCGGGCAGCTGCCCGTTGAGCAGACTGTCGAGCAGCCTGTCGAGCAGCCTGTCGAGCAGCCGGCCGAACAGCCGGTAGAACGGCCCGTTGAGCAGCCGGCGCAGCAGCACGCTGAAGCCGAAGCGCAGCCGGCTGAACAGACGACCGAGCAGAAGTAAGAACTTCGTCGGCCGCATCGGCGTGACTGCGCTTGCGCTGTCACGCCGTTCGTTTTTCAGGTTATACATGAAACTGCCCGAGACCAGCGACACCATAGTAGCCCAGGCCACCCCGCCGGGGGCGGGGGCCTTGGCGGTAATACGCCTCTCCGGGCCCCAAGCCTTCGGGGCGGCGGCTTCTTTCCTTTCCCCGGTCCCGGCCGAGCCGGTGCACAGGGCCGCCAGGATGCTGGCGGTAAAAGACGGCGCCCGCCTCGTGGACAGGGCGGTGGCGGTGTTCTACCGGGGCCCCGCCAGCTACACCGGGCAGGACACCGTGGAAATTTCCTGCCACGGCTCTCCTTATATAATACGGACCATAATGAACCTGGCTTTGCGCGCGGGCGCCAGGCCGGCGGGGCCGGGAGAATTTACGCTCAGGGCCTTCCTTAACGGCAAACTGGACCTGGTCCAGGCCGAAGCCGTAGGAGAACTGATAGCCGCGGGGTCGGCGGAAGCCCACCGCGCCGCCATAACCCAGGTGGAAGGGGGAGTTTCGGAAAGGGTACGCGGCATAAAGACGGCCCTGGTCTCGCTGCTGGCGGAACTGGAAGCCCGCCTGGACGATTCCTACGAGGAGATCCCCGCCCTTAAAACCAGGGATTTCGCCAGGCGCGCCGCGGCGGCCCGCGCCAGCACCCTTGAACTCGCCAAAGGGTTCGAGGCCGGCAGGGGGATAAAGGAGGGGCTGAAGGTAGTGATAACCGGCGCCCCCAATTCAGGGAAGTCTTCGCTGCTCAACGCCCTGCTGGGCTACGACCGCGCCATGGTCTCGCGCCAAGCCGGCACCACCCGCGACACCCTGGAAGCCGAACTGGAACTGCACGGGTTTACCGTGATCTTTACGGACACGGCGGGCCTTAACGCCCGCGCCGCCTCCCGGCTGGAGAGGGAGGGGATGAGCCGGGCGGCCAAAGCCATAGCAAGGGCCGACGCGGTGATCCTTGTGAGCGACGCCTCCATAAAGGAGACCGCCAGCGACCGGCGCTCCGAAAAGGAAGCGGCGCGGCTGCCGGCCGGCGCCAGGCTGATACGGGTGCTTAACAAAGCCGACCTCCCTTTAAAAAGATCCCGCCGCGGCTCCCTTAAAATTTCGGCCAGGACCGGGGCCGGCCTGCCCGCCCTGCGGACGCTGCTGGTAGCGGGGCAGAAGAAAGTTTTTCGCGACGGAGCCCAAGCGGTAGTCACCTCCGCCAGGCACTTCGCCGCCCTTTCCGCGGCGGCCGGCGAACTGGGCGCGCTGCGGGCCCTGCTGGAGCGGAAAGAGCCGCCGGCCGAGCTGGCCGCGGAGCGCCTGCGCGCGGCCCTCTCGGAACTTTCCTCTATCCTCGGCGAGACTACGCCGGAAGAAGTGCTGGCCGACATCTTCAGGCATTTCTGCGTGGGCAAGTGACCCTTATGTTAAAAGATATTTTTCCGGTAAAACTGATCTTTCGGCCGACCGACACTTTCACAGAGATCGCCCGGGGACGGACGGGCTGGGCCTGGCCGCTGGGTATTTACGCCGCCGCCGCTATCGCCTCAGCGGCCCTGCTGGCGGCCGCCCCGCCGGAGTTCCTGGCCAAGGCCGCCGGCGGCCTGCCCCCGCCGGCCGGCGGGTTCACGGTCTATTTGCTCACCGGCCTGCCAGGCGGTCTCGCCTTCGCTTTTTTTTCCTGCGCCCTCCTTTCCGGCTTCGCCTCCGTTCTCAGGTCGGGCCGCCTGATGTTCCGCGTGCCGCTGCCAGCCGCCGCAGCGGCGGTTTACGCTTTTTTCTTCGTCGCGCGCTACAACGCCGGCGCCGCGGGCCCGGCCGGCTGGGCGGCGGCGGCCTGCGCGCTGGGGCTGGCCGCCTGGGCCGCGCTGCGCGAGCCGCGCGCCTACCTCCGCCTGGTAAAGGCCTTTCTTTCCTTGTCCATGTTCGCGGCGGCCGCAAGCGCGGCCGGGGCCGGAGCGCTCCTGGCCGGAACGCCGGACGCCTACCCGGCGGCCGAATATTTTTTTTCTTTCCTTTCGGTGGCCTGGCTTGTCAAAGCGGCCATGGCCCTCACCGGCCTCTCGGCCGCCAGGGCTTTCGCGGCGGCCGTGCCGGCGCTGCTGGGCGCGGCGGCTTTCGCTTTTTCGCTGCTGGCGCTGGGCCTGGTGGGGCCAGAGGTTTTCCACCTGCTGCTGCTGATGTGATATGACGCCCTTCAACCACCCTGACCAATTCGACGTGACAGTGATCGGCGGCGGCCACGCCGGCTGCGAGGCGGCTTTGGCGGCCGCGCGCCTGGGAGTAAAAACCCTGCTGCTGACGCAGGACCTGGACACCATAGCCGCCATGTCCTGCAACCCGTCCATCGGCGGCGTCGGCAAAGGCCAGCTGGTGAGGGAGATAGACGCCCTCGGCGGCGAAATGGGCAAAATAACCGATTTTTCGATGCTGAGCTGCCACATGCTCAACACCTCCAAAGGCGCCGCCGTGCGCTCCCCCAGGGCGCAGTGCGACAAGAGGATGTACCAGGCCGCGATGAAGACGGCGCTGGAAAGACAGCCGAACCTCCGCCTGGTTCAGGACGAGGCCGCCGCCATCCTGACCAGGGCGGGGCGCGCCTGCGGCGTCGCCACCGCCCGCGGCACCCGCTACGCTTCAAGAACCGTAGTGCTAACGGCGGGCACTTTCCTGCGCGGGCTGATACACATAGGCCTGGACACTTTTCCCGGCGGCAGGTATAACCACCCGCCGAGTTCGCTGCTTTCAAAAAGCCTGACCGAACTGGGCTTCAAACTGGGACGCCTGAAGACCGGCACCCCCATGCGCCTGCACGCGCGCGGCATAGATTTCTCCAAATGCGACCGGCAGGAGCCCGACGCCCCGCCCGCGCCGTTCTCCCACTTCACGGCGAAGATCACCAACCCGCAGCTGCCCTGCTGGATCACGCGCACCAACGCCGCCACCGCCGCCGCCATAAGGGCGGGCCTGCACCTCTCGCCCCTCTACAGCGGCAAGATAAATTCCACCGGGCCGCGCTACTGCCCTTCCATAGAGGACAAGGTGGTAAAGTTCCCGCACCACGGCGCGCACCACCTTTTTCTCGAGCCGGAAGGCTTCGGCACCGAGGAATATTACGTCAACGGCCTGTCCACCAGCCTGCCGGAAGGAACCCAGGCCGAAATCGTACGCTCCGTGCCGGGGCTGGAAAAAGCCGAGATCATGCGCGCCGGCTACGCCATTGAGTACGATTTCTCCGATCCCTCCCAGCTGGACTACACCCTGGAGACGCGCCCGCTGCCCGGACTTTTTATGGCCGGCCAGGTGAACGGGACCACCGGGTACGAGGAGGCCGCGGGCCAGGGGCTCGTGGCCGGGATCAACGCCGCCCTGTCCGTTCTGGGGAGGGAACCGCTGGTGCTGAGGAGGGACGAAGCTTACCTGGGCGTGATGATAGACGACCTGGTCTCGAAAGGCATAGACGAACCCTACCGCATCTTCACCTCGCGCGCCGAATACCGGCTGATGCTGAGGACCGATAACGCGGACCTGCGCCTGTCGGGGCGGGGCCTGGAACTTGGCCTGCTGGACCCGGCGCTGAAAAAGAGCTTCGGCGCCTACCAGGCGGCCGTAGCCGACCTGCTGGCCGGGAGAAAGCCCAAAGCGCTGCCGCGGGGCCCCTGGAAGGCAGCTAAGGCGCGCGCCACCGCGGCCATCGAAAAAACCTACGCCCTTTACATCGAGCGCAACCGGAAGGAAGCCGAAAAGATGAAGAAGTTCGAGCACCTGCGCATACCGGCCGACTTCGACTACCCGGCCATAAAAGCTTTGCCGAACGAGGCCCGCCATAAGCTGGAGAAGAACAAGCCGCTCACGCTGGCCCAGGCGGGCCGCATCCCCGGGGTGACCCCGGCGGACATACAGCTGCTGTGGGTGCTGCTTGAAAAACGCAGGGGGGGACTGAAATGAACGACGCCGTGACCAAAACCCTGGAAGCCTGGGGCCTGAAACTTACGGAGGAGAACCTGCGCAAGCTGGAAGCTTTCTCCGCCGGGCTGAAGGAAAAGAACGCGGTGCAGAACCTCGTGTCCGAGAAGGACATTCCGCAGCTCTGGGAGCGCCATATGCTGGACTCGCTGGCCGCGGCCGGCGTGCTGCGCCGGCGCCTCAAGCCGGGCGCGCTTATAGCCGACGCCGGCTCCGGCGCGGGCTTTCCCGGTCTGGCGCTGGCGGCGGCCCTGGAGGAATTCAATTTTCAGCTGTTGGATTCGCGCGTCCGGCGCTGCGATTTTCTCGGCGAAACCGCCGCCGCCATGGGCACCCGCAACGTCGCGGTCTTTAACCGGCGGGTCGGCGAGGGCGGCCCCGGCAGCGAGGCCCGCTACGCGGCCGTGACGGAGCGCGCGATGGGACAGCTTGAAAACATACTGCCTCAATGCTTAAATATACTGGTCAGGGGCGGGATCTTCCTGGCCTGGCAGAGCGCCGCCCAGTTGGCGCAGCCCAGGCCGGCCGTGGAAGCGGCCAGGCGCAAGGCCGGAGCGGAGCTGGCGGAAACCGTGACGTACCGCCTGCCAGGGGAAAGCGAAGACCGTTATATCCTGGTTTTTCAGAAGTCCCGTTAGGAGAACTATGCACATACTTAATTATTATTTCACGCCGTTCGCCGTCATCCTGATCCTCTTCGCCATCTTCTTCTCCGAGCCCGAACGGAAAGTCACCTACGCCTCCTTCGCCATCCTCGCCGCCGCCTTCGTCTCCAACTACTGGCTGGGCAAGAACATGTACCGCTTCATGCGCTGGAGCCGCCACATACGCGCGCTTACCGTCTGGATCAACCTCGCCGTCAGCGCCGCGCTCTTTTACCTGCTGTCGCCCTACTGGGCCCCGATGTGGCTGCTGTTCCTGACCGCGCCGTCCGCCAGCGCCATGTATATGAAAAAGTGGCAGGTTTTCCTGACGGCGCTGGGGGCATCGGCCATCATGATCGCCCTTTACTACGCGCGCAGCGTCGCTTACGGCGACGGCGGCGGCATGGGCTCCCAGCTCTGGGGCATGGCGCTGACCCAGGCCGTCTTCATAGTCTTCTTCTCGCTGTTCACGGCCGCCATGGCCGAGATGATAGTAAAGGTGAGGGACTCGCAGCGCTAACGGGAAGTAATTGGCCGCCGGTTACTTTCTAAACAATGGACATTCTTTCCAAACTGCGTATAGTCTTCTGGGGCCTGGTCATAGGGCTCTGGGGGATCTTTATGTACCAGTATATCAACGAAGACATGTCCGTCCTTAAACGGTTCAGGGTAGGCAAGGACCCGCTGGCCGCCCCGGCGTCGCCGGCCGCGGTGCTTAAGCGCAACCTCCAGCGCCCGCAGCTGCCCGACCAGCCCGCTTTGCAGACGCAGGCCCAGGCCCAGGCGCAGCCGCAGGCCGCCGCCCGGCCCGCATTGCCGCAAAGCTCCCTCAGCCTCATAAGGCCGGGAGCCGACATAAAAGAGATCCCCGGCGGCATGATGCCGGAGCACTCGGCCAATGAAAAAACGGCCATCCCCGTCGTACACTCCGGCGGGGAGGAGAACTACCCGGACGCCCCGCCGGGCTTCGCCATGAAAGTGATGCGGCATTTCGTGGTTTACGAGGAAGGCCCTGCGGTTTCCTCCGAACTGGAGGAAACGGTGGAAGCCCTGCACGGCAATATCATGCTGGACCTGGTGGCCTTCTCGCCGTGGGCGCGCGAAAAGAAAGTTTTCATCTTTTTCTCCCAGAGCCAGGAGACCTACCGGCGCATCACCGGCCGCCCGGCCTGGTCGGGGGGGGCGGCGTCCCTCAGCGAGCGCAAGATCTACCTCTACAAGAGCGAAGAGGCCTTCGGCATCCTGGCGCACGAGCTCACCCACATTTATTTCGACAGCTTTTTCCCGGCCTCCAGCCCCAGCCCGCTCTGGCTCAGCGAGGGCGTGGCCACCTACATCCAGTCGGAGCGCGGCTTCTCCACGCCGGCCTGGCTGTCCCAGAACCTGGCGCTGCTGCAGCGCGGCAGCGGCTTCAAGCTGGGGGACCTGGTGCGCATAGAGAACCTGCAGGGCGCGGACGAGGACAACGTGCGCCTCTGGTACGCGCAGTCCTACAGCGTGGTGCGCTTCCTGATGAAACTGAAGGCCGGCGACGCCTTTTACGTTTTCTGCAAAAGCCTGCGCGAAGGCAGGCCCGCGGCGCAGTCCCTCTACCAGGCCTACGGCATGCCCTACAACAAGCTCTCCTCCCTCGAGTACGCCTGGCGCTACGACCTCAAGACCGGCAAGATCTCCGGCGTTAACAGATAATCTTTACGCCTTATTATATATTCCTATATATAGGGGTTGACCAAAGTCAACCCCGTTTTGGACCGTTTCCAGCCTCCCCCTTTAGATAAAAAATACAACTGTCATAAGCGCTTTTTACCCCGGGTATTGACAAGGGGGGGGGCATACTATATACTTTGATTCTAGTGGTGGAAAGTGGTGGACAGTGTTTTCAAGTGGTTAATAATGTTGTAAACTGGGAAAGCGAAAAAGAACGGATCTGATCAAAGTTATGAGCTCACTTTACGGAGAATACGCTTACGTGATGGACGCGAAAGGCCGCGTCTTCGTCCCGTCGCGTTTTCGCGACGAGCTCCTCAAGGAAGACAAGAATTACTTCATGCTCAGCATCGGCCTGGACCGCTGCCTCTACATTTTTCTGCCGTCGAAGTGGGAAGAACTCCTCGCCAACAATATGGCGATCTTCAAGTCCGACAACAAAGAAGAGGAAAGGGCCTTCAAGCGCTTCTTCTTCAGCAACGCGTCGGAAGCCCACGTGGACCAGCAGGGAAGGATCTTAGTGCCGCAAAATCAGAAAGCGTATGCTTCTCTCAAGAAGGACATCCTGATAAACGGCGTGGGGAATAAGGCTGAAATATGGGATGCGCAGGCTTGGAAAAAGTACAAAAAAGACGTAATGGAACCCTCGTTCGAAAAATTCAGCAAGATAGTCGACCTATGACCGATTACACGCACGTATCGGTACTGGCCGAAGAGACCGTCAACCTGCTGATAACCGAAAAGAAGGGGACCTACGTGGACGCCACCCTCGGGATGGGCGGTCATACCGCGCGCCTGCTCAACGCCCTGCCTCCCGAAGCGAACGTGCTCGGCATAGACTGGGACCCCGAGATGGCCGGAGTGGCCGCCAATAATCTTAAACCCTACGGGGACCGCGTAAAGATAGCCCAGGGCAATTTCGCCAACATCGACGAAATAATAGCCCGCGAAGGCGTAAGGGCCATCTCCGGAGTGCTGTTCGACCTGGGGATCTCTTCCCTGCACTTCGACAAGCCCTCCCGCGGCTTCAGCCTGAAGCACGACGGTCCGCTGGACATGCGGATAAACCCGGACAACCCCCTGACGGCCTACACCATCATCAACCAGTGGCCCTACGAACAGATAGAGCACCTGATCCGCGTCTGCGGCGAGCGGCATTCGGGGCGCATCACCCGCGCCGTGCTGGAAGCCCGCAGGGTAAAGCCGCTGGAGACCACGGCGGAACTGAGCGCCCTGATAGAGCGCGTGGCGCCGGCCAGGGGGGAGAAGATCCACCCGGCCACCAAGACTTTCCTGGCGCTGCGGGTGGCCGTCAACTACGAATTCGACAATCTCACGCGCGGCATACAGAAGATCATGCCGCTGCTCAAACCGGGGGCGCGGATGGGGATCATAACCTTCCACTCCCTGGAGGACCGCATAGTCAAAGAGACGTTCCGCATAATGGCGAAGATGGGCGGGTGGGAACTGGTGACGCGCAAACCGGTGAAGCCCTCGGAGGAGGAAGTGTTCTCCAACAAAAGGGCGCGCAGCGCGAAGCTGAGAGTGATAGAAAAACTGTAAGGGGTTAAGGAGGCGTTATGTATCCTGAAAACATCCTTAGGGCGGGCGCGAAGTTCAACAAGCTGCTGACGGGCAGGGCGACGAGGACCAAGTTCAACGGCCTGAAGTCGGCCATGTCTCCCACCAAGATATTCTACCTCTGGGAGAAGCACGGCATAAAGCGCATCGAACTGTTCAGCATGGAATAACTTCTATAAGAAAGGCAACACGTATATGCTCAAGAAGACGAGGAACCTGAGATTGGCGGCGCTTATCGGTATCTGCGCGGTATTCTTCCTGTTCGCGTGGGAGAACGTGCAGGCGGTAAGGCTCGGCTACACCATTGAAAAACTTCGCCGGGAAATTAAAGATCTGGAAAGCGCCAATACCTACCTGAAAAAGGAAATTCAGACTTCCCTGTCGCCGGAAAAACTGGAGACCGAGGCCGCCAAGCTCGGCATGGTTTACCCGGAGCCCGGCGCCGTAGTGCTTCTGGACGGCGCGCCGGCGGTTAAAAAAGAAGGGCGGGGCTGGCTGGCGAAGCTGTTTCGCATAAACAAAGCTTCCTAAACCTCCTCCGCCGGGCCGGCCGCGGCCAGTACGGCGCAGCCATCGGCCAATACCCGCAAGGGTGAGAGGTGCTTGATGGCGGAAATAAAAGACTTCAGAAAGCTGTTCGACAGGATCCCCGTGCTCGGGGAAACCGGCTTCGGCAGTATCGCGGCCGCCCATGATAGCCAAAAACTTAAGAACAAGAATTCATATCTGCGCCTTCGCGGCCGGCATTCCGGCTTTGATGATTGGCGCGCGCCTGTTCTGGCTGCAGACCGTCAGGCACGAAAACCTGTCGGCGACCGCTTCTAAGGAATTCAACAGGACCGTTTCCGAAATAGGCCCCAGGGGCCGCGTTTTCGACTCCGGCGGCGAACTGCTGGCCGAATCGATCGTCGCCTGGAACGCGGGGCTGTTCAAGAAAGACCTCCTGGCCGAGGCGGAAGCGACGAAAGACCCGGGCTATCCCGGCCGGGCCGTTTCGCAGCTGGTCCGGGCCCTTTCCCTGCCCTCCTCCTTCCGCGAGAAATACCGCAAGGGCAAGAACTTCATCCCCGTCAAAAAAAGCCTCGACCGCATCCAGTACGAGGCGGTAAAGGCCCTCAAGCTCAAAGGGGTGGTGCTGGAGCCCGTGCAGAACCGCTATTACCCGTCCGGGGACCTGGCCCGCAACATTATCGGCGTCACCCGCGAAGACCGCGGCCTGGCCGGGCTGGAGCTGCTTTACGACAAAGTGCTGACCGGCCACGTGAGCCGCCGGGAAGTGGTGCGCGACGCCGCCGGGCGCGTGATCTTCCAGGACAAGCAGGAAAAGGAAGCGCGCCCGCGCGACCTGCACCTGACCCTGGACAAGAACATCCAGTTTTTCGCGCAGGAAGCCATCAGGAAGTCCGTGGAGAAGAACCGGGCCGAATTGGGCATGGCCCTGGTGCAGGACCCGCAGACGGGCCGGATCCTGGCCATGGCCACCTGGCCGCGCGACCTGGAAAAGATCCAGCCGGTGGAATGGGTCTACGAACCCGGCTCGACGTTCAAATCCATAACCCTGGCCGCGGCGCTGCAAACCGGCACGGTAAGCGAGCGGGACACTTTTTATTGCGAGAACGGGGCCTGGGCCTTCAACAGCAAAGTTACCCTGCACGACCACGAACCTGAAAAGACGCTGGACCTGTCGGGGGTCATAGAGCGCTCTTCCAATATCGGCACGGCCAAGATAGGGCTTAAACTGGGAGTCCAGGAGTTCTACCTTTTTACCAAGGCCTTCGGGTTCGGCGCCAAGTCCGGCCTCGGCTTCCCCGGGGAGTCGGCGGGCATCCTGCGCCCGCTGGAACGCTTTAAACAGATAGACCTGGCGGTCGGCTCCTACGGCCACGGCATCGCCGCCACGCCGCTGCAGGTCGTCAACGCCTACTCGGCCCTCGCCAACGGCGGCAAGCTTTTCGAACCGCGCCTGGTGGACCGGGTGACGGAGTTCGAGGGGGAAGAGGTTTTCCGCAACGAGCCCGTGGTCATCCGCCAGGTGATCAGCCCGGGAGTGGCGGGACGCGTCAAAGGCATACTCAGGAACGTGGTGGAAAAAGGCACGGGCAAGAACGCCGCCGTGCCGGGCTATTCCATAGCCGGCAAGACCGGCACTTCGAAAAAGATCGACCCGCTCACGGGCAAGTACCTGACGGGAAAGAACGTAGCGTCCTTCGCCGGATTCTTTCCGGTGCCGGAGCCGCGCTATACCATTCTGGTGGTGCTGGATAATCCGAAAGGCCTGACCTACGGCGGCGAAACGGCGGCGCCGGCCTTCCAGGAAATAGCCAAAAAGATAATAACGCTCAAAGGCATCGCTCCCGACGCCCCCATGCCGGTTAAACCCGCGCGCCGCGCGCCGGCCCCGCCGGTTTCGGATTAGCGCGGCCGCGTTACAAAAACAGCCCAAAATTTTCTATTATCTAGGAATGAAACTGTCGCTTATCCTGGAAGGCCGGCTGCCCGGCCGCGGCGCCGCCGATCCGGAGATCTCCTCCATAATCAACGATTCCCGCCTGGCGGCCCCCGGCGCGCTTTTCTTCGCCATGCCGGGCGCAAAGACCGACGGCGGGCTTTTCATCCGCCAGGCCCTCGAAAAAGGCGCCGCGGCCGTGATCACCGGCACCAGGGCCCCGGACCAAGAGCGGGCGGATTTCCCGCAAGCGGCTTTCATAGAGGCGCCGGATCTGCACCAGGTCCTTTCAAAGGCGGCCGCTAATTTTTACGGCCACCCCTCCCAAAAGCTGAAAGTCTTCGGCATTACCGGCACAAAAGGAAAGACCACGACCGCCTACCTGCTGGAAAGCGTGCTGGCGCGCGCCGGCGCCAGGCCGGGCGTGATCGGCACCATAGATTACCGCGTGGACGGCCGCGTGCTGGCCCCGGCCGCCAACACCACCCCGTTCGCGCATACCCTGCAGGAGCTGCTGGCAAAGATGCTCTCCGCCCGGGCCGCCGCCGCGGTGCTGGAAGTGTCGTCGCACGCCCTGGCCCTGGGCCGGGTGGAGGACGTGGCTTTCGACGTGGCCGCGTTCACCAACCTGCAGCGCGACCACCTAGATTTCCACAAGGACAGGGAAAGCTATTTCCAGGCGAAGGCGCGTCTGTTCGAACTGCTGGAACGCTCGCCTAAAAAAGACAAGTGCGCGGCGATAAACGCGGACGACGAACGCGCGCCCTGGCTGCTCAAGCGCCTTAAGAACAAGGTAAGAACGCTGACCTTCGGCATAGAGAACGCCGCCGACTTCCAGGCCTCCGGCGTGCAGGTGCTGGAAACCATGACCCGCTTCGACCTCAAGACCGGCGGGGAAACCCTGCCCGTAAAGATAAACCTGCTCGGGCGCCACAACATCTACAACGCCCTGGCCGCCCTGGCCTCGGCAGCGGCGGGGGGCATTCCCCTGCGCACGGCGGTGGAGGGGGTGGAAGCCCTGGCGAACGTGCCCGGGCGCCTCGAGCGGGTGGACCTGGGCCAGGACTTTACGGTGTTCGTGGATTACGCCCATACCGACGCCGCGCTGGAGAACGTGCTTTCCAACCTGGGGCTGATGCCCCATAACCGGATCATAACCGTGTTCGGCTGCGGCGGCGACCGGGACCGCACCAAGCGCGCGCCCATGGGCGCCGTTTCCTGCGGGCTGAGCGACCTGGCCATAGTGACCAGCGACAACCCCCGCAGCGAGGCCCCGGCCCAGATCTTCTCCGACATAGAAAAGGGCATAGCGGGCAAATTCACCAACTACGAAGTGATCCCTGACCGCGCCGCGGCCATCGCTAAAGCCGTGGCGCAGGCCCGCAAAGGCGATATAATCCTGATAGCCGGCAAGGGGCACGAGACCTACCAGATACTCAAGGACGGCACCATACATTTCAGCGACGCCGAAGCGGCCGCGGCAGCGATAAAGAAAAGAAACGGCCGGGGAACCGGCGTATAAACGGGAAAGACCATGAACCTTCAAATAACTCTGGGGCAGCTGGCCGAAGCGACCGGCGGGAAACTGGTAAAAGGAAAACCGGAAGCGCCTTTTTCCGTTTTTGTCACCGACACCCGCAAGTTAAAAGCGGGAGATTTTTTCTGGGCGCTTAAGGGCGCCTCCTACGACGCTCACGACTTCCTGGCGAAAACCCTGCCCCTGGCGGTAGGCGGCTGGCTGGTCCGGGAGGACGCTCTGGCCGCCCTGAAGGAGCTGCCGCCCGCCGTGGTGGCGGTGAAAGACACGCTGAAAGCCCTGCAGGCGCTGGCGGCCTGGCATCGCCGGCGCTTCGAGATCCCGCTTACGGCCATAACCGGGTCCAACGGCAAAAGCACCACCAAGGAAATGCTCAGGAGCATTTTCTCGGCGGAGGGAGAAACCTGCGTTAACCCCGGCAACCTCAATAACCAGTTCGGCCTGCCGCTTTCCCTGCTGGAACTGACAGCGGCGCACAAGTTCGGCGTGTTCGAGCTGGGCGCTTCGCGCCGGGGGGATATCAGGGAGATAGGCGAGGTGGCCCGCCCCACCTGCGGCATAATCACCAACGTCGGTCCGTCCCACCTGGAGTACTTCGGGGACCTGGAAGCTGTTTTCGACACCAAGACGGAGATCGCCGACTGCCTGGCGCCGGGGGGGATACTGGTCTACAACTACGACGACAAGTATCTCTCGCGCCTGAACGGCAGGAAGTTCTCCAAGCTGACTTTCGGCCGGGACCCCGAGGCCGACGTGCGCATCCTGGAGGGGAAGCGCCTGAAGGTGGAATACGACGGCGTGCTCCTGGAAATAAACCTGCCGCACGCCGGCGGGCACAATTATTATAACGCGGCGGCCGCGATAGCGGCGGCCATAGCGGCGAAGCTCAGCTTTGCCGCCATCCGCAAAGGCCTTGAGAACTATACGCCGCCGCCGATGCGTCTGCAGGAGTTGAATATCGGCGGGGCCACGGTGATCCTGGACGCCTACAACGCCAATCCGCAGTCCATGGCTTCGGCCCTGAAGGAAATGGGGGATAAGCCCAGGCCGCTCTACCTGATGCTGGGCGACATGAAGGAACTGGGGCAGCATTCGGCGCATTACCATACCGACCTGGGCGCCGCCCTGGCCCACATGGGCGCTAAAAAAGTCTTTCTGGCCGGCCCCGAGATGAAGGCCGCGGCCGCCGCTTACTGCCGGGCCGGGGGTGACAGCATGGAATATGGAGAAACCCTGGACGATTGGCTGCCCGAGGCGCGCGCGCTTATCTCCGCGGGCGCGGGCTCCTTCCTGATAAAAGCCTCCCGCTCGCTTAAATTCGAGCGCATAGTAGAAGGCCTGACGATTAATCCCTGACGCCGAATTCCGCAAAAAACCTATGAGAAATCTGGCGGCATTCGTATGTATCCTCTCGGCGTTCGCTGTGTCGGGCTGCAGCCACGATCCCGCGGCTAAGGCTCCGCCCTCCCGCACCGTTTCAGCCCGGACGGAAGCCCCGCCCTGCGTTCCCACCAAAGCCATATTGCCAGGGACGGATTTCCTGCCCAGAGTCACCGACGAGGTCCGCACCGCCGCCATTAAAGACCTGCTGACGAAGATAGCCGCCTGCCGGCCCCTCCCTTATGACCACGACGGGATAGTCTTCGGAAACCGGGAAGGCCTGCTTGAACCGCGGCCCCGGGGCTATTACCGGGAATACACGCTGCCCATCCCGGGCAGGGATATCGGTGACGCGCCGGTGCCGGTTAACGTCGGCACTCAAACTTTTACCACCGGGGATATCACCAGCCCCCGCGGCCCGGAAAGGCTGGTCATAGGCGGCGGCGAGCGCATCTTCTATACGCCGGACCATTACGCCCACTTCGTAGAGCTGCGGATAGTCCCCTAGTCTGGCTTTTCGGATTTCAGGCAGGCCGCCGCGGAGTAAGGCTAAGAGCAGTAAAGGTCCTGCTCGGCGAAGGAATTGCGGCGTATTTTATAATCGTTCCTCAGGGAGAGGACCGTTTTGGGCAGCGTTCTGCCGTCCGTCTTGCGGTGGTATGCGGCGAAAGAGAGCACTGGTTTGTGCCTGCTTATCAGCCTGCCTGCGCCTTTCAGGACTTCCTCTTCATAACCTTCCACGTCTATCTTTATAAAATCCACGCGGCCCCTGACCAGGGCGTCCAGCGGCGCCAGTTTTACCAGGCGCACTCCCGAATAGCGCACGCCGCGGTTGACCGCGGTCCCCGGGCATTCTATCATCGAGGCCCCGCCGCCGCACGGCGCCAGTTTCAGCGCAGCCGTTGCCGCGCGCGCGCCTAGGGCCGCGTTCACGGCCCTGACCCTGCCGCCGGCCCGGTTAAGCGCGAGGTTGCCGCCCAGCATGTTAAAAGTTTCACTTACGGCCTCGAAGGCGTATACTTTTTTAGCGCCGAGCGCCAGGGCGTACAGCGTGAAGACGCCGATGTTCGCGCCGGCGTCTACGACGATCCCGTCCCTGACGGCGCCCGCGTCGTACTGGTCACGGACGATCACGCAGTTGATATCGTTGACAAAATTGCCCAGGTCGGGCGGCACGCGGAAAAAGAGCGGCCTTTTACCCTCCAGCCTTATCTCGGCCCCGACCGGCGCGAAGCCCAGTATTTTTTCCAAGACCCAGTCGCAGAGGCTTTTTGACAGTCCCGTGCCGCGGGAAAAAGCGGTTTTTTTCGAAAGCCGCGGCAGGTCTTCCCTTACCCTCAGCGCGGCCGCGAGTTCCGCGCCGCCCAGTTCGCCCGTCTGCCCGGCGGCTCCCGAGAATAAAAGCCTTATCCGCCGGCCATGCCTGTTCTTTATCCCTGTCATTTAAATGATTATAACATGTATGCTGCCGGGCGGGCCGCAGCGGCCGGAGCGGAGTTAAGGGCGGTTACGGCTTCTTCGCGGCCATGGCGGCGCGCAGCATTTCGTCCCAATAGGTGGCCCGGGAGAAGGAGAGGTATTCGTACTTGGTCTTGTAGTTGAGGTCGAAGATGGGGAAGTATACGGAGACGCCGTTGGCGTCTTTGGACTTGTAGCCCACCGCGTCGTTGCGCGCCACCAGCTTTTCGGACAGGAAAACTATGGCGTCCCTGGCCGCCTCTTTCACCGCGGGCGTCGGGCTGTTGTCGAAATAAAGCTTCATCAGCTGGTACAGGTCCCGCGCGTCCTCGTCGTCGAAAGAGCGCAGGCCGAATTTCTTCTCGTGGTAAAGCTTCAGGTCCGGCTGGGAAGCCGCCACCAGCCGCGCGAACCGGTCCATCTTCGCCGCCAGCTCCGGGGCGTAGGCGGGACGCACGATGGACATCGTCACCGACTGCTTGAGCGCGCCGTAAAATTCCGAGAAGCCCTTCATTATCGACTGCGCGGCGGCGAAAGAGTCCGAAGGGTTGGCCGCCAGCGCCTTGAGGAAAGCCTCATAATTGTAGCCGCTGCCGGGGGTGGTTTCCTGCGAACCCACCACGTATTCAGCCGAATCCTTCAGGTCGTAAATAACTTCCATGGTCTGCATCAGGCAGGCGTCGGAAGCGTACACGTTCACGCCGCCGCCGGTCTTGATCGCCAGCGCCAGTTCGGCGGGCGAGATATGGTTGCCGGAAGGCTCGTCGTAGGAAATACCTTTGGGGGCGCCGGCCGGGGGCTTTACGCCGCGCCAGCCGCTGCCGTGTCCGCCCACTATCAGCAGGTATTTTTTGGCGGGATAAGCGGCCTTGCCCCAGGCGATGAACTCGGCCAGGTGCTTCCAGTCGCCCATGTCGGCGTCCGGGTAATGCGCCAGCACCGGGGAATTAATGGCCAGCGGATCCGCATCCTTATTTATCAGGAACCGGCGCGAGCCGGTCCAGTCCGCCTGGGGCGGCACCGGCTCCTGCACGCTGGCAAAAGGGTTGAAAGGCGGGGCGCATTTTATGCGGCCCATCTCCACCACCACGTTAACCCGGCCGGTGGAGCCGGCGGCCTCCATCTCGTTGACGTCCTTTATCGCCTCAAGGCCCAGGTTATTGCGGGCGCTGACATAGATCAGCACGGTCCAGTCTTTCAGGGCCGCGGCGCGCGCCGGTTCGCCCGGAGCAGCCACCTCAACTTCTCCCGCGGCGCCAAGCTGGTCCAGGGAAAGGGAGTAGGCCGCAGGGGCGAGAGCGGGCAGGCAGAACAGGGCGGCGAAAAAAGCTTTGGGGGTCATCATCACTATTATTATAGCCGCCCGCCGCCGGCGGCGCATGAGCCTTAAGGGCCATCCGGACCCGGGCCTTAAGGGAAAGAGGACGAAGCGCCCCAAAAAATATTAAAATAATATGTAAGGGACGGCTTTTTCCCGTTATAAATTTCCGGCAAAGGACACAATGCTTTATTACGCGCACTACCTGAAGGATTTTTTCAGCCCGCTCAACGTTTTCCAGTACATCACTTTCAGGGCAGGCGGGGCGGTAATGACCTCCTTCCTGCTGAGCCTGGCCATAGGCCCCTGGATAATAGCGAAACTGCGCACCTACAAGATAGGCCAGGTGCAGCGCACGGACGGGCCCCAGACCCACCTGGCCAAGCAGGGCACCACCACCATGGGCGGCCTGCTGATCTTCCTTACGCTGGTGGTCACCACCTGCCTGTGGGCCCGCATGGATAACCGCTTCATCCTGCTGCTGCTGTTCACCACCGTAGTGCTGGCCTTCGCCGGCTGGATGGACGATTACACCAAGCTGGTCAGGAAAAACCCCAAGGGCGCGTCCTCCGCCTTCAAATTCTCGCTGCAGCTGTTCACCGCGCTGGTCGTGGTCGGCTACCTGGCAGCCAACCCGCCCAACGCGCAGTACGCCAACTGGCTCTCCATCCCCTACACGAAAGAGCTGTACCTGAACCTGGGCTTCCTGTACGCGGCGCTGGCGATGATCATCATCATCGGCTCTTCCAACGCGGTGAACCTTACCGACGGGCTCGACGGCCTGGCGGCCGGCTCCATCGTCTTCGCGGCCCTCACTTTCGCCATCTTCGCCTACTCGGCCGGCAACGTGAAGTGGGCCTCCTACCTCAAGCTCATCTACGTGGAAGGCGCCGGCGAGATCGCAGTTTTCCTGGCCGCCATGATAGGCTCCTGCCTGGGCTTCCTGTGGTATAACGCGCATCCCGCGGAAGTCTTCATGGGCGATACCAGCTCTTTGTTCCTGGGCGGCGCCATCGGCACCGCCGCCATCGCCACCAAGCAGGAGCTTCTGCTGCCCATAGCGGGCGGCATTTTTCTGTTGGAAACCCTTTCCGTGATACTGCAGATGGGGTCCTTTAAACTGCGCAACAAAAAGCGGCTGTTCCTGATGGCCCCCATCCACCACCATTTCGAGCTGAAGGGCATAGCCGAGTCCAAGGTCACGGTGCGCTTCTGGATAGCCGGCATAATGCTGATGCTGGTGGCCCTGGCCTCGCTGAAGATAAGGTAACCATGTTCACGCCGGAAAAATTCAAGGGGAAAAGGGCGCTGGTGATCGGCGCCGGCAGGTCCGGCGTCGCCTGCGCCAATCTGCTGGCCGGGCGCGGCTTCGACGTGCTGCTGACCGAAAAGAAAAAGGCCGGCGAACTGAAGAAGGCCCTCAAAGACCTTTCGCGCCGGGTAAAGACAGAAACCGGCGGCCACACGGCGGAGGCCTTCGGCTGCGGCTTCGCCGTAAAAAGCCCCGGGCTTTCCCACGCCAACCCGCTGATAGCGGCGCTTAAAAAGCGCAAGATCCCCGTTTTCAGCGAGATAGAGACCGCGCTGGCTTTTTCCGCGGGCACGCTGCTGGCGGTCACCGGCACTAACGGCAAAACCACCACCACCATGCTGCTCGGAGAACTCATGAAGCGGGCCCTGGGCCGCAAAGGCCGCGCGCTGGTCTGCGGCAACGTCGGCATACCCGCGGCCGCCGTGGCCGCGAAGGCGCGCCCCGGGGACGCCGTGATCATGGAAGTCTCCAGCTACCAGCTGGAGGACAGCGCTTTTTTAAAGCCGGCCGCCGCCTGCGTGCTCAACATAACGCCCGACCACCTCGACCATCACGGCAGCATGGCCGCCTACGTGAAGGCCAAGGAAAAAGTTTTCAGGTTCCAGGACCGCGGCGGCAGCTGCGTGTTCAATTACGAGGATGCTTATTGCCGCCGCCTGGCCAAAGGCTGCCCTTCCAAAGCGCTTTTCTTTTCCTCCCGGCGGACGGGGGGCAAGCTGGCCGCCTGGGTCTCCGGCGATAAATTATTCTTTAAAACCGGCAAGGCGGCCTTCAGCGTGCGCCCGCCAAACCTGCCCGGCGCGCACAACCTGGAGAACGCCATGTGCGCGGGCCTCATGGCGCTGTCGGCGGGCGCCGCCCCGGTCCATCTGAAGGAAGCGTTCGCCGCCTTCAAAGGCGTGGAGCACCGCATAGAACCGGCGGGCAAAGCGCGCGGCGTAAATTTTATAAACGACTCCAAGGCCACCAACGTGGATTCCACCCTGGTGGCGCTCAGAGCCCTGGGGGCCCAAAAGAACGTCTGGTTGATCCTGGGAGGGCTGGACAAAGGGAATCCCTACGCCCCGCTGCTCCCGCTTATCCGCAAAAGCGCCAAGGGCGTGCTGACCATAGGCGCCGCCGCGCCCAAGATAGAGCGCGAACTCGCCGGGGCCGCGCCCATCATAACCGCTCTTACCATGGAGCGCGCCTGCCGCAACATCCTGCAGCTGGCCGCCCCCGGCGACATCGCGCTTTTCTCCCCGGCCTGCGCCTCTTTCGACCAGTTCAGGGATTTCGAGGACCGCGGCCGCAAATTCAAAGCCTTCGTCAGAAAGTTGAAGTAAGCCCCTATGGATTTCGCCTCTAAACGCCAAAGACTTTCGTACAACGTCATCACCAACCGCAGCCTGAAGTACGTGGACTACCCGTTCTTCTTCATCGTTTCCATACTGCTGGTAATGGGGCTGGTCTTCCTGTACTCCGCCAGCGCCCTCTACGCGGTGAATAAAGGCCTGGACTCTTTGTTCTACGCGGAAAAACAGGCCCTCTATATGCTGCTGGGCTTCGGCCTGATGGCCGCGGCCGCCCGCCTGGACCTGGAAAAAGTGCGCCGCTACATAAAGCCCCTGGTGATCGTCACCCTGGCGCTGCTGGCGGTGACGCTGCTGATGCCGCCGGTAGCCCACGTGCGCCGGTGGATCCCGCTCGGCTTCATGAAGCTGCAGATGAGCGAGATCGCAAAACCCGTGCTGGTCCTGTACCTGGCCGATTTCTTCGACCGCAGCGCCAGCCGCATCCAGGCCGACTGGCGGGAACTGCTCAGGCCCTTCGGCGTGTCCGTGCTGTTTTTTGTGCTGATAGCAGCGGAGCCGGACCTGGGCACCCCCGCGCTGCTCTTCGTGGTCACGATGGCCGTCTTCTTCGCGGGGGGGGTAAAGCTGCGCTACATCCTGGCGCCCATCGCGGCGGCCGTGCCGGTACTCATTGAAGAGCTCCTGCGCAAGCCCTACCGTATCGCGCGCCTGAAAAATTTCCTCTCGCCCTGGGACGACGCTTCCGGCACCGGCTACCAGCTGGTGCAGTCGCTGCTGGCGGTGGGCTCGGGCGGCTGGTTCGGCAAAGGGCTGGGCGCGTCCAAGCTGAAGCTGATGTACCTGCCGGAGCCGCATACGGACTTCATTTTCCCCGTAGTGGCCGAGGAAATAGGCCTGGTGGGGGGGCTGTTCATAACCGCCCTGTTCGCCGCCCTGCTGGTAAAAGGCGCGCGCATCGCCCGCAACGCGCCCAGCCTCTACACCTCGCTGGCGGCCTTAGGCCTGACCCTGACCCTGACGCTGCAGGCCTTCTTCAATCTTTCCATGGCGATCGGGCTTATCCCCACCAAGGGCATCCCCCTGCCTTTCTTCTCTTACGGCGGCTCGTCCATACTGGCCTCGATGATAATGGTAGGCCTGATACTCAACGTCTCGGCCCACAGGAGCGGACACTGATGGCTTTAAAAAAACGCGCGCTGATAGCTTCCGGCGGGACTGGGGGACATTTCTACCCCGGCTTCGCGCTGGCGGCGGAACTGCGGGCGCGGGGCTGGCAGATCGTCTTCCTGGTAAAGAAAGAGGATATAGCGCGCCCCGCCCTCGAGGAAGCGGATTTCCCCTACACGGAAACGGACATGGTCGCGCTGCCGCGCAGCCTGAACCCGCTGGCCCACCTGACTTTTATTTTTAAATTCCTGAAGGCCCTGGCGCTGGGGCGCCGTATAATGAAGGACTTCAGACCCGACGCCGTGATCGGCACCGGCAGCTACGTGGCTTTCCCGGCCGCGCTGGCCGCCCGCCTGGCCGGCGTGCCGGTCTATATCCACGAGTCCAATTCCATCTTCGGCCTGGGCAACTACCTGGCCGGTTTTTTCTGCGCCAAGGCGGCGCTGGGCCTGCCCTGCGCCCAAAGCGCTTTCGCCGGCAAAACCGCCCTTACGGGCACGCCCATCCGGGAGGCCTTCGGGACGGTGCCGGACAAAAGTTCCGCCCGCGAGGCGCTGGGCCTGGAACCGGATAAATTCACGGCGCTGGTCTTCGGCGGCAGCCAGGGCGCCCGCCGCCTCAACACGGCCTTTATCCGCGCCGCCAGATCCCTCAAAGGGGACCTGCAGGCGATCCACATCAGCGGCAGAAAGAACTACGACGCCGTCCGGGCCGCATACGAAGAGGCCGGCCTCGGCGACGCCCGGGGCCTGAAACTTTTCGACTACCGCGAGGACATGCCCGCTCTTTACGCCGCGGCCGACGTGGTCATAGCCCGCTCCGGGGCCAGCACGGTGGCGGAACTGGTGCATTTGCGCAAGCCGTCCATCCTGGTGCCGCTGCCGTCCTCGGCCGGCGGCCACCAGAAAGCTAACGCCATGGCGCTGGCCTCCAGAGGGGCGGCCGTCTGCGTGGACGAGGGCCCCGATTTCGACGCGGAACTGTCGGCCGCGCTGCGCCTGCTCCTCGACGAGCCGGAAAAGACGGCGGCCATGGCGGAAAATTTCAAGAACGCCGGCATCCCCGACGGCCTCAAGGCCGCGGCCGCGCTGGCCGACCTGATCGAAGGGAAATAAGCGGGATTTTGTTACAGGAGGACTACTACAATGGAAATAGAGAAAGGCGCGAAGTGGGTGAAGTTCGACGTGATGGAACGGTTCATGCGGGACGTTTTCAAGGGCATAGGCGTGCCGGCGGCCGACGCCGCGGTCTGCGCCGACGTCCTGATCACGGCGGACAAACTGGGCATAGATTCCCACGGCGTTTCGCGCCTGAAGCCGATCTATTACGACCGCATCAAGCAGGGCATACAGCTGCCTAAAGCCAGGTTCGAAGTGGTAAAGGAAACACCCACCACCGCCGTTATCGACGGGCACAACGGCATGGGCCACGTGATAGCCGTGCGCGCCATGGAGCTGGCGATAAAGAAGGCCAAAAAATTCGGCCTGGGCATGACGGCCGTGCGCAACTCCACCCATTACGGCATAGCGGGGTACCACGCGCTGATGGCCGCCAGGGCCGGCATGATAGGCATAACCGGCACCAACGCCCGGCCGTCCGTGGCGCCCACCTTCGGCGTGGAGAACATGATGGGCACCAACCCGCTCACGTTCGCGATCCCCACCGACGAGAAGTTCCCTTTCCTGCTGGACTGTGCCACGCCGATAACCCAGCGCGGCAAGATAGAAGTTTACGCCAAGCTCGGCAAGAAAATGCCCAAGGGCTGGGTGATAGACGAGCACGGCAACTCGAAGACGGATTCCCGGGCCGTGCTTAAGGACCTGGTGGCCGGCACCGCCGCGCTGGTGCCGCTGGGCGGCATCGGCGAAGAGCTCGCCGGGTACAAAGGCTACGGCTACTGCACGGTAGTGGAGATCCTCTCCGCCGCGCTGCAGCAGGGGGCCTACATGAAGATGCTGCTGGGCGTGGACAAGAACGGCAAGAAGGTACCGTACCCGCTCGGGCACTTCTTCCTCGCCATCAACATAGAGTCTTTCGTACCGCTGCGCTCTTTCAAGAAGACCGCCGGCAACATCCTGCGCGAATTGCGCGCGTCGAAAAAGATGCCCGGGGCCAAACGCATCTACACCGCGGGGGAAAAAGAGCACCTCAGCTGGCTCTACCGCAGGAACAAAGGCGTGCCGGTGAACGGCGAAACGCAGCGCGAGCTGCTCGCCATGCGCGAAGAACTGGGCCTGAAGCGGTATAAGTTCAACTTCTAGCCCGGGGAGGGGGAGCGATGTTCGACGAAGAGGCGAAAGCCAAGGCGGCGCTGTACGCGGCCTTTGTCATTGCGTTCATAGGCTACGCCGGGATGCTCACGGGGCTCGAGCCCGTGCACAACCAGTTCTTTCCCTTCGCGCTCTGGTCCTACACGCTCTTCGCCGACAACCTGCTGTACCGCGTCACCGGGGACTCCCCGCTGGTTTCCAGGACGGAGGAGTTCCTGACGCTGGCCCTGTGGTCGCTGGCGCTGGGCGCCGTCCTGGAGCTCCTTAACCTGCGTTTCTGCGCCTGGCAGTACGTGAACCAGCCGGCCACCCTCTCCACCCGCTGGACCGGGATGGCCCTGGGCTGGGCCGGCGGCCTGCCGTGCCTCTTCGTCACTTCAGAACTGCTGCGCTGCCTGGGCTTTTTCCGCAACCTGAAAACCCCGCCGCTGACGATCTCCCCCGGGCTGATAGACGGCTTTCACTACGCCGGGCTGATCGCGCTGCTGCTGCCGCTGGTGCTGCCCAGGTACTGCTGGCCGCTCATCTGCGTGGCGGGACTCCTGCTGGCCGAACCGCTGAACCGCCGCCTGGGCCTGGGCTCCCTGCTGCGCGAGTGGCAGGGGGGCCTGCCGGCAAAGACCCTGCGGCTGGCCGCCGCCGGCCTGATCTGCGGCCTGCTGTGGAGCTGGTGGAACAGCGCCGCCGGCGCCAAATGGACCTACGCCTCCGTCTTAAAAGCGGGACCGGAACTGTTCGGGCTGCCGCTTTTCGCCTACGCGGGCTTCGCTTTCTTCTCCCTGCAGGCTTACTCGCTGTACGCCCTGGCCTCGGCCCTCCGGGCGGGACAGACCTGGGAGGACGGGGCCTGGAAAATGCCCGGCACGCCCCCCGCGGCCGGGGTAAACTACCTGGCCTGGCTGTTTATTATTGTTACCTCTTATATAGCCCTCCGCGCCGTGGACGCTCGCACCATAACGATGTACATAGGCTGGATCTAGCCGCCGAACAGGTCTTCCGCCTATAGCATTCCCCTTGAAATTACCCTAAAGGCCTACGCGGACGTAGGTCCAATGACCATCAAAGCCATAGGCCCGACGACTATTGACATCCGTCAACCCGTGCTGTATAACATAGCGGAAGTTAACGCTGAAGTTCTGGAGGAGTTATGAAAACCCTGATGAAAACAACTTTGACCCTGGCGGCGGCGATAGCCATACTGCCCGCGCTCTCCTTCGCTGAAACCGGCAAAAGTATATACGGCGACGACAACCGCAAGGACTACTTCCAGATGAGCCCGCAGATGAAGGCCATCGCGGACTCGGTGGTCTCCTTCTGGAAAGCCGACTCCGTGGAAGCCCTGAACCCCGGCGGCGTAAAGCTTAAGACGATGAATTTCGGGGACCGCCTGAACCTGTGCCCGGATGAAAAGTTCCGCGAGCAGACCATAGGCGCTTTCTGCTCCGGCTCCCTGGTAGGCGAGGACCTGGTGATGACCGCCGGCCACTGCGTAAAGACCGAGGCCGACTGCCAGAATCTGAAAATGGTTTTCGGCTACAACGTGAAGACCGACGGCTCGGAAGCGACCACCACCATGGCGGCCAGCGAAGTCTACGGCTGCGCCAAGATAGTGAAACGCTTCCTGGGCGGCGAACCCGGCTCCAATAACCCGGCCGGCCAGGCCCTGGGCCCCGACTTCGCCCTGCTCAAGCTGGACCGCAAAGTGACCGGCCACAAACCCCTGGCCATTAACAGGGGCACCAACCTTAAGAAAGGCGACGGCATCTTCGTAATAGGCCACCCCGTCGGCCTGCCCGTAAAGCTGGCCGGCTTCGCCACCGTGCGCGACTTCTCCAAGGTAGGGTACTTCGTGGCGGACCTGGACACCTTCGGCGGCAACTCGGGCTCGCCGGTGTTCAACACCAGGACCCAGAAGATAGAAGGCATCCTGGTGCGCGGCGACGAGGACTTCATCGACAGCCCCGCCGGCTGCACCACCATGGCCACCTACGCCCAGACCGGCGGCCGCGGCGAGGACGTGACGAAGATCTCGGTCCTCTCCGCTTCCATCCCCAAGCTTCCCGGCGAGAAGGTGAACAAGGGCCTTGAAATGGAAGAAGCGGTAGACATGGATTCAAGCGCGATACAGGCCGAGATGCCCTCGAAATCGGTCAGCTTCGACTAAGCGCTTTACGGATCGGGCTTAAGAAAACGCGCCCGGGGAAGTTCCCCGGGCGCGTTTATTTGTCCCCAAGGCGCGGGGGCAACGGCGGTTGCGGCGCTTAACCTTCGCGGCGCACGGTTTCGAAAGAGAAGGCGGGCAGGCAGATGGCTATATATTCCGCGCCTTCCGGGCCCGGCGTGGAATAGCGCACCCGCTCGCCCGGCTCCATGATAATGGCCTGGCCGCGGTTTACGTCGTAGGTCCCGGCCTGGGTTTCCACTTTAAGGGTGCCCCTGAGCACCAGGGTATACTCGGTGAAGCGGGGATTCTGGGGCGCCTCCTCCCAGCCGGCCGGGCTTACCATGCGCGCCACGCTGATGGTGGTGGTCTTGGAATTGACCCGCCCGATATATTCCTCGATGATCTTGGGCTTGTTGCCCGCGGCCTGCACTATAATAGGTTTTTCTATGAACTGAGCCATGCGCCCTCCCGCAAAATCCGTATCCTCTTGATTTTACCAAAACCCGCGCCAAAAAAAAGAGCTGCCGTCGTATTTACTATAATATAGTCATGAAAAAAGAAACTTTGGTCCCGGGCGCCCCGACGCGCGTACTTTTGCCCGGCGGCAGACCTCTATGATGGCCAACACTTTTACCAAGAACCTGTTCATGACGCGCAGGACCAAGATCATCTGCACCATTGGTCCCGCTTCCGAGAACGAGGCCTGCGTGCGCGACCTGATCAAAGAAGGCATGAACGTCGCCCGCATAAATTTCTCGCACTGCGCTTACGAAGAAGCCCTCAACAGGGTGAACATCCTCCGGAAGGTCCGCTACGAACTGGACGTGCCGCTGGCCATCATGCTGGACACCAAGGGGCCGGAGGTGCGCATGTTCGGCTACAGCAAGCCAGTGCTCCTCTCCAAGGGCGACACGCTCCACGTGGAAAGCACCGACAAGCAGCCCGAAGAGGTCCAGGAGCTGCCGGCGGAAAAGCGCCATTTCTACACCAACCTGCCGCGCATAGACAAACTGTGCCAGGTGGGCACCCGCGTGCTGCTCCAGGACGGCTTCATAGAGCTGGAGGTCTCGCAGCTGCATAGCGAGTGGCCCGGGGCCGTTACCCTGCGCGTCCTCAACGACGGCAGGCTCAAGGACAAGGCGCACCTGGCCATCCCCGGCGTGCATTACCCTATCCCGTTCCTGTCCGAGAAGGACCGCAAGGACATCGCCTTCGCGGTGGAGAACCGCTTCGAATACATCGCGCTGTCCTTCGTGCGCACCGCCAAGGACATCACCGACGTGCGCGAGATCATCAGGAGCGTAAAGGCCGATTCGCCCATCAGGCTGATCGCCAAGATCGAGGACAAGCAGGCCCTGGCCAACCTCGACGATATCATCCGCGATTCCGACGGCATCATGGTGGCCCGCGGCGACCTGGGAATAGAACTGCCCATCGAGGAACTGCCGAACCTGCAGAAGACCATCATCAACCGCTGCTACCTGGCGGGCAAGCCCGTGATCGTGGCCACGCAGATGCTGGAGTCCATGACGGAAATGACCTATCCCACGCGCGCCGAGGTGACCGACATCGCCAACGCCGTGCTGGAGCTGACCTCTTCGGTGATGCTGTCCGGCGAGACCGCCAAAGGCGCCCACCCGAAGCGCGTGGTGAACATGATGGGGCGCATCATCGACCGCACCGAATCGTCCATCGACTACCACACGCTGGCGCGCATCACGCACGACTACGTGGACCGCGACGACATCACGAACATCATGGCTTACAGCGTGGTGAACACCGCGCACGACTGGAACGCCAAGGCCATCGCCGTGGTGACCGACACCGGCATCGGCGCGCGGGCGCTGTCCAAGTTCCGCCCGGGCGTGCCCATCTACGCCTTCACCCACCATGAGACGCTGTATCACCAGATGGCGCTGAACTGGGGCGTGATCCCCTTCCTGATGAAGAACCCCGAGACCCTGCGCTTCAGCGAGGTGGCGGGGAAGATCATCGACCAGCTGCTGGAGAAGAGCGCGATCGAGAACGGCGACAAGCTGATCTTCATGGCGTCGAGCCCGTTCGGCAAACGCCGCCCGACCAACACCATCCGCTGCGAAGTGGTGGGGGACACCACCTTCCACGAAGCCACCTGAACCGCCGAAAACGGCGAAAAAAGAGCGCCCGGCGGGGGCGTTCTTTTTTTATACCGGCGCCGCTGACCGCGATACGCGCGGTTATCTTTGATATACTACGCAGAGGGGGGGAGCAATGAAAAAATTCGATACCGGACAGACCTGGATGTCTTACGCCGCGGCCGGCCCGGAAAAGGGACGGCCGGTGATGTTCCTGCATGGCGTCACCGTGGACCATCTTTCGATGAAGAACACCTTTGAGCCGTATTTCCGCGGCGCTAACTGCGGATACCGGCGGGTCTATCCGGACTTTCCGGGGCACGGGGCCTCTGACTGCCCGCTGGGCAGGGCCAACATGCGGGCGCTGCTGGAGGATACCGCGGCGTTCATCCGCGGCAATTTCGAGGAACCGCCCGCCCTGGTAGGCTACTCGCTGGGCGGGTTCGTAGCGCTTAAACTGGCGGAGCAGATCCGCTTTCCTTCGCTTTTCCTCATAGCGCCCCCGGTCCGCACGAACAAGGCCAGCATCACCAGGCCCTCCGCGGTCACCCTTATCACGGACGAGCTGACGCAGGCCCAGAAAAAAACGGCCGACACCCGGTACCTGGCGCTGGCCGCCAAGAGGACCGCGGAGACGCTGAAAAGATACAATTCCGGCGTCCCGGGAGACTTTTCGCCCGGCAGGCTTACCTATCAGACCCTGCTGGCCAGGAGCGCCGCGGGCGACAACCTCGGCATAAGACCGGCAAGCATAGAATCCAGCACCACGTTCCTGGTGGGGCAGCAGGATACGCTGAGCGGCTACCGGGACCAGTTCAAGCTGTCTACGAAACTGAAGAACAGCGAATACCATTCCTTCTACGACTGCGGCCATTTCCTGCCGCATGAATGCGGGCAGTTCGAGTCGCTGTTCCGGGAGTGGCTGCGGCTGGGCGGCCCCGCCGCCTGAACGGGGCAGGCCATAAACCATAAGGGTAATCTGCGGGATGGCGTGACTTTAAACCGCGCTTTGCTTAACCGGAACCCATTTGTTAGAATTCTTCGATAGCGCTGGCGGTCAATATCTATCCAGGAGGCGGAATATGAATAAACGGATCTGGCTTACCTCTTTAGCGGCGGCACTGCTGCTCCCGGCACTGGTTTCCGGCGCTTACGCCGGCGCCCGCCCAAAGCTCAAGCTGCAAAAAGGCACCCAATCGGTGACCTCCGTCAATAATTCCTCCGTCTCCAATTCCTCCGGAAGCTGGAAAGGAGAAGCCGCCCACACCGGCGGCGCCGGCATAACCTTCGGGGGCAGCATGGCCCCGGCCACCGGGGGGTCCTACGGCAGCTCTTCCACAAAGGGCGGTTCCGCGTCCGGAGGAGGAGGGGGAAGCCAGGCCCAGACGTCGTCGTCCGGCTCCGGCTCGTCCAACCCGGGCACGTCAGGCGGCGGCGCGGTGAACCAGAAAGTCGTCTTCTCCTCTAAAAGGAACGGCGTTTCCGAGAAAAGTTTTTTAACCACCCAGCTTATCTACGGCGTGGTTTACGGCCTCGGCCCGAACAGCACCTACAGCTGCGCCTGCCCCAAGCTGAGCGGCGCCTGCGCCGACCGCGGCACCTGGACCAAGCTGCCCAACCCGGAGTGGTCTTACGACTCCACCGACAAAACCTGGCGCATGGCGGCCGTGCTGAACGGCATCCCCGCAGGGTCTTACGAACTGGCCTTCGAAGACCGGGCCAGCGGCGCGCAGACCGGGTTCGCTTACCTCGACCTTACCAGCCCCCGCAGCGTCGGCTGCCGCTGGAACTCGCCTGACCCCGTGGTCGGGCCCTGCTCCGGGCCTTACGTCAACAACCGCCTGCTGGACTGCACCGCCAACAATAACGGGCAGGTTTTGAACACCCAGGACTCCGGCCAGAGCTGCCCGGCCAGGTGGACCTGCACCTGCGGTTAACTTATTCCAAAAGAAGGGGCGGGCCCGACGGCCCGCCCTCTTCTGGGTCTCAACTGTACTGCCTCAACCGGGGAGAAACCCCGTCCCCAATTATAATATAGCTCCCAAAAACGCGGATTTCAAGGGCCCTTAGGGCAAGAAATACGCCGCGGCGGCCTTAAGCGCCGTGGACCTTGCCGTCGCGTATCTCCAGCAGGCGGTCGGCCGAACGGGCCAGGTCCAGGTTATGCGTCACCATCACCACCGTGATGCCCTGCCGCGCCAGCCCCCGAAGTATCCCCTTTATCTCCTCCGTTCTTTTGCTGTCCAGGCTCCCGGTCGGCTCGTCGGCGAGCAGGACCTTGGGGCCGTTGATCAGCGCCCGCGCTATCGCCACCCGCTGCATCTCGCCGCCGGAAAGCTCCCCCGGCAGATGCCCGCGGCGCTGGGCTATCCCCAGCAGCTTCATGACTTCATGGGCGTCCTTGGCTCCCGGGGCCCGGTAAAAAGCCCCGGGCAGCATTATATTCTCTTCCACCGTCAGCGTCGGGATAAGGTAGAACTTCTGGAACACGTAGCCGAACATCTCCCTGCGGATAAGGGTCAGCTCCCGCTCCGACAGAGCCTTCTGCCCGCCGAAAATAGCCCGTCCCCCGACGCTAAGAGAACCGGAGCTGGGATTGTCCAGGCAGCCGATCAGGTTCAGCAGCGTAGTCTTGCCGGAGCCCGACGGCCCGATAATGGCCACCATCTCCCCTGCGGCGGCCTCGAAACTGACCCCGTCCACCGCCCGCACCTCTTCCGCGCCGCGCCGGTAGATCTTGCTCAGGTCCCCGGCGGAGATCACGATATCTTTAGCCATTATTGTTCTCCCTCTATGCGGATAGCCTCGAGCGGGCGCACCCGCGCCGCCCGCCAGGCGGGATAAATGCCGCTCAGCAGCCCGCCCGCCGTTATCAGCAGGAATGCCGCGCCGCTGATGCCGAAGTCCAGGGCGATAAGCGCGCCGTTGGGCGCGTAGGGCAGGAAGTACCGCACCCCGGCTTCAGCCAGGCGCGCCGTCACGAAAGCCAGCCCTATGCCGGCCGCCCCGCCGAAGCCGCAGAGGAGGGCGGTCTCCATCCAGATCATCTTAAAAACGTCCAGCGGCATGGCGCCCATGCTCTTGATGATGCCGATCTCCGCGTAGCGCTCCATCACCGACATCAGTATGGTATTTATAACCCCGGCCATGGCTATGATAAGAGCTATGCCGGCAATGCCCATGACTATCACGCGCGCGCTGTTCACCAGGTTCATGATAGTGGTCTTCACCTGCGCCATGGAGACCACCTGCACGTCGGGCAGGTCATAGAGCTTGTTCTCGAAGGCGTTTATGTCCGCGTCCTTTTTTACCTTTATGCCCAGGCCGGTGATCAGCCCTTTCTTGTTGAAGAGCGCCTGCACCGCCGTGATGGGCAGGAAAATGGTGCCGTCGTCCTGCGTGCCCGAGCGTTTGAGCACGCCCACTACGGTGATCTCCTTTTCCACGCCGGGGATAAGAAGTTTGTCTCCCACTTCGCGGGTCTCCAGCTCGGCCGCCTCGTAGCCCAGCACGGCCTCCAGGGCGTTGTTGTCTTTGAACCAGCCGCCCTGCTTGAATTCCAGGTAGGCCTTCATGGGGGGATAACTTACGGCATCCACGCCCAGGTAAGCGGCTATGGCGCCGTTCTCGCCTTTGTCCGGGTCGAAAACCCCGTGCATCAGCATGGGCGTTACTTTCTCCACCTCGGGATTGGTGTAGACCGTCTTTACCACCGCCTCGGGCATATAGCGCAGCCCCGTGCCTCCCTTGAGCATCAGCGTCGCCGCCTCGTAAGGGCAGCCTTTGGCGGTGAGCAGCACCTGGAAGCCCATGTTGTCTATGTCGCGGTTGAGGCCCTGCTGGTAGCCTTTGTTGAAGCCGAGCAGCGTGGCGAGGACCCAGGCGGACAGCATTATGCCGCCGGCGGCCAGGGCGGTGCGGGTTTTCTTGCGCAGCAGGTTCTTATAGGCGATAGAATATACGTTCATTTTTCCTTCTTTGAGAAGACGAACTCGTCGAGCAGTATGAGGTTCTTTTTCACGGCGCGCAGCACGGAGCCGAAATCTTTGCCGGCTTTAGCCGGGGCTTTTATCGCCGAGGCCCCGGCGGCCGGGGGGAGCTTCGCCAAAACCGGGTCGTAGGGTTCAAAATCCCTGAGCGCGAGGCCTTCGAATTGCGCGCCGAATTCTTTGGCGCGCAGGCCTTTGGCGGCGCGCGACGTGAGCTTCTGTATGTAAAAAGCCCTTATCACCCCCGCTTTATCCAGGGCCAGGAAGACCTGTATCCCGCCGTACTCGCCCTTCTGATTGACGCCGTGGATGTAGCCCACTATCTCCTTGCCCTTATAGATGTCGTACAGGGTATAAGGAACGTCGATGGTCTCATAGAGACCCTTGAATTTATCGCCCAGCCGTTTCTCCACGCGCTCGAGCAGGGGCTGGCCGCCGGAGGTCTTAACCGAAAGATAACGGGTTTTGTACCCTGTGGAACCCGGAAAAAGCCGGGCCACGTCGCGGTCCGGATCGTTCAGGTCGCAGCCCACGGCCGCGAAGGCGGCTCTGGGAAGAGCCAGGAGGGTCAAAAGCAGAAATAGTTTTTTCATAAGCGCCTTCTAGACGGGCAGGTAATAGTAGAGCTGGGTTACCGCCCTCTTGTCGTTCATCCTGTCCTCGTATTCTAACAATGCCCGCCAGGTCAGGTCCGGGGTTAAGGCGTAGGAAAGCCCGGCGCCCAGCGCCCAGCCTTCCATAGCCTCCCTGCCTGAATAAACCGCCTGCCACTCCAGTTTAAGCCGGTTCTCTTCAAGGAGATTAAGCCCGAGGCGCCCCAGCCCGGCCAGGTAGCGCCTGCCGCGCATATTGCCGCCGCGCAGGTCCGCCCGCAGTTCCCAGCGGTCCCAGAGCAAAGCGTAATCCGCCCCGACGGCGCTGTAGGGCCTTTCCTCTCCGTCCAGCACCCTGTAGCCCGCCGTTTCGGGGACCTTGCCCAGGGAAGCGTAGACCCCGGCGGCATAATTGTCCCGGTTCAGAACCCCTTTTGCGGCGCGCCCGGAAACCAGGTAACTGCCGGCGGAGCGCGGCCGCATGCCGGAACCGGTGGTCACCGAAAGAGCCGCGTCGCCCCACTCCAGGTCGCGGCTGGCGCCCAGTCCCCAGTCGCGGTCGAAACCATAGCCGTACATGGGCAGGGCCTGCAGCAGCGCCGCGTGCGCGTCGAAATAGGCTTCGAGCCCGGCGGCCGGCCGGTTATGCCCCAGCCACAAATAACCATAAGGGGTTTTGGCCCTGTAATAGGCGTTGTAAAGCTGCGGCTCCAGCCTGTTGGGGGCGTCGGGGTCATAAGCCAGGCGGCCCTGCAGGGCCAAAGCCCCGGTATCGCCCGAAGCCGAGGAGAATTTGCGCAGCAGGTCGAAACCCGCCGAAGACTTCTGCATGACCTCGCCCGGCGTCATGGAATGGTAGATCGCCGACTTTTCCATGGAAGAGTAACCGGCCACGCCCTGGGCTTCCAGGTACAGCAACCCGGAGCCGGCAAAGACCGGGGCCGCCAGGCCCAGCAGGCTAAATACTAAAAAGGACTTTACCGGCATAGATCTCCTTGTCGCCCTGTCTGACGCGTATGACCAGCTGCCATTCTCCCGGCATTACCACGTCCACCGGCAGCAGGTAATCGCCCTTCTTGCTGAGCTTGAACTTGACCGGGCCGGAATCGTGGTAGGGCATAGAAGGCATGCCGGACTCGCCGACTATTTCGGCGGTCTTTTCCCTGCGGCCGTCTTTGCCGAACAGCCGCACCTTGATGATAACGGTGCCCAGTTTGGGTTTATCGGCAAACTGCCAGGTAAACCAGCCGCCGCCAGGCAGCGGGTTCTTCTTTCCCTGGGAGGCCAGGGCCGTTGCGGCGGCGGCAGCGGGTTTGGCTTTCGGCAGCGCCTTGCCGGGCTCCGCCGCGCTCACGGCGCAGAACAGCAGCGGCAGGAGCACAAGGACGGACGGGATATTTTTCATATTTTACTCCTGTCTTTTTTAGCGCAGCGGGAACAGTTGCCATAAATATCCAGGCGGTAGCCCGAGGGGGAAAAACCGTGCCGGGCCGCCAGGCGGGCCTGCAGCCGCCCCATGGCCGGGTCCGAGATCTCCACGATAGCGCCGCAGGAAACACAGACAAGATGGTCGTGGCGGGGCCCCGGGCCCGCCGCCTCGTAGACCGCCGGGCCGTCCGCGGGCTTCAGCTCGCGGGCCTTGCCGCAGCCGCAAAGGCATTTAAGGGACCGGTAAACGGTGGCGATACCTATCCCCGGGCGTATTTTCCCGGCAAAGCGGTGCACCTCTTCCGCGCTCAGGTGGGGGCCGCCTTCGGAAAGAGCGCGCAGCACGGCCCCGCGGCGGCTGCTGCAGCGTTTGCCGGAGGAGCAGCCGCAGTCCGGGCCGCAGGAACAAGACTTAATGGTTTTAGTCATATTGATAATGGTTATCATTATCATACTACTGCCAGACCGCCGCGTCAAGCATAAAAAAAAGCCCCCGGCCTTTCGGGCGGGGGCTTTTTCGGGGCGGGCCGTTTACAGCGCGGCGGCGTCCTCAAGCAGGGAGAAGGCCGGGGCCGGTCGCGCCAGGGCGGCCGGGGCGGACCGAGAGAGCAGGCGCATGGGGGAGGTTACCGCCGTTATTTTGGTCACATCCTCTCCGCGGCAGCCTTCGGAGGGGCAGACGTTGGAAACGCGGCAATCGCCCTTGTACACATAGTCGTTCTCGCCGCGCACCAGGATGCCTTCAACCTCGCCGGTTTTGGCGTTGAAGACGGCCGAGCCGGAATTGCCGCCGTAAGTGTCCAGGTTGGCCACGAAGTAGCCGGCGGGGGAAGCGTCCCGCACTGTAGCCCCGCCCGCTATCTTTACGGGCAGGCCGGCCGGGTGGCCTATGACCACCAGCGCGTCGCCGTTCTTTATGGTGCCCGCGTGGTTGACCTTAAGCACGGAATGATTGGAGACTTTCCTGTCCAGGCGGATCAGCGCCCAGTCGGCGCCGGTACCTACCTGCTCGCGGCCGATCAGTTCGGCGCAGCCGTAAACCTCGGAGGCGGGGACGGACTTGGGCATAGAGCCCGCGGCGCGGACGCCGAAGCCGAATACGAACCGGGTGTCCTTGCAGGCCTCTTCCGTTTTAACGCAGTGACCCGCGGTCATAATGATGTCGGGCGCCACCAGGGAACCGGAGCAGAACGCGCCCACGACCTGTTCGTAAAAAGGCTCCTCTTTGCAAAGCCCGTAAGACTGGCCGTAAGCCGAGGTGGTCAGCTTGGCGAGCTGGCCGGAGACGCTCACGTCGCCGTATTCGAAAAGGGCCACGGTGGAATCGGCCAGCTTCAGCAGGCGGGAGTCCGTGACCTGGAACAGGTCCAGGCGGTCATCCGCGCCGTACACTACTTTTCCCTTGATTTCGGCGGCGGAAACCGCGGCCGCGAGAGCCGCTATGGCGGCCGCTGACAGGATCAAATGTTTCATGCGCTACCTCCGCTTACATATTTGACGACAGTCAACATTACACTAATTAGCCCCGGGCTTTGCAAGGAATTTTTTTAAAGTGATATAATCTACTTCTGACGCCAATACGACCGACAGAACTGGAGCCTGCTGTATTATGAAAAAACTTATCTATTCCTTACTCGTCCTTTCACTTTCCGCCGGCGCGGCTTTCGCAACGGATGCCCCGGCCGGGCCGGCTAAAAAAGCGGCCGCCGCCAAGCACGATTGCGGAGGCTGCCCTATGGCCAAAAAAGCCAGCGCCAAGAAGTGCTCGGGCAAGATGTGCCCGGAGAAGATCGCCGGCGTAGAGACCTCGGCCAGAAATATCCCCAACGGCGTGGAGATAACCATGACGGCCCAAAACAAGGAAACCGTGGCGCAGCTTCAGGAGCTGGCCCTGGTGCATTACGGCAGCAAGGAGACCATGGACCCCGCCTGCCCCGGCCGCGTCCCCGGCACCGAGATAAAACTTGAGAACACCGCCGAAGGCGCGCGGGTAACGATGACCGGCAAGACCCCGGAAGTCATAAAGAAGATCCAGGCCGCCTCCGCCAAAGAGCATTTAAAAACCGGCTGCCCCGACAAGGACGGCCATAAAAAAGAAGCGAAGGCTTCCAAAAAGTACGCCTGCCCCATGAACTGCGCCCAGTCCGACAGCCCCGGCAAATGCCCCAAATGCGGCATGCCCATGGAGAAAAAATAAATGATGACCAGCGCACTCAAGAAAGTCCCTTTCTTCAAGGGACTCAGCCAGCGGGAGATAAACCAGGTGCTCGCCATCGCCGGCGTCAAGAACTACCGAGCCGGCGAGATGGTCTTCGCCAAGCAGGACCTGGGCGACAACTTCTTCGTGGTCAAATCCGGCCGCATCAAGATCTTCACTACCGTAGGCTCCGAGAAGAAAAAAACTTTCGCCTTCCTCAAGAAGGGGGACTTCTTCGGCGAAATGTCGCTGCTGGGCGGCAAGGTGCGCTCCGCCTCGGCCCAGGCCACCGAAGCCAGCGAACTGTTCGTGATCTCCAAGAAGAACTTCACCGGCCTGATACTGGAGAACGAGGATTTCACGCTTAAGCTGCTGCACACGCTGGTGGAGCGCCTCAACAAAGCCAACAAAGAAGTGGAATCCATGCTGTTCCACAATATCCTGGGCCGGCTGGCCGAGGCCATACTCGACCTGTCGCAGGACAAGAAAACCAAGCCCCTTAAAATGGCCATAGACCAGACCGAGCTGGCGCAGTACCTGGGCACCACGCGCGTGCCGGTCTGCCGCGCCATCAACACGCTCAAACGCAGCGGCGTGATAGACTACCGCCGCGGAGAGCTGGTGATCCTGAACCAGACCCGGCTGAAATCCATCGCCGGCAACGCCGAATGAGCCTGCATTCGCTGAGGGGCTTCCGGGACCTGCTTCCGCCTGACTCCGCGCTTTTCACCTCCATAGAGGCCGCGGCGCGGGAAGTGTTCGCGCTTTACGGCTACCAGGAGCTGCGCGTTCCCACCATCGAACTTAAAGAGCTGTTCGTTAAAGCCACCGGCGATACCACCGACATAGTGGAAAAAGAGATGTACGCCTTTACAGACGGCGGCGGCCGCGAAGTGGCCGTGCGCCCCGAGGGTACCCCCGGCGTGGTGCGGGCCTACATCGAGAACAACCTCGGCCAGACCGGCCGCAACGGCAAATACTTTTATATCGGCAACATGTTCAGGGCCGAGCGCCCCCAGGCAGGCCGCTACCGCGAATTCGAGCAGATAGGCGCCGAACAGATCGGCAACGCCTCCCCTTACGCCGACGCCGAGACCATAACCATGCTGGTGCGCCTGCTGGAGAAAGCCGGCGTCAGCGGCTGTTCCGTGGTGCTGAACTCGCTGGGCTGCGGCGAGTGCCGCAAAGCCTACCGCGAAACGCTGTTGAACTACCTGCGCCTCAACACGGCGACGCTCTGCGAGCCCTGCAAAGGCCGCATAGAGCGCAACCCGATGCGGGCCCTCGACTGCAAGATCGACGGCCCCGTCCTGGCCGAAAAAGCGCCCAGACTTTCCCTGTGCCCCGCCTGCGCCGGGCATTTCTCCCGCACGCAGGAACTGCTGAATATTTCCGGGGTCGAGTACCAGGTCAACACCAGCCTGGTGCGCGGGCTGGATTATTACACCAGCACCGTCTTCGAGGTGCGCTCCAGCGCGCTGGGCAGCCAGGACGCCGTCTGCGGCGGCGGCCGTTACGACGACCTGGTGAAATCCATGGGCGGCCCCGCGGCCGCCGCCATAGGCTGGGCCGTAGGCGTGGACCGCATGGCCATGCTGCTCAAAGACAAGCCAGCCGCCGAGAACGCGCCGAAAACCTTCATAGTGGCCGCGGCCAAGGAGGCCGGCACCAAAGCCTTCGCCCTGCTGACCGCCATGCGCGCCGCCGGCATCAGCTCCGACTTCTCCAACTTCGAGCTCAGCCTCAAGTCCCAGATGCGCTCCGCCGACAAAAGCGGCGCCGCGTTCGCCCTGATCATAGGAGAGGACGAGCTCAAAGCCGGCACGGTCGCCGTAAAGCTCCTGAAAGAAAAAGGAGAACAGCTCTCCGTCGCGATAGCCGACGCCCCTTCGGAAATAAGCAAAAGGCTTTCCGCTTAGGAGTCGGAGAAGATCAGGTTTTTGCGGAGGGTGCTATCCTGCGGTTTTTACTGATAAATACTCACGAGAGACAAACCATGACCAACGACCTACCTTCCAAGAAGACAGCGATGCGCACCCATACCTGCGGCCAGCTTACCGCCGCCGACGCGGGCCAAACCGTCACCCTCTGCGGCTGGAACGACGTAAAGCGCAACCACGGCGGCGTCCTCTTCATAAACCTGCGCGACCTCTATGGCCTGACCCAGGTAGTCGCCAGGCCCGACACCCCCGTCTTCAAGACCGCCGAAGAAGCCAAAAGTGAATACGCCCTGCAGGTCACCGGCAAGGTCACGCTGCGCCCCGGCACCAACGCCAACAAGAACATGCCCACCGGCGAGATAGAGATAGACGCCTCGCAGATCACGGTCCTCAACACTTCCCAGCCCCTGCCCTTCGACCTCGGCGAGCACGCCGGGGTAACGGAAGAGACGCGCCTCAGATACCGCTTCCTCGACCTGCGCAGGCCGCGCATGGCCCACAACATGGTCCTGCGCAGCCGCCTTTCCCAGGTGGTGCGCAACTACCTCTACAGCCTCGACTTCAACGAGATAGAAACCCCGCTGCTCACCCGCTCCACCCCGGAAGGAGCGCGCGACTTCGTAGTGCCGTCGCGCAGCAACCCTGGCGAGTTCTACGCCCTGCCCCAGTCCCCGCAGCAGTTCAAACAGGTGCTGATGATGTCCGGCATGGACCGCTACTTCCAGCTGGCCCGCAACTTCCGCGACGAGGAACTGCGCTCCGACCGCCAGCCCGAGCACACCCAGATAGACCTCGAGATGTCTTTCGTGGACGAACAGGACATCGCCCGCGTCGCGGAAGGCATGATGAAGGACGTCTTCGCCCATATAGGCGAAGAGGTCTCCGCCCCTTTCCCGGAGATGGAATATTCCGACGTGATGCTCAAATACGGCATCGACAAGCCCGACCTGCGCTACGCCCTGGAGATCAAGGACTGCTCCGGCGTGTTCAAGGCCTCCGCCTTCAAGGTCTTCTCCGAAGCCCTCGCCGGCGGCGGCGTCGTGCGCGCCCTGAAGGGTGAAAAGGCCGCCGCCTTCAGCCGCGGGGATATGGACAAGCTTACGGACCTGGTAAAAAAGCGCGGCGCCAAAGGCCTGGTCTGGCTGCGCTTCAAAGAGGGGAAATGGGAATCCCCGACCCTGAAATTCATGGCCGAGCCCGAACTGGCCGCGCTCAAGACCCTGCTGGAGGTGAACGAAGGCGACGCCGTATTCATAGCCGCCGACAAGCCCGAGATCGCGGCGCCCTGCCTCGGCGCGCTCCGCCTGGAACTTATCGCCCGCCTGAAGCCCGCCCCGGCTAAAAAGTGGGCCTTCCTCTGGGTCCGGCATTTCCCGCTGCTGGAGAAGGACGCCGAGAGCGGCGCCTGGACCTTCACGCATAACCCTTTCACCGCGCCCCTGCCCGGCGAGGAGGGGAAACTGGACACCGACCCCGGCAACGTACTCTCGTGCCAGTATGACCTGGTCCTCAACGGCGTCGAACTGGGCTCCGGCTCCGTGCGAAACCACAGCCGCGCCATGCAGGAAAAGATCTTCGCGCTCATGGGCTACGACAAGGAGCAGGTGCAGAGCCGCTTCGGCATGATAGTCAACGCCATGGATTTCGGCGCGCCTCCGCACGGCGGCATAGGCATAGGCTACGACCGCCTTATCGGCATCATCTGCGGCACGGACTCCATCAGGGACGTCATAGCGTTCCCGAAGACCACCAGCGGCGCCTGCCTGATGAGCGACGCCCCGGCGAAACTGGACGAGAAACAGCTCAAAGAGCTGCACCTGAAAATAACCGAATGACCGCGAATCGCCAGGGGTCTGGCCGGGGTGTTGCCCTGAGCACCCGTTGCGGAAGGGGGCCCCGCCATCAAAGTCAGGCGGGGGGAACCGACGCAAGGGTTCCCTCTTCCCGGGTGAGCAGGGTAATACCCCGGCCAGACCCCTCGAGCGAGCGGTCTATCCAATAAATCAATGCCGCAATTTCCCAAATGGATAGTGGACGAGGTGCGCCGCAACAAGGCGGACCTGCGCGGCACCGCCGCCGCCGGCACCGCCGCCGAGCTCTCCGCCCGCGCCCTCCACACCGTCTGCGACGAAGCCCGCTGCCCCAACAAAGGGCGCTGCTTCTCCGAAGGCGAAGCCACCTTCCTCATCCTGGGCGACATCTGCACCCGCAACTGCGGCTTCTGCGCCGTAAAAAAGGCCGAACCCCTGCCGCCCGACGCCGGTGAGCCCCGGCGCGCGGCCGAGCTCTGCCGCCAGTGGGGCCTTAAATACGTGGTCTTCACCTCGCCCACCCGCGACGACCTGCCTGACGGCGGCGCCGCGCATTTCGCCGAGACCAACCGCCTCATAAAGGAACTTTCACCCGGCATAAAGACCGAGCCCCTCATCCCGGACTTCCAGGGCGACCTCAAGGCCCTGGAAACGGTGCTGGACTCCCGGCCCGACGTGCTGGGACACAACCTCGAAATGGTCTCCGGCCTCTACGCCGGCGCCAGGGCCGGGGCCGATTACACGCGTTCCCTGCGGGTGATCCAAAACGCCAAAAAACTCCGCCCCGATATTTTCACCAAGTCGGGCATAATGCTGGGCCTGGGCGAGAAGCCCGAAGAGCTCGAAAAGGCCCTGGGCGACCTGGCGGAGCACGGCTGCGACCTGCTCACGCTGGGCCAGTACCTGGCGCCGTCCAAAACGCACCGCCCCGTGGTCAAATACTACACCGAAGAAGAATTCGCGCGCTGGGGGGAGAAAGCCAAAGCCCTCGGCCTCAAAGCCGTACTCTCGGGCCCGCTGGTCCGCAGTTCCTACCGCGCCGCGCAGCTTTACCGGGAGGCGGCGCATGGAAGAGTTTGAAAAGGATAAAGCGGCCCTGGCCTGGCTCTCCGGCGCCTGGGACGATTACGTGGGCGGGTTCCTGCCGCTGCTGCCGGTGCTGCTGGTCCAGACGGCCGTTTCCTCCGGAAGTTTTTTCCTGATGGACCGCTACCACTCCCTGCTGGCGGCCGTTCCCTATATCCTGCTCGTGGTCACGCCGGTCTCCACCGGCGCCGCCATGGTCTACATCAACATGGCGCGCGGCGGTAAAGCGCGGCTGCCGGACCTGTTCAGCGCTTTCCCGGTATATCACCGGGCCCTCGCCGTCAGCCTGTGGCTGGGCTGCCTTACGCTGGGAGGCACGCTGGCCCTTGTGCTGCCCGGCCTGATCATCCACCTGACCTACTGTTTCAGCGAGTACGCCGTGGTGGACCGCCGGACCGGCATAAAGGCGTCCTTCGCGCTCAGCCGTATAATAACCGACGGCTGGAAAAGCCGCCTCTTCCCCATCTTCCTGCTTACCCTGCTGGTAAACATGTTCGCGCCGGATATAGTGGCGGTTACCGGCCCGTTCAAAAACCCCGACGTCAGCCTTAACCTGAAGCCGTGGAACCTGGCAGGCGCGGCCCTCAAGACCCTGGTCTTCCTGCCGTGGCTGAGCCTGGCCATGGCCAGGGCCTACGAGTTCCTGCTGACGGGGCCCAAACCCGCCGAAGAGCCGCAGCCCGCGGACGCCTGAGCCCCCGCGCTTCCGCCTGGTTGACTTTGGTCATAGGCATTACGGCCTATGTCGCCGGGGGACTTTAGCACCATACCCAAACCCCGTCGATAATGTAGAATTTAGACAGCAGTTAAAGTTACAGGAGGAAGAATGATGAAAAAATTATCCCTGATAGCGGCCGCCATGCTGTGCGCCTCGTCGGTCAGCGCCGCGGAACTCTCTTACCTTTCCGCCGGCTCCATAAAGTCTTTGCAGATAGCGGTGCCCGCGCCGGTCCTCGAAACCGAAACCGCCAAGTGCGACCACGTCTCCGGCGAAATAACCCAGCTGCACCTGCTGGCCCAGGCCTCCAAGAGCCAGCTCTTCTCCTTCGCCGACACCGAGGCCCAGTTCAACGAATTCAAGGCGATGTGGCAGCCCATCCTCGAGAAATTCGGCATGAAAGTGACCTCCGCCGAGTACAAAGACAATTTCGGCGTCATCAAGTACGAATCTCCCGACGGCCGCGTAGTCCGCGAGTTCATGGGCGAGCGCATGAACTACGACGCCCTGAGCGCCGAAGCCATGAAGAAAGAGCAGCACATGCTGCTTGAGTCCCTCGAGAAGTCCGGCCTCACCCCCGTGGCCGCCTTCACGATAAAGCACGCGGCGTTCCGCCCCACGTTCAACGTTTACTACCTGACCAAGGCTGACGAGAACCAGGACCACGAAACGCAGCTGCGCCAGCTCAAGAACGGCGAAGACATCGACTTCGACCTGCTGGCCGGCGCCGTGACCCTGGTAGAGAAGGACGCCTCCTTTTCCATGGTCTACATCGGCAAGCTGCTCGGTTCCAAGAGCAAACTGGCCGCTGACGAAGCGGGCATAGCGGCCAAGCTGGCCGATTACAAAAAATTCCTGGCCGAGAACAAGAAAGAATTCATCGCCGCCAAAACGGTCAAGCTGGACGAGCCTTTCACGATAGGCGAGCACACCTACAAGTACTTCGTCAACATCTACTTCTTCCAATAACGGAGAAGTTTAGCAGCCAGAAAAGCCCGCCGGCTAAAACCGGCGGGTTTTTTTTGTGTAGCCAAAGTCACACTCTATAATTTGACAGGGGAGTTTTAAATATATTAATTTGACAGTATATCCTAAGGGGTTAGGGTCGGTTACATCTTAAGAACAGCGCTGAGCTCCATTTGGTCTATTTTTATTGGGGGGCCTATGGCTTTTCCGGGTAAAGTATTTCTGCCTTTCCGGCTGAAACTGCTGCTTGTCATGCTGACGGCCGCGGGGGCCGGCATTTACTTGAGTTACAGCGGCTTCAGGAACGCGCTGCGCCCTTTCTCCGAGGGCGAGGCCGGGAACCGGCTGTTTTCCAGCATTGAACTGGCCGGCGCCGTGATAGACGAGGACGTCCGGGCCGCGCTGGAGCGCGCGCGGCTGACCGCGGCCCGCACCGGGCTCGGGGAACTCCTTGCCAGGTACAACCTCAAAACGCCGCTGCCCTCCGACCCGGCCGACCTGGCCAGGCGGCTGGCCGGGGCGGCGGCCGGCTCAGACAACCTGACAGGGCTGGACCTGGCGGGAATAAACGGAAAGATAGCGGCCTCCCTTGAAAAGGGCAGGGTAGGGCTGGACCTCTCTTCCAGGGCCGACTTCAGGCTTGGACTGAAGAGCCCCTACATCAGCGCGCCCCGCTCCGAGAACGGGACCATTTCTTATGAGATAACCGTTCCGGTCCCGGCGCCGCCGGGCGCCGGCCCGCGCCCGCTGGGCGCTTTGCGCTGCCGGTTCAAGATCCCGCCCGTCCGCCAGGCCGCCGCACAAACCCTGCGCGAAAAAGGTTTTATCGTCGCGCTGGCTAAAAAAAGCGGCCAGCACCTGGTACTGGACGAAGGAAAAGGCCCCGCGAGGGAAGTAAGTCTTAAAGCTCTGGAAGGCGCGCCTTTCCTGCCCGCCCTGTCCGGCAAAGAGGGGGTGTCCTCCATGGACGAGGGAAAGGCCGGCAGAATGCTTTACGGGTGGAGGACCATCCCCGCGCCCGACTGGATAATCGCCGCCAAAGTTCCCTTCGAGACGAATTCAGCCGGCTCCGCGATGCTGCTGGAGCGGGCGCGGCTGAACTCGCTGCTGGCTTTCGTTTTCCTGGCGGCCGCCGCTTTTTTCGCCGTAAACCTGCTGGCGGCGCCGCTCTGCGAGGCCGGGCGGCAGGCGGCCGCCCTGCTTGAACAATGCGGGAAACCGGCGGGCGACAGGAAAGACCTGTGCGAACCGGCTATCCTGGCCAGGGCGATAGAGGAAGCCGCCGGAACTATAAAGGGCCAGGCCTCTCACGACATGGAACTGGAGACGGAAACGGAAAAACTGCGCGAAGAGGAAGCCGACCTGAAATCCCAGAACGACGAGCTGGAAAAGCTCAACAAGTACCTGATGGAGCGCGAGATAAAGATCTCGGAACTTAAGAAAGAGATCGACGACCTGCGGGAGAAAGTAGCTGGAGGGGCGCAGGACTAACCCATGAAGTTCGCCACCAAGAGCCGGCTTTTCTCCTCCTTCAGGGCGGCCGTCATCCTGGCCGGACTGGGCGGGGCTTACGGCCTCTACAACCGCTTTGAGGCGATAGCCGGCGAAGAAGAATACGCGCTGCAGGTGGCCTCCAGGGCGTCGGCGCTGGGAGCGGCGGCCGGCGAAGGAACAGCGAGGGACAAGACCGGGGATTTCCGCGCCAATTACCTGGCCCTGGGGTCGGCGATAGGCGCCCGCAGCGCGGTCTCCGCGGTCAACCGGGCCGCTTTCACGGAAATACGGGCCAAGTACTACGGCCTGCTGCCTGCTGCGGAAAACCCCGCGTCCGGAGAACCTGAACCCGGGACGGAAGCCATCCCGGCGGGGACAAGGGAAAAAGCCGCGGCCATCGGCGCCTTCGCCCTGGGAGCGGCCAGGCGCACCCTGCAGCAGCGCAACCTGCTGCTGGTACAGACCGCGCTGGCCTATTTCTCTATTTTCCTGGTCCTGCTCGCGGCCGAGGGCCTCCAGTATTACCTGCCCAACGCGTCTTTTTTTACCGAACTGGAGGATTTAAAAGCGAAGCTGCTGCGCGCGGCCGCTCCTTTCATGGGAGCGCCGCTTAAGAGGCGCGAACTGGAGGAATTGACCGCCGCGGCGGTCGCGCTGGATAAAACCCTGGAGGCCTCGATGCTGGCGCGCATGAAACTGGCCAAGGAAACCGTGCTGCGCCTGGCCCGCATGAAAACCCAGACCCGCACCCTGGAGCTGACGCGCCGCAAGGTAATGGCGCTGGTGGAGGACCTGGAGAACGTCAGGGGAGAACTACAGGACGAGAAAAGGGCGCTTAAGCATACCGGGGAAAAGCTCAAGCGCTCCAACAGGGAACTGGAGCAGTTCGCCTATGTGGCCTCGCACGACCTGAAGGAACCCCTGCGCATAGTTTCGAGTTTCAGCGGGCTGTTATCCAAACGGTACTCGAACGCCCTGGACAAGGACGCCAAGGACTTTATCCACTACATCGAGGAAGGCGCCGAGCGGGCCGCCGAGCTGGTGAACGCGCTGTTCAATTACTCCAAGGTCACCTATACGGCGCGGGATTTCGCCCCGGTAGACTGCGGCGTGGCCCTGAAAAAGGCGATGTTCAACCTGAAGATAACCATAGACGAGCGAAAGGCCGCCGTAAAGTTCGGGGGCTTGCCGTCGGTGCGGGGGGACGAATTCCAGCTTATCCAGTTGTTCCAGAACCTGCTGTCGAACGCCCTTAAATTCAACGTTTCCCCGTCCCCGGAAATTACCGTCGAGGCCGCGGAAAGCCCGGGGGAATGGGTGATAAAGTTCGCGGACAACGGCATAGGCATACCCGCCGAACACTATGAAAGGATCTTCCTTATCTTCCAGCGGCTGCATACGGTGGACAAGTACCCCGGCGCCGGCATCGGCCTGGCGCTTTGCAAGAAGATCTCTGAGAACCACGGGGGCAGGATCTGGGTGGAGTCGAAGCCGGGCGAAGGGAGCGCGTTCTATATAACGTTCCCCGTCATGGCCGGGAGCGGCGGCGGAACGGCGCAGGCCGGGCCGGTTGAAATCACGAAAAAGGCGGTATCATGAGGAAAACCCATAAAAATGCCAGGCTGCTCGAAATACTGGTGGTGGAGGATAACCCGGCGGATATACGCTTTATGAGCGAGATCTTCAAGGAAGGCCGGCTGGCCAACAGGGTCACCGCCATGCGGGACGGCGAAGCGGCGCTGCGCTACCTGCGCGGCGAAGGGGAATTCGAGGGCGCCGTAAAGCCGGACCTGGTGCTGCTGGACCTGAACATGCCGGGCAAGGACGGCCGCCAGGTCCTGGAGGAGATCCGCAACGATCCGCTGCTCACGCACCTGCCGGTCATAATACTCACGACCTCCTCGGCCATGCAGGACGTCAGCCTGAGCTACGACCTGAAGGCCAACTCCTACATGGTAAAACCGGCGGACCTGGGCCAGCTGATCAAGGTGGGCATGTGCCTCGACAACGTCGGGCTCGGCCTGGTGGCGGCCCCGGCTCCGGCGGTCAAGCCCCGCCGGCGCGGCAAGCAGACCGGGAAGGCGGACGACTGATGGAGCAAACCCAGAACATAAACATCCTTGTCGTAGAGGACAACCCGTATGACGCCAAGATCATAACGGAGCTTTTCCGCGACATAAAGAACGGAAGCGGGTTCCGCCTGTCGTTCGCGGAAACACTGGAGAAAGCCGGCGTCGCCGCGCGGGCAGACCCGCCGCCGGACATCCTGCTGCTGGACCTGAACCTGCCGGACTCGTACGGGCCGGACACGCTGGGCCGCGCGGCCGGGATGTTCCCGGACCTGCCTATCATAATCATGACCGGCTTTTACGAGGAGCACCTGGGCCTGGACCTGATAAAAAAAGGCGCCCAGGACTACCTGGTGAAGGGAAAGATCACCGGCGACTGGCTCGCCTATTCCATAAAATATTCGGTGGAGCGCGCCAAGATAGAGCGCAAGCTGAAGCAGCGCGAGAGCCGGCTGGAAGGCATCCTGGAAAAAAGTCCAGACGGCGTAGTCGTGATCCGGCGGGACGGCAGGGTGCTGTTCGTCAACCACGGCGCCGAAGTTATCTTCGGGCACCCGCGCAAAGAACTGATGAAGCAGCCGTTTTCGCTGGAGGCAGACCCCGAAAAGACCGTACAGACGGAGCTGCGCCGCCTCGACGGCAAGAAAGTGCCGCTGGAGATCAGGGCGGTGGAACTGATCTGGGACGCCGAGCCCTGCCGCCTGGTCATCCTGCGCGACCTGAGCCCGGTGCGCACGCTGGAAAGCAGCAGGGACGAGTTCATCTCCATGATCTCCCACGAACTGCGCGCCCCGCTAACCGTGGTAAAGGAGTCTTTGGACCTGGTCTGCGACGGAGCCGTAGGCGAAGTGACCGACCGGCAGAAGGAAATTTTAAAGATAGGCATAGAGAATTCTCTGCGCCTGAACCGGCTGATAGACGCGCTGCTCAATATTACCAAGATGGAAGCCGGCGTGATGCCTCTCGACGTGGCCAAGGCGGACCTTGGCCTGCTGCTGGAGGAAACCGAGAAGGACTACGGGCATCTGGCCGCGGGGCGCAGGATCCGGCTGGTCAAACAGCTGCCCCAAGCGCCGCTGTTCACCTACTGCGACAAGGAAAAAGTGCGCGAAGTGGTGGTCAACCTGGTCTCCAACGCGCTCAAGTTCACCCCGGAAAACGGGGAGATCGCCCTTTCCCTGCGCCCCTGGGAAGGGGAGGCGCTGATCTGCGTGGAGGACACCGGCCCCGGGATCGAGCCGGAAGACATCCCGCGCCTTTTCAATAAGTTCTCGCAGGTGGGCGGCAAGCGCCCGGCGGGCGTAAAAGGGACCGGCCTGGGGCTGGCTATCTCCAAGGGCATAGTAGAGCTGCACGGCGGACGCATCTGGGCCGAAAGCACGCCGGGCACGGGCAGCAAGTTCTACGTGCTGCTGCCGGTGCAGCCTTTCGACGCCGCCCTTAAAGGGGTGATAAAGAGAGAGATAGAGATGGCGGCCGCCCGCAACCGGAATTTCTGCGTTATCGACGTTAACTTTTCCGGGCGCACGCTCAAGGGAAACCCGAGGGCGCAGGAACTGTGCGCCAGGGGAGAAACCTTTCTTAAAAGCAATATGCGCAACTCGCACGCGATACTGAAAAGAGAGGAGGGGGATTTCACGCTGGTGATAGCCAACGCCGACCCCCGGGAAGGCTGCCGGGCGTGCACCTTCGTAGAAAAAGGGCTGGCCGACATCGCCGGCCTGGACCCCGCGCTTACCTCCGACCTGACCTCCATGCTCTCCTACCCCGTGGATTTCAGGGACGAGGAGACTTTTATAAAGAAGATGGCGGCGGTCAGGGAGAAAGTGAATGCCTAAAATACTCCTCATAGAGGACGAGGCCCAGCATATACTGCTGGTAAAGATACGGCTGGAAATACGGGGGTTCGAAGTAGCCGTGGCCCAGACCGGGGCGGACGGCCTGAAGGCGGCCCAGAAGATGAAGCCTGACCTGGTGCTGCTGGACCTGATGCTGCCGGATATGGAGCCGGCGGAGATCATCCGCGGCTTGCGCTCCATCCCCGGCGTCAGGAAGACGCCTATAATCGCTTTCACCAAACTGGACGCCTTCGAAGTGCACCGCGGGAGCCTGAACGCGGAAATAGCGGAATTCATCCCCAAGCCCTACGAGACTACCGAACTGCTGGAAAAAATAAACAAGTTCCTTAAAAAGCCGAAAAACGGGGCCAAGCCGGAGAGTTAAAGCCCCAGGTCGGGCGCTATGGCGCGCATCGCGTCCAGGGAAAGCTGAACGAATTCATCCAGCTGAAGTCCCATGGCTTCGCATTCCAGGATGATAGCCCGGTCCACCGAGGCGGCAAAACGCTTGTCCTTCATCCTCTTGGTTACCGAGGAAGCTTTCACGCTGGCCAGCTTGCGGTCCGGGTAGACCAGGGCCGTGGCCGTTATCAGGCCCGTGACCGTTTCCCCGGCGGCCAGCGCCGTATGGAAGAGCTCGCTGCGCTTTCTGCCGCCGTGGACCGCCTCGTTATGCAGTTTAACGGCTTCTATGAGGCCGGCGGGCAGGCCGTGCGCGTTAAGGATGCGCTCCGCCTCCAGCGTATGGCGCGAGAGGTCTCCGGCGGTAAGCTCAACGTCGATATCGTGCAGCAGCCCCGCCAGGCCCCAGAGTTCCGGGTCGGCGCCCAGCCGGACGGCCAGCGCCCTCAGGACGGCCTCCGAAGCGAGGCAGTGCTTAACAAGGTTCTCGTTCTTAACGTGCGCCCGCAGAAGTTCCAAAGCCTTTTCTCTTTCCATTAGTCGCTCCCTTTCGCCGCGGCCGTAATTGAGTCTTTACTAAAATTATAGAATATCGGCAGGGCCGGTCAGAACACGCCGGCGCTGCTTTTTTTATAGAATGAAGAGAGGACGGAGGGACCGCAATGATAAAATGTTACGCGAAGCTGTTCGGGCTGCTTAGTTTTTTCTTTTTCCTGGGGACGCTGGCCGCTAACCTCAACATGTTCGAGGGAACCGACTCCATCCTGGAGGGATTGCTTTCGAGCCTGTTCTTCGGGGCGGTCACGGCCGCGGTGATAGGCACCATGCACATTAACCGGGTGCGCGCGCTGGCCGGCGGAAGACGGGAGGGGGATATCTACGCCGCCAGCCAGACGGCGGAAGTTCGCCTGCCCGTGGATCCCATCCGGGCCTTCCACCTGGTCTCGCACTATTTCCGGGAAGTGGCCCGCTTCGAGGTTACCGGTTCCGACCAGATAGGGGGCAGGATCTCGGCCCGCACCCCGCTGGTCCTGTTCAAAACCCTGGGCAATACCGTCACGGCGGAACTGCGCGCCCAAGAGGGCGGAACCCTGGTGATCCTGAGCTCCTCCCCCGTGCTGACGAGCGGGATCCCCGACTACGGCACGACCCTTAAAATAATCATGGACGCCGAGAATTTCCTGAAAGCGGGCGCCCGCCGCTGATCCCCTGGCAAAAGAAAAGGCCGTTCGCTGGCGAACGGCCTTTTTTATTGCGGCGGGGCGGGCTCAGAATTCCGCGTAGCCGGGCACGCGGGGGAAAGCCGTCACGTCGCGGATGTTGGAAATGCCGGTTATCAGCATCATCATGCGTTCGAACCCCAGGCCGAAACCGGAGTGCGGCACGCTGCCGTAACGGCGCAGGTCGAGGTACCACCAGTAGGCCTGGGCGTCTATATGGGCGTCGGCCAGCTTCTTTTCCAGCACGTCCAGGCGGTTCTCGCGCTCACTGCCGCCGACAAGCTCGCCTATGCGGGGCACCAGCACGTCCATGCCGCGCACGGTCCTGCCGTCGTCGTTAAGCTTCATGTAGAAAGCGGCCGCTTCCTTGGGCTTGTTGTAAAGGATGACCGGTTTCTTGAAATATTGCTCCACCAGGAAGCGCTCGTGCTCGGAAGAAAGGTCCACACCCCAGCTTACCTTTACGTCGAAGCGCTCGTTGACGGGCTCCAGCAGTTTGACCGCTTCGGTATACGCCAGCCGCTCGTACTTGCTCTCGGTCACGTTGCGCAGGTTCTCCATCAGCGCGGGCTCGACGAACTTCGCGAACAGCTCCATGTCGGACGGGCAGTTCTCCAGCACATGCCGGGTTATGGACTTTATAAAGTCCTCGGCCAGGTCCATGTCGTCTTCCAGCTCGTAGAAAGCCATTTCCGGCTCGATCTGCCAGAACTCGGCGCAGTGCCGGTAGGTGTTGGAGTTCTCCGCCCTGAAAGTGGGGCCGAAAGTATAGATCTTGCCCAGCGCCAGCGCCAGGGTTTCGCCTTCCAGCTGGCCGGAAACGGTAAGAAAGGTCTTTTTGCCGAGCAGGTCCTTTGAGAAATCTATTTCCCCGGCCTCGGTTTTGGGCAGGGCCGAAAGCTTGGACAGGTCCATGGCGGTGGCGGTAAACAGTTCGCCGGCGCCCTCGGCGTCGGAACTGGTGAGGATCGGCGTGTGGACGTAGTGGAAACCGTTGTTGCGGAAATAGGTATGCACCGCGTAGGCCAGCTCCGCGCGGATGCGCAGCATGGCCGCGTACTTGTTGGTGCGCGGGCGCAGGTGCGCCACCGTGCGCAGGAATTCGTCGGAAGTCTTCTTCTTCTGGATGGGGTATTTCTCGGGGTCGCAGCCGCCGTAGATCTTTACCTGTTTGGCCTGCAACTCGTATTTCTGGCCCGCGGCGGGGGAAGCGACCAGGTCGCCCTGGATCTCCGCGGCCGCGCCGGTCACCAGCGAGGGGAGAACCTCCGAGAAATTCCCGTTCTCCGGCGCGAAAACCACCTGCAGGCTCTCGCGGCAGGAGCCGTCGTTGAGCTCGGCGAAAGACATAACTTTGGAGTCGCGGCGGGTTTTTATCCAGCCGCGGGCCACGGCCCCGGGCTTGGGGGCGGGGCTTTTGAGCAGTTCGCGGATGGTGGGAAGAGCCATGTTGCCGTCCTTGGGAGGGGGTATTACTTTTTGCCTTTCTTCTTTTCCTCGGGCACCTTGGAGACCGCTAGGAGTTCCAGCTCGCAGGTCTTGTCTTCGCCGCTGTATTCTTCGAGGATGTAGCCGACGCCCGGGGCGTAGTAGCGCACGGACTTGCCGGCGTCGCCGCCGGCCAGCTTGGTCACGATCTTCATGCACTTGGCGAATTTGCCGGCCTTAATGGAAACTTTGTCGGAGAGGGACACGACCTCGCTGGAGTCGGGATACTCGTCCCACTTGGCCCCTTCCTTGACGGGAAGGGGGAACTCGCGGCGGCCGCCGATGATGACGCCGTCGGCGGTGGTGAACCATTTGGCGTCGCGGGTTATCGTATATTCGGTGGTGTGGGAATCGCGCAGCTCGAAGATCATGCGGGCCTGGGCCACGGTCTTGCCGGTCTTCTTCTTGACTTCGAGGATGTCGATATAAACCCTGGCGTCGCCTTCAAATTCGGTGCTGGTGAATTTGTATTCGAAGCGGGTCTTTTCTTTAAGCGGGAAATAATCTGCGGCCATTTGGTGCCCCCCCGGGATCGGTGAGATAACTGGTGTTAAAAGTGGTGGACGTGACAGGGATCGAACCTGCGACCTCCTCGTTGCGAACGAGGCGCTCTCCCAACTGAGCTACACGCCCAAAGTTACGGCTGCTCCGCCTTAGCGGCCTGCTCAACGCGCTTCTTGGCCCTGAGATGCTCCTTGAAGCTCGCGTTAAAAATATGTTTTCCCTTCCTGTCCGCCACGAAGTACAGCGCGTCCAGGTTGGCCGGGGCCAGCGTCGCCGCCACCGAACTGTAGCCCGGGTTGCAGATGGGCCCCGGCGGCAGTCCGCCCACCACGTAGGTGTTGTAAGGCGACTTGAATTTCAGGTCCTTGTAGGTCAGGGCCCTCTTCCAATAACCGAGAGCGTACTGGGTAGTCGGGTCGGCTTCGAGGGGCATCCCTTTGCGGTAGCGGTTTATGTAAACCGCCGCTATCAGGGGGCGCTCGCTGTCGTCCACGGCTTCCCGCTCCACTATCGAGGCTATTATCAGAGTTTTAAACTCGTCGAGCTTCTCGGGAAAACCTTTAGAGAACAAAGGCTTTATTTGCCTTTCAAACTCAAATTTTAGCAAATTAATAACTTCCTGTGGCGGCATATTTTTTTTGAGGTTGTAAGTGGAAGGAAAAAGGTAGCCCTCGAGCTTCTGCTCCCTGGCCAGCTTGAGGAACGGCGCCGCCGGGACGATGCCGTTCGCCGCCAGGCGGTCGGCGATCTGTTCCATGCGCCAGCCCTCAGGGATAACCACGCGCACGCTGCTGACATAGGTGCTGTGCGTAAGGCGCCATAAAGCCTCTTCGGCCGACATGCCTTTCCTGAGGGAATACTCCCCGGGCATGATGCGGCGGCCCGTGCCGGTAGCTTTTACCAGCAGCTTGAACCAGACCGGGCTGAGTATCACCCCGCCGCGCTTCAGCGCCGCCGCGGCCTGCCCCGCGCCCGCGCCCTCCGGGATGGAAACCTTGACGGGCTGGCCGGGCCAGAAATAATAAAGCGAGAGCAGGGCGAGCAGCGCGGCGAAGATCTTGAGTTTTTTCATAGCAGCTTCCTGGAGTATACCTCGGTGTAAACCGGGCCTTCGGGGGTCAGGCGGCTCTCCATCAGTTCTACGGAGGAGACCGCCGACGAAGCCCGCCTGGCGGAGGTATAGCCCCCCGCGCGCCTGAAGAAATCCTCCGGCAAAGGCCTTTTCACCCTGCCGATGGTAACGTGCGGCTCGAACCGGTTCTCGAAGATCAGGCCGTTAGCCGCCAGGCCTTCGGAAAGTTTGTTCGCCAGCTCCCGCAGCTCCGCGGCGCCTTCGCCTATGCCGATCCAGAGCACGCTGGGATGCCTGGGCGAAGGGAAAACGCCCAGCCCTCCGGAAACCACGCTGAACCGCTTCAGCCCCGCGAGCCCGGCGTCCATCCCGCGCGCCGCGGCGTCCGCGGCCTTCTTGTCCAGGTCGCCGAGAAAGGCGTAGGTGATGTGAAAATCCGAAGGAGCCGTCCATTTAACCGCGTCGCGTCCGGCATTGTCGCGCGCGTAATCGGCCGCCGCTTTAAGATGCGCGGTAAAAGCCGGTTCGAAAGCCGAGGCGACAAAAAGACGCATTATTCCTGCCCGGGCTCCTGTTCCTGCTCCTGCCCGGCTTCTTCCTGCGCCTGGCGCTTGGCCTTAGCCCGCCTGGCCGCCGCCGCCTTGGTCTTGGCCGAAGAACGCCCCTTGGCCTTAACCTTGGCCTTGGCGCCGCTCTTCAGCTGGCGGCGTATTATCTTGCGCTTCAGGGCCTGGTCGCGCAGCGCGGAGCGCCTCGCCTGGGATTTGGGCTTCCACCCTTTCAAAGCCGTGAGGCGGGCGCGCATGGTCCCGAGAGCGCCCCTGTGCCGGGACATCCTGGCAAGAGGAACGGTGCGCAGGCGCTTCTTGTCCGGGGCGAGGGTAATTTCGTTATTCTTCTCCAGCAGGTATTCCTGGGCCGCCCCTTCAGCGCCCTCCGCCTGCGTGACCGCCAGCCGCCCCTCGTCGAATACGGCCACCGTGGTCTCTTTGCCCAGCTGGGAATGTTCAACGGCGAACTCGGTGCCGCGCACGGCGCAGACCGCGGAGGGGGTGCGCACCTGCATCTTGAACTTGTCGTTTAGCAGGTGCTTTACCTTGGCCACGATGGAACCGAAGTTAAGGGAAAAGACGGTGTCGCCCTGCTCGAGGGAGGAAATGTCCAGCTGCGTATTGCGGCCGATGGCGACGGCGGCCTTGTCGTCGAGGTAGAGCTCGGCCACGCCGTCGGAGGCGGTCTTTACGGCGTCATCGGGGTCGAGCGGGATCTCGCCGGTTATCCCGGACCACTCCTCCGAATCCGCCGGCTTTACCATGACGCTGCCGGAGATGACTTTCAGGCGCGCGTCCCAGGTTTCGGACTGGCCCTGGCTGTTGGCGGACTTCATCATCTGCTGCATCATCTTCTGGTAGTCCTGCTGGCCGCCGCCCTCCTCCTCCTGCGCCGGCAGAGGGGCGGCGCAGGCCAGCATCAAAAAACAAAAAGCCGCGGAGCTGATCTTGGACATTAAGTACCCCTCATTTCTCTATTTTCCGGAACTGGCGGCGCCCCACCTGCAGCACGCAGTTCCTCGGTTCAAAAACCATATCTTCCGCCACCTTCTCTCCGTCCAGGCGCACGGCGCCCTGCGTTATCAGGCGGCGGGCTTCGTTCATGCCGCCGGCCAGCCCCGCCGACACCAGCAGGTAGGAAAGCTTGCCCGGCTTTTCCGCGCGGAAGACCTGCATGTCCTCGGGCAGCTCTTTCCTGGAGAAGACCTGTTCAAAATGCGCGAGCGCGGCCGCGGCCTGCTCCGGGCCGTGGTAGCGGGCGGTTATCAGGCCGGCCAGTTTTTTCTTCGCCGCCATCGGGTGGTTTGCCTTCACCGCGGCGGCGTCCTCGGAGGTGAGGAGTTCGTAATAGTCGTACATGAGCGCGTCGGAAACGGACATCACCTTGCCGAACATGTCGTTCGGGTGGTCGTTGAGGCCGATGTAGTTCCCGAGGGATTTCGACATCTTGCGCTCGCCGTCGGTGCCGACCAGCAGCGGCATGGTCATGATCGCCTGCGGCTCCTGGCCGGAAAGCTTCTGCAGGTCGCGGCCCATCAGCAGGTTGAAGATCTGGTCCTGCCCGCCCAGCTCGATGTCGGCCTTAACGGCCACCGAGTCGTAGCCCTGGAAGATCGGGTACAGGATCTCCAGCAGGCTTATGGGGGTCTCGGCTTTCATCCTGGCGCGGAAATCCTCCCGTTCCAGCAGCTGCGAGATGGTAACGCTCTTGGCGATATTGATGAAATCCGACACGCCGGCGGCGGGGCTGGCGAAGAAAGGCTTGAGCCACTCGCTGTTGAACCGGATCTCCGTTTTGTCGGGATCCAGGATCTTGTAGGCCTGCTCGGTATAGGTTTTGGCGTTGCGGGCGACGGTCTCATGGTCCAGCACGGGGCGGGTCACGTCCTTGCCCGAAGGGTCGCCGATCTGGGCGGTAAAATCACCTATGATAAGCACGGCGGTATGCCCCAGGTCCTGGAATTTGCGCAGCTTCGACATCGTGACGCTGTGGCCGATGTGCAGATCCGGGCTGGAGGGGTCCGCGCCGAACTTCACGCGAAGCCGCTTGCCGGAGGAAAGCTTTTTAGCCAGGTCCTCGCGGCTTACCACGTCTACCGCTCCGCGCGTAATTTCCTTCAGGATCTCGTCAGTGTTCATAAGTGTCAATTGTATTATTTTTGGGCGCGGGCGCGCGAGGGTTCCCCGGGGAAAAAACCGGGTCAGAACCCGTACGGGTCGGCCTCTATGAAGTATTTTACGCCCTGGCGCTGCGGCAGGGCCATGGCTTTTTCAAGGCAAAGGGCGGCGGCGGCTTCGGAGGCGGCCTTTACCAGGTAATATTCGCTGTGGAACTTCCGCTTTTCCTGCCCCGGGGGGGTGACCGGCCCCAGGATCTCGCTGGCGTCGCCGGCAGCCCCCAGGAAGGACAGCGCCCTGAGGAAATCGGCCGCGGCCGCGTCCAGGGCGTTGCCGTCGTAGGAGGCGAACCGGGCCTTCACGATGTGGGAGAAAGGCGGGTAGAAGAAATCTTTGCGCGCGGCCAGTTCTCCGTCGGCGAAGGAGGGGTAATCCATCTCGTTGAGGCGGGAGAACACGTAATGCCCCGCTTCGCGGGTCTGGATGAAGAGTTCGCCTTTGGCGCCCAGCAGGCGCCAGGCCCCGTAAAAGGCCTGGTAGGCTTTTTCCGAGGCGCGGAAATCGGCGCTGGACAGGTCGGAGTCGGCATCGACGAAAGCCAGGAGGGAAAGCCGCGGGGCGCCAAGCTCGCGCAGCGCGATGCGGGTGCCCACCAGCACGTCGGTTTCGCCCTTTGAGAAACTGTCCAGTTCGGAGCGCATGGTCTTCAGGGAGCCCCGCAGGACGTCCCCGTCGAAGCGCGCCACCTTGGCCCCCGGCAGCAGCCTGGAAACGAATTCCTGGGTCTTCTGGGAGCCGGCCCCGTAGTCCCGGAAAACCTTGCCGGCGCATTTCGGGCAGGTTTCTGGTTTCGGGTCTTTCTTGCCGCAGCGCCTGCACAGCAGCACCGGGCCGCCGGCCGCGCCGGTCTTCAGCAGGGTCATGCCCGGGCCGCAATCGGGGCAGCGGGGCATCCAGCCGCAGTTGGCGCAAAAAAGCCTGGAGGCGTAGCCTTTACGCCCCGCTATTATCAGCGCCTGCCCGCCGGCGGCTACCGCGGCGCGCAGGCTGTCGGCCAGCGGGCGCGCCAGGATATCTCCCGGGTACTGCGCCATGTCCAGCACCCTGACGTCGGGCCCCGGGCCGCTGACGGGGGCGGGGGGCACCGCGTCGAACCGCTGAAGCCGGCCTCCCGCCGCCGCGCCCCAGGCCTCTATGGAGGGGCAGGGACTGGCCAGCAGGCAGGAACCGCCCAGCGCCGCCATGCGCTTGAGCAGGACTTCGCGGGCGTGGTAGTACGGCTCCGCCTCGGCCTGCTTATAAATTTCCTCGTGCTCGCCGTCCATCACGCCCAGTTTCAGGTCCTTGAACGGCAAAAAAACTCCCGTGCGGGTGGCGATCAGCACCTTGAACCGGCCCGCGAGGGCGCCGGCCCAGGCCTCGGCGCGCTTTTTCGGGGTGAGCCGGGCGTGCCAGACGCCCACCCTGCCGGGAAAGACCGCCTCCAGCGCCGCCGCCAGCGGCGGGATGAAATTCAGGTCCGGCACCAGCAGCAGGCCCTGCGCCCCTTCGGCGCGCAAAGCCGCGGAGAAAACGGCGGGGTAAACCAGTTCGCGGCGCTCCAGCGCGGCCAGGCGCAGCAGGTAAGCCCCGGCTTTGCCGGCAAGGGCGGCCAGCAGATTCTTTATTTCGGGCAAGTCGGGCGCGGCGGCCGGCAGGGCCGGCGGAGCGGGAGGCGGGGCCGGCGGCGGCTCCTTGGGGGCGTGGGCGTAAAAGGCCCCCAGGCAAAGCCCCGGCGGAGAGCCCCAGCGCCCGGCCATCCAGGCCGAAAGCGCCAGCGCGTCCTCGGGGAAAAGGGGGTTCTCGTCGAGCAGGCGGGTTATGGTCTTAAGTTCCCGGAAGCGGGTCAGGTCGGCGTCCTTCTCGGACAGCACGCGGACCAGCACGCCGACAGCCTCCCGCTTGCCGAAGGAAGCGAGTACGCGCAGGCCCGGGGCCGCCTCGAGCTCCAATGCCTCCGGCAGGAGGTAATAGAAGGTCTTGCGCAAAGGTATGGGGAATGAAATTTCCGCGAGCATAATGGACCGCGTGGTTAAACAGCCGGAAGTCAGGACCAAACCGGGAACGCTAAGGGTTCTTCTCCAGGAAAGATTTTAACATTTTCATATCTTCCCAGGTGTCGCGTTTCAGGTTGGAGTTGCGCAGCAGGGCAGCGGGATGGTAGGTGGGGAGAACTTTTATGGGGTGGCCGGGGCCGAACAGTTCCACGGGATAGTCGTACCAATGACCGCGCACCATGGAGATCCCCTTGTCTATGCCGAGCAGCACTTTGGTGGCCACGGACCCCAGCGTAACGATGCAGGAGGGTTTGATGAGGCGGAGCTGCTCGTCGAGGAAGGGGCGGCAGGCCGAGATCTCCTCGGGGGCGGGCGGGCGGTCGTTGCCGTGCGCCTCGGGAGTCTCCGGGTTCTTCATCGGGTGGCACTTGACGATATTGGCTATGTAGACGTCGGAGCGTTTCAGGCCCAGGACGGTCTCGAGGATCTTGTCGAGGAGCTGGCCGGAACGGCCCACAAAAGGCTCGCCTTCATGGTCTTCCTGGAAACCGGGGCCCTCTCCTACGAAAACCACGCGCGAGCCGGGGTCGCCTACCCCGAAAACGGCGTTGAGCCGGGCGTGGCCGAGCGGGCACTTGCGGCAGTCTTTTACTTTAAGGGCAAGCGAAGCCAGGTCTGTGCAGGATCGTTCGTCCATGGGGGAGGCTGCTGCGGGAAGGATTATTATATCCGCGGGCCGGGGTGCGGCCGGGCTTGGGACGGCCGCGGCGCCGGGGCGGGAGGGTTCGGCCAGGTTCTCATCCAGCGCTTTGAGATAGGCGGACAGGTCCCTGGCCGCTTCCGCGAGTTCCCGCTTCATTCTTGCCGAGAGTACCGGGGGTTAAGCGGCGTCTTTGGCCGGCTTATCTTCTTTGGCCTCTTTGCGGGGCTTGCGGGGCTCGTCCGAGCGCTTGGTGGCGAGCTTGGCCTCGATCTCCTGGTCGGCGGTCACGGCCGCTTCGATCTCGGGGACCTTGACCTTGCCGCTTACCACGTCGAACAGCGAGCGGTCGATCAGTTCCGCCATGGGGATATTGCGGAAATCCTCCTGGCGGCGCAGGTGGCGGGCCCATTGCATGGCGCGCACGATATCCTGGTACTTGGAAGGACCGTAGTCGGATATAAGTTTCTCGAGATCGTTCTCGGTTTCGATTTTAGCGTGTGCAGTCATAATGAACCTCCGTGATTAAAAACCTTTTCTTTTTGAAAGCTGGTTGCCGAACGCCTTTACTTTATCCAGGTTGCGGCCCGTCTTGCGGGTTTCCAGGTCGGCGATGGCGGCCACCTCGCGCACCGTTTCGCCGAGCTTGTCGTTTATTACCAGGTAATCGAACCGGGACGCCACCTTGATCTCGGAGCGGGCCGTTTCCAGCCTTACCGCCACGTTCTCCGGCTTCTCGCCGCGGCCGCGCAGGCGCTGTACCAGCGTCTTCAGGTCGGGCGGCAGCAGGAACACCGTGACCGCGCCGGGAAAGAGCTTCTTTACCGAGTGGGCGCCCTTTACGTCTATCGTCATCACCGGGATGCGGCCTTTCTCCAGCACCGCCAGCACCGACTTCACCGGCGTGCCGTAATAGTTGCCGTGCACCTTGGCCCACTCCAGCAGCTTGCCTTCCTTCCTGAGCCTGCCGAACTGTTCGGCGGTCACGAAATAATAATCTTTGCCGTCGATCTCCCCGGGGCGCCTGGGCCTCGTGGTGCAGGTGACGCTGAAGGCGAACCGCTTGTCCAGCTTCAGCAGCCCCGAACGCACGACGGTCTTTCCGCCCCCGGAGGGGGCGGAAATGACCATCGGGAAGTATTTATACCGGCCTTGACGCACTTACTTGTTCTTTCTCGGGGTCCGTATCTGGGACTGGGCCGCGGACAGTATGGCTATGGGCACGCGGAACGGGGAACAGGACACGTAGGTCAGGCCCACCTTGTGGCAGAACGCCACCGAGGCCGGCTCGCCGCCCTGTTCGCCGCAGATGCCGATCTTGAGGTCTTTGCGGGTCTTGCGGCCGCGCTCGACGGTGATCTTTATCAGTTCGCCCACGCCGTCCTGGTCTATGGTCTGGAACGGGTCCACGGGGATGATGCCTTTCTTCACGTAGTCGTTCAGGAAGGGACCGGAGTCGTCGCGGGAGTAGCCGAACGTCATCTGCGTGAGGTCGTTGGTGCCGAAGGAGAAGAACTCCATGGTCTCGGCGAGCTTGCCGGCCATCAGGCAGGCGCGGGGTATCTCTATCATGGTGCCGACCATGTATTTTACCTTCACGCCTTTCTGCTTCATGACTTCCGCGTACACGCGGTGGATGATCTCGGTCTGGTGCTTGACCTCGTTCTCGAGAGAGACCACGGGGATCATGATGTCGGGGAAGACCTTGATGCCTTCTTTCTGCAGCTCGGCGGCGGCTTCGAAGATGGCGCGGGCCTGCATCTCGGTGATCTCCGGGTAGGTGACGCCCAGGCGCACGCCGCGGTGGCCCATCATGGGGTTGGATTCGCGCAGCGCGGTGGCGCGGGCCTCGAGTTCCTCGTAGGAAATGCCCAGGGCCTTGCCCAGTTCTTCCAGCTTTTCCTTCTGGTGCGGGACGAACTCGTGCAGGGGGGGGTCCATGAGGCGCACGGTCACGTGGAAGCCTTCCATTACTTTGAAGGTGGCCTTCAGGTCGTTCTTCATGAAGGGGAACAGGTCGTTGAGCGCGGCTTTGCGCTCCTCGAGGTTCTTCGACATGATCATCTTGCGCAGCTGGAACAGGGCCGCGTCGGAGCCTTTGCCGTAGAACATGTGCTCGATGCGGAAAAGGCCGATGCCTTCGGCGCCGTACAGGCGGGCCTGGGCGGAATCGGAAGGCGTGTCGGCGTTGGTCCACACTTTCAGCGCGCGGATGGAATTGCAGAACTTAAGGAAGTCCTGGAGCATGGCCATCGTAACTTCGCCGGGCTCGACCAGGGACATCTTGCCCGTGTAGACGAAGCCGCGGGAACCGTTGAGGGAGATCCATTCCCCTTCCTTAAGGACCGAGCCGCCGAGGCTCAAGGTCTTGGCCTTCAGGTCGATCTTCACGTCGGCGCAGCCCACCACGCAGCATTTGCCCCAGCCGCGGGCCACGAGGGCCGCGTGCGAGGTCATGCCGCCGCGGGCGGTGAGGATGGCTTCCGCCGCCCTCATGCCTTCGACGTCTTCGGGGTTGGTCTCTTCGCGGACGAGGATGACGTGCTTGCCTTCCTTCTTCCACTTAACGGCTTCTTCGGCCGTGAAAACTATCATGCCGACGGCGCCGCCGGGGCCCGCGGGCAGGCCTTTGCCGAGGGGCTTGGTGGAGAGTTCCATCTTGGGGTCGAGGATGGGGTGCAGCAGCTCGTCGAGCTGGTCGGGGGAGACGCGCATTACGGCCTCTTCCTTGGTGGCCAGCTTTTCCTTGTGCATGTCGAGGGCCATGCGCACGGCGGCGAGGCCGTTGCGCTTGCCGACGCGGCACTGGAGCATCCACAGGCGGCCGGCCTCGATGGTGAACTCTATGTCGAGCATGTCGTGGTAGTGCTTCTCGAGCTTGGCGCGGATGGCGGCCAGCTCTTTGTAAGCCACGGGCATAAGCTGTTCAAGGGACTTCAGGTTCTTGGACTGCTCGTTGCGGCTGGATTCGTTGATGGGGTGGGGGGTGCGGATGCCGGCCACGACGTCCTCGCCCTGGGCGTTCTCGAGGAACTCGCCGAAGAAGGCGTTCTCGCCGGTGCCGGGGTTGCGGGTGAAGCCCACGCCGGTGGAGGAGTTCTCGCCCATGTTGCCGAATACCATAGCCTGCACGTTGACGGCGGTGCCCCACTCGGCGGGGATGCCTTCGATGCGGCGGTAGGAGACGGCGCGCTTGCCCATCCAGGAGGCGAACACGGCGCCGATGGAGCCCCACAGCTGGTCCATGTGGTTGTCGGGGAATTCTTTGCCGAGCACTTCCTTCACCTTGGCCCGGAACAGGATGCCCAGTTCCTTCAGGTCTTCGGCGGTCAGGTCGGTGTCGGACTTGGCGCCCCTCTTGGTCTTCATGTCGTGCATGATGCGCTCAAGCTGCTTGCGGATGCCCTGGTCGTCGGCGGGTTCGATGCCGGCGGCCTTTTCCATGACGACGTCGGAGTACATCATGATCAGGCGGCGGTAGGAGTCGTAAACGAAGCGGGGATTGTTGGTGAGCTTGATCAGGCCCGGGATGGTCTCGCTGGTGAGACCGCAGTTCAGGATGGTCTCCATCATGCCCGGCATGGAGGAGCGGGCGCCGGAGCGCACGGAGACGAGCAGGGGGTTGTTGACGTCGCCGAACTTCTTGCCGGTGATCTCTTCGACGCGGCGGAGGTTCTTCTCTACGTCCTGGGTGAGGCCCTTGGGGTAGGAGCGCTTGTTGGCCCAGTAATAGGTGCAAATTTCGGTGGTCAGCGTGAAGCCCGGGGGAACGGGCAGGCGCAGGTCGGGGTGGCCGGCCATCTCGGCGAGGTTGGCGCCCTTGCCGCCCAGCAGGTTCTTCATCGACGCTTTGCCTTCGGCTTTGCCGCCGCCGAAGAAGTAGGTGACTTTCTTGGAAATTTTAACCGGATTTGACGCTTTAGCTTTGGATCTGACAGCCGTTTTAGGCATAGTATTTTGGCTCCTGTTGACAATTTTGCTATCGGGCCCGCGGGTGCGGGTTGGGCCCTTTGCGGGGCTTACCTTTATATTACTAAATGGCGGGGGACGGGGGCAATGCCTGCCTGGCGGCCGGGGCGGCCGGCGATTATTTGACGAATTTGCGTTCCAGGTACTCTATGGCGATGGGAAAGAGGAAGAACAATATAAGGAGAGCTATAAAAGAAAAGACCGGCCCGCCCAGGCGCCGCAGGAGGGGGTCGAGCCCCGCGGCCTGGAACAGGAGCGCCGCCGCCACTATCCCGAGAACGCGGTTGCGGCGCTTGACCTCCGAGAGCCTCACTTCTTTATCCCTTCCAGGTCCAGCATAAAAGCGTACTCCAGCGCGGAAAGCTTCATGGCCTCGAACCGCCCCGACTTGCCGCCGTGCCCGGTATCCATGTCGGTCTTAAGCAGCACCAGGTTCTTGTCTGTTTTCATGGCGCGCAGTTTCGCCGCCCACTTGGCGGGCTCCCAGTACTGCACCTGGGAATCGTTCAGCCCGGTGGTAATGAGCAGGTTGGGGTACGGCTTCCGCTCCACGTTGTCGTAGGGGGAATAGGAAAGCATATAGTCGTAGGCTTCCTTCACTTTAGGGTCGCCCCACTCGTCGTACTCGCCCGTGGTGAGGGGGATATCCGGGTCCAGCATGGTGGTGACCACGTCCACAAAAGGCACGTCCGCGATGATCCCCTTGTAGAGGCCAACGGGGGCCAGGTTCGCCACCGCCCCGACCAGCAGCCCGCCGGCCGAGCCGCCCTCGGCGTAAATATGCCCGGGCGAAGTGTAGCCGCGGTCCACCAGGTAGCGCGTGGCGTCGATAAAGTCGTAGAAGGTGTTCTTCTTCTTGAGCAGCTTGCCGTCTTCGTACCAGCGGCGGCCCAGTTCCGAGCCGCCCCGGATATGCGGGATGGCGCAGATGAACCCCCGGTCCAGCAGGGAAAGCCTGGTGGAGCTGAAATACGGGTCCGAGCTGTAGCCGTACGAGCCGTAGGAATATACGTGTACGGGGTTCTGCCCGCTTTCCAGGTCTATGCTCTTTTTATAGACGAGGGAGACCGGCACCATCTCCCCGTCGCGCGCGGCGAACCAGAGGCGCTCGGCCTGGTAGTCCCCGGGCTTGAAGCCGCCCAGTACTTCCTGGCGCTTCATCAGCTTCCTGCCGCCTGTGTTCAGGTCCACGTCGTAGACCGAGTCCGGGGTGGTAAGGGATTCGTAGGTGACGCGCAGCGTATCCGTTTTATATTCGAAGTTGTCCCCGACCTCGGTCATATAGGCCGGCTCGTCGAACTTTATCCAGCTTTCTTTCCCCGAGGCGCGGTCGTAGATGTGAAAGCTCCCCTGGGCGTCCGCCCGCTCCTTGATCACCAGCCAGTTCTCCAGGACCCCGATATACTCCACCAGCGTGTCCTCCCTGTGGGGGACCAGGTCGGTCCAGGCCTTCAGCCCGGTAGCCGAAGGCGAACACACCGACACCTTGAAGTTGCGGGCGCCGGCGTTGTTCAGAACGTAGAATTTTTCGCCGCCGTCCTCCACTTCGTATTCGAGCCTGGGCTGGCGCGGCTGAAAAATTACCGGCGCGGCGGAAGGCCTGTCCGCGGCTATCAGGCGGTACTCGGTAGAGAGCGTGGAACCGGAGCGGATAAAAAGGTACTTCTCGGTGGCGGACTTGGAAATGCCCACCTCGAAAGCTTCATCGGCCTCGAAATAGATCTCCGCGTCTTTCAGGCGCCCCAGCTCGTGGGCGAACACCCGTTCCCAGCGCAGGGTTTCAGGATCCTGTTTAACGTAGAAAAGGGTGCGGTTGTCGTTGGCCCATTCCAGGTCGCCGGCCGTTTTTTCGATCTTATCGGCGTACAGCTTGCCGGTCACGAGGTCCTTGAAATACACGTCGAAGAACCGCCGCCCGCCCGTATCCACGGCGTAGGCGATCATCTTGTGGTCGGGGCGGATGGAAGGAAAATTCACCTGGCAGAAAGCTTTGCCTTTGGCCAGCGCGTTAACGTCCAGCAGGACCTCTTCCTGGGCGGCCAGGGAGCCCTTCCTGCGGGCGTAGACCGGGTATTCTTTGCCGGCCGTATAAGTCATGTAATAGTAATACCCTCCGTAGCGGAAGGGCACGGTGGAATCGTCCTGCTTTACGCGGCCTTTCATCTCCGTGAAGAGTTTTTCCTGCAGCGGTTCCGTATGCCGGAGGGCGGCTTCGGCGTAGGCGTTCTCGGCCTTCAGATAGGCGAGCACGCGGGGGTCCTTGCGGTCCTTCAGCCAGTAATAGTCGTCCACGCGCACCTGCCCGTGGAGCTCCAGCTTGTAGGGGATTTTTTTTGCGGCGGGCGGCTCGGCGGCCGCCGCGAAGTTGTTAAGTGCCATAGCAGTAAAAAAAACAGCCGCCGGTACGGAATATCTCATGCGCTCCCTCTTTTGCCGCCGTCCGCTTTTTTCAGATCCCCATGCGCGCCAGGATCATGCAGATCTCGTTCACCACGGAAACGAGCTGCGGGTGCGTGGCCTCGAAGCCTTTGACCGAGTAGGAGATGCCGGATACGGAAAGGTTCCTGAGCTGCACGCTGGAATTTTCGCGGGTGGCCTCGTGGGCGGCGGCTTCGGTGAAATAGCCTATGCTTTTGGCGTCATCGAGCCGGGAAGCCGGCAGCGCGGCCAGTTCCGTCTTAAGTTTATTGAGCAGCGAGACCAGCTCTTCCTTTTCCCTGGAATTGCCGGATTTGACCTTGGCGATGGCTGCTTCAATTTTTGAAAGAGTTTCGTTAATCATGTTCCCTCCATATCAGCAACTCAAAACTACCAAATACGCCCAGGCCTGTCAATCACGCTTTGCGCCGGCGCGGGTTTATGCTAACCTCTATTATTATGGAGACCGGAAGGGCTGAAATCGTCTGCACGGGATCGGAACTGCTGGCAGGCAAATTAAACCTTTACACCCCTCTTTTCCACGAGAGGCTGGCCGCGCTGGGCTTCGCCATAACGCGCGAGCAGTCCAGCGGCGACGGCCTGGAAGAGATAGGGGACTGTATAAAGGGCGCCCTCGGGCGCGCGGAGCTTGTGCTGGTCTGCGGCGGGCTCGGTCCCACTTTCGACGACCTGACCCGCCAGGCGGCCGCGGCGGCCCTGGGGCGCAAGCTGGTATATTCAAAGGCCTGCGCGCAGGTCCTGGGCCTCAATTACGGCCTCAAGACCCTGCCGCCCAATTTTAAAGACCAGTGCCTCATCCTGGAAGGCGCCAAGCCGCTGGAAAACTCCAACGGCACCGCCTTCGGCCAGGTCCTCACGAAAAACAAAAAGATGCTGGTGCTGCTGCCCGGCCCGCGCAAAGAATGGGAACCGATGTTTCCCGATTTCCTCGACTTCGAAATAAAAACTTTTTTCCGCCGCGCCCCGGTGACCCAGGTAAAACTGCGGGCGGCCGGCCTCTGGGAGACCACCGCCGAAAAACTCCTGCGCCCGGCAATGCGCTCCTTCCGGAAGCTCTCCTACACCGTCCTGGCCGGCCCCGGCACCGTGGAGTTCATCCTCTCCGGCGACGACCGGAAAGGCGGCGTACGAAAAGCCGCCGCAGCCTGCCGGAAAATTCTGGGGCACAGGCTCTACGGCGAGGGCGGCGCCACCCTGGCAGGCGCGGCCGGGGAGAAACTGAAAGCGCGGGGCCGGACCCTGGCCGCGGCGGAATCCTGCACGGGGGGCCTGGCCGCGAAACTCATCACGGACGTGCCCGGCAGCTCCGCCTGGTTCCTGGGCGGCGCGGTAGCCTATTCCAACCCGGCCAAAATGAAGTTCCTCGGCGTCAGGGCCGCCACCCTGAAAAAATACGGCGCGGTCTCCGCGGAATGCGCGCGGGAGATGGCGGCCGGCGCGAAAAGAAATTTAAAGAGCGATTACGCCTTCTCGGTTACCGGCATAGCCGGGCCGGAGGGCGGCAGCGCGCAAAAACCGGTAGGGCTGGTTTATTTCGGCCTGGCGGGACCGCGGAGCCTCCGGGTTTTCCGGCGCCGCTTCCGGGGCACAAGGCCCTTTATACGGGCCTGCGCCGCCAACTTTATTTTGGATGAGCTTAGAAAAATAATAAAATAAGAGAAGCTCCCGGGCACCCGGGGGCGCGCAGTCTAAGGAGCGCACCATGAACAAAACACTGTTATCGCTTACCGCCGCAGCGCTGCTGCTGGCCGCCTGCGGGAAGAAAGAGCAGCCCGCCACCGCAGCCGAAGGCCAGGTCGCTGGAACCGTCCAGGCGATGGAGACCGGTAAGGCCGCGGGCGCCTACGAAAAGAAAGACACCTATTTCAAACTCCCGATAGCCGCGGGGGGAGAACTGGACCTGGCCGCCTACGCGGGCAAGCCGGTGCTGGTGATGTTCTTCACGGAAACCTGCCCCTACTGCCGCAAGGCGGCGCCCGCCATAGAAAACCTGCACAGGAAATACGGCGCCAAAGGGCTTAACACCCTGGGCGTCTGCATACAGGAAGAGCCGCAGGCCGCGCTCGACTTCGGCAAGTCGCTGGGCGTCACCTTCCCGCTGGCCTACAAAGGCCGCGCCGCCTACAAGAACTATAAAGCGCAGGGCGTGCCTTACATCTACCTGCTGGACGGCCGCCACGTCATCAACAACGTCTGGGAAGGCTACGACGACTCTTACGAGCCGGAAATGGTAAAGTCGATAGAGGCCGTGCTGGGCGGAAAATAGACGGCGGCGCAGCCGGAGAACAGGGAGAAAAAAATGTCCACCGTGATCGAAAAGGGAACCATCCTCGTGCACAGGGTCTTCGACATCGGCGGGGAGATCTCCCTGGGCCGGGCGGAGCAGCTGCTAAGCTCCGACAGCGGCCCGCGTCTTAAGTTCGCCACGGACACCCGCAAAGCCATAATAATCAAGGACTCGCCGCTCAAGGCGGAACTGGGCGGGGAGACGCTGGCCCTGCCCTCCGGAAAACTGCCGCTGCGCGTCTTCGCGCGCCTCTGGAATTACGGCGTCCTTTCCGTCACCCTGGAAATAGACATGCCGCGCGGGATCACCTGGGAAGGGCTGGTTAAAACCGCCTCCGAGCTGGAAGCCTCCAGCGAGGTGGACCTGATAGCTTTGTCGCGCAAGGACGCGCTCAAGAAAAGGATCATGCCCGCCGTGACGAACCCGGCCGAGTGGGACATTTTCGAGGACTACATCACTTATATAGTGGAGAAGGCCCCGGGCATAGAGAACCCGCGCGAATTTATCAGGAAGGTGAACGTGGCCGAACTGATCCTGGCCGAGGATAAAGAGCGGCTCAGCGACGAGTCGCGCAGCTTCATCCTGGAAAGCGCCATCCAATATTCGAATTCCGACCTGGCCATCATCGACTGGAATTCCGCCCTGCTGATCGAGCCGGACGGACAGCGCGACGTGGCCGACGTGATCGAGTTTTCGCTCACGCACCTGCTGGAATTCCGCTACTACGACGAAATGCTGGGCAGAAAACTGGAAGACCTCTACGACACCATGGAGACCAAGCAGGAAAGCGTGGTGCACATTTTCCGCAATTTCTACTCCGACATCGCCGAAGACGCCAGCCGCAAGTACATGGAATTTTCGGAGTTCCTGGGACGGGTGGAGAACTCGCTCAAGACCGTGGGCGACCCCTACCTGGCCGTGGTGTTCAGGGCCTCCGCGCTGGAGTTCCACTTCGACGACTGGCGCAAGAGCATTTCCCGCAAGATGGAGACCCTGGCGCAGATCAGCCAGATACTCCACGGAGAGGTGAATACCCGCCGCAGCCACTGGCTGGAAATAATAATAATAGTCCTTATCGCCTTCGAGATGATCCCGATGCTGCTGGACCTGTGGAGATACCTGCGCTGATCACTCGGCCGGCAGCGCGCGGATAGCCGCAATTACGGCCTCGCGCGCCTTACCGCTCACGCCCCCGCTTGAGCGGTATTTTATTTTAAGGAAATTTAAAGGCTTGCCGCCCTGCTTCAGGCGGAAGTCCAGGTGCGGCCCGCTGGAAAGCCCGGTAGAGCCCACGTAAGCTATCAGGTCGCCCTGGCTGACGCGTTTGCCGGCGCGGATGCCGCGGGCGTAGCGGGACAGGTGTCCGTAAGTGGTCTCATAACCCCCGCCGTGCCGCAGGATCACCAGTTTCCCGTTGCCGCCTTTCCAGCCGGCGAAGGAGACCGTGCCGTCGGCCACGGCCGACACGGGCGTGCCGGACGGGGCGGCGTAATCTATCCCCTGGTGCGGCCTGAAATATTTCAGCACGGGGTGGAAACGGCGGTTGGTAAAGTAGGAGGAGATGCGGCGGTAATGCAGCGGGGCGCGCAGGAACATGCTGCGCAGGGACTCGCCCTTCTCGTCGTAATAGCCGCCCGAGTGCGCCGCGGCCGTTTTCCGCCCCGTTTCGCCCCCGTCGTAGAGGGCCGCCGTGACCTTCTGGGAGACTACCCGGCCGGCCGGGTCCGCGCCGTACTCCCAGGCCAGCGCCCACTTGTCGCCGTCCCGGACCTCGGTAAGGAAATCCACCGACCAGGAGAAGACGTCGGCGTAGTCGAGGATCAGGGCCGGCGGCACTCCCGCCGCGCTCATGGACTCCCACAGGGAGGACTTTATAGCTCCCGAAGCTTTAGAGGAGGCGGTCGAAACCTGCACCGGCAGCACGGAAAGGGAATAGGCGCCGCCTTCACCCGGGAAAAGAAAATAGTTCTGCAGGTCCCGCGTTACGAAAAGATATTTAAAAGGGCCCCAGGTGGAATAGACCACGGCGTAGGAATCCTCGGGGCGCAGGCGCCGCAGGTTGAGTTTTTTAGAAAGGGCCGTGGAAACTTTATGGCGCGTCCCGTCGTCGAAGCCCTCCGCTTTGAGCACGGCGTCCAGGCTGGCGGAGAAAGTGCCGCTCGAAATACGCAGCGGCGGCTCGGACGAGAACGGGCGCCCGCCGGAAAAGAACAAAGCCCCGGCCGCCAGCAGGGCCGCGCCCGCCGCGGCGCCGGCCAAAGCGAACCACCTCGTCCTTTCTCTCATGATGTTCATACGCGTAGCAAAACGGGGTCAGCAGTACAGGTATTCTTCCACCAGGTTCTTTATTTCCTCTTCCTTGCCGTAGAGCCGTTCGCTGAGGTTCCTGTCGTCGTAGGACTTCAGGCGCCGGATCACGCCGTCTATGACCTGAGGGGTGAAGACCCCGCGGGCCTCGAAAAGACCGCGCGCTTTTTCGAGGGATTCGGCGGAGGCCCAGCACGAGGAGGGGAGCTTGGGCAATTTCTCCAGGAGGGAAGCCTGCTCCTTGTGGTAGATGTTCTTATCCACGAAATACTTGTCCGCGAAGGCCAGCGCGTCCTTACGCTCGAACCCGCGGCGGGCGGCCACGCAGAGGCCGGCCAGCAGGAAATGCAGGTTGGCGGAGCCGTCCGCGGAACGGAACTCCACCGTCTGGTTATGGTCCACCTTCGCCGGGGCGCAGCCGGGGTTGGCGTCCTTCACCATCCCGGCGGCGTTCAGCCAGCCCAGCGGAATGCGGACCAGCGCCGAGCGGTTGCGGTAGGCCCAGCAGACGTTGATGGGAGCCTCCTGGTGCGGGACCAGGCGGAAATAAGAGGTAGGCACGGTGTTGCCGAAAGCCGTCATCGGGCCCGCCAGGTCCAGGAAGCCGGCGACCAGCTTGCGGGCGGGGGAGGAAAGGCCGCTCTTGTCTATCATGGCGTTCTTGCCGTTCTTGAACAGGCAGGTGTGCACGTGCAGGCCGGAGCCCGCGTGGCCGATGGAGATCTTGGGCGCGAAAGAGATCACCACCCCGTACTTGTAGCCTATGCCGGAAAGCATCCACTTGGCCATGGCCAGCTGGTCCGCGGCCTCCGAGGCCGGCACCGGCAGGAACTCGATTTCCTGCTGTGCCATCTCGGATTCCTCGGTGCGGATAAAGCCCACTTCGGAGTGGCCGTACTTTATGCGGCCGCCCGCCTCGGCGATAGCGGCCATGGCCTCCGCGCGGAGGTCCGCCCACTTGGAGAACGGGTGCGCCTCATGGTAGCCCTTCTGCGTGCCGGTGGGATACAGCGGGTTCTTGGGCGCTATCACGTAATATTCCAGTTCCCCCATCGCGTGGAAATCGAAGCCGGAAACTTTCCTGAACTCCGCCTCGGAGCGGCGCAGCACCTCGGCGGGGGCGCTGGCGAAGGGCTTGCCGTCCGCGGTATAAAAGGAACAGAGAATGTCGATGGCCGGGACCTGCGAAAAAGGGTTGACGAAAGCCGTGCGGTAGCGCGGCACCACGTACAGGTCGCTGGAGCCGGCGTCTATGCTCTTGAACAGGCTGGATCCATCCACGCGTTCCCCGGCTGAAAGGATGCGGTCCAGGTAGCGCTCGTCGTTGATAACAAAATTCAGGGTCTTCAGGCGGCCGTCCCCGGCGGCGTAGCGGAAGTTGACCATCTTTATGCCGTGGGCCTTGATGTACTTCACCAGGTCGGGACGGGTAAAGTCGCGCGGCTCCTTATTAAGGAAAGCGGCTATCTTGTTCGCGTAAATTTTATTCTGGCTCATGGTCGTGGCTCCCTGTGCTCTTTTGCGCCTGAACAAAAATGATAACAAATTTGGGCAAATCCATGAAGTTTGAAAGACAGTTTATTTTTTGGTAACCTTGTCCGGTACGGTTAAAGGTTACGCGGTCAAAACGGGGACAACAGCATGAAAATAACAGCGGCTCTATTCTGCCTGGCCTTGGCCTGCTCGCCGGCTATGGCGCAAAGCGAGTTCCACGCTTCCAACGAGTTCTCGGTGACGCAGAACGAGGTAAGCGGCGCCGGCAAAAACGCTTCCTCGCTGACCAGGGGGCTGAATTACCTTGAAGTCCTCAACCTGTACGGCAGCGGCGCTAAAGGCGCCTGGAACTACAACTACACCGCCGGCGGCAAGGCCACCGACGACCTCAGGAACGACACAAAAAAACTTTCCCTGACCAATATCCAGGGCCGGGCCACCAACAACGTCCACACGGTGACCGCCGGGGACGTGTTCGAGTCTTTTTCGCAATACTCCCTGGCCACCTCGCTGAAAGGCGCCTCCTACCGCTATAATAAGGAAAGTTCCGGGCTGCCGGAAGTAACCGGCGTCTTCGGCTGGGCCTACCCGCGCTGGGACTCCGTCTGGAAAGACCCGGTTACCCGTTCTATAAACCGCCAGGCCGCCGGCCTCAGGGTCAAGCAGGCGATAAACCCGGACCTCTGGGCCGCCGGCAGCTATGTCGGCGCCAAGGACACCGGCAGGATCGGCGTCACCGACGCCCTTTACGACGCGAAGAACTACACTTTCGACTTCGGCTATGGCCCCATGCCCGGCCTGACCGCGGCCGGCGAATACTCCCTGTCCGATTACGACGAAGCCACGGGGGGGACTTCCGCCAAAGGCAGCGCCGCCCGCGTGGAACTGGTTGGCGACGCCGACCCCAGCCGGGTTTCCATAGAGTACGAGAACGTGGAACCGGACTTCTTCTCGGCGTTGGGCTCGGCCAGCCCGGACCGCCGCAAAGTAAAGGCCAGGTGGCGCTACAAATACACCAGGCAGGTCACCTTCACCTCCGGCCTGCTCTGGTACCGCAACAACCTGGACAAGACAAGAACCGCCGGCACCACCCGCAACTGGAAACCCGAGTTCTCGGCGGCCATTAAAAAACCGTTCTCCGGCAGACCCTATTCTTTCGCGGACCTGAGCTACAAGTTCGACCGCAAATACGGCGGAGGCTCCAGCGGCGCGGACCATTACCTGAACGCCAACTACCGGGACCGCTTCGCCCAACTGGATTCTGACACCAACCTCGGCTACACCCTCTACAAGACCAAAACCGGCGTGCGCGACGCCAAAGAGGTGAACTTCAACACTTCGCTGAACTCCCGGCACCAGGTCAAAGCCATGGTGTTCAAGCCCTCCGTAAACCTCGGCGCCTGGTACGCCAGGGATGAACTGGCCGAAGAGACGGACAAGCTTTACGAGTACTCGCTGGGACTGGGCCTGGAAGCGCCGGATGCCGGCCTGACCGGCGACCTGCGCCTTGGCGCCAACATGCTGCGCAAGTCCGCGGCGAATACCGACGATTCGGACAAGTTCTTCGCGACGCTGGGCGCCTACTGGCGCCCCGCGCTGCCGGCAATGCTTAAAGACTCCACCATCTTCCTGCGCGCCGGCTACAACGGCTACGCTTTCACTACCAGCTCGCGCAACTTCCGTGAAAAGAGCGTCACGGCCGGGATAAACACTTCTTTCTAGAAAGAGAGGGACCATACCATGAAAAAAACATTATTGATCGCGGCGGCAGTAATGACGATGGCCATGACGGCCGACGCCAAGTGGTGGATCTTCGGCAAGTCCGGAGGAGACGTCGGATTGAAATACCTGCAGGTCAACAGGATAGCCTCGGACGAGACCGGGACCAAGATCACGGTCTTCAGGGAAACGCTTTCCGCCGACGGCCTGATCCGCATCAACGGCCGCGCCAGCGCCGCCAAAGGCGCTGTGGGCTCCGTACGCGTGAGCCTGGACGACAAGGCCACCTGGTCCGACGTGAAATTCTCGGACAACGGCACTTTCGAGTTCGCCTTCAAACCGGAGCAGGGCAAGACCTACAAGATGCTGGTGGAGGTCACTGACACGGCCGGCAAAACCAACAAGGTGGAGGAGACCCGCAAGGAGATCTCCCTTTCCGACGAGAACATCCAGGCCAAGGTGCGCGCCGCGCTGGACGCGCTGTTCGACGCCTACAACCGTGAGAACCTGGAAAGATTCATGGTAAACGTCGGAGAGGACTTCGCCGGCGACAAGGCCATCCTGGAGCGCGCGGTAAAGCGCGATTTCGACGCGTTGAGCAACATCAACATGCGCTACACCGTGAACAACGTTTCAGCCGGCGCGCAGGGGCGCGTTTTTGTGTCGGTAACGTACAACCGCATGGTATTCATCAACAAGACCGGCGCCTCCAGCACCGACACCGGCGTTACTGAATTCGTTTTCGACTCCAAGGAAGGAAAGCTGGCGCTCTTCAGCATGAAGAAGCCGCTGATGTTCGGCCTCTCCGATCCCGACGTAGGGACCGGCACGGTGATAGGCGGCGGCGACGGCCTGGTCATCGACGACTCCGGCGATATCGGCTCCGGCCTCGTAGTGACAAAAAGCTACACCAACCCGGACCAGAGTTTCGGCTATAACATAGAGACGGAAACTTTCGAGGATTGCGACGCCACGGCCCCGAACTGCGGCGGCCACCTGCTGTTCATGCCGGGCGTTCCTTATATAGCCGCGGACGACGTGCCGACCAGCGCTTTCATAGGCCTTATCGCGGGCAAGAGCGTCTCCACCGCCACCCAGGCGGACGCCCAGGCGGCGGCGGTCAGCCAGCAGACGGCTCTCACGGCCGGCAGCACCTACGGCCTCAAATACGGCGCCTCTTATTACGCCGTGGAGGTAACCAGCCTCTCGGGGTCCGGCGGCGGCCCCTACTCGATAACAATAAAAACGAAAGCGTTCTGAAGCAGACAGCGGAAGGGACCGGACGGCCGGTCCCTTTCTATTTCCGGAAATAAAAAAATGAAAAAGAAACTTCTGACGGCGCTCCTGATCCTTACCCTTTGCCCGCAAGCCTTCTCGCAGGCGGACATGATCGCCGACGCCATCAAGGACGTCATCAAGAGCAAGATAGAGGACGACATCGGCAACCTCGCCAGCAAGGCCTACCTGGCCGAGCTCTGCGCCTACGTCTACCTGGGCAAAGCCGATAAGCCGGTAGAGAACCTGCTGGGCAATTACGACCCGTCCGGCCTGCCCAAGGACGTAGCCCTTGAAATCTTCAAACGCCTTGTTCCGGAAGCCGCGGGCCCGGTAGGCGTGCTGCTGATGATGAACGACGCCGCCTACCAGGGCGTGGAATATTTCCAGGATTGGGCCAAGGAAACCAACCGGGCCATTATGAAGCGGGAAGTGATAGACAAGGCCCAGACCCCGGAACAGATGGATGCCCTCTGGAACACTTTCCAACAGGATTATGTTTACACGGAAAGCGCGGACCGCGGCATTTTTTACGCCGACCGGGCGGATTTCCTGCGCCAGATGAAGGCCGCCTACGCGGTGGCGCGCAAGCATCTGGCCGTCGAGATAGCCCGCCGGGAAGCGCCGGCGAAACTCGCCGAAGCCAAAGAGAAGGCCATAAAGCGCCTCAACTGGATAAAAAAGGACGCCGAGCTGAAGGTTAACGGCATAGTTTCCATGCTCAAGCTCACCGGCACCCCTGTCACTACCGCCAACATCAAGCGGGCGCTCAAGGACACCAACTACAACAACGAGCTGGTGAAGAAATGGTGGGCGGAGGTGGACAAGGCCGCCGCGGCCAAGGACGCCGCGAGGCTGCCGCCTTCCGGCGACCCGAACCTGGACAAGGCCACGGCGCTCATGGGCGACGCCAAGAAACAGGCCGCCGCCGGCAACCCGGCTCCGGACTACGGGCCCCTCCTGCGCGAGTACGGCCTCAACGCCGACCGCCTGCTCACGAACAACGTCTCCGCTTCCGAATACGCCAATGTGCGCGACGCCCTGCGCTCGGCGGCCGCCAGCCTGAACGACGCCTGCACCGGACCTCACGTGGGCAACATGTATTACGCCGGGCAGGAGGAACGCAAGCGGCTGCAGGGTCTGGTGGAGGCATGCAACAAAGCCCTGCAGGCCCATTACGAGGCCGGGGACGAGGTGGACAAGCGCCTGTACGATTACGCCATGAAACTTAAGGCCGACCTGGAGGCGCTAACTATGGGCGGCTGGAAGGCCTCCCCGCTCACGGACCTGAAGGAAAAGCTTAAAGCGGAGCTCTACGCCACCCCGCAGGGCCAGGGCCTGGAAAAAGCCGACGGGATAATGGACTCGGTAGAGAACGACAACGCCTACGAGGCGCACTCTCACTGGGCGAAGTACAGCTGGGAAGGGAAGAACGATCCGCCGCTGGAGCAGATGAAGAAATACCGCGACGGCATGGCCGCCCGCGGGGCGCTCTACGAGACGCTGGTGAGCCAGGCCCAGGACAAAGCGACGCAGTACGAAAAGGCGGTCAAGGAGTTCGAAGATACTTACAACGACAGCGCCGCCAAATACGCCGCCCTCTTCCAGCAGAACTCCGGCATGGCCGACCGCTTCGGGCTGGAGCAGTACCGCTTCGCCGGACAGGTACGGCAACTGGAGACAGCCAGGGCCTCGCTGAACGACGAGTACTGCACCCTCTCCCCGGCCTTCATCGGGAAGCGGCGCTCGCGCGGCGGGCTCGCGAGAAAGGAACAGGCCGCCTGGAACGCCAGCATTGCGCTCAATGAAAAGTTCATAACCGATTTCACCCCGGCCAGGGAGGAGATGAAGAAGCTGGCGGTCTGGACCGGCCCGAAGGGGCCCATGCAGCTCAGCCAGAAAAATCTCGAGGAGTACTACGACGCCAACCTGAAGGAGTTCATGGTGAACTTCCTGCAGGGCGCGCTGATCCTTCTCGACGAGAATACACGAGGCCAGTTCATGACCGGCCAGCCCCAGGAAACCAAGCCCTTCGGCACCGGGTACAAGACCGTCATGGAGATAGCCGACACGGCTTCCTACGCCTCCCTGCCGGAGCACAACGCCAAGCTGGAGGAGTTCCGCAAGAAGCTGGCGGAACTCAAGGACCTGGACCTGGAGGGCCGGGCCGCCAGGGCCGCCGCCATCCAGTCCGGGATGGAGGCGGACCTCGCCAAGATCGGGGTGCGCTCCGCTGAAACGGGGGTCCTGTACGCCGAGATAAACGCCGAGGCCGCCAAGCGCGGAAATCTCACCGGCTACTGCAACGCCTATTCCGTCAACACCGGGGACGCCTGCCTCGCCTACGCCATCTTCGACGAGAAATTTAAAACGTACGAAGCCAGGATACGCAAGGCCGAGGAGTACGAGAAGAAAGCCCTGGAGGCCTGCAACAAGAGCATAGCCGACCCGGCCTTCGACTACCGGGACTTCACCGCCCATTTCTTCGGCGGCAAGAAGTGGAAGCCGTCTCCCCAGATACAGAAGGTCTGCGGCGCCGCTGATAAGATAAAGTGGGACCTGTCCGTGAAGGAATTCCGCAAATACACGCCGTTCCAGGAGGTCACCATAGCCGGGCGCCCGCTTGCCGGGGACCTGCAGCTGAAGAAGGGAGACCTGCCCGGGGGAAGAGCCGTAGTGCGCGGCACCCTTCACCCCGACGCGCCGGCCTACGCCCAAGTCTACGTCTCTCTCAACGGCGATTACGCGCACGCCGAACAGGGGCACACGGTCCCGGTGAGCGGCGGGGCCTTCGAGTATTCGTTCGAACCGGCGCAGGGCGAGACCTATTATGTGGGAGTGCAGGCAATAGGCGGCCCGAACGGCATGAAGTCACAAACCCTGCCCTCCAACGGCCACATTACCCTTAAACTGGCCGGCGAGGACATGAGCGCGCCGGTACAGGCTTTCTATGACAGGTTCAAGGCTGCCTACGAGGCCCGCAACGCGCCGGCGGTGATGGCGCTGCTCTCACCTGACTGGACCGCTGCCGGGGAGGACACCGCCATCACGGACCTGGAGGAGAACCTGCGCGCCAACTTCCGGCTCTATGACGAGATAAAGTTCTCGGTTTCAGGGTTAAAGGTGACCAGTCAGGGCAATACCCACCAGGCCTGCTACGACACGGTCATCACCAGCCGCATTTTCAAGCGGAACCTTAAGCACGAGGAAAAAGCCGCCGTTTGCGACGAACTGAAAGATGAGGGGGGCAGGCTTAAGATAACCAGGACGCTGTCCGGCAGGTATTGGTACGTAAAATAGGCGCGGCAACGCAGGTTTTCGGCCCGGGAGCCCTCCGGCAGCGGGGGGCTTTTCGTTGACTCCATAGGGATGTTATTAATATAATAATCAAAAGGCTATAAACCTACAACAAAGAGAGAAAAAAATGTCACTAACCAAGAACAAAATCAGAGAAGTAGCGGAAAAATTCTCCGCAAAACCCAACGATACCGGCTCGACTTCCGTGCAGATCGCACTGGTCACCGAGCGCATCCAGTATCTTTCGAAGCACAGCTTGACCAGCCCCAAGGACAACGCGTGCAAACGCGGCCTGTCCAAGCTGGTCTCACAGCGCAAACGCCTCCTGACCTACCTTGAAGCTAACAACAGGGAAGAGTACAAGAAGGTCATCAAAGCTTTAGGCTTAAGGAAATAACAAATGACAAATTATCCCAAACCCCTCCGCCTGGAAGAACAGGTTGGAGATAAGAGTATTTCGTTCGAGACCGGGGCCATCGCCAAGCAGTCCGGCGGCGCCGTGATCATCCGCATCGGGGACACCATGGTGCTCTCCACCGCGGTGCAGGCCAACAAGCCTAAGGACACCCCGCCCCAGTTCGTGCCGCTCAGCTGCGACTACAAAGAGCGCACCTACGCGGCCGGCAAGATCCCCGGCGGCTTCTTCAAACGCGAGGGCAAAGCCCGCGAGAAAGAAGTTCTGGCTTCCCGCCTGACGGACCGCGCCGTGCGCCCCCTGTTCCCGGATTACTTCAACACCGAGACGCAGGTGGTCAACATGGTGATGTCCTACGACGGCATCAACGACGCCGACGTGGTGTCCATCAACTCGGCCTCCGCGGCCCTGATGATCTCCGACATCCCGTGGAACGGCCCCGTGTCCGCCGTGCGCATCGGCAAGCTGGACGGCAAGTTCATCATGAACCCCACCAACGAGCAGCGCCTGACCTCCGAGATGGAAATGGTCATCTGCGGCACGCTCAACGGCATCCTGATGGTGGAAGGCGGCGGCCACGAGCTGCCCAATTCCGACCTGATCGGCGCCATGGAAGCCGCCAAGCCCGTGCTCGAGAATCTCTGCAAACTGCAGATCAAGATGAAAGAGCAGGTGGGTAAAGCAAAGACCGCTATCGCCACCCCCGAGATAAAGGCCGACCTCAAGGCCGCCGTGGAAACGATGGTGAAGGCCGAGATAGAGAAGATCCTCTCCTCCAAGCCCGAGAAGAAAGCCATGGAGAAATCCCTGGAAGAGATCCGGGTAAAAGCCTACACCGCGATGGTGGAGAAGTACCCCGCCGACGCGACGGCTTCCTACCAGGCCAAGACCGTGTTCGAGGACGTCCTCTCCGAAGTCTGGCGCCGCATCACGCTGGACACCAAGATCCGCACCGACGGCCGCAAGACCGAAGAGGTCCGCGAGATCAACATCGACCCGGGCTTCCTGCCCCGCACCCACGGCTCCGCCGTGTTCACCCGCGGCCAGACCCAGGCGCTGGTGGTTGCCACCCTCGGCACCGCCGACGACAAGCAGATGCTCGACGCCCTTGAAGGCAAGACCTTCGACCGCTTCATGCTGCACTACAACTTCCCGAGCTACTCCGTCGGCGAAGTGAAGCCCGACAGGGGTCCCGGCCGCCGCGAAATAGGCCATGGCCACCTCGCCAAGCGCGCGCTGCTGCCGCTGCTGCCTACCGAAGAGCAGTTCCCCTACACCATCCGCCTCGTGTCCGACATC